>ERZ511473.87-NODE-87-length-224748-cov-30.230239_pt1 | contig 224748 bp, 187 predicted proteins | sample MGYA00374947_ERZ511473 | MGnify/ENA primary metagenome ERZ511473 (study PRJEB26303, sample SAMN06343854) | sediment metagenome | isolation source: hot spring sediment | place: Canada: British Columbia | collected 2012-09-26 ...
AGAGGGGGGACAAAGGGGGGTGAGGGGCCAGGAAGATTTGGAGATGCAGAAAGTGTCAACCAATTCTGAACCATCCCAAATTGTAGCACATTGTCGCCAGGCGTCAATGGCCAAAAAGTACCCAGGACATCCCTAAAGCCAGCAAGGTATTGAAGACCGTGGCAGAGAGGTACACCAGGAGCGGGCGAAGGCCAATTTTCCGCAGTTCGCCGAAGGAGAGTTGCCAGCCGATGCCAATGAAAGCCAGGGTGAACGCCCAGTTGCGCAGCGCGTTGACGTCTTTGACCTGATCTTTGGTGAAAAGCCCCACCGAGGCCAACACCGATACGGCGATGAACCCCAAGACGAACTTGGGGAAGCGCTCCCAGATCATCCGCGCGCTGGGGCGACCGACGGTGGCTCTTTCTTCCTTCGCCACCCAGTAGAGGGCCAGAAGGAAAGCGACCACGCCGATCAGGGCGTTCTGGGCCATTTTGACGATGGACGCCACCTTGACGGCCTCCTCGCCATAGGTGGCCCCAGCACCGACCACGGCGGCCGTGGTGTCTATATTGCCGCCGAACCAGGCCCCGGCCCAGGCAGGGGACATGCCGGTCGCCGCGGCAATCCAGGGCATCAGCACCATCATCGGCAGGGCGGTGACGATGACCAGCGCGGTCACGTAGGCCAGTTGCTCCCTTTTGGCGAGAACGGCGCCCGCGGCGGCGATGGCCGCCGAGACGCCGCAGACGGAGACAGCGGCACACATCAATGCCCGCAACTTCTTTTCCAGGTGAAGCCGTCCGCCCAGCCACCAGGTAAAGGCAAAGACCAGGGAGACCAGGGCCAGGGCCTGGATCACCCCCCGCGCGCCGACGCTGAGAATCTCCCCCAGATTGACCGCCGCGCCCAGCAGGACCAGGCCGGTTTTCAGGAAGAGTTCGGCCCGGAAGGCCTTCCCCAGTCGTTCCCTAACTCCCGCAGCAGCGGCGATGGCGCCCGTCACCAATCCCAGCAGGGCAGCCCACAGGGGATACTCCAGGGCCTTCGGACTGATGGCGGCCAGGCGATTGGTCGCCCAGGCCAGCGCGACCAGCAGCACCAGCGAAGCGATGAGCCATACGGCTTGTGTCCATCGGGCAGGATGGCGTGAAGAACTCATAGCGACCTCCTTGCATCCAGAACTTCATCACCAGGGAATAGGACCCAGAATTCCCAGGACCACCAGAAGGATCAGCAGCAATCCCACAATGATGGCCCACTCGTCCTCGCTCAGGCGGGAGAAAAACGGTTTTCGCTCCGGAGATTGAGGCTTTTCCATTCCGACCTCCTCATGAAAAGAATTAGGGGCAGGCAGCAAAGCCGTCCGCCCCCAACCGACCTGTTAAAGACGGTTGGGTGTCGGCGGCGAAGCCGCCGACACCCAACCACCGACTACGCCATCTGCTGGGCCACCAGTTCCACCACATCCAGCACCCGGATGCGGACCTTCTCCTGCCGGGCCGCGCCCGCCAGGGTCCGCTTGCACTGCTGGCAGGCGGAGAGGAGCACCCTCGCCCCCGTCGCCTGGGCCTCGCCGATGCGCCGCCGGGAGACTGCCGCGACCAGGTCCTTATCCGCCATCTCCACGTCCCCGCCGCCGCCGCAGCAGAGGGAGTACTGGTGGTGATGCTCCATCTCCACCAACGTGACGCCGGGGATGGCCCGGATGGCCTCCCGGGGCGCTTCGTACACCCCGCTGGTCCGCCCCAGGTCGCAGGGGTCATGGTAGGTCACCGTCTCCTCCAGCGGCCTCAGCGGAACGCGCCCGTCCGCCAGGAGTTCCGCCAGCAGTTCCGTCAGGTGCAGGACCTCAAACCCCAGCGGCTCGCCCAGGACGCGGGGGTAATCGTGCTTCCAGGTGTGGTAGCAGGACGGGCAGGCCGCGATCAGCCGCCGCGCGCCGGTCCGGCGGACGGCCTCCAGATTGTGGCGTATGGTCTCCACCGCCGCGTCGCCCATCCCGGCGATGACCAGTGGGAAGCCGCAGCACCATTCCTCCCCGCCCAGCGTCAGGTAGTCCACCCCGGCCTTCTCCAGCACCTGCACCGCGTTCTGGGGGATGGAGTAGGACTGAGGGTAGAAGGAGGCGACGCACCCCACGAAGAAGACCACTTCAGCCCGCGTCTTCTTGCCGACCCCCTCCGGGATTTCGGGCAGGTTCTGGCTCCAGATGAGCCGGTTGGCGTTGTCGTCCCCGGAGATGTTGTGGGCATTCAGAAAGGTTTCCCGGAGACGGTCAAAGATCGCCGGATAGGCGCCCTGCCGCACCAGGTCCCGGCGCATGGCGATCCACAACTCCCGGGTCTGGATGTTCGCCGGGCAGACGACGGCGCAGCGGCCGCAGAGGGTGCAGTCGTACGTGCCGGTGGAGTGGGCCTGGAGCGCCTCCGGTTTGGGCAGACGGGGGCCGAAGAGCAGGGCCCGCAGGCCCAATTGCCCCCGGACAAACCGCCGTACGGCCTCAATTTTGCGCAACGGAGTGATGGCGTCCAGGTCCGGCTTCTCGGTGAAGGTGGGACACCACAGGGTGCACTCGCCGCAGCGGGTGCAACCGTCCAGTTCCAGCAGTTGGCGCGGAGTGTAGCAGGTGAGGTCTATCGGGCTCATTCGTGCCCTCCCCGGACCGTGTTGATGACGGCAACCAGCGGCGTGATGAGGATGTGGAGAAACTTGCTGAACGGCAGGTACGCGATGACCGCCACAATCAGCAGGGCATGGAGATACCAGAGCACCGGGTAGACCTGGGTCCAGGCCAGATTCAGCGGCCGCAGGATGGCCGCGACGGCGTACCCCAGGAACGCCCAGGCCGCCCGGTCGGCCGGAAGGCCAACGCTCAACAGGCGGACGCCCTCCAGGAGAAGGCCCAGGACGAAGGCGGCGCCCAGCAGGGAGATGGCCGCTCTGTCCTCCAGCCCGGTCCGCAGGCGGGGGTCCCGGCGGATGAAGCGCCGGTAGAGGGCGAGCAGCACGCCCAAAATGATGAGCGCGGCGCAGAGATCGTTGAAGAGCGCAACACCGGGGGTATCCCGGTCGGCCAGGACGCGGGTCCAGCGGGCGGCGGGCCAGAAGGCCTCCCCGGCCCAGGTGACCAGCCCCAGCAGGAAGCGGGCCAGGAAAGGCCAGTAGATGAGGGTGTGCATCACCCAGCGGCTCACGCTCTCCTGGAGCACCCGGCGCAGGAAAATCACGTCGGCCGCTTTGCTCCCGACCAGGCGGAAGAAGCGGCGGGAGAAGACCAGCCGGACCAGGTCGTCCGCCAGGTAGGAAAGTTTCTGCATCGGGGTGATCCCCGGATGGCCGGGGAGTTCGCCCCTGAGGTAGATGGAGACGTTGATGGTCATCCCGACCAGGAAGACCAGGAGCCCCACCGCCGACCAGGGGTCTTTGACGATGGGGGCGGCCTCATGGCAGGGCATGCAGAGGACGCTGCGGGCCGGAAGGGTGACCGCCGGGGCGCCGACCGGGTTGTGGACGTAGTGGCAGTTTTCGCAGCCCGGCCGCGCCGCCAGCGAGTGGGCGGTCCGGTCTACGGGGTTCCCGGCGGCGTCTTTCTCCGCCGTGACAATGCGGCCCGTCGCCTCGTCCCGGATGATGGGCAGGTCCGGGCGGTGGCAGGCGGCGCAGTCGGTGTCCAGATGGGGCGCGCCCATGTGGACGTGGGCCAGGATGGCCGCGTGGCAGTTCTCGCAGGCGACGGGCTCCGTGGCCTGGTGGGGGTTGCGGGCCACGTCGGAGTGGCACGCGGTGCAGGCAACGCGGCCGTGCAGGGTCTGGGCGTGGCGGACCGGGTCTATGTAGACCGGCGTACGGCCCTCGGTGGCCCACGTCTCCACCTGGGGGTCCCCGTGGCACTTCATGCAGAACGCGATCTCCGCTTCGGCGCCGGAGAGGGTGGACAGGTTGATCTGGCGGTGGCAGGCCCAGCAGTCGGTGCCCCCGCCACCGTTCCCGGGGCCCTGGGCGGATACCGGTGAACCGGTCACGGCCCCGATCAGGACCACCAGCAGCAGGATGGGCAGGACGCGGATGGTCTTCATCGTACCCTCATCTCCTCTGCGCGCTTGGGGTTGGCTTGAATCCGTTCCCACTCCAGCGGCCGCTCGTGGCGCAATTCCTCTTCGCTGACTTTGCCGGTAAAGATGACCTTGTTGAGCGGGAACTTGTCAAACCGGATGTGGGTGTTGAAGAGGTGGACAATGTAAATGAAGCCAACGGCCAGCAGGGCCTCATCGCTGTGCATAATGTGGGCGATGTTGATGACGATGCCGGGCAGGAAGCGGGAGAAGAAGTCCTCAAACCAGAGGACCAGCCCGGAGAGGCCGATGACGGGGACGCCCCAGAAGACGGCCCAGTAGTCAAACTTCTCAAAGTAGGCGAAGCGGTCAAAGACGGGAGGGCTGCCTTTGCCGATGAAGTACTTGAAGTTCTGCCAGATGTCCTTGAAGTCCTTGACCGTCGGCACGGGCGTATCGGGCCCCCAGGGCTTGCGCTTCTGGACGAAGACGTAGTGGACGATGTAGGCCAGGTGCATCAGGCACCAGATGGCGATGACCACCGCGCTGATCCGGTGGATGATGCCCATGACCTCCACGCTGCCCTGAAGACGGGTGAGCCACTGGGCCCAGCCGGTCGTCGGATACTTCAGGGGCATCCCGCTGATGGTGGAGCCGAAGAAACTGGTCAGCACCAGCAGGTGGACCAGCCGGTGGTAGATGTTGAAACGCCAGTACTCCGGCCCTGTCTCTCCCTTATGAGTCGCGTGGGCTGCCGGTCGGCGGAGCCGTTCATGCAAACTGCGCAGGAACCAGAGGCCGGTATGGGCGTAGAAGACGGTCAGGATGCTGGCCGTCAGAACGATGAAGAAGAGTTGCAACCAGAAAAGCAGGGCGAAGTCCTGACGGCGGGGGTCCTCCGGGGCGGCCTGCAGGGTCTCCCGCGCGTGGACGTAGTATCCGGTCAGCCCGAGGGTCGCCTGGGGATGGCAGCGGCGACAGGCCTGCATTTCTTCGTTGGCTGTGCTCAGGGCCAGGACGTTGTGAGCGCCGTGGCAGTCGGCGCAGGTGGCGGCGTTCTCCCGGCCCAGCACCGTGGCCTTGCCGTGGTAGTCGTGCAGATAGGTCTCCAGTGCTTCGGGATGGCAATCGCCGCAGGTCTGGCGGACGAAGTCCAGGACCTGGGCGCGCGTCCCCACCGTGGCGTAGTGGGCGTTGTGGCAGTGGCCGCAGGTGGGGGCGGGGACGATGCCCTCCTCGGACCGGGCCCGGGCGTCGGCGTGGACGCCCTGTTCGTAGGCGGCGTACTCGTTGGGGTGGCAGGACGCGCAGCGCGCGTAGTCGTAGAGCCCCCGTGCGTCCTGGACCAGCCGGGCCGGGTCGGGATGGGGGGCCGTCAGGTCCTCCAGTGTGATGTCGGGGTGGCATGTGGCGCAGTCCAGGTGGCCATGGGCCGAGGCGCGGAACCGCCCCAGGTCTATCGCCCAGCCGAAAGCGGGGCCGGTGGGCGGGGCCAGGCGCGGGCTGGGGGTACAGCCCGTCAGCAAAAAGAGACAGGCGGCGCCGGCCAGAAACATCAGGAAGGCATTACGGGGATGTCGGGGATAGTTGGTCACGGGGATGCCTCCTTGGGTGGAACGTTGGGTCTGCCGTCTGGCGCGCGAATGGCGCGCCGGGTAGAATCTACCCGGCCAGAGGGAGAGGGCCCAGAGCGTCCGGAATCAGCCCAGCAGGGCCTTGTACTTGGCCGCTTCCTCTTCTATGAAGGCGCGGAATTCGGGAGAATCCGCCCGGAAGAGGTTGTCCAATTCCGCCGGGTTGGACATCTCAATCTTGACCAGCCAGCCCTGGTCAAAGGGGGACTGATTGATCAGAGAGGGCTCAAATTCCAGTTCCTCGTTGACGGCGACAATCTTGCCGCCGACGAGGGCCGGGACGCGCCCCACCCACTTGCCGGATTCCATAGACATAAAGGTCTGGCCCTGGGTGACGGCCTTCCCCACCGGGGGGATTTCCACGTAGACAATCTCTTTGGCGATGCGCTGACCGAAGTCGGTCATGCCCTGGACGACGGTGTTGCCCTCCACCCGCGCCCAGTTGTGCTGCTTGTCGTAGTAGAGGTCGTCGGGGAATTCAATACCGGCGATCTGCATAGTGTACCTCCATTCGGTGATGTGCAAAGACTATGTGCCTTTTGCTAACCTGCGAATGCTTGTCTTATCTTTGCTTCCCGTTTAATGGGACACGGGTGGGCACGGATGCTACGGATTTTCACGGATTTTCATCCGTGACCGTCCGGCCCAGTTCCTCTCCTCCGGAAACGACCAACGAACAAGCCCGATATCCGGCAGTTGCTATTTCACAAGCATGGGCCTTTTGCCCAGAAGTGTCATATGCCAGCGCTCATTCTGGGGGGCGAAAGGAGTGCCAATTTCAATACCGCACCTTCCCTGGCCGGGCGGGGGGATGGCTCAGCGAGCACGGGTTTCGGAGCGGCGGCTCTGCCGCCGCTCCGAAACCGAATTCTCCTGTCATCGGGAAATGACGTCTCGCAGGTTCCCTTCAGCGTCGTAGATGCGGACTTCCAGCGGCATCTGGCCCGGCAGGGCATGGGTGGCGCAACCGAAGCAGGGATCGTAGGCCCGGAAGGCCATCTCTATCCGATTGAGCAACCCCTCGGTGATCACCTGCCCCTTGCGGATCAGCCCCTTCGCCGCCTGCCGGACGGACATGGCAATGGACGCGTAGTTGTTGGTCGTGCCGACGATAAGGTTGCACTTCACCACCAGCCCCCGCTCGTCGGTGATGTAGTGGTGGGTCAGGGTGCCGCGCGGGGCCTCCACAACGCCCACTCCTTCGTCCGGCGTCGCCGTGGGGATGTTGCGGACGTGGGGACTGGTGATCTCCGGGTCGGTGGCGAGTTCCAGCAGCCGCTCCGCCGCGTAGAGCAGTTCTATCAGCCGGGCCCAGTGGGTCGCCAGCGTGTGATGGACGGGCTTCCCACCCAGGGTCGCGTAGAACTCCTCGTACGCCTCCTGGGCCCGGGGGGTCGCCATCCCGTCGGCGGCGTTCAGGCGGGAGAGGGGCGTGGCCTGGTAGACGCCGCTATCTTTTCCAGCGACCAGTCCTTTCCAGCCAACCTTTTTCAGGAAGGGGAACTTCAGGTAGGTCCAGGGCTCCACGTGTTCGGCGATGACCTGGGTGTACTCGTGCGGCGCGTATTTGACAAATTCCCGCCCTTCGGGGTCCACCACCCGGACCATGCCGTCGTAGAAGTTCACCCGGTTCTGCTCGTCCACCAGGCCCATGTAGTACGTGGGCAGGGTGAACACATCGGATAAAATCATATCCCGATATGCCGAATTGTCAAGCACGATCTGGCGGAAGAGTTGCAGGGTGAAGAGAGCAAACTCTATTTCCTCCCGCGCGGTGGCCTCAATCTGGGCCCGCTCCTCCTCGGTGATGGCCTTCCCCACGCCGCCGGGGACGCCGAAGAGGGGATGGACCTTGCGCCCGCCCAGCATACCGATAATGTCCATCGCCATCCCCCGGGCGCGGATGACCCGGCTCCCCACCTCCACGCCGACTTTGTGGATGAGGCCCAGGATGTTCCGCTCCGCCGGCGGCGCGTCCGGTCCCAGGACGAAGTCGGGGCCGGCCAGGATGTAGAAGTGGGTCATGTGGTCGGCAACGTAGAAGGCGGAGTAGAAGAGTTCCCGCAGTTTCTTCGCCGCGGGCGGAACCTCCACGTGGTAGACCGCGTCGCAGGCCTTGACCGAGGCCATGTGGTGGGCCTCCGGGCAGACGCCACAGATACGGGGGGTGATGTCCGGCAGTTCCTCCACCGGCCGCCCCTCCGCAAATTTCTCAAACCCCCGCAGTTCGGGGATGACCAGGTAGGCGTTGGCGACGTTCCCCTCTTCGTCCAGGAAAATGTCTATTTTGCCGTGCCCTTCCAGACGGGTAATGGGGTCAATGCTGATCTTTTGCATAGGGCTTCTCCTCATAAGGATGCAGGATGCAGGATGCAGGATGCAAGATGCAGGATGCAGGATGCAGGATGCAGGATTTTCTTGCCTCCTGCCTCTTGCCTCTTGCCTCCTGCCTCCTGCCTCCTGCTTCTTGCCTCCTACTCCACTCTGGCCCGGTGCAGGGTTGAGGCGGGCAAACTGAAGCGGTAGAAGGTACCCGCCGGGTCCAGGATTTCGCCCACGATGCGGGCCGCCTCCTCTTCGGTGTCGGCGTCCACCACCGAAGCGACGGCCGAGAGCAGTGCCGCGCCCTGGTCGGTGACGTTGGGCGGCGGCCCGTAGCACCCCCGGCAGGGCTGGTTGACGGTGGGACAGAGGGCGCCACACCCTCCCCGGGTGGCCACTCCCGCGCAGATGATGCCCTGCTCCAGGAGACAGCGCTCCGGGTCCGGGATGATTTCGTGGTAGCGGTAGAACTTCTGAATCCGCTTCTCCTCCCGGATGCGCTTGCACTCGTCGCAGACGGTCTTCTCGTTGGCGCCGACCACGCTCCCCTTCGGGGGGAGTTGGCCGCTGAGGATGGCCTCTATCACGGCCCATATCTGGTGCGGCTGCGGCGGACATCCGGGCACGAAGTAGTCCACATCCGTCACCTGGCCCAATGTCTTGACCGTGTTGTAGAAGCGGGGAATCTCTATCTCCCCCTCGGGCACCGGGGTGACGGGCTGGGGGATGATGCCCTCCGGGTTCTCCACCGTGGGCACCTCCAGATAGACCCGCCGGAGGATGGAACTCTTCTCAAAGAAGTTGGCCAGGCCGGGGATGCAGCCCTCGTACGCGCAGGAACCGAACGCCACCAGCACTTTGGACTTCCGGCGCAGCAGGTGGGCCATGTGCTCGTTCTCGCTGGTGCGGATGGCGCCGTTAAAGAGGCAGACGTCCATGTGACCGTCCGGCATGGCCTCCACGTCTTTGACCTTGAAGTCCATTGCGACGGGCCAGAAGAGAATCTCCGCCGCCTCGTCCAGCAGGAGAATCTTCTCCCGCAGTTCCACCACGGCGATTTCGCACCCGCCGCAGGAAGCGGCCCAGTAGAGGCCCAGTTTGAGTTTCCCGTTGTGTGCCATACTCTCACTCCTCCTTGCTCTCCAGTTGGCGCGACCAGTTCAGGGGGCCCAGGGCCCGAATCCGCTCGGTGAACTCGTGGGTCAGTTGGGCCCACTTGACGGCCTCGGCGCCGGAAATCCACCCCCAGTGGAAGCGCTCTTTCTCAATCCCAAACTGGGCCAGCAACTGCTCCACCAGCGGCATTCGGCGGAAGGTCTTGAAGTTGCCGTTGGCGTAGTGACAGTCGCCCGGGGGATGGCAGCCGGAGACAATCACGCCGTCCGCCCCCAGCGCGAAGGCCTTCAGGATGAACGCCGGCTCAATCCGCCCGGAGCACATTACACGGATGATGTCTACGTTCGGGGGCTGCTCCATTCGGCTCACCCCCGCGTTGTCGGCGGCAGTATACGTACACCAGTTGCAGACAAAAGCAATAATCCGAGGTTCAAATTGTTCCGCCATTCGGTCCTCCTCAGGGAAACTGCCGACTAAAGTCGCCCGCTATGGGTCTTCGCCGACCGGGAGCGTCGGCGAAGGCCGACGCCCGGCACAGCGTGCCCAGGAAGGCTGATTTCCAATCGGCGTAGTGGCTACACCGGAACCAGCAGCGCCTCCAGTTCCGCCAGAATCTGGCGGTCGGCGAAGTGCCGGGCGATGATGGCCTCGGCCGGGCATGCGGCGACGCAGGTGCCGCACCCCTTGCAGAGGGCCTCGTTCACCCGGGCCACCCGGGCCGCCTCGTCAAAGGTAATGGCGCTATATGGGCAGAGGGTGATGCAGGTCTTGCAGCCGGAGCAGAGCCGCTCGTCCACCAGCGCCGTTGTCGGGGAGATGACCACTTCGCCGCGGCTCAGCAGAGCCAGGACCTCCGAGGCGGCGGCCCCGGCGTGCGCGACGGTGTCCGGCACGTCCTTGGGGGCCTGGCAGGCGCCAGCCAGGAAGACGCCGTCGGTGTTGGTATGGAAGGGCCGGAGTTTGGGGTGGGCCTCCTGGAAGAAGCCGCTGGCGCTCCGGCTGATGCCGAAGAGCGCCGCCACCCGGTCCGAGTCGCGCGGGGCCTCCATAGCCGTCTCCAGAATGACCATATCCACGTCTATCTGGACGGGGATGCCCAGATTGGTGTTCTCGGCCTTCACCTGGATGCGCCCGTCGTCCAGGACGACGACCTCCGCGCCGCGCCCCCGGACGAAGTAGACACCCTCCCGCTGGACCCGCTCGTAGAACTCCTCGTAGTCCTTCCCGAAGGCGCGGATGTCCATGTAGAACTCAAACACCTCCGCGCCGGTCTTATCCCGGACCAGATGGGCATGCTTGAGCGCGTACATGCAACAGACGCGGGAGCAGTAGCGGTTGGCGTTCTCATCCCGGCTGCCGACACAGTGGATGATGGCCACCCGGCGGGGCTTCTCGCCTTTGGACGTGAGAATCTGGCCCTGGGTGGGGCCGGTGGCGCTGGAGAGCCGCTCAAACTGCAGACCGTCTATGATGTCCGGGGACTTGCCGTAGGAGAAGGCGGGGAGACGGCGGGGGTCAAACATCTCAAAGCCGGTGGCGACGACGATGGCCCCCACGTTCAGTTCTATGATTTGCTCTTTTTGGGTGAAGTCAATCGCTTTGGTCGGGCAGGCCTCTGCACACGCCTGGGTGCACTTGCCCCGGGTCAGGTAGAGGCAGGCCTGGTCGTCAATGACGGCCTTCAGCGGCACTGCCTGGCCGTTCATGGGGATATAGGCGGCCCGACGGCGGCTCAGGCCGGCGTCGTACTCATTGGGGACACCCCGCTTGAAGACGCAGGCCTCGGCGCAGGCCCCGCAGCCGGTGCAGACGTCCACATTGACGTAGCGGGGGCGCTGGCGCACCTTGACCTGAAAATGGCCGACGTAACCGGAGACTTCGGTGACCTCGCTGTAGGTCAGGAGGGTGATGTTGGGATGCCGACCGGCATCCATCATCTTGGGGCCGAGAATTCAGGTACTGCAGTCTAACGTGGGGAAGGTCTTATCCAGTTGGGCCATGTGCCCGCCGATGGACGGCTCCCGTTCCACCAGATAGACCTGGTAGCCGGCCTCAGCGATGGTGAGGGCGGCCTGGATGCCCGCGATGCCGCCGCCGACGACCAGCGCCGCCGGGGTCACGCTCTCCTGGCGGGGGAAGAGGGGCTCGTGGTAGTTCACCCGGGCGACGGCGGCCCGGACCAGCCGTTTCGCCTTCTCCGTCGCCTCCACAGAGTCCTCCACCACCCAGGAGACGTGCTCGCGGATGTTGGCCATCTGGAAGTAGTATGGGTTGAGACCCGCCGAGGCCAGGACGTTCTGGAAAGTGGGTTCGTGCATCCGGGGGCTGCACGAGGCCACCACGACGCGGGTCAGGCCCAGTTCCCGGATGTCCTGCCGGATCATCTCCTGCCCGGCCTCGGAGCAGGTGTACTTATGGGGGCGGGCGACCACGACGTTGGGCAGCGTGCTGGCGTACTGGACCACCTCGTCCACATTCACGGTCGCCGCGATGTTGAGGCCGCAATGGCAGATATAGACGCCAATTCGGGGCTCTTCGTTGGTCATCCTGTAACCTCCTCCAAAGGGACAGTCACCTTCCAGGTGACTGTCCCTTCACTTCTCCATCGCCTGCCAGACCAGTTCGCAGACGTCCAGCACGCGGACACGCGTTTTGGTCTTGCGGGCGGCCTGGAGCAGGGTGCGCTTGCACTGCTGGCAGGAAGAGATGATGGCCTCGGCGCCGGTGGAGACGGCCTCCTGCAGCCGCTGGACGGAGACGTGCTCCACGGCGTCCGGCTCCGTCATCGCCACATCCCCGCCACCGCCGCAGCAGACGGCGTTTTCCATTACACGGGGCATCTCCCGCAGTTGCATGCCGGGGATGCTGCGGATGATGGCCCGGGGCGGCTCGTACACGCCGCTCTTGCGGCCCAGGTCGCACGGGTCGTGATAGGTGACCGTCCAGGCCAGTTCCGTCATCCGGATGCGGCCTTCCTGGACCATCTGGGCCAGGAATTCAGTGGCATGCATGACCTCAAAGCCGAAAGAGTCGCCCACCATTTCCGGGTAGAGGTGGTGCCAGGTGTAGTAGCAAGAAGAGCAGGTCGCCACGAGAACCTTCGGGCCGACGGAGCGGACCTTCTCCACATTGTGCCGGGCCAGTTCCACCATATCGTCCTTGAATCCGGCGCCGTAGAGGGGATAGCCGCAGCACCACTCCTCGCTGCCCAGCAGGGTGTAGGAGATGTGGGCCTGTTCCAGAATCTGGACCAGCGATTGGGGGATGCTGTAGGCCATCGGGTAGAGGGCGGAGACACAGCCGGTGTAGAGGAGCACCTCTGCGGGCTCCTGGACCCGTTCCGCCACTCCCTCCAGTCCCTGGCTCCAGATGAGGCGGGTCTGGTTGTCCTCGTTAAGGATGTTGCGGGTAGCACTGACGGCCTGGCGCATCATCTGGAGCGTCTGGGGGATGGCGTAGCCGTTGGCGACGGCCCACTCCCGCAGGCGGCGCATGGTGGTGCTGGTCATGATGCCGCGCGGGCAGCGGGCGGAGCAGGCGTAGCACTGGGTACAGAGCCAGAAGGTGCGGCTGTTCATCACCACGTCCCGCAGTCCCAGGCGGACCAGTTCCCACAGTTGACGGGGGGAGAAGTCCATCAGGTCGGCCGTGGGGCAGGACGCGCTGCAGGTCCCGCACTGCATGCAGGTCAGCAGTTTCTCCCACTCTGGCTCCACCTGGGCCATAAATTCGCGGTCCAGTTGCTCTTCGGTCAGTGGTACGGGAAGCGGGAGAGACATGGTCGTGTGACCTCCTTTTTGGGAGAAAAAAATAGTTTTGCAGCGGCGGCGAAGCCGCCGCTGCAAAAACGATTTCCTCAGGCTATTTCCCGCCGAGGAAGCGCTTCACGGTTTTCACCAGCACCTCAGGCTGGATTGGCTTGGAGATCCAGGCATCAATCGGGACGCGCTCCTCCGGGAACTCGCTGGCGTACTCGCTGGTGGCGATGGAGGAAACCATCACCAGGGGGATGTCCTTCAGTTTGGGGTCCGCTTCCAGTTCCCGACTGACGTCCACTCCCTCCAGCGTGGTGGTCATCATCACGTCCAGCAGGACCAGGTCGGGGCGGGTTTTGCGCATCACCTGAAGGGCCTCACTGCCGCTGCGGGCCTCCATCACGCGGAAGCCCTCCGCCTCCAGTATCCGGCGGCAGATGAGCAGAAAATCCGGGTCGTCGTCCACAATCAAAATCCTGGGCATACGGCTCCTCCTGGGCATACGTTTCCTCCTCGGGGTGTAGAGACGATCACGAAGCGATAGGGTTTATCCGGTCAAAGGAAACAAAAGGGGGCTATATTTTCCCCTCTTGATAATATCCTCAATTACCTCAGGTGCAAGTGACAATCATCCATCCGATGGATGACGTTTATCCTTGCAGGCTTTGTTAGACCGCAATACCGCCATGAGAAGGAAACCCGACAAATCTGGAACACACCCATCCCTCTCCTCCGCTTGACAATCCCCCCGCCCCTGCTAAAATGAGAACCGATGGGCCAGGAAGAAATCCGCAACTTCTGCATCATCGCCCACATAGACCACGGCAAATCCACACTGGCCGACCGGCTCCTGGAACTGACCGGCACCATCTCCCCGCGGGAGATGGCTGATCAGGTACTGGACTCTATGGACCTGGAGCGGGAGCGGGGGATCACCATCAAGGCGTCGGCAGTGCGGATGGCCTACCGCGCCGCCGACGGCCAGACCTACGAACTGAACCTGATAGATACCCCCGGCCACGTGGACTTCTCCTACGAGGTGAGCCGTGCACTGGCGGCCTGCGAGGGTGCCCTCCTGGTGGTGGACGCCTCTCAGGGCATAGAAGCCCAGACCATGGCCAACCTCTACCTGGCTCTGGATGCGGGACTGGAAATCATCCCCATCATCAACAAAATAGACCTTCCCGCCGCCCGGCCCGATGAAGTGGCCATGGAAGTGGCCGAACTGTTAGGCGTCCCCGCTGAGGAGGTCCTGCGGGTTTCTGCCAAAGAAGGGACCAACGTCCCGGCCGTGCTGGAAGCGGTCGTCCAGAAAATCCCCCCACCCTCCGGTCAGCCCGATGCTCCCCTGCGGGCCCTCATCTTTGACTCCCACTACGACTCCTACAAGGGCGTCGTCGCCTACGTGCGCGTGGTGAACGGCGCGGTGGAGAAGGGGCGCCGATTGATGCTCATGTCCTCCGGCCTGGAGACCGAGCCGGTGGAAATCGGCATCTTCACCCCGGGCATGCAGCCGACGGGTCGGCTGGAGACCGGGGAGGTCGGCTACATCGCCACCGGCCTGAAAACCGTCCGCGAGTGTCGGGTCGGTGATACGCTGACCGACGCCGCCCGCCCGGCCGAAGAGCCCCTCCCCGGCTACCGCCCGGCCAAGCCTATGGTCTTCGCCAGTCTCTACCCGGTGGAGGCGGAGAACTATCAGGACCTGCGGGACGCGCTGGAGAAACTCCGCCTCAACGACGCCGCCCTGACCTTTGAGCCAGAGACCTCGCAGGCGCTGCAATTCGGCTTCCGCTGCGGCTTTCTGGGCCTCTTTCACATGGAAATCGTCCAGGAGCGGCTGGAGCGGGAGTACGGCCTGGACCTCATCGCCACCGCCCCCAGCGTCGCCTACCAGGTCGTCACCACCCGGGGGGATGTGCTGGAGGTCTCCCGCCCCGCTGACCTGCCCGACCCGTCGGTCATCCGGGAAATCCGGGAGCCCTGGATGAAGGTGCAGGTTTTCACCCCTGCCGCCTATATCGGCCCGGTGATGGAACTGGTCACCCGCCGCCGGGGCCAGTACGAGACGACGGAGTACCTGGATAGCCAGCGGGTGGTGCTGACATTCCACATGCCCCTCTCGGAGATGATTGTGGACCTGCATGACCGGCTGAAGTCGGCCACCCGGGGCTACGCCTCTATGGACTATTCCTTTGAGGGCTACCGGCCCGGCGACCTGGTCAAGATGGACATTCTGGTCAACGAGCAGCCGGTGGACGCGCTGGCGCTCATCGTCCATCGGGACCAGGCCTACGAGAAGGGTTCGGCACTGGTGCGGAAGATGAAAGAAGTCATCCCCCGTCAGTTGTTCCCCGTCCCTATCCAGGCCGCCATCGGGGGCCGCGTCATCGCCCGCGAGACGGCGCGGGCATTGCGGAAGGACGTCCTGGCGAAGTGCTACGGCGGTGATGTCACCCGTAAGCGGAAACTGCTGGAGAAGCAGAAGGCGGGAAAGAAACGGCTCAAGCAATTCGGGCAGGTGGTGCTTCCTCAGGAGGCGTTCCTGGCCATCCTGAGACTGGAGGAGGAGTAGGAGAATTAAGAGGCAAGAGGCAAGAGACAAGAGGCAAGAGGCAAGAGACAAGAGGCAAGAAGCAAGAAGCAAGAAATCCTGCATCCTGCATCTTGCATCCTTCATCACTCTGATCAGGTCTGGAGGGGGCATGGAGGGAGAAGGATTGGTATGTCGGCATTGTGGCCGTTCCATCGCGGTGCCAGCTTCTACCTGCCCCTGGTGTGGGCAGACCATTATGGTGATCTGCGCCCACTGCAAGCAGTACACCGACGATCAGGGGACGGTCTGTGAGCACTGCGGCGCCCCGCTGGAGCCGGACCGGCTGGATGCTCTTCGCATCGGCGTTGGGGTAGACAACCGGACAGCCCAACTCATTACGGACCGGCAACGGGCCCAACTGGTTGCCAGTGGCGTAGTTATCCTCCACCTCCCCGACTTCTTCTACGCTGACGCCCGGCGACAGACGGTCCTGGTAGACCTCTTCGGCTCCTCTCTGGACCCCCATCGGGAAGCCGCGGCTCTTCTATTTGCTTCCATCGCCTATCTGATCCAGCATGGGTATTGTGCGCTTCAGTCCGCTGCGGACGGCGAATCCTTGCTCTGGGCCGAAGTCCGGCCGTGGGACGGGCAAACCCTCAGCCTGGAGGGAGCGCTGGCCCGACAGGCTGGCCTGGGCCAGACTCTTACCCAATCCCTCCGGCAGGCCGTTGCCGAAGAGGCGGGCATCACCCCGGAGCAGGAGCGGCCAGCCGACCGGCGGAGACGGCCTGCGGCAGCACCTTTCGCCCGCCCTGTCGCCGAGGCCGTGGTGGAAGTGGCCCGCCGCACCGTCCTCCCCGAGCACCAGGAGAAAGAGGCATGCCGGGAGATTTACCAGTTGCTGGTCCAATTTGTCCAACATGACCCGGCCCTGGCCCGCCGCATCGCCGGGGAGGTTCTGGAGACACTGACCTGGTTGCAGGCTTGACAAATCGGCCAGTTGGGTTATAAAATGAAGCCAGCCACAGGGTAAAGGAGGTGTGCAGGGGGAAAGAAAGAACTCGCTCCATTGATCCTCAACCTGTCCTCTGAACCATTCTACTGTTCCCAATCCTGAAAGGAGGAGAAACATGCTTCGGAAAATCCTGCTGTTGGCTCTCGCTGCCATCCTGGTGCTGCCGATCTTCGCCGGATGTAAGCCCAAAGAGACGGCCCCCATCAAAATCGGCGCGGAACTCCCGTTGACGGGGGACTACGCCTACGAGGGGCAGGGGATGCTCAAGTCTATCCAGTTGCTGGTGGACCAGACCAACGCGGCTGGCGGGTTGTTGGGCCGCAAGATTGAACTGGTGGTGGAGGACGACGCCGGGGATGCCGGACAGGCCTCCCAGGTGGCCCAGAAACTGGTGGATGCAGGGGTCATCGCCGTCATCGGCGCCTACAACTCCAGCGCTACCGAACCGGCCTCCGTCATTTACAACCAGGCGGGCATCCTCCATATCACTCCCTCCTCCACCGCGACCCGGCTCACCGAGAAGGGCTTCCAGCGCTTCTTCCGCGTCTGCTTCCTGGATGACCGGCAGGGGCTCTTCGCGGCCAAGTTCATGAAAGAGGTGCTGGGCGCGCAGAAGATCGGCATCCTCCACGATAACTCCACCTACGCTCAGGGTCTGGCGGAGCACACCAAGCGGTACGCCGAGCAATTAGGGATGAATGTGGCCTTCTACGACGCCATCAACCCGGCCGATAAGGACTTCACGCCCACCCTCACCCGCATCGGCGGCGCCGGCCTGGACGCCATCTACTTCACCGGCTACCACGCCCAGGGCGGTCTGCTCCTGAAGCAGTCTGCTGATCTGGGGTTGAAACTCCAGTGGGTGATGGGGAATGCCTGCAACAACCCGGAGTTGGTCCAGATTGCCGGGGTGGAGAATGCCAAGGGGACCTACGTCACCACGGAGCCGCTGCCGAAGGACGTGAACGTCCCCGAGGCCAAAAAGTATGTGGAGGACTTCAAGGCCCGCTACGGCGAGGAGCCGGCCAGCGTCTGGTGGATGATGGCCGCCGAGGCCTTCAACGTCATCCGCTACGCGATTGAGCAGACCAAGTCCACTGACCCGAAGGTGCTGGCGGAGTTCATCCATCAGGCCAAGAACATCAACGGCATCACCGGCCCCATTCTGGGCTGGGATGAGAAGGGGGACCGCCTGGGCACCATCCACGTGGCCTACATCATCAACGAGAAGGGCGAGTTCATCCTGAACCCGCAGCAGCCGTCGCCGTAGGAGTCGTGCCAGCCGGGGGGAGTTCGGGGGAGCCCCCGGACTCCCCCCTTTTTGGTATGGGTCGCACCCGGGGGAGGTTCATTTTCCGGGGAAATTTGGTGGCACTTTCTGCGGGCGTTGAAGTTGCCGCTTTCTGTCCACGGGGCGAGGTTCTTCGGCCACGCCGCGAGCGGCTCGCCGCGTGACGGGCTCTCACCCTACCCCCTGCCCCCTCCTCTCTCCCGCTCGCTTTCAGCGGCGGGAGAGGGCATAGGGGGATTTTGGGGCGGGCGGCTTCGCCGCCCGCCCCAAAATCCCCCCTTCTCCCGGAGGAAGCTGCCGAGAAAGTAAGGGCGAGCCCTCCTACCGGGAGGAAAGGAATAAAAGAAAAATTGTTTTTGTGGCGGCGGCTTTGCCGCCGCCACAAAAACAATATTCTTATCACCCTCTCCCCCGCCGTGAAACGGCGGGGGAGAGGGGCAGGGGGGAGAGGGGGCGAAAAGGTTCCCGAAAAGGGGACTTTCTCAGCACTCTCCGAAGGGAGAAAAAGGGGGGAGGTGGAGCAAGGTCCACGCGAATCCCAAAAGTGTCACCAATTGTGAACCATCCCCATCCGGGAGGAGTTTTTGCGGCCGCCGCCGCAAAAACCCTGTTTCAGAGTCGCCGTCCGGGAGGCAATTTCATGCAACAATTGCTCCAGCAACTCATCAACGGCATCACCATCGGCTCGTTCTACGCGCTGGTCGCCCTGGGCTATACGATGGTGTACGGTGTGCTGAAACTGATTAACTTTGCCCACGGCGACCTTTTTATGTGGGGGGCTTACATCGGGCTGACCGGGCTGAGCGCTCTGGTAGCCCTGATGAGCCAGGGTGGCCCTATCTTGATTTTCCCCGTCTCCATCATCGTCATCGTCACCATCGCGCTGGTCGGCGTCTTGATAGAACGGGTGGCCTATCGCCCCCTCCGCTCGGCAGGACGCCTGGCGCCGGTCATTTCGGCCCTGGGAGCGGCATTCATCCTGGAGAGCCTGGCCCGCAACATCTACGGCGCCAGTTGGAAGACCTATCCCACTGGACTGGTGCCCGCCGGCAGGGTCGCCCTGGTCGGTGGCGTCCGGATCAGCGTGATGCAGGTGCTGGTCCTGGTCGTCTCCTTCCTGCTGATGGCGCTCCTCTACCTCTTCGTCTACCGCACCCGCATCGGCACCGCCATGCGCGCCGTCTCGCTGGACCACGAGGTCTCCCGGCTGATGGGGGTAGACGTGGACGGCATCATCGCCACCGTCTTCCTGATTGGCCCGGGGTTGGGCGGAATGGCCGGGCTGATTGTGGGCCTCTATTACGGCTCCTTTGACTTCACGTTGGGCTGGACGTTCGGCCTGAAGGCCTTTATTTCCGCCATTCTGGGCGGCATCGGCAACATCCCCGGCGCGATGCTGGGTGGAATGATCCTGGGCATTATAGAGACGCTGGGGGCGGGCTACGTCTCCCCCCAGTGGAAGGACGTCATCGCCTATGTGATTCTCATCGTGATTCTCATCTTCCGCCCCACCGGTCTGCTGGGCGAGCGCGTGGCGGAGAAACTGTAGCGGGAGGGAGCAATGGGGAACCTGATGGAACGTCTCCGGAGGATTCCACTCGCGTGGCAGATAGGCCTGCTGGCCCTGGCCATTCTGCTCCCGCTCCCGCTGAACGACTATTACCGCGCGGTGCTCTGGCGCACCGGCATCTACGCCATTCTAGGGCTGAGCCTGAACATCATCGTCGGCTACGCGGGGCTGTTCCAACTGGGCCATGCCGCTTTCTACGCCCTGGGCGCGTACACGTCGGCGCTCCTCAACCTCTACTTCAATATCCCGCTCGTCCTGACCTGGCCCATCAGTATCCTGGTGGCCGCGTTCTTCGGCTACCTGATTTCCCGCCCCATCCTGCACCTGCGCGGCGACTATCTCTGTATCGTAACCATCGCCTTCGGCGAAGTGGTCCGGCTGGCCCTGGTCAACAATATCTTCGGCATCACCGGCGGGGCCAATGGGCTGAGCGGCATTGACCAGACCGTCCTTTTCGGCCTGACGTTACGGACCCCCCTTCATCATTATTACCTGGTCCTCTTTTTCCTGGTCCTGACGCTCTTCGCGGTCCGGCGGCTGGAGAACTCCCGCCTGGGTCGGGCCTGGATGTACGTCCGGGAGGACGAGACGGCGGCCGAGGCTATGGGCGTGGATACGACGTGGGCGAAATTGCTGGCCTTCGTGATGGGCTCCGGATGGGCTGGCCTGGCCGGGGCGCTCTACGTGGCCCGCATCCCTGTCGTCTCCCCGGACCTGGCCCGCTTCATTGAGTCGGTCGTGATGTTCTGCATCGTCGTCCTGGGCGGCACCGGCTCCATCCCCGGCGTCTTCGTCGGCACCCTGGGGATGATCACCCTGCCGGAAATCTTTCGTTTCCTAAAGACCTGGCGGGACGCCTGGATGGGCGTGGCGATGGTCGCTATGATGATTGCCCGCCCTGAGGGCCTGTGGCCCAGCCGCCGCATCCGGATGGAGATTCGGGGGGAGGAGTAGCACGGAAGACGCGAAAGGCACGAAAGGCGCGAAAGGCACGAAAGGCACGCAAGGCGCGAAAGGCACGAAAAGGGAGGATAGATGGCATTGCTGGAACTTCGCGACCTGACCAAGCAGTTCGGCGGGCTGACCGCTGTGGACCACGTCAGTTTCTCCCTGGATGAGGGGGAGATTCTGGGGCTCATCGGCCCGAACGGGGCCGGGAAGACAACCATCTTCAACCTGATCACCGGCATCTATACCCCGACGTACGGGGAAATTTTCTTCAACGGTCACCGGATTGCCCACCCACCGCTGGGCGCCCGGAAGTTCATCACCCCGGTCTGGTGGTTGCAGTGGGTGCCGGCCCGGTCGGTCCGGAAGCGGTGGGACCAACTGCGGACGCTGCGGCCCCACGAGGTCACCGAATTGGGCATCGCCCGCACGTTCCAGACCATCCGGCTGTTCAAGAACATGACCGTCCTGGAGAACGTGATGGCGGGCGTCCACCACCGCACCCGGGCCGGTGTATGGGGGGCCATCTTCCGCCCACCGGCGCAGCGGGAGGAAGAGGCGTTCATTGTCAAAGAGGCGGAGCAGCACATCCATTTTATGGGGCTCTCGGATTATCGGGACGAACTGGCGAAGAATCTCCCGTACGGCCATCAGCGGCGGTTGGAGATTGCCCGCGCGCTGGCGGCCCGGCCCCGATTGCTCATCCTGGACGAACCGGCGGCCGGCCTGAACGAGCAGGAGACGCTGGAACTGATGGACCTCATCCGCCAGATTCGGGATTCGGGTATCACCGTCCTGCTCATTGAGCACGACATGAAGGTGGTGATGGGCATCTGTGAACGGATTGTCGTTCTGGACTACGGGAAAAAGATTGCCGAGGGGACGCCGGAGGAGGTGCAGCGGAACCCGCGCGTTATCCAGGCCTACCTGGGAGAGGAGGAGGTGTGACGATGCCACTCCTGAGAATAGAGAACCTGCACACCTACTACGGCCATGTCCATGCCCTCAAGGGGATTGACCTGGAGGTGGAGGAAGGGGAAATCGTCACCCTCATCGGAGCCAACGGGGCCGGTAAGAGCACCACGCTCCGCACCATCTCCGGCCTGGTCCGCCCGCGCGAGGGCCACGTTGAGTTCAACGGGCAGGTCCTCAACCACGTCCCGGCCCACAGGATTGTCCAGATGGGGGTTTGCCACGTCCCGGAGGGCCGCCGCATCTTCACCACCCTGACGGTGATGGAGAACCTGATGATGGGGGCCTACGCGCTCAAAGATGAACAGGCCATTCGGGAGAACCTCCAGCGCGTCTTTGACCTGTTCCCCCGCCTGGCGGAGCGGAAGAACCAGTTGGGCGGCACGCTTTCCGGCGGCGAGCAGCAGATGCTGACCATCGGGCGGGCGCTGATGTCCCGGCCGCGGCTCCTGCTGCTGGACGAGCCGTCGCTGGGGCTGGCACCCATGCTGGTCAAGGCCATCTTTGAGACGATTCGGGAGATCAACGCGCGCGGCACGACCATCCTGCTGGTGGAGCAGAACGCCCGCGCGGCGCTGAAGATTGCCCATCGGGCCTACGTCCTGGAGACTGGGCGCGTCGTCCTCTCCGGCCCGGCCCAGGAACTGATGCAGGATGAACGGGTGAGGAAGGCGTATTTGGGGGAGAGGTAGTAGGGAATAGGGAGTTGGGGGAATGGGGCAGCCCGTGCTGTTTGATGTGAAGACCGGAGATTCGGGGGATGAGGCCCAGCGGTTGGAGCAAAAATATGCCCATCGGATGCGCGAGGACCTCCGAATGGGAAATCTGGTATCCTATGTGGGCAACAAGGAGGTCCCCCTTCTTCGCCTGTATCGCTACAAGGAGGCCTTCGCGTTCCGCTTTGTGGAGGAGTGGCTGAACCGTTTTGGGGTCAGTCGGGAGGATACCGTTTTTGATCCCTTCTGCGGGATGGGCACCACGCTCCTGGCCGCGTCCTGCCAGGGGATACCTGCCGTCGGAACCGACCGTCTGCCCGTAGCGGTGTTCATCGCCCGCACCCTGCCCCTCTTCTTTCAGGTGCGCCCCGGAGAACTGACCCGGGTCTTTGAGCATCTCCGGCAGACGGTCCCCTCGGCCGAGCCGGCCCCTGTCGCGATGGACGTGGCCATTATGGGCGTCGCGTTTCCCACCGACACTCTGCTGGCACTACGCCGCTGGAAAGCGGCCATTGACGGCCTGGATTCGCCATTTCGGGAGATTTTCCTGCTCCTGTTCTTCTCCGTTCTGGAGGCCTGCAGTTACACGTCCAAAGACGGCCAGTTCCTGCGGCTGAGGCGAGATAAGCGACCGGCAGACCCGGAGGAGGCCCTGGCGGGCAAGGTGCGGGAAGCCGAAACGGACGTCTGGTGGATTCAGGAGTTGGGGTGGGACAGAGCCTTTCTGCCCTTCCAGGTTGTGCTGGGAGACACCCGGCGGCTGGAAGATGTCCCGTTTGAGCGTCCCCCGACGGTGATCATCACTTCTCCGCCCTACGCCAACCGGTACGACTACACCCGAACGTACTCTCTGGAACTTTGTTTCCATTTTGTCCGAAACTTCGCCGAATTAAGGGAACTACGGCACAGTCTGCTTCGCTCCCACATTGAGGCGAGGCTGGCGCCGACCGAGGAGGCGCCGCATCCGGCAGTACGGGAACTGGTGGATTTCCTGAGGGCGCGCGGCAAGGCCCTGAATAACCCCCGGATCCCCGATATGCTGACCGGGTACTTCGTGGATATGCAGAAGGCCATCCGGGAGTGGAGGAGAGTCCTGGCCACTTCGGCGCGCGTGGCTATGGTCGTGGACAACGTGCGTTTTGAGGGCCGGATGCTCCCGGTGGACCTGATCCTCTCCGAAATGGCCGAGGAAGAGGGCTTCGCCGTGGAAGAAATCGTCGTCGCCCGGTACAAGGGGAACAGTTCCCAGCAAATGGGCCGGTACGGGCGCGTCCCGGTACGGGAAAGCATCGTTGTCTGGAGGAAACAGGAGTGACCACGGATTCCCGACATCAAACCTGGTTCCTGGATCAACTGACCAAGAGCGAGTTTTTCCACCAGAAATTGCACGAGTGGAAGATGTTATCGGTCGCCGAAGCCGTGGAGGCTTTCAGGGGGGAAACTCTTCAGTGGAACCTGCCCGACCGGCATTTCCGAAGCCGCCTGGAACCGGGTCATCCACCGGGGAATCAAGCCGGTCACCGTCTTCGCCCATCCGCAGGTCTTGATGACGATTCCGGGCTCAACCGGCTACTACCGGATGCTCTCCATGGTTTCGCAGAAATCTATGGCACGGGTGGGATTGACGGTGAACGCGTATGAGACGGGCACATCTTTCCCTGATGAAGCAGCGGCACAACAAATCGCCCGTCACCTGAATCAGATTATCAGCCAGTTGATTGAGTTTGACGAAGAGGTCAACGCGCGGGAGTTTGACCTGTGGCGCGGTATGGCGGCTGGGACCCAGGCACAGGGCTCCTGGCAAAACGCGAAAGGGGAGCGGGTGGAGGCCCTGGTGAAAGGTCTGATTCAACGCAGGCTGCGCGAACGGGGGTGGGTGGTCACGGAGAGCCCGGACGGCGGGCGAATGGAACTCTCGGACGGCCGAGTCGTCACGTTCGGCGATGAGCCAGACATCGCGTTCTACAAAGGGGAGCGAATCCGGGCGGCCGTGGAGGTCAAAGGCGGGATAGACCCTGCGGGGATTCTGGAGCGTCTGGGCGCGGCGCTGAAAAGCCTGAACCGGGCCCGGGAAGAGAACCCGACCGCAGTGACCATCCTGATTATTCAGGGCACATCCCTCACCGAGAGGGCCAAAGAGGACCTGGAACTCAACCGCCACATCATCACTCACTGGTTTACTGTGGAGAGTCTCCTGACCGGGGAGGCCGTCCGTGCTGAAGTGTTTGAACTTCTGGGGATTTAGCCAACGGAATGCGCAATGAGCGAACCACTTCGTTGTATCAACCACCCCAACGTAGAAACCTATCTGCGTTGCGCCCGATGCGGGGCGCCCATCTGCCACCGGTGCGCGGTGCCGATAGAGACGGGCTACATCTGCCCGGCATGCCGCAACCGTCAGCAGCAGGTCTTCTACGCCGAATTCCGCCCGGTCTACTACCTGGTCGCGGCGGCGGTGGCGCTGCCCCTGGCCCTCATCGCGGGCTGGATCATTCCCGCTTCCGGCTGGCTGGCGGTTATCCTCGGCCCCCTGGCGGGCACGGGCATCGCCGAGGCGGTCCGCCGGGCCATTCGCCGCCGGCGCGGCCGCTACACCTGGCTGGTCGTCTCCGCCTGCATCCTGGTCGGCGGCCTGCCCTGGATGCTGACCGCCCTGCTCCCTACCCTGGACGCCCCCCTCGCGGCCGCATCCCTCACCGGCATCGCCTGGCCCCTTCTATGGGGTGGCGTCTATCTGGCAACCGCCATCGGTGCTGCCACCGCCCGCCTGCGGATTTGAGGACGGACCACAGACCACAGACCACAGACGACGGACGTTTCACGTTTCACATTTCACGTCTCACGTCTCACATCCGCCATGCTTTCCGAACTCCACATCCGCGATTTCGCCATCATAGACGAACTCCACCTCTCCCTTCCCTCCGGCCTCATCGTCCTGACCGGGGAGACGGGGGCGGGGAAGTCCATCATCATTGACGCCGTCGGCCTGGTACTGGGGGGGCGGGCCGACCCCACCGTCGTGCGCGCTGGGGCCGACCGGGCCCTGGTGGAGGCCGTCTTCCGCCTGGACCCGGCCCATCAGGCCGCCCTGCGCCCCGTCCTGGAACGGGAGGGCCTGGAGGGCGACGAGCCCGACCTCCTTATCCTCTCCCGCGAGGTACGGGCCGAGGGGCGGAGCATCTGCCGCGTCAACGGCCGGGTGGTGACCCTGGCCCTCCTGCGGGAGGTCGCCGAAGGACTGGTGGACATCCACGGCCAGAGCGAACACCTCTCCCTCCTGCGGGTGCGGGAGCACGTCCATATGCTGGACCGCTTCGCCGGTCTGGAGGAGGCCCGGGCCCGCGTGGCCGACCTGGTCGCCCAGGTGCGCGCCGTCCGGCGGGAGCGGGCCAGCCTGGAGCAGGACGAACAAGAACGGGCCCGCCGTATAGACCTCCTGCAGTACCAGATCGCGGAGATTGAGGCCGCCAGTCTCCGCCCCGGCGAGGAGGAAGAACTGGCGGAGGAACGGGTGCGGCTGGCCAACGCCGAACAACTCGCCCTCCTCCTGGCCGACGCCCTGCGGGCCCTGGACGAAGGCGGCGGGGAGAGCCGCCCCGCCACCGACCAGTTGGCCCACGCCCTGCGCGCGCTGGAAGGACTGGCCCGCATAGACGGGACCCTTGCCCCCCGCCAGCAGGAGGCGGAGGAACTCCTCTATCGCCTTCAGGACCTGGCCGACGGCCTGCGGGAGTACCGGAACCGGGTGGAATTCAACCCCCGTCGGCTGACCGAAGTGGAGGAGCGGCTGGACCTCATCCGCCGCCTGAAGCGGAAATACGGCGCCACCATCGCCGAAGTGCTGGAATACGCCCGGCGGGCGGCGGCAGAACTGGAGACCATCACCCACAGCGAAGAGCGCATCGCCGAACTGACGGCCCGGGAAACCCAACTTCTGGGGGAACTGGCCCGCGCGGCGCTGGACCTCTCCGCCCGCCGTCGGGAGGCCGCCCGGCGGCTGGCGGCAGGCATTGAGGCGGAACTCCAGGACCTGCGCATGCCCGGCGCCCGTTTCGCCGTGGATTTCCGCTGGACGGCCGACCCCGACGGCGTCCCTCTGACCCCCGAAGATGTCGCGGCGGCGGGCATAGACGTGGGCGATTTCCCCCTCCCGGCCCGGGTCGGTTTTGACGCCACCGGCATAGACCGGGTGGAGTTCCTCGTCTCCCCCAACCCCGGTGAACCCCTCAAGCCGCTGACCAAAATCGCCTCCGGTGGCGAGACCTCCCGGCTCATGCTGGCCCTCAAGGCCGTCCTCTCCCGCGTGGACGAGACCCCCACCCTCATCTTTGACGAGATTGACCAGGGCATTGGCGGACGGGTGGGCGCAACGGTGGGCGAAAAACTCTGGCGGCTGACGGTCGCCGGGGCCAACGGCGGGGTGGCCCACCAGGTCCTCTGCGTCACCCACCTGCCGCAACTGGCGGGCTTCGGCGACGCTCACCTGCGGGTGGAGAAAATCCCCCTGGAGGGCCGCACCGTCACCCGGGTCACCGTCCTGGAGGGGCCGGCGCGGGTGGAGGAACTGGCCCAGATGCTGGGCGCCAGCGGCGAATCCGCCTACCGCAGCGCGGAGGAGATATTGGAGGAAGCAGGAAGCAGGAAGCAGAGTCAGGGAATAGGGAGTAAGGAATAGGAAGTAGGGAGCAAGATGTATCCCATCACCCTTTCGTCCCGATACCGCATCACCATCCTCCGCGCGCTACGGGAGCAGTTGAATCTGAGACCCGGGCAGAAAGTCGTCCTGATCCCCCGGGGCAACACCTTGCACCTGGTGGTCGTTCCGCCCATAGAGCAGGCTCAGGGGATGTTCCCTGGGATAGACACCGAAGTGGCGCGCGAAGAGGATGAGGACCGATAAACCCCACGGAGTACACAATACGGAATACGCAACACGGAGTACGTCTATGTCCGAACCCTTTGACCTTCTCCTCACTGGCGGCCTGCTGGTCACCGGAGAGGGAATCCGGCGGGCCGACGTGGGCGTGCGCGGCGAGACCGTCGCCGCCATCGCCCCGGACCTGCGGGACCACCCCGCCCGCGAAGTGGTGGACGTCACCGGTATGTACGTCCTCCCCGGCGCTATAGACGTCCACGTCCATCCCGTCTACGAGGACGACGTGGAGGCCTGTTCCAGCGTGGCGGCCTACGGCGGCATCACCACCCTCCTCCACTTCGCCTACGCCCGCACCGGAGAGAGCCTCCTGGAGCAGGTAGAGCGGATGCTGGAAGACGGTCGGGCCCGCTCCCGGCTGGATTTCGGCCTCCACGGCGGCCTCTTTGAGGCCCCGCGCCAGGTCCCCGAAATCCCCCGGGTGATGGAACTGGGCGTCCGCACCTTCAAATTCTTCCTGGCCTACGTCAAGCAGAAATGGTACACCGACGACTACCACCTGCTCTGGGCGATGCACCTTCTGGCAGAACGGGGCGGCATAGCCATGATCCACGCCGAGAACGGCGGCGGGATTGATTATCTGGAGGACCGCTACTGGGAGGAACTGGGGGGCCCTCAGGCGGTGCACTATTTCAACGTCTCCCATCCCCCGCCACTGGAGGAGGAGGCGGTCTTCCGGGCCATCTGCATGGCCGAAGTGGCTGGGTGCCCCCTCTATATCGCGCACGTGACGGCGGCGCGGGTCCTGCGCCCCATCCGGCAGGCCCGGGCGGAGGGGAGACCGGTCTTCGCCGAGACCTGTGCCCACTACCTGACGCTGACCGGGGACCTGCTGCGGACGCGCGGCGCGCTGGCCAAAATCGGCCCGCCGCTGCGCACCGACGCCGACCGGGAGGCCCTCTGGCAGGCCCTGGCCGACGGCACCCTCTCCGTCGTCTCCTCCGACCACGCCCCCAAGAAGAAGGACCCGTGGGGGGACTTCCGGGAGCAGCCCTACGGCGCGCCGGGCCTGGAAACCCTGTTCATCATCACCCACGACGAGGGGGTCAACCGGGGACGTATCTCCCTGGTGCGGCTGGTCCAGGTCCTCTGCGAGAACCCCGCGCGCATCTTCGGCCTGTACCCGAAGAAGGGCACCATCGCCGTCGGCTCCGACGCCGACATCGTCGTCTTTGACCCCCGGCGGGAGGTGACCATCCGGGCCCAGGAGATGCACTCGGGGGCTGGATATACCCTTTACGAGGGCCGGACGGTTCTGGGCTGGCCCGTGATGTCGTTCCAGCGGGGGCATCGGGTGCTCTGGGAGGGGGAGGTGGTGGCCGAACCGGGGGCGGGGCGATTCCTGCCCCTGCTGGAATCTCCCCCGGCCGCGCCCCTATAACTATAATAGGAAAGGGTGGCTGACGGCATTGCCGTCGGCCACCCTATGATTCCAGCCACTTCCGGACCGCTGCCAGAACCTCCTCCGGCGGCGTCCGGGCGGCATCAAACCAGCGGATGCGGGGGTCGCTCAGGCGGAACCAGTTGTACTGGTGGCGGATGAACCGCCGGGTGTCCCGCCGGATCTGCGCCAGCACTTCCTCCAGCGTCGCCTGCCCCTCAAAGTACGGGCGGAACTGCCGGTAGTTGAGGGCCGACATTGCCGGGAGGTCCCACTCATACCCGGCCTCCAGTAACCTCCGAATTTCCTCCACCAATCCTGCCCGGACCATCTCCTCCAGCCGCGCGTCGGCGCGGGCGTAGAGGGCCGAACGGTCCATCGTCAGGCCGACCTGGAAGAAATCGTAGGGCGGGGGAGTCCGGCCCGGTCCGAGGGGGCCGGCGCGCAGGGCGATTTCCAGCGCCCGCACCACCCGGCGGGGGTTGCGCGGGTCTACCCGGGCGGCGGCCTCGGGGTCCAGTGCGGCCAGGCGGGTCAGGAGAGGTTCCAGGCCCTCCCGGCGGGCCTGCTCCTCCAGTTCGGCCCGCAGCGCGGGGTCCGGGGGGACGGCGGGCGGGCTCCATCCCTCCACCAGCGCGCGCACATACTGCCCTGTTCCGCCCACCACGATGGGCAGACGGCCGCGGGCGTGAATGTCGGCAATGGCTCCGTGCGCCAGGCGCAAAAAACGGGCCAGCCCCACCGTCTCATCGGGGTCCGCGATGTCTATCAGGTGGTGGGGGACTCTGGCCCGTTCCTCCGGGGTCGGCTTGGCCGTGCCGATGTCCATCCCCCGGTAGAAGAGGCGGGAATCGGCAGAGACCACCTCTCCCCCCAGACGTTCGGCCAGGTAGAGGGAGAGGGCGGTCTTGCCCACCGCCGTCGGCCCGACGATGACCAGGACCTTATCCGACGGTGCGGGCGTAGAACCGCACATAGGTCAGCGTGCGATTGATCAACTCCTTGGCCAGGAAGAGCCCCTGCAGGTCCCGGGCCAGCGTCTGCCCAACGGCGATGGTGTCTTTCGCTCCCTGCAGCGGAAGCCCGATGGCGTCCAGGCGGAGCAAACTGGGCTGCCCCTCCTCGCCCACCAGCAGCGTATCAATCCGGGCCGCGATTTTTCGCTCCGTGGGCGTCCCGCTGTAGCGCTTCCAGAGTACGTACAGCAGATATGCATACAGGCCGTTCACGTGGAGGATATTCAGAAACTTGGAGACGATGTGCGTGATCTCCTCCCCGCTCAGTCGGTCCTCCACCCTCAGGCCGTCCACGATGCGACGGGCATAATCCGCGCAGTAGAAATCCAGGTTTTCCACGGTTTGTTGGACACCCATCGTTCCCTCCTTATCCCCTACTCCTTACTTCCTACTTCCTACTCCCTACTCCCCAAATTCAGCACTCGCAACCGCCCCATCCCCCGGGTGCTCTTGCCGCCGATGCCCAGGTACTCAATGTAGCGGAGTCCTTTTTCTACCTGTTCCTGCACCCAGGCGAGGTCCTGGGGAATGGGCTGGCCGTCCAGCAGGAAGTCGCGCGGGTTCTTGTAGACCACCGGGAAGGAGAAGAGCGTCCCGCGCGGGATGGCCTCGTAGGTGTAGAGGGCGCCTGTGAGCGCCGCGCCGGTGGAGCGGTCAATGGCGGTGGAGGTGCGCACTTCCAGGTTGTTGTTGACCACCTGGGCGAAGAGTTCATCCGGCACCAGCACCAGCCGGGTGAGCATCTCCTCCGGCACATAGGCGGCCTTGAGGCGGGCCACTCCGGAGGGGGTCAGGGGGGATGCCGGGACGGCGACCGGCAACAGGAGCCACCCCAGGTTCAGCCGACGGCCCGGGAGCCCCGTCTGCAGGCGGAAGCCGTGTTCCGGCTTCAACTGAATGTCCACGTCCTTCGCCTCCAGCGCGCCCGACTGGACCAGTTCCCGCAGCCGCTCCGGGGAGGTGACCCAGACCGGCCCGAACATAGAGGGGGCCGGGAAGAAGAGGGGGAACGCGTCAAAAGTTTGCACCATGCTGGGGGACGTGCGGCCGCTGGGCTGGAGAAAGCCGTAGGGGATGCAGACGGGACAGTCTACCCGGCCACAGGCTCCGTCCTTCTTCCCGGTGGGGCCGGTCTGGTCGGCACAACTGGCGTATCCAACCACACCCGGCTTCACCTCCACCGGTCGGCGGTACTTCTCCGGGTAGTGCATGGCGGTGTAGGTACGGGCGACGCCGGCCAGGCTGGTCGCCGGGATTTTGGGCAGGTTGCTGGCCGCGTCCCGGACGATGGGATTATCCACCCGTCCCATCTGCATCTCCCCGCTGCCGATGTGGACGGGGTCCAGGGCCAGCGCGTAGTACGTTTTTCGCAGGTACGGCATGCTGACTTCATCCATGGTCTCTCTCCTCTCTCAGGCGGGAGTTCCCAGCAACAGGTCCAGTGCGTCGGACAGGGCCGCCAGGGTGGCGAAGGTCTGCCGCCCCACACCCTTCAAGGCCACCACCCCTTCCGGCTCATCCACTCCTGAGACTTTCAGGTGGGCCTGACCGAACCCGCGCGTGCTCTTTCCGGAGAAGCCGTGGACGCGCATCATAATCACGACGGCCTCTCCCAGCGCCCTCAGGTCTTCCCGAATCTCCGGAAGGGCCTGTTCCTCCGTCCGGTCCATCAGGTCAAAGGGGATGTAGAGAAGGGTAAAGATACCCGAGGCGCCGGCGGGCACCGTCTCCAGGAGAATCGGCACCGTCCCGGCCCGGGTCTTGCGGCTATGGGGGTTAATGACTTCCAGACCGATGCGGTCAAAGAAGGTAGGATAGCAGCGGAATCGTCCCTGGATATTCCCCTCTTCGGCCAGTTCTTCCTCCTCACCCCGGGCCTGCCCGAAGAGGCGGGCGATCAGCGGCGACGCCTCCCCCTCCGGCAACTGGCGGGAGAGGACGGTGCGCAGGATGCCCTTCCAGGTGCTGGCCCGCATCATCGGGACCTTCCAGACCGCATCTTTCATCACCGGATTCTCGTGGATGTAGAACTCCTCATCGTCCCGGCTGTAGAAGGGACGGGCGAGGGTGAAGCGGAACTGGATGCAGGCCGAATAGGGCGGCAGGTCCTGGAGGTCTATCCGGGGTGGGTAGATGCCCAGCCGGGCCAGTTGCTCCAGGCCGGGGCTGATGACCCCTTCTACGTAGGGGGAATCCCCTTTGCGCCGGAAGACCAGGCCCTTGTAGCCTCCGCCGAAGCGGGGATGGCCGCTGCGGGCGAATTCCTTGACGTCGCTGGTCAGCCCCTGGGCCAGCAGGGAGACCCGGGCGTGGGGCCAGACCAGTTCCCGATACGGCTCTTTATGGTCGCCGACGATGCGGCGGACGTCGTCCTGGGTCTCGCAGGGATAGGCGGCGTAGAAGTCGTAGGGCGGCCGTCGCTCTCCCGGCGGGGCCGGCCGGCGGTTCTCTCCTCCCCTGGGCGGAGGCCCTGATGCCGGTCGCGGTTTAGAGTTCATCCAGCACCTCCTTTCCGGTACGGGTGTCCGCAACTCCCAGCCGCTGGAGGGTCGCCAGGACCTTCTCCAGCATCTCCCTATCCCGGGCGTACCCCCAGAAGCGGGAGACGGTCTGGAAGGAGAAGACTTTCTTGCTCACGCCCCGCCGTCCGCTGAGGAAGCCCGAGGGGTCTACCTTGACCAGTTCGTTGACCTGGCTCTGGTCCAGCCAGCGCGCGGTGTTAAAGAAGAAGAGGCGCAGATCGGGCCATTCGGGTGGGGCACGGCGGAGCCGCTCCTGCATACGGGGGGAGGCGTCCAGCATACGGGCCAGCCAGGCCTGGACGTCCTTTCGGGTGATGCTGGTGGGGAGCCGCAGGGGGGAGACCAGCGCGACCAGGCCGTAGTCCGGCTGGGGGGGCTTGAGGGTCGTCTTGCCGCCCAGGGAGCCATAGCGGGTGATAAGCCAGAGCGCCTTTGCCAGCAGCCAGCGCTCCTCCGGTTCGGTGGGCTTCAACTCCACGAAGTTCATTACGAAGGAGACGCCGGGCTGGCTGAGATTGACCTCGTACCCGCCCTCCCCGTCGGTGAGGAGCAGGCGCAGTTTGCTGCTCCAGCCAGTGCATCCAAAGAGTCGGCAGGTTGGGCAGACGTCCCGCAGGCCATCCTCGGCCTCACCCGTCCGACGGTAGGCCCCTTCGTCAAAGGTGCACCGGTCGTCTCCCGTGGGGTCGCAGGCGTACCCGCCCAGCCCGCGGACCAGCGCCTCGGTCCACCAGCGGACGGAACCCATCAGGCTGGTCTCCTTCGCCTGCTCGGATGTGCGGTCCACGTCGCCGGTCCAGATGGGGGCTAATGTGCGCAGGTTCACCACAATCGTTCGGGGCATAGAGGTCTCCTTTCCCTGAGCGGGGGACGTTCTGTTCTGTTTTTACCACAAATCTATTGGTTGTCAAACGGGGTTAGAGTTCTTCATCTTTCCCGGCGGGTGGGCAGACCCAGTGGGGGGCCCAGAGGTCGCCGAAGGCGGCGCCGATGCCGCAGGCCGAACAGGCGCTCCGGCAGTCCGGACGGGTTCGGGCCTCCCGACTCCACTCCCACTCCCGCCACAGGTACTCCTTCCGCACCCCGATGTCCACCACGTCCCAGGGGAAGACTTCATCCCTGGGCCGATCCCGGTGGGCGTAGAAGGCCGGGGAGAGGCCCGCCCGCTCAAAGGCCAGCGTCCACGCGGTGAAGTCAAACCACTCGTCCCAGCCGTCAAAACGGGCCCCCTCCGCCCAGGCTCGCTGGATGATCTCCCCCAGCCGCCGGTCGCCTCGGGAGAGGACTGCCTCTATCAGCGTCATGCGCGGGTCGTTCCAACTGGGGTTGAGCCCGCCCCCGCGCAGGTGCTCCCGCAGGGTCTGCTGACGGGCCCGAATCTCCTCCAGCGGGGCCAGGGGCGCCCACTGGAAGGGGGTGTGGGGCTTGGGGACAAAGGTGCTCACGCTGATGTTGACCTGCGCCTTGCGCCCGTGGACCTTCCGCCCCTCCGCCAGCACCGCCCGGGCCAGGTCGGCAATCCCCCGGACGTCCTCCGGCCTCTCCCCCGGCAGGCCGATCATAAAGTACAGTTTGACCGTCCGCCAGCCGCGCCCGAAGACCTGACGGGCAATCTCTATCATCTGGTCCGCCGGGACCGGTTTGTTGATGACCCGGCGCATCCGCTCCGTCCCCGCCTCCGGCGCGAAGGTGAAGCCCGTACGCCGCCCACGGCTGATCGCATCCGCCAGGTCCACCGAGAAGGACTCAATCCGCAGACTGGGCAGGGAGATGGAGAGATGCCGGTCGGCGTACCGGTCCGCCAGCGCCCCCACCAGTTCGCCGATGCGGGAGTAGTCGGCAGAGGAAAGGGAGAGCAGGGCGATCTCCTCGTAGCCGGTATGGGCCAGAATCTCGTCCACTGCGGCCAGCACTTCCTCCAGGGGCCGCTCCCGCAGGGGGCGGGTGACCATTCCGGCGTGGCAGAACCGGCAGCCCCGGATGCAGCCGCGCTGGATTTCCACCACCCCCCGGTCGTGGGCGATGGTGACGTTGGGGACCAGTTGGCGGGTGGGCGGCGGGGGCAGTACGGAGACGACGCGCCGCCGGACCGGGAGGGGCGCGTCCGGGCGCAGGGGACGGATGCGGGCGACGGTGCCGTTGGCGTGGTAGTCCACCGCGTAGAAGCGGGGGATGTAGACGCCGGGGATGCGGGCCAGGGCCTCCAGTTGGGCCTCCCGGCCCATGGGGCGGGTGCGCTCGTAGGCCCGGACGACGTCCACAATCGCCTCCTCCCCGTCGCCGATGACGAAGGCATCCACGAAGTCCGCCACCGGCTCCGGGTTGAAGGCTGCGTGTCCCCCGGCAATGACCAGCGGATACCGCTCGTCCCGTTCAGCGCTCCGCAGGGGCAGGCCCGCCAGGTCCAGCGTCTCCAGGAGGTTGGTGTAGAGGACCTCGTAGGGGAGGCTGAAGCCCAGAATGTCAAATTCCGCCAGAGGGTGGAAGGACTCCAGGCTGTAGAGGGGGATGCCCTCCCGCCGCATGGCTGCGGCCATATCAGGCCAGGGGGTGTAGGCCCGCTCCGCCAGGACGGTGTCCATTCGGTTCAGGATGTCGTAGAGGACCTGGATGCCCAGGTTGGACATCCCCAGGTCATAGAGGTCGGGGAAGATGAGGGCGACGCGGGTGGGGGTGGCGTCCCAGTCCTTGCGGACGGCGTTGATCTCGCCGCCGACGTAGCGGCCAGGGCGCTCCACGCGGGGGAGAATCCGCTCCAGGCGGGACTTCCAGTCGGTCATGGGGATGGGTTGCAGTTGACAGCCTGTGCTACCTGGCGATGCCCTCCACCGCGCACTCCCGCGCGCCGCTATCCACGAAGCCCACGGATTCCGCCAGGCGCGCGGAGGGTTCGTTGCCCTCGGCGACGACGTAGAGGGGGATGGCGCCGGAACGGAGGACCCAGATGATACAGGCGTCCAGGACGGCCTTGCCCCAGCCCCGCCCCTGGGCCTCCGGGGCCGTCTGCACGTAGACTTCGGCGAAGTGGGGGGATTGCCAGTTGATGCCGGCCTCGGCGACAATCCGGGTATCCCGGGAGCGGATGACGAAGCGGGGGGAGCCGTTGGCCGCCTGGGCCGGGGTCACCAGTACGTTGATCTCCGGCTCGTAGCGCCGCAGGTCCAGGTAGTAGATGCGGTTGAGGCTCACCCGCTCCACTTCCAGCGCCTCCTCAGCGACGCCCAGCATGTCGGGGGTGGTCACCAGGTAGTAGGGGCGACGGGGGGCACCGCCGCTGGACGGGGAGAGGCCCCGCTGCAGGAGCGCCCAGGCCACATCTATGCGGCGAGCGCGCAGGACCCCCAGAGGTCGGAAGAGGTCCCAGCCGGTCTGGCAGAGGGCCAGGAACCCCTCCACGCGCGGCCCGCGTTCGGCCACCCAGAGCCGGGTGCGGGCCGGGTCATGGTAGAGGACGTAGTAGGCTGCCAGGCCGTCGCGCGGAGCGCTGAGGTCCAGCATCGTCCGCACCTTGCGGCGCAATTCCTCCAGGTCCTGCGTGACTTCCTGCTCCTGCGGGGCGAACCATTCTGACATCCTTCTTCCCTCTTTGAAGATGATTTTGTGTCGGCGGCAAAGCCGCCGACACAAAATCACCTCTAATTATACCACATCTCCCTCATCCCCGCCCAGCATCAGGCGGCGCACGACGGGGATGGGGGGCGTCCCGTACGAAAGAAAGCGGTCGTGGAAGCGGCGCAGGTCAAAGTTCTCCCCCTCCCGCGCCCAGACGTCTTCCCGCAGTTTCAGCAACATCAGTTTGCCCAGCGTGTAGTTCAGGTAGCCGGGGTCGTAGGTGCCCCGGACGGTCTCTTCTTCGGCCGTCGCCCGTTCCATAAACGCGTCCTCCATAAAGCGACGGGTGGCCTCCTCCACCGTCATCCCGGCGGTATGCAGGCCCAGCGCGCAGACGAAGCGGACGTCCCGCAACAGCGCCTCGCTCAACTGGCCCAGACGGGCCCAGAGGTCATCGGGGCAGACCGTCTCCCACATCATCTGCTCGCAGTAGTGGGCCCAGCCCTCGGTGAAGGCGTAGGAGCCGAAGGCTTTGGTGACCGACGAGGGGGCGTTGCGGGTGTGCAGGCCGTGCAGGTAGTGGCCGGGCCAGGCCTCGTGGACGCAGGTGCTCCAGAGGGAGTGATAGGTGAAGGCGGTCATCCATTCCTCCACCTTCTCCGGGGGCCAGTCCCGCTCCGGCGGGGTGACGTAGTAGTAGGACTCCTTTGCGGCGGTCTCAAAGGGGCCGGAAGAGTACATCATCGCGAAGGCGTAGCGCAGGAATGGCGGCGTCTCGGCGACGATGCAGTTCTCATCGTAGGGGACGGAGACGATGCCCCGCGTGATGACCGTCTGGCGGAGGTCGGCCACCAACCGCTGGACGGTGGGGATGAGGTCTTCGGGCGCGGGGTGGCGGCGCTTGCCCTCGGCGATGACCCGCTGGGGGTCGCGGCCGGGCCCGCCCAGACGGGCGGCGGTCTCCAGGAATGCCTCCTGGTTGCGGGCCAGGTCCGCTTCCGCCACCTCTCGCAGACGGTCCAGGGAGATGTCCAGTCCCTCGCTCAGGGCCAGCATGCGGGCAAACCGATCCGGGCCCAGGGCGAAGTCGTCGGCGGCGCGGGGGGCCAGGTCGTTCTCCAGCCAGGAGACGGCGGCATTCACTTCCCGGACTGCGTCCCGGATGGCCTCATCCAGTTCGGCCCGCAGTGCGCCGTCTTCCAGGCCGGAGAGGGCGCCGGGGAGGTCGTCCTGGAGGAAGGACGCCAGCCCCTTCCCGATGCGCGCGGCGACGCCGACGGCGGGGCGCATCGGGTGGATGAGATTCTCCCGCATCGCGGAGAGGACGGCCGGGACGCTGCGCAGGTGGGCGATCAGCGCCCGCGCCCGCACCTCCAGCGGAGCGTAGTTGCGCAGGATGTAGTTGCCGACGTCCAGCGTCTCCAGGTAGGGAATGGGGTCCCGCTCCAGCCGCCGCCAGTCCTCTATGGCGAAGGCCTCAAAGAGGGCCTCGTGGCGCACCACCTGGTAGTCCAGCCAGGCCTGGGCGTCCAGGTCCGTTGGGTCTATCCGCTCCAGGTCACTGAGGAAGCGGCGCAGGTCCGCCCGGCGGGCCTCCAGGCCCCGGCGGGAGAGGTCCGGCAGTCGGCCGTCGTACTCGTGGAATCCCAGCCAGACGGCAATGTGGGGATAGGTATCGCAGTAGGACCGCAGATACGCGTCGGCCAGGGTTCGCAGTTCCTGAACAGCAGAGGGAATCATCGGGTCCTCCTGAGGGGTAACGGATGGGTAATGATTCAGGCCACCGTGCTAATACTTATGCGGTGACTGGAAGTCACTTTTTTGGGCCTGCGGCCAGTGGTCGGCCTTCGCCGACCACTTTTCTGGAAGAGTGTCGGCGGAGGCCGACACCCGGCACGAAGTGCCCAGGGAGGGCGATTTTAATCGGCCGTTACGTGCTATTATAGCAGGCTGGCTGGAGAAGACAACTGTTTGGAAGAGCAGGGGAAACGGGGCTTCATCGGCCCAGAGGGGGTGACGGTTTTGCGGCGGCCGGAGGCCGCCGCAAAACCGTCAATCGCACGCAGGTCCCCCTAAAACAGACCACGACCTCCCCGGAGGAAGGGAGGCCGTGGCCTGCGAAAGGAGGGTAACCACTTGTCACGGAACAGGGGGCGGGGACCCGTTCCGCTTCATATTTTACCCTATAGGGAACGCAAGTCAATGGGAAGAAAGTACTATTCACCTGTTACCCCGTCGTGCTAACGAGAGGGAGGGAGTTGCGCCCCCATCCATTGTCGGGTACAATACGGCTATCCTTTCAGGGGAGAGCAGGATGCCCGATTCTTCGCTCCGGGTCCGCCAACGTCATGCCCGGCGCTTTGCGCATGCCGGGCATCTCCTCTTCCTGCTTACTACCGCGCTCCTTCTGGCGGCCTGCCTCCCGCTCTCCCCCTCTCCTGCGCCGACCTGCCCGCCTGCCGCTCCGGTCACCTGCACCCCTGCCCCTCCGCTCCCCTGCACCCCTGCCCCTCCGCTCCCCTGCACCCCTGCCCCCTCTATCCCGCCGACGGTCGTTCCGACGCCCATACCGCCAGAGCCGGCCGCAATCCAGGCCATAGTGGAGGCGGGGGCGTCCTATGCCGCCCGCGCGGGCATCCAGCCCCTCTGCATGCGCCGGGAAAATACGGACGATGACCCCGACCTGGAGTGGGCAGGACTTTATCTCTCTTCCGGTGAGCCTCCCCGTCTGCAGGGGTTCGTCCTGGACGGCCCCAACCGGTATGACCTGACCTCTCCCGAGAGCGAGGAGGACCGGGGTCTGGGCGAGTTTCCGACCTGCGAACTGGAGGTCCGCGATCTCAACGCCGACGGGCGGACGGAAATTGTCATCTGGGGACACACTCAGGCCGGTGCAACCCTCCTGCACATTTTTGTCTGGGACGGTGGACGGTACGCCCTGCTGGGTGGGTTTGAGGGGAAAGGCGGCATCCGTCTGGAGAATCGGGACGGGGACCTGGCAGACGAAGTAGTCGTCCGCTGGAGGCCCGAGGGCGAACTGGTATGGGAAGTCATCTACACCTGGGACGGTACCCACTATGCCTGGACATGGGACCGGTACGCCTGGTTCTACCTGGACCGCCCCCATGCCTATCCGGATGACACTCCTGTCCACGCGCTGGCTTCCTTTTATTTGGCGCTGAACGACCGGGACCTCCCGAAGGCGTACCGGATGCTCTCCCCGGCCGCGCGATCGGCCCGGACCTACGAGGACTGGGCGTTGGGGTTTGCCACCACGCTGCGGGTGGAGGCAGGCGCGGTGCGGGTGACCGCGCAGGAGGGAGACCGGGCCACCGTTGCCGCGCAGGTGCGGGCCCTGGACAATGTGGACGGTCGGGTAATTGCTACTGTTTATGCCGTTGAATGGCAGATGGTGCGCCTGGAAGAGGGCTGGCGGCTGGATTGGGGAACGGTGGAGCCCCTGGAGAGGTGGGAGGTCCGCTACTACCCGTAGCCATAAAATCGGGGTAACTATTCAGGCGCTGACTGAAGTCGGCCTCTTTTGGCCGCAGGCCTTTGGTCGGCCTTCGCCGACCCTTCTGGTGACGCACACGTGAAGCGTGTCGGCGAAGGCCGACACCTGGCACGAAGTGCCCAGGAAGGGCGATTTCAATCGGCGTGAATAGTTACCAATCGGGTTGCGCTCTGGCGAATTTAGGGCATAATACGCTGCAAGTGGTTGAGACCGTCTGGTGAAGATGGGATGGAAGTTGAACTGATTGCCATTACCCGCTACCTGAAAGGGGACGGGAGTCCGGAGGCACTGCTGGAACACGCCGGGCGGGTCTGCTACCGGAGCGAGAGCCGGGGTGACCCGGCGGCCTTCCTGCGGGCCCGCATCCGGGAAGGGCACGAGAGCCTCATTGAGCACGCCTCGGCGACCTTTGAGATTCGCGGCATCTCCCGCGCCTGCAGCCACCAACTGGTCCGCCACCGCATCGCCTCCTACTCCCAGGAGAGCCAGCGCTACGTCTCTATGGACGACCCCGAATGGGCGCTCCCCCCGTCTATTATTCAGGACGAGGAGGCGCGGGCCCTCTGGGAACAATTCGCCAGTCAGGTAAAGGGGACGTACCGCGCGCTGCGGGCGCGGGGCATCCGCAAAGAGGATGCCCGCTTTGTCCTGCCCAACGCCACCGCGACCCGCATCGTCGTCACGATGAACTTCCGGGAACTGCTGCATGTCTTCCGGCTGCGTATCTCCCCGGAGGCCCAGTGGGAAATTCGGGAGGTCGCGGTACGAATGCTGGAGGCCGTCTACCCTTACGCTCCGGCCGTTTTCGGCGACCTGCGGGACGACCTGCGTCGCCGCTATCCGGAATTCTTTGACCACAGACGACAGACCACAGACCACCGACCATAGACCACCGTCGTCTGTTGTCCGTCGTCTGTGGTCTGATAAGGAGGTTTTATGCCCGATGCATCGGTTCCGGCGGTGGAGATGCGCGGCATCGTCAAGCGTTTCCCCGGCGTCCTGGCCAACGACCACGTGGACCTGATCGTGCGCGCCGGGGAAATCCACGCCCTGCTGGGCGAGAACGGTGCCGGCAAAACCACCCTGATGAACATCCTCTACGGCATCTACCACCCGGATGAGGGCGAAATCTTCGTCAAGGGCCAGCGCGCCCACATCCGCTCTCCCCGGGACGCCATCCGCCTGGGCATCGGGATGGTCCACCAGCAGTTCCGGCTGGTCCCGTCCCACACGGTGGCGGAGAACGTGGTGCTGGGGCTACCGGGTCACTTTTTCTTCCCGGAGCGGGCTGCCCGGGAGCGGCTGCAGGAGTTCGCCCAGCGGTACGGCCTGCACGTGGACCCCGACGCCCGCATCTGGCAACTCTCCGCCGGGGAGCAGCAGCGGGTGGAAATCATCAAAGCCCTCTACCGGGGGGCGGACATCCTCATCCTGGACGAACCGACCTCCATGCTCACCCCCCGCGAGATAGAGGAGTTGATGTCCACCGTCCGCAGGATGGCCGACGAGGGGCACACCGTCATCTTCATCACCCATAAACTGGACGAAGTGTTCGCTGTCAGCGACCGGGTGACGGTGCTCCGGCAGGGGAAGGTGGTCGCCACGCTGGAGAGCGCCCGTACCGATAAGCGGGAACTGGCGCGCCTGATGGTGGGGCGGGATGTACTCTTCCGGCTGGAGAAACGCCCGGTCGCCATCGGCCCGACGGTGCTGGAGGTGCAGGACCTGCACATCCGGAGCGACCGGGGCCTGCCCGCCGTGCGGGGGGTCTCCTTCTCCATCGCGGCGGGGGAGATTCTGGGAGTCGCGGGGGTGGCGGGAAACGGCCAGCGGGAACTGGTGGAGGCGCTGGCGGGCCTGCGGCCCGTGGAGAAGGGACGGGTGCTCCTCAATGGGGAGGACGTCACCAACCGCTCCCCCCGCGTCTTGGTCCGACGCGGCGTCTGCTACGTGCCCGGCGAGCGGCTGGTGGGCACCGTCCCCAATCTCAGCGTGGCCGAAAACCTCATCCTGAAGACCTACGACCAGGCCCCCGTCTGCCGGGGTATCTTCCTGGATTCTCAGGCCATCTCGTCACACGCCGACGCGCTGATTGAGCAGTACGCGGTGACAACCCCCAGCCGGGAGACACCCCTCAAGTTGCTCTCCGGCGGCAACATTCAGCGGGCCATCCTGGCCCGGGAGACGTCCAGCAAGCCGAGCCTGCTCATCGCCGCCCACCCCACCAGCGGGCTGGATGTCGGCGCGACGGAGTACATCCGCCAGGTCCTGCTGGGCCAGCGGGAGGAGGGCACCGCTGTCCTGCTGGTCTCGGAGGACCTGGAGGAGATTCTGCAACTGAGCGACCGCATCGCGGTGATGTACAACGGGGAAATCATGGGCATCCTGCCCGCCGACCGGGCCGACTTGGAGACGGTCGGTATGATGATGGCGGGTGTCCATCGCACCTCGTAGGGGCAGGGCTTGCCCCTGCCCCAGAAGGGCAACCGCAAGGGTTGCCCCTACATTGGTCGTCTGGAGGAGGGAATGAATTCTCTGCCCCGCATTCGTCTGGAAAAACGTATGGATACTCCGCGCTGGCTGAGCGTGGCAACGCCCATTCTGTCCGTGTTGGCGGCCCTGCTGGTCATCGCCATCATCTTCGGACTGCTGGGCGTCAACCCGCTGGTCGCCTACGGTCGCATCTTCACTGGCGCCTTTGGTAGTGCATATGGCCTCTCGGAGACGGTCACCAAGGCCATCCCGCTGATGCTGGCGGGGGTGGGGCTGGTGGTGGCTTTCCGCGCCCGCGTCTACAATATCGGCGCTGAGGGGCAACTGTTGGTCGGCGCCATCTGCGCCACCGGGGTCGCCCTCTTCGTCCCGGGCATCCCAGATGGGCTCCGGCTCCCGGCGATGTTCGTGGCGGGAGCCCTGGGCGGCGCCCTCTGGGCGCTAATCCCCGCCGTCCTCAAAGCCCGCCTGCGGATAGACGAGGTGCTCACCAGCCTGATGACCGTCTACATCGCCAGCGAACTGGTCAACTATCTGGTCTACGGGCCGTGGAAGGGGCCGGGTGAGTGGGGCTTCCCGTATACCGACAAGTTCCCCCTGGCGGCCCAAATCCCCCGCATCGGGATTACCCGCATCCACTACCCTACCCTCATCCTGGCTCTGCTGGCGGCGGTGCTGGCCTACTGGCTGGTGCAGCGGACCCGCTGGGGGTTTGAGATTCGGGTGACGGGGGAGAACCCGGAGGCGGCCCGCTATGCCGGGATGAACTATCTACAGACGGCGATGCTGGTGATGGCGCTCAGCGGCGCCCTGGCGGGTATGGCCGGGGTCGGGGAGGTGGCGGGCATCCACTACCGGCTCCGCTACCCCCAGGGCATCTCCCCCGGCTACGGCTTCACCGCCATCATCGTCGCCTGGCTGGCCCGGTTGAACCCGCTGGGGGTCATTCTGACCTCGCTGCTCATCGGCGGGCTACTGGTGGGCGGGGACGCCATCCAGTTGGCGATGGGGCTCCCCTCCGCCACCGTCTATCTCTTTAATGGTATGATTCTTCTCTTTGTGCTGGGCGGCGATCTGTTCACCCGTTACCGGATACGGATGGAATTTCCCGGACGGGCAGCCGCTGCCCCGGTCCGGCTGGAGCGGGAGGAAGTCGGATGAGCATCTGGGCCTACATCTTCTCTGTGCTACAGGCGGCCATCCCCGCCGGCACCCCGTTGGTGTACGGCACCCTGGGGGAAGTGACGGCGGAGCGGTCCGGCGTGGTCAACCTGGGTGTGGAGGGCATGATGATTATGGGCGCGGTGACGGCCTTCGGCGTCGCCCAGGCCACGGGGAACGCCTTTCTGGCGATTGCTGCCGCCGCGCTGGTGGGTGGACTGTTCGCCCTGATCCACGCCTTCGCCAGCATCACCCTCCGGGTCAACCAGGTCGTATCCGGCCTGGCGCTGACCATGCTGGGGCAGGGCATCAGCGGGATGGTGGGCAAGCGGTTCATCGGCATGCCGCCCCGCGTTCAATTGAAACCCGTCCCCATCCCCGGCCTGAGCGACCTGCCCGTGCTGGGGCCGCTGCTCTTTCAGCACGACCTGCTGGTCTACATCGGTCTGCTGATGGTGCCCGTTCTCTGGTTCCTTTTCTACCGGACCCGCTGGGGGATCAACCTGCGGTCGGTGGGCGAAAGCCCTGCCACTGCCGACGCGATGGGGGTCAACGTCTTCCAGGTCCGCTACCTGGCGGTCTTCTTCGGCGGGCTGATGGCGGGGGTCGGCGGGGCTTATCTCTCCATTGTCTACGCCCCTGCCTGGATTGAGGGGATGACGGCGGGCATCGGCTGGATTGTCATCGCCCTGACCATCTTTGCCATGTGGGACCCGGTGCGCGGGCTTTTGGGGGCCTACCTCTTCGGCAGCGTGCGGGTGCTCCAGTACCGGCTGCAGGGACTGGGCATCTCTCCGCCGCTCCTGAACATGCTCCCCTTCATCCTCACCATCCTGGTCCTGATGTTCAGCGCCGGAGAGGCGATGCGCAAGCGGCTGGGGGCTCCTGCGGCCCTGATGCAGCCGTACACCCGTGAGGAGCGGTAACATGCACATCCTGGTGGTGGACCTGGGAGGGACCCAAATTCGTGCCGCCCGCTGCACTCCCGATGGCCAGATGGAGGAGCGGGTGGCCATTCCCACGCTGGCCGCCCAGGGCCCGGAGGTCGTCCTGGACCGCATCCGGCAGGCCATCCGGATGGTCTGGCCGAAGGAGGAGCCGGTGACGGCCCTGGCCCTCTCCGCCCCGGGCCCGGTAGACGCCCTTCGCGGCGTTGTCCGTTTTACTCCGAACATACCGGGCTGGAAAGACGTCCCTCTGCGGGACCTGATGGCGGAGACGTTCGGTGTTCCTACCTTCGTTGCCAACGATGCCAACCTGGCGGCCCTGGGCGAGTTCCGCTTTGGCGCCGGGCAGGGGGTACGGGACCTGATCTATCTGACCATCAGCACTGGCATCGGCGGCGGGATTATTGTGGACGGTCGCCTCTATGAGGGAGGACAGGGGCTGGGCGGCGAGGTCGGCCACATGGTGGTGGAACCGAACGGCCCCCTTTGCGGCTGCGGAGGGTACGGATGTCTGGAGGCCGTCGCCTCCGGCACCGCGATCGCCCGAGAGGCCCGGGCCGCGCTGGAACGGGGCGCGTCTTCCCTTCTGGCCGGCATGGTGAGCAGTCCGGAAGCAGTCACCGCCAGGGAAGTCGCCGAGGCGGCGGCGCGGGGAGATGACCTCTCCCGGCGCATCTTTGCCCGGGCGGGCACCTACATCGGACTGGCGCTGGTCAGCCTGATGTACCTCTTCAACCCCGCCCTCTTCATTATTGGGGGGTCGGTGGCCAATGCGGGCGACCTCCTGTTTGACCCCATGCGGCAGACTATGCGGGAACGGTCCCAGCGCGTCTACTGGGAGAACACTCCGGTCGTCCCGGCGGCCCTGGGCGACGACGTCGTGCTCCTGGGGGCGCTGGCGCTGGCCCTGGAGCGAATCATAGACATCAGGCGTTTCCGAAGTGCCTGGCGTCTGGATAGCGCACAATGGGATTCCTGCTGGGGGCACTGGACCGGCTCACCGAGGGCCCCCGTCGCCGGAAGTATGAGGCCCTGGCCCGCCAGATTGGGCGGCCGGAGGTTTCGCCGGACGGCCGACGGGGGTTCGTCATCATTCAAATAGATGGCCTTTCTTACGAGCATCTGATAGAGGCGATGGAGCGCGGCTACCTCCCGTACCTCCGGCGGCTGGTCCGGGAGGAGGGCTGGTACCTGGCCCCCTGGTACTGCGGACTGCCCAGTACCACCCCCGCCGTCCAGGCGGCCATCCTCTTCGGCAACCGGGAGGACATCTCCGGCTTCCGCTGGTACGATAAACGGGAACGGGTGGCCTTCGTCGCCAAGCGGCCCGCCCAGGTCCAGGCGCTGCAGGAGCGGCTGAAGGTCGGACGGGTCGGCATTCTGGTGGGGGGCTCCAGTTACGTGAATATGTTTGACGGGGATGCCGACCTGGCTCTCTTCACCCTCTCTTCCATTCACCCCCGCCTCTTCCTGGAATCGGTACGCGGCATTGGCCTCCTGCTCATCTTCCTGTTCAGCCCGCTGCGGGTCCTGCGCGTCCTCTGGCTGACGGTCACCGGCTACCTGCGGACACTCATCTGGCGACTGAAAGCCGCCCTCCGCCGTCGTCCGGCCCGTTCCTCGGGTTTTCTCTCTCCCCTTCTGGCCGCGGCCGTCAACGCCCTGTTCACCGAAGTCCAGACCTTTGGCGTCATCCTGGATATTTACCGGGGCGTCCCGTCCATTTACGCCAACTACAATGCCTACGACGAGGTCGCCCACTGGTTCGGTCCGGATGACCCCGCCGCCTTTGGAATCCTGCGGGATATAGACCGGCGCATCCGACAGATTGACCGGGCTCGTCGGCGGGCTGCTCGCGCGGTCCGCTCGCCGGGCCGCCGCTACGACCTCTTCGTCCTCTCGGACCACGGCAACGCCCCGTCCGTTCCCTTCGCCTGGCGGGTCGGGCAGACGCTGGGGGAGTTTGTGGCCGCCCAGTTGGGGGACGTCTCGTTGGATGAGGTTTTCAGCCGACCGGGATATGCTGAGGCGAAGGCCCGCTACCTGATGGGGGAGATGGAGAGCATGGAGGAACGGCTGCCGCCCGCCGTCGGCCGGGTGGTGCGGGCTCTGCGCCGTTCCCTGGGCCGCCGCATCCCGCCCGACCGGGAGGCGGAAGAGTATGACCTGGAGCGCCGGGAGGACGTCGTCGTCCAGGTTTCGGGGCCGCTGGCCCATATCTACTTCAACGTTATCTCCCGACCGCTGGACCTGATTGAGGTAGCCCTGCTTTACCCGCATCTGCTGGACCGGCTGATGGAGATGGACCTCATCGGCTGGATTGTGGGGCGGGCCGGAGGGCAGGTGGTGGTGCTGGGACGGGGGGGCGGTCGGGCCGTGATCGGTGAGGGGCGGGTGGAAGTGACCCCACCCGACCCGCTGTCGCCCTATGGCGACCGGGACCGGGTCGCCCGGGAGATTTATCGTCTGGCGACCAGTCCGCACGCGGGGGACCTGATTCTGATGGGCGGACTTCTCCCGGAGGGGCGGGTGGTGACCTTTGAGGAGCAGGTCGCCACTCACGGCGGTCTGGGGGGCGGACAGGAGTGGCCGTTTCTGCTCTGCGATGCGGGGGGCCCGGTGACGGTTGCTTCACCGGCGGCCTTCTATGATTTCTTCCTGGAACGGTATTTCCGTCCACAGACGACAGACGACGGACAACAGACCACAGACGACAGACCACAGACGACAGACGACAGACGACGGACGACGGACGACGGACGACGGACGACAGACGACGGACCACAGACGACGGACGACGGACAACAGACGACTGAGGGCTAAAGGCTAACCCCTGACGGCTAACGGCTGACCTATGACCAATGACCAATTTACCAAATACCAATTTACCAAATACCAATCTACCATATACCAATTCGCCCTCATCCTGCTGACCGCTGCGGTGTTGCGCCTGACAGCGATCACCCACCTTCCCATCGGCCTGCACTACGACGAGGCCGCCAACTACATCCTGACCCAGGGCATCGCGTACGGCGGATACCGCCCCGTCTTTATCAGTGCGTACACCGGCAAAGAGGTGCTGTTCTTCTACCTGGGCGCGCTGTGGCTCCGGCTGGTTGGGGTGGCGCCCTGGGTCCTGCGGTTGAATGGGGCGGCCATTGGCCTCCTGGCCGTCGCTGCGACGGGGGCGGCAGCCCGCGCCCTATGGGGGCCAGGGGCGGAGGGGCGCCGGATTGCCCTCTTCGCCGCCGCCGGGATGGCGGTTCTGCTTCCCCACGTCATCCTCAGCCGCTACGGCTTCCGCGCGGTCTCCCAATCCCTGATGGAGGCCCTGACGGTGGCCCTCCTCTGGCGTGCCCTGCGGACGGGTCGCTGGCCTCTCTCCCTGGCTGCCGGGCTCTCTCTGGGGCTGACCGGTTACACCTACCTGGCCGCGCGGCTCTTCCCCATTCCCCTGGCTCTGGCGATGGGCTGGTTGCTCCTGCGCGCCCCCGGCCCGGCGCGCCGGCGGTATCTGCTCCGGCTGACCGTTGTCCTGGTGGTGGCCGTGATAGTCTTCTCCCCTCTCGGGCTCTATTTCCTCCGCAACCCCCAGGCCTTCTCCGTCCGCATCTCTCAGGTCGCCGCTCCGACATGGCGGGAGATACTGGATGGACTCTGGCACTGCATCCTCGGGCTGGGATGGCCCGACGCCGGTGACCGGGGCGTGCGCTTCAACGTCGCGCCGCATCCCGTGCTGGAATGGCCCGTGGCCCTGCTGGCCCTGGCGGGCCTCCCACTTCTGTTCATCCGCCGTCCGGCAGACCCACCGACCTCGGCCGCGCGCGTCTTCCTCCTGCTGGTCATCCCGGTCATGCTCCTGCCCAGTGCGCTGGCAACCCGGGACGACGTTCCCAATCACATGCGCCTGGTGGGAGTCTATCCGTTTCTGGTTATGCTTCCAGCGGCGGCGCTCTCGGAAATCGTCCGCCGTCTTCCGGCCCGCTTTCGTTCCTCTGGAGCGGCGCTGGCCCTGTTGTTCCTGCTGGGCTGGAACGGGGCCGTCACCGGGGACCACTATTTCCGCTGGGCGCGCTCCCCCGCCCTCTTTGACGCCAACGACGGGGACATGATGCTCCTGGCCCAGACCCTGGACCGGCTGGACCTGGAGGGCACGACGGCCTACGCGGCCTCTGTCCACTATCAGCATCCGACGGTGGCCGCGCTCTCCCGGAGGTACCGTCAGGTCAAATGGCTGACGGGCGGGGCGACGCTGGTTCTCCCCCCGGAGGGCGGCGCGGTCTACCTGGTGCCCGTGACGGCCCGGCCGCCGTTCCCCTGGCCCGAGTGGCTCTCTTCCCGGTGGTCGGTGGAGGAGATTCGCGACCCCTTCGGACGGCCCGCTCTCTGGGTCTACCATCTCCCGGCTGACGCCGTGGCCGCGTTACGGCCAAAGGGGCCGCCCACCGCCGACTTCGCCCACGTCGTGTGGGTCCACAGTGCGAGCCCGCTGTCTTCGGCCTGCAGGGTTGGCCGGCCCTGCGGGGTGCTGGTGACCTGGGAAGTGCGGGCCCCCTACCCGGCGCTCCAGCCCGTTGTCCGTCTGGCCCACCCCCAGACGGGCGAATGGGCGCGCGTCAACCCCTTCCATTACCCGACAGGGGAGTGGACGGTGGGGGATGTGGTGCTGGACCAGCATGTCCTGATCCCGCCACCCGGCGCGCCGCCGGTGGACGGCTACGGGGTCGCTGTAGGGTTCTTCAATCCGGACACGATGGAAATCCTTCCCCGCGTGGGGCCCGACGGGGAATTCGCCGGACTGGAGGTCTGGTTTCCCTTTGGGGCTCTGCAACCGCCGGAGCCAGCGGCTTCTCAGGCCCTCCCGGCTTCCTGTCACCCTGCGCCGGAGAGGGTGGAGGTGGACGGGGTCCAATTGTCAGGGTGGTCGCCGTTGCCGTCGTCCCTCCGGCCCGGGGAGCGGCTTTCGCTGACCCTGTGCTGGCAGGCCCTCACTGCCCCCCTCCCCGAACGGGCGGTCCGCCTCTGGCTGGAGGGCCCGCAAAGCGTTCCCCTTTACGAAGATACTCCGGTGTATGGCCGCCTCCCCTTCCCGGCGTGGTCGGCAGGGATGATGGTGGAGGACCGGCTGACCGTCCGCCTGCCCCGGGAGATGCCGCCGGGGGAGTACAGGGTTCATCTCGCGATCGGCCCGACAGACCTTGTTACGCTGGGGACCTTCTCCGTCTCCCCTCTGGAGCGCGTATTTACCGTCCCCTCCCCACTGTACCCGCTGGAGGCCGATTTCGGCGGGAAGATTCGTTTACTGGGGCACGAGGTAGGGGAGGTGCAGGCGGGGCAGCCGCTCTCGCTGGTCCTGTACTGGCAGGCGCAGCAGGAGATGGAGGAGGACTACACCGTTTTTGTTCATCTGTTGGACCCGCAGAGCGGCGCCATCATCGCTCAAGTTGACGAGATGCCCGCTTATGGGACCTACCCGACTTCCCTGTGGGTAGCGGGGGAAGTGGTGCGGGATGAACACATTCTGCCCCTGCCTGCCCTTGCGCCAGGGTCGTACCCCCTGCGGATAGGGCTATATCTGAAAGAGACAGGCCAGCGGCTGCCCGTGGGCGATGGAAGTTTCTTGTTGCTGCCCCTGGAGGTCCCATAGTACGCAGGGAAACAGGTTTTTGGGGCAGCGGCCAAAGGCCGCTGCCCCAAAAAACCCTTACTTTCGCCCGGCGGTAAACCGCCGGGCTCAGTTGCAAAGCCCCCTTCGGGGGCTGAAAACGCCTCATCGGGCGAGTCATTCTGTCCCTCCGGAGGCTCGGAGACCCCCAAAAAAGGAGATTCATTTTCTGTGCGGCGGCTGCGCGCCGCAAAGAAAATGTTCTGAAAGCCCAAAGGGCTTCGCATCATGAGCCCGGACGTTCACGTCCGGGCTCAAAGGGCCATTACTTCCGACGAAGTTGGGACACAACCGACCTTTCCGCGCAGTTGCTCATCGGCCAGATAAATGGTATAATGCCCCTCGTTAGGGCAAACCAACAAGGAGTGACAATGGAAGGCCTTCTGGATACTCTGGCAAAACTCGTTTTCTGGCTGGCGTTGGGCGCTGGCGTCGTTTTCACTGCCCTGCACGGCGGGGCCATCATCTGGACCTTTCGGGATATGCGGGCTCGCTCCCGGGACGTCCTGGCATGGATTGTCGCCACGTTGCTGGTGGCGCTCATTCCCCTCTTTGGGATCATCGTATATCTGATGCTGCGCCCGCGCGAGACGCTGGCGGAGGCCTACGAGCGCTCGCTGGAACAGGAGGCGCTCCTGCAGGCGATTGAGGAGCCGGAAATCTGCCCTGGCTGCGGCGCGCGGGTTAAATCGGATTACATCCTCTGCCCGGTCTGCCATACCCGCCTCAAGCAGGCCTGCCCGGCCTGTAAGCGCCCCCTGCAACTCCACTGGGCGGTCTGCCCCTACTGCGGCGTCAGCGTCACCCCCCAGGTGGTGGAACCGGTAGAATAGAGCGGGACACGGATGTGTCCGATGAAAGGAGGCCCCCGATGCCGGCGATGATCGTTGTCGGGGCTCAGTGGGGAGATGAAGGAAAAGGGCGAGTTGTGGACGACCTGGCCCGAGAGGCCAATATCGTCGCCCGCTACAACGGCGGCGACAACGCCGGCCATACCGTGGTCGCGCTGGGCCACACCCTCCGCCTGCATCTGGTCCCTTCCGGCATCCTGCACCCCCATGTGACCTGCCTGATCGGGGCGGGCGTGGTGGTCAACCCGGTCCAACTGGCAGCGGAACTGGACCAACTGGCCGCGCTGGGTGTGGGTGTGGGACCGGAGCGGGTCAAACTGGCGGCCGCCGCGCATATCATCCTGCCCACTCACCGTGCGCTGGACGGAGCGCGGGAGGCGGCGCGGGGGCAGGAGGCCATCGGCACCACCCGCCGGGGCATCGGCCCAGTCTATGCCGACAAGGCCGCCCGCGTGGGCCTGCGCGCCGGCCAGATGGCCGACCCAGAGGAATTCGGTGAGCGGGTGATGGCTCTGGTTCAGACCCACAACCGCCTGCTCCAGGAGCACTACGGCCTGGAGCCACTGCCGGTGAGCGAGATTGTGGCCGAGTCCGTCGCCCTGGCCCGGCGGCTCCGCCCCTATCTCACTGACGGCTCCGAACTGGTCGCCCGCGCGCTGATGGCCGGACAGACCGTCCTCTGCGAAGGGGCGCAGGGGACCCTGCTGGACCTGGACCACGGCACATATCCATATGTCACCAGTTCCTCCTGCGTGGCGGGCGGGGCACTGACGGGGCTGGGTTTCGGGCCGCAGGAGGTAACGCGAGTCATCGGTGTCGCCAAGGCCTATACGACCCGCGTGGGTGCCGGGCCCTTCCCCACCGAACTGACCGATGCGGTTGGCGACCGCATCCGTCAGGCCGGAGGGGAATACGGCACCACCACGGGCCGTCCCCGGCGCTGCGGCTGGCTGGACCTCCCCGTCCTGCGCTATGCCGCCGAGGTCAACGGACTGACCGAACTGGCGCTGACCAAACTGGATGTGCTGACCGGGATTTATCCGCTGAAGGTGGCCATCGCGTACGAACGGGGCGGGGAGCGGATTTCTCGCTTTCCTGGCGAGTGGGGGGCGGAGGAGGTGGCCCGCTGGCAGCCGGTGTATGAGGAGGTCGCGGGCTGGGATGAGGAGATTCGTTCGGCCCGCCGCTGGGAAGACCTGCCAGCGGCAGCGCGGGCCTATGTGGAGCGGATAGAGGAAGCCATTGGTGTGCCCGTCACTCTGATCGGGGTCGGGCCGGAGCGGGAAGAGGTCGTGCGACGGGGATAGACCTTTTTGCCACGAATTGCACGAATTTGCACGAATGAGTCCACTGCAAAAACTAATCGCAGAGAACGCGGAGAGCGCAGAGATTTTCTTCAATAATATTGCTCTGCGTACTCTGCGGTCTCTGCGGTAAAGAGACCTTTTTGCAGTGAAGTCACGAATTAAAAAACCTTCGTGTCCTTCGTGTCCTTCGTGGTTTTACGCCGGAATCTGCCCGGCCTGCAGTTGCTCCAGAAGTTCACGGTAAGCGTCAGCATTGGGTGGGCGCAGCCGCAGGATGACCTGAATGGTTGCAATCGCGTCCTTCACTTTTCCGGCCTGAAGTTGTAGATCCCCCAGGATATCCAGTTCCCGCAGAGCGTCCTCTTTTCTTCCGGTATTCAGGTAGAGTTGGGCCAGGCGGGCCCGCTGTGGAATCCCATCCGGTTTCTCCTGTACCAGCCTCTCCAGAATGGAGATGGCCTTCTGGGCCTTCCCGGCCTGCATGTAGTGATGGAGCAGGCCATCCAGTTCCACCAATGCCCGGTCCGGCCGTCCTAACCGCTCGTAGAGGTCCATCAGGGTGAAGCGCGCCTTCTCATCATCCGGAGCAATAGCCCGGATGCGCTCATAGACAGATATCGCCCGCCGCCACTCCACCCGTTGCAGGTCAATATCGCCGATTCGGTGGAGGAACTTGACTTCCCACCGGCGGTCGGGGCTTCCGCGCGGGGCCAGTTGCAGCGCCTCGTTGTATTTCTCCCGCGCCTGGTCCAGTTGGGCCATCTGGTAGCAGGCATCCCCCAGGGCCAGGTAGTGCTCCAGTGCCCGGTCAATTTCCCCCAGGCTGACCAGAAGGTCTATCAACTTGAGGCGGGCCGTGATGTTCATCGGCGCCAGGCGGAGAACCCGTTCGTACATTGCGACCGCTTGAGAGAAATTGCCCCGAACGCGGTACGTGTCCGCAATGGCCAGGAACTTTCCCACCGCCTGTTCCGTCCGCCCCATCGCGACCAGGGTTTCTCCGATTTGACGGTGGATCGGGAGGAACGTGGGGGCCCGTCCCACAGCGCTCATCAATTCATCCATGGCCGCCCGAACCAGGCCGCGCCGCAGATACTCCTGGGCCAGGCCGATAGACTGAACGACGCGTTCCGAGCCCGGGACGGTCAGCATCTCGGCCAGGCTCAGCACCGGCCCTTCGCGGGAGAGCAGGTCTAACCGCTGCCGGGCCTGATGGACCTTGTCTTCCCAACCCTTCGCACTGAGGAACGAAATCAGCGCGTTGATGAACTCCACAGCCTGTTCCCGTTCCCCGCGCGCGGCGTAGGTGTGGGCCAGTTCGTCGTACAGGCGAATCAGGTCATCGGCCTGGTCTTGCCGGACGGTGCCCAGGTCCACGATTTTGAGCACTTCCAGGAAGTGAGTCAGGGCTTCGTCTATCCGTCCCAGCGCCCGGTAGCACTCCCCCAGAGCGAAAAGACTGCCTAACCGGTACTGAGGGCTGGAGACGGATTGCTGGAACTGGGCAATCGCGTCCTCAAACTGCAGTTTCTGCTGATACAGGAGCCCCAGGTTGAAATTGACCGCCGGTTCAATGACGCCGCCTTTCAGAACCTCCTCATAGCAGGCGATGGCTTCATTTATGTCGCCCCGTTCCTGGGCTTCAATCCCCCGGGTGATCAGCGTGTCTATCTGCCGTTTGGAGAGGGGACGAAGGATGAGAGGACCGGTATGGGGCGGCGTCTCCTCAAAGACCACTTCGGCCAGTTGGGCCAGGGCAGCGCGCCGGGCCGTCTCTACGGGATTTTCCCCCTCCGGTTGCTCTTCCGGCAATTCCTCTGCGAATGCTTCCAGGGGCCCTGTTCCCACAGTCGTTGGGATCCCGTAACGGAGCGCGTCCATCAACGCCAGGATGTCCGGATGGCGCGGATCCAGTTTCAGGGCATACTGGCAGAGTTCCATCGCCTTTTCCGTCTCGCCCCGGTCCCGGTACAGAGTCGCCAGGGCCAGGTACTCGGCAATGGCCTCGCGGTGCCTCTGCTGGCTCAGATAGACGCGCAGGAGGTTGACGTGGGCGGGGATACAGGAGGGATCAACCCGAAGCGCGTCCTTCCAGCGCTCCACAGCCAGGGTGGACGCCTGCTGACGGAGGTAGAGGTCGGCGGCCTGCAGGTACGCCTGGGCGGCTTCCTGGGGGCGGCTCAGACGCTCCAGGACCTGGGCCAGATGTTCCTGCAGGACGGGGTTCTCCTGGACCATGCTGGCGGCCCGCTGCAGGACGGGCAACGCCTCCTCGGCCCGTCCGGCCCCGGCCAGGGCCATCCCCAACCCGCTCAGGGCGTCCACCTCGTCCGGGAATTCGGCCAGCGCCTGCTGGTAGGCCGCGATGGCCTCCTCCCAGCGCTGCTCCCAGGCCCGGGCGGCTCCCCGGCGCACAGCTTCCTCGTAGATCGCACGATTCCCGGCCATTGGCAAACCACCGGGGGTGGTGGCAGTTCTGCCGCCACCCGTTCACCTATACCAGTATACCGGTTAACCGGTATACCACCTATACCAGCCCCACGCGGGCGTTGAATTCCTCAATCAGGGCATCTATCTCCGCCACCTGCCGCTGGACGCCCGTCCAGTAATCCGGGTCGTACCACTGGGCCTGGATTTCCTCGTAGGTCTTCCCCTGCTGCTCCACCCAGGTGAAGTACTTCAGGTTGTGGATGCGACGGCGGTCCCAGTACCCCAGTTCGGCCATGAAATCCACCGTGCACCCCAGCAGGTAGCGGTGGTAATCCGCCGCCGCGTCCCGTTCGGTGTACTCCCCCCGCTCCTGGCGCAGTTCCTCCAGACGGCTCCCGTAGAGTTCCATAGAATCGGTCAGGACGGTGAGGACCACGTCGCCCTCCCCCAATTCGTACCATTTGGCGAACTTGATACAGGAGAGGAGGTTGGCGATGCCGGAGATGCCCAGAAGGTCCAGGCGCTCCACCAGCGTTTCCGGCACGCCCTGCTCTACCAGGTAGGCCCGCCCCGCCGGTTCGTTGAAGAGGCGCACCAGGGCCAGACAGGCGGCGTCGTCTATCGCCATCACCAGGTCGGTGTTCTTGACGTTGTGAATCCAGGGGACGTGTTTATCGCCGATGCCCTCAATACGGTGGCCGCCGAAGCCGTTCATGAGCAGCGTGGGGCACTGGAGTGCCTCGCTGGCCGCGACCTTGCTGGTGGGGAAGACCTGCTTCAGGTAGTCCCCGCAGGCGATGGTGCCCGCCGAGCCGGTGGTCAGGACAACGCCCCGGTAGGCCTCGCCGGGCCGCATCTCCCGCTCCAGGACCTCCTCCATCGCGTGGCCGGTGACCTCGTAGTGCCAGAGGTAGTTGCCGAACTCCTCAAACTGGTTGAAGATGAAGACTTCTGGACGGGTCCGGCGCAGTTCCCAGCACTTGTCAAAAATCTCTTTGACGTTGCTCTCACAGCCCGGCGTGGCGATGACCTCCCCGGCCAGGCGGGAGAGCCACTCAAACCGTTCCCGGCTCATCTCCTCCGGCAGGATGGCGATGGACTCGCAGCCCAGGAGAACGGAGTTATACGCCCCGCCCCGGCAGAAGTTGCCGGTGGATGGCCAGACCGCTTTGTGGTGGGTGGGATCAAACTGGCCGGTGACCAGCCGGGGGACCAGGCAGCCGAAGGTCGCGCCCACTTTGTGGGCGCCGGTGGGGAACCACTTGCCCACCAGGGCAATGATGCGGGCCGGGACCCCGGTGAGGGCAGGCGGGAATTCCAGATAATTCACACCGCCAAACTCGCCACCGAAGGGGACGGGTTCGTTCTTCCACGTGATACGGAAAAGGTTGAGGGGGTTGACGTCCCAGAGACCCACTTCCCGCAGGCGCGCGCGGATGGCTTCCGGGATGCGGGCAGGGTCCTTCATCTGGGTGAAAGTGGGGATGATGATGCCCCGTTCTCGGGCTCGCTGGATGGCTCGCTCCAGCCCTGTTTTATGGATGGTCAGGTCTATCATCGTGCAATCTCTCCTGGGATATTCTCATACTGTCTGTATCTGTGCAGAATTTTGCTCCATTATAATGGCAATCAGATTACTGTCAAACAAATCTGGCACCAAAAGAGGGAATCTTTTTTCGCCCCCCTCTCCCTCGCCGTTTCACGGTGGGGGAGAGGTGAAATAAGAATATTGTTTTTATGGCGGCTTCGCCGCCATAAAAACAATTTTTCTTTTATCCCTTCCCTCCCGGTAGGAGGGCCTGCCCCCACTTTCTCAGCAGCCTCCTACGGCGCAGAAAGAGCCGTCACCAGCAGGTAGATGAGAATCCCCAGGATGACGACAGCGGCGAAGACCAGCGCGCCGGTGAGCAGCATTCGCTCCTGCCGGTCCCGCTCGGCCTGGGCAGCGGCCAGTGCGCGCCGCCGTTCCTCCTCCTCCGCCCACCATTTCCGCAACCGTTCCTGAGAGGCAGCCTCCGACTCCTCTTTGAGCCGTGTTGCCTCCGCACGCACCTGTTCCAACCGCTCCCGGGTGGTGGTCTGCAGGCGGCTCTGGAGGATAAACCCCACCAGGTCCAGCACTCGCCCGCAACGGGTGCAGTGTTCTGTTTCAGGTGGATTGACGGCTCCGCATGCAGAACAGGCGCGCCCGGTGATTTCGTACGTCGTGTCGCAGTAGGCGCAGGTCAGCGTCCCATCCAGGTTGGGGATGAGCATCGTACTCCCGCACCCCGAACAGCGGAAAGCAGTGGTCTCGTACATGCTGGTCCTCACTTGAACGGAACACGGATGGACACAGATGGTACAGATTTTCACGGATTCTATCCGTGTCCATCCGTCAAACCCATGTTCATCCGTGTGCGATGGAATGGAACACGGATAGACACGGATGATACGGATTTTCACGGATTCTACCCGTGTCCATCCGTCAAACCCGTGTTCATCCGTGTGCTATTTCGTGCCCAGCAGCCGATTCGGCAGCAGGATGTGGTAATAGAAGCCATTCATGCAGATGTGCTCCACCGGTCGGTAGTGCTGACCAATAGCCTCCAGAACCGGCTGCGGGTAGAACTGGGCACGAAAGACAACGACCCCGAACTCCTCCGCCTCAATCCGGCGGACCAGTTCGGATGTATCCAGCAACCCGTTCTTGTAGAGGTTCAGCAACTGGGTCGGGTTGGTCACCACCGGGCGGCCCGCCAGCAGGCTGAAGGCGGCCTCTTCGTTGAACGGCGGCCCGTCCGAATCCCGGACGTAGGCCAGAATCCGCTCCCCAGCCCGGTAATCCTCTTCGGTCAGCCGGTGGCCCAACTGGGTGTAACCGCCGCTATCGTAGTAGGCGAAGACGGTGCAATCCCCCTGAATTGTCCGGTCGGCGACACCAAGCGCCCGCGCCAGCGGCCCGAAGACCGGTCCCTCCGTGGGCATGTGCAGGTTGCAGGCGGCCTGGATGAGGAAGAGGACGGGCACCAGCAGGGCCGCTCCGCTCTCCCACCGGGGCCACCGGCGGGAAACCGCGTCCGTCAGCCTCAGCAGCGCCCGCCCGCTCATCACGCAGGCAGCAGCAATGGGCGTGGTGAAGTACGCCGGTCCGGCCCCCCACTTCCCGCTGAGCAGCCCCATCCCCACCGCCAGCACAAACCAGAGGCTGTAGACCGACAGCCGGTCCCAGAACAGTTCCCACACCAGCATCCCCGTCGCCAGCAGGATGAGGACGGGATACAGCCGCAGCCACTGGGTCAGGAAGACCAGCGTCTGCCGGTAGTCAAATTCGTTGACATTGGCGTGGATAATGTTGACGGTCCACTGCCCGCCGGTGGCGCGGTCTATCATCAGGAAGAGCCCTCCGGCGACCAGCGCCAGTCCGGCCCCGCCCGCCAGCGCCCGACGGATGTCCCGCAGGAAGACAAACCCCAGCGCGGCGACGACGGTGAAGACGGCCAGTTGTTTGGTGTACCCCGCGCAGAGCAGGAAGAAGAGGCCCAGGAGCAGATACCGGTCGCCGTGGCGGGGGTGCTGAAACTGCGCGATGGCGGCCACAGCCAGCGTCTCAAACATCACCATCGTCATATGCAGGCGGCAGAGGGGGCCAATCTGATAGACGATGTTGGCCGCCAGGAAGGAGAGGCCGGCCAAGACGGGGACGGCCTGGGGGAACAGGCCGCGCCGGCCCCCAATCTCCCGCCGCACGACCCAGGCGACCGTCGCCGCCGTGACCAGCGTCGCCGTAAACGAGACCAGTCGTCCGGCGACCAGGCGCGGGCCGAAGACCCCCAGGAGCGGGACGATGAGCAGGTGGAAGAGCGGCGGGTAGTTGGAGCCGTAGAATGGGAAAGTGCTGTTATCCCGGTAGGGCCACTCTCCCCGGCTGTAGAGCACCGCGTCGTACAGTTCAAACCCCTCCCCCTGGTCGTAGTCGTACGGCCAGCGGAGGAGGGCAGCCGAGTAGTCCAGGAAGACGACCAGGTACCCGATGAAGGCCAGCAGGGCAATGACGATGAGCAGGTAGACGATAGGATGCAGTTGGCGCATGGGTTGCTGAAACCGGCGTTGTTCCGCGTCCTACTTCTTTTTAGATTCCAGGCCCTGGCGGACGATGGCGGCGAAGTCGGCGGCGCGCAGGCTGGCACCGCCCACCAGCGCACCGTCAATCTCCGGCTCCTGCATGAACTCGGCGATGTTGGCGGGAGTTACCGACCCGCCGTACTGGACGCGGATGGCCTGGGCGACCCCGTCCCCGTAGAGTTGGGCCAGGACGGCGCGGATAGCCTGACGGACGATGCGGTTGGCGTCCGGGCCGTAGGCGGGGACGCCGGTGCCGATGGCCCAGATGGGCTCGTAGGCAATAACGACCCGGCGGGCATCTTCGGCCCTCACTCCGGCAAAGGCGGCCCGCACCTGGGCCCCGACGACGGCCTCTGTCTCCCCGGCCCGGTTCTGCTCCAGGTTCTCCCCCACGCAGACGATGGGGGTCAGGCCGTGGGCCAGGGCGGCGTGCAGTTTGCAGTTCACCATCTCATCGGTCTCGCCGAAGTGGGTGCGCCGCTCCGAGTGGCCGATGATGACGCAGTCGCAGAGGCCCACCAGCATGCGCGGGGAGACCTCGCCGGTGAAGGCCCCCGCCTCCTCCCAGTGCATATTCTGCGCGCCCACGCGAATGGGGGAGTTTGCCAGGGCCCGCCGGACCGCCTCCAGCGCGGGGAACGGCGGGCAGACGGCGACTTCTATCCCCTCCACTCCCTCCAGCAGGGCCCGCAATTCGGTCACCAGCGCGACCGCTTCGTCTATCGTTTTGTGCATTTTCCAGTTGCCAGCGATGAAAGGCATTCGCATAGAGGCCACCTCATTCAGGACAAATCAGGAGAACTCTGTGTTCCGGGTGAGCATTATATCATCATTTGCACTGCGAGAAAAGGCGGGATATTCTGGCATTCTCAAAAGGGGGTTTGAGAGCGGCGGCCTTCGGCCGCCGTCCTCAACCCTCTGCCTCCCCTGTTGACAGAGGTGTAGCCCTGGCTATAATAGCCATTGCTGTCCGACAATCTATAGAGAGGTGCCCTTTGTCCTCACGGAAACTTCTGACCGGCAACGAAGCCCTTGCCCTGGGCGCGCTGCATGCGGGCGCCCGCGTCATCACCGGCTATCCAGGCACCCCCTCCACTGGAGCCATAGAGAGTCTGCTGGCAAGCCAGCCGCCGGATGTCTATGTGGAGTGGAGCACCAACGAGAAGGTGGCCCTGGAGATTGCCGCCGGCGCCGCCTGGGCGGGCCAGCGTGCCCTCTGCACGATGAAAATGTCGGGCCTGAATGTGGCTTCCGACTCCCTCTATTCGGTCGCCTACTCCGGCGTCGTCGGCGGGCTGGTTATCTACGTGGCCGATGACCCCGGCGTGAGCGCCGGGATGTGCGAGCAGGACTCGCGGGGGTTTGCCCTTCTGGCCGACCTTCCCCTTCTGGACCCCTCCTCAGTGACGGAGGCATACCAACTCACTCGCCTGGCTTTTGACCTCTCTGAAGCAACGGGGACGCCGGTCCTGGTCCGACTGGTCACCGCGATCGCTCACGCCTCCGCCCCGGTGGAGGTGGGTGAGCCCGTCCCGCTCCCGGAGCGGGAGCCCCAACTGCTCCGGGACATCGCGCGCTTCACCAAAGCGGGCGCGGCCATCTGCATGCAGCAGCACCGGGACCTGATTGCCCGGCTGGAAGCGGCCGGGCGATGGCTCCGACATGCCGGGCTGAACTCCCTCCAGATAACGGATGTCGCTGAGGGCGGCCATCATCCCAGATTGGGCATCATCGCCGGGGGAGTGGTCAATGCCTATCTGGAGGAAGGGTTGGAGATGGCGGCCCGTTTCGGCCTGGACCCCCGGGCGGTCTCCAAGTTGCGCGTCCGGGCCCCGCACCCCTTTCCGTCCGAAGAGGTACAGGCTCTGCTGCGGCATGTGGATACCGTGCTGGTCCTGGAGGAACTGGAGCCCCATCTGGAGCGGGGAGTCTATGTGGAGGCACACCGGCTTGGTTTCACCGGCCGCATCGTGGGCAAACTGGATGGAACCCTGGAACGGGTCGGCGAGTACGACGTGCGCCACGTCGTCCGGGGGATCGCGGCGGCGCTGGACCTCCCCGTCCCGCCGGACCTCTTCGCGGCCAGTACGGAGGCGGAGCAACTGGCAGCGCCCCGTCCGATCACCGTCTGCCCGGGCTGTCCCCATCGGGGCACCTTTCTGGCCATCAACCGCGCTATCCGCCGGGCCGGATACAAGCGGGACCAGGTGATGGTGACCGGGGACATCGGCTGCACCATCCTGGGGATGAACCCGCCCTTTGATACGGTCTGGAACGAGGTGGCGATGGGGGCCAGCATCGGCCTGGCCCAGGGCTATGTCCACGCGGGCGTCCGGACCCCGGTCATCGCCACCATCGGCGACTCCACGTTCTTCCACGCGGGCATTCCAGCGCTCATCAACGCCGTCCAGCACGCCGTCCCCCTGACGGTCATCATTATGGACAATGGCTGGACGGCGATGACGGGCATGCAGGTCAACCCTGGCACGGCGGAGGACTTTCAGCCGCCGGGAGGCCGTCGGGTGGACATCGCGCAACTGGTGCCCGCGCTGGGGGTAGAGCACTTCTTTGTCGTGGACCCCTTTGACCTAGACGGGACAACGGCGGTCATCCAGCAGGCGCTGACGCTGCCAGGGGTCAAAGTGATCCTGTCCCGGCAGGAGTGTGCCATCCAGGCCGGGCGTCGGGGGCACCGGGCGGGGGCCGTACAGGTCGTGCCGGAGAACTGTAACCTCTGCAAGTTGTGCATTATGCTCACGGGCTGTCCGGCCATAGACCTGGGGGCGGAGGCCGTGGTGATTGATCCCGCGCTCTGCTACGGCTGCGGCCTCTGTGCCCAGGTGTGCAACCGGGATGCCCTGATCCATACACCGGAGTAGGCGATGCTGGATATTTTTCTCATCGGCGTCGGCGGTCAGGGGCTCCTGACCATCGGGGAGGTCATCGCGGAGGCCGCCACGGCCATGAACCTCCCTGTCTCATTCTACCCCTACAAGGGCATGGCCCAGCGAGGCGGGTTGGTCAAGGCTCAGTTGCGGCTGGGACGGGCGACGGTCGGGCCGAACATCCCGCCCCGAGGGGCCGACCTGGTCATCGCGATGGAGGTCTCGGAGGCGCTGCGGGCCGTGCGCGTCCTGCGGCCCGGTGGAGAGTTTCTGCTCTTCGGGGAGCGCTGGCTCCCGACAGCCGTCATGCTGGGCAAGGCCGCGTATCCGGCGCTGGAGACGGTGTTGGAGCAGGTGAGCGCGGCGGGAGGACACCCGGTCTATCTGTCCCCGGATTCGTTGCCCGCTGGCCTGCCGGCCAACCTGTTCGTACTGGGGGCGGCGATGGGCCGTACTCGCCTGGGGAACGTCTTGCCCGCTGCGGCAGTAGAGGAAGCCATCCGGCGCCGCTGGCCCCGAAACCCCGAGCCCAACCTGGCCGCCTTCCAGGCCGGTCACTCAATCTCAATTTAATCTCACACAAAGACACAGAGACGCAAAGAAAAATATTAAAAAAACCTTTGTGCCTTTGTGTCTTTTCGTCTTTGTGTGAGAATAAACCCAGGGGGAGATATGCCGGTAGTTCAGATTGGAGAACAGACGCTCTTCTACACCGTTAGCGGGCGGGGAGGACCTGCCCTGATCCTGATCCACGGGGCCGGCGGAAGCCACCTCCACTGGCCCGCCGCGCTGCGCCGCATGCCCGGCGCCACCGTCTATGCCGTAGACCTGCCCGGCCATGGGCGGTCTGAGGGGCCGGGACGGGAGCGCATAGAGGACTATGCCGCCGACGTTGTGCGCTTCATGGATGCCGTGGGGGTTTCGCGCGGGGTGCTGGTGGGGCATTCCATGGGGGGCGCCATTGCCCAGATGACAGCCCTCACTGCTCCGGAGCGGGTCGCCGGACTGGTGCTGGTGGGTACCGGCGCGCGACTGCGGGTGGCGCCCGCCCTCCTGGACGGGATTTTGCAGGACGCGCGCGGAGCATTGGCCCTGATCACCGAATGGGCATGGGGCCCGGAGGCCGACCCGGCAATGGTCGCCCGGGGCCGTCAGATGATGGCGCGCGTAAACCCTCGGGTCGTTTGGGGAGACTTCGCCGCTTGCGACCGCTTTGACATCCGGGAGCGAGTGGAGGAAATCACTGCGCCGACGCTGGTTATCACCGGCTCGGAGGACCGGATGACACTGCCCAGGTTCGGGCAGTGGCTGGCGGAGCGCATTCCTGGTGCGCGCTTCGTCCTGGTAGAGGGAGCCGGTCACATGGTGATGCTGGAGAAGCCGGACCAGGTAGCGAGCGCGGTGCGGGAGTGGTTGAAGGCCGTAGCGCAAGATTAATCTTGCGCTACGGCGCTACATCGCTTCTTTCAGCGTGTCCAGGAATTCCCGGTTGTTGCGCGTGCGGGCCAGGTGCTGCAGCACCGACTCGGTCACCGTCGTCAGGTCGTACCCGGCGCCAGCCGGTGGCGGGGCCACCATCTGAGCGATCATCTTGCGCATCAGCCAGACCCTTTGCAGCGTCTCCGGTTCCAGGAGCAGTTCCTCCCGGCGGGTGCCGGAGCGCTCAATGTCAAAGGCGGGGAAGATGCGCCGTTCCTGGAGCCGGCGGCTGAGGTGGAGTTCCATGTTGCCGGTCCCCTTGAACTCCTCGTAGATCATATCGTCCATCCGGCTGCCGGTATCCACCAGACAGGTGGCGATGATGGTGAGGCTGCCGCCCTCCTCCAGGTTCCGGGCCGCGCCGAAGAAACTCTTGGGCGGGTAAAGCGCTGCCGGGTCCAGACCGCCAGAGAGGGTGCGCCCGCTGGGCTGAACGACCAGGTTGTACGCCCGCGCCAGCCGGGTGATGCTATCCAGCAGAATGACCACGTCCTTCTTGCACTCCACCAGCCGCTTGGCCCGCTCCAGCGCCATCTCTGCCACTTTGGTATGGTTCTGAACCGGTTCATCAAAGGTGGAACTGATGACCTCCGCCTCCACCGACCGGTCCATATCGGTCACCTCCTCCGGCCGTTCGCCGATGAGGACGACCATCAGGTGGACCTCCGGGTGGTTGGCACTGATGCCGTTGGCGATGTGCTTGAGGACGGTGGTCTTTCCGGCCTTGGGGGGCGAGACGATGAGACCTCGCTGCCCTTTCCCAATGGGCGCAATGAGACTGAGCAACCGGGTGGTCAGGTTGTGCCGGTCCGTCTCAATGAGGAGCCGTCGGGTCGGGAAGATGGGGGTCAGTTTCTCAAAGCGGGGGCGCAATTTGGCCTGTTCCGGGTCCATCCCGTTGACCGTCTCCACCCGTAACAGGCTGTACCACCGTTCGGTCTCTTTGGGGGGCCGGACCTGCCCAATGACCAGGTCGCCGTTACGCAGGCCGAAGCGCCGAATCTGGGACTGGGAAACGTAGACGTCCTCCGGGCTGGGGAGATAATTGGGCCCCCGCAGGAAGCCGACGCCCTCATCATGGAGAATTTCCAGCACGCCGCCCCGAAAGGTCAGCCCCTCCCGCTCCGCCTTCGCCTGAAGGATGCGCAGGATCAGGTCCTCTTTCTTCAGTCGGCTGTAGCCGGAGACCCCCATCCTTCGGGCTAATTCCCGCAGGTCCGCCAGCGTCCACTCTTCCAGAACCCCTATCTCCAGTATCTCGGCCGGCACTCCCGGGACAACCTCGCGCGGGGCTTCATCCGATCGGGGGAGAGGGGTTTCTTCTTCCGTCACAGTGAGCATCTCTTCTTCCATACCTTACCCTCCTCTGTTCTTTTTGCATCGGCGGCAAAGTCGCCGATGCAAAAACAATGCTGCCTCAGGGATCATCCGTAGCGGGCGATAAACCTTTCCGCCATCTCCACCAGGTCCCGGTTGCCGATAAAGAGAGCCGTTCTCTGGTGAAGCGTCTCGGGGACGATGTCCAGGATGGGGCGCCGCCCATCGGAAGCGTATCCTCCGGCATGTTCGGCAATGAAGGCCAGAGGGGCCGCCTCGTAGAGGAGCCGCAGTTTCCCTTTGGGCTTGCTGGGGTCCTTGTAGTCCTGGGGGTAATAGAAAACCCCACCTTCCAGCAGGTTACGGTGAAAGTCGGCAACCAGCGAACCAATGTAGCGGCCGGAGAGCGGCTTCCGGGGGTTCTCCTCCTCCATCCCCTGCAGCCAGCGGGTGTACCGCCGCACCCCCTCGCTCCAGTACTTTTCGTTGCCCTGATTGACGCTGTAGTACTTAGGCTCCGCCGGGATACGGATATTCGGGTGGGAGAGCAGGAATTCTCCCACGCCCGGGTCCAGGGTGAAACCGTGTACCCCATTGCCGGTTGTGTAGACCATCATGGTGCTGGAGCCATAGATAATGTAGCCAGCCGCCGCCAGGTACCGTCCCGGCTGAAGGCAATCCTCCACCGTTCCCGGCCCGGCGGGAGTGCGGCGGCGGTAAACGCCGAAAATCGTGCCGATACTGGCATTCACGTCAATGTTGGATGACCCGTCCAGGGGGTCAAAGACCAGAACGTAACGGCCCGTCGGGTAGCCCTCGGGGATGGGGATGATGTCCGGCTCCTCCTCGGAGGCCATCACCGCCAGCCGGCCCGTATAGGAGTTCATGCGGATAATCGTCTGGTTGGCGAAGACGTCCAGTTTCATCTGTGCTTCGCCCTGGACGTTGGTCTTGCCCGCCAGACCAAGAATCTGGACCAGACCGGCACGGGAGGTCTCGCGGGCGATGATTTTGGCCGCCAGCGCGATGTCGTAAAGGAGACTGGTGAAGACACCGGTGGCCTCCGGGTAGGCCCGCTCCTGCTCCAGGATGTGCCGCTCTATGGTGATGATTTCCTCGGGCATCGGCTCACCCCATGTACCAGACCCATTTGGAGCCGCGCATATCCCGGATGATGTCGGTTGTGGAGAGGATGCCCAGAGGGGTGCCGTCCTCATCCACGACCAGGAGGCGGTGAATACGGCTTTCCAGCATCTTCTTCGCCGCTTCGGCCACTGGCGCGTCTTTGGAGATTGTGACGACGCCGGTGGTCATGACGTCGGCGGCACGGAGCCGGCCCAGGTCCTCCCCATAGTGGGCGATGGCGTCGGTGTGAGAGACAACCCCCAGAGGCTGGGTTCCCTCTCCTTCGGCCACAATGATGGCGTGAATGTCGGTATCGGCCATCACCCGCACCACCTCCTGGAGGGGAGTATCGGGTTTGCAGAAGATGACGCCTTTGTGGTAGATATCTCGGACCAGGTGTTGAGCCATGGAAAACCTCCTTGAGCGTTGTACAGGGTTCAGGCCTCCGGTTTCTGGAAGCCCGGAAGTCTGGGGCTACCGCCAGAGGATGAAATAGTAGCCCAGGATAACCGCCCAGAGAATACTATCTATCCGATCCAGCGCGCCGCCGTGACCAGGGAAGAAAGTGCCGCTATCTTTGGCGCCCACCTGACGTTTCACCATAGAGATTGCCAGGTCGCCGAGCGGAGAAAGAACAGCCACGAGCAGGCCGATCCCCGCGCCGTCTATGGCCCGGGGGCCGCTGGGGCTGGCAACCAGGCTCCACAAAGCGGCCAGTCCGGCCGTCAGGAGAGTACCGATAACGATCCCTCCGACGTAGCCCTCCCATGTCTTGCCCGGGCTCAGAGTTGGGGCCATTTTGTGGCGGCCCCAGGTGCGGCCGACCATGTAGGCACCGCTATCGGCGAACCAGACGGCGGGCAGGACGGTCATCACCCACCAGAGGCCATCGGGCATGCTCCGCAGGCGGATGAGGTGCCAGCCACACCACCCCACATAGAGAGCCCCAACCACCGTCAGCGACCAGTCGGCCACCGGTTGGCCCTGCCGATGAACCAGTTGCCATGCCAGAGAGCCCAACAGGGCCAGAGAGAGGCCAGGGCCGAAAAGCCCCCATCCAGGGAACTGGGCATCCAGCAGCAGCACCCACAGGAGGAGGAGTGCCCAGGGCAGAGCAGGGCGGAAGTGGTCCTTTTCCATCAGGCGGCAGAATTCCACCACCGCCACCGTAAGCACGACGAGGACAAGGGCGAAGAACCCGATACCCCCCACCTTGATCAGGGCGACGACAACAGGAAGGGCAATCAGGGCCGTGAGCAGGCGGGCGCGCAACACGTGGAAGGGCAACTCCGCAGGGAATAGGGAATCGGCGAATCAGGCAGTCGCCGGGTCAACCACTCTGGGATTCTCCATTAGTGAGAATGCGGCCAAAGCGGCGCTCGCGCCGGGCATACTCGGCCAGGGCTTTGTAGAATTCGTCCTTATCAAAATCCGGCCAGTAGACCGGGGTGACGTAGTATTCGGCGTAGGCGCCCTGCCAGATCAGAAAATTGCTTACCCGCATCTCTCCGCTCGTGCGGATGATGAGGTCGGGGTCAGGAAGGCCCGCCGTGTAGAGGTAGTGGGAGATGAGGGCCTCATCCACCGCTTCAGGAGGGACACCGTCCTGGATGATGCGGCGGACCGCGTCCACAATTTCAGCCCGTCCACCGTAGTTGAAGGCGACGTTCAGGATAAGCCGCTGGTTGTCCCGGGTCAGGTCCAGCGCCTGGCGGATTTTGGCCGCCAGCCGGTCGGGCACCCGTTCCAGCCGCCCGACATGGCGAATCTGGACGCCTTCCCGGTGGAGTTCGGGAAGTTCCCGGTCAATCATCCGCTCCATGATGTCCAGCAGGCCTTCCACCTCGTCCCGGGGGCGTTCCCAGTTTTCGGTGGAGAAGGCGTAGATGGTGAGGATGCGGACGCCAAATTCCACCGCCGCGCGCAGGATGCGGCGGAGATTCTCCGTACCAGCACGATGACCGGCCAGGCGCGGAAGCCCTCTTGCCTGGGCCCATCGGCCATTCCCATCCATGATGATGCCGACATGGACGGGGATTTTCTCCAGTGGAGGATATACTTTTTCCTCTTTTTTCGGTTGAGTCATTGGGGCAAAATCGGAGACAGTCCCTCTGGAACGATGCGGGTAAGGCGGTGAGTCAACAGGTGCCAGGTGCAGGAATATTATACCACCGTTCTGCCTTTTCGGCAAAAAGACTTTTGTCCTCCTGCAGGTTCCCAACCCGCAGGAGGGCAAACTCCATCAGATTTCCATAACTTCCCGGGTCTTCCGCTCGCCGATTTCCTCCGCCCGCTCCGTATACTTGTCGGTCAGTTCCTGGAGTTCATCGCGGGCCTGATAGAACTCGTCCTCCGAAATCAATTTCTCCTTCTCAAACTCCCGCAGGTCATCCAGGGCTTCCCGACGGATGTTCCGCAGGGCCACTTTGGCCTCCTCCACCCGCCGGCTGACCATGCGCGCCAGTTCTGTCCGACGCTGCTCCGTCAGCGGGGGGATGACCAGGCGGATAATGCGGCCGTCGTTGGAGGGGGTGAGGCCCAGGTCGGATTTCAGGATGGCCCGCTCTATGTCTCCCAGCGAGGAGGGGTCGTATGGACGAATGGTGAGCAGTTGGGGCTCCGGCGCGCTGATGACGGCCAGTTGGTTAAGAGGGGTGGGGACACCGTAGTAGTCTACCATCACCCGCTCTACCAGGGCCGGGCTGGCCCGGCCGGTGCGGATGGCCCGGAAATCCGCCTCCAAGACCTCCAGGGTCTTCTTCATACGGTCTTCGGTCTCACGAAGCAAATCCCGGATCATGCCCTCCTCCTGGGAAGAGAATCAAAAGAAAAAGAAGAATCAAAGAATAAGAAGAATCGTAGGAAGCAGGGAATCAGCGATTCTCCTGATTCTTTTGATTCTTATGATTCTGCTGATTCATCATCGGGAGATCAGGGTTCCCACCTTTTCGCCCAGAACGGCCCGCTCCAGGCTCCCCGGCTGCCACAGGTCCAGGACGATGATTGGCAGGTCGTTATCCATGCAGAGGGAGATGGCAGTGGCATCCATCACGCCGACCCGCATGTTGAGTGCTTCCATGTAGGTCAGGTGGTCAAACCGTTGGGCGTCGGGATTCTGGCGGGGGTCCTCGGAGTAGACGCCGTCCACTTTGGTGGCCTTGATGAGCAGGTCGGCGTCAATCTCCATGGCCCGCAGGGCCGCGGCGGTGTCGGTGGTGAAGAAGGGATTGCCCGTACCGCCGCCGATGATGACGACCCGTCCCTTTTCCAGGTGACGAATGGCCCGCAGGCGAATGTAGGGCTCAGCGATGGCATGCATCTCAATAGCCGTCTGGACGCGCGTCTCCACCCCCATCCGTCCCAGGGCATCGGCCAGAGCCAGAGCATTCATAATGGTCGCCAGCATGCCCATGTGGTCGGCGGTGGCGTGGTCCATTCCGTGCTCCAGGCCGTCCCGCCCACGCCAGATGTTGCCAGCGCCGAGGACGATGGCGACCTCTACCTCGTAGTTCCGCACAGAGACGATTTTGGCCGCCACCTCTTCGGCTCGCCGGGGGCTGATACCGTAGCCAGAGGGCCCAGCCAGGGACTCCCCTCCCAGTTTCAGCAGGACTCGCCGGTATTTCGCCACGGTCATGTTCGCCTCCCGATAGAACCCTCCCGCAGGTTTCCCTGCGGGAGGGTTAGGGGATGGTTATATTTCTTCGCCCAGTTCGTAACGGACAAATCGGCGAATGACGATGTTCTCGCCCAGCAGAGCCGTGTGCTCTTTAAGGATTTGCTCCACTGTCCGGTCTTCGTCTTTGACGAACGGCTGTTCCAGCAGACAGACCGACTGGAAGAACTTCTCCAATTTCCCCTGGACGATGCGGTCCACAACGTTCTCGGGCTTGCCCTCTTCCAGAGCCTGGGTGCGATAGATGCGCCGCTCTTCCTCCACTACCTCAGCAGGGACCCGGTCGCGGGAGAGGTAGCGGGGGCTGGCAAAGGCGATGTGGAGGGCCAGTTCGTGGGCCAGGTTGCGGAACTCCCCGGTGCGAGCAACGAAATCGGTCTCACAGTTCAGTTCCAGGATAACACCCACCCGGCTGCCGTGGTGGACATAGGCCTCAATGACGCCCTCCCGGGCAGCACGGTCCACCTTTTTGGCTGCTTCAGCCAGTCCCTTCTCCCGCAGATAGGCGACGGCGGCATCAAAATCGCCACCGGTGGTCTCCAGCGCCTTGCGACAATCCAACACTCCTGCGCCAGTGGCTTCGCGCAGTTCTTTAACCATTGCGGTTGTGATTTCCAACGTCAGCCTCCTGTGATGGGAATAGCGCAGATTTATCCTGCGTTATCTCTCGTCTTCTTCGTCTCCTGCGCTTTCGCTGCCCTCTTCGTCCTCGTATTCCTCTTCTTCTTCGTACTTGGCCAGGTACTCTTCTTCCTCCTCCACCGGATACTCTTCTTCCGGCTCAAAGGCCTCGTACTCTTCGCCCTCCTCCGGCAGCCACTCCTCTTCTTCCTCAAAGCGCCCTTCACGGATGCGGGCGAGAGTGGCGGCGCTGAGGTACCGTTCGGTCTCCTCGGGGATTTCCTCTTCCGGAGCCATTTCCTTGCGCAGGGCCAGCCCCTCCAGGGCGGCGTCGGCGATGAGGCCGGTGATCAGCCGGATGGCGCGGATGGCGTCATCGTTGCCCGGGATGACGTAGTCTATGGGGTCGGGGTCGCAGTTGGTGTCCACGATGGCGATGACAGGGATGTCCAGGATGTTGGCTTCCTTCACCGCCGTCGCTTCCCGGTGCACGTCCACGACGTAGAGGAGGTTGGGGAGTTGACGCATCTGCTTGATGCCGCCCAGGCGGGCGTTCAGCCGGGCGATTTCCCGTTGGAGTTTCAGGGCCTCCAGTTTGGTCAATCGCTCAAAATCCCCCCGGGCCTGGCGTTCTTCCAGTTCCAGCAGATAGTCAATCCGCCGGCGGATGGTCCGCCAGTTGGTGAGGGTGCCGCCCAGCCAGCGCTGGTTGACGTAGGGCATCCCGCACCGCTGGGCCTCATGGGCGATGACCTCCTGGGCCTGCTGTTTGGTGCCGACGAAGAGGATGGTCCCCCCGTTCGCGACCATCTCCCGGGTCACCCTGACGGCCTGTTCCAGGGCGGTGAGAGTTTTCTGAAGGTCAATGATGTGCACCCCGTTGCGCTCGGTGAAGATGTAGGGTCGCATCTTCGGGTTCCAGCGCCGGGTGCGGTGTCCGAAGTGCACGCCGGTCTCCAGCAGCGTGCGCATAGTTGTGACGGCCATAATGTTCACCTCCTTATCTGTTGGTTCCTCCGCTCCCTTCTCCCCGCCCGGGGACCGGTTGGCCACTCCGGCACAGCCCGGACGGTCCGGAAGCGTGCGATTTTGGCCTGCAGGCCGGGCTGATTGTACCACAAAAGCCCGGATGCGGCAAGCGGGCGCGTTGTGTGTACGGCCCCCACTTGACGAAGAAAAAAGAAAATGGCATAATAAAGCAGGCCAGAGTTAAGGGCTACGGCCTGCCTTGGGGGCAGGTTCATATTCGGGCCACCTTTAAGGAGGAAAAATGGCACGCTGTCCAGAATGCAACACCATTCTTCCCGTCCCGCCAGACGTCGCCCTATACGATCGTCTGTACTGCGAGGAATGCGGGGCCCTCCTGGAAGTCGTCAGCCTGAATCCTCTGGAACTGGAATACGTTTTTGACTACGAGGAGCTGGAAGAAGAACTGGAATGGGAAGAAGAGGAGGAGTGGGAAGAAGAGGACCTCTTTGACGAGGACCTGGAAGAAGAGGAAGAGGAGTGGTAATCACCCGGGGTGCAGATGATGTTCGCTGCGACAACGAACGTCGCAGCGATTTGTCTGTTTCCCGGCTACCGGACGCCCGGTATGTAAAGCGGCGCAGCCGCTTTTCGCGGGAAGTGGATTAGTCCCTCGCATCTCTTTCGCCCTTTCCACCGCGAGGGGGCGCTCAAATCACCACTGACTTTTTCAGCACCTTCCGCAGGGAGAAGCGGCCCTGTTGCGAGCCCAGGCCTTGAGAGGTCAGGTTCAGGGGTAGAGAAAAGGGGGTTTGCGGCGATGGCCTTTGGCCACCGCCGCAAACCCCCTTTTTGTCGCTCCTGGTCGCAGCCCGAGATGGGACCTTCCACCGCTGACGGTGGAGTTCACACCAGCAGGAAGGCCAGTCCAATCATCAGCGCCAGCATGATCGCCGCGATGATGGCAATCCGCTTCAGGTCGGCTACCACGTAAGGGTACTCCTCCTTCAGGTCCCGAGAGATGCGCGCTGAGGCTTTCGGGGCCTGGGGGACTACAGCGGGGGCCGGTGCTGCGGCCTGCTCCCCCGGCCGGACCAGTTGGGCAGCAGAGAGGCGTGGGCTGGATGCCCCACGCCGACGGCGAGATTTCTTCCCCATAGGACTCCTCCGATTCCTCCGCAGGTCAGCCCTCAATGACAGGAATTACGCGCTTTCCTGACAGAGGGGGGAAGGGGAGGGGTTTTGCAGCGGCGGCAAAGCCGCTGCCCCCAAACCCCACCCCTTCTCCTCTGCGTAATCCCGTCAATGACTCCCCTTTGGAGAGATACGATTGCAAAGTATTATACCTCTACGGCTCCAATTCGGCAATCACCACAATCCGATGGGTATCCACCCCGTAGGGATAGCAGGAGATGAGAGTGAGCACCGGGCTGCTGGTGGGGTACATCACGCTGACATCGGTCGGCTCCACAATGCGGGTCTGAGTGACCCGATACCGGTAGACCTGGCTGGCGGTGTAGACTTCCACAACGTCCCCCAATTGGACTTTGGGCAGATCGCGAAAGATTTCTCCGTAAATATCGTTGTGGGCAGAGATGATACAGTTGCCCCGCTCCCCCGGATTGGCCGAGCCGATGTGATGACCGGCGCCCCGTTTCAGACTCTCCCAGTCGTCCCCTTCCACCACCGGCGCGTCTACCCCGATGGAGGGAATCCGTATGCGGATGGCTTGCTCTGGCCCGGGCGTCGGCGCGGGGAGGGGGGTAATGGCTTCCACCAGATGGCGCAGGTGGGCCGGGACCGGCGCGGGCTCCGAGTACCCCTGGGCATCCGGGGGGCTGTGACCGCCGGGCAGTACGACGACTTGAATCAGGGGCGTTGGCGTGGGCGTGGGCACTTGCTCCGCCTGAACGGCCCGGGCCTGACGGTTCAACTCCTGGAGCGTATCCAGCGTGCTTACGAGTACGGCGATCAGGCCCACCAGAGCCAGAATTTCCAGAATGAGAAGGGCCTGATCCCGCACCCATGCCCAGCGGATTCGTCGTGGGGAACGACTGCGGCGGCGCGGCGGCTCCTCGTCCACCGGACGGGCCCGGAATCCCGCACTGGCGCCCTCATCGGCGTAGCGGAGATGTTCATCCGGAAGGGGCGGAGGTGGAGCCTCCGCCTCCGGTTGCTCCGGGGCCAGCGGGTCCCGGGGAACCAGGGGTCCTCTCGCCTTCCGCAGGCGCTCCAGCCGCGCCTGTGCCTTGCGGATGCGGAGAATCTCTTCCAGTTCTTCTATAGAAAGTTCATCTACCGACCGTCGGTCCCTCATCACCCCTCATTCGTGTCTCATTCGTGTCATTCGTGCCATTCGTGGATCCGGATCTCCCGCTTTTCCAGTTGGGCGAAAAACGGGTCCGGCTCCAGCAGTTCCTCCGGAGCGAAGACGCCGGGCGTGTTCAACTCCCGCCGGGCCAGCATGACCGCCCCAATCGCGGCCGGGATGCCGGTCAGACGGCCCATTTTGTCCACCGTGGCGTAGCGGACCGTCCGGGCCTCCCCGCCCTTCCGGCCCACCACGTCCACCCGGGCGCCGGAGAACGGGACACCCCCCGCGCCGATAAAGCCCTCCACGCGGTGAATCAACCGGGCCGTGCGGACGATGGAGCGGTGGCTCCGGCTCAGGCCCAGCCGAACCAGAAAGGCACCGAGGGAGTTGTTCCAGTGCGGGGTCAGCCCACCCTTCAGGAAGACCGTGCGGGCTGGGATGGTTCGGGGAATGGTCAACGGTTCCGGATGTCCACAATGGTACACCTCCACCCGACCCAGCGGAGCCGGAAAGTCCACCCATTCCTTTTCGCTGCCCGCCGGAACCATCACCCGCTGTCCGTCGCGGAAAGTGGGCACTTCGCCAGTGATGGCGTAGAGGACGTGCATGACGACGGCCAGTCCCTCCGAATCCGCCGCTCCGCCGCCCCAATAGATGCGGATTTCGTCCACCTCATCCAGTTGAGCGGCGCCCTTCTTCGCCATCAGATTGGTAATCCCTGGCGTCCATCCCAGACCGTTGATGACGGTGATGCCAGCCCCCCTGGCCTGAGGGTCCATACCTCGCAACTCGTCCATCGGCCCCCAGTCATCACAGATGTCCACGTAGGGGACGCGCGCCCGGATGGCCGCCCGGGCCAGTTTGGGGGCGAAGTGGTAGAAGGGACCGATACAGCCGACGGCGGCATCCGCGCCCTCCAGCACCCGGACCAGCATATCGGCGTCCTCGGCGTCCACGAAGAGGGCCCGGGCCCGGTCCCCCAGTTCGGCAGCCATCTGCTGCGCCCGCTCCAGCCGGTAGTCGGCAATGACCACCTCGGCATCGGAAAATGCGATGAGGTCACGGACGACGTAACTTCCCATGTCGCCGCAGCCACCCAGGACGACGATTCTCATCGGATACCTCCTTTATCTAAAAAACCAGTGAGCAATCTCCGTCCCCCAGATCATCGTCATCCAGCCGCCCACGATGAGGAAGGGGCCGTAGGGAATGGGGTCCCGGAGCGACCGCAGGCGCATCAGGAGCAGAAGCAGGCTGACCACCCCCCCGCTCAGAATCCCCAACAACAGCGCCTCCAGCACCAGCGGGAAACCGGTCACCAGGCCGATGAAGGCCGCCAGTTTGACGTCTCCGCCTCCCATCGCGCCGGGCCCCACCAGCCAGTTGCCCAGGAGGACGATGGCCATTAGGATCACATAAGCGACCACACCACCCAGCAGGGCGCTTTTCCAACTGATGTGTCCGGCGAAGAACGACCCCACGATAGCCAGCGCCATGGCGGGGATGGTGACCACGTTCAGGATGAGCCGCCGTTCTATGTCGGTGACGGCGATGAGCACAAAGATAGTGGTGTAGAGAGCAAAGAAAACGAACCGGACAGTCAGACCGTATCGCCAGTAGAGGAAGCCGAACAGGACGGCCAGTCCCAGTTCCACCAGCGGGTAGCGGATGGAGATGAGGGCACCGCAAGATGGACAGTGTTGGTGGTGGACCAGGAACGCGGGCAGCGAGACCCATTGGTACCAGGGGCGACGGCGGCCGCAGTATGGGCATTCCGGAAGACGGGGCCGCCGCCGGGCTGGCAGGTCGCTCCCCAAACGGTTGACCACTGCGCCAACCAGGATGCCGAGTAGCAGAACGATCCCCATGGTACTCCTGATGGATTGAGGATACGGGATCAATCTCGCGCTGCAGGATGCAGGATAAATCCTGCGCTACACGTGGCACGGGATTTATCCTGTGCCTGCAGGATAAATCCTGCGCTACAACGGTCTACGGCCGTTCTATAGGCTGGAGGTAGTTGGCCACAGCCCACCCCTGCCGGGCCTCATTGGCCGGGTCCCGCACCTGCCACCAGGTGTAACCGCCGGCTGTCCGGGGGCCGTTCACTACAATAAAGACCTCCCCTTCCTGCCCGATGGCCAGGCGCGGGCTGTTGACGTCCGGGTCCTGCCGCAGGCTCACCCCAACGCCCTCCGTCCCGCTCACCCGCACGTACCGACCGATGGCAATCTCCGGCGAGGCCGTCGGGGTGGGGACGGGTATCTCCGTCGGCGTAGGAGAGGGGGGCAGTGTGGGCATGGGCGTGGCGGTCCAGATGATGGGAGTTGGGCTGGGCCCCCCCGGCGGCCCCTGGAGGCGCCAGAGATAGAGGGCCCATAGCCCGCAGGCGATGGCTGCCAGCGCCAGCACCACCAGCGCCAGTACCCAGACATACAGCGGAATCGGAGGACGAGGCGTTTGCCGTCTGACCATAAGGGTGCAGGGTGCAGGAATTACAGATGCCGCTCCAGCCAGCGCTCCAGGTCGGTCAGGACCTGGGCCCGGTTGGTGTCGTTATGGGGCTCGTGATACCCGTCCTCGTATTCTATGCGCTCTTTATCCACGATGGGCACATTCTCAAAGAACCGACGGCTTCCCTCCGGAGGCACCAGGCGGTCGGCGCCGCCATGGAGGATGAGCAGGGGCAACTGCCACTCCCGCGCGTGCTCGTGAGTCCAGAGCATCGCCCGGGTCATCTCCGTTCCCAGGCGGGCCGTCCCAATACTGTGGACCAACGGGTCGGCCTGATATGCCGCCACCACCTCCGGGTCCCGCGAGATAGATGTCGCATCCAGGCCGGTGTTCATCGCGAATCGCGGCCAGATACGGGAGAGGGCACGCGCCATCACCATCAGAGCCGGAGAGAGCCCCACCTGGGCCAGAGCAGGGCCGGAGGCGATGACCCCTTTCAGTCCCTCCGGGTAATGCAGCGCATATTCCAGGACAATGAGGCCGCCCATGCTGTGCCCCATCAGGAATAGAAGGAGGCCCGGCTCCGTTTCGGCGACCTTCCGGACAAAAGCCCGTACGTCCTCCCGGAACTCCTCCCAGGAGTTGATATGGCCGCGCGGCCCGGGAGAGCGGCCGTGCCCCCGGTGGTCCAGCGCGTAGATGGCGTACCCCTTGGGCACCAGGTGGTTGACCACGTTCATGTAGCGGCCGCTGTGCTCGCCGAAGCCGTGAACGATGACCAGAACTGCTTTGGGCCCTCCTTCAGGCCGCCAGCACTGATAATACAACGGCAATCCGCCGTATCCCGAAAAGGTCCCGTCGTTATGCTCCATTTCTACCTCTCGCTGGTTGTTGGTAGATGGGTATACTGGTCAACGGTACACTGGTCAAGGGTACACTGGTCAAGGGTACACTGGTCAACGGTATTGTTGAGTCTCATAAAGTTGTACCGGGCAAAAGTCCCGAAAAGTCGTACCCCCTTTCGCCCTCTTGCAGAGCCCCCGCCCCCCAGCCCCCTCAATTTCTCCCCCTCTCCTTCCCGCTTCGGAGAGTGCTGAGAAAATCCCCTTTTGGGGAACTTTTTCGTCCCCCTCCCCCCTGCCCCCTCTCCCCCGCCGTTTCACGGCGGGGGAGAGGGGGATAAAAATTTTGTTTTTGTGGCGGCGGCTTCGCCGCCGCCACAAAAACAAATTTTCTTTTATCCCTTTCCTCCCGGTAGGAGGGCCCGCCCTCACTTTCTCAGCAGTCTCCTTCGGGGAGGAAAGGGCCGGGGGTGAGGAGGGGTCAACGCGCCGTCTGCAACGGGATAGCGGAGTATCGGCCCTTTCACGGCGACGGTGGAGACGGAGAGGCAGTAGGCTCTGCCGTCGGGGACGGCTCCGGGGACGGAGTCGGCGTCGGTGTCGGAGATGGCGGAACCGCCGTTGGCGTCTCCGTTGGCGTCGGGCTCCCCGTCGGAGTTTCTGTCGGCGTTGGACTTCCCGTCGGCGTTCCCGTCGGTGTCGGGCTCTCCGTGGGCGTCGGTGTCCCCGTGACGGTCCCCGTCGGCGTCGGAGTGGCCGTCGGGGTCGGTGTCCGGGTGCCCGTAGGCGTGGGGGTGCGCGTCCGGGTCGCCGTCGGGAAGCGAGTGGGCGTGGGGCTGAGCGGCGGAGGATAGGCTGGCAGATAGAGGGGTTGCCCCACCCGCAGGGTGTAATCGGTCATACAGTTGGCCCAGCGAATGGCCTCTACAGAGACCCCCAGACGGACGGAGAGATTCCACAACGTGTCCCCGGGTTGGACGATGTAGCGGATCCAACCCGGGGGTGGGCCGCATGGCACGCGGGTCGGCGTGGCAAAGAATTGAGGGGGCAGATAGAGGATGCGGCCCACCGTCAGGGTTTCCCCCACCAGGCAATTGGCCTGCTGGATCAGCAGAGGTGACGTGCCGGCCCGCCAGGCCAGATTATACAGGGTATCCCCGGCCTGAACCCGGTACGGGAGCCAGCCCGTGGGAGGCGTGCAGGTCGGGTACAGCACCGACGGGGGCGTCGGTGTCGGCCCCTGGGTGGGCGACGGAACGGGGGTGGGGGGCGTCTCCACCCCGAAAGGAGTTGGGGAAAGGACCAAAACCGTCGGGATGAACGGAGTCACCCACCCGGCTATTTCGGGTGTGGATGTCGGGGGGCGGGGAGGGGCCAGGGCCCGATCCACTGCGCTCAGCCACAGGGCGCCCAATACCAGCGCTCCCGCCAGCAGGACCAGCAGTCCGCCAGAGAGCAGCAATCGCCAGCCAGATAAGTGAGAAGGTGCCCCGTTCATTTCACAGAATCCGGCCCGGTCACCGGCAGGATGAAATGGAACGTGCTCCCCACGCCCATCTCGCTTTCCACCCAGATTCGGCCACCGTGTGCTTCCACCAGCGCTTTGGCGATGGCCATCCCCACACCCGTCTCCCCCAGTCCCGGGATGAGGGGTTTGTCGGCCCGGTAGAATCGCTGAAAGACGCGCGGGCGGTCCTCCGGCGCGATCCCACCCCCGGTGTCCCGTACGGAGACATGGAGATACGGCGGGAGTCCTCTTTCGGCCTCCTCCAGGTGACCCGTAACCACAATTTCGGTCCCCGAGCGGGAGCACTGGCAGGCATTGGAGAGCAGGTGCAGCATAATCTGATAGAGCGCATCCCGGTCCGCGCGGATGGGCGGGAGTTCTAAGGCCATATCCAGGCGGACGGTCAGGTCCTGCTCCCGGAAGCGGGCCGAGAGCCCCATAATCGCTTCTTCTATGACGTTGATCAGGTCTATCGGTTCCGGAACCAGTTCAATCCGCCCGGTATCCAGTGCTGTGATCTCAATCAGGTCGTTGATGAGGCTGCTCAGGCGCTCAATGTTGGCTTTGACCCGTTGGAGGAACTTGCGCTGCATCTCCCCCAGGATGCCCACCGATTCACCCAGCAGGAGGTCGGTGTACCCCACGATAGAGGTCATCGGGGTACGGAGTTCGTTGGCCAGGGATGCCAGCATCTCCCGCCGCTCTTCCTCCGGAGAGGTCTCCGGGTGCAGGAGGGCCACATAGCCCGCCACGCCGCAGGAACTGCTCATCCGGGCCAGGCTGGCCCGAACCAGTCGCCCGCCGTGGTGGAGGGTGACTGAGGCAGTGGTTCTATCGGCGGTCTGACCGGTCATCAGTTCAACGACGGCCCGGGCCCACATCGGGTCCGGGAAAAGGGCGTTCAGGGGTATTCCCAGTATCTCTTCCGGCGTCTGGCCCAGGAAGTGACAGGCGATGGGATCAGCCAGCACAACGTTGCCCCGGTTGTCGGCGATGACGGTCCCGCTGCCTGCGGCCAGTTCCGGCGCAGGAGCCGGGCCGGGAGCCGGCGCCTCCCTCCCGACTTTCGCCAGGGCGGCCTCCAGTTCCTCTCGCAGGCGGGAGACTTCCGCTTCCAATTCCTGCACCTGCTGGGCCAGTTGGGTCCGTTCGGCCTCTATGGCGGCCCGTTCTTCGGCCAACTGGCGAATTTCCTCTTCGTACAGGGCGATTTGAGAGACGACAGCGCTGGCCTCCTGGGCCTGTTCCTCCCGCAGGCGGAGGAGTTCAGCCAGTTCGTCAGCCCGTTTCCGATAGCGGGCGGTTTCTTCCTCCAGCAATCCGACCCGGCGGGCGAATTCCTGCGCCTCCTGGCGGGCCCGCTCCAGTTCTTCCCGGAGAGTGGCCGTCCGCTCGGCCCGCTCTGCCTCCCGCTCCCGCAGCGTCATCGCCAGTTGTTCAGCCTTCCGCTCCACGATCCTCCGGCGGCTGGCGTTCCCCATAGCACTGCCCAGCACCGCCCCCGCCGTGCGGACCACAGCCATCTCCTCTTCGGAGAGGGGGGCTGAATTCTGAGGCCGCCCCAGCAGGAGCAGCCCTACTGTCTCCTCGTCGGTCATCGGGACCACCAGCAGGGAGAGAGGGTCCCGGAAGCCCAGGCGGCGCAGGATGGACATCGTCTCCTCGCCGGAAGGTTGCTGAGGCTCCCCCATCTGGATCGCGGACGCCAGGGAGGGGTACCGGTCCAGGGGAAACACAATGGGAGCAGAGGAGGTTCCCTTTGGAAATATCCCGACGATCCGCACTCCCGGGGTCGCGCCGACAGCGGGCAGGCCGATGGCTCCCGCCGTTACCCCGAGGAAGCGGACCACTTCGGGCAACGAGGAGGAAAGCGCGGCCTCAACGTCGCGTGCCTGCTCCACCTGGCGGGCCAGTTCCAGGAGCCGGAGCGGGATGGTGGGGCCGGGGGCCGGGGACGGGGCCGGAGCGAATTGCAGCACATCCCCGAAGGCCTGAGCGGTCAGAAGGGGAAGGGCGATCAGATTGGCCAGCCGGACCGCTCCGGCCAGATACGGGGTTATGGGCGGCAAAATGGCCTGAACCGTGTGGCCCACGAGCCATGCCAGTACGGCGGCGACCGCCAGGCCGCTTCCGGGTTGTGGCCAGATGAGAAACACCAGGAGGGCCAGGAAGGCCAGAAGGATGCTCCCCCATTCCCAAACCTGGGCGTGTCGGGTGGCGTTGTAGACGATACCCTGCGCGGCCGCCGGTGCCCAGTAGAGAGCCAGGAAGACGTAGGCCAGGCTGCTACCCAGAAGAAGGGCTGCCAGCACCACCCGTCCTGCAACACGGACACGGCGCAGGATGGGCAGGAAAGCCCACGCCGCCAGGATGATCAGGACCAGGTCCATCCACCGCTCCAGCGGAGGGAGCACGACCGTCGGCGAAAAGGAACCGGTGCCGGTCAATCCGCTGACGCCGATCAGCACGACACGGGTCGCCAGCATACCCGCAGCGGCGGCAAAGTGGCGAGCATTCCCGGTCCGTCTCCACTCAACCCATCCCACAGCCAGGAAAACCTGGATAATGAAGAGGAGTGCCAGGTGGTAGTAGAGGTTTCCCGGAGGCGCGGTCACCAGATTGAGCATTCCCTGTATCACATCCATAGCCGGCCCTCATTTTCAATTATACCACATGGTGGCTTTGATGCACAAATCTGGACAACTGGGCGAAATGGATATCAAAGCGCGCTTGACCGCTTTTCTTCTCTGCGGTATAATGAACCCGCTTCTCCGCCGAGGAGCCTTCGTGCGGAGATTCAATTTTGTATGGGGGATGTGTACAGAATGCCGAAGCGAACGTACCAGCCCAAAAAACGAAAGCGAATGCGGACGCATGGCTTCCGCGCCCGGATGGCCACTCCAACGGGCCGTCGGGTGCTGAAGGCCCGGCGGCTGAAAGGGCGCCATCAACTGACGGTTCAGCGCGAGTGGGCCAAGAAGTGGAACTGGAAGGAGAGCGCCCGCCGGCCCCGGCGCCGGGCGTAGGGCAGGAGAGGAGCCGTTCAGCCCGGTGGCGGCAGGTCCGACTCCGGCGGTCGGCGGATTTTGACCGGGTTCGGCAGGAAGGCCGGGCCTGGTCCCATCCGCTGCTGGTACTGGTCGCCGCTCCCAACCCGGTCGGTATGGTCCGCATCGGGGTCGTCGCAGGACGTCGGGTGGGCACGGCGGTGGCCCGCAACCGGGCCAGGCGGCTGCTCCGGGAAGCGGCCCGTCACCTCTACCCCCGCCTGACGCCCGGATGGGACCTCGTCCTCATTGCCCGACCGCCCATCCTGACCGTCAAAGAGCCCCAGGTGGAGGCCGCGCTGGAGCAACTGGCCCGGGAGGCCGGGTTGCTGCAAACGCAGGAGGAAGTCCGGTGAAATATCTATTGCTGGCCCTGATTCGGTTGTGGCAATGGACGTTCTCGCGCGCCCTGCCGCCGACCTGTCGCTTCCACCCCTCCTGCTCCCAGTACGGCTACGAGGCCATCTCCCGCTACGGGGTCCTGCACGGCGGCTGGCTGACGGTCAAACGGGTTGCCCGCTGTCATCCCTTCAACCCCGGCGGATATGACCCGGTGCCTGATCTCCGGTAAATTGGTACATTGGTCATCGGTTCATTGGTCATTGGTAAATTGGTCATTTCAAGGAGAGCCCCAGCGTGAATAGACCATCGCATATCTACCCGGTCGCCCTGGCCTTGCTGGCCGTCCTCCTCCTCGCCGGTTGTTCCGGCGGCGTCCACGCCACCACCTGGACCACCCTGCTTCTCCACGACGGGACCCTCTACGTGGCGGACCTGGAACAGGTGCGGGCGCTGGACGCGGAGACCGGTCAGGAGACATGGGCGTTCCCCGCCACACCGGACCTCCGTCAGTACGGCCCCTTCTATACGGTCACCCTGCTGAACGACGAACTGCTCCTGGTCACGTCCTACGAACGGACCGGGGGCGGCTTCTTCGCTCGTTCTCAGGGTGTCCTGCGCGCCCTTTCCCTCAACGGCGGTCGGCTGGCATGGCCCCAACCCTTCACAGCGGGCGGGGAATTCATCGCCCCCGGCGCCGCTGGAGACGGGATCTTCGTCATCGGCAACAGCGACGGCAACGTCTACGGCCTGCGGATAGATGACGGCACCCTGGTCTGGCAATACCCCACCCGGGGCCGGGTCTGGGCGACGCCTCTGATCATATCCGATACCGTCTACATCGCTTCGCTGGACCACCGCCTCTACGCACTGGACCTGCAGACCGGCGCTCTGCGCTGGCAGTTCCAGGCCGGTAGCGCCATGGCTGACCGCCCTCTCGTCCTGACCGATACCCTCTACATCGGTTCATTTGACCACAACCTCTACGCCCTGCGGCTGACCGATGGCACCGAAGTCTGGCGCTTTACCGGCGCCAACTGGTTCTGGGGTACTCCGGCGAGCGACGGCAGCCGCCTCTACGCGGCCGATGTGAATGGCAACGTCTACGCGCTGGATGCAGCAACCGGGCAGGAAATCTGGCGCAGCCGGGTGCAGGGGACCGTCCGGCTGGGCCCAGCACTGAGCCCGGACGGGAAGCGGTTGCTGATCGCCAGCGAGAACGGCACCCTCTTCGGTTTGGACACCGCCGACGGCTTCGTCCTCTGGCAGCAGGCCGGCCAGGGACAGTTAGGCTCTATGGCTATCGGCGGGGAGCGGGTCTATGTGACTCGCGTCAACGCCCCCCAGCGCGTGCAGGCCTTCTACGTGGAGAACGGCCGCCCGGTCTGGTCGTATCCGGCCCAGCAACAGTAGGACGGAATACGGACCACGGAATACGGAGCAGAAAATGTGGGATTTGCTGATTTTGAACCCGATGGTGAACTTGCTGCTGCTGTTTTACCGCCTCCTGGGCCACCAGACAGTGCTGGCGATTACCGCGCTCACGCTGGTGGTACGGTTAGCCGTCCTGCCATTGACGCTGAAGCAGCAGCAATCCGCCCGCCGGATGCAGGAACTGCAGCCGGAACTGGCGAAATTGCAGAAAAAGTATGCGGATGACAAGGAAAAACTGGCCCAGGAGCAGATGAAACTCTATCGGGAGGCCGGCATGAATCCCCTGGGAGGGTGCCTGCCGCTCTTGATCCAACTCCCCCTCCTCTACGGCCTCTGGCAGGCCATCATGCGCACCCTGGCTGTCAGTCCGCTGGACCTGGTCCGCCTTTCCCAGAACGTCTACTCCTTCATCCCCGGCCTGGCTTCCCTCATCCCCTTACAGAGCCGGTTCCTGTGGATGGACCTGGGGCAGCCGGACCCGTATTATGTCCTCCCTATCCTGGTAGTGGTCACATCCTGGCTCTCGCAGAAAATTCTTACCCCCCCTTCTACGGATCCCCAGTCAAGGGCAATGAACCAGCAGATGTTGATCATGATGCCGCTGATGTTCGGCTTCATCTCCATCTCCTATGCCTCAGGGCTTTCCATTTACTTCATCATCTCCAATCTGGTTACCCTGCTCCAGTACTTTGTGACGCCTAAGCCGCAGCCGGTCCCGGCGGGCGCGGCGGAGGCGCCGAAGGAACCAGAACGGCCGAAAGAGGCAGAACGCCCCAAAGAGCGGCCGCCCCAGCCCGCCCGGCGGAAGAGAGGGCGGAGGTAAATTGCCCGCAAAAACTTGCTCCAAGAGGGTGCAAACGTGAGCACAGAAGGCAAGATTTTCTTTGGCGAAACCGTAGACGCCGCCATCGCGGCGGGGCTGGCCGCGCTGCACCTCCCGCGCGAGGCGGTAGAGATTGAAGTTCTGGATGAAGGCAGTCGCGGCATCCTGGGCATCGGCGCCCGCATGGCGCGGGTCCGGCTCACGCCGCTGGTTACCCCCGAGGCCATCCCCGCGCCGCCCCCCGCCCCGGCCCCAACCCCACCGGTCCTCCCCGTCGCTCCGGAGTCGCCTGCTGCTGAGGTGGCCCGCTCTATACTGGAGGACCTCCTCCATCACCTGGGTTACTCCGCTGAGATTCAAGTTCGCCTGGCAGAGCCGGCGACCGATGAGGAGATGGTTACCCTTGTGCTGGATATCCAGACTGCTGGGGCAGACACGCTGATCGGCCCGCGAGGGGAGACTCTGGCGGCCCTTCAGCACATCCTGCGGTTGCTGGTCAACCGACGGATGGGCCAGATGGTCAATCTGGTGGTGGACGTCCAGGGTTACAAGCAGCGGCGGGAGCAGAACCTCCGCCGTCTGGCGGAGCGGATGGCCACTCAGGCGGTCCGGAGCGGGCGCACGGTCTACCTGGAGCCGATGCCTCCCTACGAGCGCCGCATCATCCACCTGGCGCTCCGGGATCACCCCGACGTCACCACCCAGAGCGTCGGCGAGGGCAACCGCCGCCGGGTGACGATTATCCCGCGCGTGGGGAAGGAATGACAGGCCGCCGGGCCTGGGGACGCGGGCCAACTCCCGCAGGCTAAAAGCCTGTGTTGCAGGGGCGCCCATCCCGCCCGACGCGAAAGGACTTGTAGCACAGGATTTATCCTGTCCCGCCTTCAGGCGCTCCCGCAAGCACTGGGTACCAGGACTGCATCCCGGTGAGTTTGTCTCGTTGGGACTACCTCGTCGTCGGACACGTCACCCAGGACCGGTTGCCGGACGGGTCGCTGACCCCCGGCGGCACGGCGGCCTATGCTGCCCGTACCGCCCGCGCACTGGGCCTGCGCACCGCCGTCCTCACCAGCGCCGACGACTCCCTGGACCTGAGCGCCATCCTTCCCGATATAGAAGTTTACCGCATCCCGGCCCCTAAGAGCACAGTCTTTGAAAACCGCTACACTTCGGACGGGCGGGTGCAGTTTCTCCACGCCCGCGCCGCCCCCCTGACCCCCGATGCCATCCGTGGCGCAAGGTTTATCCTGCGTACGGCCATTCTCCACCTGGGGCCGGTGGCGCGGGAGTGCGACCCCGCCCTGACCGACCACATCCGGGCCGACTTCCTGGGCCTGACCCCCCAGGGCTGGATGCGCCGCTGGGACGGGGCCGGACGGGTCACCCCTGGCCCCTGGGAGGAGGCAGAGGAGTGGATCCCCCGCGCCGACGCCGTCGTCCTGAGCGAGGAGGACATCGGCGGCGACGAGGCGCTGGCAGCCCGCTGGGCCGCCCGGACCCGCCTCCTGGCCCTCACCCGGGGCGCGCGCGGGTGCTCCATCTACATCGGGGAGCGAGTCTGGCATCTGCCGGCCTTCCCGGCCCGGGAGGTGGACCCCACCGGCGCGGGGGATGTCTTCGCGGCCGTCTTCTTCGCCCGCCTCTGGCAGGGAGATGACCCCGTGCAGGCCGCGCGCCGGGCCAACTGCGTCGCTGCCGTCTCCGTCACCCGGCCCGGCCTCTCCGGCACTCCCACCCCGGAGGAAGTGGTCCGGTGCTTTAAAAACCACCAAGACACGAAGACGCAAAGGTAACTTCAGCCGATTGAAATTGTCCTCTCTGGGTACTTCGTGCCGGGTGTCGGCCGCAGGCTCAGGAAGGGTGACTTCAGTCAGCGCATAGTTACACGCAAAGTTTTTCATCGTTAATTTTTTAATTGTTAATTATGATCATCTACGCCTTCGCCAACCAGAAGGGCGGCGTGGGCAAGACCACGACCGCCGTCAATCTGGCGGCCTACCTGGCCCATTGGGGCCAGCGGGTCCTGCTGGTGGACATGGACCCCCAGGCCAACGCGACGGTCAGCCTGGGGGTGGACCGCGCGTCGCTCCCGGCGACGGTCTACGACGCTCTGGTGCGCGAGGCGCCGCTGGACGGGATCATTACCCTGACCCACTGGGTACGGTTGGACCTGGTGCCCAGTTCGGCCCAACTGGCCGGCGCGACGGTGGAACTGATCCCCATGCTGGCCCGAGAGCGGCGGTTAGAAATGGCCCTCTCCGGCCTGGACCAGCGGTACGACTACGTCCTGATAGATTGTCCCCCCAGTTTGGGCATCCTCACCGTCAACGCGCTGGTCGCCGCCAAAAGCGGCGTCATCATCCCCCTCCAGTGCGAGTACCTGGCCCTGGAAGGACTCACTCAACTGATGCGCACGCTGGACCTGGTGCGCCGTTCCCTGAACCCTCACCTGCGCCTGCGGGGCCTGGTGATGACGATGTTTGACTCCCGCACCCATCTCTCCCAGCAGGTGGTGGCAGAAGTGCGGCGGTATTTCGGAGACCGGGTCTTCCGGAGAGTCATCCCGCGCAATGTCCGGTTGAGCGAGGCCCCCAGCCACGGGCTCCCCATCCTGGCCTACGCCCCCCGTTCCCCGGGCGACCTGGCCTACCGGGCCCTGGCCTGGGAACTGCTCAGCGGCGACGGACGAGCGCCCTCGGCGGAGGTGGAGCATGGCGGGTAAATTCGGCCTGGGCAGAGGACTGGAGGCGCTGATCCCCGTCGGCGAGGAAGCGACCGGCATCCTGGAGGTGCCGGTGGAGGACATCCGCCCCAACCCCCATCAGCCCCGCATGGCCATACGGGACGATGAACTGGTGGAACTGGCCCTCTCCATCCAGAACCACGGCGTTCTTCAGCCCCTCATCGTCGTCCGGGAGGGGGACGGTTACCAGTTGGTGGCGGGGGAGCGGCGCTGGCGGGCGGCGAAACTGGCCGGCCTGACGACGGTGCCTGTCATCGTCAAGGACCTGGCCCCCCAGCAGACGCTGGAACTGGCCCTGGTGGAGAACCTGCAGCGGAAGGACCTGAACCCGCTGGAGGAGGCGAGCGCCTACCGGCAACTGATTGAGGAGTTTGGGTTGACCCACGAAGAGGTCGCTCAGCGGGTGGGCAAGAGCCGGGTCGCCATCACCAACACGCTGCGCCTGCTGAAGGCCACCGACGCGGTCAAGGAAGCGCTCCTCAACGGCCGCATCGGGGAGGGGCATGCCCGGGCGCTCCTGGCGCTGGAAGACCCCGAGGCCCAGGTCGCGGCGCTGCGAATGGTGATGCGCCAGGGCCTGACCGTCCGCCAGACGGAGGAACTGGTGGGGCGGATTCTGCAGACCCGGCCCCAGCGACCGCCTGCCCGGTCCGCCGCCCCAGAAATCCAGGCCCTGGAGGACCGTTTCCGGCAGGCGCTGGGGACGCGCGTCCAGGTCCGCCCGGGGAAGAAGGGGGGGCGGATCATCATCTACTACTATTCGGAAGAGGAACTGGAAGGGCTGTACCAGCGATTTATGGCGCAGGATTGAATCCGGTACAGGATAAATCCTGCGCTACGCTACAGTGAAACGACTTTCCCCGCCTGCAGCATCGTCTCGGCGATGGTGTACATGTTGGACACTTCGCCGACGGCGACTTTCTCCTTCAGGCCGTAGTACCCCAGGCAGGTGCCGCAGACCAGAATCTGGACCCCCTGGTTTGCCAGGGTGCACAGGTCCTCCAGCACGGGCGACCCCTCCACCACCAGTTTGACCCCGCTGTTGAAGAAGATGATGACGTCGGGCAGCGGGCTGACCTCGTTCAGGGTATGCAGGAAGCCCCGGATGAGAATCTGCCCCAGTTCCTCATGTTCTCCCCGTCCCATGAACTCCGAGGGGATGACCAGGACCAGCGGGCCGCTGGCCGGTTGCGGCTGAGGGGCCGGAGCGGCCTGCGGCGCGGCCTCGCCCCGGCGGATATGCAGATACACCCCGTCCTCCTGCTCCTCGGCCTGCACGGTGTATCCGGCCTTCTCGGCCATCCGGGTCACGTTGTGGCGGGCGGTGTCGCTATCCACGATGGTGGTCACTGCGTCGCTTTCCCGCAGCGCATCGCGGGTCAGCAGAACCGGCTGGGGGCAGGGTAGCCCCCGGGCATCCACGATTTTCTCCATAAGCCTCCTCCTGTAGAGGGGGTGGGGCTTTGGCGGCGGCCTGTGGCCGCCGCCAAGGCCCCCTCATCCCCGGGCCAGACGGGCCACGGCCCACAGCGCGGCGTCCACCTCCTCCCGCGTGGTGAAAGCCCCCAGCGCGAAGCGGACGGTCCCGGCGGGGAAGGTGCCGATGGTGCGGTGGGCCGCAGGCGCGCAGTGGAGCCCCACCCGGCACATGATGCCGTACTCCTCGTCCAGCCGCATCCCCACCTCCGACGGCTCCATCCCAGCGATGTTGAAGGAGACCACTGCCGTCCGGAGATGCGCGTCGTCCGGCCCGTAGACCGTCACGCCGGGGATTTCCCGCAGGCCGTCCAGCAGCCGCCGGGTCAACTCCACCTCGTGGGCGCGGATGGCCTCCACGCCCCGTTCCAGCACCCAGCGGACCCCGGCCTCCAGCCCTGCCAGCCCCACCGCGTTGGGAGTGCCGCTCTCGTACATGTCCGGCAGGAAGTCCGGCTGCTCCTCCCGTTCGGACCGGCTCCCCGTCCCGCCCCGGATGAGGGGCCGGAACTCCTCCCGCGGGACCCGGTCTCCAATGATAAGGCCGCCAGTGCCCGTTGGGCCGTAGAGGGACTTATGTCCGGTGAAGGCCAGCAGGTCTATGCCATCGGCCTGCATGTCTATGGGGACGGCACCCCCGCTCTGCGCTGCGTCCACTACCAACAACGGGCCGCCCATCCGATACAGGGCCTGTCCCACTTCCGCCACCGGCAACAGGGTCCCCGTCACGTTGGAGGCGTGGTTGAGGACGACCAGGCGGGTTTCAGGCCGGAGGGCCTCCAGGACGGCGCGCGGCTCCAGAAGGCCCTCCGGGGAGCAGGGGACGACGGTCACCGAGACCCCTTCCCGCTCCAGGGCCCGCAGCGGCCGCATCACCGAGTTGTGCTCCATGCTGGAAGTGACGACATGATCGCCAGGGCGCAGGAGGCCCCGCAGGGCCAGGTTGAGCCCCTCCGTGGCGTTCATGCCGAAGACCACCTGCAGCGGGTCGGGGGCGTGGAAGAGTTCGGCCACCGCCTCCCGCGCGGCGTAGACGATGCGCCCGGCCTCCACGGAGAGCCGGTGCCCGGAGCGCCCCGGGTTGGCGCCCACTTCGGTCAGAAAGCGGGCCATCGCCGCCAGGACCTGCGGCGGCTTGGGCCAGGATGTGGCCGCGTTGTCCAGGTAAATCATTTCGCCTCCGTTAGGTGACAGTCACCTTAAAGGTGACTGTCACCTGCCTGTCACCTGACCTCAATCCCCGGCTCCCCTTCCACCACCTCCCCGACCTCCCAGAAGGGCTGGTCCAGCGCCCGGCACGCTTCGGTGAAGCGCGCCATCTCGGCGGCGGGGATGGCCGCCAGGATGCCGCCGTTGGTCTGCGCGTCGTAGAGGAGCATCTGGACTTCTTCCGGGATGGACGGGGCAAAGGTCACCCACTGGCCGAAGTGCATCTCGTTGGCCGCCGTCCCGCCGGGGAAGAGCCAGAGGTCGGCCAGGGGGCGGGCGGCCTCCAGGATGGGGACCCGGTCGGCCCAGATGCGGAAGCGGACTCCCGCGGCCAGCGCCATCTCCGCCGCGTGGCCCAGGAAGCCGAAGCCGGTGATGTCGGTGGCGCCGCGGGCGGAGGTGGCGTGGACGGCCCGGACCGCGTCCCGGTTCAGCCGCAGCATCCAGGGGACGGCCTGGGCCAGCGCCTCCGGCGAGGCCTGCCCGGCCCGGTAGGCGGTGGTGATGACGCCGGAGCCCAGGGGTTTGGTCAGCACCAGGTGCTCCCCGGGCCGCGCGCCGCCCTTCAGCAGCAACCGCTCCGGCTCCACCGTCCCGATGACGGCCAGGCCGTACTTGGGTTCCTTATCGTCCATCGTGTGCCCACCGGCGACGATCACGCCCGCCTCCCGCGCCTTCTCCATCCCGCCCCGGAAAATCTCCGCGGCGATTTCCGGCGGCATGTCCGAGGGAATCGCGGCCAGGTTGAGGGCCAGGAAGGGCGTCCCGCCCATGGCGTAGACGTCGCTGATGGAGTTGGCGGCGGCGATGGCGCCGTAGGTATAGGCGTCGTCCACCACCGGCGCGAAGAAGTCCGCCGTGGCGACCAGCAGGGTGCCGTTCTCCATCCGGTAGACGACGGCGTCATCGGGCGAGCCCAGCCCGACGACGACACGCTCGCTTTCCTCCAACGAGTCCAGCAGGGGGCGCAGGACCTGCGCCAGGGCCCCGGGGGCCAGTTTCCCCGCTCAACCCGCGCAGGAGGCAATCTGGGTCAGCCGGGTGAAGTCTCGTTTGGGCATAGTTCCTCCCGGCCCTCACCCCCACCCCCGGCCCTTCGGGCCACCCCCTCTCCCTCTCCCACAAGTGGGAGAGGGAGAGGGAGGCAGGGGGAGAGGGTGAGGGCTCCTCCTACCGCAACAACGTCAATTTAAACTCGTCCCCCACCGCCTCCACCTGCACCTTGAGGCCGGCCCGTTCGGCGGCCCGGCGCACGTTCTCGCGGGAGGTGACGGTATCCACCCAAACTTCAATGGGGAACTGCCCCTCCTCCATCGCCTGCCGGGCCAGGATGACCGGCTGGGGGCAGGAGAGGCCCCGTGCGTCTACGACCTTCGCCATTGGAACACCTCCTTTTGATCAACCCCAAGGATACGAAGGGCACACCTGTAGCGCAGGCCGCCAGGCCTGCACACAGGTTAACAGCCGGCGCTACGCTATCTGCAAACCGATCGGGGTAGGTGGTTGCCCCGTTTTTTGAAAATTCGTGCCCTTCGTGCCCTTCGTGTCCTTCGTGGATAGAACTTACTTCCGCTCCCGCATCGTGAGGCCCAGCACGATGCAGAAAACCAGCCCGATGATGACGGCGGCCTGTCCGTAGGGGCCGGGCCCGCCCACCATCAGCGCGCCCTCGGCCAGTTTATCGGGGACGCCGGTCAGGGCCCAGTTGTGAGCAAAGCCGGCGCCGAAGATCATCCCCAGGACGAAGAGGGCCGCGTCGCCGTCCCCCTCCCCGGAGAGGAAGAGTTGGCGGCCCGGGCAGCCGCCCGCCAGGAGGAAGGCCAGCCCGGCCAGCGCCATCCCCAGGAAGTTCCAGAGATGGTTGGAATGGGCCACCGGCTGGGCGGCGAAGCCCGGTTTAAACTGCCCCAGGGCCAGGTTGGTGATCAGGGCGACAACGAACAGCGCGCCCACCCCGGTGATCAGGTGGGTATCCCTCATCAGGATGACGTCCCGCCAGGCGCCCATCGTGCAGAAGCGGGTCCGCTGGGCCAGGAAGCCGATGACCAGCCCCACGGCCAGAGAGATGAGAATGGGCGCGTGTTTGGAACCGGGCCCTTCGGCACTGAAGAAGATGGGGCCGTCTTTGGTGAACTGGGGGCGGAAGATGAGGAGGAGCAGGAGGCCCAGCATAATGGCGGGCATCATCCAGCCCACGGGGGCCGGTGCCGGGCGGCTGCGGCCCAGGGAGTAGCCCCGCTTCAGGAAGAAGACGCCGAGGGCGATGCCGGCGACCAGCCCGGCGGTGCCCACCAGGCCGTTCAGGTCGCCGCCCGCCAGCCGCAGGAGGGCCCGCCAGGGGCAGCCCAGGAAGACCAGGGCGCCGGTCATGGCGAACATGCCCAGAAGGAAGCGGACGATGGGAGCGGAGCCAGCGCGGGGCTTGAACTCCCGGAAGAGGAGGGCGGCGATCAGGGAGCCCAGGACGAAAGCGATGATCTCGGGCCGGATGTACTGGACGGTGGCAGCCCGATGGAGGCCCAGGGCTCCGGCGATGTCCCGCTCAAAGCAGGCCACGCAGATCCCCATGTTGGTGGGGTTGCCGGCCCGCTGGAGGAGCGGGGCCAGGAGGCCGATGACCGCCCCGGCCAGGAGGATGCCCCAGCGCGAGGCGAAGAAACGGGTGAGACGTTCGGACATGGTGCGTACCTCCTTGAAATGGAATCTCCACGCGACCGGGCGGTGGCCCGGGCACGGCGTGGGCAACAGAAAGCCGCCGTCGGCTCACGCCGGCGGCGGCTCCGGAGGCACGCGCCCGTAGAGGTCTCAGGGTGCGGCATCCCCGCCGCCCCCGGACATGAGCCCAGCGGTCTGCGGGCGCCAACCGGCGCCCCAGACTTCGGATCAGGTGCGGCGGTGATACCAGAGGGTCATGCCTTACTCCTTTGCTGATGCCAGGATAACGCTCAATATACTCTCAGGATAGGTGGTCCCCCTTCTCCCTTCTCCAAACCCATACGTCCAGGTGGACCCTTTTCCATCCTGCTCCCAGTGTTTTTGCATACTCAGCGGCAAACTCCTGAAACTGTTGACTATCAGAAGGTGTCAAATTCTTGATGCCGTTCCAACGGGGCAAGAGTTTGTGTTGTTCTTTTGCCTTCTCTTGAGAAAATCGGCAACCTGACTGTCCAGTGGAACCTCCAGAAACTCCTCAATTCGTTCTAATCCGTAAGCCTCACAGAGAAAGCGATGATAATAGGCTTCTTCCAGAAACAGGTTGAGGGCTTTCCGCGCAGTTCCCCAGTGCTGGGCTCCCTCAGGAAATCGGTTTTTCAACAAATCTGTTTGCCTGTCCAGCTCCTCGGCGAAGACGGATTGGTTACCACAACGGGCAAATCTTAAAAAATCCAGTGTTGCCAGAAACTCGCGGGCAGTTTTCGCGACTCCCGGTGCGCCTTGATTCCGCAGCGCAGCAGGGTCAATGGCTATTTCGGCCACTCGCCGCTGGAACATCCGCAGAATCTTCGGAGTTATAGATGGCGGCATGTTACGCCTTCAGGAAGAGCAAAGTACCAGCCCGTTGTCGTTGCCGAAAGCGCGGGTCCCCGGACATAAAGCCCACCAGCCAGGGAAGGGTCTCTGGAGGGAAAACAGGTTTTGCGCAGGTGGCTTCGCTACCCGCTGCCACCTCCTTTTTCCACGCAGGATACTTTCTTAAGGAAGCGACAACTTCAGAGTTGACCATAAATCTGCCGCAACCGCTCCAGAAACGCTCTCTGGAGTGGCCGGATGAACGGTTGAAAATCGTGATACGGCTGGAGAGTCAGAACCTCAAAGGCGATACGTTTCTGCCGGTCCCCCTCGTAGACACGGATTCCCTCCTGGACAATCCGCCCTTTGACCAGAAGAGGGGCGTCGTTAATGACCCGTACGTCTATGGGAGAGATGGCGGAGGCCTCATCCACCTCCCCCTCTATGGTCAGTTCCAGTTGGAGTCTTTCGTAGGGTGGCAGCGGTTCGGTCAGCACCAGCGCGATGTCCACATCGCTGGTGGGGAGGACAGTCCCCCGGGCGACGGAGCCATAGACATACGCCGCGACGACGGGGTGGCGGGCGAGAACGGAGGGGAGGACCTCCTGCACCCGGGCCAGGACGGCCTGCGCCTGTTGCTGTCGCTGGAGACGGACATCGTCAACCATCAGTCCACCAAAGAGGGTTAGTAAAAGTATACATCGGGATAGCGGAAAGTGCAAATGGAGAACGAAGATTTATGGCGGCCTTCGGTCGTCGCAAAACCCCGGTTCTCTCCCCCCGTTTTACCTGCGCTCTCCCTGTAGCAGAAAGACGCCGGTCAGGATCAGCCCGCCCCCCAGCAATTGGATGAAAGTCATCTGCTCCCCCAGGATGAGGTACGCCATAATGCCCGTCATCACTGGTTCCAGGGTGACGATGATGTTGGCGACGGCGGCCGGAAGGTAGGCCAGGCTGACGGTGTACAGGCCATAGCCTCCGATGGTCGGTACCAGCGCCAGGGTTGTCAGAAGGACCCACCCGCTCACTTGAGGGCCCAGCCATAAAAGGGTGGCCCTGTGCTGCAGGAGGAGCAGGAAAGCGGTCGCCATCGTGAATGCGCCGAAAGTGGCGGTCCAGGGGGAAATTCCCCGACGGTGGGCCGCTTTGCCGAAGAGGCTATAGGCCGTGAATGCCCATCCACTACTCAGCCCAACGGCGATCCCCAGCGGGTTCACGCTCCAGGCATCCCTGTCGTAGGCACCAGAGGCCAGGATGCATCCCGCCAGACTCAGTATCAGAGCCACCACGCGGGCCGGACCGAAGCGCTCGCCGAAAAGACGGCGCTCCGCCAGCGCGGTAAAGGCGGGAGAACTGTAGACCAGCACCGTTGCCACCGCCGCGCCATTGATCGCCACCGACGTCGTCCACAATGCGTTGAAGATGGCCAGGGTGAGGCCGTAGGCAACGAAGAAAACCAGATTGTGGCGGGGATTGGGAATCCGCAACAGGGAGGGCCGAAGGAGACTCAGCCCCAGCGCCAGTCCCAGGGCAACAAAGAGGTCCCGCCAGAAGGCCAGTACCAGGGGCGGCAACCGATAATGGTTGCTCAGATGGGCAATAAATATGGCGGTCGTGGACCAGATGGCCGTCCCCGCCAGGCAGATGAGGATACCGCGGGTGAACCCGGAGCGGGTATGCGTTTCAGTCACTCAAAAACCTCCAGGGGGAAACTCAGCGCCCGGTCCGGCGGGCTTTCGGGCCCGAGGGTGACCGGCATCCGTTCCCCATCGGGGCCGTAAAGGCCCACCCGAATCTGGTACAACCCGGCGGGGAGGCCCGGCAGCGGGTGGGGGTCGGTGATGATCTCCCCCCAGACCCAGGTGTGGGTGGGGCGCGCGCCTCCGGCGGGCCAGCCGTCGTGCTGGGCCGCCAGCGGCGCCGACGCGTCCGGCAGCGCGATGTGGACGAAGACAGAGCGGGGAACGTCGTCCGTGAAGCCCGCCCGCCAGATCAGGGTGACGGTGAAGGGCTCGCCTGCCCGCACGGGGGACGGGTCCACCCGGTAGCCCAGCAGGGTGGCAAATCCCGGCCCGAATTCCGCCCCCACGGGCTCGTAGGGAACGGTCGGCTCCGCGAAGACCCGCTCCGTCCGTACGGTGACCGGGGGCCCGTACCAGACCCCGCCTGTCTCCGTCCCGTCGGCCCGGATCAGGCGCACCTCCAGGTCGGCCTGCAGGTCCAGCGCCCGACAGGGGAAGGTGAGTTGGAAGTAGGACCGGATGCGGTCCCCCGGGCACAGGAGGGCCTGGGAATCCGCGGGAACCAGCGGATTTTCCTCCTGGTACCCACCGGCGGATACGACAACCCGGTATTCCTCCCGGAGAGGCGCTCTGACCTCCCAGAAGAGTTCTCCGAGAATCCGCCCGCAGATTCCGGCCTGCCCCTCAAAAAGGTGAACGCCCAGGAGCATCAGCGGGCCGGTTGGGCCCTCCAGGCGGGCCGGAGTGAACTCTTCCGGCATCTCCGGCGGAGAGACCGGACGGGTAACAGTGATAGGGTGGAGAGCGATACTCTTCGCGGCCTCCGTCGTGAAAAGGGTCAGCGTGGGCGTGTAGACGCCGGGCGGAATGCCCGCGGGGAGGCTCAGGAAGAAGCGCCCCAGAACCGGCACGCCGGAGGGCCAGCGCTCCGGACGATAATCCCCATCAGTCAGGACGCGGTCATCCTGGCCCCATTCGGTGCCCAACGCGTCCCGCAGGCGGAAGGAGGCCGCGTAGGTCAGGCCAGTGACGCTCTTTGGGTCATCCGTCACCCACCAGGCCCGCAGTTCCAGCGGCTGGTCGGCCGGATGAGGCCCCTCGGGCAGAGCGTACCCCCAGAGGCGAACTCCCGGCAGGAGTTCCGCGTCGGGGCGGTCAGTGGTGGGCGGCTCCAGCGGGAAATCGGGGGGACGGTCCAGCAGGAAATGACGGACCCGCAGTTTCCGGAAATACGGTACCGGTTCCTCCCGCGCCACGTCCTCCAGCAGGGTCTCCACCAGTCGGGTCGGGTCTGTGACCCCATCCAGCCAGGCCACCAGCCAGACGCTACAGGGAGCAGGGGAGCAGGAGGAGAGGACCGCGCTCAGCGTCCGGACGACTTCGGTGTAGGTCAGGACATGGGTGACGTCTAACAGCGGGTCGTTGGGCATGGGAAGCATCCCCTCATCCCCGGCGTAGTAGAGCCAGGTTGGGAAGACGGAGCCGGTGGAGATGATGACGACGTCGCCCGGGGCGCGGTGTTCCTGAACGTAGCGGGCGGCCGCGCGCCAGTCCTCCCGCGCGTAGGCGGGGTTGGTCAGCAGGTTGCGGTCGGCTTCCCAGAGGAAGCGCCCCACCAGAAGCGTTGCGACGGCCAGGAGGAGGGCGACGAAGGCCCGTAGCCCCCGATGTCGGGCGTTTTCCAGGCTTCCCCAGGCAACAGCGAGGGCCAAAAAGGTGGCGGGGGCAAAGAGGGACGCGTGCCGGGCACCCCATTTAGGGATTTCCCGATAAAGCCAGGCGATGAGCGGCAGAGGCGCGGCGTAGAGGAACGGATACAGTCCCACCGCCAGGCGCGGGCGAGAAGCGGCCAGTGCCAGGAGGACAACGATCAGAATCAGGGCCGCGGCCCCCTCCGCCATCTCGCCGGGAAGGTGCTCCATGATGGTCAGTCCGCCCAGGGAGAGGCGAAGGAGGTAGAGAGGGGGCATGTACCCGTGCCAGTAGGTCATGTTCAGGGGCGCCATTCGGGCGGCAACCCAGGCCCAGGGGAGATATAGGAGTCCCACGGCCAGGGCGGGGAGGAGGAGGGCCCTCACCCCTCCCCCCTGCCCCCTACCCTCTCCCGCTCTGCGGGAGAGGAGAGGGGGTGGCCCGAAGGGCCGGGGGAGGGGCGAGGGGTCGGTCGCCAGCATCAGCGCGATCAGCCCCTGCCCGATCAGCCAGAAGCCCGCCAGGGTCAGGGTGTAGAGAGCAGCGAGGGTGGCGGTGGTCCAGAGCCAGGCCCAGAAGCGGCACCGGTGTGCAGAAGAGGTAGAAAAGACCTCCAGCAACGCCACATCCGCCAGCAGGGTCCAGGCCAGCAAAGGGCCGTACATCCGGACCTCGCGGGAGGCCCAGAGGAAGGGCGTCCCGATGGCGAAGAGGAGCATCGCTGCCAGAGCCCCCAGACGCCGCCCGGTGAGGCGTCCGGCCAGTCGTCCCGCGCAGGCGACGGTCAGGACCCCCAGCAGCACCGAGGGCCAGCGCAGGGCGAACTCCGTCGCTCCCGCAAGAGGAATCCAGGCCCGGAGCAGGAGGTAGTAGAGAGGCGGGATGACCTCCCGCGCGCTGAGGGTCAGCATCTCCCGAAGGGGCATCCGAGAAGCGACCCACCAGCAGTATGCCTCGTCGTACCACAGGCTCCAACGGTCCAGTTCCCATGCGCGCAGGGCCAGGGCGAAAAGGAGGAGGCAGGAGGCGAGAAGGCAAGAAGAAAGAGAGCAGGAGGCAAGAGAACGGGAAGAAGAGCGCAAGAGGCGCGGGGAGGCTGAGCAATTACCGGACATTATCCCTCTTTGTCCGTCGTCCGTCGTCCGTTGTCCGTCGTCCGTCGTCGGTCGTCTGTGGTCCGTCGTCCGTGGTCTGTCGTCCGTCGCTGGGAGACGCAGGGGTGGTTCCGGACGTAGAAGCGCCAGGGGACGGTGCGGGCCCGCAGGTCGCCCTGGACGCCGACGCGCGGGCCGGTGGCGACCTCGTCGTCGGGGACGGGGGCTCCGGCCTCCACAAAGAGGACGGCGTCGGGCGCGCACATGTCGGCCTGATCCAGGCGCCGGTCAATGGCCATGGCCTGGCAGAGGCGGGCCGGCCCGGAGGTCAGGCGCGCGGGGTCCGCGATGCCCCGCCGGGCACTCATCCGCTCCAACCCCTCCATAGGCTCCAGGGCCCGGATGAGGACCGCCGCCGGGAACCCCTCCGGTCCGGTGACGATGTTCAGGCAGTGGTGGAGGCCGTAAATCTGGTAGACGTAGGCATGGCCGGGCGGGCCGTACATGGCTTCGTTGCGCGCGGTTCGGCCGAAGCGGGCGTGGGAGGCCAGATCGTCCTCGCCGATGTAGGCCTCCACCTCCACGATGCGCCCGCTCAGCCGCTGGCCGTCCAGCAGGCGCACCAGGACCTGCCCCAGGAGGTCCCGGGCAACCTGGAGGGTATCGCGGGCAAAGAAGTCACGGGGGAGACGACCGCCTCTCACGTCGCAAACCGCGGGTCCAGTTTCAGCGTCCGGCGCAGCCCCTCCTCCAGGCTCACGCGCGGCCGGTAGTTGAGCAGACGGCGGGCCAGGGTGATGTCGGCGCAGAGGCGGGAGACGCCGCCACCCTGGGCAGGGCTGTGGATGACCTCCACGTCCCGCCCGACGATCTCCAGCACCAGCCGCGCCAGGTCGTTGATAGAGGTCTCCTGCCCGGAGCCGATGTTGATGATGCGGCGGTCCGCATCGGGCGCCGTCGCTGCGGCGACCATTGCATCCACCACATCATCCACATAGACGAAGTCGCGGGTCTGGTTGCCGCCGCCGAAGATGACCAGTGTACCACCCCGCACCGCCTGCTGCAGGAAACGGGGAACGACAGGAGGATGAGACGGCGGCAGGTTCTGCCCCGGGCCGTAGGCGTTGAAGATGCGCAGGACCACCGTCTCAATCCCCCAGAGGGCGCCGATGGTGCGGACGTAGTACTCGGCGGCCAGTTTGCTCACGGCGTAGGGGGACTGGGGGTTGGGCGGGGCATCCTCCCGCACCGGCTGAGCGGGCTGTTCCCCGTAGACGGCGCCGGAGGAGGCCAGCACCACCCGCCGCCCCCCGGCATCCCGGATGGCCTCCATCAGGGTGACCGTCCCGCCGACGTTGACCTCGTTGTACTCCCGGGGGTAGAGGATGGACTCGGCAACCAGCACCCGCGCGGCCAGGTGGTAGACGCAGTCCACGTCCTGCAGGAGGGTCCAGAGTTTGGGACGGTCCAGGACGCTCCCGCGCGTGAAGAGGACCCGCCCGTCCAGCCGGGAGGGGTCACCGGCGCTCAGGTCGTCTATGGCCCGGACCTGATGCCCCTCAGAGGCCAGGCGGTTGGCCAGGGCAGCGCCCAGAAATCCAGCACCACCGGTGATGAGAAAGCGCATAGTCACATTGTCAGGAAATGAACGCCTGTTTTCCTGGCTGAGCGGACAGTGGTATATATTTTCATCACGGCGGCTTCGCCGCCGTGATGAAAATATATTCTTTTGGGTGTTTGAAGCCGCGCCAGCCTTTCAGTGAGCGCCCCGGGGTTGCGGCGGGCGGCTTCGCCGCCCGCCGCAACCCCGTCATCTACAGATACCGCTGCACCACCGCGACGACGTCCGGGTAGTCAATCCCCAGCCGCCGCAGGGTCTCCACCGTGGGGACGCCATCGCGCGTCCAGCCCCGGCGGGCGTAGACGGCGTCCTTCAGCCGTTCGTACTGCTCCTCCCGATACTTCCGCAGCGCGGCCAGTTTCTCCGGGGTCGTCATCTTCGTCGGGTCCAGCCCCAGCAGTTCCCGCAACTGCTTGTCATACCGCTCCGCGCGCGACTCGTACTCCTCCACCGTCACCGGCCCCATGGAACGGTAGGGGACGTTGTCGTGCTCCCGACGGCCGTAGCCCCGGCGCAGGTTGAAGACCCGCTGGAAGTTGTAGACCCGCTCCGACATAGTAATGAGGTCTTCGCGGGTGATCCACTTCCCCGTCACCCCGGAGAAGAGGTCCACGTAGTTCTGGACGTGGGCCGGGATTTTGGCCGGCTCGGGAGTGTACTTGTTGTCGGGCGGGATGATGTCGTTCCAGGGGAGTTTGCAGTGGCCCACCAGCCCGAACCAGGTGCGGAACATCGGGAAGTAGTGGAGGGCCTCCGCCTTGTCCTCAAAGGTCGGCAGCAGGTTGCTGACCATGTCCATAAAGATGAGCCAGGCCTCGTCATGCTGGGGGCCCTTGTTGGTCAGGCCGTAGCCGCCCTGCTGGGCCAGCGACTCTTTGGAGACGTACTCGGAGTACTCCAGCCCCTTCGCTTCCATCCCGATGTCCTGGACGAACTGGGGGTCGGCGCCGAAGTGCTCCACGAAGTACTTCTTCATAAACCGTACGCCCTGCCCGGCGATCTTGCCGAAACCCTCGCCCCGGCCCATCTGGTGGAGCATTTCTATGGCGGCGTCGGCGTTGCCGAACCGGAGTTCCAGCCCGCCCGTCTTCTCCTTGTCCAGGATGCCGGCCTCGTAGCACTCCATCACGAAGGCGGTGAGGGTGCCAAAGGAGATAGTGTCTATGCCGTAGGTATCGCAATAGAAGTTGATCTCCAGGATGGCGTCGGGGTCAAAGATGCCGCAGTTGGAGCCGACGCCGGCGATGGTCTCGTATTCGGGGCCGTCCACGATGACCGTCTGGCCCTTGTAAGGGCCGGTGCGGACGGTGTAGCGGTCCACGGCGTGGGAGCAGGACATGGTGCAGCCGTACCAGCAGCCGTCGGGCAGCCCCTGGGTGAAGCGGGCCTCCCAGACATCGCCGTTGATTTTGGAGGCGTCGGGATGGCCGCCGTATTTGAAGTTATGGACGGGGAGGAGGTCGTAGTCGCTCATAATCTGGACCAGGTAAGTGGTACCCCGGCGACGCATCCGGTTCTGGGAATCGTCGTAGTCGTGGATTTCTTTGTGCAGGCGCATGCCGGCGCGGGCGATGCGCTCCGGGTCGGCGGGGTGGACGGAGTCGGCGCGGACGGGCGGGCTCTTGACCACCAGCGCCTTGATGCGTTTATCCCGGAAGACGGTGCCAGTGCCGCCCCGGCCGGCCTGCTTGAAGCGGAAGGCGCCCCGGCGGCGGTCGTAGAAGGCGAAGTTGAGGCAGCCGATGCGGGTGTGTTCGGCCCCCTGTCCGGCGGAGACGGCGGACATAAAGTAGCGGTCCTCTTCTTTTTCCGCCATCTGCCGGATGAGCCACTCGCCGATGAGGTGGGTATTCACCGGGGCATCGGGGGCCTCTTCTATGGTGACGCGGCCTTTCTGTCCGTCAATGACGACGACCACCTCCCGGTCGGCCTTGCCCTGGACTTCTATGGCGTCCCATCCGGAGAATTTGAGGAGGGGGCCGAAGTGGCCGCCAACGTTGGAGTCTATGGGGATGTCGGTGAGGGGGGAGATGGTGACGACCAGGGACTTGCCGGAGCCGGGGTACTGGGTGATGCCGCCGATAGGGCCGGAGGAGATGACGATTTCGTTCTCCGGGTCGTTCCACTTCGTGTCGTCGCGGGTCCCGTGCCAGAGGAGCCAGAGGCCGAAGCCCCGGCCGCCGACAAATTTTTCCTTCATCTCTTCAGTGACCGGTTTGGCGGCGATGGTGTAGTCGGAGAGGTTGACGTAGAGAATCTGGTGGGTATAACCGCGCTCCACGGGTGGGACGGTGTAGGTGTATTCGGCCAGCACGCGATGTTCGGTCATGTTTTCCCTCCAGAGTCGGATCTGTGATTCGTAATGCGTAATGCGTGATTCGTAATGCGTGATGTGTGATTTGTCGCTGACACTTTCGGCACTCACCGGCTTTTATGACCCCCTCACCCCCCTTGATCCCCTCTCTCCCCTTAGCCTTGTGGCCAGGGGAGAGGGGGATTCAGGAAGGGGTTTTGCGGCGGGCGGCTTCGCCGCCCGCCGCAAAACCCTCTTCCCCCCTCCCCTCGCCCGCCGCCACAGGCGATCCGTATAAATGGGACACGGAGGAGCGCGGATGACACGGGTTTTCACGGATTTTTTATCCGTGTCCATCCGTCAAACCCGTGTTCATCCGTGTGCCGTTGAATGGGACACGGATGGACACGGATGGTACGGATGTTCACGGATTTTATCCCTTGTCCCTGTTACTTCCTCGGCCTGTACTGGATCGCCTCCGCCAGGTGGGCCGTCTCTATCCGGTCGCTGCCGGCCAGGTCGGCGATGGTGCGGGCCAGTTTGAGGATGCGGTGGAAGGCTCGCGCGCTCATCTGGAGTTGCTGCATTGCCGCCCGCACCAGTGCCCGCCCGCTCTCATCCAGCCGACAGTACTCCCGGACATCCGTCGGGCCCATGTCGGCATTGCAGGTCAGCGGGGTGCCTGCAAAACGGCGCCGCTGCATCTCCCGCGCCCGCTCCACCCGCTCCCGGATGGCCGCCGACGGCTCCCCCCGTCGGTCGTCCGTCAGTTTGGCGTAGTCCACCCGGGGGACCTCCACGTGGATGTCTATCCGGTCCAGCAGCGGCCCCGAGATGCGCTTCTGGTAGCGGGCGATGGCCGAGGGGCTGCAAGTGCACTCCCGCACCGGGTCGCCGTAGTAGCCGCAGGGGCAGGGGTTCATCGCTGCGATGAGCATAAAGCGGCTGGGAAAGACCAGGGTCCCGGTGGAGCGGGCGATGGAGACGATGCCGTCCTCCATCGGCTGGCGGAGCGCCTCCAGTGTGTGCGGGTTGAACTCCGGCAATTCGTCCAGGAAGAGGACGCCCCGGTGGGCCAGGGAGATTTCGCCCGGGCGGGGCCAGTGGCCGCCACCGACCAGTCCCGGATAACTGATAGTGTGGTGGGGGGCCCGGAAGGGGCGGTGGCGGACCAGCGGCGTATCTGGCGGCAGAAGCCCCGCCACGCTGTAGATTTTGGTCACCTCCAGCGCCTCCTCCAGCGTCATCGTCGGCAGGATGGAGGGGACGGAGCGGGCCAGCAGGGTCTTCCCCGCGCCGGGCGGCCCGACCATCAGGACGTTGTGGCCGCCGGCCGCGGCCACCTCCAGCGCCCGCTTGACGTGCTCCTGGCCCTTGATGTCGGCGAAGTCCGCCGCGTAGGCTGGTGGGGGCTGGGCAGCCAGGTCCTCGGCTGGACGGTAGGGCGGAATGCGCGCCAGCCCCTGCAGGTGGGCCGCCAGTTGCCCCAGATTCTCCACCGGATAGACCTCCAACCCGTCCACCAGCGCGGCCTCCGGCGCGTCCACCGCCGGGACGAAGAGCCGCCGCAGCCCCTCCTGGCGGGCCAGCGCGGCGATGGGCAGGACGCCGGGGATATGGCGGACGGAGCCGTCCAGCGAGAGTTCGCCAATGAACAGAGCGTCCTCTACCTCCTGGGGCCAGACCTGCTCCGAGGCAACCAGGATGCCCACCGCGATGGGCAGGTCGTAGATGGGGCCCTCTTTGCGGATGTCGGCGGGGGCCAGGTTGATGGTCAGCCGCGTGTTGGGGAAGCGCAGGCCGGTATTGCGGAGGGCCGTCCGCACCCGCTCTATGGATTCCTTGACGGCGGTATCCGGCAGCCCGACGATGGTGAGGGAGGGCATACCGTGGGCGACATCCACTTCCACCTGGACCAGAATCCCTTCCAGGCCGATGAGGGCACAACTGGTGACTTTGGCCAGCATCTCCGTTCTCCCTCTCTGCGGGTGCAGGATAAGTTTACCACATGCAAGAGGATGGGGCAAGTGGAACAAACTTGCGCCCTCACCCCAGCAGAAGGGATTGCAATGCTCCTATGTTCATGGTACACTTTGAGAACATGTCTGAAAATTCGTTCGTAGTGAGGCACGGAACGAAGTGGAGTGCCGTCTTGACCCATTTAAACGTCACTCCGCTTCGCTTTGTGGCTGACTACGAGCACTTCATAGCATTTTTCAGACACGCTCTGATAAAGCCTTCGGAGAAAGGGGGAAGAAGATGGGGGTTTGGGGGCGGCGGCGAAGCCGCCGCCCCCAAACCCCCATCACTCCCCCTCCCCTCTCGGCCGAAGGCCAGGAGAGGGAAGGGGGCTGAGGGGAAGGGTGAGGCAGGTAGTTACGAGCCAGGAGTCTTCTTGCCGTGAACTCCCGCGAACGTGTGCGTACTGCGCTTTCCCATCGCGAGCCGGACCGGGTGCCCATAGACCTGGGCGGGACACCCGTCACCGGCATCAGCGCCGTTGCCTACGCGCGCCTGAAGCAGTACCTGGGGCTGGACGGGGGGCCCGTGCGCGTGGCCGATATTCTCCTCCAACTGGCCGAGGTGGAGGAACCGGTCCGCCGCCGCTTCGGGGTGGACGTGATCGGCCTGCCCGTCCTGGAGCCCATACCCGGCGTCCGCAACACCCGCTGGAAGCCCTGGCGCCTCCCCGACGGCTCCCCCGCCCTCATCTCCGCCGACTTTGAGCCCGAAGTCACTCCCCGGGGCGACATCCTCATTCGCGCGGCCGATGGCTCCATCTCCCACTGGATGGCCGCCGGGACGTACCACTTCGTGCCCCGCGACGCCCCGCTGGCGAATGCCACTCTGGCCGACCTGGAGCGCTGGGAGCCGCCCCGTCTCTCCGAAGAGGAACTGGACTTCCTGCATCGGGTCGCCCGTCGTCTCTATGAGGAGACGGAGTACGCCATCGTCGGCTGGTTCGGAGGAAGCCTCTTTGAGGCCGCCCAGTTCGCCCGCGGGTGGGTTCAATGGCTGATAGACCTGAAGCGAAACCCCGATTTCGCCGCCGCGCTGGTGGCGAAACTGGCCCGGGCCGCGCGGGAGAACCTGGAGCGATACCTGGACGCAGTGGGGGAGTATGTGGACGTAGTGGGCTTTGGGGACGATTTTGGGACCCAGCAGGGGTTGCAGATTGCCCCCGAAGTCTATCGGCACCTGTTTCAACCCCATCACCGGGAATTGTATGGCCTGGTCCACGCCCGCACGCGCGCCCGCGTCTTCCTCCATAGTTGCGGCTCGGTCTACGACATGATCCCCGACCTGATAGATGCCGGGGTGGACATCCTCAATCCGGTGCAGACCTCGGCAGCGAAAATGGAGCCGGAAAGGCTCAAGCGGGAATTCGGCGACCGGCTGGTTTTCTGGGGTGGCGGGTGCGATGTGCAGGGGTTGCTCCCCTGGGCCAGCCCGGAGGAGGTGGAGGCGGACGTGCGCTACCGCCTCTCCGTTTTCGCGCCGGGAGGCGGCTACGTTTTCGCCCCAATCCACGACCTTCAGCACGACATCCCGCCGGCAAACATCGCGGCTATGTACGACGCCGCGCTCGGTTATTTGGGAAAAATGGGACACGGATGAACACGGGTTTTACGGGTTGGCACGGATAAAAATCCGTACCATCCATGCCCATCCTCCACTTTCGTTCGTCGTCTGTCATCTGTGGTCTGTGGTCCGTCGTCTGTGGTCTGTCGTCCATCGTCCCATTTCCCATTTTCCCGGAGCGCGGTATAATTGAAACTGCAATCTGCAATCTGGATTTGAACTATGCCACCCATTTTCCCCTTTACCGCAATCGTCAACCAGGACCTGATGCGCCGGGCGCTCGTCCTGAACGCCGTCTACCCCCAGATTGGCGGGGTGTTGATTCGCGGCGAACGAGGGACGGGCAAGTCCACCGCCGCCCGCGCCCTGGCCGCGCTGTTGCCGGAGATAGAAGTCGTCGCCGATTGTCCCTTCTCCTGCGACCCCGACCAGCCCGCCACCTGGTGCACCCTCTGCAGGGAACGGGCCGCCGCCGGGGAGACCCTCCCCCGGGCCCACCGCCGCACCCGTTTCGTGGACCTTCCTGTCAGCGCGACGGAGGACCGGGTGGTCGGCACGCTGGATATTGAACGGGCCATCCAAAAAGGGGAGCGCCACTTTGAGCCCGGGGTACTCGCCGCCGCCAACCGGGGCGTCCTCTACGTGGACGAGGTCAACCTGCTGGACGACCACGTGGTGGACATTCTGCTGGACGCGGCCGCGATGGGGATCAACGTGGTGGAGCGGGAGGGCATCTCCTTCAGCCACCCGGCCCGCTTCATCCTCATCGGGACGATGAACCCGGAGGAGGGGGACCTGCGCCCCCAACTCCTGGACCGTTTCGCCCTCTGTGTGGACATCAAGAGCGTCCACGACCCGGGGGCGCGGATGCTCATTATGGAGCGCAACCTGGCCTTTGAGAGCGACCCCGAGGGCTTCTACGAGGAATGGCGGCCGCGCGAGGAGGCCCTCTCCCGCGAGATCGCCCGCGCCCGCCAACTCCTGCCCCGGGTCCGCCACACCCGGGGCGACCTGGCCGTCATCGCCGCGATGATGGCCGAGATGCGGGTGGACGGTCACCGGCCCGACATGGTCATCCTGAAGACGGCCCGGGCCAACGCGGCCTTTGAGGGGCGCGCTCGCATTACCGACCGGGACATCCTCCTGGCCGCCGAACTGGCCCTGCCCCACCGCCTCCGGCGCCACCCCCTCCAGCCCGTAGAGGCGACGCTGGATAATCTGGGGGAACGGCTGGCCGAGGCCCGCGCCCAGGTTGTCAAAAAGGAGCCGTCGCTGGCAGATGAGGTCGTTGACGAGGACGTCTCCCACGAGGGAAAAAAAACGCACGTAGAGGTTGAGACGGGGGAGATGCCCGCTTCTGAGGGCCAGCAACGGCCGCTCCAGCCCGTCCTCCAGACCGTTCCCCACTGGCCCTCCGAAGGGCGATGGTGGGAGGGAGGGAAGAAAATCCCCACCGGAGAACTCTTCACCCCCCGACGGCTGGATACTCCCCTGGACCGACTGACCCGCTCTGGAACGGGTCGGCGCAGCGTTACCCGCACCGACCAGCGGCGCGGGCGGTACATCCAGGCCCGTCCCTCTCCCGGTGACCCCGGCGACCTGGCCCTTGACGCCACCCTGCGGGCCGCCGCGCCCTGCCAGAACCGCCGTCGCCGGCCCGGCGGGCCCGCTCTGGTCGTCTGCCCGGAGGACTACCACCGCAAAGTGCGCGTCCGCCGCATGGCCAACCTCATCCTCTTCGTGGTGGATGCCTCCTGGTCTATGGCAGTGGCGGAGCGGATGGAGGCGACTAAAGGGGCCGTGATGTCGCTGCTCACCGACGCCTACCAGCGCCGGGACCGGGTGGGGGTGGTCGTCTTCCAGAAGAACGGCGCCCGGCTGGTCCTGCCGCCCACCCACAGTGTGACCCGCGCCCAGAAGGCGCTTCAGGACGTCCCGGTGGGCGGCAAGACCCCCCTCTCTGCTGGCCTCCACCTGGCCTACGAGGTGATCACCCGTGAACTCCGCCAGCACCCCGACCTGATGCCTCTCATGGTGCTCCTCACCGACGGAGCCGGAAATGTTTCTATGGGCGACCTGCCGCCTCAGGAGGAGGCCCACCGCATCGCGGAACTCTTCCCTCAGGCCCACATCCGGTCGGTCGTCATCAACATGGAGCACGAGTCCTTTGACCAGGGGCTGGCCCAGGCGCTGGCGGACCACCTCCAGGCTCCCTGCTACCGGCTGGAGGACCTGCGGGCCGACACCCTCCTGGAACGGGTGCGGCAGGAGTTGATTCTCCAGCCGGACATTGGGCGTGGGTAAAGGTCTGTTGGGTGAGAGAAACGGTGTAGAAGAACGGCAGCGACTGATGGAGGATCAGCGATATAGAGACAATACAGATTTCGTTAAAATTGCCGCGAAGTGTATTCTCAGCCCTGCGGCAGGACCCTCTCAATCTTGTCGCGGAGATGCGATGGGCAGCCGCGATCAAATGGTACGAGATGGGCCGTCTTTCTCAAGCGAAAGCGGCTGAAGTCGTGGCATATCCCGAAGTGAGTTCCTGACCGCGCTGGCGCGCTACGGCGTCTCACCCTTCCAATACGATGCCGATGAGATTGTAGCGGAGGTTATTGGTGACTGAGCGATGGGTGCTGAACGCCTCACCGCATAATCACGCACGAAAGGAGAACAATGGCAGAAGCGATACGCGTCTGGGCGGAACCGCTGAAAGCGTTCTGCGAACGGGTCTTCCAGAAACTGGGGGTGTCCGAGGAGGATGCCCGTATCACCGCCGACGTGCTGGTGGCCGCCGACCTGCGCGGGATTGACTCCCACGGCGTGGCCCGACTGCGTCGCTACGTGGAGGGGCTGCAGACCGGCGTCATGGTCGCCCGTCCCCAGGAGCAGGTGGTGCGCGAGACCCCGGCGACGGCCCTGATAGACGCCGGGGCCGGCCTGGGACAGCCCGTCTCCTATCGGGCGATGCAGATGGCCATTCGCAAGGCGCTGGAAGTGGGCGCGGGATTCGTCGCCGTGCGCAATTCCAACCACTATGGTATCGCTGGATATTACGCCATGATGGCCCTGGAGCACGACTGCATCGGCATGTCCATGACCAACGCCGATGTCCTGGTCGTGCCGACCTTCGGCCGCAACGCGATGCTGGGCACCAACCCCATCGCGGTTGCCGCGCCCGCCGGAGAAGAGCCCCCCTTCGTCCTGGATATGGCCACCAGTACCGTTCCCCGGGGCAAACTGGAGGTCTACCACCGGCTGGGGAAGCCCATGCCACTGGGATGGGCCACCGACGAGCGGGGCATCGCCACCGAAGACGCCGGTCGGGTGCTGGAGAACTTCAAGAAACGGGCCGGCGGCGGTCTGCTCCCGCTGGGCGGCGAAGGGGAACTGCTCAGCGGGCACAAGGGGTACGGCCTAGCCCTCTGGGTGGACGTCTTCTGTGCCGTCCTCTCCGGTGCCGCCTACGCGGACCTGGTCTACCCGAGGACGCCGGACGGCAAGCCCCTGCCGGCCAACCTGGGCCACTTCTTCGGGGCCTGGCGGGTGGATGGATTCCGGCCTCTGGATGAATTCAAGGCCGCGATGGACGACCTCCAGCGGCGGATGAAGAACGCCCCCAAAGCGGAAGGCGCCACCCGTATCTACATTCACGGGGAGAAAGAGTACGAAGAGACGGAGCGCCGGCAGCGGGAGGGCATCCCGCTGAACCCCAAAGTCGCGGCCGACCTGCGGGCCATCGCCGCCGAACTGGGGGTGGACTACGACCTGGAGTGAGAATTTGAGCCACAGAACCACGCAGGAGGGTACGGAAAACATTTCTGCGCTGTTCAACGTGATTCTGCGGCCGGATGTGGAGCGCTACGGAGGGCAGGCAGTTATTGAGGGGGTGATGATGCGAAGCACCCGTCGGGTGGCGGTGGCCGTCCGCAACCCCCAGGGGGAGATCGTCCTCCGCACCGAGCCGCTCCAGTCGGCCATCTACCGGGGCGCTATCCCCCGCATCCCCCTGGTGCGGGGGCTGACCATGCTCTGGGACGCGCTGGGGCTGGGCATCCGCGCCCTGATGTGGTCCGCCGATGTGGCTCTGGGCGAAGAGGAGAAAGCGGGCTCGTTCAGCGGCGCGCTGGGGTGGGTCAGCGGGCTGCTGGGGCTGGCCCTGGGCGTTGGCCTTTTTATGGTTCTGCCGTCCCTGTTGGTAGGCCTGTTCCCCGCAGCACTCTCCCCCCTGGCAGACAGTCTGCTGGAGGGGCTGGTCCGGCTGCTCCTGGTGGTGGGCTACATCTGGGGGGTCGGGTTTCTGCCCGACATTCGCCGGGTTTTCGCCTACCACGGGGCGGAGCACAAAACCATCAACGCCTACGAGGCCGGTGTGCCGCTCACGGTGGAGGCCGTTCAGGCTCATTCCACCGCCCACACCCGGTGCGGCACATCATTTCTGTTGACCGTGGTGGTCATTTCGGTCCTGGTCCTGGCTCCGCTGGGGCAGTTACCGCTGATGTGGCGGGCCCTCAGCCGGATCCTGGCGATCCCGCTCATCGTCGGCCTGGCCTACGAGTGGATGCAGTTCAGCGCCCGCTTCGCCGACCGGCCCTGGATGAGCCCGCTGGTGGGCCCGAACCTGGCACTGCAACGGCTCACCACCCGCCCGCCCGACGACGGGATGGTGGAGGTGGCCATCCGGGCGCTGAAGGCGGTTATGGAGGAGTGACGCCACAGGCAACCAACTTGAACCGCTGAGCCGTAACAGGTGATACTCTGACCATTCCTCATCCCCCGAATCTCTCTCCTCTCCAAAACGGGGAGGAGAAGGGGAAAAGAGCGGGTTTGAGGGCGGCGGCCTCCGGCCGCCGCCCTCAAACCCCCTCTACCCCCCTCCCCGCCGCCGCTTCGCGGCGGCGGGGAGGGGGCAGGGGGGAGGCCATTTGAGAGCAATGACCGGGGCGATGGCTATCGCCCTCCGGAAGACCAGGGTGCACATAGACGTGATTGATTCAGATAGGAGGCACTGGATGAAATCCCGGGGACGGTACTTTGAGGACTTCGTCATCGGCGAAGAGATAGAATCGGCGCCGCGCACCATCACCGAGGCGGACATTCTGACCTTCGCCGAACTCTCCGGCGATAACAACCCGCTGCATGTGGACCCGGAGTATGCCCGGACGACAATGTTCGGGGAGCGCATCGCCCATGGCCTGCTGGGGCTTTCTGTCGCCAGCGGGCTGGCCTGGCAGACGGGCCTCATGGAGGGAACGGCCATCGCATTTATCGGGATGGACTGGAAGTTCCGTGCCCCCATCCGAATTGGAGATACGATTCGGGTGCGGATGGCCGCGATGCAGAAAAGGGAGATGCCCCATCTGGGCGGGGGCTTCGTGACCATCTCCGCTGTCGTGCTGAATCAGCGGGACGAAGTGGTGCAGAAAGGGACGTGGACTGTTTTGGTCCGTGCCCGGCAAGGGTATAGAGGGGAAAACAGTGAGCAAGACCCTTCTTGAGAAGGTGCAGAAACTGCCGATGACCGACGAGACCTGGCAGGGGAGGGTCCGTCTGGCACGGACGTGGGTCGCTCCGCGCGAGGGGACCCCCTACCGTCCATATATCGTTATTTTTATGGACCAGGTTCACGACAAGGTGATGGGGTCCCGTATCGTGGAAATCCGACCGACGCCCGAGGAGGTTCTGGACATCCTGCTGAGGGCGATGACGCGCCCATTCGCCGGGGCCGGGCGGCCGCGCCGCCCTGCGCGCCTGCTGATAAACGCGGAGATGGCCGAAGCGCTGTCTCCCCGCCTGGCGGAACTGGGGATTCGGTGTCAGTTTCACCCAGTCCCTCTGATAGACCAGGCGCTTCGGGAGATGGAGGCGTTTTTACAGGATCGGCCGCCCCTGCCGGGCCTGCTCCAAATCCCTGGCATAACCCCCCAAATCGTGGAAGGGTTGTACCAGGCGGCCGCATCCTACTATCGCCAGGCACCCTGGCGATGGCTCAGCGATTCGTATCCCATTGAAATCCGCTTTTCCCCTCAGGATAGGCCCCGCTATGCTGCCCTGATGGGGTATGGGGGTTATGCCTATGGTCTGGCGACGTACGAGTCGCTGGACTCCATTCGCCTGATTTACACGGGCATCCCGCCCGATCAACTGGTGGGGCGAATCAACGGTGTCAGCCTGATGTTCAGCACGGCGCTGGACATGCCCTTTGACGACCTGGATGATATGAACCGTTACGGCTGGCCAGTGGCGGGTGAGTCGGCCTATCCCCTTCTCTTCCGCTTACTCCTGAGCGGAGACCCGGCCCCACCCACCCGGTCCGATGTGCTCTGGTTTGAGGCCGCCTTGCGGGCCGTCCCGGTTTTCGTCCGGGATTATATGCATGCCGACCGGGAAGAACCCCGCCCGGCGGAGGCCACCCTCCCGGTTACCACTGCCGAAGGCCCGGCAGAGATTTACCTGCGCTACCCGATTCCCGGGCTTGAGTCCCAGGATTGGACCCTTTCCCTGATTCTGAACCCACCCCGAAAACGACGCAAAACAGGACACGGATAAACACGGGTGAAAATCCGTACATCCGCGCCGATTCATACCCCGTTCAACGGCACAGGCGAAACCGACTATGGAGGAATCTTCCCTTCTGTTACAAGCGACGCGGGAGACGGGACCAGAGGCGGCCGCGCCCCCCGTCCTTCCCCGTCGGGAGGCCGTCCACGCCCTTCTGGAGCAGCGGGACTTCGTGCTCCTCTGGGTGGGGCAACTCCTCTCCCAGATCGGGGACCAGTGCCTCCTGATCGCGGCCGTCACCCTGATCACCCATCTCTCCCCATCGCCGCTGGCCCTGTTGATTCCGGCCCTCTCCCTGGCCCTGCCCCAGGTCCTCTTCGGACTGGTGGGCGGCGTCATCGCCGACCGCATAGACCGCCGGTGGGTGATGATTGCCTCTGACCTCCTGCGGGCACTCCTGGTCCTGGCCGCGCTGCTGGTGCGGACAGCGAGTGACCTCTGGATTCTCTACCTGGCGGCGGCGGGCCTGGCGATGGTCGGCGCGTTCTTCTACCCGGCCCGCAACGCCAGCATCCCCAACATCGTTCCTGACCATCTTCTTCTGGCGGCCAACGGAATGATCCAGGGCAGTTACATCCTGGCCCTGATCGTGGGCCCGACACTGGCCGGGAGCATCGTGGAAATGTGGGGCTGGTCGGCGGCCATCATCTTTGACAGTGCCACCTTTGTCTTCTCGGCCGCGACCATCCTGGTGATGCGCATCCCGCCGCTGCGGAACGGCGAATCGGCGCTGGCCCCCCGCCGGACCCTCTGGCAGGACATGCGGGTGGGCCTCGGATTTATCTACCATTCCCCCTCCCTGCGCCGCATCCTGCCGGTGACCGGCGTGGCGACCCTGGGCATCGGCGCGGTCGTCCTCCTGGCCATCCCCCACCTCAAGGTCCGGTTGGGAGCCGGGGGGCTGGAGTACGGAGGGGCGATGAGCGCGCTGGGCATCGGCTCTATTCTGGGAGGACTGGTCGCCGCCCGCCTCTCGCGCCGGTTTCCTCTCCACATCCTGGTGGGCTGGATGCTGGTTCTGGCGGGCGGAGCCATCGTCGGTTTCGCCTACGCGCCCGTTTATCTGGTCGTTCTCCTCAGCGTGGTCATCCTGGGCATGTGCATTGTCATCGCCCGGGGTGCGCTGGACACCATGGTCCAGACCCTCTCCCCCGACGAGGTGCGGGGACGGGTCCAGTCGGCGGTGGCGCTCATCGTCGCCGCCGGGACCGCGCTGGCAGAGGGACTTTCCGCCTTCCTGGGCCATTTCCTGGGCGTGCAGACCGTCTTCGTGGCGGCGGGGCTGATCACCGTTGCCTCCGGTTTCGCCACCCTCTACACCCTCCGCGAGGCGGCCCTGCGAATCCGGATGCGAACTTCGGATACCCGTTTCTAACGCGTTTCTAATACACCTCTAACGGATTTCTCATACGCCCGTGGCATACTGATACCGCATTACCATTACCATTACCAATTTACCAGTTTACCAATTCCCAATTTACCAATCTGGAGGTTCAGTTATGGGCAAAATCGTTGGGATTGATCTGGGTACGACCAACTCGGTTGTGGCAGTCCTTATGGGCGGCGAGCCCGTCGTGATTCCCACCGCCGAAGGGGGCAATCTCTGTCCCTCCGTCGTTGCGTTTACCAAGACCGGCGAGCGGCTGGTGGGACAGGCGGCCCGTCGGCAGGCCATTGTCAATCCAGAGAACACCATTTTCTCCATCAAGCGGCTGATGGGGCGGCGCTACGATGACCCGGAGGTGGAGAAAGCGCGCCGCATCCTTCCGTACAAAATCGTCGCCGGATCTCAGGGAGATGCTCGCGTCTACATCCCGCAGACCGGGAAGGACTACACGCCGCAGGAAATCTCGGCGATGATCCTGCGCAAACTGAAGCAGGACGCCGAGGCCTACCTGGGCGAGCCCGTCACCCAGGCCGTCATCACGGTCCCGGCCTACTTCAACGACAGCCAGCGGCAGGCGACGAAGGACGCCGGGAAGATTGCCGGGCTGGAAGTGCTGCGTATCATCAACGAGCCCACGGCGGCCTCTCTGGCCTATGGTCTGGACAAGAAGGGTGTGGAGACCATTCTGGTCTTTGACCTGGGCGGTGGTACCTTTGACGTCTCCATCCTGGAGGTGGGGGAAGGCGTCATTGAGGTGAAAGCCACCAGCGGCGACACCTTCCTGGGCGGCGACGACTGGGATCAGCGCATCGTCAACTACGTGGCGGATGAGTTCAAGAAAGAGTACGGGATTGATCTGCGGCAGGACCGGCAGGCGCTTCAGCGGCTGAAGGAAGCGGCGGAGAAGGCGAAGATTGAACTCTCCACGATGCTGGAGACGGAGATCAACCTGCCCTTCATCACTGCCGACGCGTCCGGCCCCAAGCACCTGCAGATGCGGCTGACGCGGGCCAAATTGGAGCAGTTGACTGCCGACCTGGTCCAGCGCTGTCGCGGCCCCTTTGAGCAGGCGCTGCGGGACGCCAGGATGAGCGCCCGGGACCTGGACGCGGTGGTCCTGGTGGGCGGCGCCACCCGGATGCCGATGATCCAGGACCTGGTGCGGGAACTGACCGGCGGCAAGGAGCCCCACAAGGGCGTCAACCCCGACGAGGTGGTGGCCGTCGGCGCGGCCATCCAGGCCGGTGTCCTGGGCGGCGAGGTGCGGGACGTTGTCCTGCTGGACGTCACCCCGCTGACCCTGGGCGTAGAGACGCTGGGCGGTGTGATGACGCCGCTCATCCCGCGCAACACCACCATCCCGGTGCGCAAGAGCGAAATCTTCACCACCGCCGAGGACGGGCAGACCGTGGTCACCATCCACGTCCTGCAGGGGGAGCGCCCGATGGCGGCGGATAACATCAGCCTGGGCCGCTTCAATCTGGAGGGCATCCCGCCCGCCCCGCGCGGCATCCCGCAGATTGAGGTCACCTTTGACATTGACGCCAACGGTATCCTGAACGTCTCGGCGAAGGACAAGGCGACGGGCCGGGAACAGCGCATCACCATCACCGCCACCACCAACCTGAGCAAGGAAGAGGTGGAGCGGTTGCTGAACGAGGCGAAGCGGCACGAGGCGGAGGACCGGCAGCGGAGGGAACTGGCGGAGGCCCGCAATACCGCCGACAGCATCATCTACCAGACGGAGAAGTTCCTGCGGGAACTGGGCGATCAGGTGCCGGGCTCCGACCGGAGCCGGATTGAGGACCTGATCCGCGACCTGCGGGAGGCGATGAAAGGCGAGGACATCGCCCGCATCCGGCGGCTGATAGAGCAACTCCGGCAGGCCAGTATGGCGCTGGGCCAGCAGATGTACGCCCGGCAGCAGGCGGCGGGTGGTCCGGGCGGGCCCACTCCGGGCGGTGCTGGCCCCTCCGGCGGCGAAGGGGATGTGATTGAGGGCGAGTTCCGCGAGGCGTAACGGAATACGGAGTACGTATAGCGTATGGTCAAGGAGGCGCTGTGACGACCCGAAAGAAAATCCCCATCCGCATCGTCCAGCCGGAACTGGAGGAGGCGCCGCCGTCGCCGGTCGTTCCGGTGGATGAGGCCCCGCCGCCGGTCGCCGAGGCCCCGCCGCCGACGCCCCCGCCCCCGGCCGCGGCTCCGCCCTCTGCGGGGCCATCAGAGGAAAAACAGGCATTGCGGGAAGAACTGGAACAGTGGAAAGACCGGGCGCTGCGCCTGGAGGCGGAAATGGATAACTTCCGCAAGCGGCTGCAGCGCCTGACGGAGGAGCGGATTGCCGCCGACCGGGAACGGTTGCTGCGGGACTTTCTGGAAGTGGCCGATGACCTGGCCCGGGCCCTGTCCGTAGACGGCGCCGACGCGGAGGCCATCCGCCAGGGGGTGGAACTGACCCACCGGAGTTTGATGAATCTGATGAACCGGGAGGGCGTGACCCCGATAGAGGCCGACGGTCAGCCCTTTGACCCGGCCTGGCACGAGGCGGTGGGGACCGTCCCTGCGCATCAGGTCGGGAAGGAGCCGGATACGGTGGCCCACGTGGTCCGGCCCGGCTACCGCATCGGCGACCGGCTGCTGCGCCCGGCGCGGGTCATCGTCGCCACGACGGAATAGCAGAAAGGGGCGGGGCGGCAGGTTCGCTGCCGCCCCGCCCCCTCATCTCATCCCCCCATCATCCTCATCAACTCGTCCTCGTTGATCATCGGCACTCCCAGTTCCTGCGCACGGCGGTACTTGGTGCCCCCTGGCGCCTCGCCGACGACCAGATAGTCCGTCTTACGGCTGACGCTATCGGTGACCTTGCCGCCCGCGCGCTCAATCATCGCCGCAATCTCCTCGCGCGGCCGGGAGAGAGTGCCGGTGATGACGAAAGTCAGGCCCGCCAGCGGCTGCGGCCCCGCCTCCACGACCGGCACCTCCTCCGCCAGTTTCACCCCGGCCCGGCAGAGTTTCTCCACAATCTCCCGGTGCCGGGGGCGGCGGAACCACTCGGCCACCGCGCGGGCAATCTCCGGCCCGATGCCCGGAATCTGCTGCAACTCCTCCTCCGTCGCCTGGGCCAGCCGGTCCACCGACCGGAAGTGGTGGGCCAGCGTCTCCGCCACCACCCCGCCCACCTGCGGGATGCCCAGCGCGGTCAGCACCCGGCTGAACGGCTGTTCCTTAGAAGCCGCGATCCCCGCCAGCAGGTTCTCCGCCTTCTTCTCGGCGAACCCCTCCAGCCCCAGCAGGTCCTCCTTGCGCAGAAAGTAGAGGTCGGCGATGTCGTGGACCAGGCCCCGGTCCACCAGCAGTTGGGCCGTCTTCTCCCCCAGCGTCTCAATGTCCATCGCCCCGCGCGAGGCGAAGTAGGAGATGCGGCGGACCAGTTGGGCCGGACAGGCCGCGTTGGCGCAGTAGACGGCGACCTCCCCGGGCACGCGGGTCACCGGCTCCCCACAGGATGGACAGCGGTCCGGCGGCGTATAGACCTTCTCCTCCCCGGTCCGGACGTCCACCACCGGCCCGACGATGTACGGGATGACCTCCCCGGCCCGTTTGACGATCACCCGGTCGCCCACGCGGATGTCCTTCTCGGCGATGTAGTCAAAATTGTGCAGGGTCGCTTTGGTGACGGTCACCCCGCCGATAGGAACGGGCTCCAGAACGGCGTAGGGGGTGAGCACCCCGGTGCGACCCACGTTGACCCGGATGTCCAGCAGGCGCGTCGTCGCCTCCCGACCGGGGAACTTGTAGGCCAGCATTCCCCGGGGCGTCCGGCCCACCACCCCCAGGTCCGCCGACACCCGCAGGTCGTTGACCTTGATGACCATGCCGTCGGCCTCGTAGGGGAGGGTATCCCGTTTCCGCTCCCACTCCTGGCAGGTGGCGACAGCGCGCTCAAAGTCGGGGCAGTAGGCGGCCTGTTCGGGGACGGGAAATCCCAGCGCGCGCAGGTACTGGATGGTCTCCCACTGGGTGGACGGCGGGGCCGGCTCCCCCTCGTAGGCCACCACCTGGTAGCAGAGCAGACTGATGGGCCGCTGCGCGGTGATGCGGGAATCCAGTTGCCGCAGGGAACCGGCGGCCGCGTTGCGGGGGTTGGCGAAGGTCTTCTCCCCCTTCTCCGCCTGGCGACGGTTGAACTCCTCAAAGGCGCGCACCGTCATATACGCCTCGCCCCGGACGACCAGGTAGGGCGGCGGCTTCGGGCCGTCGGGCACCGCGGGGATGCGCAGGGGGAGTTGGCGGACCGTGCGCAGGTTGGCCGTGATGTCCTCTCCGACCTCGCCGTCTCCCCGGGTGGCGCCCAGGCTGAAGGCCCCGTCCCGGTAGTGAAGGACGACGCTCAGGCCGTCTATCTTGGGCTCCACGACGAAGTCCAGGCGGGCGCCCGGCGGGAGCAGTTTGGAGATGCGTTCCAGCCAGGCCCGCGCCTCGTCGGGGCCGAAGGCGTTTTCCAGACTGAGAATGGGGGCCGGGTGGCGGACCTGGGCGAACTCCGGGGCCGGGGGTGCGCCGACCCGCTGGGTGGGCGAATCGGGCGTGACCAGTTCCGGGTACTGCTCTTCCAGCCGTCGCAATTCGGCCATCAGCGCATCGTACTCCGCGTCGCTGATGACGGGGGAGTCCAGGACGTAGTAGCGGTAATTGTGGTAGTGGATCTCCTGGCGCAGTCGCTCTACTCGCTTTCGGACTTCCTCCGGCACCATAAACCTCACCTCCGTTGGGAGCGCTGTCATTGCGAGGCGGCAGCAGCCGCTCAATAGGACACGGATGGGCACGGATGGTACGGATTTTCACGGATTTGAGTCCATGCTCATCCGTAAAACCCGTGTGTATCCGTGTCCTGATTTCAAAGGACACGGATGGACACGGAGGGTACGGATTTTCACGGATTGAGTCCGTGTTCATCCGTAAAACCCGTGTGTATCCGTGTCCTGATTTCAAACTGTCAGGTAGCCAGACAAACCGCTACATCCGCCACAAACTGACGGTTTCTATGTGGCAGGTCTGCGGGAACATATCCACGGGCTGGACCGCTTCCAGGCGGTAACCAGCGGCGGTCAGGCGGCGGGCATCCCGGGCCAGGGTGGCGGGGTCGCAGGAGACGTAGACCAGGCGCGCCGGGCGGGCCGCGATCAACCCCTCCAGCGCCTCCAGGGAAAGGCCCGTTCGCGGCGAGTCTACCACCGCCGCGTCCAGCGCCCCCGCGCGGTCCGCCAGCACCGCCTCCAGCGGCCCCTCCACCACCTCCACATTCTCCCGGTCGGCGGCGTTTTCCAGCAGGTCGTCCACCGCCGCGGGGTTTATCTCCACCGCCACCACCAGCCCCGCCCGCTCCGCCAGCGGAAGGGTGAAGAGGCCCACACCACAGTATCCGTCCAGGACCACCTCGCCGCCCTCCAGGGCCAGATAGTCCAGCACCAGCCCGACCAGTCGCTCCGCCTGGGGGGTGTTGGCCTGGAAGAAGGACGGGGCGGAAACCCGGTACGTGTACCCGGAAACCCGTTCGGTGATGTACGTCTGGCCGATCAGGGGGACGGCGAGTCCGTCCGAAGTGAGGAGGACGCAGGAGGCGGGGAGGTCTATCTCCAGTTCCGGGGCCTCGTCCTCCGCCGTCTCCAGAATGAGCATCCGGTCGCCGGTGGCGGTGCCGGCCCGCAGGGTGAGGGCGGTCAGGTCCGGCAGGTCCAGGTCCAGCGCGTCGTAGAGTTCGGAAAGGTACGGATGCAGGATGAGACATTCCTCTACGGGGACCACATCGCGCCGGTCCTCCAGGCAGAAGCCCAGGCCGCCGGAGGGAGCAGGATGAAAGCGAGCCTGGTTGCGGTAGGCCCAGCCGGTGGGGTCCGGAAGGGTCGGGAGGACGGGTGGGTCGGAGAGGCCACCGATGCGGGCCAGTTGCTCCGCCACCACCTGCGCCTTGAGGCGCAGTTGGGCCTCGTAGGCCGCGTGTTGCAGGTGACAGCCACCGCAGCCGTCCGGGCCGAAGTACGGGCACGGCGGCACGACCCGCTCCGGGGAGGGCTCCAGGACCTCCACCAGCCGCGCGCGGGCGTAGCGGGGATGGTCCTCCACGATTTCGGCGCGCACCGTCTCGCCAGGGAGGGCGTAGGGGACAAAAATGACCTTGCCCTCGTGCCGTCCGATGGCCGCGCCGCCATGGGCGATACCGGTCAGATGAAGGGTGAGCATCGGTTTTCATTTTACACCTTCCTGAGAAGGGCGCAACTCCACCGATGGAATTTGCCTGGAGATGGAAATCCGGTACAATAGACGTGAAAGACGCGAAAGGCACGAAAGACGCGAAAGGCACGAAAGACGCGAAAGGCACGAAAGGCGCGAAAGGCACGAAAGACGCGAAAGGCACGAAAGGCGCGAAAGGCACGAAAGGCGCGAAAGGCACGAAAGGCGCGAAAGGCACGAAATGGGGCAAAATCTTCGTGTTTCTTCGCGTCCTTCGGGGTTTTGTACCGATCCACTCCTTCCTTCAGAATAGGAGGTGCCCATGGTTCCCGTCTGGGTTCAAAACGTGGTCCGCATCGCTCTGATCGTGGCCCACCTGGCCGGGCTGGTGGTCGCCGTTATCCTGCTGGTGCGCCGCAAGGGGACGGCGCCCATTCTGGCGACGGTGGCCTTCGGGCTGCTGGTCCTGCTGGACGCCGCCCAGATTGTGCAGACGGCTCTCCTGCCCGCCATCGCCCGCCAGATTCGCGCCCCGCGTGCCCTGCCCTGGATCGGAGGGAGCGCCACCTGCTGCTGCGGCTTCCTGGACCTGGTCGCCTGGGGATGCCTGATCGCCGCCATCTGGATGGGGATGGGAGGGGAGGAGAAGGGGGAAAGCGAAGCGTGAAAAGTGAAACGTGAAAAGTGAAACGTGAAGGGGGAGGTAGAGTATCCGTTTGCTCCGGATGAGCGATTTTGAGTACCACCTGCCACCGGAACTGATCGCGCAGGAGCCGGTGGAGCCCCGGGACGCGTCCCGGCTGATGGTTGTGGACCGCACCACGGGGACAATTTCCCACCATGTCTTCCGCGACCTGCCGCAGTTCCTCCATCCGGGGGACCTGCTGGTCCACAACGAGAGCCGGGTCATCCCAGCGCGCCTGTTTGCCCGCAAGCCCACTGGCGGACGAGTGGAAATTCTGCTCCTGCGTCCCCGCTCCGAGACGGTCTGGGAGGTGCTGGTGCGGGGGCGGGCGGTGCGCGTCGGCGGCCGTCTGGAAGTGCTGGACGGTCCAGATGGTGCCCCGACAGGGGCCGGGGCACAGGTCCTGGAGGAGGGAGAGCGGGGACTGCGGGTGCTGGCCTTTGACCGCCCGGCGCTGACCCTGGCAGAGGCAGTTGGGCAGACCCCCCTGCCGCCGTACATCCATCGGCCCATCGCGGACCCCGAGCGGTACCAGACCGTCTACGCCCGCACGCCCGGGTCGGCGGCCGCGCCGACGGCCGGCCTCCATTTCACCCCCGAACTGCTCCTCCGCCTGCGGGAGATGGGGGTGGAATCCGTCTTCGTCACCTTGCACGTGGGGCTGGACACCTTCCGACCGGTGAAGGAGGAACGGCCAGAGGAGCACCGGATACACACCGAGTTCTGCCGTCTCCCACCGGAGGCAGCGGAACGGATCAACCGGGCCAAAGTGGAGGGGCGGCGGGTGGTCGCCGTCGGCACCACCTCGGTGCGGGTCCTGGAGACGGCCGCGCTGGCGGCGGTGGGCGGTTGTGCTGACGCCGAATCCTGCCCCTGGCGAACCGTCATCCCCTACGAGGGATTGACCGACCTCTTCATCTACCCGAGCTTCCGCTTCCGGGCAGTGGACGCGCTCATCACCAATTTTCACCTGCCCCGGTCCACCCTGCTCCTGCTGGTGGCGGCCTTCTGCGGCAAGGAATTGATGGACCGGGCCTACGCCGAGGCGATCCGTCTCCGCTACCGGTTCTACAGTTTCGGGGACGCGATGCTCATTCTATAAAGAACGTGCCAGGCACTTCAGAAGTGCCTGGCACGTCAGACACCCTCTTAGCAATCCGGGCGACGATATCGGCGAAGGCAGCGGGGTCCCGGCCCCGGCGGGTGGCCCCCAGGCCATCCACGTCGGGGTCCGCCAACAGCGCCGCCGCGTGTTCCGGCGTCACGCTCCCGCCGTAGATGATGCGGGCCTGCCCGGCGACCTCTTCGCCAAACCGCTCCGCCAGCCAGCGGCGGATGGCCCGGCAGCCCGCCGCTGCGTGGGCCGGCGGCACCGGCTCCGGCTGCCCGATGGCCCCCTCCGGCTCGTAGACGAAGACCATTCGGGCCACCGCCTCGTCGTCGCAACCGTCCAGCAGGACGGAGAGTCTTCCGGGGTCAAACACCCTTCCTGCGGCCTCGCCGACCAGGAGGATGGGGCGCAGGCCGCCCTCCATCGCGGCCCGGACCTTTTGGTTTACCGCCCCGTCGTCCTCCTGCAGGCGACGGCGCACTTCCCAGTGGCCGACCATCACCCAGCGGGCACCGGCATCGGCCAGAAGTTCCGCCGAGACGGCGCCGGTATGGGCCTGACCGGGGCCGGGCCACAGGTCCTGACCGCCCACCGCGATGGGTGTTCCTCTGATGGCGGCAGCGACCGTCGCCAGCGCAGTGTATGGGGGGCAGAGCACCACCTCCACGGTATCCAGATAGGGCCCGGCGCGGGCCAGAAACTCCCGCACGAAGGCCAGGCTCTGGGCAATCGTCATCGCCATTTTCCAGTTTGCCAGCGCGAACGGTCGTCGGACCACAGGAGCCTCCGTTGGAGCGTAGCACATGATTTATCGCATTAAGGCAAATCCGGTAACTGTTTACCCAAGAATCGTTTCGTAAAAACCACGAAGGACACGAAAGCCACACAAAGGGCACGAAGGATGATTTTTATCCCTTTGTGTCCTTCGCGAGTACTTTGTGCCCTTGTGGTAGGTAATAACCAAATCCGCACCTTGCTCGCCGCATTGGGCTGTACCCTTACCCCCAGAGAGGGGAAGTAGGGGGATTTTGCGGTGGGCGGCTTCGCCGCCCACCGCAAAATCCCTTATCCCTCCGATAAAGGGGGTGAGGGGGCCAACGGCCGATTTAGCGCATAGAGATTTTACCACGAAGGACAGAAAGACAACATGGACATCCAGAAAGTAGAGTACGGAGGGTGGTCCAACTGCTACCGGTGGTCCAACGGACTGGTGGACCTGGTGGTGACCGCCGATGTAGGCCCGCGCATCATCCGGTTCGGCTTCGTTGGCCAGGCCAACGAGTTCAAAGAGTACCCGGAGATGCTGGGACAGGTGGGAGGGGACGAGTGGCGGATTTACGGCGGGCATCGGCTCTGGCACGCGCCGGAGGCGATGCCCCGCACCTACTTCCCCGATAACGGCCCGGTGGAGGTACAAGTCCATCCCACCTTCATCCGGGTGGTCCAGCCGGTGGAGCCTACCACGGGCATCCAGAAAGAAATGGACATCTCGCTGGAGGCGGACCGTCCCCACGTCCGGGTTGTCCACCGTCTGCGGAACTGCTCCCTCTGGCCGGTGGAGTTGGCACCCTGGGCGCTCTCGGTGATGGCGCCCGGCGGGGTGGCCATCCTGCCCCTTCCCCCGCGTGGGCGGCATGAGGAGCACCTGCTCCCCACCGGCGCCCTGGTCCTCTGGGCGTACACCGACCTGAGCGACCCCCGCTGGACCTGGAGCCGCCGGTACATCCGGTTGCGCCAGGACCCAACCCGTGCCTCGCCGCAGAAGATAGGGGTTGTCGCGCCGGTGGAGAACTGGCTGGCCTACTGGCGGGATGGCCATCTGTTCCTGAAAGCCTTCTCCGTCGTCCCAGGGGCCTGCTATCCCGACCTGGGCTGCTGCGCGGAAGTGTTCACCAACGTGGAGATGTTGGAACTGGAGACGCTGGGCCCGCTGACAATCCTCCTGCCCGGAGCGACTGTGGAGCATACGGAGGACTGGTGGCTCTTTCGGGACGTGCCGTTCCCGGAGGAGGATGAGGATATAGAGCGGGTCCTCTCCGCTGTACAAGAACATATGGACTGAGGTTTGGATACAAGTTGGAACAGAGGCATCTGCAGGGGTTCCTTGGCCCTTCTCCAGCGGCTTTGCCCTCACCCCTTCACAAGTGCAGGTTTTGCATTGCTCTTGTTCGGAGTGGGCGGAGGGCCGCTTTTGCCCCCTTGTCCCCTTTGATTCCCTCTCTCCTCAACTGAGTAGGGATTTTGCGACGGCGAAGCCGCCCGCCGCAAAATCCCTCCCCTCCTCCCCTCTCCCGCCGCCGGAAAGCGAGCGGGAGAGAAAAGGAGGCAAGGGGTGGGGTGAGAGCAGAGAGAAAGCAAGGGTCCCAACATTATGGGGGTTTGACGCCCTTCCCTATACCTGGTATAATGCTTCTGCCAAAATTGCCTGGGAGGAAATGGGTATGATTGACGTCAACGACCTGCGTCGAGGGACCACGTTCATTCTGGACGGGGAACTCTACAAAGTCCTGGAGTACCAGCACCATAAGCCCGGACGGGGCAACGCCATCATCCGCACCAAACTGCGCAACCTGCGCACTGGCGCCACCGTCCAGCAGACTTTTCTCTCTGGCGAACGGGTCCAGGAAGTGCGCATTGAGCGTCGGGGGGTCCAGTACCTCTACAACGACGGCGACCTCTACTACTTTATGGACACCGAGACCTACGACCAGGTTGGCGTCCCGGCGCACGTACTGGAAGGGCAGACGGGGTACCTGAAAGAGGGCATGGAACTGGTCATCTCCATGTACGAGAACCAGCCCATTGAGGTGGAACTCCCCACCGCCGTGGACCTGCAGGTGGTGGATACCGAGATGGCTATCGCGGGCGATACCGCCACCAATGTAATGAAAAAAGCGACCCTGGAGACCGGGCTGGAGATTCTGGTCCCCCTCTTCGTCCAGGCCGGAGACACCGTCCGGGTGGATACCCGCACGGGGGAGTACGTTACCCGGGTATAGCCAGAAAGAAAAAGAATATATTTTTCATTGCGGCGGCTTCGCCGCCGCAATGAAAAATATATTTCTTTTGGAGATGGACGATATTCGCGCCGCCCTGGCATATGCTGCTGAAGCGATTCGGTGCGAATGATGATCCCTGATACGCTGTTGAAAGTTTAAGCCAGGAGAAGACTCGTGACCCCCCGTCTGAAGTGGACCCTCATCCTTGTTGGCCTGCTGCTGCTCATCTTCCTCTTCGGCCCGGGCCTGCTGGAACTCGTCGCTGGCATCACCACCGACTGGCTCTGGTTTGAGGAAGTGGGCTACCTCTCCGTCTATCAGACCCGCCTGCTGGCCACTGTCGTGGCCTTCCTGAGCGGCGGCCTGCTGGCGGCGGCCGTTCTGGCGGTCAACTGGCTCCTCATCCCCGCGCGCCTGACCGAAAGCCGCATCCTCCGCCCCTTCCGCGCTCGTATGGGCTATGCCAGTATCCGCACCCTCCGGGGCGTCCTTATCGGCGTCGGACTGCTCATTGCCTTCATTATGGCCGAAGTCCTCTCCGCCCAGTGGCTGGATTTCCTCATATTCCGCCATGCCACTCCTTTCGGCCTGACCGACCCCATCTTCGGCCGGGACGTCAGTTTCTACCTCTTCCGACTGCCCGTCTACGACCTGCTGGCGGGCTGGTTCCTGGCTCTGGCCATCCTCAGCCTGCTGGGCGCGCTGGTGGTCTACGGGGCGTCGGGCGCGCTCGGGGACCGCGGCCCCATCGCCCACCTCTCCATCCTGGGCGCGCTGACCCTGGCCCTCATCGCCGCCCAGTACCAACTGGCCCGTTTCCGACTGCTCATCTCCAGCCGGGGCGCCGTCTTCGGCGCCGGCTACACCGACATCCACGCCCGTATCCCCATCTACCACCTCCTCACCGCCGTCCTGCTGGTTGCCGCACTCCTCTTCCTGATCAACGTCTACCTCCGCCGCTGGCGCTTCCTCCTCATCACCGCCGGTGCCTGGCTGCTCCTGACCGTCGTCAGTTCCCTCTACCCTGCTGCCCTTCAGCGCTTCGTCGTCGCCCCCAACGAACTGGCCGCCGAGCGGCCCTACATCCAGCACGCCATCACCTTCACCCGCATCGGCTTCGGGCTGACCGACGTCCGGGAGCAGGATTTCCCCGCCGAGGGAGTCCTCACTCCGGAAGTGCTGGACGCCAACCAGGCCACCATTCAGAACATCCGTCTCTGGGACTGGCGTCCCCTTCTCACCACCTACGGGCAACTCCAGGAGATTCGCCTCTACTACGCTTTCAACGACGTGGACGTGGATCGCTACGTCCTGAGCGACGGACTGCGGGAAGTGATGCTGGCCGTGCGGGAACTGGACGTGGACCAACTGGCCGAGCAGGCCCAGACATGGGTGAACCGCCACCTGGTCTTCACCCACGGTTACGGCGCGGTGGTGAGTCCCGTCAACGAATTCACCCGTGAGGGACTCCCGGTCCTGCTGGTCCGGGACCTCCCGCCTCAGAGCACCGACCCGGCCCTCCAGATCCCCCGTCCCGAAATCTACTTCGGCGAGTTGACGAAAGAGTACGCCATTGTGAATACCACCGAGCCGGAGTTTGATTATCCCAGCGGCGACCAGAACATCTACACCCACTACGAGGGACCTGCGGGAGTGCCGCTGGGCGGATTCCTCCGGCGGGCCCTCTTCGCCCTCCGCTTCAATAGTTCCCAGATCCTCTTCTCCTCCGCCCTCCGTCCCGATAGCCGTATCCTCTTCCACCGGCAAATTCAGGACCGGGTCTGGACCCTGGCGCCCATTTTCTGGTACGACCCCGACCCCTACGCGGTGATTGCCGACGGCCGCATCGTCTGGCTGTACGACGCCTACACCTGGAGCAACCGCTTCCCGTACTCCGAGCCGTTCAACGATGTCAACTACATCCGCAACAGCGTCAAGGTGGCCATAGACGCCTACACCGGCCAGACGACGTTCTACGTGGTGGACCCCACCGACCCCATCATCCGCACGTACCAGGCCATTTTCCCCGACCTGTTCACGCCGGTGGAGCAGATGCCCGCCGTCCTGCGGGCCCACTGGCGCTACCCGGAGCGACTCTTCCGCGTCCAGGCCGCCGCCTACGCCGCCTACCATATGGACGACCCGCAGGTCTTCTACAACAAAGAGGACCTCTGGGCCGCGCCAACGGAGGTCCGGGAGCAGGGGGAGCAAGAAATAGCTCCATACTACGTGGTGATGAAACTGCCCGATGAGGAGGAGGTGGAGTTCCTGCTGATGCGCCCCTACGTCCCCAACGGACGGCGCAACATGATTGCCTGGCTCTATGCCGATTCGGACGGTGAGGACTACGGGCAACTGGGCGTCTACAAATTCCCCAAACAGGAACTGATCTACGGGCCCATGCAGATAGAGGCTCGCTTTGACCAGGACCCGATCATATCCCAGCAGTTGACCCTCTGGAACCAGCACGGCTCTCAGGTGATTCGGGGGAACCTCATGGTCATCCCGATAGACGACACCCTTCTCTATGTGGAGCCGCTCTACCTGCAGGCTGAGGCGGGGCGGTTTCCGGAGTTGAAGCGGGTGCTGGTAGCCTACGGGAACTCAGTGGCCATGGCGGAGGACCTGCCGACCGCGTTGGCGCAGGTGGTGGGACTGGCGGCGCCGCCGGTCCCCCCGCCGGTTGCTCCCCCCACCGCCTCCCCCGACGTGGCCGCGCTGGCCCGCTCCGCGCGGGCCCATTACCTGGCGGCTCAGGAATGTCTTCGCCGGAACGACTGGGCCTGCTACGGGCGGGAACTGGAAGCCCTGGGCGCCGACCTGGAAGCGCTGGTTGCGGCCACGGAGTCATCGCAACAATAGGGAAACGAGGTGCTCCGCCCTCCACTCCCTTTCACTTTGACGAGTCCGGCTTCCGGTGTGTAATTGTCATCCGACAAGACATCGTTCCGCTTAGCGGCTTTTTACAGCGCAGAAACCGCCAAGACATCGTGCCGCCTCTACTGAGCGAGTTTGTTATCTGCATCAGCAACGAGGGCAATCCCGTCAGCCTGATTGTTGGTAAAGTATATCGCAGGTTGCCGGATCCAGAGGCCGAGGCCCACAATATGCTCCGCATTGTAGATGAGGATTTGTCCGAACCGGACGGCTATCTCTACCCGGCCTCTATGTTTGTGCCCGTGGAACTGCCGGAGAAGGCAAAGCGGGTGTTGATGCCAGTGGCAACCTGGGGATAAGCGGGGCACTGGAAGCATCCTGGGGAAGAGGTAGTTGTGCGGCGGCATAGCCGCCGCACAACTACCTCTTTTTATTTGTTGTGTCCTCTGGCGGCTTACGGCCTCAGCGGGACCGCCTCCCAGCGGCGGTCATCCAGCGGAAGGAGCGGGGTCATCCGGAAGCGCTCGTAGACCACCAGCGTGGCCCGTACCGCCCCGCCCGTCCAATCCGCCGGAATGGGGATGAGATGCCGGTCCCGGACCCGCGAGCCTCCAATCCATTTCAGCGTCGGGACCGTGCCCAGCGCAGGCTGGCAGTCGTGCGCGCCCAGATAGCGGCCGGCCTCGTCCGTCAGCCGGACGCTGGTGGCGATGTCGTCCGTCAGCGCCCGGAGCCCCACCAGACTCACGTCCACCGCCATCAATGTACCGGGGGTAGCGGGGGAGAACCGCACGCCCACCACGGCCATTTCATCCCCCAGCGGCACGAAGCGGACATCCCCAGGCGGGACGGGCAGCAGTACCCACCGCACCGGCCAGCCCCACGGCCCCGCCGCCGCCCGAACCTGCCCCGCGCCGTCGGCCAGGGAGAGAAGGAGAAGCCCGCGCGCCGTTCCGGGCAGGTCCACCGCCACGGTCTGGTACGCGCCCGGGGGGAGGGCCGGGAGGTCCGCCGCCGCCTCCCCTCCGACCGCGCGGAGGCGGAGGGTCCCGCCATCCGTCGGGCCACGCCAGCGCAGGTAGACCCGCAGGGTCTCCGGCACCGTCCGGTCGTAGTCCACCCCGACCAGGGTGGGCCCCCCGGCATAGGGAATATGCTGGGGGTGGAGGGTGAAGGGCGGACGGGAAGCGGGCCCCACATCCAGTTCAGTCAGCAGGACGAACGGTTCACCCTCGGCCGTGGGGAGCGGTTCAAACCCCGCCTCGGAGACGGTGTAGGCGCCCAGGCGCAGTTGGTAGCGGCCGGGCCGGAGAGTGGGGTAAATGGGGAGGGCCAGCCGCTCCCAGCGGACCTCGCCGGGGGCGGCATCTGTGCCCAGGTACCGGTCGGCCTGGGCGACCTCCCTCCCGTCGGCATGGGCCAGGCGGAGGGTAAAGGAGGGCGCGCGGTCCGAGGGGGCCGTCCGTCTCCAAACCAGGACGACCTCCATCACCTGCCCGGCGTGGACCGGGGAGTCCGGCAGGCGGTACCCCACCAACTGGACGCCCCCGGCGAACAAAAGTTCGGTGCCTGCCCCGGGGCGACCGCAAGGGTCGCCCCTACAGGCCCCCGCTTCGGTAAATGGGCGACGGTGGAGGCGGAAACCCGCGCCCACCGGTTCGGCCGTGTAATTGGGGAAATCGTAGAAATGGGTCACCAGGAGGGGGCGCTCCGTCCCCCGTTCTTCCACCCACCGGAGCCAGGTGGCCCCATAGTCCTCCCCGATGACGGGGTAGACGTATTCCACCGCCACATCGGGCCGCCGTCCCTCCACCTGCTGGAGATACCAGAGGGGCGTCGCCCAGTGCCAGTCGGCCAGGATGACACTGTTTGGGGGGGCCGCCTCCAGGAGCGGTTGGACCGTCTGCCGGGTGGAGGTATCGGCAGCCAGTTCGGCGATACCGAGGTGCGCCTGTAGATTCAGAAACCCGGCCCAGAGCGCCAGTGCGGTGATCATCACCACCAGGACACGAAGACACGAAGATAAATTTTTTCTTTGTGTCTTCGTGTCTTTGTGGTTTCCCCAACCAGCGGGGAGGAGGCCGACGGCCAGCGCGATGGGGAGGTAAGCGGGCATCAGGTACTCTACCGTCTGAGGGGCCCGGTAGGTGAGGGTGACGTAGGTATGGAGGACAAAACTCCCCGCCAGCAGAAGGGAAAGCCACCGGTCTCGCTGGAAGACGGTCAGAAAACCCAGCAGCGCCAGGGCCAGGAGGAGGCCGTTGAACTGGAAAGTGAGCAGGGTCGGGAGCAGAGCCAGCCGATGGGGAAAGTCCCGGGGGTTGGCGAAGGCGAACATGTCCCCGGCGAAGCCCTTCGCCAGGACGTGCCAGAGGAAGCCCTGGAGGGTATCCAGGTCGGGCGGGGCCAGGGGAGCGCCCATCGCGCCGCGAATGGGGAGGTAGGCCAGCGGCACCAGCAGCGCGGCCAGGAAGACCAGGACCGGGCGCCACCAGCGGCGGGGCTGGAGCGGCAGACGGGGGTTCTGCCCCAGCAGGTACAGGATAAAGAAGACGCCGACAAAGGCCAGGGAGGGGTGGTGCCCGATGCCCAGTCCCAGGGCCAGCGCCAGCAGGAGCAGGGAACGGTCCCTCTCCACCAATTTACCATTTCCCAATTTACCATTTCCCAACCTACCATTTCCCAACCTACCAGCAATAGCGAAGCGGGCCAGCGCGTAGAGGGCCAGGGCGGCGAAGAAGAGGGTGGGCATGCGGATGTTGGCGATGGTAGCCTGGGCCCAGAAGGTGGTGGCGGAGCCCAGGGTCAGCGCGGCCGCCAGTCCTCCCATGCGGGCCAGACGGGGGGAGGCGCCCAGGTGGCGAGCCCAGAGGCGGGTCGCCCGGGCCGTCCAGAGCAGGGTGACCACCGCCATCGGCACACTCATCAGGTTCAGCCGCAGCGCCGGAGTGCCGATGGGGACCAGTCGGATGAACAGGTGACCGGCCAGGGTGTAGAGGGGGTACCCGGGGGGATGCGCCACGCCCAGGAGCGCCGCCACCAGTTGGAACTCGCCGCTGTCGGCGGGGAGAACGTCCCGGGAGAGGGTGGCGACGTAGAGGGCGGAGAAAAGGACGAGTACCGCCACATCCGCCAGACGGTCCGCCTGACGGTCGGAGAGGAGAGGCAGACGGCCATCTTTTTCCCGCAGAATTTCCAGCAACCCCCACAGGGCAATGATACTCCCCCAGGCCATCGGCGAAAGATGCCAGGGCCAGAGGACGGGGATCAGGAGCACCAGGGCGGGCCAACCGATGGACGGCCAGCGGCGGGCCAGAAGGAATCCCGCCATCCCTCCACCCAACGCCACGGCCAGAATGACCGGCACGGGGACCGGAAGGTCGGGTATCTCCAGCAGGAAGCGGGCCGCTGCCAGCCCCAGGAGGATGCCGTAACCGATATTGAACCGACGCATCGGGAAGAATTATACCATTATTGCGGCCGTCGGGGTAGCGGTGGGAGGGGGCACAAGTTGTGAAATTGAAGTTGCAAAACCCACTTTACAAAACTGGCATTGTAGGCTATAATAAGACCGCACGGCTGAGAGGGTATCCCCCTCTCAGTCGTTGCGCATAAGGGGGTGACGCGCCGCACGGCGGCTTCGCGTCTTTTCCTTTCAGTCATTTCTGCCTGCCCTTCTTCCAAAGGGCGGGCATTTGGATTTTTAGACACAATGTAACGGCTTCATTCACCAGTAATACCCCGTCCATCCCAGGAGAGACCCGACAATATGGCCGAACAAGTTGTCTATCTGACTCGCGAAGGATACGAACGCCTGAAGGCGGAACTGGAGTACCTGCGGACGGTGCGCCGCCAGGAGGTCGCGCGCCGGCTCCACGCGGCTCTCGCCGAAGGAGACATTCTGGAGAACGCCGAACTGGAAGCCGCGCGCAACGAGCAGGCCTTCGTGGAAGGCCGCATTATGGAACTGGAGACGCTCCTGGGCACCGCAGAAATCGTGGAGGAAGAGAAACCCTCCGGAGTCGTGAGTGTGGGCAGCCGGGTGACCGTTATGGAAGATAACGGTCCCCTGGAGACCTACCATATCGTTGGGCCGGCAGAGGCCGACCCCTCCCAGGGGCGAATCTCCTACGAGTCTCCCCTCGGGAAAGCCCTTCTGGGGCATCAGGTCGGGGACGAGGTCCGGGTCAACGCACCGGCCCGGGTGATGGTGTTTCGGATTGTAGACATCGCCTGAGCATTCAAGGGGGCACCGGGTGGAACTGAGCGACCTGGAGCGACAGCGGCTGGAGAAACTGCAGCGGCTGCGGGAACGGGGCTGGGACCCGTACCCACCCCGCGCGGAGCGGACCCACACCGCCGCGCAGGCCATCGCCCTCTATGAGGCGGGAGGGGAAGGGCAGGAGGTCACCGTCGCCGGTCGGTTGCGCAGTATCCGGGTGATGGGCAAGGCCACCTTCGCCCACGTGGAGGACGAAAGCGGCAAAATCCAGATTCTCCTCCGCCTCAACCTCGTGGGCGAAGAGGCCTACGAGGCGTTTGAGCGGGACTTTGACCTGGGGGACTTCGTGGAGGCCAGCGGCCGCCTGATGCGCACCCGCACCGGCGAAATCACCGTAGAGGTCACCCGTCTGCGGATGCTGGCGAAGGCCCTGACCCCCCTCCCCTGGGGCAAGGAGCAACAGGTCGGCGACCGGGTTGTCCGCTACTCTGCCCTCACCGACGTGGAGGAGCGGTATCGTCAGCGCTATGCCGACCTGGCGGTCCACCCCGAAGTCCGCGAGATTTTCCGCATCCGCGCCCGCACCATTGCCACCATCCGCCGCTTCCTGGACGAGCGGGGCTTCCTGGAAGTGGAAACCCCCATCCTCCAGCCGGTCTACGGGGGGGCCGCCGCCCGTCCCTTTATCACCCACCATAATCAACTGAACCAGGACCTCTACCTGCGCATCTCCGATGAACTCTACCTCAAGCGGCTCCTGGTCGGCGGCTTTGAACGGGTCTACGAAATCGGCCGCGACTTCCGCAACGAGGGGGTCTCCTTCAAGCACAACCCCGAGTTCACCATGCTGGAGTTCTACGCCGCCTACCTGGACTATCGGGCGGTGATGGACCTCTGCGAGGAGATGGTCTCTACGGTGGCGCGGGAGGTGCTGGGCACCACCGTCATCACCTATGAGGGCCACACCATAGACCTGGCCCCGCCCTGGCGGCGGATGACGCTGCGGGAGGCCGTTCTGGAGGCCAGCGGCATTGACTACACTCAGTATCCCACCGCCGAGGCCCTCTACGGGGCCCTGCGCGCGGCCGGTATCCCTGCCCAGCCGGGCCAGACCTGGGGCAAACTGGTGGATAAAGAACTCCTGAGCGGGCTGGTGGAGCCGAACCTGATCCAGCCCACCATTCTCTACGACTACCCGCGCGATATCTCGCCCCTGGCGAAGGCCAAACCGGACGACCCCACCCACGTGGAGCGGTTTGAGGCGTTTATCGGCGGGATGGAGATTGCCAACGCCTTCAGCGAACTGAATGACCCGCTGGATCAGGAGCAGCGCTTCCTGGAGATGCGCCGGTTGTACAAGGCGGAGGACGAAGAGGCCCACCCGATGGACGAGGACTACATCCGGGCGATGATGTACGGTATGCCGCCCAACGGCGGGTTCGGTTTGGGGATTGACCGACTGGTCATGCTCTTCACCGACCGCCCCTCTATCCGGGAGGTCATCCTGTTCCCTCACCTGCGCCCCAGAACGTAAGACGCAATACGTTTATCAAGTCCTTTAAAATCGTACCGGGGGTAGAAGCCCAAAGTCGTGAAAAACCGTACCTCCAGAGTTCCGTAACGGCTGACACTTTCCGTACTCACGGGCTTTTATTACTCCTCACCCCCCCTTTGTCCCCTCTCCCCTTGGCCTGCGGCCAGGGGAGAGGGGGGAGAAGGAAGGGGTTTTGCGGCGGCGGCCGAAGGCCGCCGCCGCAAAACCCCTCTTTTCCCCTCCCCTTTCCCGCCGCCGAAGGCGAGCGGGAGAGGGGAGGAGGTAGGGGGAGGGGTGAGGATAAGAGTTGAGTTGTATGGAACCACTCCCCGAAAGAGTACGATTTTTTTGTAACTATTCAGCCGATGGAAATCGTCTTCCCTCGGCACTTCGTGCCGGGTGTCGGCCTTCGCCGACACCCTTCCACGGGCATACCAAAGATGGTCGACGAAGGCCGACCATCGGCCGCAGGCCCAGGAAGGGTGACTTCAGTCAGCGCCTGAATAGGGTGACTTCAGTCAGCGCCTGAATAGTTACGATTTTTTGAGACTTTGACCCGGTACGATTTTAAAGGACTCAACAATGGAATACGCAATACGGAATACGCATGCTGGACATCAACCTTCTCCGCAAAGACCCTCAGATCATTCGGGACGCGCTGATCGCCCGCAACGACGATCCGACGCTGGTGGACCGGGTGTTAGAAGCCGACGGGCGCTGGCGGGACCTGCTGGCCCAGGTGGAGGAACTGCGCGCCGAGCGCAACCGCACCTCCAAAGAAATCCCCCGCATCTCGGACCCGACCCAGCGGGAGGCCATGATCGCCCGCATGCGCGCCGTGGGCGACCGCATCGCCGAACTGGAGGCCCAGGTGCGCGCCGCCGAAGCGGAGCGGGACGACTATCTCCTCCGCCTGCCCAACCTTCCCCACCCCTCCGTCCCCGTCGGCCCCGATGCCAGCGGCAACATCGTGGTGCGGGAGTGGGGAATGCCTCGCGCGTTTGACTTTGACCCCCTCCCCCACTGGGACCTGGGGCCGGAACTGGGCATCCTGGACTTTGATCGGGGGGTGAGACTCGCCGGCAGCCGCTTCTACGTCCTCTGGGGCGCCGGGGCCCTTCTGGAGCGGGCCCTCATCGCCTGGATGCTCCACGTTCACACCCGCGAACATGGCTACACCGAGGTCTACCTGCCCTTTGTCGTCCGGCAGGAGTGCCTGGTGGGGGCCGGACAACTCCCCAAGTTTGAGGACAACCTCTACCACGACGTGGAGGACGACCTCTGGCTGGTGCCGACCGCCGAGGTCCCCCTGACCAACCTCCACCGGGACGAAATCCTCCCCGCCGACGCGCTGCCCCTGAAGTACGTCGCCTACACCCCCTGCTTCCGCCGGGAGAAGATGAGCGCCGGTCGGGACGTCCGGGGCATCAAGCGCGGCCACCAGTTTGACAAGGTGGAGATGTACCAGTTCGTCTCCCCGGAGACCAGTTACGATGCCCTGGAGGAGATGCTGGAGCACGCTCTGGACCTCTGCCGACGGCTGGAGATTCCCCACCGTGTCGTCCGACTCTGCACGGGCGACCTGGGCTTCACTGCGGCCCAAACCTACGACATTGAGATGTGGGCCCCCGGCTGCGGGGAGTGGCTGGAGGTCAGTTCGGTCAGCAACTGCGAAGAGTTTCAGGCCCGTCGGGCCAACATCCGCTACCGGCCCGCCCCCGACGCCCGTCCCCGCTTCGTCCACACCCTCAACGGTTCGGGCCTGGCCCTCCCGCGCGTCGTCATCGCCATTCTGGAAAACTACCAGCAGGCCGACGGCTCCGTCGTCGTCCCGGAGGTCCTGCGCCCCTGGATGGGGGTGGACCGCATCACCGGACGGTCGTTGAGCCGTTAGCCGTCAGCCGTCAGTCAAAGGCACTGATCCATTGTGGTCAATCACCTTTTTCGCACCTTTCGTGCCTTTCGCGCCTTTCGTGCCTTTCGCGCCTTTCGTGTCTTTCGCGCCTTTCGTGTCTTTCGCGCCTTTCGTGCCTTTCGTGTATTCCGCCTGCTCCTCTTCCTCCTCACCCTCTGGAGCCTCCGCCCGCCGCGCGTCCTGGTCGTCGTCGGGCCGCCGCAGGAAGTGCACACTACCAATCCTCTGGTCGGCATCCACACCCGCCTGACCGACGAGGTGGAGGAGTGGAAAATCCAGCGCACCCTCCAGATGGTGCGGGAGATGGGCGCGCCCTGGATTGTGGAGTTCTTCCCCTGGGCCTACATAGAGCCCCGGCCCGGACAGTTTGACTGGGGCCACTCCGATATGGTTATCCGTCACGCCCGCGCCCAGGGGCTGACGGTGATCGCCCGGATGGGTTTCGTGCCCGAGTGGGCCCGCCCGAAGGATACCACGTTTAACTACATGGACCCTGAATTCTACGACGAGTTCGCTGCCTTCGTCGCCGCCTTCCTGGCCCGCTACCGGGGTCAGGTGAACCACGTCATCATCTGGAACGAGCCGAACCTGAGTCTGGAGTGGGGCTACCGGCCCGTGGACCCCGTCGCCTACACGGAGATGCTGCGGGCCGTCTACCCGGCGGCCCATGCGGCCAACCCCGACGCGGTGGTGCTGGCAGGGGCACTGGCCCCCACCCTGGAACCGCCGGGCAGCGCGGTCGGCCTGAACGACCTGGACTACCTGAAGGGGATGTACGCCGCCGGAGCGGCCCCGTACTTTGATGCCCTGGCCGTCCACGCTTACGGGACGAACTTCCCTCCGGAGGCCGACCCGGCCCCTGACGTCGTCAACTTCCGCCGGACTGAACTCCTGCGGGCCATTATGGAGGTCCACGGGGACGGCCACAAACCCGTTTATATTACCGAAGGGGGATGGAACGACCACCCCCGCTGGGCGCGCGCCGTCCGCCCGGCCCAGCGGGTGGCCTACACCGTCGGCGCGTACGAGTGGGCCCGCCAGCACTGGCCCTGGTGCCGGGCCGTCGCCTTCTGGGCCTTCCGCTACCCCGCCCCCCTCCACAACTTTCAGGACTACTCTACCTTCGTCACCGACGACTTCCGCCCCAAACCCGTCTACCTGGCCGTGCAGGAATACACGGGGAATGACCAATGACGAAATGAGCAATGAATAACCGTCCACATCTCACCCCCTGCATCCTGCCCTCTTGCCTTCTTGCCCTCTTGCTTCTTGTTTCCTGCTCCCCCGCCGACCGCCTGGACCGGATTCTGGAGACCGGGATTCTGCGGGTGGGGATGGACGCCAGTTACCCGCCCTTTGAGTCCATAGACGGGGAGGGCAACCTGGTCGGGCTGGACGTGGACCTGGGGCGGGAACTGGCCCGGCGGCTGGGGGTGGAGGCCCGTTTTGTCGCCAACCTCTCCTACGACGGCCTCTACGACGCGCTGACTGCCGACCAGGTGGATGTGGTCATCTCCGCGCTCTACGTGGACCCGATGCGGATGGCGGATTTCGCCTACTCCCGCTCCTACTTCAACGCCGGGCAGGTGCTGGTGGTGCGGGCGGATACCACCGACATCGCGGAGATGGCCGACCTGGCGGGGCGGACACTGGCGGTGGAATGGGGAAGTGAGGGGGACGTGGTGGCCCGGACCTGGGCCCGGCGGCTGGCGGGCCTGACCGTCCTCCCCTGCCAGACATCGGAGGAGGCCCTGGCGCGGGTCACCTCCGGCGAGGCCGACGCCGCGCTGGTGGACCACCTCTCCGCGCTGGCGGGGATCGGGCAGGGGCTGCCACTGCAGATGGTTGGCGATCCGGTGACCGACGCGCTCTACGCCGTCGCCCTCCGCCGGCAGGACAGTGCGCTCCTGCGGGCCATCAACAACGCGCTGACCGCGATGGAGGAGGACGGGACCCTCCCTCGCCTGCGGCAGCGGTGGCTGGGGGGCCCGTAAAAAAACGGCGCACCGGGGGCTTCCCGATGCGCCGTTTCTCTCGGGGTGTCCGGAAGTTATACGGCGCCAAAGCGGCTCCGCAGCACCTTCTTGTCAATCTTGCCCACGCTGGTCTTGGGCAACTCGTCCACAAAGGTGTAGTTCTCCGGCACGGACCAACTGGTGATCAGCCCCTCCTCTACGTAGCGGTTCAGGTGGGCGCTGAGCATGTCCCCCGTCAGTTTCCCCTTGTACTCCTCGCGCGGCACGACGATAGCCAGCGGGCGCTCCCCCCACTTCTCATCGGGAATGCCGATGACCGCTGCCTCCAGCACCCCCTCGTGCAGGCTGAGGAGATTCTCCAGTTCCTGGGAGACAATCCACTCCCCGCCGCTCTTGATGACGTCCTTGAGCCGGTCCACAATCTGGATGTAGCCGTACTCGTCCATATAGGCCACGTCGCCGGTATGCATCCAGCCGCCCGCCCAGAGTTCCTCGCTCTTCTCCGGCTCCTTGTAGTAGCCCTGGGTGCACCAGGGGGCGCGGACGATAATTTCGCCGGTAGAGCGTCCGTCCTTCGGAACGTCGTTGCCCACTGCATCCACCACCCGCAGGTAGACCAGGGGAGCGATAAAGCCGGTCATAATCATCCGGTCCAGTTGCTGCTCCTCGCTCCAGGCCAGCATGGGCGGCTTCAGGTGGGCCAGGGTGAGGACGGGGCAGGTCTCGGAGAGGCCGTACCCGGCGTAGACCTTGATGCCCAGTTTGGTCGCCTCCAGCGCCAGCCCTTTCGGGAGCCGCGCCCCGCCGATGACCACCTTCCAGCGGCTCAGGTCCAGTCCCCGGACCGCCGGGGAAGTGACAATCATCTGGAGGATAGTGGGAACGCAGTGGCTGAAGGTGACCTTCTCGGTGAGGAGCAGCCGCATCAGCATCTCCGGCTCGTACCGGCCCGGGTAGACCTGCTTGACGCCGAAGAGCGTGGACATATAGGGGATGCCCCAGGCGTGGACATGGAACATCGGCGTGAGGGGCATGTAGACGTCGTTTTTGCTCACGCCGCCGAAGTTGCCGAAGGCCGCCACCGCCAGGCCAACGCTGAGGGTATGGAGGACCAGTTGCCGATGGGTAAAGTAGACGCCCTTCGGCAGGCCGGTCGTGCCGGTAGTGTAGGCCATCGTCGCCAGCGTGTTCTCGTCCAGGTCGGGCAGTTCCTCCAGCGGGATGGCCGCCGAGAGCAACTCCTCGTACTCCGCGTCCACCTTGATGTCCGGCTTCTCCTTCCGGTCGGTGATCAGGATGGTCTTGCGGATGGAGGGGATGCGGGGGCGGACGCGCTCCACCAGGGGGTAGAAGTCCTCGTGGAAGATGAGGACCTCGTCCTCGGCGTGGGCCATTGTGTAGGCGATGTCTTCGGGGGCCAGACGGGGGTTGATGGTGTGGAGGACCGCACCGATGCCGGGGATGGCGAAGTACATCTCCAGGTAGCGGTGGCTGTCCCACTCAATGACGCCCACCCGGGTCCCCGGCTTCACCCCCAGGGACTGGAGCGCGCTGGCGAGCCGGAGCACCCGCCCGTACATGGTGGTGTAGGAGTGGCGGACCAGGTCGCGGTAGACGATTTCCTGATCGGGGGCCCAGGCGACGCCATAGTTGAGGATGTGCTTCAGGAGCAGTTGGAAGTTATATGCAGGCATGATGACCTCCTTTCTGGGTGGCTGGAAACAATACAAACTCCGGTCAGGGGATGACCGGTTGTGCGGCAGGGGGAAGCAATTTTTATGATAGCCCTTTTCCAGTAATTGTCAAGCCAGAAGGCTGCCGGGGTGTGTCCCAATTTCGTCGGGCTGGGCCGTCGGCCTTTCCGCCTGGCCGTAAACGGCCAGGCTCAGGCAAAGATGAGGCGCTAAAGCGCCCCTCTCCGTCCTGGCGACCCGCTTTCCCGAACGGCTACCGGGGGGAAGAGGGCGCTTCCAGCGCCCTGCGCAACCTCAGCCAGGCCGTTTACGGCCTGGCCTACCGGGCCCCGACAACTTTGGGACACACTCGGCTGCCGTCGCGAAACCCCTCATCTACTGCCTCTCCCTCTCTCGCCGCCGAAGACGAGCAGGGGACGAGAGGCAGAGAACGAGGCGGGGGCGCAGGCGGGAAATTGAACCATCCCGGCATGCCAGGAAGATAACCAATAGCCACAGGGGTTGCGACCTGTCACAGAATTGAAACACGTCCGGCAGGTTCACAGGATTGCCTCCTTGCTGAAAGTGTGTATAATGTTATCAGGGAAGGTCCCACGTTGGATGAAGTATCATATATGGACAATCGGTTGTCAAATGAATGAAGCCGACTCCCGGCGGCTGGCGGCTGCCCTGGAGCGGTTGGGATATGCCCCGGTTTCCCGGGCCGAAGAGGCCGACGTCATCGTCCTGAACACATGCGTGGTCCGACAGCAGGCGGAGGATAAGGTCTACGGGCGGCTGAGTTCTCTGCGTCCTCTGAAAGCCCGCCGACCGGATTTGGTGATCGGTCTGATGGGTTGCCTGGTGGGCCGCCAGGACCCCGGGCCACTGCAGGAGCGATTCCCATGGGTGGATGTCTTCGCTCCGCCGTCGGACCCCAGGCCTCTGCTGGACTACCTAACTGAGAGGGGGTTGGCCGATACAGGGCGGGCGCTGGAGGCCGAAGAGGCCACCTCCCGTATCCCCACTCCCTTCCTGCTTCCGCGCCACGAGCAGGGACGACGGGTCACCGCATACGTCCCGGCCGTCCTGGGTTGCTCCCATGCCTGCACCTACTGCATCATCCCCTACCGCCGGGGGCCGGAGCGGAGCCGCCCGGTGGAGGAGATTCTGGCCGAGGCCCGCGCGCTGGCCGCACAGGGGGTGAAAGAAATCACCCTGCTGGGGCAAATTGTGGACCGGTACGGGTATGACCTCTTCTCTCAGGCGGACCGCCCCCCTTTGGTGGAGTTGCTGGAGCGACTCCACGAGATAGAGGGTCTGGAACGCATCCGCTTCCTTACCAGCCATCCATCCTGGATGACGGACGAATTGCTGGAAACGGTGGCCCGTCTGCCTAAAGTCTGCGAGCATCTGGAGGTGCCGGTGCAGGCCGGGGACGATGAGGTCCTGGCCCGGATGCGCCGGGGCTATACCGCCGACGATTACCGCCGCCTGATCGAGCGGACCCGGGCCATCATCCCTGGTGTCTCCATTGCCACCGATGTCATCGTCGGCTTCCCGGGGGAGACGGAGGCGCAATTCCAGCGCACCTATGACCTGCTGGCAGAACTGCGGCTGGATAAGGCGCACATCGCTCGCTACTCCCCCCGTCCTCAAACCCTGGCGGCCCGCCGCTATTCCGACGACGTCCCGCCGGAGGAGAAGGAGCGCCGCCGCAAGGCGCTGGACGAGTTGCAGGCCCGCATCGCCGGGGAAATCAACGCCCGTCTGGTCGGGCAGTCGGTGGAAGTCCTGGTGGAGGGCCGGAAGAAGGACCGCTGGTGGGGTCGCACCCGTACAGACAAATTGGTTTTCTTTGAGGACCCGCGCGACCTGACCGGCCAGCGGGTGATGGTCCGCATCACCTGGGCCGGGCCGTGGTCGCTGATCGGGGAGACAGGGGTTAGCCGTTAGGAGTCAGCCGTTAGCAGTCAAGGAGTAGGGAATTGGCACAGGGACATGATAAAGACCCGCAGGAGAGTGCAGGGACGCCGCCGAAAGAAGACATCAGCACCCGGGTGATGCCTGGGCTGGCCGCGCGGCGGATGGGCACAGGCCTGACCGAGAGGCCTCTGACCCCGGCTCCGGTAGAGCCGGTTGCCCCTCCTTCCGACGTGGCAAAACAGGGGGCCCCCGTGCGTCCAGCACCGGCGTCTGGGCGGCTGGCCGAGGGCACTGTTCTCCAGGGCCGCTACCGCATTCTGGGCATTCTGGGCTCTGGGGGAATGAGCACTGTTTATAAGGCTCAGGACCTGCGATTCCCCAAAGTCCAACGCTTCTGTGCGGTGAAAGAAATGCTCAACACAGCCACGGACCCCCGGGTGCGCGCGCTGATGATGCAGAATTTTGAACGGGAGGCCGGCATCCTGGCCACCCTGAGCCACCCGGCTATACCCCAGGTCTATGATTACTTCACCGAGGGCGACCGGGCCTATCTGGTCACCGAACTGATTCCGGGAAAGGACCTGGAAGCCCTTCTTAACGAGACCGAGGGCTTCTTCCCCGAGACCCAGGTGGTTCAATGGGCCATCCAGATTTGCGACGTGTTGACGTATCTCCACACCCGGAGGCCCCAGCCCATCGTGTTCCGGGACATGAAGCCCTCCAACCTGATGCTGGACGATCAGGGGCGGATCCGTCTGGTGGATTTTGGCATCGCGAAAGTTTTCCAGAGCGGGGAGAAGGGGACGATGATCGGCACGGAGGGTTACTCCCCGCCGGAGCAGTACCGGGGGGTTGCCGAACCCCGTGGGGATATTTACGCCCTGGGGGCGACGCTTCACCATCTGTTGACCAAACAGGACCCCCGCCTGGAACCGCCCTTCACTTTTCACAAGCGACCGATTCATCAATACAACCCGGCTGTCTCGGCCGAACTGCAGGAGGTGATCAACCGGGCGCTGGAGTACGACATCCAGAAACGATTTGGGTCGGCCGAGGAAATGAAGCGAGCGCTTCTCTCTTTGAAATCTGCCCGGGGACTGGCTACTACAGCCTATATGCCGACCCCCGAAGGGGTCCGTCCGGACGCACTGAAGGTCATCTGGCAATTTGCCTGCGAGGACGAGGTCCGTTCCAGCCCATACATCCATGAGGGGATTCTGTACGTAGGTGCTTACGACAACAACCTCTACGCGCTGGACGCCGAAACGGGAAAGTTTCTCTGGAAGTACGCCACCGAAGGCGGGATCGCCTCCTCTCCCGTGGTAGCAGACGGGCGGGTCTTTTTTGGGTCTACCGACGGCTCGTTGTACGCCCTCAATGCGGAGACCGGGCGGTTAATGTGGACGTATCCGACGAAAGCGCGCATCTACTCCTCGCCCCGGGTCCAGTTCGGGCATGTTTTCATCGGATCGGACGACCGCCACCTCTACGCGGTCAACACCTTCACCGGGCGTATGGCATGGAACATTGAGGCAGAAGGGGCGGTACGCTCTACACCCGCTACAGGGTCCGACGCTATTTACGTTGGAGACGAGGAAGGAGTCCTCCATGCAATCGGGGTTAACGGACGTTTGATCTGGCGTTTCCGCGCCCGCCGGGCTATCACCTCATCTCCAGCAGTCAGCCAGGACCTGCTGTATGTTGGCTCTCAGGATTGGTTCGTCTACGCGCTGGACCTGCGCGCCGGCTGGGTGGTCTGGCGGTATCGGACTGATGGCCCGGTTATCTCATCCCCGGCGATCGCGGGGAACACCGTTTTTGTCGGTTCGGCGGATGGACACTTGTATGCCCTGGATGCCACCAATGGCTATCTGGTCTGGCGGTATCGGACCGGCGGGCAGGTTACCTCATCGCCCGCTGTCTATCAGGGCGCGGTTTACGTCGGGTCGGTGGATGGGTACGTCTATTCGTTGGACGCCCAGACGGGGCAACTGCGATGGAGGTTCCAGACCGGCGGGCCGGTTGTTTCCAGCCCCCGCGTGGCGAACGACATCGTCTACGTCGGCTCGCTGGACCACAACGTGTACGCGCTGCCGGTTTAGCGGCAACGAAGGCGGTTCGTCTGTCGCGGGCCTGATCGCCCGCACTATGGAATCTGCAGCCTACTTCCTTATGGAGCACTGACTTTGAACTGGAAATCCTGGTTTCGTCGTTTTCGGCTGGCGGAGCGACGGGGGGAAGAAGGGCCTCCTGCACCCCCCGCGCCGGCTCCGGCGGTGGAGCGTCCTTCCCCGCGCCCACGACTGACCCTGGGATGGGCCACTGATGTGGGGCAGCAACGGAGTCACAATGAGGATACTGTTCTGGTAGTGGAGTTGGAACAAGCGGGTTATCATAGTATCCTGCCCACTGGCCTTCTGATTCTGGCCGACGGGATGGGTGGACACCTCGCGGGCGAGGTCGCCAGTGCACTGGCTGCCCGTACAGCCGCCCAGCACATCCTGCAGGCCTGCCTGACCCTGCTCCCCGTACGCGAGCACAGCGCCAGTGAGCCCTCGCTGAAAGAAGTGCTGACGGAGGCCTTCCGGAGAGCCAACGAACTGGTCACCGAGCATGTGCCAGGAGGAGGAACCACGCTCCTGTGCGCTTTAATCATAGGGGACCAGGCCTACATTGCCAATGTCGGCGATAGTCGGGCATACCTGGTCTCTTCCACCGGTTGCAGCCAGATTACCCGCGATCACTCCCTCGTGGATATTATGGTAGAATTGGGCCAGATGACCGTGGAAGAGGCGGTCCATCACCCGCAACGAAATGTGCTCTATCGCGCGGTGGGGCAAAGAGGGCCGCTGGAGGTAGATACGTTCTTCTGCCATATACCGCCGGGAGGAGTCCTCTTGCTGTGCTCCGATGGACTCTGGGAGATGGTGAGCGAAGAAGAAATCGCTCAAGTTGTGACCACATCCTCTTCCCTGCAAGAGGCATGTGAGGTCCTCGTGGAGAAGGCCAATCAGGCTGGAGGAAAGGATAACATCAGCATCATCCTCGCTGCTTCTTCGGAGCCCGATCAATCATAGGTTCATGCCGAGGATTAGAAATGCGGGACGAAGAAAAGGACTTATACGCTGTTCTGGGAGTCTCCCCGCTGGCCACCCAGGAGGAGATTCGGTACGCGTACCGCAAGTTGGTCCGCCGGTTTCATCCCGATAGCGGGTCCGAAGAGGCCTCTGCAGAGCGATTCCAAGAAGTTCAGGAAGCGTACCGGGTCCTGGGCGACCTGGCCCGTCGGCAGGCCTATGACCGGCGGCGGGCGGAGCGGGGGCGAGACCTGAACGTGGCCCTGGCCTGGGACATCCTGGTCAGCCGCCAGCAACTCCAGGCTCTGCCCGATGAGCAGATGCTCTATCTCCTGGTGGACCTGAAACCGTCCGGAAAGACCGCCTTCAAACGGATCCCGTTGAACCTGTGCCTGGTCATTGACCAGAGCACCTCTATGGACGGCGACCGGCTGGACCATGTCAAAGCGGCGGCTCACCAGATTGTAGACGAGTTGGCGAAAGAAGATGTGGTCGGGGTGATCGCCTTCAATGACCGGGCCACGGTGATGTACCCCAGCCAGCCACTGACGGATCCGCTGCGGATCCATGCCCGGATTTCTTCCATATGGGCCAGCGGGGGCACGGAGATTCTGCAGGGGTTACGGGCCGGCCTGGAAGAAATCCGGCGTCATCACAGAAAAGAGACCATCAGTCATCTGATTCTGTTGACCGATGGGCGCACATATGGAGATGAAGAGCAGTGCCTGGCGGAGGCCCGTCGGGCTGGGCTGGAAGGGATTGAAATCAGCGTGCTGGGCATCGGCGAAGACTGGAACGACGCCTTTCTGGACCAGTTGGCCCGTCAGACCGGCGGGACCTCCGCCTACATCGCCTATCCCCAGCAGGTTCGCGGGGTTATGCGGGAACTCGTTCAGCGGTTGACGATGCTGCTGGCCCGCGATGTCACGCTGACCGTTCGCGTGACCGAGCGAGCATGGGTGGAAAACTGCTTTCGGACCGCGCCCTTTATGGAACACCTCATCCCCAAAGAAGGCGTTTACCATCTGGGTAATCTGCTGGCTGGGAAAGCCACGCAAGTCCTCTTTGAGGTTGTCGTTCGGGAGAATCAGCCGGGGTTCCGCCTCCTGCTCCAATTGGAGATGAGCGCCCATATCCCCATCTTTAACCGAGAGGAGCGGCTAATTTTTGACCTAGAACGGGAATTTGTCCCTGAAGCGGTGGAGGAACCCATCCCCCCGGCTCTGGTCAATATCCTCAGCCGACTCACCATTTTCCGGATGCAGGAACAGGTCTGGAAAGCCCTGGATACCGGCCACATAGAAGATGCCCGGCGACGGCTGGAAACGATTGCGACCCGCTTGCTGGATATGGGGGAGGCGGAACTGGCCCACGTGGCGCTGCTGGAGGCCGGTCGCATCGCTCAGGGAGGCCAGATGTCCCGCAAGGGGCAGAAGATGATTCGCTACGGAACCCGGGGACTGGGTATCAAAGGGAGGGGGGCTATGATAGAGTGTCCGTCTTGTGGAAAGAAGCACCGGTTGGGCACCCTGTTCTGCACCGAGTGTGGCATCTATCTCCCCACCATGAAGACACTGCGGACAGAACCGTTCCCTACCGACGAACTCGCTATGCCACGGGCAGCGACCTGGGAGACCGAATTGCCCGGCGACGAGCGGGAGAAAGCACCACCTGTTATCCGGGTGCGTATTGTAGATACCGGGCGGGAAGTTGTTCTTCCCGCCCTCCCTGAACTCTTGCTGGGGCGGCTGGACCCCACCCACGGCATCTTCCCCCATCTGGACCTGGGGGCGGAGCGGGGGCTGGAGATGGGCGTCTCCCGCCGCCATGCCAAAATCGTCCAGCGGGAAGGGAGAATGTATATTGAAGACGTGGGAAGCGCCAACGGCACCTTCCTGAACGGCCAGCGCCTGACCCCCTACCTGCCGTATCCTCTGCCCAAAGAGTCCGAGGTCCAGTTGGGCCGATTGCGCCTCCATGTCACCATTGGCGCGAGTGAAGGGACAGAGAAAAATCAGACCGGTTGATGAAAAGGATGGATTTTTGCGGCTTAATCGCCGCAACAAAAATCCATCTACAGGAGGCCTCAGATGCCAATGACGGTCCTGATTCATATGATGAACGAAGACCCCATTGTGGCTGAGATTGATCGCATCCCGGAACCCACCGATCAGTTCCTGGTCTGCGAGAACCCCCGCCGACGGGACGGTCGGGAGGTGAATTATTTGGTCCCCGAAGTTCGCTCCCTCATTCTGCCCTGGCACCGTATCCACTGCGTGGAGGTTCTGCCAACCGGTGAGGAAGAGAAGATTGTAACGTTCGTGCGGGAATAGCCAATGAGCAGCAAAAAGCCTTCCGGCCCCCTGATCCTCGCTGTGGATGATGAAGAGAAAATCCTTCGTTTCGTGCGAATGAACCTGGAACTGGAGGGGTTTCGGGTCACCACGGCCACCTCCGGCCTGGAGGCCATCCAGCGCGTCCGTTCCATACATCCTGACCTGGTTCTGCTGGATGTGATGATGCCCGACATAGACGGCTTTGAGACCCTCCGGCTCCTGCGCGAGTTCTCCGACGTGCCGGTCATCATGCTGACCGTTCGCTCCGATGAGGATGATATCGTCCGCGGGCTGCGGCTGGGAGCCGATGACTACGTCACCAAACCCTTCAGCGTGCGGGAACTGGTCAGCCGCATCCAGGCCGTCCTCCGGCGAGCCCGACCGATAGCCCCTCCGGAATCCGCCATCCTGAAGATTGATGACTATCTCAGTGTGGATTACAACCTGCAAGAGGCCATCGTGGGGGGAAAACGGGTAAAACTCCGCCCCACCGAGTTCCGCCTGCTGAGCGTGTTGATTGAGAACGCCGGGTGGGTGGTCCCGCAGGAGACGCTGCTGGTGAAGGTTTGGGGGCCCGAATACCGGGATGAGACCCACTACGTGCGGCTCTATATCACCTATCTCCGGCAAAAGATTGAGCCGGACCCGTCCAACCCGCGCTACATCCTCACGGAGCGAGGCGTGGGGTATCGCTTTGTGGATTTTCGGCAGGATGCGGAGGAAAGAGCCCAATGAAGTCCTGCAAAGTGGTGATCGCCGGGGCATTCAACACGGGGAAGAGCGCGTTTATCCGGACGGCCTCCGATATCCCGGTCGTCAGTACGGAAAAGCGCATCACCGATGACCTGTCTCAGGTCAAAGAGACCACCACGGTGGCGATGGATTACGGACAGACGACGGTAAGCGGCCGGCTCTTTCACCTGTATGGCACCCCCGGCCAGCCGCGCTTTGACTTTATGTGGGACATCCTGGCCCGGGATGCGGACGCTCTGCTGGTCCTGGTAGATAGCACCGACCGCTCCACGCTGACGCTGGCCCGTCAACTCCTGCGGCGCCTGGCCCGTCGGCGGACCCCCTATCTGGTGGTGGCGACCAAACAGGATGGGCATCGCCCGATGCCCCCGAAGGAGATTGCCCGGACGCTGGGAGTGGCCTCCCAGCAGGTCGTCTCCTGCGACCCCCGCCGGAAGGACAGCACCCACGCCGTCCTGGCCCACCTCTCCCAACTTCTGGAATTATGAGGGTTGCGGCAGATTTGCCGCAACCCTCATCTTCTCATACCACTCCAGCGTCTCCCGCAGGCCTTCCTCCAGCGGCGTCGGCTCGTAACTCAACTCCCGCCGCGCCTTCTCCGCACTCACCCGCCAGTTATAAAAGACGTACGGGTAGAGGCCGATGGGGTAATAGGGCTCCCGACCGGTCCAGCGGGAGACCGCCGTCCACACCCGCGCCAGCGCGACCATCCCCCAGGCCGGGGCGGGAATCCAGCGGATACTCCGGCCGATGAGCCGCTCCAGCGTCTCCCCTACCTCATGATGGGTCACGCACGGCCCGCAGATGTTGTAGACCTCGCCAGGACGGCCGCGCGTCAGCGCCGCCTCCGCCGCCCACGCCACGTCCCGCACAAAGACCGGAAAGGTGATGTGCCGCCCACCGTGAACGCGAAAGGCCAACCCCCGCAGCGGGTCCTCTATGAACAGACGGTTGAAGGCGTAGCGGCTCCAGGGCCCGTAGATGGCCCCGGGGCGCAGGACGATGACGGGCAGGCCCCATTCCCGCCCGGACCTCATCACCAGCCGCTCCGCCTCCAGTTTGCTCTCCTGATAGGCATCCTGGGGCCGACACGGCGTCTCCTCGGTGATGAGCCCCTCCGCCGGGGGCTTTCCAATGACGGCAATGGTGGAGATGTGGACGAACCGGCCCACCCCAGCCCGACGGGCGGCCTCCAGAACGTTCCGGGTCCCCTCCACGTTGGTCGCCCAGAACTCCTCCCGTCGCCCCCAGAAGCGGAAGACGGCCCCGGCGTGGATGACGGCGCGGCACCCTTCCACCGCCGCCGCCACCGCCCCGGAATCGCGAAGGTCCCCCCAGGCTTTCTCCACCCCCAGCCCGTCCAGAAAGCCGTGGTCGGAGGTCCGGCGGACCAGCGCCCGGACCCGATGCCCCCGTTCCACCAGGTAGGGGCAGAGATTGCGGCCCACGAAGCCCGTGGCGCCGGTCACCAGAACAGGGCCTATCTCAGCCTCCACAGTTCTCCTCCCCCGCGCGCTGTTCCAGCAATCCCCGGATGCGGGCGGCGACCATCTCAATGGCCACCTCGTTGTGCCCTCCCTCCGGGATGATGACGTCGGCGTACCGCTTGCTGGGCTCCACGAACTCCAGGTGCATCGGGCGGACCGTCGTCAGGTACTGCTGGATGACCGACTCCACCGAACGGCCCCGTTCCTGGACGTCCCGCTGGAGGCGGCGGATGAGGCGGATGTCGGCGTCAGTATCCACGTAGAGTTTGACGTCAAACAGTTCCCGCAGCGCCGGTTCCGCGAAGACCAGGATGCCCTCCACCAGGATGACCGGCGCCGGGCCGACCCGTCGGGTCTGCGCGGTGCGGGTATGGGTGGTGAAGTCGTAGATGGGGATTTCCACCGCCTGTCCGGCCTTCAGTTGCCGGAGGTGCTGGACGAGGAGTTCCGTCTCCAGCGAATCGGGGTGGTCAAAGTTGATGCAGGTCCGCTCCTCCAGGGGCAGGTGGCTCAGGTCCCGATAGTACGCATCGTGGGGAATGTAGGCGACGTGTTCCGTGCCCACCCGTTCCAGAATCTTCATCGCCACCGTTGTTTTGCCGGAGCCGGTTCCCCCGGCGACGCCGATGATGACGGGCCTCTTGCTCACGCCGACCTCCCTGCAAGAGATACGATTTGCGGCGGGGGTGAGACCTCCCGCCGCAAATATGGGCTCACTTCCGGATGCACCAGACTTCTTCCTGCGGTTCACTCAGATACTCGGCTCCCTCTGGGGTGACCAGCACATCCTCTTCGCAGCCGATATAGCCGTAGCCGGGAACCCAGACCCCTAACTCAATGGCGAAGACGTTGCCGACCTCAATGACCCCCTCAATGCTCTTGCCGTAGCGCTCCCAGCGAGGACCCAGGACCGTGGCGCCGTCGTGGACGGTGCGGCCGATGTGGTGGCCGAAGGCGTGGAGGTACTCCGCGTAGCCCGCCTCCACCAGCGTCTGGCGGGCGGCAGCATCCACCTGCCAGCCCTGGGCGCCGGGCCGCAGGGCGGCCCGACCGGCCTCCAGCGCCGCCCGGGCGGCCCGCCACGCCCGCATCACCTCCTCGGGCGGCGATTCCTCCCCGGGCCGACAGAAGTAGATGGTCCGCTGCAGGTCGGAGACGAAGCCCTCCCGGCGCACCCCGAAGTCTATCTGAAGGAGCGCCCCCGGCTGGGTCCGGTAGTCCCCGGGCATGCGGTGGCCGAAGGTCCCCTCCGGTCCGGCGCAGACGACGGGGCAGTACTCGGGCTCCCAGGCTGGCGTCAGGCCCCGTTTGCGGGTTGTCTGGTGGATAAAGGCCGCGATCTCCCCCTCCGTCATGCCGGGCTGGACCAGGGCCTCCACCTCCCGCAGGATGCCCTCGGTGGCCCCGATGGCGGCGCGGATGTGGTCAATCTCGGCGGCGGTCTTGCGCCCGCGCAGGGCCGCGATGACTTCCTCCGCCGAGGTCAGCCGGGCCGAGTACTCCGTCCCCCCCAGAATGTTTGCGATAACCCGAAACATCCCGTGGGTCAGCCCATCCGCCGCCGGGTCGCTCTCGGAGAAGTTCAGCCCGATGCGTCGGGGGTTCAGGCGCTGGACCTGCTCCAGAAGAGGCTCGCGGATGGACTGGTCGTACCCGATGACCGTCGTGTATCCCCCGATGTTGCGGACGTTATCGGCGTCGTACCGGCCCACAATGGCGATTCGCTCCCCGGTCCGGCTGATCATCAGCGCCGACTGCCAGGTCAGGTCCAGCCCCAGGATGAGGTCCAGGCAGGGGTCCCGGACCTGGCTGGTCTCCCGCACAAAGGTGATCCAGAGGTCCAACCCCTTCTCCCGCAGGACTTCTACGGCCTGATCCAGTTTTTCGCGAACGATGGCGAAGGTTTCCATAGGCTCCTCTCTATCGTGTTGCCTGCATTTATTATACCTTCTTTGACCCAGAGGACAAGGAGCGAAAAGAGGTTTTGCGGCGGCGGCCTCCGGCCGCCGCCGCACCGCCGCAAGCCCGTTTGACTTTACGCCCCATTATAGGTATAATGTTCTTCAATTCAACAGGAGGTGCGAACGATGAAAGGCCGTCTTTCTATGATTGGACTTCTCATTCTCCAGGTCATCGCAGTGATCCTGTACCCACCCAGTTTCTTCCGACAGGCCCCTCAGGCCGCCGTCCTGCCTCCGGCGCTGCTCATCCTTTTGCTGCTGGCCCTGGCCGGGATGAACTCCGGGGTCCTCACCCCCATCGCCGGACGGGTCTCCCTGGTCTTCGTCCAGGGCCTTAACGTGGTGATGCGGCTGATGACCATCCCCCCTAACCTGCGCGCGTCGGAGGGCGGGAACTGGCCTTTCCTGATCCTCTCTGTGATCAGCATCATCCTATCATGGCTGACCATTGTCTGGATGGAACGCCGCCATCCGCGCACCCTCCTGCTGCGTCGGACCGAAAGCGATTAGTATCCTGCTGAACTCATCAACGATTCTTTCTGGAGGTGAACACGTGAACAAATGGGTCTATCTTTCCAGCACGGCCGGCCGAGAACTGGCCGACGTTTTGGGCCATGCGCCCTCCCTGGACGAGAAGAAGGCCATCCTGGGCGGCAAGGGGGCCGGCCTGGCGGATATGATGGAAGCCGGGCTCCCCGTCCCTCCGGGCTTTACCATCACCACCCAGGCCTGCGTCGCCTACATCAACGCCGGTAACCGCTTCCCCGACGGCCTGTGGGAACAGGTCCTGCAGGCCCTGAAGCAGATAGAGCAGGAGACGGGCAAGAAATTCGGTGACCCCGCCAACCCCCTTCTGGTCTCCGTCCGCTCCGGCGCCAAGTTCTCCATGCCCGGCATGATGGATACCATCCTCAACGTCGGCCTGAACGACGAGACCATCCAGGGGATGATCCGGTTGACCGGCAACGAGCGCTTCGGCTGGGACGCCTACCGGCGGCTCCTGGACATGTTCGGGCGCATCGCGTTGGGCATCCCCGAACACCGCTTCAGCGAGACGATGGAGGAGATGAAGGCCGAGCGGGGCGCCCAGGCCGATACCGACCTCACCGCTGAGGACCTGAAGGAACTGGTCCAGCGCTACAAGCAAATCTACCGCCGGGAACTGGGGCGAGATTTCCCCCAGGACCCGCTGGAGCAGTTGCGCATCGCGATTGAGGCCGTCTTCCGCTCATGGATGGGCAAGCGGGCGGTGGACTATCGCCGCGCCGAGGGCATCCCGGACGACCTGGGCACCGCCGTCAACGTGGTGACCATGGTCTTCGGCAACATGGGCTGGGATAGCGGCACGGGCGTGGCCTTCACCCGCGACCCCGCCACCGGCGAGAAGCGGTTCTTCGGCGAGTACCTGCTGAACGCCCAGGGCGAGGACGTGGTGGCGGGCATCCGCACCCCCCGGCCCGTGGAGCAGATGCAGGAGGAACTGCCAGAGGTCTACGCGCAACTGATGGGGATTGCCCAAAAACTGGAGCGGTACTACCGCGACATGCAGGACATTGAGTTCACCATTGAGCGCGGTCGCCTCTGGATGCTCCAGACCCGCTCCGGCAAGCGCACGGCCCGCGCGGCGGTCAAGATTGCCGTGGATATGGCGAACGAAGGGCTCATCACCCGCGAGGAGGCCGTCATGCGCGTCCAGCCCAAAGACGTGGATGCGCTCCTCCACCCCCAGTTTGACCCCAAAGAGATAGAGAAGGCGCGGGCCGAAGGGCGGCTCCTGGCGACCGGCGTCAACGCCTCCCCGGGCGCGGCCGTCGGCATGCTGGCCTTTGACGCCGACACCGCCGAGGCCTGGGGCAAAGAGGGCAAGCCCGTCATCATGATTCGCCCCGAGACCAAGCCCGACGACGTCCACGGGATGATCGCCTCCAAGGGCATCCTGACCAGCCGGGGCGGCGCCACGGCTCACGCCGCCGTCGTCGCCCGCCAGTTCGGCATCCCCGCCGTTGTCGGCGCCGGCGCCCTCCAGATAGACGTGGAGGCCCGGGAGGTCCGCGTCGGCGACAAGGTCCTCCGCGAGGGCGACTGGGCCTCCCTGGACGGCGCCACCGGCGAGGTCTTTGAGGGCCAGATTCCCACCGTCTACCCGGATTTTGACCGGGAGGTGGAACTGCGCACCCTGCTGGAGTGGGCCGACGAAATCGCCGCCACCGAGGGCATCCGCCAGTGGCCCGCCGACTACGAGGGCTTCCCCACCCGGGGCCTCCAGGTCTGGGCCAACGCCGACTACCCCAAAGACGCCCGCCGGGCCCGCATGTACGGCGCGAAGGGCATTGGCCTCTGTCGCACCGAGCACATGTTCTTTGAGCAGGAGCGTCTCCCCCACGTCCAGGAGATGATTCTGAACGCCGAGGAGGCTCAGGTGCTCCTGGACCGGCGGGACCGCATCCAGGACCTGCTCCGCAAAGGGAGTGAGGACGGGCGGGCGCTCACTCCGGACCGCCGGGCCGAACTGGAGGCCGACCTGAGGGCGGTGGAGGCGGAGATCGCCGCGTCGCCCGCGGTCCAGAAGTACCTGGGCGCGCTGGAGAAACTCCTTCCCTACCAGCGCTCTGACTTCTACGGCCTCTTTGAGGCGATGGACGGCCTGCCGGTCATCATCCGCCTGATTGACCCGCCGCTCCACGAGTTCCTGCCCTCCCTGGAGGAACTGCTGGTGAAGGTGACCGAGATGCGGCTGCAGAACGTCCAGGGGCCGGAGCGGGAAGATACGGAGCGGATGCTGGCGGCGGTCAAGCGGATGCACGAGGCCAACCCGATGATGGGCCTGCGGGGCATCCGTCTGGGCATCACCTACCCGGACATCACCAAGATGCAGGTGCGGGCCATCTTTGAGGCGGCCTGCCAGGCGGCCAAAAACGGCATCGTCGCCAAACCGGAGGTGATGATCCCGCTCACCGGCCACGTCAATGAGTTGAAGGTCACCCAGCGGGAACTGGAGGCCGTGGCGAAGCAGGTCATGGAGGAGCAGGGCGTCCAGGTGGAGTACAAGTTCGGGACGATGATTGAGGTTCCGCGCGCGGCCATCACCGCCGACGAAATCGCCTCTATGGCCCAGTTCTTCTCCTTCGGCACCAACGACCTGACCCAGATGACCTTCGGCTACAGCCGGGACGACGCTGAACGGAACTTCCTGGTCCGGTACGTGGAGCGGGGCATCCTGCCGGATAACCCCTTCCAGGTGCTGGACCGGCAGGGTGTGGGCGAACTGGTGCGGCTGGGGGTCCGCCTGGGCCGCAAGACCCGCCCCGACCTGGAGGTGGGCATCTGCGGCGAGCACGGCGGTGAGCCCTCGTCCATTGAAGTCTGCCATTTGGTCGGGCTGAACTACGTCTCCTGCAGCCCGTTCCGGGTGCCGATTGCCCGGCTGGCGGCAGCGCAGGCGGCCATCCGCCATCGGGGCCGGGTCCTGGGCCAGATTGCCGAAGCCGCCGGCGCCTACTACGTGGCCAAAGACTGATCGGATTTTGACCGGCGGACGTGCCAGGCACTTCCAGAAGTGCCTGGCACGTGCGCCTTTTCGTAACGATCTTCCGGGTGCCGCGTAACGACGGCCGCCAATAGCCGAAGAGGTGTTTTGCTCCCCTCACCCCCTATATCCCCCCTCTCCCCCTGGCCTTGCGGCCAGGGGAGAGGGGGGATTGAAGAGGGGGTTTTGCGGCGGGCGGCTTCGCCGCCCGCCGCAAAACCCCCTCCCTCATTCCCATCCTCTCCCGCTGTGCGGGAGAGGGGAGGAGCCAGGGGAGAGGTGAGGGCCGCGGCTCGGGAAGCCCTGCCCGGGAACAGGGCAACGGATTGTCGGAATCATTTATCAAGTTGCAAAAGGCCGGTTGCAGGCTGACAGCCTGCGCTACAGGTAACGCTGGCCGTCCGGCACAGGCATTGAGAGATGACCCTCACTCATCTGGACGAGCGCGGCGCGGCCCGCATGGTGGACGTCTCGGAGAAGGCCCCCACGGTGCGGGAGGCGGTGGCCGCCGGAGAGGTCTGGATGCAACCCCAGACCCTGGCCCTCATCCAGTCCGGCGGCGTCCCCAAGGGGGATGTCCTGGCCGTCGCCCGCATCGCGGGCATCATGGCCGCCAAGCGGACCCCCGAACTCATCCCCCTCTGTCACCCCCTGCCTATCACCGCGGTGGAGGTGGACTTCTCGTTTGACGAGGAACGGTCGGTGGTGGGCATCACCGCGCGCGTCCGTTGCACCGGGGTGACTGGAGTGGAGATGGAAGCGCTGACCGCTGTCGTTGTGGCCGCCCTCACGGTCTACGACATGTGCAAAGCGGTGGACCGGGGGATGCGTATCCAGAACGTCCGCCTGCTGCGCAAGAGCGGGGGGAAGAGCGGGGAGATTGTCCTGGAGTGAAACCATATGCGGGGCACTGTCGTCGCCGTCTGCATTAGCGAGAAGAAGGGGACCTCCAAACAGAACGTAGGGCGGGCCGTCCTGCGCCCGAATTGGGGAGTGGAAGGGGACGCCCATGCCGGCCCCTGGCATCGCCAGGTCTCCCTGCTGGCGTGGGAGTCCATTGAGCGGATGCGCCAACACGGGCTGGACGTCCGGGAGGGGAGTTTCGCCGAGAACATCACCACCCGGGGGATAGAACTGCACACCCTGCCAGTGGGCACCCGCATGCGCATCGGGAAGACACTGGTGGAGGTCACCCAGATTGGCAAACTCTGCCACACCAAATGTGCTGTCTTCCGGGCCGTGGGGGATTGCGTGATGCCCCGGGAGGGAATTTTCGTCCGCGTCCTGGAGGGCGGCGAGGTCGCCGTGGGCGACCCGGTGGAGGTCCTCGGGCAGGATGCCCCTGAGGAAAAAGGGCAGCAAAGCCCGGTTTGACGAAAAGCCCGTTTGCCGTTATACTTATAAAGAGACGGGCCGGAGTGGCGGAACAGGCAGACGCGCGCGACTCAAAATCGTGTGGGCTTGGCCCATGTGGGTTCGACTCCCACCTCCGGCACTGAACCAGGGGGATTTTGGGCCGCGGCCCAAAATCCCCTTTCCGTTGAGCCACCCCGCGAGGCCCCGATGCGAAATCTGCTTCTCCTGGGACTGGTCGGTCTGGCCCTGGGCGTCACCCTGGGGCTCCTGGTCGGTTGGGTCCTCTGGCCGGTTCAGTACACCAATACCGCCCCTGCCCAGTTGCGGCAGGACTACCGGAACGACTACATCCTGATGGTCGCCGCCGCATACCAGGTGGAAGGGAACCCCGACGCTGCCCTGGAGCGGCTGGCCCAACTGGAGCCTGAGCAGCCCACCCGCCCCCTGGTGGAACTGACCGAGACCCTCATCGCTCAGGGCGGCCGTCCCACCGACATCCGGATGCTGGTGCGCCTGGCGGAAGCGCTGGGGGCCACTACCCCAGCCATGTGGCCCTATCTGGGAGGGACGCCGTGATCTCCCGGGGCCGGTTCTTCGCCCTGTCGCTGGGTCTGGCCCTCGGGCTGGCGCTGGGGCTGGTCTACGCCTGGCTGATTGACCCCGTCCAACTCTACAACACGACCCCGCCCCTGCTTCGCAGCGACTATCGCCACGAGTGGATTCGGCTGGCCGCCCTGGGGTACGTGGCCGACGGGGATATGGACCGGGCCCTGGCCCGGCTGAAGGGACTGCGGGAAGAGGACGTGCGGGACGCGCTGGCGGCGATGATAGAGGCGTACGCGGCCCACGGTCAGCCCGCGCCGACCATGCGGCGCCTGACCGAACTGGCCCGGCGCCTGGGCGTCTACACCCCGGCGATGAGCATCTACCTGGAGACGCCCGGGGCACCTACCGGAGGCATCCTTCCGACCCCTATACCGACCTCCCCCGTTCCGCCGGTTTCGCTCACCCCTCCGCCCCCGACGCCCACTCCCCCTCCGGTTCCGGAGTGGACACCGGTCCCTTCTCCCTACCGGGTGCTGAGCCAGAATCTGGTCTGCGGGGGGACGCCGGGGCAACTGCGGGTGTGGGTCCAGGCGCCACCGCCGCCGGAGCCGACCGCGACCCCGTCCCCGCGCCGCCCGACGCCCACCCCGGTGGGGCCCCGGCCGCTGGACGGCGTGGTGCTGTGGCTCCTCTGGGCCGACGGCGCCGACCGCGCCGTCACCGGACTGCGCCCCTGGGTGAGCCCCGGCTACGCCGATTTCCACCTCCAGCCGGGCGTCTTCTACGCGCTGAGCGTGGAGGAGCCCAACGCCCCCGTCCTCTCCGGCCTGTCCCTCCAGACGTGCCCGGATGGGGGGATGAGTTCGTGGGAAATTGTGATAGAGAGGCTACCGAACGAATGACGAATCCGTTGGACCGCATCCTGGCCATAGACGTCGGCGCGGGCACCCAGGACATCCTCATCTGGGAGGCCGGGCAGCCGATGGAAAATAACGTCAAACTGGTACTCCCGTCGTGGACAACCGTGCTGGCCCGCCAGGTCCAGCAGGCGACCCGGGAGGGGCGTCCCCTCTTTCTGACGGGCAACCTGATGGGCGGCGGGCCCGTCGTCAGCGCGATGAAGCGGCACATCCGGGCCGGGCACCCCGTCTACATCACCCCGCGCGCGGCGCTGACCGTGCGAGATAACCTGGAGGAAGTGCGGCGTCTGGGCTATATCATCACCGACGAACCGCCGGACCTGCCCAACCTGGTCACCCTGCGGACGCGGGATGTGGACCTGAAGGTTCTGGCGGACGCGCTGGCCCCCTTCGGCGTCTCCCTTCCGGAGACGGTGGCGGTGGCGGTGCAGGATCACGGGGAATGTCTGGAGGGCTCCAACCGTCGCTTCCGTTTCCACCTGTGGCGGGAATTCGTCCGGAACGGCGGGGAGATGGTCCGGCTGGCCTACCGGGACATCCCCGCGCCCTACACCCGCATGCAGGCGGTGCAGCGAGACGTCCCCGGGGCGATTCTGATGGATACCGGACCGGCCGCGCTCTGGGGCATCCTGGAGGACCCGGTGGCGGCGGCCCACCACGAAGAGGGACTCATCGCTGTCAACGTGGGCAACCAGCACACCGTGGCGGTGCTCCTGCGGGCCGGCCGCATCCTGGGCCTCTTTGAGCACCACACCGTCCTGGTCACGGCAGAGAAACTCCGGCATCTGGTAGACCGTCTTCGGGCCGGCGCGCTGACCGATGCGGAGGTCTACGAGGACAACGGCCACGGCGCGTATATCGGCCCGGATTACACCCCCGACGGCGGATTCCGCTTCGTCGCGGTGACGGGTCCCCAGCGCCACCTGGCCGCCGGTCTGGGCTACCACTTCGCTGCGCCCTACGGCGACATGATGCTGACCGGCTGTTTCGGGCTGGTGGCGGCGACCCGGCGATTGCTGGAGGGGGAGTAGGAAGTACGGAGTACGGAGTAGGGAGTACGGAGTAGGGAGGATGATTGAGCCCGAGGAGGCCTGGCAGCGGGTGATGGCGGCGGTGGCGCCGCTGGGGCCCCGGAGGTTCGCGCTGGATGTAGTCGCCGGACGGGTTCTGGCGGAGGACGTCCACGCCGAAACTGACCACCCGCCCTTTGCGGCGTCCACCGTAGACGGCTGGGCCGTCGTGGCGGAGGACCCGTCGCCCCGACGGCGGATTCTGAGCGGGGAGGGAGGGGCCGGAGAGGTGCCGACGGTCACCGTCGTCCCCGGCACCGCCGCCCGGGTGATGACCGGCGCGCCGATTCCCCCCGGCGCCGACGCGGTGGTGATGGTGGAGGATAGCGTGGTGGAGGGGGACTTTGTCCACTTCACCCGCGCCGTCCGCCCCGGAGAGAACGTCCGTCCGGCGGGCTCCGACCTGGCCGCCGGACAGGTGGTGCTGGCGGCAGGGACGGTGCTGGGCCCGGCGGAGGTGGGGCTGCTGGCGACGGTAGGACGGTCCAGGGTGTGGGCCTACCCCTCCCCCCGGGTGGCCGTTCTTTCCACCGGCGACGAGTTGGTGGAGCCCCGGGAGACCCCCGGCCCGGCGCAAATCCGGGACAGCAACCGCTACGCGCTGATGGCGGCGATTCGGGAGGCCGGAGGGGAGCCCGTTTCGCTGGGCATCGTCCCCGACCGACTGGAGATGTTGCGGGAAAAGGTGGTGTCGGCTCTGGCTCAGGCCGACGTCCTCATCACCTCCGGCGGCGTCTCGGAGGGGGAACGTGACCATATCGGTCCCCTGTTGGCCGAACTGGGCACCGTCCATTTCCACCGGGTGCGGCAGAAACCCGGTAAGCCCTTCACTTTCGCCACCGTCCGGGGCAAGCCCTGTTTTGCTCTGCCGGGCAACCCCGTCTCCGCACTGGTCTCTTTTGAGTTGTACGTCCGGCCGGCGCTGCGGCGGATGGCCGGGCACACCCGGCTGCGGCGGCCCGAGATGCCGGTCCGACTGCGGCACCCGCTTCGGCCCGACCCGGTGCGGACGGAGTTTGTGCGCGCGGTGGTGGAGCGGGAGGAGGATGGGTGGTGGGCCCGGACGACGGGCGCGCCGGCCAGCAGCCGCCTGCTCTCCATGCTGGGGGCCAACGCCCTCCTGCGCATCCCCCCCGGCCCTCCCCTCCCGGAAGGCGCGACCGTCACTGCGATGCTCATCGCCTGGCCTGAGGACCACTGATTTTTGAACTCTTGCCTGGCTTGCCGTTCAACAGGACACGGATAAACACGGATGGTACGGATGTTCACGGATTTTTCATCCGTGCCGATCCGTAACACCCGTGTGGATCCGTGTCCTATTCCAAACTCTCAGGTGGCCAGGCGCAGGCCGTTAACCCGTACCGGCCGGACGGCCGGCGCCACACGGCCCTGTAGTCTGTCGTCTATCGTCTGTCGTCTGTCGTCTATGTCCCACCGCGTCTATCTGCGCAGTCTGGGTTGTCGGCTGAATCAAAGCGAACTGGAGGCCCTGGCCCGAGAGTTGGCCGGGCGGGGCTGCCAGTTGGTGGATGACCCCGCCCAGGCCGACATCTGCGTGGTGAACACCTGTGCGGTCACCGCCGAGGCGGAGCGGAAGACCCGCCACCTGCTGCGAGCGCTGGCACGGGCCAACCCCCAGGCCCGCATCGCCGTCTTGGGCTGCGCCGCGACCCTCCGGGGGGAGGAACTGGCCGCCTTCCCCAACGTCGCCTGGGTGATCCCCAACGAAGAGAAAGAGCGGGCGGTGGAGGCCCTCACCCCCTCTCCCGTTCTGCGGGAGAGGGGGAGGGGGGGTGGGGGGGTAGGGGTGAGGGTGAGAACCCGCGCCTTCGTCAAAATCCAGGACGGTTGCGACAACGCCTGTACCTACTGCATCGTCCATATCCTGCGCGGCCCGGTCCGCAGCCGCCCGCCGGAGGAAGTCGTCGCCGAAATTGCGGAGCGGGTCCGGGAGGGGTATCGGGAGGCCGTCCTGACGGGTGTCAATATCGGTGCCTACGGCCGGGACCTGGGGGTGTCGGGCGGACTGGCGGGCCTCGTCGCGGCCATTCTGGCCCAGACCGACCTCCCCCGTCTGCGCCTCTCCTCGGTGGAGCCCTGGGACGTGGATGAGTCCCTGCTGGCCCTCTGGCCCAATCCCCGCCTCTGCCGTCAACTCCACCTGCCGCTGCAATCCGGCGGCGAAGCGACATTGCGGCGGATGGGGCGCCGGATCACCGCTGCCGGGTATGCCCGTCTGCTGGAGCGGATTCGCGCCGCCGTCCCCGACATGGCCGTCACCACCGACATCATCGTGGGGTTTCCCGGGGAGGACGAGGCGGAATTCGCTGAGAGTCTGGCCTTCGTAGAACGGATGGGGTTCGCCCGCCTGCACGTCTTCCCCTTCTCCCCCCGTCCGGGCACCCCCGCCGCCCGGATGGGGGGACAGGTCCCCGAGCCAGTGGTGCAGGAGCGGGCGGCCCGGATGCGGGACCTGGGGGAGCGGCTGGCGGCCCAATACCGGCGTCGGTTTCTGGGCCAGGAACTGGCGGTCCTCTGGGAGCGCCGTCGGCGGGACGGCCTCTGGCACGGCCTGACCGACAACTACCTCCAGGTGGTCACCGCCTGCCCGGCCGACCTGTACAACCGGATCGTCCCCACGCGCCTGGTCGGAGAGCAGAATGGTTTTCTCCTGGGAGAGGTGGTATAATTCATTGCAGCGCAGGCGGTCAGCCTGCCCGTTCATAGTCGGGCACGGAGCGCAGCGGAGTGCCGTCTGAGGTGGAGGAGCACGACCTGCAGGAACTTCTGATCCGTTTCAAAGACCACCTGCTTTCCGGCGAGGGTGGGGATAAAATCGCGCGCATCATCCTCTTTGGGAGTCAGGTCACGGGAACGGCCGGCCCGGATTCCGACATAGACATCCTGATCGCCACCCTGGACGGCCGGGAAGTGGAAAGAGTCATCCTGGACCGGGCCTACGATTTTATGACCGAGCAGCAGGCCCCGATAGAAATTGTCTTTTCTTCGGTGTACGACCTGGTTCCGCCCCGGGATTATTTCCTGTACAATGTGATCCGATATGGGGTGGAGGTGTACTCTATGGATGCGGGGGAAATGAAGCGGACGATGGCGGAAGACCTGGCGCGGCTGGCCGAAGAGTACCTGGAATCGGCCCGGGGGGTTCTGAAATGGGGACGTTTCCGGCTGGCGATAGATGCGGGCTACAATGCGGCGGAACTGGCAGCAAAGGCGCTGATTCTGCTCAAACAGGACAATATACCCGGCAGCCACGGGGGGATCGTGAGTTCGTTCGGGGCACTCTACGTAAAAACGGGGGAGGTGGACCCAGAACTGGGCCGCAGGCTGAACCGGGCGCTGCAGTTGAGGAATGAAGCGCGCTACCGGCCCACGGCGCATCTGACGGAAGAAGACGCCGGGGAGGTCATTCGCCTGGCCGACGCGCTGCTCGCTTTGTTGCTTCGCGATCTGAGAAACCCTGCCGTTGAGGAGTGACTGTATGTCGGACTGCATTTTCTGCCGCATTATCCGCCGGGAGGCTCCGGCACGCATCATCTATCAGGACGACGACGTGACTGCCTTCCATGACGCGCGCCCTCAGGCGCCGGTCCACGTCCTCATCGTCCCCAACCGGCACATCGTCGGCGTCGCACAGACCCGGCCGGAGGACGCGCCCCTGCTGGGCAAGATGATGATAGTGGCCCGGCAACTGGCGGAAGACCTGAAGGTCACCGACGGCTACCGGCTGGTGGTCAATAGCGGCCCCCTCTCGGGCCAGTCCGTCTTTCATCTGCACCTCCACCTCCTGGGCGGTCGCCCCCTGCGCTGGCCCCCGGGGTAGTTGGTACGTTGGTCATTGGTACATTGGCCATTGGTAAATTGGTACATTGGTCATTGGTACATTGGTTATCAAGGAGGCCCTATGCTGGTTCGCGACCGGATGACCCCCAACCCGATTACCGTTACCCCTGATGTATCCGTCAAAGACGCGCTGGACCTGATCCGCCAGAAGCGCTTCCGCCACCTGCCCGTGGTGGACCCGAGCGGCAAACTGGTCGGGATCACCACCGAGAAAGCCCTGGTCTACGCGTCCCCCAAACCGGAAATGTCCCTCAGCAACTTTGAGATTCAGTATCTCCTCTCCCGGATGACGGTGGGACAGGTCATGAATCGGGACGTCATCACTGTCTCGCCGGACCTGCCCATTGAGGAGGCGGCCCAGGTGATGATCCGGCACCGCATCGGCTGCCTGCCGGTGGTGGAGAACGACCAATTGGTGGGCATTATCAGCGACACGGACATTTTCCGGGTCTTCGTGGAGGGCCTGGGGGGAGGCCACCCCAGCCTCCGCATCACCGTCGTTATCCCGGAGAAGGTGGGAAGCCTGGCCCGGGTGGTGGACCGGATCGCTGCGCTGGGAGGCAACATCCACTCCCTGGGCACCTTCTGGGGGAAGCGCCCCGAGGACCGGGTCATCGCGATCCGGGTGGAACGGGTGGACCGGGAAGTGCTTCTGGAAGCCCTCCGGAAAGAGGGCATCCAGGTCCAGCACGTCTGGGAGCCATAATCCTGCGACCTGCGGCGTGCGACCTGCGCCCTGCGACGTGCGACCTGCGACATGCGGCGTGCGACCTGCGACCCTGCGACGTGCGACCTTCAAAAAGAGGAGCCCCCATGTCCAATCACCGAGAGATGAAGCGCATTCTGGTCACCGGGGCCTGCGGACAGATTGGTTCCGAACTGACCCAGGCGCTGCGTGAAAAATATGGCAGAGAGAACGTCATCGCCACAGACCTGCGTCCCCCTGAAAAACCTGCCCTCTGTGATTCGGGCCCCTTTGAATTCCTGGACGTCACGAAACGGGAAGAACTGGAGGCGGTGGTCCGCAAGTACAACATAGACACCATCTACCATATGGCCGCCATTCTCTCCGCCGCCGGGGAGAAGAATCCCCACCGGGCCTGGGATGTCAACATCAACGGCCTCTACAACGTCCTGGAGGTCGCCCGGGAGCACGAGATGGTGCGGGTCTTCGTCCCCAGTTCCATCGCCGTCTTCGGGCCGGAAACCCCCCGCGACCCGGCCCCCCAGGAGACCGTCCTCCGCCCGACGACGATGTACGGTCTGACCAAAGTCACGGGCGAACTGCTGGGCAACTACTACGTCCGCCGCTTCGGGCTGGACGTGCGGGGCGTCCGCTACCCGGGCATCATCAGCAGCGAGACCCTGCCCGGCGGCGGCACCACCGACTACGCGGTGGAAATCTTCTACGAGGCCATCCAGCACAAGCGCTACACCTGCTTCGTCCGGGAGGACACCGTCCTGCCGATGATGTACATGCCCGATTGCATCCGGGCGACGCTGATGCTGATGGAGGCCGACTTCGCCCGCCTCAAGCACCATACTGACTTCAACCTGGCGGGCCTCAGTTTCTCCGCCGGGGAGTTGGCCGCCGAGATCAAAAAGCACATCCCCGAATTCGTCTGTGAGTACCAGCCGGACTTCCGCCAGCAGATTGCCGATTCCTGGCCCCGCACGGTGGACGACAGCGCGGCGCGGGAGGAGTGGGGCTGGTCGCCCCAATACGACCTCCCCACGATGGTGGCGGACATGCTGGAGAAACTGAGCCGCAAACTCGCTGGCTGAACGCCGATCCGGTAACCGGAGAGGTGACCGTCACCTCCCAGGTGACGGTCACCAGAGTTCATCGGAAATTAGAGCGCAGCATCCGGGTTATGCTAAATTCATAAATTCAAAGGAGGAAACCATGTTCGTCCGCGTCCATCCGCGTTCATCCGCGTCCTATTTCCGATGAAGTCTACCTGAATCTGATCGGAGGTGCGATATGGCTCGCGTGGGGAAAATCCTGCTGCTGGTTCTGGTCCTGCTCATCCTGGCCGCCATCGGCTACCAGGCCCAGAACCTGGCGGTAATGGGTTGGGATTCCGTGGTGGAATACCAGACCCCTTACCTGACCGACCTACCTCGGGGGAGCGCGGCCGAACCCCTGGCCCGGCGGGTCGTCCTGATCCTGGTGGACGGATTGCGGCTGGACGCTTCCCGGAATATGTCCCGTCTGAACGAACTCCGCCAGCGGGGGGCTGACCTCTCCGTCCGGGTGGGGCAGCCATCGCTCTCTTACCCATCCTGGACGGTCATCGCATCGGGTACCTGGCAGGAGATCAGCGGGGTGACCACCAACTGGTACGAGGGAGAAGTCCGGGTGGACACCATCTTCAAGGCGGCGCGGGACGCCGGGATGCCCGCTGTCGTCGTGGGAGGTGGGGGGTGGAAGAAACTCTACGGTTCCCACCTCACAGAGTTCGTGAAAGTGCCTGGCCCCGAAGATGAGAATGCCCCGCCGGAGGCGTGGGCCCAGATGGATGGCGACAGCCTCCGCCTGGCCATCCGGGTGCTGGACGATTATCCCGAGGGCCTCATTCTGATCTATTTCGGCGGGACCGACGAACTGGCCCACCTGTACGGCGGGGTCAGTTCCCAGTACCTGGATGAGGTGCAACGGGTGGACGGTTACATCGGCCTCCTGGCGGAGCGACTGGACCCGGAGAAGGACGTCCTGATCGTCACCGCTGACCACGGGCATGTGGACGTCGGCGGGCACGGCGGCTGGGAGCGGTCGGTTCTGCATGTCCCGCTGGTGATGGTGGGGAAGGCCATTCGCCACGGGGCCTACACGGAGCGACTTCAGGCCGACATCGCCCCCACCATCGCCGCCCTGCTGGGCGTCCCCATCCCGGTCCATGCCCAGGGCCGCCCGCTGGTGGAGATGATGGAAGCGTCGGCCGAAGCGAAGGGGCGCATCGGGCTGAACGCCGGCCTGCAACTGGTGGGGTTCTACGACGCCTACGCCCAGACCCTGGGGGTCCGGCCGTTCGCGGGGGACGTGTTGACCAAATACCGGGAGCGGCTGGCGCGGGGGGAAGAGGGGACCGTGAGCGGCATGTGGGAGGAGATTACCACGCGGGCTCAGGCCGCCCGGGCGAAACGGTTCTGGCGGGAACGGCTTCTCCGACTGCCCATCGCGCTGGGCATTGCTCTCGTCCCGCTCCTCTACCTGCTTCTCTTCCGGCGGCGGTTGCGCCAGTTGCTGATCCCGCTGGGGTTTGCCCTGCTCTACTTCGTCTTCTACAACGCTCTCTTCTTCGGGCGGGGGTACAACTGGTCCCTCTCCGCCTTCAACTCCGAAGCCCAGATCAAGGCCTTCTTCAACGAACGGCTGCTGGACGCGGCTCTCTCGTTCATCGTGGCAGGGCTTCTGCTGGCCCTGGTCTCCTGGAAGCGGCCCCTTCTGCAGACCCTGGAGCGGATGGTGACCTTCGCCTTCTTCGTGGGCTACCTGCTCCTGCTCCAGGTGGACCTGTTCTACTGGCTCTACAACATCCGCTTCTCCTGGGCCATCCCCGACCTGAAACTGGGATTCAAGTATTACATGGACCTCCTGCAGATGGTGCCGACGGGGCTTCTGGGGGTGATCCTGGCGCCGCTGGGGGTGCTTATCGGCTGGGGGCTGCAGCGGTGGCGGGGTAGAAAATAACCACGAAGGGCACGAAGGAACACGAATGTAGGGGCGACCCTTGCGGTCGCCCCCCACAGGGGCAGGGGCAAGCCCTGCCTACGATTTTCCGGGGATGAAAATTGTAGGGGCGACCCTTGCGGTCGCCCCTACATTTTCCCACAGACGGGCCGATGGCCCGTAGGGGATTCGAACCCCTGTTTCCGGCTTGAGAGGCCAGCGTCCTGGTCCACTAGACGAACGGGCCGTGCGGCCTGTATTCTACCAGCGGAGAGGATTTTTGTCAACTCAGGTGACTCTGAGGCATCTGGGGGGTTGACTTTTCGGGCCAGAGGAGGTAAAATTCTCAACGCGAGGTGGAAGATGCCGCTGTACGAGTATATCTGCCAGCAATGTCAGCACCGTTTTGACGCGCTGCGACCGATGTCCAGCGCGGATGCTCCGATTGCCTGTCCATACTGCGGTAGCCAGGAGACCCGGCGGGCGATTTCGCTGTTCGCGGCGATCGGCAGCGAGGGGGTCATTGCCGGCGGAGGCTCTTCCTGCACCTCCTGCTCGGCGACTTCCTGCGCGGGCTGCAGTTCCCGGCGGTAAACGCACCGCTGTAAAAAAACAGGCTGGCGGTACGGCACTTCTCGCCGTACCGCCAGCCCGTTTTTACCCCCTACGGAACATCCCGACGGATCAACCCCAGAACTGCCCGAATGTCCACTTCCGAAATAGGGCCCTCCCTCACGATCACGGGCGGCCACCGGGTGCAATCCACCACGGTGGATGAAACCCCGATGGGTACCCACCCCCCATTGACCACCAGGTCCACTTCCGGGCCCAGTTGGGCCAGCACCTCCTGAGCGGTCCGGGCGGGGGGATAGCCCGGGAGATTCGCGCTGGTAACCGCCAGCGCTCCCCCTGCCGCCCGAATCAGCGCGCAGGTCATAGGAAAAGCAGGGAGACGAACGCCAATCCGGGGCCCCTCCCCGATTTCCGGCGGGACTGCTTCGGTCCGGGGAAGCATCAGGGTCAGGGGGCCCGGCCAGAAGCGCTGAGCCAGGGGCTGGACCGCCTCCGGCAACGTCGCAAAGCGGGGAAGTTGGTCCAGATCGGAGAGGAGCAGCGCGATAAAGGCGCCGTTGTCCCGGCCCTTGATCCGCCAAAGGCGACGCAGGGCATCGGTGCGGGTGGGGAGGGCAGACAGTCCGTACACGGTGTCGGTAGGGATTGCGACCAGTCCTCCTGCCTGCCACACGGCCAGGGCCTGTTCTACGGCATCGGGCTCTTCGGCCCGGACGATTCGGGCGGTCACAGAACGACCTCCAGTACCCGGTCGCGGCCGGCCAAGTCAGGGTAAATCTGGACGCGCGCCAGGGGGAATACCGCGCGGGCCAGGGCGGCGGCCTCCGGGCCCTGCCCGGCGCCGATTTCCACCAGCAGAACGCCCCCCCGGCGGAGCAGACGGGCAGCGTCGGCCAGCAACCGCCGGACTACCCGCAGTCCCCCCGGCCCGCCGTCCAGCGCCAGCCGGGGCTCGTGCTCCCGCACCGACTCCGGCAACAATGCCCATTCCTCTTCGGCCACATAGGGCGGATTGCTGACTACCAGGTCTACCGGGCCCCTCAGCGGTGAAGCCAGGTCGGCCTGCAGGAAGTGGATGCGGTTCGCCACGCCGTGACGGCGGGCGTTCATCACTGCGACGCTCAGTGCGGCGCGGGAGAGGTCGGTGGCATAGATGCGGGCGCGGGGCAATCGGACCGCCAGGGCCACTGCCACACATCCGCTCCCCGTCCCCACATCCACCACGGTCCGCGGGCCCCGCTCCAGGGCCAGTTCTACCAATGTTTCCGTCTCCGGGCGGGGGATGAGCACGTCCGGCGTAACGATGAAATCCAGACCGAAGAACTCCACCCGTCCGGTCAGGTAGGGGAGGGGGATTCCCGCGGCCCGGCGGGCCAGCAGGTCCCCGTAGCGGGCCCGCTCATCGGGGCTCAGGGGCCGCTCCGGATGGGCCAGGATGGTCGTTCGGGTGAGCCCCGTCGCGTGGGCCAGCAGGACCTCTGCCTCCAGCCGGGGTGTATCAGTGACGGGAGCCAGCGCAGCGGCCCCTTCCCGTAGCGCGGCGGCAATATCGGAGATAGGACACGGGTGTACACGGATCACACGGATGCTCACGGATTTTACGTTCGTTGGAATGGCATCATCCTGTTGCTGCGTCCTGATCTCCGATGCACTCTTACGAAGCCGCCAGGGCCACCGGGCGATACCGGGCAGCGGGTCCACCAATGATTCGGGTAGGTTGAACCGGGGTAATGAGAGTGCCATCGCGCTGGCGGATGAATTCGGTGATACCCTGCGCATCCACCGAAATGTAGAAAGGGTCATCCGGGAGAGGTTCACCGGGCTGGGCCAGGATGTAATCGCCGTCTTCCCCTACCTGTTGCTGAATCAACTGATGCACTTGCGAATCATCGGGGAGGGGGAACACGCAGCAATCGGCCGTCAGGACCAGCCACTCCCGCAGAGGAACCACCTTCAGGGTTTTCCCCTCCAAAAGCACAGACGTGTGCTTGGCGTGCTCTCCCCACAGCGCAGCCGTAGCTCCATCCACAAAACCGATAGGTAGAAAAAGGGTGAGGCTTCTCTGCTGAGGATTGGATGTGATCACTCTTTCTGTCAGGTGCTGAATCCATGTTTCTAACTGATCACACTGGCTGACCCGTTCTACCTGATTGTGGCTCACCCAGTATCGGCGGGCTGTATCCAGCAACTCTTGGGCCGCATAGTATTCGTTAAGGGCTTCAAAATGGTCGCCCATTAAATGGTGGACCAGACCAAGGTTAAAGGCAGCGACGGCTTCATTATGGCGCTGGTCGCGGCCAGTCTGCTGCCTGAATATATCACGGGCCCTACGGGCCAATTCACGGGCCAGCAGAGCGCGACCCGTTCCCCAACCTGTTCCCCAGTAGATGTTGCTCAGGCAGAGCGCGGCCATCCCCTCACCGATGGGATGGTGCCCCCGACGGGCGACCTCCAGGGCTTCATGCATCAGCCGCTCCGCTTCCCCCAGATTCCCTGCTTTCAGGAGGTCCAGTGCCCGAATGACCATCCGTACAGCAGGGAAGTCCTGGCTACTTTCGGTATACAGCACGCTGGTTGGGATAGCCCATAAAACCTGGTATGCCATCTCACTCCTTTCCTGAGAGAACGGGGACAGTTCAGAAGGCACAACACTCTGTCATCCTGTCAGCATCCGCTCCTCGCCCAGGAGTTCCTGGAGCCGGCGGAGGGTGCGGATGGCCTCCGGGGGCAGGAAGGCGCGGGTGAAGGGGTCGTAGGACATCAGGCGCAGGGTCTCGGCCAGGCGGGCTGCCAGCAGGTACGGGCGGAGTTCAGCGTCGCTGATGGCGACGCTCTGGAGTTCCCGGATCAGGGTGATGAGCATCTCCGCCTGAGCCCGGGCGCGAACCGCCTCCATCCGCAGAAGTTCCGCCTCTCCTTCCACCCGGGTCGCCGCCGCCTGGCTCTCCCATTCGGCTCGCCAGGCCTCTATCCACTGGGTGGGGATTTGTTCATCCTCCACTTTGATCTCCCCCAGTTGGACGTTCAGGATACGTGCCCCGACCTTCGGCGCCTCCTTCTGCAACTCTTCTTCCAGACGGCGCCGGATGACCTCCCGGGGATGTTCAATCTCATCCCCCGTGGGGCCCAGCAGCCAGTCCAGGTAGTACTCCGCCAGGATGTTGCGCAGAATCCCCTCGGTGAAGCCCACCACTACCCGCCCCCGCCAGTCCATCGGGGGGCCCTGGAAGTCCGGATCGCGCACCCAGCGGGCCGTTGCGGCCTTGAAGACTGCCTCGGGGGTGAACGGATAGGGTTCGTCCTCCGTCGGCGGTTTCGGGGGCCCGCCTCCTGCAGGCCGGTCGTCTATCTTGAAGCGGATGTCGGCCTCGCAGGTGACGGGGATGCCATCCCGGGTCATCCCCTTGACCGGGAACGTCCACTGCTGGGGCCGAAGGTCTATGATTTCCCAGACCTTCTCAAACGGTTCCAGGTAGGGGTAATTCTTCGGTTTGGGGAGATGGGCGCTCAGGACCCGTTCCGGCCGTCCGCACCGCTCCGTCACGACGGCCGAATCGTTGTAGATGACCAGGTACCCCGGGCCGCCCACCCGGTGCAGGACGGAATTCTCCCCGGCGGCCAGTTTGCCTTCCTTAACCAACAGGTACGGCCCGAATCTCCAGACCCCGAAGAGCAGACGGTAGAGAAACGACCCGGCCTCTCCCAGTGTGCGAATCTTGTAGAGAGTTTTGATAAAAGAGGCTGCGACCCGGGCCGCCACCGCGATGGCGATGAGGCAGGGGATGGCGTAGACGACGCTCAGGGCGGCGAAGAGAAGCGTATTGGAAGGCCTGCCTCTCTGGGCGATCAGGGCGAGCAGCATACCCAACAACGTCACCAGGATGATGACCGGGCCGGCAAATAGGAATACACGCTTCAGGTGTCGGAGGGCCCATTTGGGGGTCATGACGACGCCTCCTTCCCCCCAGCCTCCGCCCCCAGACGGCGCAGTTCTTCGGGGGTTTCGCGAGGCAGGTAGCGCCGCATCATCGGCTGCTGGGTCATCTCCTCCAGGATTTTCAGGAACTGGTCCACGATTTTCTGCGGCGTGACCGGTGTATCGGGGCGGTCCAGTTCCGCCAGTTGCTCCCCCAGCGCCAGGATCAGGTGGGCCTGGGCTTCGGCGCGGGCCTGCTCTATGCGCCAGAGCCGCTCCCGTTGGCCCTCAGCCTGCTGGACCAGAATCCGGCGCACCCATTCCGCCCGCCAGTTGCGCACGCGCTCCTTTAGCACTTCCTCCCTGATAGGCAGTAAATTGCTGATACCCCCGCCGATCAACTGAATGCCGAAGGGCTCCAGTTCGGCCCGCAGGCGCTCCCGGAACTCCCGGGCGATGCGGACCCGGGGCGGCTCCTCGCCGGGGTCATAGCGGTAGAGGTCGTCAAAGTCGTACCGGGCCAGGATGTCCTGGAGGATACGGGTGCCACATAGTTGGGGGAGTTCGTCCCATGTATGCTGCGGGTGGTCGGGGCTTCCGGCGACGGCCATCATCTGGGCGTGGACGGCCCGGAATGCCGCGCTCTTGCGGTACGGGAACGGCTCACCCGGGCGCGGCTGCTGTTCCCCCCGATCAATCTGGAAGGGGGTGAAGGCCAGCACTTTGACCTGGATGCCGTCCCGGGTCAGGCCCTGCACGGTGAACGCGCGCAGTTGGGGGCGCAGGTCCAGGGTCCGCATCGGACGGTCGGCAAAACCGGTGAAGGAAAGACCCGGCCCCTGAGCCCCCTTGAATTTGATTCCGTCGGAAACGGCGACCGCGTGGTCGCAGTCGGAGATGATGATGCCACTCCCAATAGCGAACATCGCCAGGGCGTCCCCCTTTCCCCGCTCCTCAATTTTGTCCTCCTCCCGAGGTTCCCGGGTGACCACCCAGAAGGGATAGTGCATGCCCAGGGCATAACCCAGAAGAATTTTGGCCGCTGTCCAGTGGTTTTGAAGGCGGGAACGGAGTCCATCCTTTTTGACGCTGGGGTCTGGAGGGGGGAAGGGAAGGACATAGCCACCCAGGACGAACAGGCTTCCAAGCAAGAAGAGCAGGAAAAAGGTCTCCGATGCGAAAAAGATAACCCCAAGGGCAGGGGGGATGAGCCGGTACATCATTCCAATCAAAACGATCAGATTGACGAGAAAGGCCAGCAAACCTGCTATAAAGAGTGAAATAGCGCGGGAGGACGCAAGAAGTGCGCGCAGGATTTCGGCTAACAGGGTCAGCACAAACAGGATAGATCCGATAACCAGAAATTTCCCCAGAAGATTGGGGGAAAGGATCCACAGAACTGCTGCTCCCCAAATGAGCCCGGCCAGCATGATACGGAGGGTTACCAGCCAGCCGGCGCCCTGGGGGAGGACGAGAATGAGCACAATCGCCGTCAACGGAATGGCCGCCAACACCGCCAATGGCCAGGCTGGACTCAGAAGGTAGAGAAGAAGACCCACAGGGATCAGGAACAATAGCAGGGGGAGAACGACATAGAGGAGGTATAACTCCGACAGGCCCTCTACCTTATCCAGTAGACCTTCTTCTATTATGGGAGGGGGCTCCTGTGCGGTCATATGGCTCCGTTCTTGTGGCACAGGGTGGTTTTATGGAAACGGCATGGGCAACTTAATTTCCCAAGGTATTTGCGACTGATTGGACATCGGGCCATATCGTCTCTCCCCCCTGCCCCCCTCCCCGCCGCTGCTTCGCGGCGCGGGGAGGGGGAGATAGAGGGGGTTTGAGGGGGTAAAACATTGCCCCCAACGGCTCACTCACAATTAAAGCTGTACATAAGAGTTCATCGGAAATTAGAGCGCAGCATCCGGGTTATGCTGAGTTCTATCAAGGAAGAAACCATGTTCGTCCGCGTCCATCCGCGTTCATCCGCGTCCTATTTCCGATGAAGTCTATAGCAAATGGAACTATGTTCACCGTCGGCTTTATTATAATACTCCAATAGCGGATTTCGTCAAGATGTTTTGCCTGATGTTCGGGCGCGAGTAGAGACAGAGGTCTCTGCCCTGTCCCTCAACCTATCCAAACTTCAGGTTTTGTTGATTGGGGTCAGCACAGACATGAGATAGGCAGTATCCACCCGGCGGGTCCGCTGGACGGCGCTCCGTTTGCGGAGCATGCGGGGGATGCCCAGGAGGCCCGCCAGCATGCCCCGCAGTCGGGCCCGCGCGGCCGCCCCCCGCCAGGCCCGCAGCGCCTCCCCCGCCAGACGAAACTGCGCCCGCAGGATGGCCCGCCAGTACCGCCGCCAGAGGTCGCCCGGATAATCCTTCACCAGCAGGTAGATGAAATTCCGCCCATCGTAGAAACTGGCGGTGACCCCGCCCCCGGTGGCGCTCAACTTGTGGTAGACGACGGCGCGCGGCGCGTAGACGCACCGCCACCCCGCCAGTTGCGCCCGCCACGCCAGGTCCACGTCCTCGCAGGAGTAGAAAAAGTCCTCATCCAGCAGGCCGATTTCATCCAGCATCGCCCGCCGGTACGCCGCGCTCCCCCCGCAGGCGCTGAAGACGTACTCCTCCCGGTCGTACTGGCCCTGGTCGTTCTCCCAGACGCCCCGGTTGCCCGGACGGCCGTCCACCCGATAGTAGTCCCCGGCGGTGTGGAGGACGTCCCGGCGGTCAAAGAGGCGCATTTTGGAGGCGACCAGCCCCGCTTCGGGGTGCCGCCCGAAGGCCGCCACCACTTCCTCCAGCCATTGAGGGTCGGCCTCGGTGTCATTGTTCAGAAGGACGATGAACTCACCGCGCGCGGCCCGGATGCCAGCGTTGCAGGCCCCGGCGAAGCCGCGGTTCTCCCCCAGGGCCAGCACCTGCACCTCGGGATAGTCCCGCGCCAGCAGGGCCAGCGACTCATCGGTGGACCCGTTGTCCACAACGATGACCTCAAAATCCCGGAAAGTCTGGCGGCGAAGGCTTTCCAGACAGGTCGGCAGGTGGGCCGCGCCGTTCCAGTTGGGAATAATGACGGTGACCCGTGGATTCTTCATCGTACCAACGACTGATACACTTCCTCAATCCGGTCGGCGATGCGGGGCCAGGCGAACCCCTCGGCCCAGCAGGCCGCGCGCTCTCCCATCCGGCGCCGGAGCCCCTCATCCGTCAGCAGGCGGACGATTTTCGCCGCCAGCGCCTCCGCATCCCGCGCCGGCACCCGGTACCCCGTCTGCCCGTGGCGGACCAGATAGGCCAGCCCGCCCACGTCCGAGGCGATGACGGGGGTCCCACAGGCCATCGCCTCCAGCGCCACCATCCCGAAACTCTCGTAGTCGCTGGGCATCACCACCATCTCGGCGGCGGAGTAGTAGTATGGGAGCGTATCCTGGTCCTGGGCCCCCAGAAAGGTCACCACGTCCCCGATCCCCAACTCCTCCCGCAACTCCTGAAGACGGACCATCTCGTCGTTATCTTCCACGCTGTACGGGTTGCCGCCGATGATGGGGACGCACATCCGGCAGACCAGTTCGGGGTGCCGACGGGCGATCAGTGCGATGGCCTGCAGCAGCGTATCTATCCCCTTCAGGGGCTCAATCCGGCCCACGAAGAGGATGCTCCGACAAGTCGGGTCCAGGGCCAGTTGCGCTTTGGCCTGAGCGGCGGGGAGGGGACGGAACCGTTCCAGGTCCACCCCCGGCGGGATGACCCGGATGCGGGCCGGGTCGGCTCCGTACAGACGCACCAGTTGCTCCTCCTCCACCGGAGTAGCCGCGATGACGCAGTCGGCGAAGCGGGTGATCTCCGTCTCCACCTCTATCCGCAGGGGCGGCTCCTGTTCCTGAGGCGTCCGGGCGACGGCGTTCTTCATGTGCCCCAGGGTGTGGAACATGTGGACGATGGGCGCGCCCCAGGCCTCCCGCAACGCCCGGGCGGCCCAGCCGGAGAGCCAGTAGTGGCTGTGAATGATGTCGTAGCGGATGCCGTCGGCCTCCGCCTGAGATAGCACCCCTGCCACAAACTCCGGCAAGTGGCCGTAGACCCGGTGTTTGGGGTAGGGCTGCTGGGGGCCGGCGGGGATGTGGATGACCCGCGCCCCGCGCCCCAGCGCGGTGCTGATGCGGGGGACGGTGGGGTCCTGGGAGCGGGTGTAGACGTCCACCCGGTGGCCCCGACGGGCCAGTTCCCGCGTCAGGTCCCGGACGTAGACATTCATCCCCCCGGTCTCTTTGCCCCCGAGGGTCGCCAGCGGACAGGTGTGGACGCTGATCTGAGCGATGCGCATGGCGGAGTTCACCACGAAGACACAAAGACACGAAGAAGAGACTGGCTCTTGACACTTCTGTTCAGGCAGGACACGGATTCACACCGATGCTACGGATGGACACAGGTTCCCAACCCGTAAATATCTGTCTTGCCCGTGCTCCCCGTTAAATGGGACACGGATGGGCACGGATGGTACGGATTTTCACGGATTTTTATCCGTGCCGATCCATAAAATCCGTGTTTATCCGTGTCCTGTTTCCAAACGCACGAAGGGCACGAAAGGCACGAAAGACGCGAAAGGCGCGAAAGGCACGAAAGACGCGAAAGGCACGAAATCCGTGTTTATCCGTGTCCTCTTTCCAAACTGTCAGGTGGCCAGAAGAAGAGATACACTTTGTGTCTTGGTGTTTTCCTCAAATCACTCCGGCGGACCGCCAGCGGGCGATGGTTTCGGAATCGTACCCCAGTTCGGTCAGGATGTCGGCGGTGTGCTCCCCCGGAGCGGGCGCGGGGCGGAGTTGGGGGGCCGGGGTGGCGGAGAAGAGCAGCGGGGGGAGCAGGCCTGCCCCACCCGGGGGCGGGACCATCCCCAGCGCCTGCACCGGAGGCGAATCCAGCGCTTCCGCCAGGGTGTACGCGGGCTCACAGCAGGCGTCCACTCCGGCTAAGGCCATCTCCCACTCCGCCCGGGTGCGGGTGCGGAAGAGCGCGCACATCCCCTCGTAGGTGGGGTTGCCGGGGACGGCGGGGGCGAACTGCTGGTCCAGCCAGTCCTCCCGCCCCACGGCGCGGCAGAACGCGGCCCAGAACTCCGGCTCCAGCGCGGAGAGGGTCACGTACCCGCCGTCGGCGGCCGCGTAGACGTTGTAGCAGACGACGCCGCCGGTCAGGTTGCTGGCCCCCCGGGCCATGGGCTGCCCGCCCTGCAGGTGGGAGACGGCGATGGGGAGCAGGGAGAGCGCTCCGCCCAGCAACGACACGTCCACCCGCTGTCCCCGGCCCGTCCGTTCCCGGTCCAGCAGTGCCAGCAGGATGCCCACAGCGGCCCAGAGCGCCCCCGCCAGGTCCGCCACCGGCGCGCCGGGGACGACCGGCGGCCCACTGCGCGGCCCGGTCAGGTCCAGAAGTCCTGCCAGCCCGATGTAGTTCAGGTCGTGCCCGGCCCGGTCCCGGTAGGGGCCGCGGGGCCCGTAGCCGCTGAGCGCGCAGTAGACCAGGCGGGGGTTGACTTCCGCCAGACGGTCGTACCCCAGGCCCAGCCGTTCCATGACCCCGGGCCGGAAACTCTCCAGGAGCACGTCGGCGGTCTGCACCAGGCGCAGGAAGACGGCCCGGCCTTCTTCTGTTTTCAGGTTCAGGGTCAGGCTCTTCTTGCCCCGGTTGACGGCGTGGAAGAGGACGCTCTGGCCGTCGGCGGCCAGCGGGGGGACGTACCGGGTCCAATCGCCGCCGCCCGGTGGCTCCACCCGGATGACCTCCGCGCCGAAGTCCGCCAGGATGAGGGAACAGCACGGGCCGGGCAGGAGACGGGAGAGGTCCAGGACGCGAAACGGTGCAAGCGGCATCGACGCTCCTTGAGTATGAAATCCCAAAGGCACAAAGACACCAAGAGGAATTAACAATTAACAATTAACAATTAACAATTAACAATTAATCATTAACTTCGTGTCTTTGTGTCTTTGTGGTAAACTATCTTATCCTGCCAGAATCTCCTCCAGGGCGGAGAGGAAGCGGGCGTTCTGTTTCGGGGTGCCCACGGTGATGCGCAGGAACTCCGGCAGGCCGTAGATGTCGCAGGGGCGGACGATGATGCCGCGCTCCAGCAGGCGCTGGGCCACCTCCCCCGCCCGGGGGCCCACCCGCACCAGGATGAAGTTGGTGTGGCTGGGGATGCAGGAGAGCCCCAGCCGCTGGACCCCCCGACAGATGAACTGCCGCCCGTTGATGGTGGCGGCAATCGTCGCCTCCAGAAAACCGCCGTCCTCCAGCGCAGCGATGCCCGCCGCCTGGGCCAGCCGGTTGACGGCGAAGGGCTCCTTCACCTTCAGCAGCGGCGCCAGCACCTCCGGGTCGGCCACGGCGTAGCCCAGACGCACCCCCGCCAGGCCGTAGATTTTAGAGAACGTGCGAATCGTCATCACGTTCTTCCGTCCCTCCCGAACATAGGCCAGGGTGTCGGGGAAGTCGTCGGCGTGGACGAATTCGTAGTAGGCCTCGTCAAAGACGACCAGGACGTGGTCGGGGACGCGCGCCATAAAGGCCGAGACCTCGTCGGCGGTCACGATGGTGCCGGTGGGGTTGTTGGGGTTGCAGACGAAGATGAGTTTGGTCCGGTCGGTGATGGCGGCGGCCATCCCCTCCAGGTCCAGACGGTAGTCCCGCAGGGGGACGGGGACCAGGCGGGCGCGCATTACATAGGTGTAGGTGTCGTAAATCGGGAAGGAGGGCCGGCCAACGATGACCTCGTCCCCGTTATCCAGATAGGCCAGGCAGGTCTGGACGATGACCCCGTCGGCGCCGTTGCCCACGGTCACCTGTTCCGGCTGGACGCCCAGGTGGCGGGCCAGGGCGTGGCGCAGGTCGTAACTGTCGCCGTCGGGGTAGAGGTGGAGGCGAGGGACCTCCTCCGCCAGGGCCCGCATGGCCCGGGGGGACGGCCCCAGAGGGTTCTCGTTGGAGGCCATTTTGATGATGTCGGTCAGGCCGTATTCTCGCTGTACTTCCTCAATGGGTTTGCCCGGCACATACGGCCGGATGTCGGCCAAACCCCGCTGCGGCCGAACAGGGCTCATGGTTCCTCCAGTAAGTGGGCAAGTTGGCAAGTGGGCAAGTGGGCAAGTGGGCAAGTGTGCAAGTTGGCAAGTGGGCAAGTGGCAGGTTTTACGGGATCCGGCGGGGCGGGCGGGCGCGCCGGGAGAAGAGCACGGCCAGCAGGAAGATGCCAGTACAGACCAGCACCATCGCCGGGCCGGACGGGATGTTCAGGTAGTACGAACCGTAGAGGCCGGCGAAGGCAGAGAGGACGCCGAAGAGGGCCGCCAGGCCCATCATCGGCCCGACCCGCCGCACCAAGAGGTAGGCCGTGGCTGGCGGGGTGACCAGCATGGCCACCACCAGCGCCACCCCGACCACCTGCAGGGACGCCACGACGGTGACCGCCAGCATGAACAGCAGGAGGTACCGGAGGAGCGAAGTGGGCAACCGGAGGACCGTCGCCAGCACCGGATCAAAGGAGACCAGTACCAACTCTTTGTGGAAGGCCACCGTCAGCAGTAACACCCCCCCGCCCAGAACCGCCGTCACGGCCAGGTCGGCGGGGGAGACGCCCAGGACGTTGCCGAAGAGGAAGTGGGTGAGGTCCACGGTGTAGGTGCGCACCGTGCTGAGCAGGACAACGCCCAGGGCGAACGCGCCGGAGAAGACAATGCCGATGGCAGTATCCTCCCGGACGCGGTTCTGGAGGTAGCCGATGGCCGCCGCGGCCAGGAGTCCGGCGGCCAGCGCGCCCGCGCTGAGGGGCCACCGGACCAGGTAGGCCACCGCCACGCCGGGCAGAATGGCGTGGGCCAGGGCGTCGCCGAAGAAGGCCATCCCCCTCAGCACCACGTAGGTGCCCAGCACGGCGCAGACCACCCCGACCAGGGTCGCGGCGAACAGTCCCCGGAGCATAAACGGGTAGGTCAGCGGCTCCAGCAGCCATCCCATTATCGCCGTCCTCCCGAACAGTGTACATCGCCCAACAGCATAGTTCCTCGTTCGTGCTCCCAGACGGTCAGTTGTCCGCCGTACACCCGCTGGAGGGTCGCCGGGCAGAGAGCGTCCCCGGGCGGGCCGTAGGCGACCACTTCGCCGTTGAGCAGAAGCACCCGGTCCGACCATTCCGCCGCCATCCGGAGGTCGTGGGTCGCCAGCAGGACGGTCACCCGCTGTTCCCGGAGGCGGTCCAGCAATCCCACGATGGCCTCTTCGCTGGCGGCGTCCACTCCGGCGAAGGGTTCGTCCATCAGGAGCAACGGAGCCTCCTGGGCCAGGGCGCGGGCGATGAAGGCGCGCTGCACCTGCCCACCGGAGAGTTCGCCCAGGGGACGGTCCGCCAGTTCCGCCAGCCCGACCTGTTCCAGCGCCCGCCGCACGGCCTCCCGGTCCCGGCGGGACGGCCGCCGCAGCCAGCCGATGTGCGCGACCCGCCCCATCATCACCACGTCGCCCACTGTCACCGGGAAGGTGAGGTCCACGTCCTCCCGCTGGGGGACGTAGCCGATGGAAACCCGCTCCCGCTGGGGGTTGCACCCGAAGACTTCCACCCGCCCGGACTCCGGGGAGAGCAGGCCGACGATGGCCTTGAAGAGGGTGGACTTTCCAGCGCCGTTGGGCCCGACGACGGCCACCCGTTCCCCTTCCGGGACGGTGAACGTGGCGTTGCGCAGGGCCACCCGTCCGTTGTAGGCGACGGTGAGGTTCTCCACCCGCAGGACTTCGCAGGGCGCAGGCATGTTTTCTCCCATCATTAGACTTCATCGGAAATAGGACGCGGATGAACGCGGATGGACGCGGACGAGCACGGACTTTTCCTTGATCTCTGGCATAATCCTGACGCTGCGCTCTAATTTCCGATGAACTCTATTGTCTCACCACTATGCCATTATAGCGCATAGAGGGGAAGATGCAAACCGGGGCAGGGTGTGTCCCAATTCTGTCGGACCTGGCCGCTTTGTAGGACAACTGCTCGCAGTTGTCCTACAACTTGGGACACACCCCCGGGGCATCTGCGTTTGACAGATCGTCCCTGTTAGGGTATAATTTAAATAATTGTTCACGCCGATGGAAATCGCCCTCCCTGGGCACTTCGTGCCGGTTGTCGGCCTGCCCTCACCCCTCCGGCGCCGCCGGGGATGGGGTGAGGGCGGCGAAGGGCCTTCGGCCCGAGGGGGGCTTCCTCGCCCCGAGGGCCGACCAAAGGCCTGCGGCCCAGGAAGGGTGACTTTAGTCAGCGCTGAATAATAGTTACTAATTTAGATTGCACCCTTCCAAACAAAAACGCCCTCGGCGGTGGTTACGGCACCGACAGAGGGCTCGTCTCCACGCCGGCACGGACGGCGCAGAGGTTGCCCATAGTATACCCCAGAAGGCGGCTCCCGTCCAGTCCCGGCGGGGCCGCTTTTTCGTTCCCTGTGTCCTACCCGAAAGGAGCACCGATGGATCCCACCGCTTCGGGAGACCCGACGTCCCTCTGGAATTCCTCTGTCCTCCTGCCATCCTACCTGGGCGTCTTTTCCTATCTCCCCACCCCCTGTCCCCTGTCTTCCCTGGAGCAGGCCCACCGGTCGCTCCGGACTCTTTAAAAGTCCAGCGGGCTGCGCACCGCCAGACCGCCGCGCTGGAGGATGTGGGTGTAGATCATCGTCCGCACATCCTTATGGCCCAGTAACTCCTGGACGGTGCGGATGTCGTAACCGGCCTGAAGGAGGTGGGTGGCGAAGGAGTGCCGCAGGGTATGCGGGGTCACGCGCTTGGGGATGCCCGCTTCCCGGGCCGCCTGTTTGACGGCCCGCTGCAGGCCGGAAGGGTCAACGGGATGGCGGCGGACTTTACCGCTGCGGGGGTCCACAGAACGCTGGGCCGCGGGGAAAAGATACTGCCAGATGAACTCACGGGCCGCATAGGGGTACTTTCGTTCCAGCGCGTCGGGTAGATAGACCTCCCCGTACCCGGCCGCCAGGTCCTCTTCAGGGAGCCAGGGAGCGGAGGAGCAAGGGGGCAGATGAGCAGAGGAGCAAAGGAGCAGAGGAGCAGAGGTGATTTCTCCCCAGCACCCTAGTGGTTTGTCAGGCTTGTTTTTGTGGACGGAATTTGCCAACATAACGAGCGCAGAGACTCACAAAAGTACGGTTGACAAACCACTGGCTCCTCCGCACCTCCGCCCAGAGAGCACCTCTGCACCTCTGCTCAGAAAGGGCCTGATTCTGGGTGGAGGCGGAGACGTTCCCTTCCACGGCCCGGTGGGCCAGGAAGGCCTGGATTTCGGGGGCGCCCATCTCGGCGGGGTGGCGTTGGCCGTGGAAGAGAATGAAGCAGCGCACCCAGTCCACGTAGGCCTGTTCGGTGCGGTAGGAATAATGCTTGAGCCGAAGGACTTCCCGGAGTGGGTCCAGCAGTTTTTTCGCCGTGGTGAACTCCTTCTGAAAGGGGGTGGTGGTATTGCCCGATTTTTGCTGTTTAGGCGGATGATGTCATCATTGTAGCACCATTCCTGCAGTTGTCACAAATTTGCTGTTTAGGTGGACGGTTGCCAGATATAAGCCGTTACGCTGCAATTGTCAACCTAATCCCATGTTAGCAGGCCCGAAGAAGGAACGTTCTGGGCCGGAGAAGGGCAGTCGGGCGGCGAGGCCTGTTTCGGGTCTCTGGGGGCGCGAGTCGGGCCAGGTGGGCCTGCTAACCCGCGCATTCAGCCGACAGCGCTCCGCTTCGCTGCGCTCGCTCCGCGCTGCGGCTGATGCGCCGATCGTTGGGCGGCCTGATCACTTTACCTGGAGCGTGTATGCGCTATTTGACTGAACTTTACTACCTGCAAGACCAAAGAGCATTCCCCTTCCGAAAAGCCGTAACGGCTACAGCAACAGTTGTTGCCCAGGGGTGCGATTATTTTTTACACAAAGATCATTGCTCCCTAAGCTTGGCCATTGGGCAGCATTAACCGCTGAAAGGGGGATGTGAACGATGAAGCGCGCATTGCTTGTGCTCTTGCTGGTCAACCTGATGCTATCCGCCTGCGCGCCTGCGTCCGCCCCAACGCCCATACCTAGCGTGACGCCAGCGCCAACTGCAACCCCTGTGCCAGCGAGCACTGCCACTCCCACCAGCACCCCTACGTCTTTGCCAACTAACACACCAACTCCTACCAGCATACCCACGCCGACAACAACCCCCACCCTCATTCCCACCTTCACCCTCTCGGGCGTGGTCTTCTTTGACTACAACGGAAACGGCATCCGGGACGAAGGGGAACCGCCCATCCCCAGCGCAAAGGTGCAGGTAGGAAGCCTCACTGCCACCGCCGGGCCAGATGGCAGTTACACCCTCAAGAGGGTGCCACAAGGCCGGCAGCAAGTCCGGCTCTCTGCCCCCGGATTCCGCTACACCTCGCTTTCGGTGGAGGCATTCCAGCCTGTTGAGAGGCCGGTAGCAGTTACGGTGGAAAAGGACACCCGCTGTGATTGGGGGCTGATGCAGGGGTTTTTGACGTTGCCCTTCCGGGGGAATTACAAAATAGACAGAATGTATGACCATCAGCCAGGAAAAGAAATTTTGTGGTGGAATGGCCCTCACCAATGCGAAGCGGATGACAATATATGTTATGCTGTGCCTCCAGGCACAAATGAACACCCGGGAATTGACTACAGGATGCCGGAAGGCACCCCTGTTTATGCAGCGGCACCGGGTCTCATCCGTTTTATAGATGAGTGCAACGGGGTCACAATTGTGCATGATGTGAATGTAGCGGGGAGACCTCTATTTACCATATATGCTCATCTTTCTCAGGTTGTTGTTCGTCGTGGTCAAAGGGTCAGCAGGGGTGAATTAATCGGATACTCGGGCAGGAAGTGCACACCGTATGACCATTTACACTTTGATTTGCGATCTGCTCCCAATGATGCGAAATATTGGGCTTTTATAGATCCTTACAAGCCAACAGTCGATGTACCAGAAGGATTCTGGCTAAGCGGTGAACCGTTACCTATTTGGACTCAGGAATACCACCCAGCAAACAATTTGGGTTTTTGGACTGAACTCAATCTTCCCCATTCACCTTGACATAACGTGCGCTATACCTTCGGAAATTAGATCGCAGCGTAGGATTATGCCAAAGATCGAAAAATCCGTGCTCGTCCGCGTCCATCCGCGTTCATCCGCGTCCTATTTCCGATGAAGTCTATTAAATTCCGTCTCTGGCTCTCATTAGCCAGGGGGCAGGAATCCAATACACACGCATCACCGGGTGTTTTGGTAATGGTACTTTGCTGGGCGGCGCGCTATGATAAAATCGTGGGATGCGGCGGTATCGTTCGTACCTTGACAGCCGAGAAAAAGGTGTTTGCCAGACAAAGGCGCCTTGCTCCAGTGGGCGGTTGTGCCTAACAAGCGGCTGTGCGACCCGTTTACCCGAAACCGCGAAAGGCGCAAATCGGGCGCGGCTGACGCCCCGCCGTTGGGCCGCTGAGAATTGAAGGCATCGCAGGAATGTCCACTTCGGCATCCCCTGCTGGCGTGGCGGGGAGCGGTTGCAGGCCCTCCCGCTGGCTGGCGGCGAGGGGTTGGTCATCCCCGGCCCGGAGTCGGGAGAGAGCGCGGGGCTTGTTTGGGCAGAAAGGTTCCGGGTGGGCGTCGCCGACCGGCCGGTAGTGTGGGGCCGGTCATTCCCGGAGTTTGTGGGAAGGGAGCACGGGGCTCGTTCGGGCAGAGGGCGCGGTTCCCCGGCCCGGGGTGGGAAAGGGGCCGGTGGCGGTTGGGGCAGTGGGCGTTGCGGGAAGGGCGCGCCGATTGGGGGGCTGGCCGTCCGGAAGTGCGCCGTTCCCTTCGGAGAGAGGTCCAACGGCAGGCGGGGGCCGGTAGGGGAGCGGGCGGTGGAGCAGGCGGCGGGGACGGCGGGCCGTCGGGACGTCGGCGCTTCGGGGATGCCCCCGGCGGCGGGAAGTCCGCAGGCGGGCGGGGGCTGGCGGGGAGCGGAGGAGACCACACCGGAGTCCCCGCCGGCATCCAGCGATGGAAGGCTGAGGGGTCTTTCGTCCCGGGCGGGGCGGGCGGGCCGGCGGGGGGCTGGTGGGGGAGCGGGCCGGGTAGCCGGGGGCGCTTCTGGAAAAGGGAATGGCGGCCCAACCCGCGCTTTGAGCCGACAGGCCTCCCTTCGGTCGGCCTGCGGCTCAAGCGCCGATCGTTGTCCGCAAGCCCCGAAGGACTGATTTCCGGGCCGGAAGCCAGGGGGGCGGGCGGCAAAGCCGCCCGCCCCCCACCCCGACGCCCACCCTACACAAACTCCCGAAATACCCAGTTCCCCAACAGTCGCCCGCGCGGGGTGAGACGCGCGGTCTGCCCATCCCACTCCAGGAGACCCAGGTCAGAGAGGCGGGCCAGCGCCCCACCGAAGACATCCGCCAGCCCCACGCCGAAACGGGCGCGGAAACGGGCATCGCTCACGCCGCTGACCAGCCGCAACCCCATCATCATCGTCTCCCCCATCTCCAGACGCGGCCCAATCTCCTCTACCTCCTCCGCCACCGACTGCCCCGCCGCCAGCCGACGGATGTACTCCTCCGGATGCCGGACGTTGGTCCAGCGCCGCCCTCCCCACCAGGACGACGCCCCCGCCCCGAATCCCCGATACGGTTCGTTGTACCAGTACGTCAGGTTGTGGCGGCAGAAATACCGCTCGGACCGGGCCCAGTTGGAGAGTTCGTAGTGGACGTACCCGGCCCGCGTCAGGCGCGCTTCGGCCCACTCGTACATCTCCGCCGCCGCGTCATCGTCGGGCGGGGGGAGTTCCCCCCCAGCCACCCGCCCCTGAAGTGGAGTCCCCTCCTCCAGCGTCAGCGCGTAGAGGGAGAGGTGGTCGGGCTCCAGGGAGAGCGCCGCCTCCAGCGTCTCCTGCCAGCGGGCGAGGGTCTGCCCGGGCAGGCCGTAGATGAGGTCCAGGTTGACGTTATCCAGGCCCGCCGCCCGCGCCGCCCCCACCGCCTCTACCGCGTCCTCCCAGGAGTGAGTGCGCTCCAGCAGGCGCAGTTCGTCTTCGTGAACCGACTGCACTCCCAGGCTGAGCCGGTTGACGCCCAGTTCCCGCACCGCCCGCAGATACGCCCGGTCCACCGTACCGGGGTTGGCCTCCAGGGTGACCTCCGCGTCCGGGAGGAGGGGGAACCGTTCCCGCAGACCATCCAGAATGCGGGCCAGGACGTCCACGGGGAGCAGCGACGGCGTCCCCCCGCCGAAGTAGACCGTGGCGGCCGTAGCGCAGGATGTATCCTGCATAATTTCCGCGCAGAGCGCCTCCCCGTAGGCCGGGATGAGGGCCTCCAGCCCGGCGTAGGTGTTGAACGCGCAATAGGCGCACCGGCTCCGGCAAAACGGGATGTGGACGTAGAGGGCAACCATCACGTTTCACGTTTCATGTTTCACGTTTCACGTTTTACGCCATTTCGTTGGAGCACAACAACCGCCACCAGCACCAGCGCGGCGCCCAGAATCTGCGGCCACTCCATCCGTTCGCCCCAGACGGCCCAGCCCAGGACGGCGGCGATGACCGGCTCCAGGGTGGCGACGATGCTGGCGTTGCTCGCGGGCACCCGCCGGAGCCCCAGGTTGAAGGCCAGCCCGCCCCCCAGCGTGGGCACCAGCCCCAGCAGGACCAGCCAGAAGAGCAGGGACGGGGTGGTCAGGGCACGGGCAAGGGCCGGGGGCGACTGCAGGGGGAGGAGGAAGAGGGCCCCGATGCCCAGCGCCCAGGCCAGGGTGGCCCAGGCGGTGTGGCGCCGCTGGGCGAGTTTGCTGAAGACGGTGTACGCTCCGTAGGTCAGGCCGGCCCCCAGGCCCGCCAGGATGCCCGGACCGTTCAGCCGTACTCCCGCCGGGTCGTAGGCCCGGCCCACCAGCGCACACCCGACAAACGCCAGGAGGAGAACCCCGCCCCGCCGAAGGGTCCACCGTTCCCCAAGAAAAAGCATACTGTAGAGAGAGACCCAGACCGGCGCGGTGTACATCAGGACCGCCGCCACGCCCATTCCGGCCCGGTCAATGGCGTGGATGTAGACGATGTAGAACGCCGCCACGCCGATCAGTCCGAAGGCCAGAAAGAACAGGGCATCGTTCCGGGTCAGCCGTAAGGAGGGCCGGTCCCGCCAGAAGAGAACGAGGAAGAGGGCCAGGGCAGCAATGCTGGCCCGGAAGAGGACGATGGTCAGCAGGGGGAGGCCGGAGGCCGCCAGGCCTTTGTAGAAGAGGCCCAACGTGGCCCAGAGCGCCGCTGCCACCAGGACCAGAGTGTAGCCCCCGAGGCGTCTCACAGCGGGACCTCAACCCCCAGGTTCTGGCGGCGGGCCGCCTCCAGGACGGCCGCAGCCGCAGCCACATCCTGCACCGCCACCCCCACCGACTTGAAGAGGGTGATCTCGTCCGGAGACAGCCGCCCCGGTTTGAGGCCGGCCACAATCTCCCCCAGTTCGGCCCAGATGTGCTCCTCCGTCATCCGGCCCTCCCGGATGGGGATGAGCAGGTCGCCGGCCTCGGCCAGACTGGCGGTGCGGTGGTCAATGACCACGCGCGCTCGCAGGACGGTCTCCGTGGGGACCTCCCGCATCTGAGGGGTGTAGGCGCCGACGGCGTTGATGTGGGTGCCGGGGCGGACGTCGGCGTCGTCAAAGACGGGGGTGGTGGAAGTGGTGGCGGTGCAGACCACGTCTGCCCGGCGGACCGCCTCGGCGGGGCTGGCGGCGACGTGGACCGGTATCCCCAACCGCCCGCCCATTTCCCCCGCATACGCCTGGGCCCGCTGGGGGTCCACGTCGTAGACCCAGGCCTCCCGGATGGGCCGCACCGCGCAAACTGCCTCCAGTTGGGTGCGGCCCTGCGCCCCCGCGCCGAAGACGGCGGCGACGGCGGCATCCGGACGGGCCAGGAGGTCGGTGGCGGCGCCAGAGGCGGCCCCCGTCCGCAATGCCGTCAGCGACGCGCCCTCCATCGCCGCCACGGGCGCCCCGGTCTGGGCGTCTATGACCACCACCAGGGCGTGGATGAGGGGCAGGCCCCGGGCCGGGTTGTCGTTGAAGACGGACACCATCTTGACCGCCATCTGGTCGTCGGCAGCCAGGTAGGCAGGCATAAAGAGAGTGAGGCCGTTGTGCCGGGGGACGTGGACCGGCACCCGCAGCGGCACCTCGGCCTGTCCGGTGGAGAGTTGGGCGAAGGCCCGCTTCATAGCCTCCACGGCCTCCCGCATGGGCAGGGCCTGCCGGACGTCGTGGTGAGAGAGGATGAGCATGGGACCTCCTGAAACGTGAAACGTGATGTGTAGCCTTTGTGTCCTTCGTGGTTTTTACAAAACGAAAACCGGGCGCGAGAGGGCGCGCGAGAGGTCGTCCGGATGCATCTCGTCCAGCGACTGGCCCTGGGGGCCGCGGAACATCGCGCCGGGCAGGACGACGGTCCCTGAAGGCGGGCGCTCCCGCAGGTGGGCCACCACGTCCTCACCGGTCAGGAGGCCCGCCACGGTGACCGTCTCGCCGAAAAAGCGGTTGGGGACGGGGACGACGTCGGCCCGAATGCCGGTGCGGTCGGCAAATTTGGCCGCCAGGCCCTCCAGGACGGGCGCCATCAGCACCCCCGTGACCCAGGTCTGGGACGGGCCCCCCAGGGCGGCCAGCGTCCGCTCCACCTCCCGCCACCGATCCAGCAGCGCCCGCACCAGCCCCACCCCATTCTCCGTCAGGTCCAGGCCGTCGTAGGCCGCGCGCGGGGGGACGGCCTCCCCCAGCCGGAGGTACCACTCGTCGCTCAGGTAGACAAAACGCACGCCCAGCCGACGCCGCAACCGCCGCTGCCAGGCCGTTACCCCCTCCCAGACCCCGCGCATCTCCTGCGGGGTGTACGGTCGGCATCCGCCCCGGTGGTACTTCGTCAGCCCCACCGGCACCACGCTGACGGAACGGACGGACGGGTAAAGGTCCGCCAGGTCGCCGATGGACCGGTCCAGATGGGGGCCGTCGTTCAGGCCCGGCATCAGGACCAGTTGGGTGTGGACTTCAACGCCCATGCGGGCCAGGCGGCGCAGTCCGTCCAGGACGTCCGGGGCGCGGGGGTTGCCCAAAATCCGCCGCCGCAGGTCGGGGTCGGTGGCGTGGACGGAGACATACAGGGGGCTCAGGTGTTGCTCTTCAATGCGGGCCCAGTCCTCCTCCGTCAGGTTGGTCAGGGTGATGTAACTGCCGAACAGGAAGGAGTACCGGTAGTCGTCATCTTTGATGTAAAGGGACGGGCGCAGTCCTCGGGGCATCTGGGTGACGAAGCAGAACTCGCAGCGGTTGTTGCAGCGGCGAATGTCGTCAAAGGTGGGACGGGCGAAATCCAGGCCCAGCGGTTCGTCGTACCGGCGGCGTGCCTGCAGGGTCTGCTCCACCCCTCCCCGTCGGACACGCAGGGTCAACCGCTCCTGGGCCCCGTAGAACTGGACGTCTATGAGGTCCCGCAGCGGGTGCCCGTTGATGGCCAGAAGTTCGTCGCCGGGGCGCAGGCCCAGCCGCGCGGCCAGACTATCCGGATGGACGGCGGAGATGAGACCAGGCATGAGGGAATGACCAATGACGGAATGACCAATGACGGAATGACCGATGAGTTGTATCCTGACTCCTCCTCATCCCCCCAGCCCCCTTCTCTTCGTTTTGGGGAGGAGAAAGGGGAGAAAGGGTGGGGGTTTGAGGCGGGCGGTGAAGCCACCCGTCTCACCCCCCCAACTCTTCCCCCTCCCCGGGCAGGGGGGACCAGCGGTAACTCAGTTTGTAACTGCGGGCGATCATCAGCGTCTGGGTGGAGCGGACGCCGGGGATCGGGTGAATCTGCTGGAGCAGGAAATTGGTCAGGTGGCTCAGGTCGCGGCAGAAGACTTCCATAACCAGGTCAAAGGCCCCCAGCGTCATGACCAGATAACTGACTTCGGGGAGTTCAGCAATACGGCGGGCCACCTCGTCTATCTGCCCTGGGGCCACGGTGACGCCGACAATTGCCGGGGCCTGGAAGCCCAGCGCGTAGGGGTCCACGATGCCCACGGTGCGGATCACCCCCGCCTCCACCAGGGCCCGGTAGCGAAGGCGGACGGTCGTCTCAGAGACGCCGGCCTGGCGGGCGATGTGGGTGAAGGGGGTTCGTCCGTCCTGCTGCAGCGTCTGCAGGATCAGACGGTCCAGGTCGTCCATTGGGGTCTGCATGCGCGCCTCCTGCGGTCAGCGGAAATGGCGGGGGAGGGGTTTTGCGGCGGCCGAAGGCCGCCGCAAAACCCCATCCGCCTATCCGTTATGATACTGCATCTTGCCGGGTTTGCAAGGGGGGATGGGGGTTTGGGGGCGGCGGCTTCGCCGCCGCCCCCAAACCCCCACTTCGTGCGCAGAAGGGCGGAAGGGTGTATAATCCGGCCAGCAAGATCAAGCGCCATAAAGGAGACCGATGAGCCTCTACTACGCGACCATGGACTCACCCTTCGGCCCGCTGATGCTGGTCGCCACGCCGACGGGCCTGTGCCGGGTGGGGCTGCCCGGCGAGGGCCGGGCCGCCCTGAAGGGGTGGCTGGCACGGTGGGTAGGGCCGGAAATTCCGGAGGAGAACCCGGCGGCCCTCTCCCCGGCCGTCGCCCAACTGCGGGAGTACTTCTCCCGCCTCCGCCGGGAGTTTGACCTGCCCCTGGACCTGCGGGGCACCCCGTTCCAGCAGCAGGTCTGGGCGGAACTCCGGAAGGTCCCCTACGGCCAGACCGTCTCCTACGGCGAACTGGCCCGACGAATCGGGAGGCCCGCCGCCGCGCGGGCGGTGGGGCAGGCCGTGGGGGCCAACCCCGTCCCCATCATCGTCCCCTGCCACCGGGTGGTGGGCGCCGACGGTTCCCTGGTGGGCTACGGAGGTGGGCTGGAGATCAAGTCGGCCCTGCTGCGCCTGGAGGGAGTGCTCCGGTAGGGGAAAAAAACCACGAAGGACACGAAGGGCACGAAGGGTACGAAGGGTTTTCCTTCGGACTGGAGGCCTCTCTTTTGGAGCCACGGGCCGCTGGTCGGCCTTGCTGACCCTGGCTGTGCCACGCCTGCCAGGAGGCTGGGGAGGCGCCGGGTACGGGGCTGGTGGAAGAGGTGCGGCGGATTTTGCGGTGACTGGAAGTCACCCTTCCTGGGCCTGCGGCCAGTGGTCGGCCTTCGCCGACCGGGGATGGCGTCGGCGGAGGCCGACGCCCGGCACGTAGCACCCAGGGAGACCGATTTCCAATCGGTGCGGGAGCGGCGGCTGAAGCGGCCAGCCCCGCCCGACGGTAAACCGTCGGGCTGATTCAACGAAGCCCTGCGGGCTACTCATCAGCCCCAGAGGGACCCGGTAGCATCAGCCCAGGCCGCGTTGGGCGACGATGTGTTGAGTCCCAGAGGGGCCTTGCAGAAGGGTGACGCTTCAGCGTCGGGCAAATATCTACCCCTCCATCACCCGCACCGCCCCCGGTTCTAACAGGTCCGCCAGTTTCTCCCCCAATTCGTCGCAGTAGCGGGTGGAATGGTTGGGGAATTCCAGGACGACGTCGCCGTTGGCCCCGCCGACCAGCCGGAAGGTGAACCGGTCCTCCCCCGGGTAGGCCGTCAGCAGTTCGTGGACGGCGGAGAGGAGGCGGAAGTCCCGCTCGTTGTCGCCGCTGCGCCGGATGGTGATCTGGACCGTCCGGCTGCGCAGGCCGACGGTCTGCGCTACCCCCGGCATCTCCGCCTCCCGCCAGGCCCCGTACTCTGGGGCGGACTCCCGCAGCGTCATCGTCCCCGGAGCGCGCGGGCGGATCACTTCCTCCGGCGTCTTGACCCACTGGCAGATCAGGCTCGGCGGCTCCCGGCGGGCGTCCACTTTGCCACAGACCACCACCAGCGCCTCCGGCTGCCACTTCTCCCGGCTCTCCGCCCAGACGCGCGGGAAGACGACCACATCACAGGCCCCGTACAGGTCCTCCAAGGTGACGAAGGCCATCTCCTTGCCGTCCTTCGTCGTGTGGCGCCGGATGCGCCGGACCATCCCGGCGACGGTGACGACGGATTCGTGCGGCTCCTCGTGTAACTGGCCCGCGTAGGCGTTGATGACGTCCGCCAGTTCGCGCGCGGCGCGGGTCAGGGGATGCTCGGAGAGGTAGACCCCCATCAGGTCCTTTTCCCACTCCAGCATTTCCCGCAGGGGCACCTCCGGGACCGGCGGCAGGCCGACGAACAGGTCATCGTCGTTCTCCATCCGGATTCCGGTGGCCTCGCCGAAGAGGCTGAGTTGCCCCACGTCCCTCGCCTGGTGAGTACGGGCGCTGAGGTCCATCATCCGGTCCATCGCGGCCAGCAGGCGGGCCCGGGGGCCGAACTCGTCCAGCGCCCCCGCCCGGATCAGACTCTCCAGCGCCCGCCGGTTGACCAGCCGCAGGTCCACCCGACGACAGAAGTCAGTCAGCGAGGAGAACGGACGGTTGCCCCGCGCGGCAAGGATGGCCCCCACGGGGCCGTCGCCCACGTTCTTGACCGCGCCCAGGCCGAAGCGGATGGATTTCCCCTCTATGGTGAAATCCAGGTCGGAGCGGTTGACGCTGGGCGGCAGGACCTCTATGCCCATCCGGCGGCACTCGTTGACGAGGACGCCGACTTTCTCGGTGTTGTGCCGCTCCACCGTCAGCAGGGCGGTCATGTACTCCAGCGGGTAGTGGGCCTTCAGGTACGCCGTCTGGCAGGTGACCATCGCGTACCCGGCGGCATGCGCGGCGTTAAAGCCGTAGCGCGCGAAGAACTCAATATCGTCAAAAATCCCCTCGGCGACTTCCCGCACGATGCCACGGGCCGTACACCCTTCCACAAACTTGACGCGGTGGGCCAGCAGGGCGTCCTTCTTCTTCTTGCCGACGGCCTTGCGGATGGTATCCGCCTCCCCGGGCTCGTATCCCGCCAGGTCGGTGGCGATGCGGATGATCTGCTCCTGGTAGACGATGATGCCGTAGGTCTCGTCCAGGATGGGGGCCAGGGCCGGGTGGCGGTACTCCACCTTCTCCTCGCCGTGCATGCGGCGGATGTAGGTAGGGATATATTCCATCGGGCCGGGGCGGTAGAGGGCCAGCGCGGCGACGATGTGATTGTAGCGGGTGGGGCGCATGTCCTGCAGGACCCGGCGGAAGCCCGCCCCTTCCACCTGGAACACCCCCATCACGTCCCCGCTGGAGAGCAGGCGGTAGATGGCCGGGTCGTCCAGGGGGATGGAGTCCAGGTCCAGCGACACCCCGTGCCGCTGACGGATGAGGTCACAGGCGCGGCGCATAATGGTCAGCGTGCTCAGTCCCAGGAAGTCCACCTTCAGCAGGCCGATGGCCTCCAGGTCCTCCATCGGCCACTGGGTGACCGCGCTGAGCACCGCCTCGCCCGTCGCTTCCTCCAACTCCTCCCCGTTCCGCTCCTCCGCCCCCCTGCTCCTCCGTCCCTCTGCTCCCCCGCTCCTCCGCTCCTCTGCTCCCGGGCTTCCCTGCTCTTTGGTCGGACGATGGAGGGGGCAGTACTCCACCAGCGGGGCGTCGGCGATCACCACACCGGCGGCGTGGGTGGAGGCGTGCCGGGCCACCCCTTCCAGTTGCATCGCCGTATCCAGCAGTTGACGGACGTAGGGGGTGGTTTCGTAAATTTCACGGAGTTCCGGCACCCCTTCCAGCGCCTCGGCAATGGAGACTGGCTTACCGGGGATGCTGGGGATCAGTTTTGCGATGCGGTCCACCTCCGAGAGGGGGATGTCCATCACGCGCCCCACGTCCCGCACCGCCGCCCGGGCCCCCATCGTCCCGAAGGTGATGATCTGGGCGACGTTCTCCTGTCCGTACCGCTGGAGGGCGTATTCAATCATCTCCGCCCGACGGTCGTCGGGGAAGTCCAGGTCAATATCGGGCATGGTGACCCGGCCCGGGTTGAGGAACCGCTCAAAGATGAGGTGGTTGGCAAGGGGGTCCACCCGGGTGATGTCCAGGCAGTAGGCGACGATGGAGCCACCGGCGGAGCCCCGGGCGTTGTACCAGATGTCCCGCTCCCGCGCCGCCCGGCAGAGGTCCCAGACGATAAGGAAGTAGGTGTCAAACCCCATCTGGTGGATGACCGTCAGTTCGTGCTCCAGCCGCTGGCGGATTTCGGGGCTGTCGGCCCGTTCCCCGTAGCGGCGGCGGAGGCCCTCCTCGCAGAGTCGGCGCAGGTACGATTGGGGCGTTTGCCCCTCCGGGACGGGGAAGACGGGCAGGTGGGGCCGTCCGAATTCCAGTTCCACCTGGCACATCTCGGCGATGCACAGGGTATTGGTCAGCGCCTCCGGCACCTCGGCGAAGAGCGCGGCCATCTCCTCGGCCGTGCGCATGTAATACGTGTCCCCCTCGTAGCGCACCCGGCTGGGGTCTTTGAGGGACTTGCCGGTACCGATGGCCAGCAGGGTGTCGTGGACGGGAGCCTGCTCGCGGGTGAGGTAGTGGACGTCGTTGGTCGCCACCAGGGGCAGGCGGAACTCCCGGGCGAATTCCAGCAGGTGACGGTTGACCAGATGCAGGTCCTTCAGGTCGTGGTCCTGCAGTTCCAGGTAGAACCGGTCGGGGAAGTGTTCGCGGTACCAGGCGACGGCGGCGCGGGCCTCCTCCAGCCGTCCCTCTATGATGAGGCGCGGAATCTCGGAGGAGCCACAGCCGGAGAAGACGATGAGGCCCTCACCGTAGCGGGCCAGGGTCTCTTTGTCTATGCGCGGCTTGTAGTAGTACCCCTCCAGCATGGCAATCGTTGCCAGGCGGAGGAGGTTCTTGTAGCCGGTCTGGTTCTGGGCCAGCAGGAGGAGGTGGTAGGGCTTCCGGTCTTCGGCGGCGTTGCGGTCGTGCAGGCGGCGCGGAGCCAGGTAGGCCTCCAGGCCGATGATGGGCTTGATGCCGGCCTCCTGCGCGGCCTGATAGAACTCCACGACGCCGTAGAGGGCGCCGTGGTCGGTGATGGCCAGCGCGGGCATGCCCAACTCGGCGGCCCGTGCCGTCAGCGCCTTCGGCGTACAGAGGCCGTCCAGAAGGGAATAATGGGTATGGACGTGGAGATGGACAAATTCAGGCATAGGGCAAGAATGCAAGTGGGCAAGAATGCAAGAGTGTAGCGCAGGATTAATCCTGCAATCCGCGGCGCCACCCCCTTGCGCCGACTGAAGTCGTCCTCCCTGGGCCTGCGGCCTGCGGGCGGCCTTCGCCGACCGGAAAGCGTCGGCGCAGGCCGACGCCTGGCGCAAGAGTGCCCAACAAGGCCGATTTTAATCGGCGCCCCCGCGCCTTCGGATTTGCTCCACACTACGAACGAATTTTCAGACAAGTTTAGAGCCTGGCATGCTTCTCCGCGTGGAGGCGGAGCACCCGTTCCTGGACCTCGGCCAGGTAGCGGCCCTTGAGGGGGAACCAGTGCAAGATGGCCGCGCCGATGATGAGCGCCCCGCCCGGGATCAGGCCGATGAGGACTTTGATCCCGAAGAGCGCACTGGCGGGCTGGTCCAGGTACATCTGACCGCCGTGGGCCTCCCGGGTGACGAAGCCCGTGGCCTCCAGGACGAAGGGGATGAGCGCCAGTGCCACCGACTGGGCCGGTTTGGTCAGCAACGCGTTGACGCCGAAGAACGCGCCCTCCCGCCGGACCCCGGAGCGGAGTTCGTCTTCATCCGCCACCTGAGCGAAGAGGACGTTGGTCAGCGTCTGGGGGCCCGCCAGCCCGAACCCCGCCACCGCCAGGCAGACCGGGATGAGCGGATTCGGCACCACGGCGATGAGGACCAGCGCGATCCCGGCCACCAACAGGAGGAATTGCTGCGCGCCCGCCACCCCGAACCGTCGGCGGATGGGCGAGGTCAGCGGAACGCCGATGAAGAGCGGGATGAAGACCGCCACGAGAAGCAGAATCGCGTTCACCCGGAGCACATAGTCCGCCAGATAGAAGAGCATCCCCACCACCAGCGACTGCATCAGGATGGACATGAAGTTCTGGCTGACCAGGAGCAGGAAGGACTTGCTGGTGAAGGTGTAGCGGAGGGCCTCCTTCAGCGGCAGCGGCTGGTCCACCCGGTAGAACTCCGGGCGCTCCTTCACTTTCAGCGTCGTGGCGATGATCAGCAGCGCGCTGACCGCCCCGACAACAACCATAGAGACCTGCAGGGGCAGGAAGGACAGGGAGGTCCCGGCCTTGGGGCGGAACATCTCCGGGATGATGAACCCCAGGAGGAAGCCCAGCAGCCCAAAGAGGGAGGCGGAAATCTGCAGGTGGTTCCGCTCGGCGTCCGACTCGCTCACCTCCGGCAGCAGCGCCGAGTAGACCAGGCCGACGATGGTGTAGCAGGTGTCGTAGAGAAGCATGGTAGCCAGCATCCACCCGAAGAGGGCCACCTGACCGGCCCTGGCGGGGGCCAGCCACACCAGGATGAACGTCAGGCCCAGGAAGGGGGCGGTGTAGCGCATGTAGGGGATGCGTCGCCCCCGGCGGGAGCGGGTGCTGTCGGTGATGTAGCCGAAGAGCGGGTCGTTCAGCGCGTTCCACACCGCGTAGATGGCGGAGGCAATCCCGATCCAGCGGGCCTGCAGGCCCAGGTAGTCCTGGTAGAAAATGGGGAGCAGGGCCCCGTAGGTGCCGGAGACCAGGGAGGTCCCCAGCGCGGCCAGTCCCCAGATGAACTTGTAGCGGGCGCTCAGACGGACCGGTGCGATGGCTTCGGGGGTGGCGGAAGTGCTCATGATGGCCTCCAGATTCAGGGCGCAGGGCGCAAGTCGCAGGTCGCAGGTTGCACGGCGCAGATGGGCGGGATGGGCCGCAGCGGTGGCTATCTGGGGATGATTATAGCACTGAACAGACAAAAAGCAATTGGCCGTCGGAGCCGCCGCCGGGGGTGTGTCCCCGTTTTGTCGGGCTGGGCCGCTGGCCTTGTCGCCGGGCCGTAAACGACCCGGCTCAGGCGAAGACGAAGCGCTAAAGCGCCCCTCTCCACCCGGGCAACCCGTGTTCCCGAAAGACTACCGAAGGGAGAGGGCGCTTCCAGCGCCCTGTGCAACTTCAGCCAGGCCGTTTACGGCCTGGCCCACCTCCGGACGATTTGGGGACACACCCGCCGCCGGCCCAGGGTTGACTATCGCTTAAATTGTGGTATGCTCAACAAATGACACGGGGCCAAAGGGCTTATCAGCGCTCTAATCCTGTGCGTTCGTGGTCAGGCACGAAGCGCCAGCGGAGTGCCGTTCTGAGGCGATTCAGACGCCAGTACGGGCGAGGCATGCCTCGTCCCTTCGCTTCGTGGCTCATTGCGAGCATTTTCATCAGAGCATTGATAAGACCTGACAGGGCCACAATTCAGCCCGACGGCATTGCACTTTAACGAGTTGCTCCGACAATAGCCGAAGGGGTGTTTTGCCCCCTCCCCCCTTTATTCCCCCTCTCCCCCTGGCCTTGCGGCCGAGGGAGAGGGGGGATTGAAGAGGGGTTTTTGGGGCAATGGAGCGGGTAGGCTCGCTTCCGGCTCTCACCCCTCCCCCTACCCCCAGGTTCATAAAAATCTCTGAATCATTCGCGCCCCTCTCCCGCTCGCCTCTCGGCGACGGGAGAGGAGAGGGGGCAAAAAAAGGGGTTTTGTGGCGGCGGCCTTCGGCCGCCGCCACAAAACCCCTCTTTAATCCCCCCTCTCCCCCGGCCGTCAGGCCAGGGGGAGAGGGGGGCAAAGGGGGGTGAGGGGAGAGAGAAGCGCCCGAGACCCGGCCAAGACCCCGTCACCAAAAACTTACACTTGTGAAGGGGACAGGGGAGGGGTGAGGGCCGCAGCCCGGGAAGCCCTACCCCCGGGGCGAAGCAACGGATTGCCGGAATCATTTTTCAAGGTGCAATAGCGTCGGGCTTACAGGACTGTCTGCATCGGACCGAAGGGGAGAATCCGCTATATGGAGCGAACCGTTCAGAAAAACCAGGGGGCAGGCAACGCAGGCCAGGAAATCCTGCCGCCCCACTTCCGTCACAATTTTATCGCCCTGCTGACCGACTACGTCTTTTTCGGGGTGGCCTATTCCCTGCTGAATCCCAACACCGTCCTGCCGGCCTTCGCCCGCACGTTGACGGCGTCGGAGCCACTGGTGGGGATGGTCGCGACCATCACGGCGGCGGGATGGCTGCTGCCCCAGGTGCTGGTGGCCGCCGTCATCGGGCGGAAGCCCCGCAAGAAGCCGTACCTGATCCGGGCAATCTACACCGGTCGGCCCCTCTACTTCCTGCTGGCGCTGGTCATCTGGGCCGGCCTGACCCGCTACCCCGACTGGATGCTGGTCGTCTTTCTGGCTGGCATCGGGCTGTTCAACGTTCTGGACGGCATTGCGGCGCTGGCCTGGTTTGACCTGATGGCCGCAATGATCCCGCCGACCCGGCGGGGACGGCTGATCGGAGCGGGACAACTCATCGGCGGATTGGCCGGCATCGGCATCGGCGGGCTGGTGGGGTTCATTCTCGCCCACCCGATGCTGCCGTATCCCAAAAACTACGCCGCGCTCTTTGCCCTTGCCGGGCTGGCGCTCATACCTTCCACGATTGCCCTGACTCTGCTCCGGGAGCCGGAGAGAGATGCATCTCCTACTTCCACTGCTTCCTACAGTTTCCGCAGCCAACTCCGAGAAGTTTGGAGAGGATGGCCGGACTTCCGGCGACTGGTCTTCGGCCGCTGGCTGATCGGACTCTTTGGTCTGGCGATTCCCTTTTACATCCTGCACGCGACGGAGGTTATCGGACTGCCCAAGGTGGTGGTCGGCTGGTTCGTCTCGGCGCAGATGGTGGGGGGCATCGTTGCCAGCATCGGGCTGGGCTGGCTGAGTGAGCGCTGGGGGCCCCGGGCCGCGATCTGGGCCGGCGCTTCCGCCACCCTCCTCAGCCCGCTCCTGGCCCTGCTCATCCACCTGACCAAGGGCGGCTGGATTAGCCAACTCTATCCCCTGGTCTACTTCTGCTTCGGCATCACCAACAACACCTGGATGATGGGGATGTTCAACTATCTGCTGGAAATCGCGCCGGAGGACCGCCGTCCCCTCTTCGTGGGCCTCTACAACACCATGGGCGGGGTGCTGGTGCCGGTCTCTTTCCTGGGCGGGGTGCTCCTGCGGCTGACCTCCTACCCGTTCCTGTTCGCGGTGACCACAGCGGGGGTCGCAGGGGGGCTGTGGATGAGTTTGAGATTGCGGGATACCCGGAGATAGACGACAGACGACAGACCACAGACCACAGACCACGGACGACGGACGACAGACGACAGACGACAGCGCCGATGGAAGATGTTCGGTTTCATTCTCCTCCACCTGCTTCCGGCCCGCCCCACCGAACGGGATACCTGCGGTGGGTTTCCCGGGGGACCACCCTCCTCCTGCTCTTCGGGCTGGGGGTGGCTGTTGGGCCAGCGCTCCACCGCTGGCTGACGGACCGGGAGTCCATCCAGGCCTGGGTTCTGGCCCTGGGCCCCTGGGGGCCACTGGGCAGCATCCTGCTGAACGCGGCGCAGGTCCTGCTGGCGCCGATCCCCGGCCAGATTTTCGGTCTGGCGAACGGTTACCTTTACGGCGTCCTCCGGGGCACCCTCTACAGTTGGCTGGGCGTCCAGTTGGGCTCGGCGCTGGCCATGGGGCTGGGCCGGTGGCTGGGCCGCCCGCTGGTCGCGCGGCTGGTCGGCCCGGCGCGACTGGAGCGGTGGGACCACCTGGCCCGACGGCGCGGCCCGACGTTCTTCCTGCTGGTCTTCCTGCTGCCGCTCCTGCCCGACGACCTGGCCTGCTTCGTCATCGGGCTGAGCCCCCTCTCCATCCCGTACATGCTGCTCCTGGCCGGGGTGGGGCGGCTGCCCGGCCTGATTGTCGCCAGTTGGGTGGGGGCCCACGCGACCCGTCCCCCGGCAGAAGTCTGGGCCGGGCTGGTGGGGGGCGCGCTGGCACTGACCTACCTGTTCGGGCGGTACCGCGAGCAGGTGGAGAACTGGTTGGTGCGAAGGGTCACAATGCGTGAAACGTGAAAAGTGAAACGTGATGTGCGATACGCGATTAGCGATAGGCGATACGCGATGTTCGTAGACGAAGCGACCATCTACGTAAAAGGCGGAGACGGCGGGAACGGCTGCGTGGCCTTCCTGCGGGAGAAGTACGTCCCCTTCGGCGGACCGGCTGGGGGTGACGGCGGCAAGGGCGGGGACGTCATCCTCTACGTGGACCCCCACCTGAACACCCTCTACCGCTTCACCCGCCAGCGCCACTTTCGCGCCGGGCGGGGCCAGCACGGACGGGGGAAAAACCAGCACGGGGCCAACGGCGCCGACCTGCGGGTGCCGGTGCCCCCTGGGACGGTGGTCCGGGATGCGGCGACCGGGCGAGTGCTGGCGGACCTCACCGAGCCGGGACAGGAGGTGGTGGTGGCCCGGGGAGGGCGGGGAGGACGGGGCAACGCCCGTTTCGCCACCCCGTCCTATCAGGCCCCCCGCATCGCCGAGAACGGGGAGCCGGGAGAGGAGCGCACGCTCCACCTGGAACTGAAACTTCTGGCCGATGTGGGGTTGGTCGGGAAGCCCAACACCGGGAAGTCCACCCTGCTGGCAGCGGTGACGGCGGCGCGGCCCAAGATTGCCCCGTACCCCTTCACCACCCTGGAGCCCCACCTGGGCGTCGTCGTCCTGGACGACGGGACCGACTTCGTCATGGCCGACCTGCCCGGGCTGATAGAAGGGGCCAGCCAGGGCCGGGGGCTGGGGCATGAGTTCCTGCGCCACGTGGAGCGCACCCGTCTCCTCATCCATCTGCTGGACGGGACGGCGGAGGACCCGCTGGGGGACTTCGCCGCCATCAACGCCGAACTGGCCGCGTTCGGCCACGGGCTGGACCGGAAGCCCCAACTGGTGGCCTTCAACAAAATGGACATGCCCGAGGCGCGGGAGCGCTGGCCCCAGGCGCGGGACGCGCTGCGGGCCCAGGGCTACGAAGTCTTCCCCATCTCCGGCCTGACCCGCCAGGGGGTGCGCGACCTCCTCTGGGCGGCCGCACGGCGTCTGGCCGAACTTCCCCGGGCGCCCGAACCCGTCCGCGAAATCCCGGTCTTCCGGCTGGAGGACGATGAGCGAACGTTCTGGGTGGAGCGGGAGGCCGACGGCTGGCGGGTCTACGGGAAGCGGGTGGAGCGGCTGGCCGCGATGACCCCGCTGGAACTGGAGGAGGCCGTCTACCGGCTCCACCGCTCCCTGGAGGCCATGGGCGTGCTGGACGCCCTGCGGGAGGCCGGAGTCCAGCCCGGGGATACCGTCCGTATCGGGAAAATAGAATTGATGTGGGAAGAAGAGTAGGAGGTGAGCCTGTGCCCGCGATAGACCTTGAAAGGAGCGCGGACGTGCCAGGCACTTCTACAAGTGCCTGGCACGTTCCTGCCCTTTTGAGAAATCTTTCCCTGATACGGAGGTAACGATGCCCGCGATAGACCTCTCAGACATCCTCTGCCTTCATTACGAAGAGGTGAACCCTGCCGGCGCGCCGCCCGTCCTCCTGCTGCACGGACTGGGCTCCGCCGGAGGGGACTGGCTCTTCCAGTTCGGCCCCCTGGCCCAGGCCGGGTACCGGGTGCTGGCCCCCGACATGCGGGGCTTTGGCCGTTCCAGCGCCCCGCCCGAAGTGACCGTCCAGGCCATGGCCGGGGATATGGCGCGATTTCTGGAACGAATGGACGCGGTTCCGGCCCACGTCGTGGGTATCTCTATGGGTGGGACCGTGGCCCAGCAACTGGCGCTGGACCACCCCGAAATGGTGCGGCGGCTGGTGCTGGTCAACACCTTCGCCCGCCTGCGCCCGCAGAGTCTGAGCGGCTGGCTCTACTTCCTGGCGCGGACGGTTCTGGCCCGCTTTGTCGGCCCGGAGCGGCAGGCCGAAATGGTGGCCCGCCGCCTCTTCCCCCGCCCCGACCAGCAACTCCTGCGGGAGAACATCGTCCGGCGCATCACCCAGACCAACCCCTGCGCCTACCGGTCCGCCATGCGCTCCCTGATGCGCTTTGACGTCACGGGCCGCCTGGGCGAACTGCGGATGCCCGTCCTGGTGATCACGGGCGCGGAGGACACCACGGTGCCCCCGCCGGTCCAGCGCGCCCTGGCGCAGGGAATCCCGGGAGCCCGCCACGTCGTCGTGGAGGGGAGCGGTCATGGCATCATCGCGGATAACCCCGATGCGTTCAACCGTATTTTGCTGGAATTCCTGGCAGAGGAGAGAGGCTGACCCTCTTCCCGCGTCTCCGGCTTTTCTCCTGTCCAGGTGACAGGGCGGGAGTAACCATCTACCAGGAGCCCTTTTGCAAGCACTAAGGAAGACGCCTATGAAAGCACACTCTCTGTAGCGCAGGCCGCCAGGCCTGTATGCAGGCTAACAGCCTGCGCTACGTTACCTGCAAACCGGTCAGGGTCGGTAGTTACAGGGCGGGAATGAAAAAGGCGCTCCTGCCGCACACCGGTGTGCGGCAGGAGCGCCTTATTTTGGAGCCGGGGGCAGGGCCTGTTGCAGTTCCGGCAATCCGTTGCTTTGCCCCCGGGGCAAGGCCCTTCGGGCCGTGGCCCTCACCCCTCCCCTGGCCCCAGGTTCATCAAAATCTCCGAATCATTCGTGCCCGGGAATGAGGAAGGGGTTTTGCGGCGGGCGGCTTCGCCGCCCGCCGCAAAACCCCTCCTCAATCCCCCTCTCCCCCGGCCGCAAGGCCAGGGGGAGAGGGGAGATAAAGGGGGGTGAGGAGGCAAAACACCTCTTCGGCTATTGCCGGAATAATTTGCTAAGCCGCAAAAGGCCCGCCGCGCGGCTACACAACCAGACCCGCGACAGCGTTGAAGGTAGGACGCAGGGCTGGATACAGTGCCCTGTAGAGAGGGTACATCTCTTCGTAGAAGCGGCTTGCGGGGCCGGGCTCCGTTCGGCCTGTCACCGTAACAACCGCCATGCACGCTGCAGGCACATCGGGAAAGACCCCCGCCCCGGTCGCTGCCAGCAGTGCCGCCCCATAGGCAGCCCCCTCGGTGGTGTTGACCGTCACCAGTTCCACCTCCAAGACGTCCGCCAGAATCTGCCGCCAGAGTGGGCTTCTCGCGCCGCCGCCGGAAGCGCGCACCTGGGTAATCTCGGCAAGCCCCACCGCCTTCATCAGTTCAAAACTATCGCGGAGGCCGAAGGCCACACCTTCCAGCACAGCGCGGGTCATGTGTGCCTGGGTGTGGCGCACGGTGAGCCCCACAAACGCCCCTCGCGCCAGGGGGTCGGGATAAGGGGTGCGCTCGCCGGTCAGATAGGGTAGATAAAGCAAGCCCTCGCTGCCCGGGGGGACTGCAGCGGCTGGCGCCAGGAGCGTGTCAAAATCCGTGCCCGGGGCCATGGTATCCCGGTACCAGCGCAGACTTCCCCCGGCCGAGAGCATCACCCCCATCAGATGCCAGCGTTCCGGGACGGCATGGCAGAACGCGTGGAGCCGCCCCTCCGGCTCTATGAAGGGCTCCTGGGTGCTGGCAAAGACGACGCCAGAAGTCCCCAGGGTCAGAGCCACAACCCCTGGCTCCACCGCGCCAACCCCCACCGCCTGAGCCGACTGGTCCCCACCGCCCGCCATGACCGGCGTGCCCGCCTTCAGCCCCGTCTCCTCTGCGGCCTCCGGCGTGACCCTTCCGGTGATCTGGGGCCCCTCAAAGGTCGGGGGAAGCCATTCGGGGGGTATCTCCAGGGCCTCCAGGACCTCTCTGGACCAGTCCCGCTTCTTGAGGTCAAAGAGGATTGTTCCGGCGCCATCCGCTTTGTCTATCGCAAATTCGCCGGTCAGGCGGTAGCGGACATAGTCTTTGGGCAGGAGGATATGCCGGGCCCGGGCGAAAATCTCTGGCTCGTTGTTCCGCACCCAAAGGATTTTGGGAGCGGTAAAACCGGTCAGGGCATCGTTGCCGGTAATCTGGATCAGCCGGTCTTTGCCCAGCCGGGCGCGAATCTCATCGCACTCCGCCGCCGTACGCTGATCGTTCCAGAGAATGGCTGGGCGCAACACCTGGCCCTTCTCGTCCAGCAACACCAGGCCGTGCATCTGCCCGGTCAGCCCGACCCCCCGGACATCGGCAGGGTTCACACCTGATTCGGCCAGCACCCTGCGGATGCTGGCAACAGTCGCCTGCCACCACAGATAGGGGTGCTGTTCCGTCCACATCGGGCGGGGCGTCTCGTAGTTGTACTCGGACGAGGCGACGCTCACCACCTCGCCGTCCGAGCCAATCAACAGAGCTTTCGTTGCCGTCGTGGAAACATCAATCCCCAGGAAGAACGTCATGTTGCCCCTCCTTCCTTGTGACCAGTTCCTGCGTCGCTTGGGGAGAATGTTTTACGGCGACGTATCCGCCGTAAAAACCTACCATCGCCGCGCTGCAGAAGCGGTAAGGTTAGGGATACGGCTGGACAGTTAGAACTACCGCACGCCCAGCAGAATTTCCATGGTCAACTGGTCCAGCCGTTCATAGGCCAGGCCGCGCTGGCCCAAAGCGACCCGATCAAACGCAGCCATCTTCAGCGCCGCCGCCTTCTCTGGCGTATACCGCCCCTTGAACGGGTCGGTGGAGCCGTCGTCGGCGTGAATCTCGGTCAGCAGGGCCTGGATTTCCGGGTCGGCGTTCCAGCGCTCCGCCTTTTCCTTCAGAATGAGATATGTCCGCATGCAGCCGCGGGCGAACTCTTTGACTCCCTCGTAGTCCTCGGTCCGGTAGGCATGGGCATCAAAGTGGCGGCTGCCCTCGTAGCCCACATCCTCCAGGAACTTGACCAGGAAGAAGGCGGATTTGATGTTGTAGGAGCCGAAGCGCAGGTCCTGATCATAGCGACCGAAGGCCTGATCGTTCAGGTCAATATGGAATAGTTTGCCCGCTTCCCAGGCCTGGGCGACAGCGTGCAGGAAATTCAACCCGGCCATATGTTCGTGGGCCACCTCAGGGTTCACCCCCACCATCTCCGGGTGGTCCAGTGTCTCTATGAAGGCCAGCATGTGGCCCGTGGTGGCCAGGTAGATATCCCCACGCGGCTCGTTGGGCTTCGCTTCCAGGGCAAACTTGAGGTCGTAGCCCTGGTCAATAACGTATTCACAGAGGAAGTTCAGCGCCTCCCGCATGCGCTTCAGGGCTTCCACCGGGTTCCTGGCTGCGTCGGTCTCCACTCCCTCACGCCCGCCCCAGAAGACATAGACCCGGGCTCCCAGTTCCACGCCCAGGTCTATCGCCCTCATCGTCTTCTGGAGCGCGTAGGCCCGTACCCGGGGATCGTTGGAAGTGAACGCGCCGTCCTTGAAGACGGGGTCGCTGAAGAGATTGGTGGTCGCCATAGGCACCACCAGACCGGTATCCTGGAGGGCTTTCTTGAACTCGGCGACGATGCGGTCCCGCTCGGCGGGGGTGGCGTCAATCGGGACCAGGTCGTTATCGTGGAAGTTGACACCGTAGGCCCCTACCTCCGCCAGCAGATAGACCAGTTCCACGGGCGAGAGACGAGGACGCACCGGTTCACCAAAAGGGTCACGCCCCACGCTTCCCACTGTCCAGAGGCCGAAGGTAAACTTATGCTCCGGTTTAGGTTGATAACGGTCGGTCATGGTTCCTCCTTACTACGGCATATGGGGATACGCCATTTGCAAATCCGTGCTGTGAATTCCGGCCTGGGCCGCAATCTTGCCGGGTCGTAAACGACCCGGCTCAGAGGAGAAGGGACGCTGAAGCGCCCCCCTGGCACCACGTGGCGCTATCCTCCCCGCCCAATGGGGCGCTTGAGCGCCCCTGGTTCTGTGAGCCAGGCCGTTTACGGCCTGGCGACGGGGAGAATTCGCAGCAGGCGTTTGCAACTTGAATCGCTGTGTTTGTGAAGGGCAGCGATTTGCCCCTCCCATCCTCTCAGCCCCTTCTCTCCCCTCGCTCAAGCGGATAACATCAGAATTGACCACCCAAAGAGAATCCGATGAGAGTTGGCGGGAGGCAATTGCCTCCCGCCAACCTGATCCGATTAAAGGCTACTGAGGCGGCTCCCAGCCCTTGGTGGTCCACTCGTGGGGGATGCCCCGGGCGTCCAGCGAGGCCTCGTAGTCCTTCAGCGTCTTCGCAGTGATGACGTCCACGCCGGTGTCAATCACCCCGTTCTTCACCCCCATCTCGGCGAAGGCCGCGTCCTTCCCCTTCGTCGCAATGAGGTAGATGAGTTGCACCGACTTGTAGCCCATGTCGTACTCGCGCTGGGCGATCGTGGCGTCAATCACCCCCTCCTTGATGCCGTTGATGATGTCCGTGGTGGCATCAAAGCAGACCAGTTTGATCTTCCCCGCCTTCCCGGCCTCCTTGATGGCTGTCGCCCACGCAGGACCGTTGTAGGCGTACACCCCGAACGCCCCGGCCAGGTCCGGGTTGGCGGAGAGGACAGAGTTCGCCAACTCCAGCGCACGGGCCGCATCCTCCTTGTCGTTCACCGGCTCCAGGGCCTGAATCTTGGTGCCGGCGATGGCGTCCAGGAAGCCCTGAGTCCGCTGCAGGGCGTTCAGCGCCGTGTCGGAGCCGCGGCCGATGCCCACCTTGCCGCCTTCCGGCAGCAGTTGCTTCATCACCTCACCCGCCATCTTGCCCGCCGAGTAGTTGTCTGTCCCGATGTACACCAGCGAGACGGAGTTCTCCACCGGCGGCGTATCCAGCGTGGTGACAATGATGCCCGCATCCGCCGCCTTCTTCATTACCGGCTCCAGCGCTGCGGGGTCAGAGGGCGCGATGGCGATGCCGGTCACCCCCTGGGCGATGTACATCTCCATCGTCTCAATCTGCTTGGCGACATCCTCGGTCGGGGGGACGAAGAAGATGGCCTGGTCCTCGCTGAGGCCCAGGTCCCGGGCGGCAGCCCGCACGCCCAGTTCCACGTTGCTCCAGTAGGGGTGCACCGACTTGCCGATGACCACCACCCGGAAGCCTTTGGCAGGCTGAGGAGTGGGCGTTGGCTTGGGGCCGCAGGATGCCAGCAGGGCCGCGACCAGAACGGTAATCAGCAACAGATTCAGCCGTTTCATGGTGTCTTTTCTCCTTCTCTTACGATGGAATGGGTTGATAAAGTGGATAAAGGTATTCTGGACGCTCTTCCACTGCCACTTTCTCCCCTCACATCACCTCCCTTCTGACAGCGAGTTCCTCACGGGGTTGCTGGATTGGAAACCATGGAGATTTCCTGGTCTTCTACCTTTTCGCCGCTGGCATACGCCATAATGAGTTCCTGGGTGGCCTCCTCCCGGTTCAGAATCGCGGCCACCCGCCCTTCGGACATGACCAGGATGCGGTCGCTCATTCCCAGAATTTCCGGCAGTTCCGAAGAGACCATAATGATTCCCACACCCTCTCGGGCTAACTGGCTCATCAGGGCGTGAATCTCAGCCTTGGCCCCCACATCAATCCCTCTTGTGGGCTCATCCATAATCAGAATGCGGGGCCGCAAAGCCAGCCACTTCGCGACGACCGTCTTCTGCTGGTTCCCTCCCGAAAGAAACATGGCTTTCTGCTGAAGTTGGGCAACACGGATATTCAGTTTGTTCACAAATTCCTGGGCGGTCTTAAGGAGCCCCATCCGGTCCAGCCAGAATCGCAGACGGGTGTGTCGGTCCAGCGAAGGGAGCACAATATTCTCCAGCACAGATAGCCGGAGGACCAGCCCGTGATTGCTGCGGTCCTCGGGCACAAAGCCAATACCGGCTGCGAGCGCATCCCTGGGAGATCCAATGGACACCGGTTTCCCTTCAATCAAAATCTCACCGGCATCTCTGGGGTCGGCGCCGAAAATCATCCGGACGGTCTCAGTGCGACCGGCACCCACCAGACCAGCAAAGCCCAGAATCTCTCCGCGACGCAGGTTGAAACTCACATTTTCCACCACGCCGCGTCGTGTCAATCCACGCACCTCCAGAAGTGGCGGGCCGATTTCTGCCCTTCTGCTTATGAAGAGGTCCTCTACCTCGCGGCCGACCATCAACTGGATGACCTTCTCCGGAGTGGCCTCCTGGATCGGCATACCGCCAACCCGGGCACCGTCCCGTAAAACAACGACCCGATCTGCAACGCGAAAGACCTCCTCCAGCCTGTGGGTGATGAAGATGACCCCAATCCCCTGCTGCTTCAGGGTGCGGATGACCTCAAACAGTTTCTCCACCTCATCCTCGCCCAGGGCGGATGTCGGCTCGTCCATAATGATGATGCGGGCATCCACCGCCAGGGCTTTGGCGATTTCCACCATCTGCCGCTCGGCCACCGAGAGGTTGCGGACCAGGGTAGAGGCCGAGATGCGCGCGCCAATTCGGTCCAGAAGTTTCTGGGCCTCCTGCTCCATCCGGCGACGATCCACGAACAGACGCCCGAGGCCAGACCGACGGGGTTCGCGGGCCATAAAAATGTTAGCAGCCGCGCTGAGGTTAGGGGCCAGATTGAACTCCTGGTAGATAATCGCGATGCCCAACTGCTGGGCATGGCGGGGGCCGGTGATTTCCACTTCCCGACCGTCTACGAAAATCCGCCCGATGTCTTTGCGATAAGCCCCAGAAAGGATTTTCATCAGGGTAGACTTGCCCGCGCCGTTTTCGCCCACCAGTGCCAGCACCTCCCCGGGGGCTAACTCCAGGTCCACGTTGGAGAGAGCCTGCACGCCCGGGAAGGCTTTGGAAACCCCTTCCACCCGGAGGATCAGATTTTGCTCGCTCAACGCCGTCCTCCCCTACGCTGGTTTGGAGAACCACTTCTTCAGGAAGTCAAAGCCGCCACCCCGGCGCAGTGTGTCGTAAACGACGGCGATGACCAGAACCATTCCCAGAATCACGTCCTGGATGTAGGAGGAGAGGTTCAGCACCACCATGCCGTTCTGCATCACGCCCATAATGGCGGCCCCCAGGATAGCGCCGAGAACCGTGCCCTCGCCTCCCATCAGGCTCGTACCACCGATGACCGCTGCCGCAATGGCCCACAATTCATACGCGCTGCCCACCACCGGAGTCCCCTGGCCCAGCCGGGACGCCAGGATAACGCCGGTCAGTGCCGCCAGGAACCCGCTGGTCGCGTAGCAGAAAATGCGCACCCGGTCCACGTTCACACCGGAGAGCCGCGCGGCCTCTAGATTGCCGCCCACAGCGTAAATCCGATAACCCAGCGGCGTATGGTTGAGAATAACATAGATAATCGTCGCGATGAATAGCAAAATCACGAAAGAAATCGGAATCGCGCCGAATAACCCTCCTCCCTGCAATCCGAAAAGCCTTGCCAGGTCCCCTTGCCCCAGGATGAGGAACGGATGTCCGGAATCAAAAACCTGGGGATACCCCCGGGTGATATTTGCCGCCAGCCCCCGGGCGATCAGGTAAGTCCCCAGCGTGATGATGAAGGGCGGTATCTTCAATTTGGTGACAAATGTGCCATGCCAGATTCCGACCAGCGCGCCAACGACGAGCGTGATCAGGATGGCGGGGATAACCCCGATGGGTGGTATGCTGCCCACTCCCTTGAGCATCATCCAGGCCGTGATGACACCGGTGAATGCCAGCATAGAGCCCACACTCAGGTCAATCCCTCCCGTGATGATGACCAGGACCTCACCGATGGCCAGCATACCGAACGTGGCGATAAACCGCATAATGACCGCCAGATTCGCTGGCTTCACAAAGATATCTGGGCGCCTCCAATAGAAGTACAGGCCGAGCAGGACGAGAGCAACCAGCACGTTAATTTCGCGAAAGCGCCCTAATCGGGCCAGGAATGAAGATTTCTCCGCGCTTGGACCGGTTTTTGTCATGTTCTCCCTCCAGGAATCCGGGATAAGAAAGCGTATTGGCAGTTGGAGAATTACAGCATCGGGAGCATCGGCTCCCGAAGGATCTCATCCAGCACCAGTGCAACAGCTCCCATCACGCATGCATCTGCGCCGTGGGCCGAGGTGACGATGGTGAGAGCCCTGCGGGGTTGGGGCAGAGCGTGCTTCTGAACCGTCTCCTCAATCACTGGCAACAGGAAGGGGCCTGCCAGGCTCAGGGCCCCACCCAGAACCACCATTTCCGGATTGAAAGCGTTCACTAGATTGCTAATCCCGATGCCCAAGTAGACCCCTACTTCTTCCAGGGCAGTCCGCGCCACAGGGTCGCCCGCCTGGGCAGCCTGCACTACAACACTCACATCTATCCGGCTCGGATCGTTTTCAACCAGTGACAGGATCAAGCTCTCTCCGCCATTCTCCAACGCTCTCCTCACCCGGCGAGCAATCGCGCGGGGCCCGACCATGGTCTCCCAACAGCCCCGTTTGCCACAACCGCACCATTCGCCATTGGGATCCACCGTCATATGCCCGACCTCGCCCGCGTAGCCATTGCTGCCGCGGAAAAGACTGCCCTTGATGATGATGCCGCCTCCCAGACCAACTCCTGCGCTCAGGTAAATCAAATTCTGCACACCCTGGGCGTTCCCGAAGTAATACTCGCCCAGAGCGGCGGCATTGGCTTCGTTCTCCACAAAAACGGGGAGAGCAAACCGCTGGGTCCACATCTGCTGGAGCGGCACATTGTGCCAGCGCAGGTTGGGGGCAAAAACCAGGGTGCCTTGCTGAATGTCCACCAGGCCAGGTACGCCGAGGCCGATCCCCAATGGCGGCAAACCGCGCTCCCTGCCGATGGTCAGGGCTTCCTGAACAATCTCTTCGGCTTGCCCAATAATGATGTCCTGTTTCTCTTCGGGATCGGTGGAGACCCTCTTGCGCCAGAGGACTTTGGCGACAAAGTCGGTCAGGACCGCGGAGATAAAATCAACGCCAATCTCCACGCCGACTGCGCATCCTCCATCCGGGTTCAGTTCCAGCAACATGCCAGGACGTCCTGTCCGGGTAGAGGATTGGAGCCCCATCTCCCGGACGAGGTTCTTCTCCAGCAAATCGTTGACGATGCTGGAAACCGTGCTGCGGTTCAGCCCGGTAGCAACAGAGAGGCCGGCGCGCGAAAGGGGACCACCCGTTCGGAGACACTCCATAATGAGCGAGGTGTTCAGTTTGCGGACAAGAATCTGATCAGCGGTCGTGGAATATCGGATCAAGGGGCTTCACCGCGCAATTTAGTTTGTTGCAGCGACAAACAAATTGTACTGCGAAAAACCCCGCTTGTCAAGAGGTCCAGGAAAATTTTAAGGAACGATTTGCTCATATGCGTTTTTTCACTGCAGCGGCAAAGCCGCCGCAGTGAAAAAATCATTTTACACTTCCGTTTGCCACTCAGCGGGCTGATTTTTCTCCGCGGCAAGCAAAAAGGCCGAACTGGAGGGGAGTCCGAAGGGCCAGAGCATAGGAGAGGATTCCCCTCCTCGCGCCGTGGCACTGGGGAGGGGACAAGGGGAAGGGCCCTCGCAGAAGGGTAAAATTGGCACGACTTTATGAAACTCAACATCCGAAGCGGCCGCTGCCCAATCCCCCCATTCCTCCGCCCCCCCTACCATCGCTGAAGACGAGCGGGAGAGGGGCAGGGAGATGGAGGTAGGGTGAGTGCCACGGCCCCAAGGGACAATGCCGGCATCGTCCCTTCGCCCCATGAAGCAGAAGCGGAAGATTGCCGGAATAAGTCGCGGCAACCGTCATCCTTATCCGAAGACCCGTACCCGACTGAAAAAGACTTTGGTACGGGCGACGTCTGTGGGCTCTCCCACGATCTCAACCGTGCCGACCAGCGGAAGGTCGCGGGAGGAATGACCGACCATGACGTCCACGGTACCCGGCCAGACTATATAGCGCCCCGAATCATCATACAGGCCCAGTTGATGGGTGTGCAGGGTGAAGACAACCGTCTTTCGCTCTCCCGGCTGAAGGTGCACTCGCTGGAATCCCTTCAATTCTTTGATGGGGCGCGGGCCGGGCGCGTCCCGATGGTGCACATATAGTTGCACCACCTCGTCGCCGGCCCGGGGGCCTGTGTTCACCACATCCACACTGACGGTGACCTCGTTGCCTGCCTCTACCCCCTCCGGGGCAACGCGCAGATTCTCCAGGGCGAACGTGGTGTAACTCAGGCCATACCCGAACGGGAACAGGGGCTCTCCTTTAAAGTACCGGTAGGTCCGGCCTTCCATCCGATAGTCCTCAAAGGGTGGCAGGTCTTCCACCGAACGATAGAAAGTGACAGGCAGCCGCCCGCCAGGGTTGTAATCGCCGAACAGGACATCGGCAATAGCCTCGCCGCCCATTTCCCCGGGATACCAGGCCTCCAGGATGGCGGGGATGTGTTCGGCCGCCCAGTTCACCGCCAGCGCGCTCCCGCTCAGCAACACCAGTACTACTGGCTTCCCCAGCGCATGGAGTTGCCGGAGCAGTTTTTCCTGTGACTCAGGCAGGCCGATATCCGTCCGGTCGCCGCCGACGAAGCCATCCACATCCACCGGCATCTCCTCTCCCTCCAGCGCGGGGGAAAGCCCCATCACGGCGATGACCACATCTGCCTTCTGGGCTATCTCCAAGGCCCGGGCGGCGTAGTCCACACCCGGTGGCGACCAGAGCAATTGGGCCTGCGGGTCCAGCCCTTTGCTGACATACTCCAAACGGAGTGAGTAGAACCGCCCCGCCTCCAGGTAAACTTCCCTGGTATCCAAAATGGGAAGATGAATTCCCCTGTAGGACAAAATCCGCTGGCCGTCCAGATACAGCCGGTAATCGCTGAAACCGTTAACCCCGATTCTGTAGATTCCACTCACGGGTGGGACCAGGTACCCTGTCCACCGCACTGAGAACTGGTCTCCCCACCGTCCGGTCAGCGGGGTTGTGCCCGCCCAGATGAAATCCACCTGGCGGTCCACCCGACGCAACACAGGCTCCCCTGAGAAATCCGCATTGTTGTAGTACTCCGCCGTCAGGCCTCTCTCCTGCGCATTTCCCTCCGCCGGATACAGGCAGTTGGAGGGGATGACCTCCATGGGAGCGATGCCGTCCACGATCTCGCACCCCGGGGCGTAGTACAGTCGGGTTGTGGAGGCAATCTTCCGCCGGATGCCCTCCAGCGGGGTCACGGCCTTCGCAGGCGTGCCGTTATAATTCCCCAGCAACACCCGCAGGTCATCGGCATTGGGGCCAATGACGGCGATGGCCCCGATGTCCCTGGGCAGAGGTAGAAGATTTCCCTCGTTCTTGAGCAGGACGATGGACTCCCGCGCTGCCTGAAGCGCCAGTTCGCGGTGTTGGGGAGAAGCGACAACCTCGTAGGGGATACAGGTATAGGGAACCTGCTCAGGGGGATCAAACATTCCCAGTCGGAAACGGGCTGTGAACAGCCGTCGGAGTGCCTGGTCAATAGATTCTTCGGAGATCAGCCCTTTCTTCACAGCATCCAGAAGGGCGTAGTAGATACCGCCACACTCCAGGTCACATCCGGCCTTCACCGCCAGGGCAGCGGCCTCCTCCGGCGTTGCCACCACCTGGTGCTGGGCGTAGATGTCGTGGATAGCCCCGCAGTCGGATACCACGTACCCGTCAAAACCCCATTCCTGGCGGAGAATCCGTTCCAGAAGCGTCGGGCTGGCACAACATGGCTCGCCGTTCACGCGGTTGTAGGCCCCCATCACCGAGCCCGCCTTCGCTTCCTTGACACATGCCTCAAAGGCAAACAGGTAGGTCTCCCTCAGGTCTCGCTCGCTCACGCGGGCGTCAAACTGATGTCGTTTGGGCTCCGGGCCACTGTGGACGGCGAAATGTTTAGGGGTGGCGACCAGTTTGAGATAGCGCGGGTCGTCCCCCTGAAGTCCCTTCACAAAGGCCACTCCCATTCGGGCGGTCAGGTAGGGGTCTTCCCCATATGTTTCCTGACCCCGGCCCCAGCGGGGATCGCGGAAGATGTTGATGGTGGGAGACCAGAAAGTCAGACCCGCATAGATGTCCCGGATTCCCTGCCGGACTGCCTGGTGATGTTTGGCCCGCGCCTCGTCGGAGATGGCCGTCGCGACCCGCAGGAGCAGGTCCGGGTCCCAGGTAGCCGCCAGTCCAATGGCCTGGGGGAAGACGGTCGCCAGACCCGCCCGGGCCACCCCGTGAAGGCATTCGTTCCACCAGTTATAGCGGGGAATCCCCAGCCGCTCTATGGCAGCGGCATCAAAAATCATCTGAGAGACTTTTTCTTCCAGGGTCATCTGGGAGATGAGTTCATCCACCCGTTCTTCCAGGGACGACAGTTCTTGGGGCACGATATAGACCTCCCGTTAGAGTGGGTTGTACTTGTGGCATCGGACCTGTACGCCGTCCACCTCTACATAGCCGGGCACCCTGTTTCTACAGACTTCCATCACCTCCGGGCATCTCCCGGCGAATTTACAGCCTGTCCGCAGATATTCCTGATATTCCGTTTCGGTCAGCGCAATCCGGCCGCCCCATCGTCTGCTGGGGTCGGCTTCGGGAATGGACTCGCGCAGCAACCGGGTGTACGGGTGGAGGGGTTCTATCAGCACCTTCTCCACAGGGCCCATCTCTACAATGTTTCCCCGGAACATAATTGCAATCCGGTCACCCACGTAGTAAGCCGTTGCCAGGTCGTGCGTGATGTACACTACACTCACGCCCATCTCTTCCCTGAGTTTTTTGAAGAGGTTCACCACCGACATTCTCAGAGAGGCATCCACCATAGATACCGGTTCGTCCGCGACCAGGAGTTTCGGGTCCGTCAGCAGAGCCCGGGCGATGGAAATCCGCTGCAATTGTCCACCGGAGAATTCGCTGGGGTACTTGCCAGCAAACTCCTCATAAGAAAGACCCACCGCCCGCAACTTTTCATCTATTAATCGGACCCCCTCTTCCCTTGTGCGCGCCAGCCGATAATTCTGGATCGTTTCAAAGAAATACTGCTCCACCGTCCTCAATGGGTTGAACGTCCCAAAGGGGTCCTGAAAAATTGCCTGTACGCCCTCCGTAAACCAGACCCTCTCGTTTTTCGCGCCCTTCTTGCCGCCGTAGATAACCGCCCCAGAGGTCGGCTCCTCAAAGCCCAGAATGATTCTGGCGATGGTTGTCTTTCCGCACCCGCTCTCGCCTGCCAGCGTGAAAATCTCCGCCGGGCGGATATGGAAGGAGACATCATCCACCGCCCGAATCCGGATTCGGGAGAGTAGACTTCCTAAGGTAAAGACCTTGGTCAGGTTTTCCACTTCCAGGAGTTTTTCCATCCTCACCGTTCTCCCATCAGCCAGCAGGCGACCTTGTGATGAGCAACCGGCTCAAAGAAGCCCGGTGTCTGCTCCCTGCAAATTGGGCGGGTATAGGGGCATCTGGGATGAAAGGAACAACCACTTGGAGGATCAATCAGCGAAGGGGGGCTTCCCGGTACGCTTTCCCGCGTTCCTTTATCCCCGAACCGCGGCAAAGAGTTAATCAGGTATCGGGTGTACGGGTGGAGCGGGTTTCCGAAGATTTCTTCCACACTGGCTTCCTCCACAATCTTCCCGGCATACATAATGCCTACCCGGTCGGCGACGTTCGCCTGGACACCCATATCATGGGTCACCAGAATAATTGTGTTGCCCAGACTCTCCTGGATGCTCTTCAGGAGTTGGATCACTCCCCGCTGAACCACAACATCCAGCGCGGTGGTGGGTTCGTCGGCGATCATAATGCGGGGTTTCAGGAGCGCGGCCAAGGCAATGGTCACGCGCTGCCGCATCCCGCCAGATAACTGGTGAGGATATGCTTCCAAAACCGTCGGGGGGAGACCCAACGCGGCGATGTGCTCTTTCGCGATTTCAAAGATTTCACCTCGCGTTTTGCCCCTCACGTGGCTCTCCAGGAAATCCCGGTAGGCCTCCTTGACCTTGATCACCGGGTTCAGCACGCTCATAGAGCCCTGGGGAACGTAGGAGATGTATTCCCACCGCAGTTTCTTTACATCATCCGGACGGAGGGAGAAAATATCCACATCTTTTCCCTCTACCCGGTAATAGACCTTGCCTCCTATCAGACGCAGCGGCGGGTCCATCGCGCCGTAGAGCGCCTTTAACAGTGTGGACTTTCCGCACCCGCTTTCGCCCGCGATGCCATACACCTCGTTTTCCCGAATCTCCAGGTTCACCCCGTCAACTGCTTTGATGACCCTGCGGGTGCCGAATATGTCCAGCACGTAGAAAGCCTGAAGTTGCTCCGCGCGGAGGATCGTGCCGTTCATCGCTTCCTCACTGTGCCCCGACCCGCTGGAGCCGCGTCCTGGGGTCCAGATACTCGCTGACGCTCACCGATAGCCAGTACAGGGCCACGAAGAGCAAGATGGCCAGGACGACCGGCGTCAGGAGCCACCACCAGTATCCCAGAAACATGGCCTGATAACTGATCGCCCATTGGAGCATTGTCCCCAGCGTCGGGATGTCCATGTTCACCAGGCCGAGAATGGCAAGGGTTATCTCCATCCCGATGGCCCAGGACATGTTGTTGATCAGGGTGGAGAACACCAGGGGGGTCGCGAAGGGCATATACTCCTTCAGGACCAGGCGCAGAGTGCCCGTTCCGGAGAGGACCGCCGTCTGGGTGAACTCCCGTTCGCGCAGGCTCAGGATTTGAGAACGGATCAACCGGGCATCCCATGCCCACCCGAAAATGGCCAGCAAAAGTCCCAGCGTCACAAGATTCATCATCTGCCGGACCAGCATCGCCAACATCACGATGATCAGGAAAAGGGGAATTACCAGGAAACTGTCGCTCAAAAACATCAGGATTCGGTCGGTAAGCCCTCCTTTGTAGCCCGCGACCATTCCCACGGTGACCGCGATCACCCGGGAGACCACCCCTGCGATGACCGAGATGATGAGCGAGTTGCGCACCGCGAAGGCGGCCTGCCAGAATATGTCCTGCCCTTTGGAACTGGTCCCCAGCAGATACTTCCAGGACGGCTTCAAATCTCTGGGGACAACCCCCCATAAGGTGGGATCATAAGGCGAGAAAACTGTGAGGAACGCCAGGAAAAGGAGCAGGCAGAGAACGCAGAAACTCAACACAAACCGATAGTCCCTGAAGAGGTCCTTGAGTACTTTCACGGCGTCTGTGCTCCTTAGCGGTATCTCACCCGGGGGTCAAAGAGGGGATACAGCAGGTCAAGGACCAGAATGGCTGTGGTGATGGCAACGATGGAGAGAATCGTGATTCCCATAATCAGGTTATAGTCCCCGGTAATGACAGCATTATACAGCAGGGTGCCCAGACCCGGATAGGAGAAGACAATTTCCGTGATGAGAGCACCGCTGAAAATTTGCCCGAGCGCCAGCCCCAGCGCCGTAATCTGCGGCAGCATGGCGTTCCGGATCACATACTTGGAGACGATGATGCTTTCTTTGACGCCGCCCAGTTTGGCATACTGGACGAAACTTTCGGCATTGACGTTCTGCACAATCAGTTTCATAGTCTGGAACCACAGGGTTCCGCCGAGGATGGTCAGGGAGAGCGCCGGCAGGAAGGCATGCCGGAGCACACTCTTGATATACGGCCAGGTAAACTCGGGCCTTCTCCCAATCTCTGCCCCGCCAGCGATGGGGAACAGGCGAATCACATAACTCAACAGAAGGAGCAAGGTAAAAGAAAAAATGTAATATGGCAATGGCCGAATAATCATCGCGACGACTTCCAGGGCCTGTGCCCAGCGTCTTCGGGAAAAATAGCCAGCCAGTCCGCCGATGATGTTGCCTCCCACCCAACTGATCAGGGTGGTCGTCAGCAACAAGCCCACCGTCCACGGCAACGCCCTCCCGACCAGCACACTGACCGGCGTCGGGAACTGGAAGAAGGAAACCCCGAAGTCCCCACGGAACAGCCGTTTCCACAGCGCGATATACTGGTCAAATGTAGAGCCCTCCAGCCCATATAACTCCGTCAGGTCCTGGATTAACTGGTCCACCGTCGCGGGGTCCAGATAGGCGCCCTGCGACCGGATTTGGGCAATCGTCTGAGCAACCGGGTCAGTGGGTGTCAGGCGAGGGATGAGAAACACCGCGGTGACCCCGAGGAAAATCACCAGCACGTACTGAATCAATCGGGGGATCAGATACCGTCTGATAAACGCCATTCCGGTCTCCTTCGCGCTCCTCCGTCCTAAAAGTGCCCTTGGGCGGGCGAGGATGCCCGCCCAAGGGACTTCGGCCAGAGCCGGGGGGGTTAATTCCCCGTCGGCTGGAGGAACGGAGTCATGTACTTGAAGGGGCCCCAGTGCGTGTAGGGCTGGGTGTAGGGGTTCTCCGCTCCCGGCCAGTTGGTCCAGTAGTACTCATCCCAGGAGACGAAGCCGATGTAGCCGAAGGTCGGGATGCCCGGCATGTTCTGGACCAGGATCTTCAACCCCTCGGTGCCAACGGCGACGACCTGTTCCGTCCTGGTGGGGTCAGTCCCCCGCAGGCGCTTGAGCACGTCATCCATCTCCGGAGAGGACCAGCGGGAGGTGTGGCCCTGGGTCAGTTCGCCGACCGGCTTGACGTAGGCCGAGTTAAAGACGTCCAGCACCCGATAGAGGTCCGCACCGGCGCCCCACGGCTCAAAGGCCGGCCAGTTGCCCGAGACGTCGTACTCGCCGTACTGGGTCAGCGACGAGACGTTGTCCGAGGGGACGTGCACGGCGTCAATGCCGAACTTCTTCCACTGCTGGACAGCCGCCGCCGCGTTCTTGTACTCCAGGTGGGACATGTCGGAGCGGCTGATGACCTCAATCCGCCATGGCTTGCCGTCCGGCAGGCGCCACTTGCCGTCCGCATCCCGGGAGAAGCCGTTCTTGATGAGCAGTTTCTCGGCGACGTCGGGGGCATATTTGTACCAGCCGTACCCGAAGGCCTGGGCGATGAACGCCGGGTCATCGGGGACGACGTAACCCCGCGACTTCGCGTACTCCGCCAGGCGGGCCGGGGCCTCAGGGTCGTACGGCTTGAAGGTCTCGCCGTTGCCCAGGTCCAGCGTGAATTCCTTCAGCCAGTCCTGCATCGGTTTGATGTAGTAGTCGGGGTAGGGGCCGAGGGAGGGGATGTGGACCGGGCTCATCGTCGCCGTACCGTCTACGGCCTGGGCCTCGTACTCCACGATGTCAATGGCCAGGAGCAGCGCCCAGCGCACCTCGGGGTTGTCGTACGGGGCTTTGGCCGTGTTGAAGGTGAGGCCCGTGATGCAGGGATCGTTGTTCACGACTCAGGGGAAGGTCGGCTGGTAGGCGCGGTTCGTCTTGCCCTGGGCCAGAGCCGCCTTGAGGCCCTCCGCCGAGAGGTCCACGGCATCCAACTGGTGCGTCAACTGGGCCAGAATCTTGGCACCCTCGTTGGCGAAGGCCTGGAAGACGATGTACTTGGGCTTCGGCTCGCCGAAGAGGATGCCCGTGGGGCTTTTGTCCCAGTCTTCCCGCTTCTCCCAGACAGTCCAGTAACCCGCCGGGTCGTAACTGTGCAGTTTGTAGGGCCCGGTTCCCACCGGCGGGTTGAACTGGAACTTCACCGGGTCATCCACCTTCTCAAAGATGTGCTTGGGCATGATCCAGGTGCTGCCCCAGCGGTCCAGGAAGGTGGTGTGGAACCGGGAGTTGGGCTCCTTCAGGTTGAACACGACCGTGTAGTCATCGGGGGCCGAGACGCTCTCCACGTTCTGCACAAAGAACGAGTGGGCGTTGAAGCCCTCGTACTTCATGAGTGTCTCCACCGTGAAGACCACGTCCGCGGCCGTGAACGGCTCGCCGTCGCTCCACGTGACCCCCTTGCGGAGGGGGATGGTCACCTGGGTGAAGTCCTCGTTGTAGACCGGGTCACCGTCGGCCAGGCCGTTGATAATCTTGCCGGTGGCGAAGTCAACGGACCACAGCGGCTCGTTCATCAACTGCTGCATCCCCCGGTCCCGCCACTTCCAGCCCACCCACTCGTTGAAGTCGTCCGGGTTCGCAACCCGCCCGGTCAGTTGGGCCGCAATCAGCGTCTCGCTGCGGGGAAGGATGCCCAGGACGTCCGGAGCCTTTTCCTTTGTAACAGGGACCGGCGTGGCGGTCACAACAATTGGGGTTCCCTGAACGATGCGCGTGACCTCTACAGGGGTCATCGTGGGCGTGGGCCCGCAGGCGACCAGAAGGCTCAGGGCCGCCAGCAGACTTGCAACGAGGAGAATGGATTTGCTGCGCATAGTGTCTTCCCTCCTTCACTTGCTTTGAGAGGACAATCTGGTATACTATGACACTATGTGGGGATTCGGTTCCCCACAGGCTGGGGTGCAGGTCTTCTTTCTCCGGGTGCACGGACGAAGACCTGCACTTTTGCTTTTTCCAAGTTGAACGCTCCCTTCATCACCTCCTTTCCTTGAAGTTGGGTAGAACGGCACCGTATTGTTAGAGCAGTAACGTTACCGGAAACGATACCGAATCCCTTTAAAGAAAAACCCTTCTGTCTTCCGAAGAGACTTCGGGGCCTGGATGTCCGTTTTCAACCTTCGCCCTGATCCGGGGAGTGTTTACGGAAGAGCCCGGCAGGAGTCTCGGATGATGAGTTGAGTGGGAATCTCGCAGAGCAGGCCGTTCGGGGATTCACCCCGGATCAGGCCGACAAGGATTTGGGTTGCCATGTACCCCATTTTGTCAATGGATTGATCCACTGTGGTCAACGCTGGACTGAAATAAGCGGCCTCGGGGATGTTGTCAAAACCGACAACGGAGAGGTCCCTGGGCACTTCCAGTCCCATCTGACGGGCTGCCTGGATCACGCCGATGGCCGTCTGGTCGTTGGCCGCGAAAATGGCAGTGGGAGGATTGAGCAAACGGAGTAGCCTCTGGGCACCGATGAAGCCCGCCTCTTTGGTGAAGTCCCCGCCCTGGATCAATTCCGGGTCCAGCGGGATACCCGCCTTTTGCAGGCCATCCTGGTATCCCTGCAGGCGCTGGACAGCGCTCTTTAACTCGGGACGACCTCCAATAAAGCCAATCCGACGGTGACCCAGCCCAATCAGGTATTCCATCACCGCCAGCGCCCCGGCATAATTGGTTGCGATGACAGCGTGGCATTCGGGCTCATCAATATTGGGGTCAATAACCACAACGGGTGAGGCGGTGGAGAAGGTGGTTGTAGCAGGAGTTACAACGATGACGCCGTCGGTAACGGTGTTGAGGAGGGAAACGTAGCGACGCTCTCGGTCAGGGGGCGATTCTTTTCTGATGCCCCCGCTGGTGTAGAGAATTAAATCGTAGCCGTGCTCTGCGATTGCCCGATTGATCCCCCGCATAATCTGGAAGGCGAAGGGGTCCTCCACATCGGGCATGATGAGACCGATGACATTGGTTCGGCGGCTGCGCATGCTTCTGGCTGCCAGGCTGGAGGTGTAGCCCAGTTCCTCAATGACAGCCCGAACCCTCTGATACGTTTCCGGCGCGACGTCATCCTTATTGTTCAGCACGCGTGAGACGGTGGATACCGACACTCCAGCTGCCCTGGCGACGTCCCGAATCGTAACGTTGGTCCTGTTCCGGCCCATGGGCGACACCGTCCCCGCTGAGTGCTGATAGGTAACGATGCCGGTATCATTACCGGTAACCTTACCATAATTTTACCACATTTCATGGGCTTTGTCAATACCTTCGCGCCGAAATCTGCCCGGTTTTTTTGGCGAATCGCTGCGGTGTTACGAAAGGAATCTTGCGCGAAGGGGGCTGCGATTCCATTTGAGCAATCCGGCAGAACGATGTATAATTCTCCGCGGTTGCAAAACCAGCGGGATGCGCAAAATGACGGTCGTCTCCGTTGTGGCATGCGAAACCTATGACCCCGAGGCCGTTCGCGGGGCGCTGGAGGCGGCGCTGGCTCCCCTGGGCGGCATGGGCCGCTTCGTCCGGCCCGGCATGCGGGTGCTCCTGAAGCCCAATCTCATCGCCCCGCTCCCCCTGGACCGCGCCGTCACCACCCATCCGGCGGTCGTTCGCGCCGTCGCCGAAATGGTGCAGGAGGCCGGGGGCGAGGTGTGGATTGGCGATTCGCCCGCCGGCCCGGTGGACCATCCCGATTCCCTCTGGCGGCGGACCGGGATGGCGGAGGTGGCGGCGGCGACGGGCGCGCGCCTGGTCCCTTTTGACGGCGCGGAGTGGCGCCGCCTGCGGGGGCAGGACTACTTTATCGCCCGGCCCGTCTTCGCCGCCGACCTGGTCATCACCCTGCCCAAACTGAAGACGCACATCCTCACCCTCTACACCGGCGCGGTCAAAAACCTCTTCGGCACCATCCCCGGAACGCGCAAGCGGGAGGTCCACTTCCGGGCCCCTGCCGTCCCCGATTTCAGCCGCGCGCTGGCGGACGTCCTGGAACTGGTCCGGCCGGGGCTGGCGATTATGGACGGGGTGATCGGGCAGGAGGGGAACGGCCCTGGCGCTGGAGGGACGCCGCGCGCCTACGGCTGCCTGGCGGCCTCGGCGGACCCGGTGGCGCTGGATACAGTGCTCAGCCGGGCGATGGGCTGCCGTCCAGGCGAGGTCTTCCACCTGCGGGAGGCCGCCGCGCGCGGGCTGGGGGTCAACGACCTGGAGATGATAGAGGTGGTCGGCGACCGGCGGGCCCTGGATTTCGGCCCGGTCCGGCGGCCATTAGTCCAGCGCGTCCTGCGGGTGCCGCTGCCAGGGTGGGTGGCAGCGCCGCTGCGGCGGGCCACGCGGGTCCGCCCCCGCCTGACGGCTCCGACGGACTGCGTGGGTTGCGGGCAATGCGCCGAGGCCTGCCCCCGGGAGGCCATCACGTTCGGTCGCCCGCCCCATTTCCGATTGGACCAATGCATCGGCTGTATGTGCTGTGCGGAGGTCTGCCCACAGGGAATCATCGCTCCCTACCGGAGCGCTCTGGCCCGCCTGCTGGGACTCCGCTAACCCTTCACGCTTCACGTTTTACTTTTCACGTTTCACTCCCTATGTACGAAGAACTGGAACGAGTCTATCAGGCCATTCTGGACGCCCTGCGCGCGGGGAAACCTGCCGCCGTGGCAACGGTGGTGGAGGTGGGCGGTTCGGCTCCCCGGGGCGCGGGGGCCAAAATGCTCATCATGGCCGACGGGACAACGGTGGGCACTGTCGGCGGGGGCGGCGTGGAGGCGCGGGTCATTGAGGAGGCCCGGGCCGCCATCGCCGAGGGCCGCTCCCGGGAGGTCATTTACCGCCTGCGGGACCCGGAGCGCGGCGACCCGGGCGTCTGTGGCGGGGATATGCGCATTCTGATTGAAGTCCTCCCGCCCCGGCCCACGCTGCTCATCCTGGGCGCTGGCCATCTGGGCCAGGCGGTGGCCGAACTGGGCGCCTTTCTGGGCTACCGCATCGTTGTGATGGACGAACGGCCCGGCCTGGCGACGCCGGAGCGGTTCCCGTGGGCCGAACAGTGCATTACCGGCGACCTGGCCGAAGAGGTGGTGCGCTTCCCGGTGGACCCCCACACCTATGTGGTGATGGTCACTCCCCACTACACCGGCGACGCGGCGGTGTTGGCCGCGCTGGCGGACCGCTCCCCGGCGTACGTGGGGCTGGTGGGCAGCCGCCGCCGGACCGCCCTCACCTTCGGGCGGGCCCAGGAACTGGGCGTCCCGCCGGAGTGGCTGGAGCGGGTCTACACGCCCATCGGGCTGGACATCGGCGCCGAGACGCCTCGCGAAATTGCCATCAGCATCCTGGCCGAAGTGATCGCTGTCCAGCGGGGGAAAGCACCGTCCCGATGACCGTTCGCCTGCCCCAACGAGAAGTCCGCCGCAGTTTCATCCTGGGGGTGGTGAACGGCGCGCTCTTTGAGTTCGCCGAGCGGCTCATTGACCCCCCGCTGGTGCTGACGTGGTTTGTCAGCCGGCTGACCTCGTCCAATCTGCTCATCGGGCTGGTGGCCCCGCTGGGAGACGCCGGATGGTTCCTGCCGCAGGTCTTCATCGCCGGCCTGGTCCAGCGGATGCCCCGCAAGATGCTCAGTTACACCCTGGCGGCGGTGGTCCGGGTCCTCTCCTGGCTCCTGCTGGCGGCTGCTGTCTGGCTGGTGGACGACCCGACTCTTCTGCTGGTCACTTTTTTCGTCCTGTACGGGGTGGCCCGGCTGGCGGCGGGGCTGGGGGGACTGGGCTTCTTTGAGGTAGTGGCGAAGACCATTCCCCCCAACCGGCGGGGCAGTTTCTTCGCCTGGCGGTTGCTGACGGGGGGGCTGCTGGCCCTGGGGGCCGGCGCGGTCACGCGGGAAGTGCTCAATCGCTTCGCCTTCCCCCACGGCCATGCCCTGCTCTTTGCCCTTTACACCGCCGTCGTCACACCGGCTATGCTGGCCTTTATCCTTATCCGCGAACCACCGGGCACGGCCGTCCCTACTGCGCCAACGTTGAGGCAGCAACTGCGGCGGGCCGGTCAATTCCTGCGGACGGATGCCGTCTTCCGGCGATATATGGGGATGCGGACGGCGCTGGGGCTGGCGGGGATCGCTCTCCCCTTCTACGGCGTCTATGCCCGCAACGTCCTGGGGGCCCCCGAGGGGATGGTGGGCATCTACGTGGCCGTGCGGGTCGCCGCCGGATTGGTGGCCAACCTGCCATGGGGTTCCGTAGGCGACCGGCGGGGGAACCGGCTGGTGACGTTGTGGTTCTCGCTGGGAAACGCATTGACGGCCCTGCTGGCACTGGGGCTGGTGGGGTGGGTGGCCGTATCCCCCTACCGGGGCCCGTGGCTCCCCTACCTGGCCATCCCGCTCTTTCTGCTGAACGGAGCGCTGGCACCCGCGGGGGCGCTGGTGGGCAGCAATTTCCTGCTGGAACTGGTGCCGGAGGCGGATCGGCCCCTCTACCTGGGGCTTTCCAACACCCTGATCGGCATCGTCGTCCTGATTTCCGGCTTCGGCGGGCTGGTGGTGGACCTGCTGGGGTACGCCGGGCTGTTCGGCCTTTCTACCCTTCTCTGCCTGCTGGCCTGGTGGTGGTCTCGGGGACTGCCCGAACCCCGGGTCGGTCAACCGCCCCTGAATTAACCGCAAAGGGCGCAAAGGGAAGGCTTGAACCCCGCGCCCTCTGCGGGAAAACGCAAATTTTCACGTTTCACTCTTTACTTTTCACGTCCTGCAGGAGGTCTCCATATGCCATACCGGGATACCTGGGCCTCATGCCGCCAATGCGGCCGACAATTCGTCTTCACCGTAGAGGAACAGCGAAGACTGGCCGGGATGGGGTTTGAACTGACCCCGCCCGACCTCTGTCCGGACTGTCTGCGAGCCCATGAGATGACACCCGGCCCCCACGAGGGCATCATTAAATGGTACGACCCGGAAAAAGGGTACGGGTTTATCATCCAGCGCAGCGGGAGTGAGATTTTCTTTCACCGGAGCGGCCTGGCGCCGGGCACGCCAGAGACGATCCCCGATAAGGCGCGGGTGCGGTATCGGATTCAGCCGACCGGGCGGGGGCCGCAGGCCGTGGACGTCTCCCTGGAAAAGTAGACGACGGACCACCGACCACGGACAACAGACGACAGACCACATGCCTTATCTGACGACAACTCTGACGGAGGGGGAGATGAAAATCGTACTGACTCAGGATGTCCCTAACCTCGGGCACGCGGGGGACGTTAAGGAGGTCGCCGACGGCTATGCCCGCAATTATCTGATCCCTCGCGGCCTGGCCGTCCCCGCCACCGAGGGGAGAGTCCGTATGGCGCAGGAGCAGAAGCAAGCCAAGACGGCGCAGGCGACCCGCCAGGCGCAACGGCTCGCGGCGTTGGCGGAACGGATGGAACAACTGACGCTGACATTTCAGGCCAAGGCCGGCCCCACCGGTCGCCTCTACGGTTCCATCACCCCCGCCGACATCGCCGAGGCGCTGGAGCGGGAACTGAAGATGCCCTTTGACCGGCGGAAAATCCTGGCTGACCCCCTGCGCGACCTGGGCGACCACACTATACAGGTCCGTCTCAGCAGCGACCGGGTTGTGTCGGTGCATGTGCGCATTGAGCCGGAAGAGGCCGGGCGGCCTCAGAAACCATAATTTTGTCCACGAAGGACACGAATTTCACGAAATATGATTAACCTTTCGTGTCCTTCGTGTCCTTCGTGGTTACGATTTTCCAAAAAAGGAGGCGCTATGGTCAACGTCACCTGGTACGGTCACGCCTGCATCGGCATAGAGGTGGGGCCCCACCGCCTGCTGGTGGACCCCTTCCTCACAGGCAACCCGCTGGCGGCGGCCTCCCCGGACGCCCTCCGACCCGACTACATCCTGGTCTCCCACGGCCACGGCGACCACGTGGGGGACGCGCTGGAGATTGCCCGCCGCACCGGAGCCACCGTCATCAGCAACTTTGAAATCTGCAACTGGTTCCAGGCCCACGGCCATGCTAATGTTCATCCTCACCACATCGGCGGCGGCTTCTTCTACCCCTTCGGTTACCTCAAACTGACCATCGCCCACCACGGCTCCGCCCTCCCCGACGGCTCCTACGGCGGTAACCCCTGCGGCTTCTTCATCCGGACCGCGGAGGGCCCCCATATCTACCTGGCCTGCGATACCGGCCTCTTCTACGATATGAAACTGATCGGCGAGGAGGGGGTGGACCTGGCGGTCCTGCCCATCGGCGACAACTTCACCATGGGCCCGGACGACGCGCTGCGGGCGGTGAAACTGCTGGCGCCGCGCCGGGTCATCCCCATCCACTACGACACCTTTGACATCATCCGCCAGGACCCCCACGCCTGGGCCGAGCGGGTACGCGCGGAGACCCCCGCCGAGCCGGTGGTGCTCAGGCCGGGGGAGAGCATCACCCTGTAGCAGGCGTGGATGGACGCGGGTGGTTCTCGTTAAACTGCAGATAGCGCAGAGGACGCAGAGAGAGGTTCTGCGACAGCGCACACACTGTTGGGAGCGGGCAGTGCGCTTTATCCAGGCGATTGGGGAGCCGGTCCGACCTGCTCCCTGGGAGGCGTAGAGATGAAACCCTGGCTTCGCGGACTGTTGATCGCTCTGGCTGTTCTTCTGGTCATCCTGCTGGTCGGCCCCTTCCTGGTGCCGGTGCCCCCGCTGGAGGGGACCGTCCCGCCGGAGCAACTGGCCGACCCCGATAGCCGGTTCATTGAGGTAAACGGTATCACCGTCCACTACAAAATGGCCGGTTCGGGCCGTCCGGCCTTCATCCTGCTGCACGGCTTCGCCGCCAGCACCTTCTCCTGGCGGGAGGTCATCGGGCCCATGTCGGAGTGGGGGACGGTTGTCGCCTTTGACCGCCCGGGATTTGGCCTGACGGAGCGCCCCCTGCAGTGGACGGGCCGCAGCCCCTACAGCCCCGAGGCCCAACCCGACCTGACGGTGGCGCTGATGGACGCGCTGGGGATAGAGCGGGCAGTCCTGGTGGGTAACTCCGCCGGGGGGACAGTGGCGCTCCTCACCGCGCTGACCTACCCGGAGCGGGTGGAGGCGCTGGTGCTGGTGGACCCGGCGATATACGTTCGCGGGATGACGCCGGCGTGGCTGCGCCCGTTCCTGAACACCCCACAGATGCGCCACCTGGGGCCGCTGCTGGCCCGCCAGATTCGGGAGTGGGGGGTGGACTTTGGCCGCTCCGCCTGGCACGACCCATCCAGACTGACGCCGGAAATCTGGGAGGGGTACGCCAAACCCCTGCGCGCGGAGAACTGGGACCGGGCCCTCTGGGAGGTCACCCGGGCCAGCCGTCCCCTGGGGCTGGAGAAGCGTCTGGGGGAGGTGCGGGTGCCGGTGCTGGTGATCACCGGCGACGATGACCGCATCGTCCCGGCCGAACAGAGCATCCGCCTGGCGGGGGAAATCCCCGGGGCCCAACTGGCGGTCATCCCCGAATGTGGGCACGTCCCCCAGGAAGAGTGCCCCGGGCCGTTCCTGGAAGCAGTGGAGGCGTTCCTCACGGCCAGATAATCGTCACCCGTCACTACCTGCGGGTGTGTACCAATTTCGTCAGGCCTGGCCGCTTTGTAGGACAACTGTGAGCAGTTGTCCTACAACTTTGGGACACACCCCTACCTGCCGTGACCGGTTTACCGATAATGTAGCGCAGGCTGTCAGCCTGCATGCAGGCCTGGCGGCCTGCGCTACAGGAGCGTCCCTCTACAAATTCCAGCGAAAGGAGGCAAAATGTCCGCACAAACGCCCGAAAAGACCTACCGTGGCTTGCGTCGCTTCAACCTGATTATGGGCTTCCTGCACCTGATTCAGGGCATCTTCATGTGGGTGGTCAGCAACGACAAGACCTACCCCATCTTCACCAACTACCTCAATTTTGACCGCGCCACCTTCACCCTGCGGCCCAATCCCCAACTCCTCTACGAACTGCCCTTCGGGCCCGCCGTCGCCTGCTTCCTGCTCATCTCCGCCGTCGCCCACTTCTACCTCTCCACGGTCGGGTACGGGCGGTACGTGGAGAACCTGAAGAAGGGGATGAACCCCGTCCGCTTCTACGAGTACGCCCTCAGTTCCTCCCTGATGGTCGCGCTGATCGGCATGCTGGTCGGCATCTGGGACCTGGGGGCGCTCATCCTGATGTTCGGCATCAACGCGATGATGAACCTGTTCGGCATCATGATGGAGGTCCACAACCAGACCACGCCCCGGACGAGTTGGCGGGCCTTCATCTACGGCTGCCTGGCGGGCATCGTGCCCTGGATTGTCATCTTTATGTACTTCGTCGGAGCGGTCAATTCCGGGGACGCCAAACCGCCGGCCTTCGTCTACGCCATTGTGCCCACCCTCTTCGTCCTCTTCAACATCTTTGCCAACCTTTGCTGCGAATTCTATATGCCGAGGGCATACCTTCGGCGCACGAGAAATGCGATAATTGTAAGAAGCGCCCGCCAGGCCAGTCCGCCGAATGTCCTGGCTCGATGGAATTCCAGCAAGAAGTAACCTTTGAGCACTGAGAGCGTGGTCTCAATCCGGCGGCGAACCCGGTTGAAGGT
>ERZ511473.89-NODE-89-length-220177-cov-138.339505_pt1 | contig 220177 bp, 224 predicted proteins | sample MGYA00374947_ERZ511473 | MGnify/ENA primary metagenome ERZ511473 (study PRJEB26303, sample SAMN06343854) | sediment metagenome | isolation source: hot spring sediment | place: Canada: British Columbia | collected 2012-09-26 ...
CGATCCGGGAGGGGGGCCGGACGGTGGGTGCGGGGGTGGTGACCAAGATCCTGGAGTAGGGGGGAGGCGACCGTGGCGCAGCGGATCCGCATCAAGTTAAAGGCGTACGACCACCGGCTGCTGGACCAGTCCACGGCCACTCTGGTGGAGGCCGCACGCCGCAGCGGAGCCCGCATCCGCGGGCCGATCCCGCTGCCCACGGACCGGAGCGTCTACTGCGTGATCCGGGGCCCCCACATCGACAAAGAGTCCATGGAGCACTTCCAGATCCTGACGCACAAGCGGCTCATCGACATCCTGGAGCCGACCCAGAAGACCGTGGACTCCCTGATGAACCTGGACCTGCCGGCCGGGGTGGACATCGAGATCAAGCTGTAGGCGGACCCTCCGAGGGAGGGAGTGTGATGGCGGCGATCCTGGGACGGAAGGTGGGGATGACGCAGGTGTTCGACAGCCGGGGCAACCGCGTGGCGGTCACCCTGGTGGAGGCGCAGCCGAACGTTGTGGTGGGGCTGCGCACGCCCGAGCGGGACGGCTACCGGGCCGTGCAGTTGGGGTTCGAGGAGGTCCCCGAGCGGCGCCTCAGCCGGCCGCTGCGGGGCGTGTTCCGCCGGGCCGGGGTTCCGCCCCGACGGGTGGTCCGGGAGGTCCGGCTTCGGGACGACGAGACGTACGAGGTGGGACAGGAGATCTCCGTGGCGGCCTTCCGCGAGGGAGACCGGGTCAACGTGACGGGGACGAGCAAGGGCAAGGGGTTTGCGGGCGCCATGAAGCGACACGGCTTCGCGGGTCAGGCGGACTCCCACGGGGTGTCGCTGATGCACCGGGCCGTAGGGTCCTTGGGGACCTCCGGGGTCGGCCGCGTGTGGAAGGGCAAGCGCATGCCCGGTCGCATGGGCGCCGAGCGGGTGACGGTGCGGGGGCTGCGGGTGGTGCGGGTGGACGCGGAGCGCCACCTGCTGCTCATCCGCGGTGCGGTCCCCGGCCCCCGGGGCGGCCTCGTGATGGTGCGAAAGGCAGAGTGACGGCGGAGGGAAGGATGCCGAAGGTGTCAGCGTACAGCGCGACGGGTGAGCCGAGGGGCGAGGTGGAGCTGCCGGAGGACGTGTTCGGCGTCCGGCCGCACGCGGCCGTGGTGCACCAGGCCTTCGTCGCCCAGCGCGCCAACGCGCGGGCCGGCACGGCCTCCACCAAGACCCGGGGCGAGGTGGAGGGGAGCACCCGGAAGATCTGGCGGCAGAAGGGGACCGGCCGGGCCCGGCACGGCGACATCCGGGCGCCCATCTTCGTGGGCGGCGGAGTGGTCTTCGGGCCCAAACCCCGGGACTACAGCCACCGGCTCCCGAAGGCCATGCGGCGGCTGGCGATCCGGTCGGTGCTGTCCGACGCCGCTGCGGCCGGGCGGCTGGTCGTGGTGGAGGGGTTCGGCGTCCGGGAGGGGCGCACCCGGGAGGTGGCCGCCTTCCTCCAGCGGGTCGGGGTGGCAGGCGAGCGGGTGGTCCTCCTGGTGGGTCAGGAAGGCCCCCGGGTGGGCCGCGCGGCCCGCAACCTGCCGAGGGTGGTGGTGCTGACCGCGAACACGCTCAACGTGGCCGACCTGCTGTGGGCGGACCGCATCCTGGTGAGCCGGGACGCTGTGAGCGCGGTCCGGGAGGTGCTGGCGTAATGGACCACCGGCAGGTCGTGCGGCGGGCGTTGATCACCGAGAAGTCCATGCGGGGTGCGGAGGCGGGGAAGTACACCTTCGAGGTGGCCCGGGACGCCACCAAGCCCGAGATCCGGGAGGCGGTGGAGCGGCTGTTCGGCGTGCGGGTCGTGAAGGTGAACACCCTGCGGGTGCCGGGGAAGACGAAGCGTCGGGGACGCCACACGTACCGGACCCCCGAGCGGAAGAAGGCGGTGGTCACACTGGCCGAGGGCGAGAAGATCGACCTCGAGAAGCTCCTGTAGGTGCGCCATGGGGATCAAGCGGTTCAAGCCCACCACACCGGGACGGCGGTTCGCCACCGCCTACACCTTCGAGGAGATCACCCGCTCGGAGCCCGAGCGGTCCCTGGTGGTGCCGCTGCGCCGCCACGCGGGGCGGAACAACCAGGGGCGGATCACCACCCGCCACCGGGGCGGCGGGCACAAGCGCCTGTACCGGCTGGTGGACTTCAAGCGGGACAAGGACGGCGTGCCCGCCCGGGTGGCGGCCATCGAGTACGACCCCAACCGCTCGGCCCGCATCGCGCTCCTGCACTACGCGGACGGGGAGAAGCGCTACATCCTGGCGCCGGTGGGGTTGCAGGTGGGCGACGTGGTGGCCTCAGGCCCCGAGGCGGACATCAAGCCCGGCAACGCCCTGCCGCTGGAGAACATCCCCGTCGGCACCCTGGTGCACAACGTGGAGCTCGAGCCCGGGCACGGGGGCCAGCTGGTGCGGGCCGCAGGTGCCGCGGCCCAGGTCATGGCCAAGGAGGGCGGCTACGCCCAGCTGCGCCTGCCGTCCGGGGAGGTGCGGCGCGTGCACCTGCGCTGTAAGGCCACCGTGGGCCAGGTGGGCAACGTGGAACACGAGGCGGTGAAGCTGGGCAAGGCGGGCCGCAAGCGGTGGCTGGGGATCCGGCCCACGGTGCGGGGCGTGGCCCAGGACCCGCGCAGCCACCCCCACGGTGGGGGCGAGGGCCGTTCGCCCATCGGGATGCCCGGCCCCGTGTCCCCGTGGGGCAAGCCCACCCTGGGCAAGAAGACCCGCAAGCCCAGGAAGCGGTCGGATAAGGACATCGTGAAGCGTCGGAAGTAGTGGGGGGCGCCATGGGACGTTCGAAGAAGAAGGGACCGTTCGTGGACGCCTCGCTGCTGGAGAAGATCCGGGAGCTCAACCAGCGGCGGGAGAAGCGGGTGATCCGGACGTGGTCCCGGCGGTCCACCATCTTGCCCGAGTTCGTGGGGCACACCATCGCGGTGTACGACGGCCGCAAGCACGTGCCCGTGTACGTCACCGAGGCCATGGTGGGGCACAAGCTGGGCGAGTTCGTCCCCACCCGCACGTTCCGCGGCCACGGCGGTTCCGCGGAGCGGACCACGACCGTGAAGGGGTAGGCCGAGGAGGGAGCGGAGATGGAAGCGCGGGCGGTGGCCCGGTACGTGCGCATGTCGCCGTGGAAGGTGCGCCGCGTGGCGGACGCGGTCCGCGGCCGCGGCGTGGACGAGGCCCTGAGCCTGCTGCGGGCCATGCCCCACCGGGCCGCCCGCGTGGTGGAGAAGGCCATCCGGTCCGCGGCGGCCAACGCGGAGCACAACCTGGAGCTGGACCGCGCCACCCTGGTGGTGGCCCGCATCGCGGTGGATCGCGGACCGGGCGGGGGCGCGTGGAAGCGGCTGGTGCCGCGGGCGCGGGGCCGCGCGGACGTCATGAGCCGGAAGAACTGCCACGTGACCGTGGTGGTGGCCGAGCGAGAGGCCTGAGGAGGGAAGAGGCGTGGGACAGAAGGTCCACCCCGTGGGGTTGCGGATCGGGATCATCCGGGACTGGGAGTCCCGCTGGTACAGCGACAAGCACTTCGCAGACTACCTGCACGAGGACCTGCGGATCCGCAAGTACATCAAGGAGAAGCTGTACCGGGCCGGGATCCCCCGGATCGAGATCGAGCGGCAGTCCAAGGCGGTGAAGATCACCGTACACGCCGCGCGGCCCGGGATCATCATCGGCCGCGGGGGCACCGGGATCGACGCCCTGCGCAAGGAGCTCGTGGAGCTCACCGGCAAGGAGGTCCAGCTGAACGTGCAGGAGATCCGACGCCCGGACCTGGAGGCGCAGCTGGTGGCGGAGAACGTGGCCCAGCAGCTCGAGCGGCGGGTGGCACACCGCCGGGCCATGAAGCAGGCGGTCCAGCGGAGCCTGCGGGCGGGCGCCAAAGGGATCCGCATCTCGTGCTCCGGGCGCCTGGCGGGGGCGGAGATTGCCCGCTACGAGTGGTACCGGGAGGGCCGGGTCCCCTTGCACACCCTGCGGGCGGACATCGACTTCGGGGTGGCCGAGGCCCTCACCACGTACGGCCGCATCGGGGTCAAGGTGTGGATCTACCGGGGGGACGTGTTCCCCGAGAAGCGGGAGGCGCGGCCTCCGGTGCGGGCCCGGGCGTAGGAGGCGACCATGTTGATGCCCAAGCGCGTGAAGTACCGCAAGCAGCAGCGGGGCCGCCGCAAGGGGCTGAGCTACGCGGGGTCCACCGTGGTGTTCGGCGAGTACGGGTTGCGGGCCCTGAGCCCCGCCTGGATCACCGCGGCGCAGATCGAGGCGGCCCGGCGGACCATCACCCGGTACATCAAGCGCGGGGGGAAGCTGTGGATCCGGGTGTTCCCGGACAAGCCCGTGACCAAGAAACCCGCGGAGACCCGCATGGGCAGCGGCAAGGGGAACCCGGAGTTCTGGGTGGCGGTGGTCCGGCCCGGCCGGGTGCTGTTCGAGCTGGCCGGGGTGAGCGAGGACGTGGCCCGGGAGGCCATGACCCTGGCCAGCCACAAGCTCCCCGTGCGGACGCAGTTCGTCAAGCGCGAGGAGCTGGCGGGGTCGGTGGGATAGGAGGGACGCGTGGGCAAGGCGCAGGCGTTGCGGGAGCAGTCCACGGAGGAGCTGCGGCGTCGGCTGGACGAGCTGGAGCAGGAGGCGTTCCAGCTGCGGATGCAGATCGCCGCGGGGAAGGCCCAGAACCCCTCCCGGTTGCGGGAGGTCCGTCGGGAGATCGCGCGGGTGAAGACGGTGCTGGGCCAGCGCGGCGTGCGGGTGTGAGGAGGCGGTGATGGCGGACCGGGCGCCGAAACGCAAGGAGCGGGTGGGGGTCGTGGTGAGCGACCGGATGGACAAGACGGTGGTGGTGCGGGTGGAGTCGGTGTTCCACCACCCCCTGTACAAGAAGGCGGTCCGGCGCCACAAGAAGTACAAGGCGCACGACGAGCACAACCAGTGTCGGGTGGGGGACCGGGTGCGCATCGCGGAGACCCGACCCCTGTCCAAGGAGAAGCGCTGGCGGGTGGTGGAGATCCTCGAGCGCGGCTCGGGCGAGCCTGTGGCGCGGGGGTGAGGAGCGATGCTGCAGCAGGAGTCGCGGCTGAAGGTAGCGGACAACACGGGCGCCCGGGAGATCCTGGTCATCCGGGTCCTGGGCGGGAGCAAGCGGCGCTACGCGCGGGTGGGCGACGTGGTGGTGGCCACGGTGAAGCAGGCCATCCCCAACAGCCCCGTGAAGAAGGGCGAGGTCGTCAAGGCGGTGGTGGTGCGGACCCGGAAGGAGGTCCGCCGTCCGGACGGTTCGTACATCCGGTTCGACGACAACGCCGCCGTCCTCATCAACGAGCAGATGAACCCGCGGGGCACGCGCATCTTCGGGCCCGTGGCCCGGGAGCTGCGGGAGCGTCAGTTCATGAAGATCGTCTCCCTGGCGCCCGAGGTCCTGTGAGGAGGTGGTGGCGGTGCCCGTGATCGGCGCCCGGCGCGTCCGGATGCACGTGAAGAAGGGCGACCTGGTGGTGGTGATCTCCGGCAAGTACCGGGGCAAGCGCGGCAAGGTGTTGCGGGTGCTGTCCAAGACCGGGCGGGTGGTGGTCGAGGGCGTGAACGTGGTCAAGCGCCACACGAAGCCTTCCCCCAAGAACCCGCAGGGCGGCATCCTGGAGCGGGAGGCCCCCATCCACGCGTCCAAGGTGATGCTGGTGGACCCGGAGACCAAGGACCCCACCCGGGTGGGCGTCCGGGTGCTGGGCGACGGCCGTCGGGTCCGGTACGCCAAGCGGTCCGGCGAGGTCCTGGACAAGTGAGGGCGAGAGGATGACGCCACGGCTGAAGGAGCGCTACGAGCGGGAGGTGGTGCCGGCCCTGCGGGAGCGGTTCGGGTACCGTAACCCCATGCAGGTGCCGCGCCTGGTGAAGGTGGTGGTGAACATGCGGGTGGGCGCCGGCGCCCAGGACCCGCGCCAGGTGGACCGGGCGGTGGAGGACCTGGTGGCCATCACGGGGCAGCGGCCCGTGGTGGCGCGGGCCCGCAAGTCCATCGCTGCCTTCAAGCTGCGCAAGGGGGCCCCCATCGGGGTGTACGTGACCCTGCGGGGCCGGCGCATGTACGAGTTCCTGGACAAGCTGATCCACGTGGCCCTGCCCCGGATCAAGGACTTCCGGGGGATCTCCGAGCGACAGCTGGACGGGCGGGGCAACTTGAACATCGGACTGCGGGAGCAGCTGGTGTTTCCCGAGATCGAGTACGACAAGGTGGACAAGATCCGCGGCATGGACATCGCCATCGTGACCACGGCGCGCACCGACGAGGAGGCGCGGGAGCTGTTGCGCCTGCTCGGCATGCCGTTCCGCGAGCGCGAGTCCGCCGCCGCGTAGGAAGGGGACCATGGCGAAGAAGGCGCTGCTGGAGAAGTGGAAGCGGACCCCGAAGTTCCGGGTGCGGGCGTACACCCGGTGCGAGCGGTGCGGCCGGCCCCGGGCGGTGTTCCGCCGGTTCCGCCTGTGCCGGATCTGCCTGCGGGAGCTGGCGTACCGCGGGGAGATCCCCGGGATGACCAAGGCCAGCTGGTAGGGCGGGGAGGGTGCGCATGGGGACCATCACGGACCCGATCGCGGACATGCTGACCCGGATCCGGAACGCGAACGCCGCGGGCCACGACCAGGTCAGCGTCCCCGCGTCCCGGCTGAAGGTGGAGATCGCCCGGATCCTAAAGGAGGAGGGCTTCATCCACGACTGGAAGCTCACCTCCGACGGCCCGCAGGGCACCCTGCGGATCGTCCTCAAGTACGGCCCCAAGCGCGAGCGGGTGCTGCGCGGCCTGAGGAGGGTCAGCAAGCCTGGCCTGCGGGTCTACGTCCGCCGCGAGGCCATCCCCCGGGTGCGGGGCGGCCTGGGGGTCGCTATCCTCTCCACCTCCCGCGGCATCCTCACGGATCGCCAGGCGCGGCGCCTGGGCGTGGGCGGGGAAGTCCTCTGTTACGTGTGGTAGGGGTGTAGCCATGAGTCGGATCGGCCGGATGCCGGTGGCGATTCCCCCGGGGGTGGAGGTGACCGTGGACGGCCCCCGGGTACGGGTGCGGGGTCCAAAGGGCGAGCTGGAGCGGACCTTCCACCCTGACCTGCGGGTGGAGGTGCAGGACGGGACGGTGGTGGTCCGCCGGCCCACGGACCTGCGGCACCACCGTGCCCTGCACGGGCTCACCCGGGCCCTGGTGAACAACATGGTCCGCGGGGTCACGGAGGGCTTCTCCGTGGAGCTGGAGATCCACGGCACCGGCTACCGCGCCACCAAGCAAGGCGACCGTCTGGTGCTCCAGGTGGGCTACACCCACCCCGTGGAGCTGGACCCTCCACCGGGGATCACCTTCGAGGTCCCACAGCCCAACCGGGTGGTGGTGCGGGGCCTGGACAAGGAACTGGTGGGCCAGGTAGCCGCCAAGGTGCGGGCGGTGCGGCCGCCTGACCCGTACAAGGGGAAGGGGATCCGCTACGCCCGGGAGGCGCTGCGGCTGCGGCCGGGCAAGGCGGGCCGGGCGGCGGGCAAGAAGTAGGCCCGGGAGGACCGTATGGTGTTGCAGGAGAGTCGGGACGAACGGCGGCGCGTGCGCCACCTGCGGCTGCGCCGAAGGGTGGTGGGGACTGCGGACCGGCCGAGGCTCAGCGTGTTCCGGAGCCTCAAGCACATCTACGCCCAGGTGATCGATGACCAGCAGGGTCGCACCCTAGTGGCGGCCAGCACGCGGGAACCGGAGATCGCCAGTCAGGTGCAGGGGCTGCGGCGGGTGGAGCAGAGCCGGGTGGTGGGCCGGGTGCTGGCCCAGCGGGCGCGGGAGAAGGGCATCGTGCGGGTGGTGTTCGACCGGGGCGGGTACGCGTACCACGGACGGGTCCGCGCCCTGGCGGAGGGTGCGCGGGAGGGCGGTCTGGAGTTCTAGGAGGCCGGGATGGCGGAACGGGCAAGCCCCAACGAGGTGAACCTGACCTTCGAGAAGACGGTGTCCATCAACCGTGTCGCGAAGGTGACCAAGGGCGCCAAGCGGTTCAACTTCAGTGCCCTCGTGGTGGTGGGCGACGAGCAGGGTACGGTGGGCGTCGGGCTCGGCAAGGCCGCGGAGGTGCCGGACGCCATCCGCAAGGCCGTGGAGGACGCCAAAAAGAACCTGTGGCGGATCCCGCGCCAGGGTACCACCATCCCCCACGAAGTGGTTGGACGGTTCGGTGCCGCCCGGGTCCTCCTGAAGCCCGCCAGCGAGGGGACGGGCGTGATCGCAGGCGGGGCCGTGCGGGCCGTGGTGGAGGCGGCCGGGATCCGGGACGTGCTCACCAAGTCCCTGGGCAGCAGCAACCCGATCAACTTGACCCGGGCCACCCTGGCCGGCCTGCTGGAGCTGCAGACCCCGGAGGAGGTCGCGCGCGTCCGGGGCAAGGCCGTGGCGGACCTGGCGGTCCGTCGGGCGGTGGGAGCCTAGCCGTGGTGCGGATCACCCTCAGGCGGTCCCTGATCGGCACGAAGCCGGAGCAGCGGGCGGCGGCGGCCACCCTGGGCTTGCGGCGCCTAGGGCAGTCTGTGGTCCGGCCGCTGCGGCCCGAGGTGGAGGGTCTGATCCGGCGACTGGCGCACCTGGTGGAGGTCACGCCGGAAGGGCAACTGCCGGGAGGAGGGAAGGGCGATGCCACTGCGGATCGGTGAGCTCGCGCCGCCTGCGGGCGCGCGCAGACGCCGCAGGCGGGTGGGCCGGGGTCTCGGCTCGGGCCGGGGCACGTACTCCGGCCGAGGGGTCAAGGGGCAGAAGGCCCGCAGCGGAAAGGGCCCGCGGCCGGGCTTCGAGGGCGGCCAGACCCCTCTGGGCAAGCGGCTGCCCTTCCAGCGCGGCGTACGGGCGTACGGGAGCTCCCACACGGGCGGCCGTCCGCGGCCGGGCTATGTGGAGGTCAACGTCTCGCGGCTCGCGCGGTTCGGGCCCGGAAGCGAGGTCACGCCGGAGGCGCTGCGGCAGGCCGGGCTGGTCCGCCGCCCGGGCCCGGTGAAGGTCCTGGGGCCCGGCAAGCTCGCCCACCCCCTCACCGTGCGAGCCCACGCCTTCAGCGCCTCTGCCCGGGCGGCCATCGAAGCCGCGGGCGGACGCGCGGAGGTGATCCGGTGATCGGAGGGATCGCCAACCCCTTCCGGATTCCCGAGCTCCGGCGGCGGCTACTGTTCACCGCCGCCATGCTGGCCCTGTTCCGGATGGGTGCCCACCTGCCGGTCCCTGGGGTCAACGTCGAGGCCGTGAGGACGCAGTTCGAGCAGGCGGCGGCGGGCACTGCCTTCGGGTTTTTGAACCTGCTGGTGGGCGGTGCGCTGGAGAACTTCTCCATCTTCGCGCTGGGCGTGATCCCGTACATCACCGCGTCCATCATCATGAGCCTCCTCCAGGTGGCCTTCCCGAACCTCAAGAAGATGGCGCAGGAGGAAGGCGAAGCCGGCCGTAGGCGGATCGGTTGGTACACCCTGTACCTGACGATCCCGCTCGCCGTACTACAGGGCTGGGGTCAGGCGGGGCTCATCCAGGCGTTCTCCCAGGGGCGGGCCATCACCGACTTCAGCCCGCTCAACTGGGCCCTGATCCTGTCCACGCTGGTGGCGGGGTCCATGGTGCTCACGTGGATGGGCGGGGTGATGACCGAGCACGGGGTCGGAAACGGCGTGTCGCTGTTGATCTTCGGCGGCATCGTGGCCCGGATCCCCCAGCAGCTGGCGGCCACCGTGGCCCAGGTCCGGGTGGGCACCACCTCGGTGGGGTGGCTGCTGGCGGACGTGGCCATCGTCCTGGCCAGCATCGTGGCCGTGGTGCTGGTGACCCAGGCCTCGCGGCGGATCCCCGTGCAGTACGCCAAGCGCGTGGTGGGCCGCCGCGTTCTGGGCGGCCAGACCACGCACATCCCCCTGCGGATCGTCCAGGCGGGGGTCATCCCCATCATCTTCGCCATCTCCGTGCTGCAGTTCCCCGCCACGGTGGCGTCCTTCGTGCGGTGGGAGCCTCTCGTGGAGTGGGGCAACCGACTCCAGCCGGGCCAGCACCCGCTCGGCACCGCCCTGTACGCGGTCCTCATCGTGCTGTTCACGTACTTCTACACCGCGGTGCAGTTCGACCCGGACGAGATCGCGGAAAACATCAAGAAGTACGGGGGCTTCATCCCCGGCATCCGCCCGGGCCGGCCCACCAGCGAGTTCCTCGCGAAGGTCACGGAGCGGCTCACCTTCGTGGGTGCTCTGTTCTTGGCGGCCATCGCGGTGTTTCCCCTGCTGTTCCGCCAGAGCGCGGGCCTGACCCTGTACCTGGCCGGGACCTCCCTGCTGATCGTGGTGGGCGTGGCGTTGGAGACCATGAAGCAGCTGGAGGCGTACGTGCTCATGCGGCACTACGAGGGGTTCATGCGGTGAGGGTGGTCTTCCTCGGCCCCCCGGGTGCGGGCAAGGGCACGCAGGCACGTCGGCTCGCAGACCGCTACGGGATCCCCCAGGTGGCCACCGGCGACATGCTCCGCGAGGCCATGGCCTCCGGAAGCGAGCTGGGACAGCGGGCCCGCGCGTACGTGGAGCGGGGCGAGCTGGTGCCCGACGACGTCATGCTGGCGGTGGTGGAGGACCGCCTGCGCAGGCCGGACGCGGAGCGCGGGTTCGTCCTGGACGGCTTCCCCCGCACGCTGGCGCAGGCGGAAGGGTTGGACGACCTCCTCCGGCGCCTGGGCCGCCGGCTGGATGCCGTGGTGCTGTTCCAGGTCCCCGAGGAGACCGTGGTCCGGCGGCTCGCGGGGCGCTGGACCTGCCCGGCCTGCGGCCGGGTGTTCCACGAGTCCTATAGCCCTCCCCGCACGCCGGGCGTGTGCGACGCGGACGGGAGCCCGTTGGTCCAGCGGGAGGACGACCGACCGGAGACCGTGCGCCGCAGGCTGGCGGTGTACGCGGAGCAGACGGCGCCGGTGGTGGAATACTACCGCGCGCGGGGCCTGTTGCACTCCGTGGACGGCTCGCAGGACCCCGACGCGGTGGCCGAGGCCGTCGAGGCAGTCCTGCGACACCTGGTGGAGGTCCGTTAGCCGTGCCCGTGGCGGGAGTGTTCGTCAAGAGCCCTTCGGAGCTTGCGCGCATGCGGCGGGCGGGGAGGGTGGCTGCCCTGGCCCTCCGCGAGGTGGGCCGGGCGGTCCGCCCTGGGGTTTCCACCGAGGCCCTGGACCGGGTGGCAGCGGAGGCCATCCGGTCCAGGGGCGGGGTGCCGTCCTTCCTCGGCTACCGGGGATTCCCGGCGAGTGCGTGCATCTCGGTGAACGACGAGATCGTGCACGGGATCCCCGGCCGCCGCGTGCTGCGGGAAGGCGACTTGGTGAAGGTGGACCTGGGCGCGCTCGTGGACGGCTACCACGGCGACGTGGCGGCCACCTTCCCGGTGGGGTCCATCCCAGCGAGGCTTCGACGCCTCGTACAGGTGACGGAGGAGGCGCTCATGCGCGGGATCGAGGCGGTCCGCCCGGGCGCCCGCCTCGGTGACGTGGGGTGGACCATCCAGTCCTTCGTGGAGGCCCAGGGGTACTCCGTGGTACGGCAGTTCGCGGGGCACGGCGTGGGCCGGTCCCTGCACGAGGACCCTCAGGTCCCGAACTTCGGGAAGCCTGGCAAGGGCCTCGCCCTGCGGCCCGGCATGGTCTTGGCCGTGGAACCCATGGTGAACGAGGGCACGTGGCGCGCGGTGGTGGACGGGGACGGGTGGACGGTCCGGACCGCGGACCGCCGGCCCTCCGCGCACTTCGAGCACACGGTGGCGGTGACGGAGGACGGGTACGAGATCCTGACCCTGTTAGACGACGGGGAGAATCCCTGGTAAGATAAAAGTTCGTGCGGCCGAGGTTGGGGAGGGATGACGGCGAAAAAGGAAGCGGCCATCGAGGTGGAGGGCACGGTGGTGGAGGTGCTGCCCAACGGGATGTTCCGGGTGGAGCTTCCCAGCGGGCACCGGGTGCTGGCTCACATCTCGGGCAAGATGCGCATTCACTTCATCCGGATCTCCCCGGGGGACCGGGTGAAGGTGGAGCTGTCGCCCTACGACCCCACCCGGGGCCGCATCACGTACCGGTACCGGTAGCGAGGTGAGGGCCATGAAGGTGCGCGCGTCGGTGCGGAGGATGTGCGAGAAGTGCAAGATCGTCCGCCGGCACGGCCGGGTGCGGGTGATCTGCGAGAACCCGAAGCACAAGCAGAAGCAAGGGTAACCGGGAGGCGGCGATGGCGCGGATCGCGGGCGTAGACCTGCCGCGGGACAAGCGGGTGGACGTGGCGCTCACGTACATCTACGGCGTGGGGCGGTCCCGGGCGTACGAGATCCTCCTGCGGGCCGGGGTGAGCCCCGAGACCCGGGTGCGGAACCTCACCGAGGACGAGGTGAGCCGGCTGCGGGACGTGGTGGAGCGCCAGTACCGGGTGGAGGGAGACCTGCGCCGCGAGGTGGCCATGAACATCCGCCGCCTGGTGGACATCGGCTGCTACCGGGGCCTGCGGCACAAGCGGGGCCTGCCGGTCCGCGGCCAGCGCACCCGGACCAACGCGCGGACGCGCAAGGGACCCCGGAAGACCGTGGGGATCAAGAAGCGGGCCGTGGCGAAGAAGTGAGGAGGGTAGTGGAGGATGGCGAAGAAGGGCCGCACGCGCCGGCGGGAGCGGAAGAACGTGCCCCTGGGGCACGCCCACATCCAGTCCACGTTCAACAACACCATCGTGACCATCACCGACCCCCAGGGGAACGTGCTGTCCTGGGCCAGCGCGGGCACCCAGGGGTTCAAGGGCTCGCGGAAGGGCACGCCCTTTGCCGCGGGACTGGCCGCGGAGGCCGCGGCCCGCAAGGCCATGGAGCACGGGGTGCGGCAGGTGGAGGTGTACGTGAAGGGGCCGGGGCCGGGCCGCGAGGCGGCCATCCGGTCCCTGCAGGCCGCGGGGCTGGACATCAGCCTGATCAAGGACGTGACGCCGGTCCCCCACAACGGGTGCCGGCCCCCGAAGCGCCGGCGCGTCTAGCCGGGGCACACAGCGACATCCCGCAATCCGGCTGAGAGGCGGGGTCCCGGAAGCGCGCCTTCCGGGTGCTGCCGGAACGGAGGGAGCAGTCCATGGGACGGTACCACGACGCGGTGTGCCGCCTGTGCCGCCGCGAGGGGTTGAAGCTGTACCTGAAGGGCGACAAGTGCTACACGGACAAGTGCCCGGTGGTCAAGCGGGCGAAGCCGCCGGGCATGCACCTGCCCTCCCGGCGGAAGGCGTCCGAGTACGCCATCCGGCTGCGGGAGAAGCAGAAGCTGCGCCGGATCTACGGGGTGCAGGAGGCCCAGTTCCGCCGCCTGTTCCAGGAGGCGGCCCGGTTCAAAGGGGTCACGGGCACGCGGCTCCTGCAGCTCCTGGAGCTGCGGCTGGACAACGTGGTGTACCGGTTGGGCCTGGCCGCTTCCCGGAAGGAGGCGCGCCAGCTGGTCGCGCACGGGCACGTGACGGTGGACGGCCGCAAGGTCACCATCCCCTCCTACCTGCTGCGCCCAGGCCAGCGCGTGGGGCTCACAGCCCGGGGCCAGAAGAACGAGCGGGTTCGGGCCCTGCTGGAGGGCGGGGGCCGGCAGCCGCCTGCCTGGCTGGAGTTCGACCCCCAGCGGGCGGAGGGCCGTGTGCTGTCCCTGCCCGGCCGCGAGGCCATCGACGTGCCCGTGCAGGAGCAGCTGGTGGTGGAGTTCTACTCCCGGTAGGTGCGGGGACTGGAGGAGGGGGTCATGAGCATTTTCGGACTGTGGGAACTCACGAAGCCCAAGGTGGAGTACGCGGAGCTGTCGGACACCTACGCGAAGGTGGTGGTGGAGCCGCTGGAGCGCGGCTTCGGGGTCACGGTGGGCAACGCCCTGCGGCGGGTCCTGCTGTCCTCCATCCCAGGTGCCGCGGTGACCTCCGTGAAGATCGAGGGCGTGCTGCACGAGTTCAGCACCGTGCCCGGCGTGGTGGAGGACGTCACCCAGATCCTCCTCAACCTGAAGGAGCTCACCCTGCGGCTGCACACGGACAAGCCGAAGCTGCTGCGCCTGGAGGCGAAGGGCAAGCGGGAGGTCACCGCCGCGGACATCCAGCCGGACGCGGAGGTGGAGATCTTGAACCCCGACCTGGTGATCGCCACCCTGGACCGGCGGGACGCCCGTCTGGCCATGGAGATGGTGGTGGAGCGCGGTAAGGGCTACGTGCCTGCCGAGAAGCACCGCAAGAGCGAGCACGTGATCGGCGTAATCCCCGTGGACTCCATCTTCTCGCCCGTCCAGAAGGTGAACTACACGGTGGAGGACACCCACGTGGGCGTGGGCGGAGAGCTGGAGCGGCTGGTGCTGGAGGTGTGGACCAACGGAGCCGTCCGGCCGGACGAAGCGGTGGCGGAGGCCAGCCGGCTGCTCATCGACCACTTCCGCCTGGTGGGGGGCATCTCGGAGGCCGAGGGGGCGAGCGCCGGTGGCGGGGACCCGGAGCTGGCGCGCCTGTTGGCCACCCCCATCGAGGAGCTGGAGCTGTCGGTGCGCCCGTACAACTGCCTGAAGCGGGCCGGCATCCACACCATCGGCGACCTGGTGCAGCGCACGGAGGAGGAGATCGCCAACGTCAAGAACTTCGGCCGCAAGTCCCTGGAAGAGGTGAACGAGAAGCTGGCGGCCTTGGGGCTTTCCCTGCGCAAGGCCACCTCGTAGGAGGGTCCTGAGATGGGAACCGGGGCGAAGACGCGCAAGCTGGGTCGCGACTCCGGGGAGCGGCGGGCGCTGTTCCGGGACCTGGTGACCGCCCTGATCCGCTACGAGCGGATCCACACCACGGAGGCCAAGGCGAAGGAGGCCAAGAAGGTGGCCGACAAGCTGATCGCCCTGGCCCAGAAGGGGAGCCTTCACGCCCGGCGGCAGGCCGCCCGCCTGGTGCAGGACGAGGAGGCGCTGCGCAAACTGTTCCAGACCGTGGCGCCCCGCTACGAGCGGGGCCGGGGCGGCTACACTCGCATCGTGAAGGACGCACCCCGCCGGGGCGACGCGGCGCCCATGGCTTACCTGGAACTGCTCGAGAAGTAGAGTCAGGGACGGTGTGTCGGAACCCACCGCGCTCATCGAGGTCGCGCACCTCACCCACGTCTACCACGCGGGCACGCCGCACGAAGTCCGGGCCGTCTACGACGTCAGCCTCACCATTCGCCCCGCGGAGTTCGTGGCGCTGGTGGGCGGGAACGGCTCCGGCAAGTCCACCCTCGCCAAGCACCTGAACGCGTTGCTGCTCCCCACCGAGGGCCGGGTGGTGGTGGACGGCCTGGACACCCGCGACCCCCACGCCCTGTGGGAGATCCGGCGCCGGGTGGGGATGGTGTTCCAGAACCCGGACAACCAGATCGTGGCCACGGTGGTGGAGGAGGACGTGGCCTTCGGCCCTGAAAACCTGGGCCTACCGCCGGAAGAGATCGCCCGGCGCGTGGAGGAGGCCCTCCGGGCTGTGGGCATGCTGGAGTACCGCTCCCGGGAACCGCACCTGCTGTCGGGTGGCCAGAAACAACGCGTGGCCATCGCGGGGGTCCTGGCCATGCGGCCGCGGTGCATCGTGTTCGACGAGGCCACCACCATGCTGGACCCCGAGGGCCGCCGGGAGGTCCTCGACACCGCCCACCAGCTGCGGGACCGGGAGGGCATCGCGGTGGTGCACATCACCCACAGCATGGAGGAGGCTGCGGAGGCGGACCGGGTGGTGGCGCTACACGCGGGACGCGTGGTGCTCGACGGCCCGCCGCGGGAGGTGTTCCGGGAGGCGCGCCGGCTGCGGGAGGTGAACTTAGACCTGCCGGAGGTGGCACGGCTGCACGCGTGCCTGGTGCGCCGGGGCGTCCAGCTGGAGACCCAGGCCCTGCACCCCGGGGAGCTCGCCGACCAGATCCTGCGGCTGCGGAGGGCGGTGGTGTGAGCGCAACGGACCCCGTGGTGGTGTGCCAGGGGCTCACCCACGTGTACCTGCGGGGGACCCCCTTCGAGGCGGTGGCGCTGCGGGGGGTGGATCTGGTGGTGGGACGGGGCGAGTGCGTGGGCGTGGCGGGGCCCACGGGCTCCGGCAAGTCCACCCTGGTGCAGCACTTCAACGGCCTGCTCAGGCCCACGGAAGGGTCGGTGTGGGTGGACGGCGTGCGGTTGGACGGTCGCGGCGAGACGGTCCGGGAGATCCGGCGCCGGGTGGGGATGGTGTTCCAGTACCCCGAACACCAGCTGTTCGAGGAGACGGTGTTCGAGGACGTGGCGTTCGGACCGCGCAACCTGGGCCTGGACCCCGAAGAGGTAGGCGAACGGGTGCGGGAGTCACTGCGCTGGGTGGGGCTCGACCCAGACCGCTTCGGCCCCCGGTCCCCCTTCTCTCTTTCGGGCGGGGAGATGCGGCGGGTGGCCATCGCGGGGGTGCTGGCCATGCGCCCGAGGGTCTTGGTCCTGGACGAGCCCACCGCAGGCCTGGATCCCCGCGGCCGGCAGGAGATCCTGGAGCACGTCCGCCAGTGGCGACGTCAGCAGGGCCTGACGGTGGTCCTGGTGTCCCACAGCATGGACGACGTGGCGCGGCTGTGCGACCGGGTGGTGGTCCTGCACCGGGGGCAGGTGTTCTTGGACGCTCCCACGCGCGAGGCCTTCGCGCAGGCGGACCGGCTCAGGAGCGTGGGCCTGGACGTGCCCCGGGTGACGGACGTGCTGCTGCGGCTGCGGGCCGGCGGGCTCCCCGTGCGCACGGACTGCCTCACGGTGGAGGAGGCGTGCGAGGAGATCGTGCGCGCCCTGCGGGCTGGGGGGTCGGCGTGGAGCTCCTCCGAAGCCTGACCATCGGCCAGTACGTGCCGCGGGCCTCCCCGGTCCACCGGCTCGACCCGCGCACCAAGGTCCTCGCCACCACCGCGTTGCTGGTGGTGGTGTTCCTGGCGCGGGACTTCGCGGGGCTGGGCCTGTTCGCCCTGTTCCTGGGAGCGTGTCTGCTCTTGGCGCAGATCCCCCTGGGGTTCGTGCTGCGGGGGCTTAGGCCCATTTGGTTCCTGCTGGTGCTGACGCTGCTCTTACAGGTCTTCTTCGGGGGTACCTCCGAGGGGACCGTGCTGTGGCGGTTGGGGCCTTTCGCGGCCACCCGGGAGGGGCTGGTCCAGGGTCTGTTCGTCACCGCCCGCTTGGTCCTTCTGGTGGTGGCCACGTCCCTGCTGACCTTCACCACCTCGCCGGTGGAGCTGGCGGACGGGATGGAGCGGCTGCTGGCACCGTTCCGGCGCGTGGGGGTGCCTGCCCACGAGCTGGCCATGATGATGACCATCGCCCTGCGGTTCATCCCCACCCTGGTGGAGGAGACGGAGAAGATCATGAAGGCACAGATGGCCCGGGGTGCGGATTTGGACACCGGCGGGCTCGTGCGCCGCGCGCGGGCCCTCGTCCCCATCCTGGTGCCTCTGTTCGTCAGCGCCTTCCGGCGCGCGGACGAGCTGGCCCTGGCCATGGAGGCCCGTTGCTACCGCGGGGGGGAAGGGCGCACGCGGATGAAGCAGCTGCGCTACCGGCGGTCGGACGCCCTTGCCGCAGCCGTCGTGCTGGCGGCGAGCTTCGCGGTCCTGTTGCCAGGCCGCTTCCGGTGGTGAGGCGGTGCGCACGATCAAGTTGGTGGTCGCCTACGAAGGCACCCGGTACGCCGGCTGGCAGCGCCAACCCCATCGGCCCTCGGTGCAGGAGACCCTGGAGCGCGCGGTGGCGCTCGTGACGGGATCGCCCACCCGGGTGGTGGGGGCAGGCCGCACGGACGCGGGGGTGCACGCCCTGGGGCAGGTCGCCCACTTCCGCACGGTGTCGGAGCTGGCCCCACAGCGGTTCGTGGGCGCCCTCAACCACTACCTCCCGCCGGACGTCGCGGTGCGGTGCGCCGAGGACGCTGCCCCGGGGTTTCACGCCCGGCGGGACGCCCGATGGCGAGCCTACCGCTACCTGGTGTGGAACCGAACCGGCCGCAACCCCTTCGTCCGCGACCGGGCCCTTCCGTGGGAGGGCGTTCTGAACGTGGAGCGGATGCAGGAGGCGGCAGGACCGCTGCGGGGTCGGCACGACTTCGCGGCCTTCTGCGCCGTGGGCAGCGACCCCCGGACCACACTCTGCACCGTCCACCGGTTCCGCGTGTTCCGGCGGGGCCCGTTCGTGGTCGTGGACGTGGTGGCGGACCGGTTCCTGCGCCACATGGTGCGGATGCTGGTGGGCACGTTGCTGGAAGTCGGTTCCGGCAAGCGGCCGCCGGAGCAGTTGCAGGAGGTCCTGGCGTCCCGGACGAGCCAGCGGGCTGGCGCGGTCGTTCCCCCGGGCGGACTGTACCTGGTGCGGGTGGGCTATACTGAGTGGCGCGGGGGCCCGTAGCTCAAGGGTAGAGCACCCGGCTCATAACCGGTGGGTTCCTGGTTCGAGCCCAGGCGGGCCCACCAGGACTGGGCACCGTCCCACAGTTCCTCAGCGGGCGTAACGCGCGGATCCTGCCCGCTGGCGGCGCGGTTACGAGTCTTCCGTCATGCCTCCCGGTCCAGAGGGACTGCTGGCAGCCGACCGCTCGTCTTCCTACACTGTCCCCGTGGTCCCAGACGCGGCCAACCCGGAGCGGAAGCGGGCGTACGTGCGCGCGATGTTCAGCGCCATCGCGCGCCGCTACGACCTCCTGAACTCCCTGCTGAGTCTCGGGCTGCACAAACGCTGGAAGCGTTACGCGGTGGAGTTGGCCACCCCGCCTCCGGGCGGGCTGGCCCTGGACGTCTGCTGCGGTACCGGGGACCTCGCGCTCCTCCTCAAGGAGAGGCTTGGACCGACCGGGCGGGCCGTGGGCGTGGACTTCGCCGAACCCATGGTGCGCTTGGCCCGGCAGCGGGGCGCGGGCCTTCCGGGTGTGTGGTTCGTCCAGGCCGACGCGGAGGCGCTGCCCTTCCCACAGGACTCCGTCGACGTGGCGGCGGTGGGTTTTGGGGTCCGCAATGTGGCGCGGGTGGAGCGGGCCCTGGAAGAGCTGTGGCGCGTGCTGAAGCCTGGGGGGCGGTTGGTGGTGCTGGAGTTCAGTGCGCCCCGCAACCGGCTGTTCGCCGCGCTGTATGATTTCTATTCGTACACGGTGGTGCCATGGCTGGGCCGCCGGCTGTCCCGCCACCCCGACGCGTACCTGTACCTACCCACCTCCATCCGCAGCTGGCCGGATCAGGACGCGTTCGCGGACCGGTTGCGCCAGGCGGGGTTCGTGCGCGTCGGGTACCGGAACCTGCTGTTCGGGGCCGTGGCGGTGCACGTGGCGGACAAGCCGGGCGTGCTCCCCCAGGAACCGGGTCTGGCGAGGGCGAACTCGGTCAAGACCGGGCCCACGGGGCCGAGAGAGGTGAGGCGTTGAGCGAGCCGCACGAGCAGACCGGCGTGTACCGCCTCGGGGGGGAACTGCCCGGGGTGTTCGAGATCCTCCTGGAGGTCTACCGCGCCCTCCAGGAGCGGGGCTACAGCCCCAAGGACCAGCTGGTGGGCTACCTGATCTCGGGCGACCCCACGTACATCACCAGCCACCGGGGCGCGCGGTCCCTGATCCGCAAGGTGGAGCGGGACCGGATCCTGGAAGAGCTGGTCCGCTTCTACGTGGACAGCCGAATCCGCCCCGCCCTCGAAGGGTAGCGCCGTGGGCACCGCGGGCGGGACTCGCGCGGGTCCCGCGCCCGCTCCTGAGGAGGTCCTACCATGACCGAGGTGCTCGTGGTCCAGGGGGGGCACCGACTGGAGGGCGCGGTGAAGGTGGCGGGGGCCGTGAACACCGTGCTGCCCATCATGGCCGCAGCGGCCCTGGCCGCCGACGTGTCCGTCCTCGAGAACGTGCCCCGCTGCCGCGACGTGTACGTCATGGCGGACATCCTGCGGAGCCTGGGCTGCCAGGTGGACCTGACGGAAGACGGCCGGCTGGCAGTGGACGCCCGGCACCTGAGCGGGGTGCACGCGCCCGTGGAGCTGTGCGGCCGCATCCGTGGCTCGTACTACGCCGCGGGGGTACTCCTCGGGCGGGTGGGCAGGTTCGAGGTGGGGCTACCGGGTGGGGACTCCATCGGCGGCCGGCCCGTGGACTTCCACATGAAGGGGTTCACCGCCCTCGGTGCTGAGGTGGGGACCGAGCGCGGGTACATGGTGGGCCGGGCGAGGCGGCTGCGGGGCGTGGAGTTCTTCGTGCCGCGCCGCAGCGTGGGGACCACCATCAACCTCATGCTGGCCGCGGTCCTGGCCCAGGGGACCACGGTCCTGCGCAACGCGGCCTTGGAGCCGGAGGTCACCGACACCGCGGTGTTCCTCAACCTCATGGGCGCCCGGGTGCGGGGTGCGGGCACCCCCACGGTGGTGGTGGAGGGGGTGCGCAGGCTGCACGGGGCCCGGTACGCGGTCATCCCCGACCGCATCGAGGCGGGCACCTACCTGGTCGCGGGGGCGGCCACCGGCGGGGACGTGGAGGTGGACGCTTTGATTCCCGAACACGTGACCGCTCTGTTGAGCAAGCTGGCCGAAGCCGGGTGTGGGGTGGAGGCGAACACCGACCGGGTCCGGGTGCGGGCGCCCAGGCGCCTGCGGGCGGTGGACATCGACACCGCTCCGTTCCCTGGCTTCGCCACGGACCTGCATCCGCCGTTTGTCGCCTTGCTGGCCACCGCAGACGGAGAGGCGGTGGTGCGGGAGACCATCTACGACGGCCGCATGGGGTATGCCTACGAACTGGTCAAGATGGGCGCGGACATCCGCGTGGACGGCAACACCGCGTACGTCCGGGGGGTGGAACGGCTCACGGGCGCCGTGGTGGAGGCCCTGGACATCCGGGCGGGCGCGGCGGTGGTGATCGCCGGGCTGGTGGCGGAGGGGGAGACGCGGATCCGCGGGCTGGAACACCTGGACCGGAAGTACGAGGGCCTGGAGGTGAAGCTGCGCGCCTTGGGGGCGGAGGTGCACCGCGTGGCGGAAGCGGGCGCTCCGGCGCCCGTGGGTGCTTGAGCGGCCCTGCTGCGTGTGGGAGAATCCGTACGGGCCGGTACGGCCCTACACCCCGAGTCAGGAGTGTGGATCGTGTCGTCGGGCGGTCCCGAGGTCACCCGCATCGCGCGCGTCCCCACGGACGGGAGCCAGGTGGCGCCCGTGGAGCAGCTGGTCGAGGTGCTGCACCGGCTCCCGGGGGGGCAGATCCTCGTCACCAGCGTGGAGAACGTGCTGAACTGGGCCCGGGCGCGGTCTTTGTGGCCCCTCACCTTCGGGCTCGCGTGCTGCGCCATGGAGATGATGCAGGCGATGGGCACCCGCTTCGACCTGGACCGGTTCGGGGTCATCCCCCGCGCCACGCCCCGCCAGGCGGATCTCATCATCGTGGCGGGGCGGTGCACCATCAAGATGGCGCCCGTGGTCCGGCGCCTGTGGGAGCAGATGCCGGAGCCCAAGTACGTGATCAGCATGGGCTCCTGCGCCACCTGCGGGGGCCCCTTCTACTACGACAACTACTCCATCCTGAAGGGGATCGACACCGTCATCCCCGTGGACGTGTACGTTCCCGGGTGTCCTCCGCGGCCCGAAGCTCTCATCGAGGGGGTGCTGAAGCTGCAGGAGAAGATCCAGAAGGAGCGCCGCCTGACCCGCCGGCTGCAGGAGGCGGCGCAGGCGGGGGCGTAGGATGCGGTCCCTGCGCACCGAGGAACTCATCCTGAACATGGGGCCACAGCACCCCAGCACCCACGGGGTGCTCCGCCTCATCGTGACCCTGGACGGGGAGAACATCGTGGAGGTGCAGCCCGACATCGGCTACCTCCACTCCTCCGTCGAGAAGATGATGGAGCACCGGAACTACACGCAGAACATCGCCCTGGCAGACCGGGGCATGGACTACCTGGCCGCCCTGGTCAACGAGATGGCGGTGATCCGTGCCGCGGAGACCCTGGCGGAAGTGTCGGTGCCCGAGCGCGCCCGCTACATCCGGACCCTCTTCATGGAGCTGCAGCGGCTCGCCAGCCACCTCCTGTGGCTGGGCACCTACGGCATCGACCTGGGGGCCTTCACCGCCTTCCTGTGGTGCATGCGGGAGCGGGAGCTCATCATGGATCTCTTCGAGGCCGTGACGGGCGGGCGGCTGCACCACGTGTACTTCCGGCTGGGAGGCGTGAACGAGGACCTCCCGCCGGGCTGGACGGACCGCTGTCGGGAGTTCTGCCACTACTTCCTGAACCGCTTGGACGAGTACCACAAGCTGCTGACGGGCAACCCCATCTGGCAGGTGCGCACCCAGGGGGTCGGAGTGCTGACCCGGGACCAGGCCGTCGCCTTCGGCGCGTGCGGGCCGGTGGCGCGGGCCTCGGGCCTGGCGTGGGATGTGCGGAAGAGCCACCCGTACGAGGTGTACGACCGCGTGGAGTTCCAGGTGCCCGTGTACACGGAGGGCGACTGCTACGCCCGGTACCTGGTGCGCATGGACGAGATGCGGGAGAGCACCCGAATCATCCTGCAGTGCTTGGACCAGATGCCCGAGGGCGAGGTGCGGGCGGCCCGAGTCCCCCTGAACTTGAAGGTCCCGCCCGGAGAGGTGTACACGCGGGTGGAGTCCCCCCGGGGCGATCTGGGGATCCACCTGGTGAGCACCGGCGGGGAGACACCCTGGCGGGTGAAGATCCGGGCCCCGTCCTTCGTGAACCTGCACGCGCTGACGGAGATGATGAGGGGCTGGAAGGTGGCGGACATCATCGCCATCCTGGGGAGCATCGACATCGTGCTGGCGGACGTGGACCGCTAGCGAGGAGGCGCCAGCAGAGATGACCGCGTTGCTCAAGCGCACCGCAGCCGCACTCCAGGGTTTGGTGACGGGGCTGGGGGTGACGTTCCAGAACCTGGCCCGGCCCAAGGTCACCCTCCTGTACCCGCTGGAGAAGTCCAACGTGTCCCCCCGCTGGCATGGGTTGCTGGCTCTGCCCGTGGACACCGAGACGGGCAACGACAAGTGCATCATCTGCTTCCAGTGCGAGCGCATCTGCCCGAGCCGCTGCATCCACATCGAGGCCACGGGCAAGGGCAAGGAGCGTCTCCTCACCCGGTTCGACATCGAGATGGACAAGTGCCAGTACTGCGGGCTGTGCGTGGAGGTGTGCCCCACGGAGGCCATCGTGTTCATCCCGCACTACGAGGCCAGCACCTACAACCGCGCGAACCTCCTGTACACCCTCGAGGACCTGCACCGGGCAGCGCCCAAGGAGCCCGTGGCCCGGGGGATCCTGGCATGATGGGGCCGAGCCGCAACCCCGCGGGCGGGTTCTTCCCGCCGGAGCTGGTGAGCAAGCTGCGGGCCCGGTTCCCCGAGGTGCAGGACGCCGCGGAGCGGGCACGCCAGACCCTGGAGGCGTTCGAGCGCGAGCAGCAGGAGCGGCAGCGCCGCTACCAGGAAGAGGTGGAGCGGGCGAAGGCGGAAGGCAAGCCCGCCCCCCGGCCGCCCCGCCGGGAGGAACCCGCGGTCCCCCGCTACCGGACGCCCACCCTGGAGGTGCCGCTGGGCGCCTTCCGGGCGGTGATGGAGTTCCTGCGGGACGACCCGGAGTTCCGGCTGGATTACCTGTCCTTCGCCAGCGCCATCGACTGGAAGGACCGGATGGAGTGCACCTACCACCTGTGGTCCACGGTGCACAACCACGAGCTGGTGGTGAAGGTCCCCGTGGACCGCGACAACCCTCGCATCCCCACCGTCAGCGACCTTTGGCGGACCGCGGAGTGGCACGAGCGCGAGACGTACGACCTGTTCGGGGTCGTGTACGAGGGACACCCCGATCTGCGCCGCATCCTCATGACCGACGACTGGAAGGGTCACCCCCTGCGCAAGGACTACGTGTACGAGGACCCCGACTGGCTGGTGGAGCTGGCGAAGATCCGGCAGAGCGAGGTGGCCGGGATCGAGCCGCCGCTCGGGGAGCGGGCCTAGGGGCCTGTCCCGCTAGAAGGTCCCCGGCCGGAAGACACCCACCTCAAAGACCCGTCCGTGGGCAGGCGTGGGCCCGTACAGGGCGGTGAACTGGATTCCGAACTCCCGGTAGCGCAGGATGCGGGCCCGGAGCCCGCGTTCCAACTGGCACTCCACCCGTTGGGCTCCCGGACCGTAGAGCCCTTCGGCCCGCTCCAGCGGATGGCCCAGGCGTACCCCGCGGTCGGTGACGAAGGGTCCCCCTAGTCCAAAGGCGGCCAGGACCCGCACCGCCCGGGTCTTCGCGTCCGCGGTCAGCCACAGCCCTTCACGCCGCCACGTGAACCGCTCCACCCGGCCCGACGCGCGCAGCGTGCAACCCCGGGTAGCTTGCTCCATGTCCACCTCGGCCCGTTCCGCGCCGTGGCGTCCGATCCGTGCCACGAGCTCCTCCACCCCGAGGTCGAGGCGGTACGGGCCGATGCCCACCCCCGGCAGCACCCGCAGCACCGCCGGCGCGGCACCGGGTTCGGGCTGCGCCTCAGCGCGGGTGGAAGCTAGGAGTGCCAGCGCGGCCACGAGCGCTGCGGTCAGCGGGTGACGCACGGGTTGCCTTCCCCGCGCAGGGCACCGGGGCGGAAAACCCCCATGTTGAAGATCCGCCCGTGGATGGGCTGGCCCGGGTCGTAGGCGGCGGCGAACTGCAGCCCCAGGTCGTGGTAGCGGACCAGGGTGATCTTGTCCTGCCGGCAGTCCACCCGCGCGTAACCGCCCCCGGTCCCGTAGGCCCGCAGGGCGCGGTCCAAGGGCATCATGAGGCGGATCCCGCGGTCGGTGACGAAGCGAGAGAGGGTGCCGTAGACCCCCACCACCCGGACCCGCCCGCTGTCCAGCTCGAAGGACACGAGATACCCGTCGGACTTCCAGTCGTACGACAGGATGTTCCGCTCCGGGTAGCGGTCCACGCGCTCTGGCCGGCCCAGCACGGCCACCATCTCCGCGGCCCGCATGCGGAGGGTGATGGACCCAACGCGCTGCCCGGCTACCACCGGCACGTCCTGGGACCCGCTCCGGGGCGGCTCCACCTCCCCCCCGTGTACGGCGGTGGCGAGGGCGAGGACAACCAGCAGGAACACGGCACGGGCAGGGAGCCGGAAGCCGCGCATCCAACACCTCCTTCGGTCGTATTCTACGGACTCCAGGAGGCGGCGGTTCGGTGAGGCAGCCTGCCGTGTACGTGTGCCGGCCGCTCCCCGGCCGGGCCCTCGACCTGCTGCGCGAGCGTTGCGCGGTGCACGTGTGGCCGGACCCGGAGATCCCTCCGCCCCGGGAGGTACTGCTCGAGGCGGTCCGGGAGGCAGAGGGGCTGGTCACCCTGGTGACGGAACGGGTGGACGAGACACTCCTTGCGGCTGCGCCCAGGCTGCGGGTGGTGAGCAACGTGGCCGTGGGCTACGACAACGTGGACGTGGCCGCGGCCACCCGGCGTGGGGTGGTGGTGACCAACACCCCCGACGTGCTGACGGAGACCACCGCAGACCTGGCGTGGGCGCTGCTGCTGGCCGCCGCACGCCGCGTGGCTGAGGCGGACCGATTCACCCGGGCCGGCCGATGGAAGGCGTGGGGGCTCGAGCTGTTGCTCGGACAGGACGTGTACGGCCGCACCCTCGGGGTGGTGGGTATGGGCCGCATCGGCCGCGCGGTGGCGCGCCGGGCCGGAGGCTTCCGCATGCGGGTGCTGTACACGAGCCGCACCCGCTGCGAGGAGGTGGAACGGGAGCTGGGGGCGGAGTGGCGGGCGCTGGACGACCTGCTCGCGGAGGCGGATTTCGTCACCCTCCACACCCCTCTCACGCAAGAGACCCGGCACCTGATCGGCCGCGAGCGGCTGCGGCGCATGAAGCCCACCGCGGTCCTGGTGAACACCGCGCGGGGCGCTGTGGTTGACGAGCAGGCCCTGGTGGAGGCCCTGCGGGAGCGGTGGATCTGGGCCGCGGGGTTGGACGTGTTTGAGCAGGAGCCCCTCCCGCCGGACTCCCCGCTGCTCTCCCTGGACAACGTGGTGCTCGCCCCGCACATCGGCAGCGCCAGCTTCACCACCCGGGCCCGCATGGCCGAGATGGCCGCGGAGAACTGCCTGGCGGTGCTGTCCGGCCGCCGCCCGCCCAACCCCGTCAACCCTGAGGCCCTGGGTGGCCTCCTCCCGTGACCTGCCTGTACAGGCGCCGGGTGCGGGCCTCTGCTTCCTGGACGATACGGCGCCAGGCGCGGAGCACGTGCTCGAGGGAGCGGCGCGCCGGGGCTTGTAGCGGAGTGGGTAGCGCCTGCAGCTCCCGCGCGTCCAGGATCTCCGGGCCAGCCTCCGGCCGCACGAGGACGTCGGCTCCCAGGTCGGTCCACTCCACCGTGCCCTGGCGCAGGCGGGCAGGGGTGGCCACGTTGACGTAGTAAGCCAGGGTGCGGCCCTCCGGCGTTACCCAGTGGTACACGTTGTACCAGCGGGCCCGCCAGTAGTACGCGAAGGTGGCGACGCCGGGCTCCAGGTGCACGTCCGCCACCGACCGCGCCTCGCCGACCACGTAGAAGAGGGCCACGCCCGCGGGCCAGCGCTCCAGCAGCCGGCACGCGAACTGCACGCACCCGCCCCGGGGGCGGCGCTTGACCTCCACCACCTCCGGTAGCTGCCCGGCACAGGCCCAAGTCCCGCGCAGGACCCCCACGGGGGAATTCTAGAACGGCGGGCAGGAGCTTGGCGGGCCGGACCCGAAACAACGCGGCGGAGGACTCCGCACAGGGAGGGAACCGGGATGTCTAGACGGCGCAGCGCGGCGTGGTGGGGGGTTCTCGGGTTGATGCTCCTCGCCCTGGCCGGGTGCGCCCCCCGCGCCGGCACGCAGGCAACTCCAGCCGCGTCGCCGGCGGCAGCGGGGGTGCCAGACCTCGGCGGGCGGACCCTGCGGGTGGCGACGGACGCCACCTACCCGCCCTTCGAGATGCTGGACGAACAGAAGAACCTCATCGGCTACGACATCGACCTGATCCGCGAGATCTGCAGGCTCGCCAACTGCCGGCCGGAGATCCGCAGCGTGGCGTGGGAGGGTATCCTGCCGGGCGTACAACAGGGGGACTACGACGTGGCCATCTCCGGCATCACCATCACCCCCGAGCGGGAGCAGCGGGTGGACTTCACGGAGCCGTACATCGAGGTGGGGCAGGTGATCCTCGTGCGGGCGGACGAAACGCGCATCCAGGGCGCGCAGGACCTGGCAGACAAGACGGTGGCCGTCCAGCTGGGGACCACCAACGACGAGCTGGCCACCCGCATGCAGCGGGAGCGGCAGATCCGTGAAGTCCGGCGCTACCGGACCTTCGACCTGGCGGTGGCCGCGCTGCTGAACCGCGACGTGGACGCGGTGATCATCGACAGCGTGGCCGGACAGGGCTTCATCGCCCAGAACCCAGGCCGGCTGAAGACCGTGGGCGAGCGGCTCACCCGGGAGCAGCTCGGGATCGTGGTCCGGGAGGGCAACACCGAGCTGCGGGACGCGTTCAACGCGGCCCTGCGGGCGCTGAAGCAGGACGGGACCCTGGATCGCCTGTACCGCAAGTGGTTCGAGGAGTGGAAGCCGAAGTAGCCGGCTGAACGCCGTGGCCCGTGGCCCCGCCAACGGGCGCGCTGTCCCCGTCCCCCTGGACCGGGTGCCGTGGTGGGCCCTCGTGCTGGCAGGCCTCCTGCTGCTGGCCGCGGCGCGCCTGGCCGGGTCCGAGGTGTACCGGGAGACCCTGCAGTTCCTGGCGGGCGGGGTGGTGGTGACCCTCCTGCTCACCGTGGCCTCCTTCGGCCTGGCCTTGGTGGTGGGGCTCGTGGCGGCCCTGGCGCGGCTCTCCCGCTCCGCGGTCCTGCGTTCCGTGGCCACCCTGTACGTGGAGGTGGTGCGCGGGGTGCCGCTGTTGGTCCTGCTCCTGTACATCGCCTTCGTGATCACGCCGTGGCTCGCGGACTTCACGGGAGTCCGCTGGTGGCGGGACAACGTGGTGCGGGCAGTGCTGGGACTGGGGATCGGGTACGGGGCGTACCTGGCAGAGGTGTACCGGGCGGGGATCGAGGCCATCCCGCGGGGCCAGGTGGAGGCGGCGCTGTCCCTGGGCATGTCCCGCACCCAGGCCCTGCGGTACGTGGTGCTGCCGCAGGCCGTCCGCATCGTGCTTCCCCCTATGGGGAACGACTTCGTGGCCCTGCTCAAGGATTCGTCCCTGGCCTCCGTGATCTCCGTGACGGAGCTCACGTACTCCGGCAACCTGAACGTGGCCCGGACCTTCCGGGCGTTCGAGACGTACAACGCGGTGGCCCTGCTGTACCTGTGCATGACCCTGCTCGGGTCTGCGGGCGTGCGGGTACTCGAGCGACTGGCCCGCGCCGGCGGGTGAGGGGAGGCGAGCGGTGAACGTGGTGGTGACCGGCGTGAACGTGGAGGTGTCCCAGGGCCTGCGGGACTACGTGGCGCAGAAGCTGGGACGGCTGGCGCGCCACTTCCAGCACCTGCAGGAGGCCAAGGTGGTGGTGCGGGCGGAACGCCGCCGTCCGGTGGGCCGCGCGCGGGTGGTGGAGGTGACCGTGTGGGGCGACGGCCTCGTGCTGCGGGGAGAGGAGGCGACCACGGACCCCTACGGCAGCGTGGACCGAATCGTAGACAAGCTGGAGCGGCAGATCGCCAAGTACCGCAGCCGTGTCATTGAGAAGCGGCGGCTGGATGAGCGCCGGCAGCGTAGCGCGGAGCGGGCCCGAGCCTTGGCCCAGGAGGAGGAGGAACCGGAGGGCCCGCGGGTGGTGCGGCGCAAGCGGTTTGCCACCAAGCCCATGACGGAGGAGGAAGCGGCCCTGCAGATGGAGCTGCTGGGCCACAGCTTCTTCGTGTATCGGGACGCAGAGACCAACCGGGTTTGCGTGCTGTACCGCCGGCGGGACGGGGACTACGGCGTCATCGAGGTGGACTCCCCGTGAGGGGCCGCTCCGCCGCCCTCGTGGCCGCGGTGCTGGTGGGCTGCGCCCGCGGCCCGGACCTGCGGGGCCTCCCCCGGGTGGAGCTCGCCGCTCCGCGGCTGCTGGAGGCCGTCCGGCCGGGGGTCGCGTTCTCCGCCAGCCTCGGCACCGCGTGCCCGCTGGCTGCAGGACACCTGGTGGCCGTGATGGTGGACCACGACCCGCGCGCCCGGCCCCAGAGCGGGCTCGGTGCCGCGTGCCTGGTGTACGAGGTGCCGATCGAGGCAAGGTTCCCCCGCCTCATGGCGGTATTCGCGGACGGGGCCCCCGACCGCGTCGGACCGGTCCGCAGCGTGCGGCCGGCGTTTTTGCAGGTGGCGGCGGAGCTGGGAGCGGTGGTGGCGCACGCGGGGGCCAGCGAGCCCGCCTACCGGTACATCCGTAGCCACCACGCGCCCACGGTGAACGAGTTCTCCAACCCCCAGGCGTTCTGGCGGGACCGCCGGCGGCGCATGCCCCACAACCTGTACGCATCGGTCCCGAGGCTGCGGGAGCTCGTGGTACGCAAGGGACTGCACACCCCCGCCTCACGGCCACCTGTCGAGCGCCTGGCGTACACACTGCCCGAAGGCCGCCCCGCCTCCGAGGTGGAGGTCCCCTACCCGGTCGGATTCCGGGTCCGGTTCGTCTACCGCGGCGAAGCGTACGAGCGGGTGGTGGCAGGCCAGCTCCAACGGGACGAGACCACAGGTCTGCCACTCCGCGCCGGGAGCGTGGTGGTGCAGTTCGCCCGTTGGCGGGGGTGGCACGCTGGCCGCGTGGACGTGTCCGAGGTGGCCTTGGTCGGGAACGGCCGCGGCCTGGCCTTCGTCGGAGGCCGCGTGGTGCCGGTGACGTGGCGCAAGGCCACAGACACCTCCCCCACGGTGTTCGTGGACGCCTCCGGACAGGGGCTCCTGCTGCCCGGCCCAGTGTGGGTGAGCGTGGTGCCCGACGACCTCCTTGTGGCCTTCCACTGACCTGGGAAGGTGGGGAGAGCCCGCCTGGTTATAATGGGTGGAGCGCGACCGGGAGGCGGGATGCTGAGGGTCCTGGAAAAGCTGTTGGGGCGCGGGGACGACCGCGTGTGGCGCCGCTACCTGCCGGTGGTGGAGCGCGTGAACGCGCTGGAGTCGGAGTTCGAGCGCCTGTCGGACGAGGCCCTGCGGGCCAAGACGGAGGAGTTCCGCCGCCGGCTCCGGGAAGGCGAGACCCTGGACGACCTCCTGCCCGAAGCGTTCGCCGCGGTCCGGGAGGCCAGCAAGCGCACCCTGGGGCTGCGCCACTTCGACGTGCAGCTCATCGGCGGCGCGGTCCTCCACGAGGGAAAGATCGCGGAGATGAAGACCGGCGAAGGCAAGACGCTGGTCGCCACCCTGCCTCTGTACCTGAACGCCCTCCTGGGCCGCGGGTGCCACCTGGTCACCCCCAACGACTACCTGTCGCGCGTGGGCGCGGGGTGGATGGGGCCCATCTACCAAGCCCTCGGCGTGTCTGTGGGGGTCATCTGCCACGAGTTCGCGGGGTTGTACGACCCCACCTACCAGGACCCCAAGCCCCACGGGGACGACCGCTTGAACCACTTCCGGCCCGTGCCGCGGCGGGAGGCCTACCGGGCGGACATCACCTACGGCACCAACAACGAGTTCGGGTTCGACTACCTGCGGGACAACATGGCCCTGCGTCTCGAGGACGTGGTGCAGCGCGAGCTGTACTACGCCATCGTGGACGAGGTGGACTTCATCCTGATCGACGAAGCCCGCACCCCCCTCATCATCTCCGGCCAAGTGGAGGAGTCCACCCGCAAGTACTACGAGTTCGCCAAGCTGGTCCGCCGCCTGCAGCCGGGCGTGGACTACACCGTGGACGAGAAGGCCAAGAACGCCTTCCTCACCGACGAGGGCGTCCGCAAGGTGGAGCGCATGCTGGGCCTGGACAACCTGGCCGACCCCGCGAACGCGGACGCCATGCACCACGTCCAGCAGGCCCTCCGGGCCCACACCTGCTACCACCGGGACGTGGACTACGTGGTGAAGGACGGCCAGGTGATCCTGGTGGACGAGTTCACCGGCCGCCTCATGTTCGGGCGGCGCTACTCGGACGGCCTGCACCAGGCCATCGAGGCGAAGGAAGGGGTGCGGATCGAACGGGAGACGCAGACCCTGGCCTCCATCACCTTCCAGAACTACTTTCGCATGTACGAGAAGCTGGCGGGCATGACGGGCACCGCCAAGACGGAGGAGGAGGAGCTCCGCAAGATCTACGGGCTCGAGGTGGTGGTGGTCCCCACCCACAAGCCCATGATCCGGGTGGACCACCCCGACGTGGTGTTCAAGACGGAGCGGGCCAAGTGGCGGGCGGTGGTGGAGGAGATCAAGGCCTCCCACCAGCGGGGCCAACCGGTGCTGGTGGGGACCCGGTCCATCGAGAAGAGCGAGATGCTGTCCGACCTTCTCCGGCGGGAGGGCATCCCGCACCAAGTACTCAACGCCAAGCACCACGAGCGGGAGGCACAGATCATCGCCCAGGCCGGCCGCCTGGGGGCGGTGACCATCGCCACCAACATGGCGGGCCGCGGGGTGGACATCCTCCTAGGGGGCAACCCGCCGGACCCCGAGGAGGCCGAACGGGTCCGCCAGCTGGGCGGCCTGTACGTGATCGGGACGGAGCGGCACGAGGCCCGTCGGATCGACAACCAGCTGCGGGGCCGGGCGGGCCGCCAGGGGGACCCGGGGTCCTCGCGGTTCTTCCTGTCGCTGGAGGACGAACTGCTGCGGCTGTTCGCGGGCGAGCGCATCGCGTCCCTCATGGACCGCCTGCGGATTGACGAGGACACCCCCATCGAAAGCGCCCTGCTGACCCGACAGATCGAAGGGGCCCAGAAGCGGGTGGAGCAGTACCACTTCGACTTGCGCAAGCACGTGCTGGAGTACGACGACGTGATGAACGTCCAGCGCCAGACCCTGTACCGGGAACGGCGCAAGGTCCTGGAGGGGCAGGACCTGCGGGAGAACGTCCTGGACATGATCGAGCGCCAGGTTCACGCCCTCGTGGAGGCGTACTGCCCGCCCCAGGCACCGCGGGACGAGTGGGACCTGGAAGGGCTGTTGGCGGAAGTGGCCCAGCTCGTGCCTGCCCCGGAAGTCCTGGCCGTGTCCGCCGAGAGCCTGCGGGGCAAGGCCTCCGAGGAGGTGACGGAGGAGCTGGTCTCCGCGGCTTTGCGCGCGTACGAGGCCAAGGAGGAAGAGGTGGGCCGGGAGACGATGCGGGAGGTGGAACGCATCGTCCTCCTGTCCCACATCGACCGCAAGTGGATCGACCACCTCTACGCCATGGACGAGCTGCGGGAGGGGATCGGGCTCAGGGCTTACGGCCAGACCAGCCCGCTGCTGGAGTACCAGAAGGAGGCGTACGACCTCTTCCAGGGGATGCTCCAGGCCATCCAGCAGGACACGGTGCGCGACCTGTTCCGGGTGCGGGTGGAGCGGGAGGTCCCGCAGGCCCTGCGGCCCGTGGCCCGCGTCACCGCGCAGCGCGGGCCTGAGGAGGCCACCGCCATCGGGTCCGCGTCGGTGCGGGAGCTGGGCGCCCGGGAGGCGGCGGACCCGAAGCCGCAGCCGGTGGCAGCCGGGGTGAAGGTGGGCCGCAACGACCCGTGCCCCTGCGGGAGTGGCAAGAAGTACAAGAAGTGCTGCGGCCGCGAGGCGTAGCGGCCGAGATCCCCCTCCGCGCGGTGACCGCCGCCTGCAGCGGCGTTTTCCTCGGCCTGAGCTTCCCACACCCGGGCTGGTGGCCCCTCGCGTGGTTCGGCCTGGTCCCCTTCTTCCGGGTCCTCCGAACTTCCGCACCCGGGGAGGGTGCTTGGGCGGGGTTCGCCTTCGGGCTTGCCTTCCACGCGACGGTCCTGGCGTGGCTCCTCGTGTTCGGTCCGGCCGCGTACGCGGTCCTCGTCCTGTTCGCGGCGGCGTACTGCGCGTTGTTCGGCTGGGTCGCAGCCGCCGTGGGCCAAGCAGGAGAGATCCGGTTCGTCCTGGCGGCCGTCTGCGCGTGGGTGGCCGTGGAGTGGCTGCGGACCCTGGGGCCTGTGGCGTTCCCCTGGGCGCTCGTCGGCGTGTCCCAGTGGCAGAACCTGCCCGTGCTGCAGCTGGCCTCCGTAGGCGGGGTGTACCTGGTGTCGGCCGCGGTGGTGGCGGCCAACGCAGGCCTGGAACTCCTCCTGGCGGGGCGGGCCCTAGGGGTAGTCGCGCTCGCCGCCGTGGCTGCAGGCTGGGCCTGGGGGGCGGCGCGACTGGAGCCTGCGGCGGAAGGCTCACTAGCGGTGGCGGCGGTGCAGCCCAACCTGGCCCAGCGGGAGAAGCTACGGCCGGAGCACGCGGACCGAACCCGAAGGGCGCTCCTGGAACTCACGCAGCGGGCCGCCGCGGCCGGGGCCGTACTCGTGGTCTGGCCGGAACACTACTGGCCTGACCCTCTCATCCGGGGCGGATCCGTGGACCGGCGTCTGGTGGAGGCCAGCCCGGCAGGCGGTGCGCTGGTGGCCACCGGGGAGGTGGAAGGCCGGTGGAACACCGCTCTCGTGGTGGGCCGGGAGGGACTGGTCGGGCGGCACGACAAGGTGCGGCTCGTGCCGCTCGGGGAGTGGTGGGCGCAGCCGGGCCCGGGCTACGAGCCGGTCCCCGCGCCCCTGGGCCCTGCGGGCGTGCTGATCTGCTACGAGGCGGTGTACCCGAGCGCGGCGCGCGCGCTGGTGCGGGGCGGAGCCCGCTACCTGGTCCACACCACCGAGGAGGGCTGGTTCGGAGTCTCCGCAGGCCCGGTACAGCACCTGGCGGTGGCGGTGGTGCGGGCCGCGGAAGCCGGCCGCGACGTGGTCCGGGCCGCCAGCACAGGGATCTCCGCCGTGGTGGATGCCAGCGGCAGGCTGCAGGCGACCTTGCCGCAGGCTGTGGACGGGTTCGTGCTCGGGACCGTCCGTCCGCGCACGGACCTGACGCCGTACGCGCGCTGGGGAGACCTGTGGGTTTACGTGGCCTCGCTGTGCGTGGCGGCCCTGAGCGTGCGGCGGGTCGCCTCCGTCGTCCCCCAGGACGCGTGGCCGGGCCTCCTTGTGCCTGCGCTGGCCGCTGCGGCCGGGCTCCTCTTGCGGTGGCCTTCGGAAGTCACAGGCCCCCTGGTGGCCGCCGGCGCCCTCGCGACCAGCCGGGGGCTGCGCGCAGCGGGCGTGGTGGGAGGTAGGCCGGTTTGGAGCCTCGCCCTGACCTCGGGGTTCGTGTGGGCCGCGCTGTGGCTGCTGCGCCAGGGGTTCGCGGCACAGGGCATCCCGCTTCCCGACGCGCTGCCCGGGCTCGAGCCCGCTCTGCGGTCTACGCTCGCGGGTCTGGGCGAGGAGGTCTGGTTGCGCGGCACCCTGCCGGCCCTCCTGCGGTGTTCGCCCGCCGGCGCGCTGCTGGCATCTGTGGCCGGCAGCCTGCTCATGCACCCGAAGGCTTCCGGCGAGGTGGCGGCCTGGCACGTGGTGACCGCGGCGGTGTTCTTCATCGTCCGACGCGGCACGGGAAGCGTCTGGGGGCCTGTGCTGGCGCGGGGGTTCGGAGACGCGTGGCTCGGGAGCGTTCTGCACAGCGGACCGTGAGAACGCGTGGCCGCGCGTGTGGTAGATTGGTCCGGGAGCGGAGAGCACGCGAGGTGCGCACGTGACGGTGGACCAGATCCGGGAACAGGTGGCCGAGGACCGGCGCCGCCTCCAGGACGTCGGGAGGTATCTTTGACGACGGACAGCGCCGCCTCTCCGAACTGGAACAGGCCGCCCACGATCCCGACCTGTGGCGCGACCCCGAACGGGCCCGGGCGGTGACGCGGGAGCTCGGCACCCTGCGGGAGCGGCTCCAGGCCCTCGACCAGCTGCGACGCGGGCTGTCTGAGCTGGAGGAGTGGCTCGCCCTGGCTCCCACGGATCCCGAGGAGCTCGCCCTGCTGGCCGAGGAGGCGCGGCGGCTGCACGGCGAGCTGGAGCGGCTGGAGCTGGAGACCCTGCTCGGCGGGGAGCACGACGCCCGCAACGCCATCCTGTCCGTGCACGCGGGCGCGGGCGGCACCGAGGCGCAGGACTGGGCCGAGATGCTCCTGCGGATGTACCTGCGGTGGGCTGAGGCGCGCGGGTACGAGGCGGAGGTGCTGGACCTCTCCCCAGGCGAGGAGGCCGGGATCAAGAGCGTCACCGTGCGGGTGCGGGGCCCCTACGCCTACGGCTACCTGAAGGGCGAGGCGGGCACGCACCGGCTGGTGCGCATCTCGCCCTTCGACGCCGCCCACCGCCGGCACACGTCCTTCGCCCTGGTGGAAGTCCTGCCCGAGGTGGAGCCGGTGGCGGTACAGATCCGGCCGGAGGAGCTGCGGATCGAGACGTTCCGAAGCGGCGGGGCAGGCGGCCAGAATGTGAACAAGGTGGAGACCGCGGTGCGGATCACCCACCTCCCCACGGGGCTCGTGGTGCAGTGCCAGAACGAGCGCAGCCAGCACGCGAACCGGGAGAACGCGTTGCGGATCCTGGCCGCGCGGCTGTACGAGCTCCGGCGGCGGGAGCAGGAGGAGCAGCTGCGCAGCCTGCGGGGCGAGCACCGGGAGGCCGCGTGGGGTAACCAGATCCGCTCGTACGTGCTGCAGCCCTACACGCTCGTCAAGGACCACCGCACGGGGTACGAGACCGGAAACGCACAGGCGGTGCTGGACGGCGAGCTGGACCCCTTCATCTACGCGTACCTGAGGCGGCGGGCGCAGCCGCCGCAGGCCACCCCCCGGGCCTGACCGGGGAGCCTGGACGTGCGACCGGCCCGGCAAGCCCCGATGCTGCTCGCCCTGGTGGTCGCGGGGGTGGTGGCGTCTGCGGCCATCGGCGGGGTCCGCCACCGGGTGGAGGCTGCCTACAGAACCGTCGAGCTGGTCCTGGACGCCGAGGACTGGACCCTCCTCGCGCAGCGGGAAGGCCGCGACCCCGAGACCCTTTGGAGAGCGCTGCGCTTCACGGGCGCCACATCGGTGGCGGTGTACGAGGCGACCCTGCGGCGCCTCGCGGAAGAGGGCCGGGTGACGTACCGCTCCGGCGCGGAGCTGCAAGACGCCTGGCGGCTCGGGGTCCTTGCCCCCCCGCTCCGGGACGTGGCCCAGCACGCCCATCCCGGCGCGCTGTACGTCCTCCCGGGCGACCCGGAGGTGGCTGCGCTGGTGCGCCAGGGGTTCCGCACCGCCCTGGGTGCGGACCGGGTCGACCAGGTGCTGCAGGACCCGGTGGTCCTCCGCGTGCGGGGCCGTCCCCGCGACCTGGAAGAGACCTCCCTGGGGTTCCTCCCGTCCACGGTCCGGAGGTGGGAGGCGCGGGGCTTCCGGGTCGTCCTGCGGCCTCGCAACGTGCGGAGCTTCACGCCCCAACGCCTGCGGGAGCGCGTGGCAAGCTACGCGAAGCTCGGGACCGGACGCACGGTGGTCTTCGACCTCAACGAGGTCCTGGGGTACGAGCGCGCGGTCGAGGAGGCCGCAGCCGCCCTCCGGTCCGTGGGGGCGGTGTACGGGCGGGTGGAGGTGCTGACCCCCGCACGGCGCATGCGCGGCGAGGAGGCGATGACCGAGGCCCTCCGGCCGTGGGTGGTGCGGGTGGTCAGCGTTCCGCCGGAGGAGCTGGAACGCCTGCCGGTGCCGGAGGCGGTAGACCGGTTCGCGCGCGGCGTGCGGGAGCGCAACCTCCGCCTGGTGTACGTGCGGCCCTACCTGCAGACGCCGGGTGGTGTGGACCCCGTGGCGCACAACCTCGACTACGTGGCCCGCATCGCCCAGGCGGTCCGGCAGGCGGGGTTCGAGCTGGGCGCGGCGAGACCCTTCCCCGTGGTCCCGGTGTCCGCGGTGCTCTTCTCCCTGGCCTTGCTGGCCGCGTGCGCCGCGGGTGTCCTGTGCCTCGCTGCCGTACTGGGGGCCGCGGGGGTGCAGATCCCGGAGCGGTTCGCGCTGGCTATGGCCGCCGCGAGCGCGGGTTTGGCCTGGGCCGGGCTCGCGGCGGGCTACGAGTTGTGGGTTCGCAAGCTGTACGCGCTCGGGGCCTCGGTGGCCTTCCCGGTCCTGGCGGTCCTGTGGGCGTCGGAGGCGGTACGCGCCGGCTTGGGGTCCGCGGTGGCGGGCCTGTGGGCTGCCAGCTCGGTCTCCGCGGCAGGAGGTCTCGTGGTCGCAGCCCTCCTGACCGCCTGGCCGTTCCTGACGGCCTCGGAGGTGTTCCCAGGCGTCAAGGTCGCCACGGTGCTGCCGCTCGTGCTGGTGGGGGCGGCGTTGGCCGCACGCGCAGACCCGGAAGCTTCGGCCCAGCCGGGGTCCTGGTCCGAGCGCCTGCGCGGGTGGCTTGGCCGTCCCGTGTCTGCAGGTGCCCTGCTCGCCGCGGGCGTCGTGGCGGGTGTGCTCGCCGTGCTGCTCCTGAGGACGGGGAACACCGCCCTGCCTCTCGTGCCCCTGGAAGAGCGGCTGCGGGACGCGCTGGAGCGCGCGCTCGTGGCCCGGCCGCGCACCAAGGAGTACCTCCTCGGCCACCCCGCGCTCGTCCTGGCGCTCGCGGCTCCGGCCCTGGGCCTGCGGCGGTGGCGGCCGCTGCTGCTGCTGGCCGGGGTGGTGGGCCAAGCCGGGCTCGTCAACTCCTTCTCGCACCTACACACCCCGCTGCTGTACACGGTGTGGAGGACGGTCAACGCCCTCGTGCTGGGGAGCGTGCTCGGAGTGATCCTGTACGGCGTTGTGGCGTGGGCTCTACGCCGCCTCGCGCCGGTCCTGGCCCCGGCCCGGGCGTCGCCCCCCGGCCCCCGCGCCGCAGACCTCACGCCGCGCGGGACTCCCTGACGGTGCGGGTCGCGATCCTCGGGTACTACGGCAGCGGGAATTTGGGCGACGAGGCGGTGCTGTGGGCGATGCTCGAGCACCTCCGGGAGGCGTCCGGCGACCTCGAGGCCTGCGTGGTGTCCGCGGATCCTACCCGCACCGAGGCGGTGCACGGGGTACCGGCCGTGCGGCGCACGGACGCCTTCGCGGTACGGCGGCGGTTCCGGGCGTGCGACGTGGTCTGTAGCGGCGGCGGTAGCCTCTTCCAGGACGTGACATCCTGGCGCACGCCGCTGTTCTACGCGTGGCTGCACGAGCTGGCAGCGGGCCGGCCGCTGGTGGTGTACGCGCAGGGCGTGGGCCCCTTGCGGCGGCCGCTCAGCCGCTGGGTCACGCGGCGGGCGATGGACCGCGCAGCGCGGGTGACGGTCCGGGATCCGGAGTCGGCGGAGACGTTGCAGCAGCTGGGCGTGCGCAACCCCCCCGAGGTGGTCTGCGACCCGACCCTCGGGCTTGTGCCGGACCGTGTGGTCGCGGGCGGGCAGGCGCTCGTGGCCTGCGTGCGGGCATGGCCGGGAGCATGGCAAGAAGCGGTGGCTAGAGCCGTCGGGGATGTCGCGAGGGAGCGGGGGCTTGCGGTGCACGTCCTGTGCATGCACCCGGAGCTCGACGCCCCAGTTTCGGTCGAAGTCGCCCGGGCCCTGGGGGCGGAGGTGCTGTTCCCGCGCCGTCCGCAGGAAGCGCTGGACGCGCTCCAGGAAGCCCGCGCCGTGGTCGGCATGCGCCTCCACGCCCTCGCGCTCGCCGCGACCGCGGGCGTGCCCTTCGTGGGCCTGAGCTACGACCCCAAGGTGCGGTCGCTCGCGCGGGCGTTGGACCAGCCGTATCTGGACCTCAGCGGCCTGCGCTCAGAGCTCCTGGGCCAAGCGGTGCGCCACGTGCTCGACGATGCCTCTGCGGCCGAGCGGCTGCGGCGGAAGGTACAGCCCCTGCGCGGGCTCGCTCGCGAGCCCGCCCGCATCGCGGTGGAACTCGGGAGGTCCGCGTGAGGGACCGCGTGGTGGTGCTCGGCGTGCCCTTCGACCGCGTGGACCTGCCCGGTGCGGTGCGGCGCGCCGCGGAACTCGCGTCGTCCGGAGGGTTCCACTTGGTGGTGACGGCCAACCCCGAACTCGTCATGGCCGCCCGGTCGTCCCCGGAACTGTGGGAGGTGGTGCGCGCCAGTTCGCTCGTGGTGGCGGATGGGATCGGGGTGGTTTGGGCCTCCCGGCGGCTGCGCGACCCGCTCCCCGAGCGGGTGGCGGGCGTGGAGCTCATGGAGGCGCTGTGCAGCTGGGCGGCGTCTGAGGGCCGTCCGGTGTTCCTGCTCGGAGGCCGGCCGGGGGTGGCAGAGGCGGCAGCGGCGAACCTGGTCCGCCGGTTCCCCGGCCTGCAGGTGGTGGGCACCCACCACGGCTACTTTGCGGGTGCCGACGCGGAGGTGGCCGACCGCGTGGCGCGCTCGGGCGCCCACCTGCTGTTCTGTGGCCTCGGCAGCCCCGCCCAGGAACTGTGGCTGTGGCGCCACCGCGAGCGACTCGGCGTCCGGCTGGCCATGGGGGTCGGCGGGAGTCTGGACGTACTGGCTGGACAGTCCCGCCGGGCGCCAGGGTGGGTCCGCCGAGCCCACCTGGAGTGGCTGTACCGGTTGGTGCGGGAACCGTGGCGGTGGAGACGGCAGCTGGCCCTTCCGCGCTTCGCCTGGGCGGTCCTGCGTTCCCGGCCCGGAAGGGAAGCGGAGGGTTGAGGGGGAACACTACCGGCGCGGCGTGTGGGGACAGCTGGCCCGCAGCCGCCGGTGGTCCGGGATGCCCGAGGTTCTGAAGGTGTCAGCCGACTCCAACCCCAAGGCGGTGGCCGGCGCGCTGGCGGCCCTGCTCCGGGAACACGGCTCCGCGGAGCTGCAGGCCATCGGCGCGGGGGCCGTGAACCAGGCGGTGAAGGCCATCGCCATCACCCGGGGCTTCATCGCGCCCAACGGGATCGACCTCGTGGCGATCCCCGCCTTCACGAAGGTGGAGATCGACGGCCAAGAGCGCACCGCCATCCGGTTCCTGGTGGAGGCCCGGCCGCCGTCTGGCCGCTAAGCCCCGGCCGCGCGGGCTGCTATAGTGGGGGTGCGAGCCCCCGTCCCGGAGGCGACGTTTGGAGTACGGCCCCCTCAAGCTGTTCAGCGGGACTTCGAACCGTCCCCTGGCGGAGGAGATCGCCCGCTGCCTGCGCATGGAGCTCGGCCGGGTGCGGATCGAGCGCTTCGCGGACGGGGAGATCTACGTCCGCTACGAGGAGAACGCGCGGGGCGTGGACGCCTTCGTGGTGCAGTCCCTCTGCCACCCCGTGAACGAGAACCTCATGGAGCTGCTGATCATGGTGGACGCCCTGCGCCGGGCCTCCGCGGGCCGCATCACCGCCGTGATCCCCTACTACGGCTACGCGCGGAAGGACAAGAAGGACGCGCCTCGGGAACCCATCACGGGCCGCCTGGTGGCCGACCTGCTCATCACCGCAGGCGTGGACCGGGTGCTGACCGTGGACCTGCACGCGGGCCAGATCGAGGGGTTCTTCAGCATTCCCGTGGACCACCTGCGGGCCATGCCGCTGTTCAGCGACGACCTGCGGCACAAGGGGCTGCGGAACGCGGTGGTGGTGGCCGCGGACGACGGGGCGGTGAAGCGCAGCAAGCAGCTGGCCGACCGGCTGGACCTGCCCCTGGCGATCGTGTTCCAGCGCCGGGTGGGCAAGGACGCCAAGCAGCCCGTGGAGGTGGTGGGCGAGGTGGAGGGGCGTGTGCCCATCCTCATCGAGGACATCATCGACACCGCGGGCACCATCGCGGGCGCGGTGGAGGTCCTGGTCCAGCACGGGGCGCAGCCCGAGGCGTACGTGTGCGCCACCCACGCGGTGTTCGCCGGCCCCGCGCTCCAGCGCCTGGCCCGGGAGGAGATCCGCGAGGTCATCGTCACCAACACCATCCCCCCGCACCCGCAGGCGCCCCCGAAGGTCCGCGTGCTGTCCGCGGCCCCGCTGCTGGCCGAGGCCATCCGGCGCATCCACGGCGACGAGTCCGTGAGCGCCCTGTTCACGTAGACGGATGGGCTCGGTCCGCACCCGTATCCCGCCCAGCCCCACGGGGTACCTGCACGTGGGCAACGCGTGGGCTGCGTTCTTCAACTGGCTGTTCGCCCGTCGGCACGGCGGTCAGGTGGTCCTGCGCATCGAGGACACCGACCCCACCCGGTCGTCTGCGGAGTACGAGCGCGCCATCTACGAGGACCTGCGGTGGTTGGGGATCGATTGGGACGAAGGGCCCGACGTGGGCGGCCCGTACGGCCCGTACCGGCAGAGCGAGCGGGCGGGGCTGTACCGCGCCGCCGCGGAGGAGCTCGTGGCCCGCGGCTTCGCCTACCCCTGCTACTGCACCCCGGAGGAGATCGAGGCGGAGCGCGCCCGCGCCCAGGCGGAGCGGAGGCCCTACCGGTACTCCGGACGCTGCCGGCACCTGTCGGCGGAAGCGCGCAGGGCGTTCGAGGCCGAGGGCCGGCGTGCGGCCGTGCGCCTGGACCTCGCGCCCTTCCGGGACCCCTCCCGGGCACGCCCCGGTGGCTGGCTGGAGCTGCGGGCGCAGGACGGTGCGGAGCGGCTGTGCGTGGTGGTGCGGGACCTGGTGCGGGGAGAGGTGGCCTTTCCCCTGGACGAGCTGGACGACTTCCTGGTGGTCAGGTCGGACGGGACCGCTCTGTACAACTTCGCCAACGTGGTAGACGACCACGGGATGCGGATCACCCACATCCTGCGGGCAGTGGAGCACCTGAGCAACACCCCCCGCCAGCTCCTCCTGTACCACGCCTTCGGGTGGGACCCTCCGGAGTTCGCACACCTGCCGGTGCTCGTGGGGCCGGACCGCCGGAAGCTGAGCAAGCGGCACGGGGACGCAGCCCTGCGGGAGTACCGGGAGGCCCTGTACCTGCCCGAGGCGTTGCGCAACTTCTTCGCGCTGATGGCCTGGTACCCCGAGGACGGCCGGGAGATCTTCTCCACCGAAGAGCTCGTCGCCCGGTTCGACCTGAAGGAAATCGGCCGGGCCTCACCCGTGTTCGACCGCCAGAAGCTCCTGTGGATGAACGGCGAGTACCTGCGGCGGCTGCTGCGCGAGGACCCGGACCGGCTCGTAGACCTGGTGGCGGAGTACCTGCACCGCCAGGGCCTGCTGGACGACCCTACGGACCCGGACCGGCGGGCGTACGTGCGCAGGGTGGTGGAGGTGCTGGGCGAGCGCATCAAGGAAGGCGCGGACGTCCTGCGCTACGGCGACTTCTTTTTCCTGGACCAGCCGAACTACGACCCTCCCGCGGTCGACGCCCATCTGCGGACCGCGGAGGCCGCCCGTGTCCTGCACCTGGCCGCGGCCGCCCTCGAGGGCGTGCGTCCGTTTCGCGCAGACCGGGTGGAGGCTGCCCTCCGGGCCATGGCGGAAGAGCACGGCCTGTCCATGCGGCAGGTGGTCCACCCCTTGCGCGTGGCGCTCACCGGGAAGACCGTGGGGCCGGGGCTGTTCGAACTGATGGAGGTCCTGGGCCCGGACCGGGTCCGGGACCGGCTGCGCGAAGCCCGCAAGCTGGCGGGGGCGGCGGAGCCCGCGGTTTGACAAGCCAGAGCCAAGCCCCGCACAATAGCAGCGGGCCCCGCGGGACGACCGTGGGGCTCGCCGTGTGCACCGTTGGGGGATCGTCTAACGGTAGGACGACGGGCTCTGGACCCGTTAGTGGGGGTTCGAATCCTCCTCCCCCAGCCACGTCGGTGGCAGGAAGCGAGCGCGTGGCCCCATCGTCTAGAGGCCTAGGATACCGCCCTCTCAAGGCGGAGACGGGGATTCGAATTCCCCTGGGGCCACCACCGAGCGCCGCCCGAGCCTACAGGGAACCCGGCCCCGCAAGGCGTACTGAGTCCCACAGCCAGACCCCCCGGCCCACAGGGCGGGGGAGCATCGGGAGGGGGTGAACTCCGGAATGGAGGAGGAGAGGCGGAAGTCGACCGGGGCTGAGGTGAGCCCCGGCGCGGGGGAGGACGGTCGCATCTCCCGGCGTGAGTTCCTCAGGAAGGCCGCGGTCACCACCGCGGTCCTGGGCATGCCCTACTTCTACGTGCCGAAGTACTCCCTGGCCCAGCAGCGCACCCTGCGGATCCTCACCTGGAGCCACTTCGTCCCCGCCTTCGACGAGTGGTTCGACCCGTTCGCGCAGCGGTGGGGCCGCGAGCGGGGCGTGCAGGTGACCGTGGACCACATCTCGTTTGCGGACATCGTGCCCCGGGCCAACGCGGAGGTGGCAGCCCAGCAGGGCCACGACCTGTTCTTCTTCCTTTCGCCGCCATCGGCCTTCGAGCCGCACGTGCTGGACCTGCGGGACATCAACCAGGAGGCGGAGCGGCGGTACGGGCCCATGGTGCCCCTGGTCCGCAAGAGCGTGTACAACCCGAACTCCCGCAAGTACTACGGCTTCTCGGACAACTGGGTGCCCGACCCCGGGGACTACCTTAAGAGCGTGTGGACCGCGGTGGGCTACCCCAACGGCCCCAGCACCTGGGACGACCTGATCCGGGCGGGCAACGAGATCAAGCGGCGGTTCCCGGAGATCCAGATCCCCATCGGGATCGGGTTCAGCCAGGACATCGACTCCAACATGGCCACCCGGGCCATTCTCTGGTCCTTCGGCGCGTCCATCCAGGACGCCAACGAGAACGTGGTCCTGAACAGCGAGCAGACCATCCGGGCGGTGGAGTACGGGGTCCGGCTGTTCCGGGAGTGCATGAACCCCGCGGTACTCAGCTGGAACGCGGCCAGCAACAACCAGGCGCTCAACGCCCGCCAGACCGCCTACATCCTCAACTCCATCTCCGCGTACCGGACCGCGCAGGACAACCGCCTGCCCGTCGCGGACGACATCTGGTTCGTCCCCGCCCTTCGGGGCCCCGCCGCGCGCTGGGCCAGCGAGCACGTGATGGGGGTCTGGGCCATCTGGCGGTTTGCCCGCAGCCCCGACCTGGCGAAGGAGTTCCTGCTGCACCTGGTGGACAACTACCGGGACGCGGTGCTCGCGAGCAAGCTGTATAACTTCCCGTCCTTCATGGGGAGCGTGGCGGACAAGCGGGTCCCGGCGGCGGAGAAGCCCGAGGCAGGCCGGCGGTGGTTGCGGGCGGCCCTGATCCGCGACCCCTTCGGCTCGAACCCGCCGGACAAGCTGCGGGTGCTGGTGGACGCGGAGCAGTGGTCCACCAACATCGGGCACCCGGGGCCGGCGAACCCCGCGGAGGGCGAGATCTTCGACACGTACCTGATCCCGGACATGTTCGCCCAGGCGGCCACGGGGAGGCTCAGCGTGCGGGAGGCGGTCCAGCAGACCCACCGGCGCTGCGTGGAGATCTTCCGCAAGTGGCGGCAGCAGGGCCTGGTCGGCGGAGGCCGGGACCGCTGAGCGTGACGGTGGCGGGTGGGGCGGCCGCGGCCGCCCCACCCGCGTGTCCAAGAGGAGGGCGTGCGCGTTGGCGACGGTGACGAGCTCCACGGCGCTGGAAGAACCCACCACCTTGGGGTACGTGGAGACCCGGGGCCTGCAAAAGCACTTCGGCGAGGTGCGGGCCGTGGACGGTGTGGACCTGTGCGTCCTGGAGGGCGAGTTCGTCGTCCTCCTGGGCCCCAGCGGGTGCGGGAAGACCACCCTCATGCGGATGATCGCGGGGCTGGAGAAGCCCACCGCGGGGGAGATCTACATCGCGGGCGAGAAGGTGGACGACGACGTACCGCCCCGCGCCCGCGGGATCGCCATGGTGTTCCAGAGCTACGCCCTCTACCCGCACAAGACCGCCTTCCAGAACATCGCCTTCCCCCTGGAGGCGGCTCAGGTGGACCGCCCCACCGTGCGCCGCAAGGTGGAGTGGGCGGCGGCTCTGTTCGGCATCGAGCGGCTGCTCGGCCGCCACCCCCGCCAGCTGTCGGGCGGGGAGCGGCAACGGGTGGCCCTGGCCCGGGCGGTGGTGCGCGACCCGAAGGTGTTCCTGCTAGACGAGCCGCTCAGCAACCTGGACGCGAAGCTGCGGGCGGTGGCGCGGTTCGAGCTGAAGCAGCTCCAGCGACAGCTGGGGACCACCACCATCTACGTGACCCACGACCAGGTGGAGGCCATGGGCCTGGGGGACCGCATCGCGGTCATGGACAAGGGGAAGATCCGGCAGATCGGGACGCCCCGAGACGTGTACGACGACCCCGCGGACACCTTCGTGGCCACCTTCCTGGGCTCACCCCCCATGAACCTAGTGGAGCACGACGAGGACACCCTGGTGGGGTTCAGGCCTGAGCACTTCCTGCCCCGCGAGGCGTTCGGCGCCCAGGACAACTTGGTGACGTACCGGTTTCGGGTGCGGGAGGTGGAGTACCTGGGGTCGGACCGCCTCGTCTACGGCTACCTCGAGGAAGAGCGCCGCAGCGACCAGCCCGTCATCGCCTCCGTCCCGGTCACCCTTCCCCTCAACGTCTCAGAGGGCGAGGTGTACGAGTTCGCCCTGCGGCGGCGCGACCTCCGGTTCTTCGACGCCCGCACGGGGCTGCGCAAGCCCGCTGGCTAACCATGGCGCTCGAGCGGGAAGCACAGGTCCCCCTGGCCCGTCCGGCCGCGGCCTTCCGCCGCCGGACCCTCGCGGACCGGGAGTCGGTGCTGGGCCCGCTCATGCTGGCACCCGCCCTGGCGTACGTGCTGTTGTTGGTGGGCGTGCCCTTCCTGCTGGCCATCCTGCTCAGTTTCTCCTCGGCCACCGCGGGGAGCCTGGACTTCACGTGGGTGGGGCTGCGGAACTTCGCGCGCCTGCTGGCGGACCCCCAGTTCCACCGGGCCCTGGGGAACACCTTGCGGTTCATGCTGGTGTCCCAGGCCCTGGTGATGGTCCTGGCCACCACCGCGGCGCACGTCCTGGACGCCGCCTTCGTGGGCAGGCAGGTGGTTCGGTCCCTGCTGCTGCTGCCCTGGGCCGCGCCGGTGGCGCTGGCGTCCATGGCCTGGGTGTGGATCTTCGACTCCACCTTCAGCGTGGTGAACTGGACCCTGAAGGTGTTGGGCCTGCTCCCGGGCTGGCTGTACTGGTTCGGGGAGCCGGGGCTGGCCACCGCGGCCATCATCACCGTGCACGTGTGGCGGATGTTCCCCTTCGCCACCGTCATCGTCCTGGCGGGCATGAGCGCCATCCCCCAGGACATCCGGGAGGCCGCGGTGGTGGACGGCGCCGGTTTCTTCCGCAGGCTGTTCCACGTGAACCTGCCCATGCTGCTGCCTGTCGTGACGGTGGCGGTGCTGTTCGGCGTGGTGTTCACCGCCACGGACTTCAGCGTGGTGTGGCTGCTCACCCGGGGCGGGCCATACAACAGCACCCACGTGCTGGCCACCTTGGCCTTCCAGCGGGGCATCCTGGGCGCCAACCTCGGGGAGGGGGCCGCGGTGGCCCTGTTCCTGCTGCCGGTGCTGCTCGTGGCCGCGGTGGCCATGTTGCGCCTGGCCCGGCGGGCGGAGGTGGGGACGTGAGCGTGCGGGTGGCGGTGCGGGTGGCGAAGCGGGTGGCCCTCTACGCCGCCGCTGTCGGGTTCACCGTGTTCGCCGTCTTCCCCTTCTACTGGATGTTCCTCACGGCCTTCAAGCAGAACCGGGACCTGTACGTGGGGGCCACCAACCTGCAGCACGTGCCGTGGATCTTCAACCACCCGCCGACGTTGGACCACGTGCGGCTGCTGTTCTTCGGAACGCCCTACCTGGTGTGGGTGAAGAACACCGCCCTGGTGGGCCTCGCGGTGGTGGCCATCACCCTGCTGGTGGCCGTACCCGCGGGCTACAGCCTGGCCCGGCTGGCGGGACGGTGGGGCGAGCGCCTGGGGATCGGGATCTTCCTCACGTACCTGGTGCCGCCCACGTTGCTGTTCATCCCCTTCGCGCGGGTGATCTCTTTGCTCGGCCTGCAGAACCAGCTGGGGGCGCTGGTCCTGGTGTACCCCACCTTCACCGTCCCGTTCTGCACGTGGCTCATGATGGGGTTCTTCCGGTCCGTCCCGCGGGACCTGGAGGAGCAGGCCATGATCGACGGGTACAGCCGGCTCGCGGTGATCCGGAAGGTGGTGCTGCCCCTGGCAGTCCCCGGGATGCTCACCGTGGTCATCTTCGCCTTCACCCTGGTCCTCCAGGAGTTCGTGTACGCCCTGACCTTCATCAGCCAGGTGGAGCGCATGACGTTGAGCCTGGGGGTGCCCGTGGCCCTCGTGCGGGGCGACGTGTTCTACTGGGGCTCCCTCATGGCCGCCTGCCTGATCACCAGCGTCCCCATCGCGGTGGTCTACAGCTCCTTCATCGACCGGTTCATCGCGGGCCTCACCGCAGGCGCGCTGAAGGGCTAGACCACCCGAGAATCGCTGGCGCGCTCTGTCACGGCCGCGTGAACCCCTACGTTTGACCCCCCTCCGGGTCCGGGGTAGCATCGAGGCAAGCGAACCCCGGGGAGGCGTTCCATGCCGCTCGCCACCGAGACCTACGTGCAGGCCGCCAGCACCCTGCGCCGCGTGCTGTTCGAGATCAAGAAGGTGATCGTCGGTCAGGACCTGATGCTGGAGCGGATCCTGGTCGCCCTGCTCGCCCGCGGCCACATCCTCATCGAGGGAGTCCCGGGGCTCGCCAAGACGCTCGCGGTGAAGACCACGGCGCAGGTGGTGGGCGGGGAGTTCAAGCGCATCCAGTTCACCCCGGACCTGGTACCCGCAGACCTGGTGGGGACCCGGATCTACAACCAGCAGCGGGGGAGCTTCGAGGTGGAGCTGGGACCCATCTTCGCCAACCTGGTGCTGGCGGACGAGATCAACCGGGCCCCCGCAAAGGTGCAGTCGGCGCTGCTGGAGGCCATGCAGGAGCGGCAGGTGACCATCGGCAAGCAGACCTTCCCCTTGCCTGACCCGTTCTTGGTGCTGGCCACCCAGAACCCCATCGAGAGCGAGGGCACCTACCCACTCCCCGAGGCGCAGGTGGACCGGTTCATGTTCAAGGTGGTGATCGGCTACCCCTCGGTGCACGAGGAGATCGAGGTGGTGGAGCGGGGGACGGGGGAGACCCGGCCCGTGGCGGAGCAGGTGCTGACCTCCGAGCAGCTGTTGGAGCTGCAGCGGGTGGCGGACACGGTGTACGTGGCGCCCCGGGTGATGGAGTACGCGGTGCAGCTGGCCGTGGCCACCCGGGACCCTGCCAGCGTGGGGCTACCGGAGCTGCGGCGGTACATCCAGTTCGGTGCGAGCCCGCGGGCACCCCTCAACCTGGTCCTGGGTGCCAAAGCCCTCGCGGTGCTGCGGGGCAGGGAGTACGCCCTGCCGGAGGACGTCCGCGACCTCGCCTACGAGGTCCTGCGTCACCGGTTCGTGCTGTCCTACGAGGCCCTGGCGGAGGACGTGCAGCCGGACCACCTGATCGCGCGCATCCTGGATCGCGTGCCGCTCCCCAAGGTGCACATGGGAGACCCGCATGGAGACGCCCGAGCGGATCTTGAGGCGCCTCGAGTTTAAGGTCGTCCGGCGCCTGGACGGGTTCCTGTTCGGAGACTACACGGGGCTGTTCTACGGGCCGAGCCTGGACCTGGCGGAGGTCCGAGAGTACGTGCCCGGGGACGAGGTCCGCCGGATCGACTGGAACGTCACCGCCCGGACCACCCGTCTGCACGTGCGTCAGTACCGCGAGGAGAAGGAGCTGACCGCGTGGCTCCTGGTGGACCTCTCACCGTCCATGACCTTCGGGACCCGCCGAGTCCTGAAGCGACAGCTGGCCGCGGAGTTCTGCGGGGCCGCCAGCTATGTGATCACCCGGCACGGGGACAAGGTGGGGGCATTGTTCTTCCCGCAGCCGTACCTGATCCCGCCCCGCACCGGGCGGCGCCAGGCCCTGCGCTTGTTGCACGCCTTGGAACGCCTGCCCACCCCTCCGGCTTCCGGCCGCACGGACCTGGGGCGGGTGCTGCGGGACCTGCACGGGATGGTCCGACGCCGGTCCCTGGTGTTCGTGGTGTCCGACTTCCTCTCCCAGGAGGGGTGGGAAGGGCCCCTGAGACAGTTGGCGTACCGGCACGACGTGATTGCGGTCTGGATCACCGACCCCGCGGAGTCCGAGCTCCCGGACGTGGGGCTGCTGACCCTGCAGGACCCGGAGACCGGGCAACAGGTCCGGGTGGACACGTCGGACCCCGCGGTCCGCCGCGCATACCGGGAGCGGGTGTCCCAGCGGGAGGCCAAGCTCCTGCAGGCCTTCCGGAGCTCGGGGGTGGACGTGCTTCGGCTGTCCACCCACGAGTCCATCGTCCAACCCCTCTTCCGGTTCGTCACGTACCGCAGGAGGCGAAGGTGGAGTTCACCTGGCCGGTGATGCTCGTGGGCCTCGCCGCCGTGCCGCTGCTGGTGGTGGCGTACGGGGCGGTGCGGCGCCAGCAGGTTCGGGCGGCGCAGGCCTTCGCGGACGCACACCTCCTCGAGAGGCTGCGCTGGGGGGCTCGCCTCCGCGCCCCGTGGCTGCCCTTCGCCTGCTACCTGGGTGCTGTGGCGCTTCTGGTGCTCGCCTCGGCGCGGCCCGTGGCCGCCATCCCCGTACCCACGAACCAGGCGGCGCTCGTGATCGGGATCGACACCAGCAAGAGCATGGTGGCTTCCGACCTGGCGCCCACGCGGCTGGACGCGGCCAAGCGCATGGCCCGCGAGCTGGTGCAGGCCGCCCCGCGTTCGCTGCGGGTGGGGGTGGTGGCCTTCAGCGACTACGCGCAGGTTCTGGTGGAGCCCACCACGGACCGCCAGGAAGTGCTGGACGCCATCGACCGGCTCCAGGTGCAGCAGGCCACGTCCATCGGCAGCGCCATCCTCATGGGCGTGCGTGCCCTGCCGGGACGGGAGCGCGCGGGGGAGGATCTGCTGCAGCGGCAGCGAGGGATCCTGCCGCCCCCTCCATCGTCCACACCGCCGCCCGTGGACCAGCTCCCGCCGGGCGCCCTGGTGCTGTTCACCGACGGCGTCTCCAACTTCGGGGTCGACCCCATGGAGGCGGTGCAGGTGGCCCGGCAGTACCGGGTGCGGGTGCACACGGTGGGGGTCGGCACGCCCACGGGACACGTACAGACCGTAGACGGTCAGCTGGTGTTCATCCCGTTCGACCCCACCGGCCTGCAGCAGATCAGCCGGCTTACGGGCGGCCGCTACCTGTACCCTCCCACCGCCGAAGACTTCCGGGCCATCGGCCGCGAGCTCGGCCGCAGCCTCACCTGGCAGCGGCAGCGCACCGAGGTCACGTCCTTGGTGGCCGCCGCAGGCGGCCTGCTCATGCTCCTCGGCGGGGGTCTGTCCCTTCTCTGGTTCCGGCAGGTACCCTAGAGAGGGGTCGGACGTGGGCTTCACTTGGCCTGCCGCGCTGTGGGGACTGGGGCTGGTCGTAGCCCTGGCTGCCCTGTACGCCCGCGTGCTGCGGGGCCGCAGCCGCCGCGCGGTCCTGCACTCGCAGACCGACGTCCTGGCCGAGGTGGTGGCCGCTACAAGGTCCTGGCGGTCGCACGCGCCGGCAGGCCTGTTCGGCCTGGCGCTCGTGGCCGTGGTGCTGGCGCTGGCCCGTCCCGTGGCGCCACTGCCCGTACCCGCGGCCAACGTCCACGTGGTGCTGTCCGTGGACACCAGCCGAAGCATGCTGGCGGAGGACGTGCGGCCCAACCGGCTTGAGGCCACGAAGGCGGCGGCCGTGGAGTTCGTGCGCGCGCTGCCCCGCAACGCCCGCGTGGGCCTGGTGTCCTTCAGCTCCTACGCCACGCTCCTGGTCCCGCCCACCACAGACCACGAGCGGGTGATCCGCGCCATCGAGGCGCTTCAACCGGAGTTCGCCACCGCCATCGGCGACGGCCTGCTGGAGGCTGTTGGGGCGCTTCCCGGTCGAACACGTCCCGCAGACCCCACCGCAGCTCCCCCGGCCCCTGACCGCCGGCTGCCTCCGGGCACCGTGGTGCTGATGTCCGACGGGCAGAGCAACCGCGGGGTTTCCCCCACGGAGGCGGCGCGGATCGCCCGCGACCAGCAGGTGAAGGTGTACACCGTGGGCGTGGGGACCGCGGAGGGGACCTTCCTGAACATCGGAGGCCGTCCCATCTGGGTCCGGCTGGACGAGGAAACCCTGCGGGAGATGGCCGCCATCACCGACGGCAGGTACTTTCACGCGTCCTCCGCCCACGAGCTGCGCCGCGTGTACAGGACCCTGGGCAGGACCATCGGGTGGGAGCGCAAGCCCACGGAGGTGTCTTCCGTGGCCGCGGCCGCGGCCGCCGTCCTCCTGGTGTCGTCCCTCGCGGTCTCCGTCCTCTGGCTGCACCGTGTAGCCTGACCCGGGCGGCCGCATGCGCGCCATGGTTCTCCGCGCACCCCGGGAGCCGCTCGCGCCCGCGGAGCTCCCGACCCCGCAGCCCGGGCCAGGCGAGGTCCTGGTCCGGGTCCGGGCGTGCGCGGTGTGCCGCACCGACCTGCACGTGGTGGACGGGGAGCTCGGGGAACCCAAGCTGCCCCTGGTACCCGGCCACCAGATCGTGGGCGTGGTGGAGGCTGCAGGCCCCGGGGTGGAGCTGCCGCAGGGCGCACGGGTGGGAATCCCGTGGCTGGGTTGGACGTGTGGGGAGTGCGCGTACTGCCTGCGGGGGCTGGAGAACCTGTGCCGCCGCGCGCGCTTTGTGGGATACCACCGGGACGGCGGCTATGCCGAGTATGCGGTGGCAGATGCCCGCTACGCGTTCCGCCTCCCCGAGGCGTACGGAGACCTAGAGGCCGCGCCCCTGCTGTGCGCAGGGCTCATCGGGTACCGGTGCCTGCGCATGGCCGGCGACGGAGAGCGGTTGGGGCTGTACGGGTTCGGGGCCGCCGCCCACCTGATCGCGCAGGTGGCGCTCTCTCAAGGGCGCCGGGTGTTCGCGTTCACCAGGCCCGGGGACCAGGAGGCCCAGGCGTTCGCCCGCGCGGTGGGCGTGCACTGGGCCGGCGGGTCTGACGAGCTCCCTCCCGAGCCGTTGGACGCCGCCATCGTGCTCGCACCCGTGGGAGCCCTGGTCGTCCAGGCCCTCCGTGCCACCGGGCCCGCCGGGGTGGTGGTGTGCGGCGGCATCCACATGACGGACATCCCTTCGTTCCCGTACCGGCTGCTGTGGGAGGAGCGCGTGGTGCGGTCGGTGGCGAACCTGACGCGCCAGGACGCGGTGGAGTTCCTGGCCCTGGCTCCGCAGGTCCCGGTCCGCGTGCACGCCCGCCCCTACCCCCTGGAAGCGGCCAACGAGGCCCTGGCCGCGCTGCGCGGGGGGAAGGTGGTGGGATCTGCGGTCCTCGTCCCGTAGGACCGGCTCCAACGGCTTGGACGGTCCGGTACTCTGGAAGGGGTGGCCCAGTCGGGGGTGATGACGGTGTCCAACCGACTCGAACGTCGCGCACGCATCTCGGACCTCTTGCGGAGCGCGGACGTGGAGGACCTCCTGAGCCTCGGCCGCGCGGACGTCCTGAGCCTGCACCTGGACACGGACCCCACCAAGCCGGAGAACCAGCGCCCGGAGCCCGCGTACCGCATCTGGGCGCGCAAGAGCGTGCTGGAGCTGGCAACGGGGTTGGGGAGTTCGGAGCGCAAGCGTCTGGACGAGCTCGCGGAGAGGGTGGACGCCCGCCTGCGGGAGGACAGGCCGGGCGGCCGGGGGCTGGTCCTCTACGCCGCGGACGGGCTCTGGCGGGAGTACGTGCTGCCCGTGGGGGTAGAGAACCGGGTCCGTTACGGGTTCGCGGATCTGTGGCCGCTCCTGTGGGTGCGGGAGGCGTACACCCCCTACGGCGTGCTGCTGGTCCACCGGGACCACGCGCGGCTTTGGGTCACGCACCTCGGCGAGGCGGAGCTGGTGGAGGACGAGGAGTTCCACCTGGACCCCAGCCAGTGGCGGTTCGCTTCCGGCAAGCCCCCCTCGTTCGCGAAGGGGATGGGGATGCCGGCAAGCCGGGGTGCCCAGCGCGACACCTTCGCCTCGCGGGTCGAAGACCACGTACGCCGCTTCTGGAGCCGGGTAGCCTCCGCCGCGGGCAAGGCCGTGGAGGAATTGGGCGTGGGGCGGCTGATCGTGGGCGGGCCGCCAGAGGCCGCGAGCGCGGTGTGCGACCTCCTCCCGGAGTCGGCGCGCCGGAAGCTGGTGGGGACCGTTTCCGTGCCGCCGCAGGAAGAGTGGCCGGCTGTGCGGGAGCGTGTGTTGGAGGTGGCGCGGGAGGATCAGCGCCGCCGACACCACGAGGTGCGGGACAGGTTGCGCAACGGCGAAGGCCCAGGCGGAGCTGTGCTGGGGCCGGAGGCGACCCTGGACGCGCTGCTGCGGCGTCAGGTGCTGGTGCTCGCCGCGGACCGTGACGTGGACGGCCGCGCGTGGCTGTGCACAGGGTGCGAGTTCGCCACCCTGCGGCCGGACGAGCGCTGCCTGACCTGTGGGGCGGGGCTCGTGGAGGCGTCGTGGACGCAGGTCCTGCCCGCCCTCGCCTGGCGGAACGACGCGCAGGTGGTGCTGTTGGAGCCCGGCCTGCTGCGAGAGCACGGCGGGGTGGGCGCGCTGCTGCGCTACCGGTAGGAGGGGCGGTGGGGCTCCGTTCCGCGCCGTCGGGTCTGCGACCGGGTCCGCAGCCGGGAGGTGGGTGAATGCTGCTTGCGTCCCGGGCCATCCCCTTTGAAGTCCACGGGGGCGGTCGGTTCGTCCTCCCCGACCGCGACTTCACCCCCGCGTACCTGCGGGCGTACGAGGAGGGCCGTCTGCGGGAGAAGGTGGAGGAGGCCCTGGAGGCCCTCCGCGACTGCACCCTGTGCCCGCGGAACTGCCACGTGGACCGCCTGCAGAACCGCTTCGCGGTGTGCAAGGTGGGCCGCTACGCGCGGGTTGCGTCCTTCTTCCCACACTTCGGGGAGGAGGACGTGCTCCGGGGCTGGGCGGGCTCGGGGACCATCTTCTTCGCGTGGTGCAACCTCAGGTGTGTGTTTTGCCTCCATCCCGATACGCGGATCGCCACCGACCAAGGCCTCGCGCGGATCGCGGACCTGTTCGAGCAGGCGCGGGGCGAACCGACCGGGTACGAGGAGTGGGTTCGGTTCGTCCACGGGAAGATCCGGGTTCTCACACGAACCGGCACTTGGGCCCCGATCACTAAAGTGTTCCGCCATCGCTTCGTAGGCCACCTGATTCGGGTCAAGCCCTTCAACTGCCCGCCGATCCTGTTGACACCCAACCACGAAGTGTTCGCCATCCCAAAGGAAGGGGCCAAAGAACCTGTCCGGGTGCGGGCGGAGTACCTGACGAAGGACAGTTACCTTCTGGTCCCCCGACGTATCCAGCAGTCGTCGGCGACCCAGCTCGATATCCAAGGCCTACTCTCCACAGGAGAACCGGTCCTCCGGACCTGGCGCCTCCGTCGCGATACGTCGGACGAACTAGGAAGCCTCTTCTCGCAGCCGTTGACCTCACGGGAATTAGCCATCCTTACTGGGTATCATCCCGCGTACGTGCGGAGACTCCGGGGACAGTGGCGACGCGGCCACTTGCTTGCGGATACCGTATCCAAAGTAGCCCAGGTGGTCTCGGAAGGGGATCGGGTGCGCTTCCGGGCTGGGCGCCAGCCGGGCATCCCGTCCAGGCTCGCCGTGGACCCCCGGTTGGCGTGGCTCCTCGGGATCTACTGCGCCGAGGGGCACGTAACCGCCCAACGAGATCGTCCGAATTCCTACAGACTCGTCTTTTCGTTCGGTCGCCACGAGTTGGATTTGGCGAGTCGTACGCGGAAGGTTCTGGAGGAGCTCTTCGGCGTGCAGCCGGAGGTGCGCGAGCGCCACACGACGCGGACGGTGGAAGTCGGCAAAGCCTCTCTCGCAACCCTATTCGCAGAACTCTGCGGGAAGGGAGCGCGGCACAAGCGGGTTCCGCCGATCCTGATGGGCTGTCCCGTTGACGTGGTCCAGGCGTTCCTTGAGGGTGTCCTAGAGGGGGATGGCTGTGATCGCGGAACGCATCGGGTGGTCAATACGATTTCTGAGCAGCTCGCAATGGAGCTCTTCCAGCTCGGACTCCGGCTGGGCATGCTTCCGAGTTTCTACCGCTGGGACCCCGCACCGACGAAGATGATCGAAGGGCGGGAGGTGAAGCAGTCGCCCCTGTACTACGTGAAGTTCCCGAAGCCCGATCCGAAAACAGGGCGGCCGCGCGCGAAATGGAAAGCAACAGAAGAGTACTTTCTGGTACCAATTCACCGGATTGAACGTGTTCCCTATGACGGCCCTGTGTTTAACCTCGAGGTGGACGATCCCGATCATTCGTACGCTGCGTCGTTCGTGGCAGTGGGCAACTGCCAAAACTTCGAGACCAGCCAGATCGGCGAGGGCGTGGACGTCACCCCCCGAGAGCTCGCCGCCATGATGCTGAAGCTCCAGGAGCTGGGCTGCCACAACATCAACTTCGTCACCCCGGAGCACGTGGTGCCGCAGATCCTGGAAGCGCTGCCCTACGCCATCGAGGGCGGGCTGCGGCTGCCCTTGGTGTACAACACCAGCGCTTACGACAGCCTGCACAGCATCCGGCTCATGGATGGGGTGGTGGACGTGTACATGCCGGACTTCAAGCTGTGGAACCGGGAGCCCGCGCGCAAGTACCTCCTGGCCCCGGACTACCCGGAGGTGGCGCGCCAGGTGATCCAGGCCATGCACGAGCAGGTGGGCGTGCTGCGGGTGAACGAGGACGGGCTGGCCCGCCGCGGGGTCCTGGTCCGGCACCTGGTGATGCCGGGCTTGTTGGAGGAGACCCGGGAGATCCTCCGGTGGCTGGCGGAGCTGTCGCCGGACACGTACGTGAACGTCATGGACCAGTACTACCCGGCGTGGAAGGCCAAGACGGACGCGAAGTACGCGGAGATCGGCCGGCGGATCACCGCCGGGGAGTACGAAGCCGCGGTGCGCTTCGCGCGGGAGGCGGGGCTGTGGCGGCTGGACTCCCGCTGGCGGGTCGTGGCCGGACGTCTGTGGTGAAGGGGGGAGGGGAGATGGCGAAGGACCTGCAGGTGGAGCTGGAGGACCGGCCCGGAACACTCGCCCACCTGGGCGAGACGCTGGGCCGGGCCGGGGTGAACGTCGAGGGGCTGTGTGCGATCCCGACCGGCGGCCGGGGCCGCGTGCACGTGCTCGTGGGCGACGCGCCCGCGGCGCGCCGGGCGCTGGAGGGCGCGGGGATCCCCGTGGTGGCGGAGCGGGAGGTGCTCGTGCTGGACGTGGTGGACCAACCCGGCACCTTGGGCGCGGTGGCGCGGAAGCTGGCGGACGCCGGGGTAAACATCGAGTGGGCCTACCTGGCCACCCGGACCCGCCTGGTGTTGGCGGTGAACGACCTGGAGCGCGCTCGGTCTGCGGTGTCGTGAGCACGCGGGATATGAACGAAAGGGGGGTTGTGGAGTGAGGAGTCGGTGGGTGTGGCTGCCCCTGTTGGGGCTGGCTCTGGCGTTGCCCGGCGCAGCGCAAGCGCAGGCGCAGCGCGTGGGCGCGTGGGTGGACGCGGTGGTGGCGGTGGAGGAACCCAGCGACGCCGCCGCGGTCCGGCGTCTGGAGGCGGGAGACCTGCACGCGTGGTTCAGCTCCACCGCGAACCCGGAGGTGGCCAACCGGATCCGCGAGTCCCGGTCCCTCCGGTCCGCGGTGTCCTACGGCCTGTACCACGAGCTCAGCTTCAACCCCGTGGGCCCGGTGTTCCCGGGCACGGACCGTCTGAACCCCTTCTCGGTGGCGCGCATCCGGGAGGCGATGAACTGGCTCATTGACCGCCGGCACATCGCGCAGGAGATCATGGGCGGCATGGGCGTGCCCCGGTGGCTACCCATCAACACCGCGTTCCCCGACTACGCGCGGCTCGCGGACGTGGCCCGGCGTCTGGAGATCCGGTACGGCCACGACCCCGAGCGGGCCCGGGCGGTGATCACAGAGGAGATGCAGAAGTTGGGCGCGACCCTCGTCGGCGGCCGGTGGCAGTTCCGGGGCCGCCCGGTGACGGTCACCTTCTTGATCCGCGTGGAGGACGAGCGGCGCCAGATCGGCGACTACGTGGCCGGCCTGCTGGAACAGCTAGGGTTCACCGTGGAGCGCCGGTACGGCCGGGCCGCGGACCTGAACCCGCTGTGGATCGTCCAGGACCCGGCGGAGGGCCGCTGGCACATCTACACGGGCGGTTGGATCAGCACCGTGATCGACCGGGACCAAGCGGACAACTTCGACTTCTTCTACACCAAGCGCGGGCTGGCCCGGCCCCTGTGGCAGGCCTACCGGCCCAGCCCGGAGTTCGACCGGCTCGCCGACCGGCTCAACAAGCGCGAGTTCCGGACGGTGGGAGAGCGCAACCGGCTCATGGCCCGGGCCCTGGAGCTGGCCTTGCAGGACTCCGCGCGGGTGTGGCTCGTGGAGCGCCAGGCGGTGTGGCCGTGGCGGGCCGAGCTGCAGCTCGTGAGCGACCTGGCGGGCGGGCTCTCGGGGTCGTTCCTGTGGCCGTACACCATCCGGTTCCCGGGCCGCGCGGGCGGGGTGGTCCGGATCGGGGTGCCGAGCATCCTTCCGGAGCCGTGGAACCCCATCGGCGGGTCGAACTGGATCTTCGACACGACCCTGTACCGGGCCACCCAGGACTACCCCTTGATCGCCAACCCTCACACGGGGCTTCCCGAGCGGCAGCGGGTGGAGCGGGTGGAGATCACGGTCCGGCAGGGGTTGCCCGTGACCAAGACCGCCGACTGGGTGACCCTGCGGTTCGCCCCCACCATCCGGGTCCCGGAGGACGCCATCATCGGCTGGGACAGCCGGGCCCAGCGGTTCGTCACCGTGCGGGAGAAGCACCCGCAGGGGCTGGAGGCCCTGGTGAAGAGCACGGTCTACTTCGACCGGGACCTGTTCCGGAAGGTGCAGTGGCACGACGGCAACCGCCTGACCCTCGGCGACATCCTCCTGGGCTGGATCCTCACCTTCGAGCGGGCGGACGAGTCGAGCCCCCTGTACGACCGCTCCTACGTGCCCGCGTTCCAGTCGTTCGTGGAGACCTTCCGCGGCTTCCGGATCGTGAGTGAGGCCCCGCTGGTCGCAGAGATCTACAGCACCTCCTGGACCATGGACGCGGAACTCATGACGGGTGCGGGCAGCTTCTGGCCTGTGTACGGGTTCGGGCCCGGGCCCTGGCACACCGTGGCTCTGGGCCTTCGGGCCGAGGCCGCGGGCCGGGCCGCCTTCACCGCGGCGAAGGCCACCGAGAAGCGGGTGGAGCGGCTGAATTACGTGGCCGGTCCCACCCTGGCCATCCTGGACCGGGAGCTGGAGGCCGCCCGCGCCGAGAACTACATCCCGTTCCCGCGGGCCCTGGGCCGCTGGATCAGCGCGGAGGAAGCCCGGCAGCGTTGGCGGCTGCTGTCCGCCTGGCGGGCGGGCCGCGGCCACTACTGGGTGGGCATGGGCCCCTTCCTGTTGCAGCGCGTGTCGCCCGTGGAGAAGATCGTGGAGCTTCGGCGGTTCGGTCGGTTCCCGGACCCGGCCAACAAGTGGCTGCGGTTCGGCGAGCCGCGCCTCGCGGCGGTGACCGTGACCGGCCCGCGGCAGGTAGCGGCGGGCGCGGCGGCCACCTTCGAGGTGCAGGTCACGGAGCGCGGGCGGCCGTACCCCGCGCAGGACCTGCAGGAGGTGAAGTACCTGCTGTTCGACGGCCGCCAGGAACTCGTGGCCCAGGGCCGCGCGCAGTCCGCAGGCTCCGGGTGGCGGGTCACCCTGGGTCCGGACGTGACGCGGCGCCTGCGGCCGGGCTCCAACCGCCTGGAGGTCATCGTGGTCTCCAAGGTGGTGAGCGTGCCGAGCTTCGCGTCCGTCACCTTCACCTCCCTGCCCGCCCGATGAGCGCCCTGAGGGGAGGGGACCGCGCCGTCCCCTCCCCGGGAGCCTCCCCATGGCGGAAGCCCTTGCGGTAAGCCCCCCGGTGGCCGCGCGCCGCCACCCCACCCTGCGGGTGGTGGTGTACGCCGTCACACGGCTCGCGGCCCTGTTCGCCGCGGTGGTGGTCGGCGTGTACCTGACCATCCTCGTGGCCAACATGGGCGGGTACGTGGACCAGATCAAGCGGGCCGAGATCCGCGAGCAGGTGGCCCTCGCGGTGTCCCTGGACGAGAGCATGCGCCGCCTGCCGGCAGACGTGCGGCAGCGCATCGCGGAGCAGATGGTGCGCAACGAGGAGCGCCGGCTGGGCCTGGACCGTCCGTTCCTGGCCAGGTCGGTCACCTACCTCCGGGACGCGCTGCTCCTGCGGTTGGGCTTTGCCGAGCGCATGACGAGCGACACCGGCTCCCGGCTGGTCCGACGGATCCTGCTGGACCGCCTGCCAGCCACCCTGCTGCTCTTCTTGAGCGCCCAGCTGCTCTTGTTCTTCTCCTCCCTCGCCTTCGCCCTGGCGCTGTCCCGGCGGTACGGGAGCTTGGCCGACCGCATCGTGGTGGCGCTCGCGCCCACCTCTGCCGCCCCGGCGTGGTTCTACGGGATCTTCCTGATCCTGGTGTTCGCCGCGTGGCTCCGCTGGCTGCCCTTCGGCGGCATGGTGGACGCCCCGCCGCCGGAGGGAGCTCTCGCGTACGCCACCAGCGTGCTGCGTCACATGGTCCTGCCCCTCGCGGCGCTGGCCCTCAGCTCCATCTTCCTGTCCGTGTACGCCTGGCGGACGTTCTTCCTGATCTTCTCGAGCGAGGACTACGTGGAGCTCGCGCGCGCCAAAGGGCTGCCCGGGAGCCTGGTGGAGCGGCGTTACGTGCTGCGGCCCACCCTGCCGACCATCGTCACGTCCTTCGCCCTGGGGCTCATCGGCGCGTGGACGGGCGCCATCGTCCTGGAGACGGTGTTCAACTGGCCGGGGCTGGGGCGCGCCTTGTATCAGGCCGTCGGGCTGTACGACACCCCCGTCATCGTGGGCACCACCATCCTCTACGCGTACCTGCTGGCCATCACGGTGTTCGCCCTGGACCTCGTGTACGCCATCCTGGACCCCAGGGTGCGGGTGGGCGTGGGGGCTGAGGGGTGAGGGCGAGTTTGCGGGAGCTCGTCCGCTACCCGTCGGCGGTGGCGGGGCTGTGCATCCTGGCGTTCCTGGTGGCTCTGTCCGTGTACGCGGTGGTGGCCATCCCCTACGGGGAGGCCATCCGGCTGTGGAGCGGTGGAGAGGCGTTGTGGGCCCGGAACCCGCGGCACGCGAGACCGGAGTGGATGGGCTGGCTTTGGGGTGGCCGGCTGCCGCGGACCCTCGTGGTCCGCAGCACAGAAGTGCCGGCACAGGAACGCGACCTGGGCGGTGGCGTCCGGCAGCTGGAGTTCGCCCTGCCCTTCGACTACCCGTACCGGCGCTTCCCGCCGGAGCTCGCGGTTTTCCTGCGGGCGGACTACCGGGAGCAAGCGCCGCAGGTGGAGCTGGGGTGGAGGACGCCCGACGGCTCACAGGTGCACCTCGCGAACCTGAGCCCGCGGCGCCAGGACGTGTACCGAGTGTCCGCGGACGGTGACCTGCGCCGGGCCCTGGGAGGCGCCCCGGAGGTCGTGTTGTTCTCCCGTCCCGGACAGCCGGGCGAGGCCACCCCGGGCCGCTACGCCCTGGAGGTCCGCGCGTACCTCTTCGAGCCGGGCTCCACGGTGCAGGTGGAGCTCGTGGTGTACGGGGAGGTGCACGGGCTCGCGGGCACCGACCACCTGCGGCGTGACCTCACCCTACCGCTGCTGTGGGGCACGCCCATCGCCTTGGCTTTCGGGCTGCTGGCCGCCGTGGGCTCGTCGCTCAGCACCCTCCTCATCGCGGCGGTGGGCGCGTGGTACGGTGGTTGGGTGGACGGCCTGATCCAGAGGATCACGGAGGTGAACCTGATCCTGCCCGCCTTGCCCATCCTGATCCTGATCGGCACCCTGTATTCCAGGAGCCTGTGGGTGATCCTGGGCGCCGTAGTCCTCCTGGGCGTGTTCGGGGGCGGCATCAAGACCTACCGGGCGCTGTTCTTGCAGGTGCGGGAGTCGCCCTACGTGGAGGCCGCGCGCGCCTATGGGGTCGGCAACCTCCGCATGGTGGTGGTCTACTTGGTGCCACGGGCCGTGCCCGTCCTGCTGCCGCAGTTCGTGACCCTGATCCCGGGCTTCGTGTTCCTGGAGGCCACCCTGGCCTTGCTGGGCCTGGGCGACCCCGTCCTGCCCACCTGGGGGAAGGTCATCGAGGACGCGTACCGGGCGGGGGCCCTGTACGTGGGCCACACCTACTGGGTGCTGCAGCCCGCGGCCATGCTGGTGCTGAGCGGGCTCGCCTTCACCCTGCTCGGCTTCGCCCTGGATCGGGTCTTCAACCCACGTCTGAGGGAGCTGTAGGTGGCGCCGCTGCTCCGGCTGGAAGGCCTGCGGCTGTACTTCCGGACCGCGGCAGGGCCGGTGCGAGCGGTGGACGGCGTCCACCTGGAAGTGGGCCGGGGCCGCACCGTGGCGGTCCTGGGGGAGAGCGGGTGCGGGAAGACGTCGCTGGCCCGGGCGGTGCTGCGGCTGCTGCCGCGCAACGTGGCGGAGTACAGCGGCCGCGTGTGGCTGGACGGCCAGGACCTGATGGAACTCCCGGAGGAACGGTTTCGCAGGGAGGTGCGGTGGGTGCGGATGTCCCTGGTCCCCCAGGCGGCGATGAACGCTCTAAACCCCGTGGTGCGGATCGGAGACCAGGTGGCGGAGCCCCTGTGGCTACACGGGCGAGTCCGGTCGGCGGCAGAGGCGCGGGCCTACGTGGAGGAGGCGCTGCGGCATGTGAGCGTGCCCGCGGACTTCGTGGACCGCTACCCCTTCGAGCTGTCGGGCGGCATGCGTCAGCGGGTGGCCATCGCCATGGCCCTGATCCTGCGGCCGGACCTCGTGGTGCTGGACGAGCCCACCTCCGCCCTCGACGTCCTGACCCAGGCCAACCTGTTGAACGTGCTGAAGACCCTGCGGGGGGAGCTCGGCACAAGTTTCCTCCTCATCACCCACGACCTGGCCACCGCCAGCGAGCTGGCCGACGACGTGGCGGTGATGTACGCAGGCCAGATCGTGGAGTTCGCGCCCGCCAGCCAGTTCCTGCTGCAGCCCCAGCACCCCTACGCCCGAGCGCTGCGGGCCGCGGTGGTCAGCCTGCGCGAGGACCGGACCCCGCAGCCCCTGCCTGGGCAGCCTCCGAGCCTCCTGCGGCCGCCTGCGGGGTGCCGGTTCGCAGACCGGTGCGCCTTCCGGTTCGACCCGTGTGGGACGCCACCGCCCAGGGTGCGTGCGGGCGAGGGAGAGGTCGCGTGCTGGCTGTTCGCGCAGGAGGGCAGCCGTGTCGGATAGGCCCTTGCTGGAAGTGCGGGAGCTGCGCACGTGGTACGAGCTCCGGCGGTTCGGGTTCTTGCACCAGGGTTGGGTGCGGGCGGTGGACGGGGTGAGCTTTGTGGTGGCGAGAGGCGAGGCGGTGGCGGTGGTGGGCGAGAGCGGGTGCGGCAAGAGCACCCTCGTCAAGACCCTGCTGGGCCTCGTGCGCCCCCTGCGCGGGGAGGTGTGGTTCGACGGCCGCAGGATCGCCACGGCCGCCGACCTGCGCTGGTACCGGGCCCAGGTGGGCTACGTGCAGCAGGACCCGTACGGGGCCCTTCCGCCCTTCCTCACCGTGCGGCGCATCCTGGAGGAGCCGCTGGTGGTCAACGGGGTGCGTTCCCGGCAGGAGCGCGAGGCGCGGGTGCGTCGCGCCCTGGAGGCGGTCCAGCTGGTGCCCCCGGAGGAATTCCTGCCGAGGTTCCCCCACATGCTGAGCGGTGGCCAGCAGCAGCGGCTGGTGGTCGCCCGCGCCACCATCCTGGGACCCCAGCTGCTCGTGGCGGACGAGCCGGTGTCCATGCTGGACGCCTCCGTGCGGGTGGAGGTGCTGCAGTTGCTGCGCAGCCTCCAGGAGCGACAGCACGTGGCCGTGGTGTACGTCACCCACGACCTGTCCACGGTGCGCCACTTCTGCGAGAGGGTCCTGGTGATGTACGCAGGCAAGCTGGTGGAGCAGGCTCCGGTGGACGAGCTGCTACGGGACCCCAAACACCCTTACACCCAGGCGCTGCTGACGGCCATCCCGGACCCGGACCCCGACAACGCCCGGCGGCTGCGTCCGGTCCCCGCGGGCGAGCCCCCCAGCTTGGTGCGGCCGCCCTCGGGGTGCCGGTTCCACCCCCGCTGTCCAGCCGCCATGCCAGGGGTTTGCGAGGTGGAGGAGCCGCCCGAGTTCCGGGTGGACGGGCTGCGGCGCGTGGCCTGCTGGCTGTACGACCCCCACGCCGTGCGCGCTCCCGCGGGGAGCGGGCGACGGTGAGCGCCGGGCGGCTCGTGGCGGCGGGGGCGGTGTTGCTCGTCGGGAGCTGGCTCGTGGTCTTCGCCATGGTCCTGCGTTGGATCCCGCCCGTCTTGGAGCTGGCCCTAATCGCGTACGGCACGTCGGTGGTCGGGTTGGGGCTCGGGCTCGCCGGTGCGGCGCTGTACGCCCGCGGGCGGTCTACGGGCGGCGGGCGGTGAGGGTGCTCGTGTACGGGGCCGGGGCCGTGGGCTCGCTCGTGGGTGCCCGTCTGGCGTCCGCCGGGTTCCCGGTGACGCTGCTGGCGCGGCGGGCCCACGGGGAGGCGGTGCGGCGGGAGGGTTTATGGTGGACCGAGGGCCGTGGCCGGGCGCGTCGTGTGCAGGTGGACGCCGTAGAAGAAGTGGAAGAACTAGAAGGTCCGTTTGACGTGGTGTTCGTCACCGTCAAGGGCTACGACGTGGAGCGAGCGGCGCTGGACCTACCGCAGCTGCTGGCGCCGCGCGGTCGGGCGGTGTGCCTGACCAACGGCGTGGGTCACGAGGAGACCCTGGCCGCCCGGCTTGGCAAGGAGACGGTGGTGGCGGGGGCGGTGACCGCCAGCGTGTCGCTGGAGGCGCCGGGTCGCGTGCTCCAGCACACCCGGGGCGGGGTGGGGCTTGCGGGCGGGGGGGCGGCGTGGACCGCAGACCTCGTGGCCGCGCTGCGCTCTGGAGGCTTCCGGGCCCGGGCGTACGCGCGGCCGGTTGACCTGAAGTGGTCCAAGCTCCTGCTGAACCTAGTATCCAACGCCACCAGCGCGCTGCTGGACCTCCCACCCGCAAAGGTGTACTCGGACGCGCGGCTGTTCCGGCTGGAGCGGCGGATGCTGGGGGAGGCGGTGGCGGTGGGAGAGGCCTTGGGGGTGCGGTGGGTGAACCTGCCCGGATTTCCCGTGCGCGTCCTCGTCCGGCTCCTGCGCCTCCCGGAGGCCGTGTGCCGGCCGCTGCTCCGCAGCGCGGTGGCTCGGGGCCGCGGGGACAAGATGCCCTCCCTCTGGTACGACCTCTCGCGGGGCCGCACGGAGGTGGCGTACTTAAACGGCGCGGTGGCCCGGTGGGGTGCTCTGGGGGGCATGGCCACACCCGTCAACGAGACCTTGAGCCGGCTGGTAGAGGAGTTCAGCTTCGGAAGGCTCGACCCGCAGGAGTTCCGGCACAACCCCTGCGCCCTCCTCCGAGCGGTGGGCACCAACGGGTAGCTTGCTCCAGCTGTCGCACCGTTTCCCGACTGACCGCCGTCGCTTGCGGTGCCGCGGTCGGACTCAAGGGCGCGGTAGGTGGACCATGTCCAGGAAGCCCGTGCTCTGCGGGTCGTGGCCGTCTTGACGTCCCAAGTGCTTGTCGGTTGTTGGCTGCGGCTGGTCGGGCCGGGCGGATTTGAACCGCCGACCTCCTGAACCCCATTCAGGTGCGCTCCCAGGCTGCGCTACGGCCCGCCCGCGGGCGGATTATACCATGGAAGGGCTGTGCGAAGCGTCCTGTGGGTCTTGGTGGGGGTGGCAGCCGCCGCGGTGTTCGCGGCCGCCGGCCGGCTGAGCCAGACCCCACACGTCCACGCGGCGCGGCTGCTGCAGGCGCTGCGCGACGGGGACGCAGAAGGCGCGCTCGCCTGGATCGACGTCCGGTCCGTGGCCGCCTCCGTGGTGGCGGTGCTGGAGGAGGAGTGGGTCCGGGCGCGGGCCGGCGATCCGGCCCGGTACGTGGCTTCACCGCTCGCGCGGCCCGTGCTTCACGGCCTGTTCGGTCTCGCCCGCAGCGAGGTCCAGCGCCGCGTGGAGGAGGAGCTGCGGGCGACGGTGCGCCGCATCGCGCAGGGTTCTCCGGAAGCCCCGGTTCAGCTGCCGCGGTGGGGTGGTTTTCCGGTGAGCCTGGCGGCGGTCGCGTGGTTCACGGACGTGCAGTGGCTGGCGCCGGACCGCGTGCGCCTCTCCGCGGGCCCCGGGGACCGGCCCTGGGTGCGGGTGGAGATGGCCTGGCGCGCAGGCCGCTGGGTGGTGGTGGCCGCGGACCGCGGGTGGGTGGCCGGGCTGCTCGCCGGGACCGTAGCCCCGCGTCCCGGGCAGCGGGCGAGCCCACCGCCACACTTCCCCGAGCCCGCGACCCCGTAGCTACACGACTTCCAGCTCGCCCTTGTGGTTGCGGAACACCTCGGTGCGGAAGCGGGTAGAGGGGAAGACGTACGTCTGGCCGGCGATGGTGACGCGCACGTTCGGGTGGACGAGGCGGGCTCGGAACCGTCCCGCGGTGAGGAGGGTGACCTGCACCCGGGTCCCGTTGGGGCTGCCGACCTCGTCCAGGACCACCTCGCCTTCCTGTACGGTGATGGCGTCGCCCCGGAACACGCCGGACTGCATCACGACGCCTTCCCGCGCGAACAGGTGGCTGTAGAAGCAAGCGCCCTGCGGGACCACGATGCGGCCGGTGGCCTCCACGTGGGAGTTCTGGATGTACCGGGTGACGACGTTCGCGGGGTGGATAGACCCCTCCAGCCGGTCTGCCAGGGCCCGTGCTTCCTCCGCCAGCGCCATCACCGCATCCAGGGAGTCCAGCGAAAGAGGGCCGAGGCCCAGCAGCTGAGCGCGGCAGGTCTGCACGAACCGGTGCAGAGGCTCGAAGGCGTCACCCCGCAGGGACGCGGAGAGGTGCACCAGAACCTCCACGGAACGCGGAACGGAGGAGAAACGGCGCTCCAGGGCGGCCTTGACGAGGTTCCCGTCCGCCGGACACGGTGACCTTTCCCGCGGCGGCGACCCGCATGCTCTCCCCTACGTCGCCCTGGACGACCACGTCGCCGTCGAACTCGACGTGACCGGTGTTGGCGTCCACCGAGCCGGCCACCACGTACTGCGGGAGGACCCGTACGATCCCACCCGAGAAGCAGGGCCGCCCTCCGCGCGCCGCGTACACCCGCAGGCCGGACTCGTCCACGAGCGCTCCGGGCCCCGCGTGCAGCGCGAGGTCCCGTGCGGGTGGTACAGGGATCTCCTGGCCGGTGACCGTGCGCCCTGGCCGGCCCTCCTGCGGCGGGATCTTCTCCGCCAGCAGCTCGCCGGGCCGCACGGACGGGACCTGGAACAGGCCCAGGAGATCCACGCGGTCGTCCTCCCAGGCCTCCCGGCGGACCAGCGGGTCGTTGGGGAAGTACAGCTCCACGCGGGCGTGAACAGGAAGCTGCGGCGGGTCGCCCGTGGCCACCACGACCGGGCCGACGTCCTGGAGCGTGCAACAGGTTTCCAGGGCAGCTTCGTCCACGCCGTAGACGACGCCGGCCCGCTCGAGGGCGGCGAGGACCTGCTCGTGGGTGAGAAGCGGCGGAGGGATCGGTTCTTGGGGGATTGCCCGGACGGTGAGCTCCGGAGCAGGCTCGCAGTCGGCCACCGCGTACCGCCACCCGAGCTTCCTTCGGACGGAGAGGATGGCCTTGAGCCCCGCCTCCGTGATCTCGACCTCCGGTTCTGCGGACGGTGCATCGTCGACCGGCCGAACCTCGACGCGGTCGCTGGCGCGCACGACCCGTGGGTCGTGGACGGGCTCACCGTTTAGGAACACCTTGGCGTGCGGCCCTGGGCGGATTACGGGCAGGCGGCCTCCGCCCTCCGGAGGCGTGAAGGCCACCCGACCCGACCGGACCTCCAACGTACCGTCCCTGCCCTCAGGCCGGGAGGCGCGCTGGGCCCGGGAAGGGGATGCCGAGGGCCGAAGGGCGAGAGGGGCGGGCGGGGCTGGCCTCCTTCGGACCACACGCACCCGCGCGGGCAGGATCACGAGCCCCCACACCCAACGGCGGGCGGGCCGCTCCACGACCACCTCGACCTCGTGCCTGGCGGCGCCTAGCACGCGGAGTGCCCTCTCCACCGCGGCCTGCACCGTGGGTCCCTCGGCCACGACTTCGTCTGGAAGGGCTGCGGGGTTTCGCCTCACGTCGGCAACGGAATGCGGGCCTGCAAGATCCGTGCCCTGCGGCGGGCGGGAGGCCTGCGGCCGGGGGCGGCGAACATCCGTGGAAGGTGGAGCGAGGCAGGAACACGCGAGCCCAAGGCTTTCGGGAGCGGGTCTACGCGGTAGTCTCGCGGATTCCCCGGGGCCGCGTCCTCACGTACGGCGACGTGGCGGAACTCGCAGGCCGTCCCCGCGCGGCCCGCGAGGTGGGCTGGATCGCCCACCGCGGCCCGTCGCACCTACCCTGGCAACGGGTGGTGAACCGGCACGGCGGGCTCGCCTCCGGCTACGAGGGAGGCCGCCAGGCACACCGCCGGGCGCTCGAACGGGACGGCGTGCAGGTACGCCCTGACGGGACGGTAGACCTCAGCCGCTACCGCTGGACGCCCCTGGAGCTCGTCCGGTGGCGGGCTCCGTCCAAGGGGCGGCGGGCTAGAAGCGGCGGACGAGGCCGATGGCCTTCCCTTCGATGACCACGTCCCGCGCGTAGATGGGTTCCATGCTCGGGTTCTCCGGCTGCAGTCGGATGCGGTCCGCCTCACGGTAGAACCGCTTCACGGTGGCCTCCTCGCCGATCCGGGCCACCACGATGTCCCCGTCCTGCGCGTACGACTGCTTGCGGACCACCAAGTAGTCCCCGTCGTAGATCCCGGCGCCGACCATGGAGTCCCCGCGGACCCGGAGCAAGAAGCACTCTCCCCCGCCCAGGAACTCCTCCGGCAGGGTGAAGGAGTCCTCGATGTTCTGCTCCGCGAGGATGGGAGCGCCTGCCGTGACGCGGCCCACCACGGGCAGCAGCACCGGCCGCTTGTGGGGGAGGCTCGTGCCGTCCCGCAGCACCTCGATGGCCCTCGGCTTGCTGGGGTCGCGCCGCAGGTACCCCTTCTTCTCTAGGGCGCTCAGGTGGCTGTGGACCGTGGAGCTGCTCGTGAGCCTCAGGGCGTTGCCGATGTCGCGCACGGACGGCGGGTAGCCGTGGCGACGGGTGTACTCGATGACGTAGTTCAAGATCTCCCGCTGCCGCCGGGTGAGGCCTCTGCTCATGGTGTCCCCTCCCTTCCGTCGGGTGAGCGTATCTTACCACACAGGCTTTCGATAGGCAAACGTCTGTTCACACGGCGCCTTGACCCCCCGCACGCGGGGGCGTAGACTTACAGGTGAACGCGAAGACGCACCGCCCACGCGGGGAGGTGACGACTACGAGCGCCACACAGACCGCCGCGCTGCTGGGCGCGGTGGCCGTGGTGGCCTTCGTCGTTGGGTACGTTCTCCGGAAGCTGATCGCGGAAGCGAAGATCCGTTCGGCGGAGCAGGAAGCCCGCCGGATCCTGGAAGAGGCTCGACGTGAGGCCGAGTCCAAGGTCAAGGAAGCCCTCCTGGAGGCCAAGGAAGAGGCGCTCCGGATCCGCCGCGAGGCGGAGCGGGAGATCCGGGAGCAGCGCGCGGACCTCCAGCGCCTGGAGCGCCGTCTGGTGCAGCGTGAGGAGGCTCTGGACCGCAGGGCGGAGCAGCTCGAGCGTCGGGAGCGCGCGATCCAGCAGCAGGAGCAGGAACTGGCCCAGCGAGCCGAGGAGGTCACCGCGCTCATCGGCGAACAGCGGCAGGCCCTGGAACGCATTGCGGGTCTGACCGCGGAAGAGGCCCGCCAGAGGCTCCTCGAGCAGATCGAGGCGGACGTCCGGGAGGACGCCCTGGCCCGCATCCGCAAGATCGAGCGGGAGGCGCGGGAAGAGGCAGAGCGCCGGGCTCGGGAGATCCTCGCCCTGGCCATCCAGCGGACCGCCGCGGACCACACCGCCGAGGTGACCGTGTCCGTGGTGCCCCTGCCCTCGGACGAGATGAAGGGCCGGATCATCGGCCGGGAGGGCCGCAACATCCGTGCCCTGGAGGCCCTGACCGGGGTGGACCTGATCATCGACGACACCCCGGAGGCCGTGACCCTCTCCTCCTTCGACCCCGTCCGGCGCGAGATCGCCAAAATCGCGCTGGAAAAGCTCATGTCCGACGGCCGCATCCACCCCGCCCGCATCGAGGAGACGGTGGAGAAAGCCCAGCGGGAGCTGGAGGAGCGGATCGCCGCGGAGGGCGAGCGGGCCGCCTTCGAGGCGGGCGTGCACGGTCTGCACCCGGACCTGGTGAAGCTGCTGGGCCGGCTGAAGTTCCGGACCTCCTACGGTCAGAACGTGCTCCAGCACTCGGTGGAGGTAGCCCTCCTGGCGGGGGAGCTGGCCGCGCAGCTGGGCGCGGACGTGCCGCTGGCGCGGCGGGCGGGGCTGCTCCACGACATCGGGAAGGCCCTCACCCACGAGGTGCAGGGGAGCCACACCCAGCTCGGCTTGGACATCGCGCGGCGCTACCACGAGCACCCCGCGGTCCTCAACGCCATCCTGTACCACCACGGGGAGGAGGAGGCGAAGTACGTGGAGGCGGTGCTGGTAGCCGCCGCGGACGCCATCTCCGGCTCGCGCCCAGGAGCCCGCAAGGAGTCGGTGGAGATGTACATCCAGCGTCTGCAGGCCCTGGAGCAGCTGGCGACCTCCTTCCCGGGCGTCGAGAAGGCGTACGCCATCCAGGCGGGCCGGGAGATCCGGGTAGTGGTGCGGCCCACCGAGATCGACGACCTGGCGGCGTACCGGCTCGCGCAGGACATGGCCCGGCGCATCGAGTCCGACCTGGACTACCCGGGCCAGATCAAGGTGACGGTCCTGCGGGAGACCCGGGTGGTGGAGTACGCGCGCTAGGACCCACGCCGGGCCATGAGCGCGTACGCCCCGCTCCCCGACCGCATCCTGCCGGACAGCGTCAGCTTCGTGGCCGCCTTGCTCGTGGAGTTCCCCCAGTTCGCCTCCGCGGGGTTCGACCCCCGGGAGGGCACCCTCCGGGTGGCGCTGCTCGTGGGGCGGCGGCTGCCTGCGCGGCAGCGCGGAGCCTTCCGCCGGCGGCTGGAGGACGCGGTGGCGGTGCTGCACGACCTGGAAGGCGGCCCGCCGCCGCGGGCGGAGGTGCGCTGGCAGACGGGGCCGAACTTCACCCGCTTCGAACTCGTCCGGTCAATGGAGGACCTCACGCTGGAGGAGCTGCGGGTGGTCGCGAGGATCGCCGAGGAGGCCTTCGGCCCGGACCTGGTGACGGGGGAGCGACCCGAGGACGGAGAGGAGCGCCAGGAAGAACTGCGCTACGCACTGGAGCACGCGCGGTCCCTGCGCCCCGGTCGGGCCGTGGTCGGCGTGCGGGAGCGCGGAAAGGTGCTCGTGTACTACGCGTCCCGCCAGGCCCGCCGGGTCCCGGAGCGGTAGCGTGCGCATCCTGTTCGTCGGCGACGTGCACGGCCGGCCGGGCCGCAGGGCGGTGGCCCGGCGGGTGCCTGCGCTGCGCCGCGAACTGGGCGTGGACTTCGTGGTGGCCAACGCGGAGAACAGCGCGGGCGGGGTGGGCCTGACCCCGCAGACCGCCTCCGAGCTGTTCGAGGCGGGAGTGGACGTGCTCACGGGTGGCAACCACACTTGGGCGAAGCGGGAAGCGTACGCCCTTCTGGAGTCAGACCCCCGCTTGGTCCGCCCGGCCAACTACCCGCCGGGCGTCCCGGGCCAGGGCAGCACGGTGGTCCGCAGGGGCGGGCTCAGCCTGGCGGTGCTGAACTTGCAGGGTCGGGTCTTCATGGACCCCCTCGACGACCCCTTCCGCGTCGCGCGCGCGGAAGCAGAGCGCCTGCGGCAGCGCACCCCGTTCGTGCTGGTGGACTTCCACGCGGAGGCCACCTCGGAGAAGGTGGCCATGGGCTACTATCTGGACGGACGCGTGACCGCCGTGGTGGGCACCCACACCCACGTCCAGACCGCCGACGAGCGGGTCCTCCCAGGCGGCACCGCCTACATCACGGACGTGGGCATGACCGGGCCCCGGGACGGGGTGATCGGGGTCGACCGCCAAGCGATCCTCCAGCGCTTCTTGACGCAGCTCCCGGCGCGCTTCGAGGTGGCGAGCGGGCCCGTGCAGTTGAGCGCGGTCCTCGTGGAGGCAGACGCCGAGGGCCGAGCCACAGGCATCCGCCGCATCTACGAGGTGGACGGCCCGTGAAGGCCGACCTGCACACCCACACGACCGCCTCCGACGGCACCCTGTCGCCTCGGGCGCTGGTGCAGGAGGCCCACCGCCGCGGCCTGCGAGTGCTGGCGGTCACGGACCACGACTCCGTGGACGGGATCGCGGAAGCGGAGGAGGAGGCCGCCCGGCTCGGCGTGGAGCTGGTGGCGGGGGTGGAGCTGAGCACCGACGTCCCGGGCACGGAGGTGCACGTGCTCGGCTACTTCGTGGACTGGCGCAGCGAGGCCTTCTGCGGGCTGTTGCGCCGCCTCCGAGATGGCCGGGTGGCGCGTGCCAAGGAGATGGTGCGCAGGCTCAACCAGCTGGGCGTCGGCCTCACCTTCGAGGAGGTGGCCGGCCACGCGGACGGCGCCATCGGCCGGCCCCACGTGGCGCGGGCGCTGGTGGCCTCCGGCCACGTGGCCAGCTTCCAGGAGGCGTTCGCCCGATACCTGGGCCGTGGTTGCCCCGCGTACGTGGAGCGCGAGCGGTTCAGCCCGGAGGAGGCGGTGGAAGCCATCCGCGCGGCGGGAGGGGTGCCGGTGTTCGCCCACCCCCTGTGGGGCGGCGAGCCGGAGAGGGTGGCGCGGCTGGTGGACCGCGGGCTGCGGGGCATCGAGGTGTACTACCCCGACCACACGCCCGCGGACGTGCGTCACTTCCTCGAGCTGGCACGGCGCTTCCGGTTGGTCCCCACGGGCGGCAGCGACTACCATGGTCCAGGACCAGCCAGCAAGGCGGAGCTCGGAAGCCAGTACGTGCCGCCGGACACAGTGGACGGACTCCGCAGGGCGCGGGAGGGATAGGGATGCGCTGTCCGAGGTGCGGGACCCAGAACCCGGAGGGCAAGATCGTCTGCCGGAAGTGCGGGGCACGCCTGCGGACGTCCCGGGTGGCTTCGTCCCCGGTGACGCAGGAGACGGAGGCGGAGCTCGCCTGGCGTCTACGCTACGACCTGACCCGGGTGGGCATCACGTTCGCCGCCGCCGCGGCGGTGGCGGTGCTCCTGGGCCTGTTCGTGATCCGTTGAAGGCGCTTTCGCCTTCGCCCATAATCCACATACAGGGCGAGGCGGGGGAGGAGTAGCCGGCCAGCCCCAGGCGCAGGGAGGGCGGGCCACGGTTGGGAGCCTGCCTCCGGGGAACCGGCGAAGGTCGCCCCCAAGCCGCGGGAGGAACCTGTAGAACCCGCCGGGAGCGCCCGTGACCGCGCACGAGGGCCGGACTGTCCCCCTTGCTCTCGGGGGCCGGGGCCGGAAGGAAGGTGGGACCGCGGAGCGCCGCTCCGTCCTTTCGGACGGGCGGCGCTCTTCGGTGGAGCGGAGGTGTGGCTTGACGGACGATCTGCCGAAGGCGTACGACCCCGCGCAGGTGGAGGGAGCCTTGTACCGCACCTGGCGGGAACGCGGGTACTTCCGGGCTCGCCCCGACCCCTCCCGGCCACCCTGGGCGGTGATGATGCCCCTGCCGAACGTCACGGGTGAGCTGCACATCGGGCACGCCCTCAACAACACCCTGCAGGACGTCCAGACCCGCTTCTGGCGGATGCGGGGCTACAACGCCCTGTACCAGCCCGGTACCGACCACGCGGGCATCGCCACCCAGAACGTGGTGGAGCGGGAGCTAGCCCGGGAGGGCCTGCGGCGCGAAGACCTGGGGCGGGAGGGGTTCGAGCGCCGGGTGTGGCAGTGGGTGGAGAAGTACGGCCAGATCATCTACACGCAGCTGGAGCGCCTCGGCGTGTCCTGCGACTGGGACCGCAAGGTCTTCACCCTGGACCCGGACTACGCGGACGCGGTGCTCGAGGCCTTCGTGCGCCTGTACCACCGGGGCCGGATCTACCGCAGCCGGGACTACATGGTCAACTGGTGTCCGCGGTGCGGCACCGCCATCTCGGACCTGGAGGTGGAGTACGAGGAGGTCGAGAGCGTCCTCTGGTACGTCCGGTACCCCGGCGCCGACGGCTCCGAGGGGGTGGTGGTGGCGACCCAGCGGCCGGAGACCATCCTGGCGGACGTGGCGGTGGCCGTGCACCCCGAGGACGAGCGGTACCGCGGCCTCGTGGGACGGCGGGTGGTGGTGCCCCTCGTGGACCGGGTGGTGCCCGTGGTGGCGGACCGCCGGGTGGACCCGGACTTCGGCACGGGCGCGGTGAAGATCACCCCCGGCCACGACCCCCTGGACTACGAGATCGGCAAGGACCACGGCCTCGCCCCGTTGGTGGTGGTGGGCCCCGACGGCCGCATGACGCAGGAGGCGGGCGCTTTCGCGGGCCTGGACCGCTTCGAGGCGAGGGAGCGGGTCGCCTCAGCCATCGCAGAGCGCGGGCTGGTGGTCCGCCGGGTCCCGTACCGGACCCGGGTAGGCCGGTGCGACCGGTGCCACACGGTGATCGAGCCCATGCTGAGCGAGCAGTGGTTCTGCGACGTGCGGGAGATGGCCCAGCGGGCGGCGGAGGCCATCCGGTCCGGCCGCGTGCGGTTCTTCCCCGAGCGGTGGGCGCGGGTGGCCGTGGACTGGCTGGACAACATCCGGCCCTGGTGCATCTCGCGGCAGCTGTGGTGGGGCCACCGGATCCCGGTGTGGTGGTGCGAGGCCTGCGGGCATCCCGTGGCGGCCAAGGCGCAACCGCAGGAGGGCTGCCCCGCCTGCGGCGGGCGCAGCTGGCGGCAGGACCCGGACGTGCTGGACACGTGGTTCAGCAGCGCCCTGTGGCCGTTCGCAACTTTGGGCTGGCCTCGAGAAACCGCCGACCTCCGGTACTTCTACCCCACCAGCGTGCTCATCACCGACCGCGGGATCATCTTCCTGTGGGTCTGCCGGATGATCATGTTCGGCCTCGAGTTCATGGGCGAAGTGCCCTTCCACCACGTGTACATCAACCCCACGGTCCTGGACCTGCAGGGCCGGCGGATGAGCAAGTCTCTCGGGACCGGCGTGGACCCGCTGCAGGCGGTAGAGCGCTACGGCGCGGACGCCCTGCGGTTCGGGCTGGTGGTGCGCTGCTCCCAGGCCCAGCAGGACCTGCGGTTCGACCAGAAGATGGTGGCGGACACCCGCAACTTCGCCAACAAGATCTGGAACGCCACCCGGTTCGTACGGCGGAGCTTGGAGAGGTGGGACCCACAGGCCGCGGACCCCGCCGCCCTCCGGTACGCGACCCCGGACGTGTGGATCACCAGCCGGCTCGAGCGCACGGTGCAGGCAGTAACCGCGGCGTACGAGGCCTACGAGTTCGACCGGGCCGCGCGGGCCCTGTACCAGTTCCTGTGGAGCGAGTTCTGCGACTGGTACGTGGAGATGAGCAAGGTGCTGCTCGCCGACCCCCAGGCCCAGGAGGCCACCCGCTACACCCTGTGGCGGACCCTGGACGCGGGCCTGCGGCTGTTGCACCCCATCATGCCGTTCGTCACAGAGGCCGCCTGGCAGGCGCTGCCCCACCACGGCGACAGCATCATGGTAGCCTCCTGGCCCGCGGCAGACCCCAGGCGCGTGCACGAGGAGGTGGAGGCGGAGGTGGCGCTGTTCCAGGACGTGGTGCGCGAGGTCCGCAGCCTGCGCGCCGACCTGCGCCTTCCCCCCTCCCGGACCGTCTCGGTACAGCTCTCGGCCGGATCTGCGCGCGCCAGCCTCGAGCCCCTGGCTCCGTTCCTGCGCGCCCTGGCGGGCGCCGAGGTGGAGTTCGGGGACGGGAAGGCCCGCCCGCGGCCGTCCGCGGTGGCGGTGGTGGGGCCGGTGGAGGTTCGGGTGCCGTTGTCGGCCGACCAGGCACAGGCCCTAGCAGACCGAGCCCGGGAGGAGTTGAGGGAGGTCGAGCAGGAGCTGGACCGGGTGCAGGCCCGCCTGCAGAACCCGGAGTTCGTCCAGCGCGCGCCGGCGGAGGTGGTGGAGGCCGAGCGCGACCGGCTCGCACGGGCCCGGACGCGGCGGGACAAGCTCGCGGGTTACCTGTCCGACCTGGGCTAGGGGTTGTCCCCGGGTTGGTGTCGGCGCCGACCAGGGAGTCGGGCCTGCGGTGCCGAAGGCAAGGGCGAAGGAGGCGACCATGGACTACGAGAACCTCGTGGCGTCTCGGGACGGCGGGGTGGCCACCATCCGCCTGCACCGGCCCAAGGTGCTGAACGCGCTGAACGGCAAGACCCTGGACGAGCTGTGCGCGGCGCTGGACGCCTTCGAGGCGGACCCCGAGGTCCGGGTGGTGGTGTTGACGGGCGACGAGCGGGCGTTCGCCGCGGGCGCGGACATCCAGGAGTTCGCGGGGCAGACCGCGGTGGACATGTTGGAAGGGCCCCGGGGCCGTCAGTGGGAGCGCATCCGCGCGTTCTCGAAGCCGCTCGTGGCCGCCGTGAGCGGCTACTGCCTGGGCGGGGGGTGCGAGCTGGCCATGCTCTGCGACATCATCGTGGCCGCCGAGACGGCCCGCTTCGGACAGCCCGAGATCAACCTAGGTATCCTGCCCGGCGCGGGCGGGACCCAGCGCCTCCCGAGGGCGGTCGGAAAGCACCGGGCCATGGAGCTGATCCTGACCGGCCGCCACATCACCGCGCAGCAGGCGTACGAGTGGGGACTGGTGAACCGCGTGGTGCCGCCGGAGGTCTTGTTGGACGAGGCGTACGCGCTCGCGCGGGAAATCGCGAGCAAGGCGCCGGTGGCCGTGCGGCTCGCCAAGGCCGCGGTCCTGCGGTCCCTGGACACGCCCCTGGACGTGGGCCTCGACTACGAGCGCCGCCTGTTCGCGCTCGCCTTTGCCACGGAGGACAAGGAGGAAGGGGTGCGGGCGTTCCTGGACAAGCGCAAGCCGGCCTTCCAGGGCCGGTAGGGCACCCGGGGTTGCGGGGAGGGACGAGGTGGAAGACGCGACGGTCTTGTGGGAGCAAGAGGCAGGGGTGGCCATCGTCACCCTGAACCGACCGGAGGTCCTGAACGCCTTCAACGACCGCATGGCCGAGGAGCTGCTGGACGCGCTGCGCAGGGCGGAGCGGGACCCAGAGGTCCGCTGCCTGGTGCTCACCGGCGCGGGCCGAGCCTTCTGTTCCGGGCAGGACCTGCGGGAGCGGGCAGGTGGTGGGTTCTCGTACGCGCAGCACGTGCGGGCCCGGTACGTGCCGGTGATCGCCAAGATCCAGGCCCTGGAGAAGCCCGTGGTGGCCGCGGTGAACGGGGTGGCGGCGGGCGCGGGCGCCAGCCTCGCGCTGGCGTGCGACCTGCGGGTCGCTGCGGAGGAGGCCTCGTTCCTGCAAGCGTTCGCCCGGATCGGGCTCGTGCCGGACTCCGGCGCCACGTACTTCCTCCCGCGCATGGTGGGGCTCGCGAAGGCCTTCGAGCTGTGCTACCTGGCCGAGCCCCTCCCTGCCCCAGAAGCCGCGCGGATGGGGCTGGTGAACTGGGTGGTGCCCGGGGCGCAGGTGCTGGCGAAGGCGAAGGAGGTGGCGGGCCGGCTGGCCGCGGGGCCCACCCGCGCCTACGGGATGACCAAGAGGGCGCTGTACCGAAACCTGCGCGCGGACCTGCTGGACGCCCTGGACTACGAGGCCATGCTGCAGGAAGCCGCGGGTCGGACCGAGGACCACCGGGAAGGGGTGCAGGCGTTCCTGGAGAAGAGGCCGCCGCGCTTCGTGGGCCGGTAGGGACACGCGACATGCGGGACGTGGTGGTGGTGGACGCGGTCCGGACCCCCTTCGGGCGTTACGGGGGCGCCCTGCGGGACGTGCGGCCGGACGACCTAGCCGCCACGGTCCTGGCCGCCCTCGTGCGGCGCACGGGGATCCCGCCGGCCCGGATCGACGACGTGGTGCTCGGCTGCGCGAACCAGGCCGGGGAGGACAACCGGAACGTGGCCCGGATGGCGGCGCTGCTGGCGGGGCTGCCGGTGGAGGTGCCGGGCCAGACGGTGAACCGGCTGTGCGGGTCCGGGCTGCAGGCCGCGGTGACCGCCTACCACGCCATCCGGTGCGGGGAGGGCGACCTGATGCTGGCGGGCGGCGTGGAGAGCATGACCCGGGCGCCCTTCGTGGTGGCGAAGGCCGCGGAACCCTGGAGCCGCCGGTTCGAGGTCTACGATACGACCCTGGGGTGGCGGTTCACCAACCCCAGGATGGCGGAGATGTACCCGCCCTACTCCATGGGGGAGACCGCGGAGAACGTGGCGGAGCGCTACGGGATCGGCCGGGAGGAACAGGACCGCTACGCCCTGCTGAGCCAGCAGCGCGCGGCGCGGGCCATTGCGGAGGGCAGGTTCCGCGAGGAGATCGTGCCCGTGGTGGTCCCCCAGGGCTCCGGTGAGCCGCTGGTGGTGGACCGCGACGAGCCCCCGCGGCCGCAGACCACCCTGGACGCGCTGTCTCGGCTGCGGCCGGCTTTCCGCAGCGGCGGTACGGTGACCGCGGGGAACAGCTCGGGCATCAACGACGGCGCGGCCGCGGTGCTGCTGGCGGAGGCCGGGGTTGCGCGGGAGCTGGGCCTGCGGCCTCTGGCCCGGGTGGTGGCTACCGCGGTAGCCGGAGTGGACCCTGCCGTGATGGGGATCGGTCCCGTGCCCGCGGTGCGCAAGGCGCTCGCGCGCGCCGGCCTGCGGGTCGCGGACTTGGACCTGGTGGAGCTGAACGAGGCCTTCGCGAGCCAGGTGCTGGCGTGCGTGCGGGAGCTGGGGTTGGACCTGGAGCGGGTGAACGTGAACGGCGGGGCCATCGCCCTGGGACACCCCCTCGGCGCCTCCGGCGCGCGGCTGCTGGGCCACCTGTGCTGGGAGATGCAGCGGCGTGAGGCCCGCTACGGGCTCGCGACGATGTGCATCGGCGTGGGGCAGGGCATCGCGGCGGTGGTGGAGCGAGTCCCCGCTTAGGCCGGACCCGGCGGCCCGAGCGGCGCTTGGTATACTGGGACGGGTCTACGGAGAGGAGCTCGGCGTGCGGTCCCACACGATACGCATATTGGTGCTCGTGGCCCTGACCCTCGCGGCCTTCCAGGTGGTGTTCCAGCCGGTACGCATGGACGGCTGGCGGCCCACGTTGCAGCCGCCCCAGCCGAGGCTGCGCCTGGGACTGGACCTGCAGGGAGGGACCCGCATCGTGCTGGAGGCGGAGCGGCGGCCTGGGGTGGAGGTGACGCCGGACAAGGTGGACGCGGCCATGCGGGTGATCGAGAACCGCATCGACGCCCTGGGTGTGGCCGAGCCGGTGCTCCAGCGCCAGGGGCAAGACCGGATCATCGTGGAGTTCCCAGGCCTGCAGGACCCGCAGCGGGCCCGGGAGCTCATCGGCCGTACCGCCCTGCTGGAGTTCGTGGACACCGACCAGCAGAGCCTGCCGAAGGGGGCCGAGTGGCTGCCGGACAACCGCCGGGTGCGGCTTCCGAGCGGGCAGGTGGTGAACCTGCCGAAGAAGGTGGTGGTGACCGGCGCGGACCTGCGGGACGCGCGGGCGGAGTTCGACCAGCAGTCGCTGCAGTGGTTCGTGCGCTTCCGGTTCGGCGGGGAGGGCGCCCGCCGTTTCGAAGACCACACGGCGCGCAGCGTGGGCGAGTACCTGACCATCGTGCTGGACAACCGGGTCCTGTCCTCGCCCGTGATCCGAGCCCGCATCCCGGGCGAGGGGGTCATCGAGGGCAACTTCACCGCGGAGGAGGCCCGGGACCTTGCCATCCTCCTGCGGGGCGGGGCGCTGCCGGTCCCCGTTCGGCCGGTGGAGGAGCGGACCGTGGGTCCCACCTTGGGCCGGGACTCCATCGACCGCAGCCTGCGGGCAGGTTGGATCGCGGTGGCGGCCGTGGTGCTGTTCGTGAGCCTGTACTACCGGATGCCGGGCGTGCTGGCGTGCGTGTCCCTCTCCCTGTACGCGCTGCTGCTGCTCGCGGTGTTCTCCGCCCTGGGCGCGACCCTTACCCTGCCGGGGATCGCAGGCGTCATCCTGAGCGTCGGGATCGCGGTGGACGGCAACGTGATCATCTTCGAGAAGATGAAAGAGGAGCTGCGGGCCGGGAAGACCCTGCGGGCGGCCATCGCCGCGGGCTGGCGGCGCGGGATCGTGACCATCCTGGACTCCAACGTGACCACCCTCATCGGCGCCGCGGTGCTGCTGTGGCTGGGCACGGGGCCCATCCGGGGGTTCGCGGTGACCCTGGTGCTGGGCGTCCTGGCGTCGCTGTTCACCGCGGTGGTGGCGACCCGCTGGCTGGTGGAGCTGTGCGCGGACATGGGCCTGGGCGACCGGCTGGCGCAGATGGCGCGGTTGCCAGCCCGGCCGGAGGTGGCGGCGTGAAGGTCTGGGACCTCATGGGGCGGCGGCGGTGGCTGTACCTGGCCACCGGGCTCGTGGTGGTGGCGTGCGTGGCGAGCATGGCCATCCAGCCGGCCCTGGGCCGCCCCGTGTTGAACTGGGGCGTGGACTTCACCGGCGGCACCCTCATCACCCTGCGCTTCCAGGACCGTTCGGTGACCACGGGGGCGGTGCGCGCGGCCCTGCAGCCCCTGGGTCTGGGGGAGGCGGTGATCCAGAAGGTCCAGGAGACCGGCGACGTCTCCATCCGAACCCGACACCTGGAACCGGAGGAGCGCCGTCGCCTGGAGGAACACCTGCGCCAGCGGGTGGGGCCGTTCACGGTCCTCAGCGTGGACGACGTGGGCCCGAAGATCGGGCGGGAGCTCCGCAACGTGGCGGTCCTCGGGGTGGTGCTCGGGCTCGCCCTGCAGGTGGTGTACGTGTCGCTGCGCTTCCAGTCCGTGCGGTTCGCCATCGCCGCAGACGTAGCCCTGCTGCACGACCTGCTGGTGGTCCTCGGCGTGTTCGCCCTCACCCGCGCCACGGTGGACAGCAGCTTCGTGGCGGTGCTGCTGACCGTCGTGGGGTACTCCATCAACGACACCATCGTGGTGTTCGACCGCATCCGGGAGAACCTGCAACTGCGGACCCGTGAGCCGTTCCCGCACCTGGTCAACCGGAGCCTGCTGGAGGCCCTCGTGCGGTCCATCAACACCGGCCTCACCACCCTGCTGGCCATCGGGAGCGTGTACCTATTCGGCGGGCCCACCATCCGCGACTTCGCCTTCGGCCTCGCGGTGGCCGTGCTGACCGGCGGGTGGTCCTCCATCGGGCTCGCGGCACCGCTGCTGGTGGACATGACCGCGTGGGCGGAACGGCGGGCGGCCCGAGCCGCGGCGCACCCGGCGGCGCAGCTGGCGCGGGCGGCCGCCGGCGGCCGGCGGCCGCGGCCCTGACCCGTGGGCGGCAGCCGGCGGGGGTGCTAGACTTCCCCGCAGGGGCCCGATGCGGATTTTTCTGTTCGCGCTGTTCGTCCTGGCCGCGCTCTCGGTGGTGCTCGTCCTGAGCAACACGGGCAGCTCTGAGCTGTACGCGCTGCGGCTCGTGGGCTGGACGGTGGTGCACGACACCGTCCCCACCCTGTTGGTGGCGGCGCTGTTCGCGGGGGCCGCGGTGGCGGGCGTGCCGCTGGCCCTGGCCCACTGGTGGCTGCGCCGCCGCGTGGGACAGCTGGAGCGCCAGCTGCAGGCCGCGCGCCAGCAGGCCGAGGCGCTCAGGACCCCACCCGCAGCCGCGGAGACGGAGGGACAGGTGCGGTGAGCGGGCACGGCAGGAGGCCCGCGGGCCGCTGGACGGTCCTGCCCCCCCATCCCCACCGGCTCCAGCTCGCATCGGCTCTCGGACTGTCTGCGGTCGCCGCCCAGATCCTCGCGCACCGCGGCTACGACCACCCCGAGACCGCGGACCGATTCCTGCGCGCACCCCTCGACAGCCTCCCGGACCCCCTCGCGGTGCCTGACCTCGCGCGGGCCGCGCAGGTGGTGTGGAACGCCGCGCGAGGCGGCCGGCGCATCGCGGTGTACGGCGACTTCGACACGGACGGCGTGTGCGCGGTGGCGGTGCTGGTCCGCGGCCTGCGCGGGCTCGGGGTGGAGGTGACGCCTTACGTGCCTCACCGGCTCCGGGAGGGCTACGGGGTTTCGCCGGAAGCGGTACGGTCCCTGGCGGAGGCGGGGGTGCGTTGTCTTGTGACCGTGGACTGCGGCGTGGGGGCGTTTGCGGCGCTGGAGCTGGCGCGCGACCTGGGCGTGCAGACCGTCGTGGTGGACCACCACGCGCCTCCGCCTGCACTCCCCCCCGCGGACGTGGTGGTAGACCCGAAACTCGACGACCGGCCCTACCCGTTCCGGGACTACTGCGCCACCGCTCTCGCCTGGCTAGTGGTCCGCGCCGTGCGCGGGCTCGCGGGCGCTAGGCGCACCGAAGAGCTCCTGGAGCTCGTGGCCCTGGCCACCGTGGCGGACGTGGTCCCCCTGGTGGGGGACAACCGCGTGCTCGCGCGGGCGGGCCTCGAACGGATCCCAGCCTCCCCTCTTCCGGGGCTGCGGGAGCTGGTGCGGGTCGCGGGAGTCTCGGGCCCGGTGCGTGCGGACGACGTGGCTTGGCGGCTCGCACCCAGGCTGAACGCCGCAGGCCGCGTGGACTCCGCGGGTTGGAGCCTGCGGCTGCTGCTCACCGACGACCCCGGGGAGGCCCAGCACTTGGCCGCGCGGCTGGAGGCACACAACGCCCACCGACAGCGGCTGCACGAGGAGGCGCTCGGTGCAGCCCTCGCTCAGGTGGAAGAGCTGGCGCTCGGGGAGCGGCCTGCGGTGGTGGTTTGGGCGGAGGGATGGCATCCGGGCGTGGTGGGGCTCGTGGCGGGCCGGCTGCGGGAGGCGTACGGACGGCCTGCCGTGGCGCTGTCCGTGGACGGGCCCCGCGCCCGCGGTTCCGCGCGTGGCGTGCCCGGGCTGGACCTGGTGGACGCTCTGGGGGACTGCGCGCACCTGCTGGACCGCTTCGGCGGGCACGCGCAGGCAGCGGGCCTGGAGCTTCCTTCCGAGTGGCTCCAGGCGTTCCGGGAGCGGTTCGAGCGCGCGGTGTCTGACCGCCTCGGGCCGGAGGCGTTCGTCCCAACGCTGACCGTGGAAGCCGAAGCCTCGCTGGCGGACCTGGACGAGCGGCTCGTCGAAGAGCTGGAGCGGCTCGAGCCGTACGGGGCGGGCAACCCACGCCCCCTCGTCCTCGTGGCCGGCGTGGAACCCCTGGAGGTCGGATCCTGGGGCACGAGCGAGCACCTGTGGATGCGGGTTTGGGACGGTACCCGCGCGGTGGAGGCCGTAGGGTTCGGGCTCGGCGCGTGGGGGGAACTTGTGGCCTTCGCGCGTCCGACCCTGCAGCTCGCCGGGTTCCCGGAGCGCGACCGCTGGAGGGGCGGAGTCCGGCTCGTGGTGGAAGACCTGTCTGCGCCGGAGGTGGACACCGAGCGGGTGCTGTCGGACACCGGGGCCCTGCTGCGGCGGCTTCGGGACCGCGCCGAGGACTACCTGGCGGATGTGTACCGCGGGGTGGAGCTGCGGCCGGCGCTGTACACGAAGGTGGTGGGCGTGACCTTCGAGGGCCGGCAGGAGGTGGTGGCTCAGCTGCGGCCGGGCGAGCCGCTGCGCCTTGTCCGGGAGCCTGCAAACCCCCACGACGCGCACGCGGTCCGTGTGGTGCGCGAGGACGGCACGTCGGTCGGCTACCTCAGCGCCACGGTGGCTGGCCGGCTGAGCCCCCAGATGGATCGGGGAGCCCGCTACCGAGCCACGGTCGCAAGCGTCACAGGTGGGGGCGACCGCCACTTGGGCGTGAACGTCCGGCTGGAGTTGGAGGAGGACGCGGAGCGGTCCCAGCTCCGCCGGGTGCGCAGAGCCTTTGAGGCCTGCTTAGACACAGACCGGCTCGTGCGGCTGGTAACGGGCGGGAGGGATCTTGCGGAGGGCCCCCGGCGCGCCCTGAGGTGCGTCCAGGAGGGAGGCCGCGCCCTCGTGGCCAGCGCCCCGGGGAAGGCCTGGTCCGACCTCGTGGCCGCATCCGCGGCCGCTTGCGCTGTGGCCGGACGCCGCGTCGTGTGCGTCTTCCCGACCTGCGAGCTCGCGGAGGCTCGCTGGGAAGTCTGGCGGCGAGGGCTGGAGCGGGCAGGCTTGGACCCGGTGCGCCTGCACGGACTCCTGCCGGCTTGGGAGCTCGCAGAAACGCAGGAGGTGATCCGTCAGGGCGGCGGAGACGCGGTGTTCACCACACGGGCTTCCTTGGCGTTGTGGCCCGACGTGCTGGATCCGGGCGCCGTCGTGGTAGCCGAGGGGTGGTGGTCCGCCGAACTCCCGGAGTTCCTGGCGCAGCACCCGGGCCCTTCGCTTTGGGTCGTGTGGGACCCGTCGGCCAGGGCACCCGACGGCTGGGAAGCCTTCGGAGACCTGACCCCGAGGACAGGGGTGCGGCTTGTGGACCACAGACAGGTCGAGGGCCGCGAGGCGCTCGTGGCCACTTGGGTACGCGAGCACGCGCGGTCGGTGCTGTTCGCAGCGGGCGGGCGCTCTGCGGTGCGGTGGGCAGAGCGGCTCGCGTCGGAAGGCGCGGTAACCTACGACCACCCCGGCCTGCCGCACAGGGTCCGCGAGACCCTCGCAGACCTATTCGGGCAGGGCCGGCTCAGGTGTCTGGTGTGCGGGGGAGAGGCGCCGGAACTGCTGCGAGGGGTGGACCGAGCGGCGTGGCTGGCCCCGACTGCCGCCGACCGCTTCCTGCAGCAGGCTGCCTGCGTGCTGGACGGGTCCGCACGGGTGACCCTCGCCCTTGCCTTCGGGCCAGCGGACGTGGAAGAGGCCCGGAGGGCGGTCTGGAGCCGGCACCCTCCGAAGAACGTACTTGCGGCCGTCTACAGGATGCTGCGGGAGGTGGGCCAGGCGCGCTGGCCTGACGCGCGCCTAGCCGCGGCGGTAGCCGAGGCGACAGGCCTGGATCCGACCCTGCTGGTACCTGCAACCGTACGCACGTTCGAGCAAGCAGGGCTGGTCTGCAGAGAGCGTGTGGGCGGGGGTTGGTCGCTGACGCTGCTCCGGGTGGAAGGCCGGAGGGACTTGACGCACGTCCCGCGTTTCAGGGAAGGGGAGGCCAGCCGGGCGGCCTTCGAGGCCGGCGCGGCCCTGCTGGTCCGGACGCCTGCGGTCGGGGTGCTGGAGCGGGTGGCGTCCGCGTCGGTTGCCGCCCGCGCGGGAACGGGTACAGGATAAGGTGATGGCTACGCGGGCTACGGGTACGCCAAAGGGGGTGGAGGTCCCCCCGGAGGTCGAGCGGCTCCTCGAGCGCGTGGCGGAGGTACAGCCCCACGCGGACCTGGACCTGTTGCGCCGCGCGTACGCCTTCGCGGCCCAGGCCCACGCGGGGCAGCTGCGCCGTTCCGGGGAGCCGTACGTCCTGCACTCTGTAGCCGTGGCGCAGATCCTCGCGGACCTCCGCATGGACGTGAGCACGGTGGCAGCGGCCCTCCTGCACGACGTGGCCGAGGACACGCCTCAGTCCTTGGAGGACGTGCGCCAGCAGTTCGGCGAGGAAGTGGCTTCTCTCGTGGACGGGGTCACCAAGCTGGGCAAGATCCAGTGGAAGACGCAGGAGGAGCGGCAGGCGGAGAACCTCCGCAAGATGTTCCTGGCCATGGCCAGCGACGTCCGCATCATCCTCATCAAACTCGCCGACCGCCTGCACAACCTCCGGACGATGGACGCCATGCCCCCCGACCACCAGCGCCGGAAGGCGCGGGAGACGCTGGAGATCTACGCCCCCCTGGCCAAGCGGCTGGGGATCGGCCAGCTCCAGAACGAGCTGGAGGACCGGGCTTTCGCCATCCTGGAGCCCGAGGCGTACCGGGAGATCACGGAAGCGTTGCGGGAAGCGCAGGCGCAACAGGAGGACGTGCTCCGCACCATCCAGGAGGAGCTGCACCGGGAACTGAACCGGGCGGGCATCCGGGTGGACCGCCAGCACATCAGCGCGCGGCCCAAGCACGCGTACAGCATCTACCGGAAGATGCAGCGGCCGGAGTACCAGGGGCGGGGGATTGCCCGCATCTACGACCGCCTGGGCGTGCGGGTCATCGTGGACGACGTGAAGGACTGCTACGCGGCTTTGGGGGTCGTCCACTCCCTCTGGCGCCCCATCCCCGGTGAGTTCGACGACTACATCGCCAATCCCAAGCCCAGCGGCTACCAGTCCCTGCACACCGCGGTCATCTACCGGGGGGTGCCCCTGGAGATCCAGATCCGCACCCACCGGATGCACCAGGAGGCGGAGTACGGCATCGCGGCCCACTGGCGCTACAAGGAGGGGAAGGCGGGACGGGGCGACCGGGCCTTCGAGGAGAAGCTGTCGTGGCTGCGCCAGCTCCTGGAGTGGCACCAGGAGATGCAGGACGCCCAGGAGTTCATGCGGTCCGTGAAGCTCGACCTGTTCCGCAACGAGGTGTTCGTCTTCACCCCCAAGGGCGACGTCATCGACCTCCCCAGCGGGGCCACCCCCGTGGACTTCGCGTACCGGATCCACACGGACGTGGGGCACCGGTGCGTGGGGGCGAAGGTGAACGGCCGGCTCGTGCCCTTGAGCTACCGCCTGCGCAGCGGGGACATCGTGGAGATCGTGACCTCCAAGACCGCCGGCGGGCCCAGCCGGGACTGGCTGGAGTTCGTGGTCACCAGCAACGCGCGCACCAAGATCCGGCAGTGGTTCCGCAAGCAGCAGCGCGAGGAGAACGTGGCGCGGGGCAAGGACATGCTGGAGCGGGAGCTCCGCCGCTTGGGGCTTTTGTCCAGCCTGCTGCGGGCGGACCGGATTCGGGAGGCGTGCGAGCGGCTCCAGGTGCCTGGGGAGGAGGACCTGTACGCCGCCCTAGGGAACGGCGACCTCACGCTGCTGCAGGTGGTACAGGCCCTGGGCGGGCCTCCTGCACCGCCCGTTGAACCCGCGGCCCCGGCCGCCGCACCCGCCCCGGCCGCGCCGGCAGCCCGCGGCCTGCGGGTGCGGGGAGTGGACAACGTGCTGATGACCTTGGGGCGGTGCTGCATGCCGCTCCCGGGCGACGACGTGGTGGGCTACATCACCCGGGGCCGAGGAGTCACCATCCACCGGCGCGACTGCCGGAATTTGGACTACCTGCGGCAGCACGCGGAACGCATGCTGGAGGTGGAGTGGGAGCCCTCCCCGGACGGCAGCTACCCTGTGGAGATCCAGGTGGAAGCGCTGGACCGGGTCGGCTTGTTGAAGGACGTCCTGGCCGCGGTGGCGGACACCCGCACCAACGTGTTGTCGGTGAACGCGCGGGTCCGGAAGGACAAGGTGGGCGTGATCCACCTCACCGTGGACATCCGGAACGTGGGGCAGCTCACCGCGGTCCTGCAGCGCATCGGCAAGCTCCCGGACGTCTACCGCGTGGAGCGGGTGGCGGCGGGCGGGCGGTAGAGCCCACGCCCCGGACCTCAGACCGAAGCCGGAGGAGACCCATGGGACTTCTGGAGAACCGCTGTGCCCTGGTGATGGGGGTCGCCAACCGCTGGAGCATCGCCTGGGGGATCGCCCGGGCCTTCCACCGGGAAGGCGCCCGGTGCGTGCTCACGTACCTGGGGGAGCGGGAGGAGGAGAACGTCCGGAAGCTGGCCGCGGAGCTCCGCAACCCGGTGCTCCTGCGGTGCGACGTGTCCCGGGACGAGGACCTGGAGGCCCTGCGGGAAGAACTCCGTCGGCAGGTGGGCCAGGTGGACGTACTGGTCCACAGCATCGCGTACGCGAAGACCGAAGACCTGCGGGGACGCTTCCTGGACACCAGCCGCGACGGCTACCTGCTGGCGCAGAACGTGAGCAGCTACTCCCTGGTCGCCTGCACCCGGGCGGTGGCGCCCCTGATGCCGGAGGGCGGATCCGTCCTCACCCTCACCTACCTCGCCAGCGAGCGGGTGTTCCCCAACTACAACGTGATGGCGGTGTGCAAGGCCGCCCTGGAGGCGTGCGTGCGCTACCTGGCGTACGAGCTGGGGGAGCGGGGGATCCGGGTGAACGCCATCTCCGCGGGTCCCATCCGCACCGCGTCCGCCCGGGCGGTGGCAGGTCTGGTGGAGTTCATCGAGGCGTACAAGCAGCGCGCGCCCCTGCGGCGCACCGTGGACGCGGACGAGGTGGGCGACGCCGCGGTGTTCCTGGCGAGCCCGCTCAGCCGCGGGGTCACGGGACAGGTGCTGTTCGTGGACGCGGGTTACCACATCATGGGCGTCTAGGGCGAGGAGGGCGACGTGGCGAGGACCGCACGGCGCGTGTCCGTGTTCCAGGAGTCTGTGATCCGGGAGATGACTCGCCTGTGCCAGCAGCACGCCGGGATTAACCTGGCGCAGGGGTTCCCCGACTTCGACCCGCCCCGGGAGCTGGTGGAGGCGGCCCACCGGGCGCTGTCGGACGGATACCACCAGTACGCCATCACCTGGGGTGCTCCGAGCTTCCGGCAGGCTTTGGCCGAGAAGATGGAGCGTCACCACGGCCTCTCCTACGACCCCGACCGCCACCTGACGGTGACCTGCGGGGCCACGGAGGCCATGATGGCCACCATGCTGGCCCTCGTGGACCCCGGGGACGAGGTGGTGGTCTTTGAGCCCTTCTACGAGAACTACGGCCCGGACGCAGCGCTGTCTGGCGCCCGCCTGCGGTACGTGCCGCTGGACCTGGACGACCCCGAGTTCCCCTACGACTCCAAAGCGCTGGAGCAGGCGTTCGGCCCGCGCACCAAGGCGGTGGTGTTGAACACGCCGCACAACCCCACGGGCAAGGTGTTCGGGCGGGACGAGCTGGAGCAGGTGGCGGACCTGTGTCGCCACTACGACGCCGTCGCCGTCACCGACGAGGTGTACGAACACATCACCTACGACGGGGCCCGACACACGAGCCTCGCGTCCCTTCCGGGCATGGCGGACCGCACGGTGGTGATCGGGTCCCTGAGCAAGACCTACAGCGTGACCGGCTGGCGGGTGGGCTGGGCCGCGGTCGCGGACCCACGGCTCACCGAGGCCATCCGCAAGGCGCACGACTTCCTCACCGTGGGCGCCCCTGCCCCTTTGCAGGAGGCGGGGGCGGTGGCCCTGCGGTTTCCGGACTCGTACTACGCCGAGCTCGCGGCCAGCTACCAGCGCCGGCGCGACCTGCTCCTCGCGGCCCTGCGCCGTGTGGGCTTCCGCCCCACCGTCCCCAGGGGCGCGTACTACGTGATGGCGGACTTCCGGGGGCTGTCGAGCGAGGACGACGTGACCTTCGCCCGGCGCCTGGTGGAGGAGGTGGGCGTGGCCACGGTGCCTGGCTCGTCCTTCTTCCACGAGTCCGCGCGAGGCCGTGGGTACGTGCGGTTCGCCTACCCCAAGCGGGAAGCCACCCTGGAGGAGGCCGCGCGGCGGCTGGCGCGGCTTGCGGAGCGGGTGTGAGGGCCCTGGTCCAGCGGGTGCGGCGGGGCGCGGTGTGGGTGGAGGGCCGCCTGCTGTCGGAGGTCGGCCAGGGCCTGGTGGTCCTGCTGGGCGTGCGGCACGAGGACACCGAGGACGACGCGCGGTGGCTGGCTCGCAAGGTGGCGCAGCTGCGGGTGTTCGCGGACCCCGAGGGCAAGATGAACCGGTCTGTGCTGGACGTGGGCGGTGGGGTCCTGTCTGTCTCCCAGTTCACCCTGTACGGCGACGCCCGCAAGGGCAACCGGCCGAGCTTCGTAGACGCGGCGCAGCCGGAGCACGCCCGTCGGCTGTACGAGGTGTTCAACCACGCCCTGCGGGCGCACGGGGTACCGGTGGCCACCGGACAGTTCGGCGCGGTGATGCTGGTGGAGATCCACAACGACGGACCGGTGACCCTCTGGCTCGACACGGAGGTGCTGCGGTCGTGACAGACGACGACCTGCGCTGCTTTCTGCGCACCTGCCTCGAAGGCTTCGGGGTGGCCCCGCCGCCCGACGCGGACCTGCCCGTGGCACTCCTGCGGACGGTGCTGGAGCGGCTGCGGGCCCTGGACGCGGTCGAGGCGGAGGGCGAAGAGCCGCTTCCCTTGCCGTGGACCCAGGGCTGGCCGTGGACCTCCTCGGCCTGACGCTCGCGGAGGCCGCGGCCCGGGTCCGACGGGGGGAGCTGTCGCCCGTGGACCTGGTGGAGGGCGCGCTCCTGCGCGCGGAGTCGGTGCAGCCGAAGTTCAACGCCTTCCTGTGGCTGGACCCCGACCGCGCGCGAGCGGAAGCGCGCCGGCTCGCGCAGCAACGCCTGTCCGGTCCGCTTTGGGGGATCCCGGTGGTCCTCAAGGACCTCATCGCCGAGGCGGGGGCACCCTTCACGTGCGGATCCCGACGTCGCTCGCACGTCCGGGCGGAGGCAGATGCGGAGGTGACACGCCGGCTGCGGCAGGCGGGGGCGGTGTTCGTGGGACGCGCGCACCTGCACGAGTTCGCGTACGGCGTGTCCAACGAAAACCCCTACTTCGGCCCCGCCCGAAACCCCTGGGATCCCCGCCGTTCCCCGGGGGGCTCGAGCGGCGGGAGCGCGGTGGCCGTGGCCACGGGCTGTGTCCTCGCTTCGGTCGGCACCGACACGGGCGGCTCGGTCCGCATCCCGGCCGCGCTGTGCGGGGTCGTCGGGCTCAAGCCCACCTACGAGCTCGTGCCGCGGGACGGGGTCTTCCCGCTGGCGCCTTCGTTGGACCACGTGGGCCCGCTGGCCCGCACCGTGGAGGACGTGGCCCTCGTCCTGGAGGTGCTGGTGGGTGCACCCGGTCGTTACACAGCGGACCTAGGCTCCCGCGTGCGGGGGCTGCGGATTGGGGTTCCAGGAGGTGCGTTCTGGGAGTTGGCTGCAGACGGGGTTCTGGAGCGGTTCGACGAGGCCGTCCGGCTGCTGGAGCGCGAGGGAGCCCGACGGGTACCGGTGGAGTTTCCGTGGGAAGCGGCTTCCGCCGCGGCCACCGCAGTGCTCATGGTGGAGGCGAGTTGGGTGCACTTGCGCGGACTCCGCGAGGACCTCGAGGGGTTCGGCAGCGACGTGCGCGAACGGCTGCTGGTGGGGCTGGCACTGCCCGGGGAGCGGTACGTGCGGGCGCTTTCGGTGCGCCGGGTCCTCGCCCGGCGTGCCTGGCAGCTGCTCAAGGACGAAGTGGACGTCCTGGCGACGCCCACCACCCCGATCCCCGCTCCGCACCTGGGGGAAGGGACAACGCCGCTCGGGGGTCGGGAACACGACACCCGCGCCCTGCTGACCCGCTTCACGAACCCCCTCAACGCCCTCGGCCTTCCAGCCCTGTCCGTACCGTGCGGGATCGTGGACGGCCTGCCGGTAGGGCTCCAGCTGGTGGGGCGTCCGGGCGACGAGGCCACGGTGCTGGCCACGGGAAGAGCACTGGAGCGCGCTCGCGGTCCGTTCCCCAGGCCGCCGGTGTAGCGATTCGCGCCCTGGTCCTCGTGGCCGCCTTCCTGTCCGCGTGCAGCGGGCCTGTGCTGTCACCTTCCGGGCCGCTCGCGGTGGGTCTGGAGCTGGTGGCTGGAGGCTTCGAGTTCCCCGTACACGCTGCCTTCGCGGGTGCCCAGGACCCGCGCCTGTTCGTCGTCGAGCAGACGGGGCGGGTCAAGGCGGTGCGGGACGGCCAGACGCGTACGTTCCTGGATCTGAGCGCCCGGGTGGAAAGCGGTGGCGAGAAGGGGCTGCTGAGCGTGGCGTTCCACCCCCAGTACGGCCAGAACGGACTGTTCTACGTGAACTACACTCGGCGCGAAGGGGGGCAGCTCAAGACGTTCGTCTCCGAGTTCAGGACCTCCGCAGACCCCGACGCCGCGGACCCCACGAGCGAGCGGGTGCTGTTCACGGTGGACCAGCCCTTCGACAACCACAACGGAGGGCTGGTGCTGTTCGGGCCGGACGGGTTCCTGTACGTGGGGATGGGAGACGGCGGCAGTGCGGACGACCCCATGGACAACGCGCAGAACCCTGCAAGCGTGCTGGGCAAGATGCTGCGGGTGGACCCCAGGAACGGAACCCCGCAGGTCTGGGCCACAGGCTTCCGGAACCCCTGGCGGTTTTCCTTCGACCGGGCCACCGGCCGCATGTTCCTCGGGGACGTGGGGCAGGACCGGCGCGAGGAGGTCGACGTGGTCGACCCGGGCCGGAACTACGGGTGGGCGGTGATGGAGGGGACTCTCTGTAACAAGCCCGAGGTGGGCTGCGACCCCTCCGGCTTCACCCCACCCATCGCCGAGTACGCCACCCACGTGGACGGGACGTGCTCGGTCACGGGCGGGTACGTGTACCGGGGAACCCACATTCCAGGCCTCGGGGGGCGGTACGTGTTCGGCGACTACTGCGGCGGCCAGATCTGGTCGCTGCGGGAGACCGGAGGCCGCTGGACCACCGAGCTGCTCGTGCGCAGCGCGCTGCGCATCACCTCCTTCGCACAACAGCCGGACGGCGAGCTGCTGGTGGTGGACCACGCCGGTGGGGTGTACCGGCTCGTGGGCCGGTGAGGCGCCAGGTCAGGCCAGAAACGCAGACAGCAACCGCTGCTCGAACTCCTTGGTGACCTCCGAGAGGTCCTTGATGGTGTCCACGCCCCGCCAGTACGCGCGAGACCGGTAGGCTCCCAACCGGCCCTGCGCGGCGAGTTCGGGGAAGGTGGTGGTCTCGTGGTCGCCCACGTCCGGCAAGAGGTCCCGCACGGAGCGGTCCAGGACGTAGATGCCCGCGTTGATCCAGTAGGGCAGCTCGGGCTTCTCGTGGAAGCCCGTGATGCGGTCGTCGTCGGTCACGTCCACGATGCCGTAGGGGCTGACGAAGGGGCTTAGGACCAGGGTGGCCACGTCGCCCCGGCGGCGGTGCTGCTCCACCACCTCTCGGAGGGGGACGTTGGTGATCACGTCGCCGTTGGTGGCCACGCACACCTCGCCTTCCACCAGCGCCAGCGCCTGCTTGAGGGCCCCGCCACGCCCCAGGGGCTCGGACTCCACGGAGTACCGGATGCGCACGCCCCACTTGCGGCCGTCGTCGAAGTAGTCTTGGATCACCTCGTGCCGGTAGCCGCACGCCACCACCACGTCGGTCACCCCCTGGCTGCGCAGCCACTCGATCTGGTAGCCGAGGATGGGAATGCCGAGGATCTCCACCATGGGTTTGGGACGGTCCTGGGTGTAGGGCCGAAGCCGCTCGCCCTTTCCACCTGCGAGGATCACCGCGTGCACTGCCCGACACCTCCCGTGGTCAAGGTCGCCCCGCTAGCACGACGTCTCCGGCACGGACCCGTCGGGCCAGAGGGTGCGGGCCTCGGGCCGAGTGGAAGATGCCTGCCAGCGTGTGCAGCCCTTCCACCAGCCGCGGGCCCGGCCGGCTGAAGTGCGCGTTGGCGTCCACGGCGTACACCTGGCCCTGCACGAGTGCCCGCAGCGACCGGAACGCGGGCTCTGTCGCCAACTCCCCGAGCCGCGCCCAAACGCCCGCCAGCGAGAACCCGCATGGCATCAGCACCACCACGTCCGGGTCCGCCTCCGCCACCCGCTCCCAGGTCGTCCGCCACGAGGGGCGGCCAGGCTCACCCAGCACGTCCAGCCCGCCCGCGAGCGCCACCATCTCCGGTACCCAGTGGCCCGCCACAAACGGCGGGTCCAGCCATTCCACACACGCGACGCGGGGTGGCGCAAGCCCTGACACCGACTCGGCCACGCGCCGGACCTCTTGGGCGAGCGCCGCGGCCAGACGCTCGCCCGCCTCGGGGACCCCGGCCGCCTGTGCCACCCGCCGCACGTCCTCCCACACGCCCTCGAGGGTGGTGGCCTGAAGCGACACCACGCGGACGCCCGGGACGGCCTCCTCCAGCGGTAGCACCTGCCGCGCCGACACCGCGCAGACCTCGCAAACCCCTTGGGCCACCACGAGGTCAGGCCGCAACGACCGGACCGCCTCCAGGTCCACGAGGAACAGGGGTCTACCGGACGCCACCAGCTCCCGGACCTGACGGTCCACCTCCGCGCTCGGCCGGTGCGGGTCAACCGTGGTGCGAACCACCCGGGGGCGCAGGGCGGCTTCCGGCGGGTGGTCGCACTCGTGGGTCACGCCCACGACCTGGTCGCCCAGCCCGAGGGCCCACAGGATCTCCGTGGCGCTCGGCAGCAGGGAGAGGATCCGCACGGGTCCCATTGTGCCACGGGCCCGCCGGGCCGGTCACTCTGGTACAATCCTGCCACGAGCCCGGCGAGGAGCGGGAGGAGTAGGCGCCAAGCCGCCGCGCAGCGAGGGGATCGCGGGTGGGAGTCCTCCGGCGGGTGCGGCCGAAGACGCCCGGGAGCCGGCGGGTCCGCCCCGTAGCGCGGACCGAGGGCCGCGCGGAGTTGTCCGGGCGGAACGAGGGTGGCACCGCGGGGCAGCGCTCCGTCCCTTGGGACGGGGCGCCTTCGTTTGAGCCGCAAGGCGGGAGGGGAGCATGGCGAAGCACCAGGCACCGCGCGGCATGCGGGACGTGCTGCCGCCCGAGTCCGACTGGTGGCAGTGGCTCGTGTCCCGGTGTCGTGAAGCCGCCCACCGCTTCGGATACCGGGAGATCCGCACCCCGCTGGTGGAACACACGGAGGTGTTCCTGAAGGGTGTGGGCGAGGGCACGGACATCGTGGAGCACGAGATGTACACGTTCGCAGACCGCGCGGGGCGCAGCCTTTCCCTCCGGCCGGAGGGCACCGCGGGGGTGGTGCGGGCGTACGTGGAGCACGGGATGCACACGTGGCCACAGCCCGTGAAGCTGTACTACGTGGCGGAGATGTTCCGCTACGACCGGCCGCAGGCGGGCCGCTACCGGCAGCACACCCAGTTCGGCGCCGAGGTGCTGGGCGCCGCGGGGCCCAGCGCGGACGTGGACGTGCTGAGCCTCGCGGTGCGGACCCTGCAGGGGTTGGGGTTGCGGGAGGTACGGGTGCACCTGAACAGCGTGGGCGACGCCCGGTGTCGGCCCGGCTACCTCCAGGCGTTCCGGGACTACTTCCAGGCGTACTACGACCGGCTGGACGAAGACAGCCGCCGGCGCCTGACCACCAACCCCCTGCGCATCCTCGACTCGAAGGTGGAGCAGACGCGCCAGATCGCCCGCGGCGCGCCCAGGACCCTCGACTACCTGTGCCCGGACTGCCGCGCGCACTTCGACCGCGTGGTCCGCAAGCTGGAAGTCCTCGGGATCGCCGTGGAGGTGGATCCCTTGATCGTGCGGGGCCTGGACTACTACACGCGCACCGCCGCGGAGGTCCACTACCCCAAGCTGGGCGCGCAGAGCACCCTGTTCGGAGGGGGCCGGTACGACGGGCTCGCCGAAGTGTTGGGCGGTCCGCCCACGCCCGGCGTCGGGTTTGGCATGGGGCTCGAGCGGGTGCTGCTCGTGCTGGAACAGGAAGGGCTGCTGCCCGAGGTGGACGCGAGCCCGCGGGTGTTCGTGTGTTGCGAGGGCGAGGCGTGGGAGGACGAAGCCCTGCGGGTGGTGGACGCCTTGCGGGGCGCGGGCCTGCGGGCGGAGGGCGACCTGTTGGACCGCAGCCTCCGGGCCCAGCTGCGGGCCGCTTCCAAGGCGGGCGCCCGGTGGGCGGTGCTGGTGGGCGTGCCCGGGACGCCCGCGGGAGAGGTCATCCTACGCGACCTGCGGTCGGGCGAGCAGCGGGTAGTGCGGACGGAGGCGGTGGTGGGGCTGGTGGCCCGGGAGGAGGAGGGCGGATGCGCACGCACTGGTGCGGGGAGCTAAGGCCCGCGCACGCGGGCCAGCGGGTCGCGCTGTGCGGGTGGGTACACCGCCGGCGGGACCTGGGCGGGCTGGTGTTCCTGGACCTGCGGGACCGGGAGGGCGTGGTACAGGTGGTGTGCACGCCCGAGTCCGCGGCGCACGCTGCCGCGCAGGCCGTGCGGCCCGAGTGGGTGGTCCGGGTGCAAGGGCAGGTGGTGAACCGGCCACCGCAGACCGTCAACCCCAAGATCGCGACCGGCGAGGTGGAGGTCCGGGCGGACGCCCTGGAGGTGTTGAACCCGTCCCGCACCCCGCCCTTCGACGTCACGGACGGCGCCGAGGTGGACGAGGGCGTGCGCTTGCGGTACCGCTACCTGGACCTGCGGCGGGAGCGCATGCAGCGCAACCTGCGCCTGCGCCACCGGCTCGCCAAGGCCACGCGGGACTTCCTAGACCGCGAGGGGTTCTGGGAGGTGGAGACCCCGCACCTGATCCGGGCCACGCCCGAGGGGGCTCGCGACTTCTTGGTCCCCAGCCGCCTGCACCCGGGCAAGTTCTACGTGCTCCCGCAGTCGCCGCAGCTGCTCAAACAGATCCTCATGGTGGCCGGCGTGGAGCGCTACTTCCAGCTGGCCCGGTGCTTCCGGGACGAGGACCTCAGGGCGGACCGGCAGCCGGAGTTCACGCAGATCGACCTCGAGATGTCCTTCGTGGACCGGGAGGAGGTTCTCTCCCTGGCGGAACGGCTCGTGCAGTTTCTCATGCGGGAAGCGTTGGGGGTGGAGGTGGCCGTGCCTTTCCCCCGGATCCCGTACGAGGAGGCGGTGCGCCGTTACGGCACCGACAAGCCCGACCTGCGGTACGGCCTGCCGGTGGAGGACGTGACGGAGGTCGCCAGGGGCACGGAGTTCCGGCTGTTCCGGGAGGCCGAGGCCGTGCGGTGTCTTCGGGTGCCCGAGGGCGCGGGGCGTTCGCGCCGGGAGCTGGAGGAGTTGGTCCGCGTGGCGGTGGAGGCAGGCGCTCCGGGCCTGTTGCACCTCGTGCTGGAACCAGACGGCCCGAAGGGCCCTCTCGCGAAGCACCTGGCCGGGGGGCGGTTGGACGCCGTGTGTGCTGCCACCGGAGCGCGGACCGGTGACCTGCTGCTGTTCGTGGGCGGGCCAGGTGAAGTGGCGTCCGGAGCTCTCGGCCGGGTCCGTCAGTGGCTGGCCGCCCGCACGGGCTTGGTCCCGGAGGGGGCCTTCGCGTACGCGTGGGTCGTGGACTTCCCCCTCGTGGAGTGGGACCCGGAGGAGTCCCGGTACGTGGCCCGCCACCACCCCTTTACCGCCCCTGTGGACGAGGACGTGGAAAGGTTGGAGTCCGAGCCGCTCCGGGTGAGGGCGAAGGCCTACGACCTGGTGCTGAACGGCGTGGAGGTGGCAGGCGGTAGCGTCCGGATCCACCGCCGGGAGCTCCAGGAGCGCGTGTTCAAGTTGCTCGGGATCGAACCGGACCGGGCGCAGGAGCGGTTCGGCTTCCTGCTGGAGGCCTTCCAGTACGGCGCCCCGCCTCACGGGGGTATCGCCTTCGGGTTCGACCGGCTCGTGATGCTGCTGGCAGGCGAGGACACCATCCGCGACGTGATCGCCTTCCCGAAGACCGCGAGCGCCGTGGACCTCATGATGGGCGCACCCTCGGAGGTGGACGAGGAGCAACTGCGGGAGGTGCACATTTCGCTGCGCAAGCCGAGTTCCGCCTGAGGAGGTCTTCCATGGACGGACTGCACACGCTGACGGTTCAGGAGGCCGCGCGGGCGGTGGCCTCCCGGCAGGTCTCCGCCCGGGAGCTGGTGGCCGCGCTGGTGGACCGGATCCGGAAGTTGGAGCCGTCGGTGCAAGCGTGGGCCCGGCTGCGGCCGGAGCAGGCGCTCGAGGAGGCCGCGCGGCTCGACGACCGCCTGAGCCGCGGAGAGCGGGCGGGCCTGCTGCACGGGGTGCCCGTGGGGGTGAAGGACATCGTGTACACCGCGGGCGTGGAGACCTCCGCGGGCTCCCGCATCCTCTCGGGGTTCGTGCCGACCTACGACGCCACGGTGGTGGCGCGGCTTCGGGCTGCGGGAGCTGTGGTCCTCGGAAAGACGGTCACCACGCAGTTCGCGTTCCTCGACCCCGGCCCGACTCGTAATCCGTGGAACCTCGAGCACACGCCCGGAGGGTCGAGCAGTGGGTCCGCCGCCGCCGTGGCGTGCGGCATGGTGCCCGCGGCCATCGGCACCCAGACCGTGGGGTCCATCCTGCGGCCTGCGGCGTACTGCGGGGTCGTGGGCCTCAAGCCCACGTACGGACGCGTGAGCCGACACGGGGTCCTGCCCCTGGCGTGGACCCTGGACCACCCCGGGCCGTTGGCGCGGACGGTGGAAGACGCCGCCCTGCTCCTCGAGGTGATGGCGGGCCCGGACGGCCTGGACCCCGCCTGCAGCCCGCAACCGGTGGAGCGGTGGACCGAAGCGTGCAGGCTCGGAGCTTCCGGCCTCCGCGTGGGCGTGCCGGACCGGTTCTTCTCGGAACGCGCAAGCCCACCGGTCCGCGAAGCCTACGGAAGGGCCCTTGTGGCACTTGAGGCTGCGGGTGCGGAGGTCCGGGAGGTGAGGCTCCCCGCGGAGTTTGACCAGGTGCCCTGGCCCCAGCGCACCATCCTGGCCGCGGAGGCCGCGGCGTTCCACAGCCGGTGGTACGCGCAGCGGGCGAACGACTACGCCCCTAAGCTGCGGGCGCTGGTGGAAGAAGGGCTGCAGCTTCGGGCCACCGACTACATCCGCGCGCGCCAGCTCCGGCGCCGATGCCGGCAGGCGATGCTCTCGGTCTTCCACCAGGTGGACGTCCTCGCGACCCCCGCCACGCCCGCCCCGGCTCCCCACGGACTTGATTCGACCGGTGACCCGGCCTTCAACGGCCCCTTCACCTTCGTGGGATTCCCGTCGGTGGCGGTTCCTGTGGAGCTGTCGGAGGGTGGGCTCCCCGTGGGCGTGCAGCTCGTAGCCGCGCCGTTCGCGGAGGGGACCTTGCTCCGGGCGGCGGCTGCCCTGGAGGCGGCGGCGAGTTGGGGCCGCCGGGTCGCAGAACCGAAGGCGAAGGCCAGGGCGCGCTGAGCGCAGAGTTGCTGGCCGCGCCTTGCGGTGGGATGCTGGGCTTGGATGGATTTGTTCGAGCCTAACCCTGCCGCCGCGCCTCTGGCGGCCCGCATGCGGCCCCGGACTCTGGACGAGTTCGTGGGCCAGGAACACCTCGTGGGACCCGGTCGGATCCTCCGGAGGCTGGTGGAGTCGGGGGAGCTGGCGTCCCTCGTCCTGTACGGGCCGCCCGGGACCGGCAAGACCACCCTGGCACGTCTGCTCGCCCGCAGCGCCCGCGCCCACTTCGAGACCCTCAACGCGGTGACCGCCGGTGCTGCGGACATCCGGCGCGTGGCGCAGGAGGCAGCGGACCGTCTGCGCTTCCACGGGCAGCGCACGGTGGTGTTCGTGGACGAGATCCACCGGTTCAACCGCGCCCAGCAGGACCTGCTCTTGCCCCACGTGGAGGACGGCACCCTCGTGCTGGTAGGCGCCACCACGGAAAACCCCTTCTTCGCCCTCAACAGCACGCTGGTGTCCCGGGTCCGCATCCTGCGGATGGAGCCCCTGAGCCCCGAGGAGATCCGCCGGATCGTGCATCGGGCCCTGCAGGACTCCGAACGCGGTCTGGGGCAGCTGGCGGTGGAGCTGGACCCGCAGGCCCTGGAGCACCTCGTGCACTCCTGCGGCGGGGACGCCCGGGTGGCCCTCAACGCTCTGGAGGTGGCGGTCACCACCACCAGCCCCGGGCCGGACGGCGTGCGCCGAGTGGACGTCCGTGCGGTGGAGGAGGCGCTCCAGCGGCCCGTGCTGCGCTACGACCGTGCGGGCGACCAGCACTACGACACCATCTCCGCCTTCATCAAGAGCCTGCGGGGCTCGGACCCGGACGCCGCGGTGTACTGGCTGGTGCGCATGTTGGAGGCGGGAGAGGACCCCCGGTTCGTGGCCCGGCGCATGGTGATCCACGCCGCGGAGGACGTGGGGCTGGCAGACCCCACAGCTTTGCTGGTGGCCACTGCCGCCGCGCACGCGGTGGAGTACGTGGGCATGCCCGAAGCACAGATCCCCCTGGCGGAGGCAGCCATTTACATCGCCTGCGCCCCCAAGAGCAACGCGGTGGTGCGGGCCCTGGCCCGGGCCCGGGAGGACGTGAGGACCCACACTCCGGAACCCGTCCCCGCCCACCTCCGGGACAGCTCCTACCCCGGTGCGGTCCGGCTCGGTCACGGCCAGGGCTACCGCTACCCGCACGACTACCCCGGAGGGTTCGTGGAGCAGGACTACCTGCCGGAAGGCCTGCGCGGCCGTGTCTACTACGAACCCACCGAGCGGGGCCTGGAGGCCGAGATCCGCAGGCGCCTGTGCGGGTGGTGGCCGCGCCGTCATCCAGAGGGGGCTTAGTAGCCGGACGGACCTCAGAGGGCGCCCACGAGAGAGCTCCAGGCCACCGCCAGGTGAAGCCGCAGGCGCAGGTCGGGGTCGTCCAGGCTGGCGCCGAGTAGCTCCTCGATGCGGGCCACCCGGTGGCGGAGGGTGTTCCAGTGGAGGTGCAAGGCACGGGCCGCGGCCCTTTGGTTGAAGCCGTTCGCCACCAAGGCCCTGGCGGTGGCCTCCAGGGCAGGGCTTGCGGCCCGCAGGCGGCCCAGGGTGCTGTGGTACAGGGCCTCCAGAGCCTCCCGGTCCTGGCAGCCGTGCAGGAGCCGCAGCACCAGGGCGTCCTCGTACCACCACACCCCCGGGCCACGGGCCACGGACAAGGTGGCGCGTGCTTCCTCCAGGCTCACGTGCAGCTGCCGGTGGTCAGACTCAGGCCTCCCCACGGCCAGGGCCACGGGGAGCTCGGGGACCTGGGCGCGCAGGAGCTCGTACAGGAGTCTCGTACGGTCCCGCAGGCGCGCGGGGGGGACGTCCGCGGGAAGCAGGAGCACCACCTGGTTCAACTCGAAGGCCAAGAACACGGGCAGCTGGAGGCTGCGGAGGGCTTGTTCTGCCGCCTGGCCGAGCCGGTGGCGGGCCTGGAAGTCCTCCGTGGAGTGCAGGGGCCGTAGGGAGGCGCGGCCTTCCGGGTCCAGGGAGACCACCACGGCCACCGCGTAGCTCCCCCTTACGTCGAACCCGAGGAGCTGGGCCCGCTCCTGCAGGGCCCGGTCGAAGCTTAGCCGGCCCTGCAGCACAGCTTCCACGAAGGTGCTGCGGACCCTGGCTTCTGCGTCCGCCACCGCCTGCTGCCGGAGGAAGTGCAATCCCATCACCAGGGCCGCGTGCTCGGCCGCCCGCACGTCCACGTCGCGGAAGGGCTCTCCTGGGCCGGCCACCAGGACAAGCTCCGCGGAAGCCGCGGTGCCCGTGCGGACCGGCCGGCGCAACAGGGCCGTGCCGTCCTCCAGCACGGTGACTCCCTCCTGCCCGGAGGGTTGAAAGGGCGAGCCCAGGAGTCGGTGGGCCAGGGTCTCGTCCCCGGCCAGCAGCCGGCCTCGGGGGTCCAGGACGAACACCTTGCGCCCCAGCAGCCCTTCCAGCCGCGACTGGATGTCCGACACCGCCTGCGCCTCCAGGGCGGCCTCCGTGAGCTCGCGGTGGATGCGTTCGGAACGTTCCAGGGACTCGAAGTGGGTCCGGATGATGGCCCGGTTGATGGTCTCCGCCAAGTCCATGAAGGACACGTCCTCCGTGGCCTCCAGCACCGCGAGCCCGGCCCGGCTGGCCTCCTCCACCACCGCGGGCGGCGTGGCCGCAAAAAACTCCCCTCCGGCCCGGAACAGAATGGCCGCCACCCCCGCCTGGTGCAGTTCGCGGACGATCCGCCGTTGCTCCTGGGGGTCCGGGGGCCAGCTGTACGCCGTGGTCAGCAAGAGCTCCCCGCCGTGGAGCCAGGGAAGGACCTCCGGCCACGTGTGGACCCACCGGATCTGGCGGTCGAGGCCCACCGGGGCCAGAGCCCGAACCCCGTTGAGTTCCGGAAACCCGAGGACGTCTCGTACACGGAGTGCCATCTGGGCCTGGATCGTTGCGCTTCGGTGCTTATGACTTTAGCACAACAGTCCGGTCGTAGGAAGTCACATCGGGCCCTTGAACGGGCGGAAGGCGGCCGGTTACATGCAGCGTATGCGGCACCGGGGCCGTCGGAGGACCAAGCGGGACACCATCACCCTGGGGTGCCTGTACCCCCTCACGGGCCGCGCCGCCCGCTACGGCCACGACTCCATCGTGGGGGCGGAGATGGCGGCGGGGGAGGTGAACGCCTCGGGAGGGGTGCTGGGTAAGGAACTGCGCCTGCTGTTCGCGGACGACCGGTCCGACCCCACCTACGCGGTCAAGGTGGCCCAGCGGTACGTGCTGGAGGACCAGGTAGATTTCCTCATGGGGGTGGTGAGCAGCGCGGTGGCCCTGGCCGTGACACAGGTCTCGCGGCACTTCCGCGTGGTCTTCGTGGGCACCGACCACGCCTCGGCCCGGCTCACCCTGGAGGCCTTCCAGCCGTACTACTTCCGGGTCACCAACAACACCATGCAGTCCATGCGGGCGGGGGCGGCGTACCTGAGCCGGCGGCCGTGGCGGAGGTTCTTCTACATCGGCCCCGACTACGAGTACGGCCACCGCCAGTGGCTGGACTTCCGGGACTACCTGCAGCGCCTCGTGCCGGACGCCCAGATCCTCGGCGCGGTGTGGCCGAAGCTGTACGAGCGGGACTACCGGCCGTTCCTGCGCGCGGTCCTGGAAGCCCGGCCGGAGGTGCTGGTGCACGGCTTCTGGGGCGGGGACACCATCGCGTTCCTCGAGCAGGCCCTGGAGCTGCGGTTGTTCGAGCGGGTGCAGGTGGTCAGCTTCGACGCCGGGGGGAACTACGAGGTGTTCGAAGCCCTGGGGGAGCGGGTCCCGGAAGGCCTCATCCTCAGCGCCCGCCACCACAACAACTTCCCAGACACGGAGGCAAACCGCCGGTTCGTGCAGGGGTTCTGGTCCCGGGCGCGCCGCTACCCCTCGTACACCGCCCACGGGGCCTACGTGGGCGTGCAGTTCATCGCCCGGGCCGTACAGCGGGCGGGCAGCCTGGACCCGGACGACGTGGTGCAGGCGGGGGAGGGGCTGGAGCTGGTGACCCCTCGCGACCGGGAAGGGTTCCGGTCCTGGATCCGCCCCGTGGACCACCAGGTGGTCCAGGAGATGTACATCGGGTGTACGGAGCGGTGTGACCTGTACCCGCCCGCCCGGGTGTTGCTGGGTCGGTGGGAGGTGATCCCCGCGGAGGGCCTGCTGCCTACGGAGGAGGAAGTCCTGCGGGCGCGGGCGGGGGAAGTCACGACCGCGGGGAGTTAGTAGGAGGGAAACTGAATGACAAAGGGGGTGCGTGGATGAAGGACGCGCGCAGGTGGACGGGTGTGGGCGTGGCCCTGGCGGTGGCCGTCGGGCTTCTCGCCGGGGCCTCGGGCTGGGCGGGTCCGACCCGGCCGGCGGAGGTGAAGGTCGGCATCGTGACCTTCCTGTCTGGCGCGGCCGCGGCTCCCTTCGGAATCCCGGCCCGCAACGCCGCGGAGGTCCTCATCGAGGAACTCAACGCGGGCCGCGCGCCCGCTCCCTACAACACCCGGGGGATCGGCGGGGTCCCCATCCGCCCCGTGATCATCGACGAGGCGGGCGGGGCGGAGAAGCAGGTGGCCGAGTTCCGGCGCCTGGTGCTGGAGGAGCGGGTGGACCTGGTGATCGGCTACATCTCCAGCGCGGACTGCCTGGCGGTGGCCCCGGTGGCGGAGGAGCTGCGGGCGCTGTTGGTGATGTTCGACTGCGGGACCAACCAGATCTTCGAGGAGCGGAGCTACCGCTACGTGTTCCGGACCCACGGGCACCAGATCCTGGACAACGTGGGGGCTGCCCGCTACATCCTCCGGATCAAGCCCGAGGTCAGCACCATCGCGGGCATCAACCAGAACTATGCCTGGGGACAGGACTCCTGGAACACCTTCCGGGAGTCCATGCGCAGGTTGAAGCCCGAGGTGCGGGTCCTGGCGGAGCAGTTCCCGCGGCTGTTCGCGGGAGAGTACTCCGCGGAGCTGTCCGCGCTCTTGGCCGCCCGGCCGGACGTGATCCACACCAGCTTCTGGGGTGGGGACCTGGAGAGCTTCCTGATCCAGGGGCTGCCGCGCCGCATCTACGAGCGCAGCACCCTGGTCCTCACCACCGGGGACACCGTCCTGCCGCGCCTGGGCCAGCAGATCCCGCCCGGAGTCGTGGTCGGAGCCCGGGGCCCGCACGGCGCCCTCGCTCCCAACGTGCCCCTGAACCGGTGGTTCCGGGAGGTGTACACCAACCGTTTCAACGTGCGGCCCGTGTACCCCTCGTACCACATGTCGCAGGCCGTCCTGGGGGTGAAGCACGCGTACGAGAAGGCGTTGAGCGCAAACCGCGGCGCCTGGCCCACCAAGGAGCAGGTGGCCGCGGCCCTGCGGGGGGCCACCTTCGAGACCCCCAGCGGCACCATCCGCATGGCCCTGGGCAACGGCCACCAGGCGGTGGAGGGCGTGGCCTACGGGATCACCAGCCGGTACAACACGGCCACCAAGGAGATGGAGCTGACCCGGATCCTGTCCTTCCCCGCGGAGTGCGTGAACCCGCCCGAGGGGGTGAAGAGCGAGGAGTGGATCGCCCGGGGCTTCCCCGGCGCCCGCTGTCCCTAGGAGCGCGTCCGTGAGAGGCCTCGGTGAGGAAGGGACCGGGGTGGTGCCGGCCGCCCCTCCCGTCTGGGTTGGGGCTCGTCGGGTCAGGCTCCCGGGGAGGAAGGGATGAGCCAGGTCCTCATCATCGGCGTGGACGGGCTGGTCTTCGCCTCGTGGCTGTTCCTGGTGTCCGTGGGCCTGTCCCTCATCTATGGGGTGTTGCGGATTTTGAACGTCGCCCACGGGAGCCTGTTCGCGGTGGGGGCGTACAGCGGGGCGAGTCTCGTGGTGGCGTACAGCCAGGCGGGTAACTGGCCGTGGGGGACCCTGCTGGCGCTGCCGGCGGCGGCTTTGGCGGCGGGGTTGGTCCTGGGGCCCTTGGTGGAACGGGGAGTCCTGCGGTGGACGTACGGGCGGGAGCCCGTGGTGCAGCTGCTGGTCACCTTCTCCGTGTTTCTGATCCTGGAGGACGCCACCAAGCTCCTGTGGGGCGTGAGCCCCTACTACGCGTACCAGCCGTACCAGTTGCTGGGGCAGGTGCACATCGGGGGTATTGACTACCCCGCGTACAGCTTCCTGTTGCTGCTGGTGGCGGTGGTGGCAGGTGGCGGGCTTTGGTGGTTTGTTCGGCGGACGCGGTTCGGCCGGGTGGTGGTGGCGGTGATTCACGACCCGGAGATGAGCGTGGCCCTGGGAGTGAACCTGTCCCGGGTGTACGTGGCGACCTTCGCCCTGGGGACGGTGTTGGCGGCGTTGGGCGGTGCGTTCACCGCCCCCATGATCTCCGTGGTGCCGGGGATCGGGGTGGAGGTGATCGTCCTGGCGTTCGCGGTGGTGGTGGTGGGCGGGCTTGGGAGTCTGGAAGGAGCCGCGGTGGGAGCGTTGCTCATCGGGCTGGTGCGGGCCGCGGCGGTGCACCTGCTGCCGGTGCTGGAGCTGTTCACCATTTACCTGGTGATGGCCGCAGTGCTGTTGGTGCGGCCCTTGGGGCTATTCGGGCGGGTGGAGGTCCGGCGGATATGAGGCGCGGAGGGCTGTGGGCCCTCGCCGCGGTGGGGGTCTTGGCGGTGGCGGGGGTGGTGTTGCCCCGGTGGCTGGTGTTCCTGCTGACCCTCGCGTTCGCGAAGGGTGTGGCGGTGTTGTCCGTGGTGGTCCTCATGCGGGCGGGGCTGGTGTCCTTCGGGCAGGGGCTGTTTTTCGCGGCCGCGGCGTACGCCGCGGGGTTCGCCATGCGTGGCTGGGGCCTTCGGGAGGCCTTGGTGCTGGTGCCACTTGGAGTGGCCGTGGCGGTGCTCCTGGGCGCGGTGGTGGGGCTCCTGGTGGCCCGCTACCGGGACATCTTCTTCGCCATGCTGACCCTGGCGTTCTCCATGGTGCTGTACGGGGTGTTGATCAAGGCGTACACGGTGACCGGAGGAAGCGACGGGATCCGCATCCCCACGCCCAGCGTGCTGGGGATTTCCCGGGCGGGAGACGAGGCACGGCTGCTGGTGTACTACCTGGCCCTGGCGTGCACCGCGGGCTCGGCGTGGCTGGTGACGCGGTACGCGCAGGCTCCCGCGGGCTACCTGGCGTGGGCGGTCCGGGACAACGAGGTGCGGGTGGCCTACCTAGGGGCTCCCGTGAACCGCATCGTGTACGGGGCCTTCCTCCTGGCCTCGGGCCTGGCGGGGCTGGGCGGGGTGCTCACGGCCCTCAACGTGGGGCACGTGGACCCGGGGCTGTCGTACTGGACCACCTCCGGGGAGCTGGTGTTCGTCGCCGTCCTGGGTGGGAGCGGCAGTGTCCCGGGGGCCCTGGCGGGGGCGGTGGTGTACGAGGTCCTGCGGAGTTACGCCTTCAAGTACGCGCCGTACGCCTGGCAGATGATGCTGGGTGCGGCCATGCTGGTCATCATCCTGTTCCTGCCGGGCGGGGTGTGGAGCCCCGTGGAGCGGTGGTGGCGGAGGCAGCAGGCGTGAAGACCCCCATCTTGGAAGTCGAGGACCTGACCCTGCACTTTGGCAGCATCACCGCCGCGGAGCGGGAGACGGTGATCGTGTACCCGGGGGAGTTCGTAGGGGTGGTGGGCCCCAACGGCGCGGGGAAGACGACCTTCCTGAACCTGATCACGGGCTACCTGCGGCCCGAGCGGGGGGTGATCCGGTTCTGGGGACAGGACGTGGTGGGGATGAAGCCGCACCAGATCACCGCCCTAGGGGTGGGGCGGTCCTTCCAGATCCCCCAGCTGTTTTTGACCCTCACGGTGCGGGAGAACGTGCTGGTGGGCCTGGCCACGCGGGAAGGGAGGTGGGCGAGCGCCTGGCGGCCGCTGCACGAGCCTACCCGGGTGCAGGCGGCGGACGAGGTCCTGCTGCAGTTCGGGCTGCTGGCGCAAGCGGACCGGCCCGCGGGGGAGTTGCCCGAGGGTGGCCGCAAGCTGTTGGACGTGGCCATGGCCTTCGCCCTGCGACCGCGTCTGCTCCTCATGGACGAGCCCACCAGCGGGGTCAGTGCGCGGGAGAAGTTCCAGATCATGGACACCCTGCTGCAGGCCCTGCGGGAGGCGGGGGTGACGGCCCTCTTTGTGGAGCACGACATGGAGGTGGTGCGGCGGTACGCCACCCGGGTCCTGGTGCTGAGCAACGGGCGGATCCTGGCGGACGGGGCTCCCGGGGAGGTGCTGGACGACCCGGAGGTGCGTCTTGCGGTCACGGGGAGGCGGTGAGGTGCTGCGCCTGGAGGACGTGTACGTGACGGTCCGCCGCATCACCATCCTCCGGGGGGTGAGCCTGGAGGTGCTGGAGGGCGCGGTGGTGGGGCTGGTAGGTCGGAACGGGGCGGGGAAGACCACCACCCTGCGCAGCGTCATGGGGCTGATGCCGGTGGCCCGGGGGCAGATCTGGCACGCGGGAACAGACCTCACCGTGGTGGCGCCGCACCGGAGGGCGGCTCGGGGCATCGGGTACATGCCCGAAGACCGCCGGCTCATTCCCACTCTGACGGTGCAGGAGAACCTGCTGCTGCCCGCTTGGGTGAACGGGTTTGCGGACGCGCAGGAGCGGCTGGAGACGGTGTACGGGTGGATGCCGGGGCTACGGGCCCTGGCGGCGCGGCCGGCGGGCCAGCTGAGCGGCGGCCAGCAGAAGCTCGTGGCCCTGGGCCGGGCCCTGGTGGTGGGCACGCGGTTGCTGCTTTTGGACGAGCCCTTCGAGGGCCTGGCTCCCGCCCTGGCGGACCAGATCGGGGACGCCCTGCGGGAGGCTGTCCGGCAGGGGCGGTCGGTGCTGCTGGCGGAGTCCGAGCACCACCGGGTGGAGGCCCTGGCGGACCGGGTGTACGAGATCGAGCGGGGAGAGGTGGTATAGGGGCATGCGCACCGTGGCCGCAGTCCTGTACGAGATGGGCCACCCCAGGCCGTACAGCACCTCCCGCCCCCTGCGGCTCGAGCAGATCGAGGTCCTAGAGCCCCACGCGGGCGAGGTGCTGGTGGAAGTCCAGGCGGCAGGGCTCTGCCACTCAGACCTCTCCGTCATCGACGGCACGCGGCCGCGGGTCATGCCCATGGTCCTCGGCCACGAGGCGGCGGGGGTCGTCCGGCGGGTAGGGGCCGGGGTGACGGAGCTGCAGGAGGGCGACCGCGTGGTCTTCAGCTTCGTGCCCGCCTGTGGCCGCTGCCGGTTCTGCGCGGTGGGCCGGCCGGCCCTGTGTGAACGGGGCAACGCGGCCAACGCCGCGGGCTGCCTGCTGGACGGCTCGAGACACTTCTACCGGGGGTCCGCCGCCCTGCACCACCACCTCGGGGTGTCCGCTTTCTCGCAGTTCACCGTGGCGGCCCAGGAAAGCGTCGTGCGGGTAGACCCGGACGTCCCTCCGGAGGTGGCCGCGCTTTTTGGCTGCGCCGTACTCACCGGCGTCGGGGCGGTGCTCAACACCGGCCGTGTGGAGCCCGGGACGTCGGTGGCCATCTTCGGGCTCGGGGGCGTGGGGTTGAGCGCGCTCTTGGGGGCGCGGGCGGCAGGCGCCCACCCCGTGGTGGCCGTGGACGTGCGGGAGGACAAACTCGCGCGCGCGCGACAGCTGGGAGCCACCCACGTGGTGCACGCCGCCGAGGAGGACGCCGCGGCGCGCGTGCGGGAGCTGACCCAGGGAGGCGCGGCGTACAGCTTCGAGTGCGCGGGCAGCGCGGAGGTCCTGGAACAGGCCTACCGGGCGACAGCGCGGGGCGGGACCACGGTGGCGGTAGGCCTGCCCGACCCAGCGCAGGCCGCGCGGGTGCCCGCGGTGGGATTGGTGACGGAGGAACGGGTCCTGCGTGGCTCCTACATGGGGTCGTCGGTGCCGCGGCGGGACATCCCCCGGTACGTGGGCATGTATCAGGCGGGGCTGCTGCCGGTGGACCGGCTGTTGAGCCACACGATCCGGTTGGAGGAGATCAACGACGCCTTCGAGCGGCTCGCGGACGGCCGCGCGGTGCGCCAGGTGGTCCGTTTCTAGCGCGCGGGCAGGGTTCCCGCGCCCGCGGGAGAAATCCGTCGTTGAGGGGGTGAGACGATGCGCCGTGCGCTGCGCTGGGGAGTCTTGCTCGTAGCGGTCCTCGCGCTGCCCGCGTGGCCGGGGCCCGCGGGCGAGGTGGTGTTCACCTCGAACCAGTTCACGCCCGTGGAGGAGCAGGAGTGGGCCCGCAACACCCTGCTGGCCCGATTCACGCAGGAGACCGGGATCGGCGTCCGGTTCGTCACGGAGAACGAGGGTCCGTACGTGGACCGTCTGCTGGCGGAGGCGCGGTCCGGGCGAGGCAGCATCGACGTCACCGGGACTCTGCACGGGATCTTCCCGGTGCTGGTGGCCGAGCGGGTGGTGCGGGACATGGGCGAGATCCAGCGTCAGCTGGACGCGCGGCGGGACCGGACGTTCTACCGCGACCTGCTGGCCGTGTCCCGCATCGAGGGGATGCAGGCGTTCGTGCCGTGGATGCAGGCCACGTACCTCATTGCGGCGCGACGGGAGGCGCTGCGCTACTTCCCGCAGGGCCGCAACCCCATGCGCATGACGTACGACGACCTGATGCAGTGGGGCCAGAACATCCGCGAGGCCACGGGCGAGCGGCGGCTGGGCTTCCCTGTGGGGCCCCGGGGCCTGTACGGCCGGTTCCTGCACGGCTACGCCTACCCGTCCTTCACCGGGTCGCAGGTCAAGCGGTTCAAGTCCCGGGAGGCGGTGACCATGTGGCAGTACCTGCGCCGGCTGTGGGGTGTGACGCACCCCTCGTCCTTCCGGTACGAGTTCATGCACGAGCCCCTGCTGCTGGGCGAGGTTTGGGTGGCGTGGGACCACACCGCGCGGCTTCTGCCTGCCCTGCGCCAGAGGCCGGAGGAGTTCGTGGTCCTGCCCTCGCCCGCAGGGCCCAGGGGTCGGTCGTTCCTGTCGGTGGTGGCGGGCCTGAGCCTGACCCGGTGGTCGCCGAACCCGGAGGCCGCGGTGCGGTTGGTCGAGTACCTCACCCGTCCGTCCACACAGGTCCTCACGCTGCAGGGTGTGGGTTTCTTCCCGGTGTCGCCGGAGGCCGCGCGGGTGGTCCCCACAGGCGGCCTCAAGGTCATGGCGGACGGGGTGGCAGCACAGGCCGGCGCCCCGGACGCACGCACTGCCCTCCTGCCCATCGGCCTGGGAGCGCGGACGGGCGAGTTCGTTCCCGTGTACGTGGACACCTTCCGGCTCATCGCCATCGAGGGACGGCCCATCGAAGACGTGCTGGCGGCGCAGGCGCGGCGGCTGGAGGAGCTGTACCGGGCTACGAACGCCCCGTGTCCTCCACCGGACCCGCCCGAGCGTCCCTGCCGACCCGACTGAGGTCGGGCCATGCCTGGGGAGGCCGACCGGCCGCGGCGCCTGCTGCCCGGCGCAGCCACCCCCTACCTGTTGGTGCTGCCCGCCGCGGCCTACCTGGCCCTGTTCGTCCTGTACCCTATGGTGCAGGCGGTACGGCTCGGGGTCACCGACGCTCAGGGCGCCTGGACGCTCGAGCACGTCCGCCGGATGGCCTCCGACCTGTACTTCTGGCCTGCGGTGCGCTACACACTGCTGGTGACCGCCCTCGCTGTACCCCTGCAGGTGGCTCTCGCGCTGTGCATCGCCCTGCTGGTGAACACTCGCTTCCCGGGCCACACCGCGTTCCTGTACGTGTGCGCCATCCCCCTGGCGGTGTCCGACCTGGCTGCGGGACTCATCTGGCTCTCCCTGTTCACCGAGCGGGGGTATCTCAACGCCGCCCTGGTCCAGTGGGGCGTGCTGCGCTCGCCGTTCAACTTTCTCAGCTACGAGCACCCGGCCTGGCTCGTGGGCGCCATCGTGACCACCGAGGTGTGGCGTGCCACGGCCATCGTCATGGTGGTGTTGGTGGCGGGGCTTCAGCTGTTGCCCCGGGACTACGTGGAGACCGCCGCGGTGTTCGGCGCGAACCGGTGGCAGACCCTCCGGCACGTCCTGCTGCCGTTGCTGCGGCCGAGCTTGCAGACCGCCCTCATCATCCGCACGGTGCTCGCGTTCCAGCTGTTCGCCACCGTGGTAACGCTCAGCGGCCGGCTGGTGCCCGTGCTGGCGGGGGAGACGTACTTCTGGTACAGCCTGTACCGGAACCCCCACGTGGCCAGCGTGTACGCGACCTTGGTCCTGCTCCTGTCGGCGCTCTTCACCTGGGTGTACTTGCGGACCCTGCGCCCGGAGGGGGAGGGCGCGTGACGGTGCGGCGGGTGGGTGTGTACGCGGCGGCGCTCCTCCTGAGCGCCTGGGTGTTGTTGCCCATCCTCCTCATCGCGCTCGCTGCCGCCACGCCCCGGGAAGACCTGTACCGCTGGCCCCGGCCCCTTTGGCCCGACCGCCTGTCGCTGGAGACCCTGGCGTTCTTCGTCCGCCAGGAGTCGGTGCTGGCAGCCCTGGGCAACAGCCTGGTGGTGGCAGCCCTGACCATCGCCCTGGCGATCCTTCTCAGCGCGCCCGCCGGGTACGCGCTGGCGCGACACCGCTTCCGGGGCCGCGAGGCGGTGCAGCTCGGGATTCTGGCCACCAAGATGTTCCCCGCCACCGCGCTGGCCGTCCCGTTGGCGGTGGCGTTCCTGCGGTGGGGGCTGTACGACACGTTGCTGGGCGTGGCCTTGGTGCACACCGCGCTGAGCGTGCCGTTCGTGACGCTGATCGTCGCCAGCGTGTTCCGCGGCGTGCCTGCGGAGCTGGAGGAGGCGGCCATGAGCTTGGGCGCGAGCCGGGTGGGTGCCTTCGTCCGGGTCACCCTCCCCATGGCGCTGCCCGGGCTCGCCGCGGCCGCCATCTTCACCTTCATCCTGTCGTGGAACGAGGTGTTCGCCGCCACCCTCCTCACCGTGAACCACCGAACCCTTCCGGCGCTGCTGGTGCACTCCGTGGTGGCGGAGGGCGCTCCCCTGCACTACCGGTACGCGGGCGGCTTCTTCCTCGTCCTGCCCGCGCTGGTGATCATCTTCCTGATCCGCCGCTATTTGCTGACTCTTTGGGGCGTGACCGTGAGGTGACCGGTGGCCGACATCCGTTTGGAGAAGTTGCACAAGCGCTTCGGCCGCGTGGTGGCGGTGCGGGACGTCTCCCTGGAGGTGGCGGACGGCGAGTTCGTGGTCCTACTCGGCCCCTCGGGCTGCGGCAAGACCACCGTGCTACGGACCGTGGCTGGCCTGGAGACCCCAGACCACGGCCGCGTGTGGATCGGCGGCCGGGACGTCACCCGGCTCCCGCCCGGCCGGCGTGACATCGGCATGGTGTTCCAGAGCTACGCTCTGTTCCCGCACATGCGGGTGTTCGACAACGTGGCCTTCGGCCTGCGCATGCGAGGGGTCCCGGAGGCCGAGCAGCGGCGGCGGGTCCAAGAGGTGGCCGAGCTGCTGCAGATCGCGGACCTGCTGGACCGCTACCCTGCGCAGCTGTCGGGCGGGCAGCGCCAGCGGGTGGCCGTGGCGCGCGCGCTGGTGGTCCGCCCGCAGGTGCTCCTCATGGACGAGCCGCTCAGCAACCTGGACGCCCTCCTCCGGCTGCACATGCGGGCCGAGCTCAAGCGGCTGCACCGGGAGGTGGGCTCCACGACCGTGTACGTGACCCACGACCAGGTGGAGGCCATGAGCCTGGGAGACCGGGTGGCGGTCCTGCGCGACGGGCAGGTGGTGCAGTTCGGGACCCCCCCGGAGATCTACGACCACCCCGCGGATCGGTTCGTGGGCTCGTTCCTCGGAAACCCGCCCATGAACTTCCTGCGGGCCACCGTGGACCCGGACGACGGGCGCCTGCGGGTGGAGGACGCGAAGTTCCAAGCGCCACCGGCGTACGCGCAGGCGCTCGCGGAGCGCAAGGGACAGGGGGTACTGGTGGGCATTCGCCCGGAACACGTGGCCCTGGAGGGAGGCCTCCTGAGGGGCGAGGTGCTGGTGGTGGAGCTGTTGGGTGCGCAGAAACTGTTGACCGTACGCACCGGCGAGCACGTGCTGAAGGTGGCCGTCGGCTCGGACCGAGCTGTCCGCCCGGGGGACCGCGTGGCCCTGGACCTTCCGGCAGCGCACCTGAGGCTCATGGACGCGCGCACAGAGCGGGCGCTTCCGCGGGGTGGCCCTTAGACGGGTTCAGGCGTGGGAAGACCGCGGCCCGCACCGTCCAAGCCGTGGGACGTGGGGGATGGCCGCCTGAGCGCGGCCGTGGGCTCGTCGGGCCAGGTGATCTCCGTCCACCGCGATCACCCCCGCTGGGGCTGGACGCACCTCAGCGGTTTTCCTCCCTTCGACGAGTCCGCCCGCTACGACCCCGACGCGGTACGCGCGTACCGCCGCAGGCTGGAGGACCCGCAGGCCCCGGGGCTGAGGCTAGAGGTGGACGGCCTGAGCTGGGTCGGCCGCCGGTGGCAGGACGGGGTCGTGCCGGAGTTCACCTACCGGGGGCCCGAGCTGGAAGGGAGGCTCGCGACGTTCGCTTCGGGAGGCCGGCTGCACGTGTGGATGTCGCTGCGCGCCACCGGGCCCCGCGCACCGGACCGCGTGCGGGTGCGGTTCGAAGTGCCCTGGGGTCTGTTGCGCGCCTCTTACGCGCAGGTGACAGAGGGCGGGCCGCTCCCTGCGACAGACCCGGAGAACCGGCTGCGATGGACCCAGGGCGCCCTCGTGTGGGAAGCTCCGGGCTTACCGGCGTGGGCAGCCCTGTGGCCTGTGCCTCGGACAGGAGAGAGGCAGGGGCCTGCCCCGCTGCGCGTGGCTTGGGAGGAGGAGTGGGTGCTGGACGCGGGCTGCGCGGACCGGGTCCTGGTGGTGGCTCTGTCCCACCGCCCTCCGGAGTTCCCGCACCCTGTCCCCGGCCCCGCGGAGGTGGAAGGAGCGCTGTCCCGGGCGCTGCGCGCGCGACGTTGGACCGCCCCCATCCCCCGGAACCCGCGCCTGCGGGCGTTCGTCCACCGCCAGCTCCTCTTCGCCCTGGACGCGTGCGCGGTCCGCGTAGGAGACGCCACCTGTCTGGTGACCGACCCCGTACTGCTCCCTCTGTCGTGGAACCGCGACGCGTACTTCATCGCGTGCCTGCTGGGCGCCGCGTCGCGGCTCGGTGGCCCGCTGGCGGAGCGCGCCCGGTCGGCAGTCCTCGGCCACCTGCGCTGGCTGTTCCGCGTCGCAGCCAGGCCCTCGGGCTGGTGGGGACGCAGCCACCTGACGAACGGCGCGGTGAAGGACCCGGCCTTCCAGCTGGACCAGCAGTGGTACCCGGTGCTGGAGGTCGCCCGTGCGGCGGTGGACTGGCGCCTTCCCGAGGCGTGGCGCGAGTACGGCCCCGACGCCCTGGACGTGGCCCGGCGGCTCGTGCGGGAGAAGCACGCGAACGGCTTGTGGCCCACCTCCGAGACGCCCGCGGACGACCCCCTGCCTCTCCCGTACCATTTCTCTTCGCACGTGCTGGCCTGGCGCGCGCTGCAGCTGCTGTCGCGGTTGGATCCCGCGGGGCCCTGGGCCCAGGAGGCGGCGGCGCTGCGGGAGACCGTGCGGGCGGCCTTCACCACCGAAGAAGGTCTCTTCGCCTACGCCACCGATGGCGAGCAGCACCAGCGTTACCACGACGCCAACGACCTCCCGCTCGCGTGTGCGGCGCGCTGGGGGTTCTGCAGCGCGGACGACCCGGTGTGGCGGAGGACGGTGGCGTTCGCGTGGAGCCCGCACAACCCTGGCTTCTTCCCGGGCCCGTACGGCGGGCTCGGGTCCCTGCACGCCCGGGGGCCGTGGACCCTCGGCGACGTGCAGGCGTGGGTGGTGGGGGTGTCCACCGGCGACCCCGCCCGATTGCGCCGCGCGTGGCGCAGGATCCGGGCGGTGGCGTTCGACGACGGCTTGCTGTGCGAGTCGTACGACCCGGAGACGGGCCTGCCACGCACCCGTGCGTGGTTCGCCTGGCCGGGGGCGGCGGCCGCGGCCCTGGTGCTCGGCGACCCGCTGTGAGGGGTGGGGGCGCGGCGGCGTTGCTATGATTGAAGGCGGAGGTGAAGCGGATGGCGCGGGTGGCCGTCGCCATGAGCGGCGGCGTGGACAGCTCAGTGGCGGCCGCGCTCCTCGTGCAGGGCGGGCACCAGGTGGTGGGGTTCACCATGAACCTGTGGCCCGCTTGGCTCCCCGAGGACGGCAACCCCAACGCGTGCTGCGGGGTCGGGGCCGCGGAGGACGCCCGCGCGGTGGCGCAGCACATAGGGATCCGGCACTACGTGCTGGACCTGCGGGAGGCGTTTGAAGAGGCGGTGATCCGCCCGTTCGCGGAGGACTACGCGCGCGGCCGCACACCCAACCCGTGCGCGTCCTGCAACCGGTCCGTGAAGTTCTCGCTGCTGTTGGACCGAGCCCGAGAGCTCGGCATGGACTTTTTGGCCACGGGCCACTACGCGCGCACCCGGCGGGACGGGGAGGTGGTGCGCCTGCTTTGCGGCGCGGACCCGCGCAAGGACCAGTCGTACGTGCTGTACGGGCTCACGCAGCGGGAGCTGCGGCACGTGCTGTTCCCCGTGGGCGAGTTCACTAAGGACCACGTGCGGGCGCTAGCGCGCCAGCTGGGTCTGCCGGTGGCGGACAAGCCGGACAGCCAGGAGATCTGCTTCGTCCCCCGCGGCCACTACACCGACGTGGTGGCGCGCTACGCGCCGGAGGGGCTGCGGCCCGGACCTGTCCTCGACCTGCACGGCCGCCGACTGGGGACGCACCAGGGAGTGGCCCGGTACACCGTGGGGCAGCGGCGCGGGCTCGGGCTGGCGGACGGCCGGCCGCTGTACGTGGTGGCGGTGGACGGGCAGCGCAACGCGGTGTTCGTCGGCACGGAAGAGGACGTCTTGGCGCGTGAGCTCGAGGTGGAGTCCACCTCGTGGACCACCCGGCCGCCCGGGCCCGGGTCGCTGCGGGCGGAGGTGCGGGTCCGGCACGGGGCTCCCGCGGTGCCCGCCCAGCTCGAGGTGGGTCCGGTGGTGCGGGTACGGTTCGAGGTGCCGCAGCGGGCCCCGAGCCCGGGACAGGTGGCGTGCTTCTACCGGGGTGAGGAGGTATTGGGAGGAGGCATCGTGGCTCGGGTGCACACCGTCGGCGCGGAGCGGCTGCGCGCGCTCGCGGAAGTGTAGCCGGCGGTTGGAGACTAGACCGGCGAGGAGGAGGGGAGGGCCATGAGCGAGGACCGGACGAACCTCGTCACGGGGCTGGTGGTCGGTACGCTGGTAGGTGTGGGCGTGGGGATCGGGCTCGGGTTTCTGTTCGCGCCACGGCCGGGCCGGGAGACGCGGGAGCTCGTCCGCAGGCGCGCCTCCGAAGTGGGCGAACGCGTGCGGGAGCGTGCGCACGAGGCGACCGACCGCGTGCGCTCTGCCGCCTCGGAGGCCGCGGAGAAGGCCCGGGAGGCCGTGGGCGACCTTGCGCAGCGCGGCCGTGAGGTCCTCCAGGAAGGGGCCGAGCGAGTGCGGGGAGCCTACGACCGGGGGGTGGAGGCCGCCCGGGAGAAGCGCGAGGAGCTGCTCGGCCGGCTGGAGGAGCTGGAGGAAGGCGGCCGCTGACCGGCATCGCCCTGCCGGCCTCCGACCCCAAGGCCGAGGCGGCACTGGACGTGGTGCGCCGCCTGCGGGAGGCGGGCTTTGAAGCGTACTGGGCCGGCGGGTGCGTGCGAGACCTCCTGCTGGGCCGGCTCCCCAAGGACTACGACGTGGTGACGTCCGCCCGGCCCGAGCAGGTCCAGGCCCTGTTCCCGCGGACGGTGCCGGTGGGCGCCGCCTTCGGGGTCGTACAGGTGCTGGCCGGAGCACCGGACGGGCGCAGCTACCCTGTGGAGGTCGCCACCTTCCGCACGGAAGGGCCCTACGAGGACGGCCGTCACCCCGCCTCGGTGACGTTCGCGGACGCGCGTGCAGATGCCAGCCGCCGGGACTTTACGGTGAACGCGCTGTTCTTCGACCCCGTGGACGGAGCGCTGCTGGACTGGGTCGGGGGGCTCGAGGACCTCAGGGCGGGCGTGGTGAGGACCGTCGGCGACCCGGACCGGCGGTTCGCGGAGGATCGCCTGCGGGTGCTGCGCGCGGTCCGGCTGGCGTGCGAGCTCGGCTTCCAGATCGAGCCGAAGACCCTGGAGGCCGTCCGCCGCCACGCGGCCGCGACCGCCCAGCTGAGCCCGGAGCGGGTGCGGGACGAGCTCGTGCGGCTATTGACCGGCCCGCGCAGAGGCCTTGCACTCCGCCTGCTGGGCGAGTGCGGCTTGCTACCGGTCCTGCTGCCCGAGGTGGCCGCCCTCAAGGGAGTGGACCAGCCGGTGGAGTTCCACCCGGAGGGGGACGTGTTCGAGCACACCGTCCGCGTGCTGGACGCGCTGCGGGACCCTTCCCCCACCTTGGCCTTCGGCGCGCTGCTGCACGACGTGGGCAAGCCGGCGACCCGGGAGGTGGCCGACAGGGTGCGCTTCCCCAGGCACGAGGAGGTGGGTGCCCGAATCGCGGAGGGCGTGCTTCGGCGCCTGCGCTTCCCCAACGAGGCAACCGACCGCGTGGTGTTCCTGGTCCGGGAGCACATGCGGATCAAGGACTTCCCCCGCATGCGGGAGGCGAAGCGCCGGCGGCTCGCAGCCACCCCCGGGTTCGAAGAGCTGGTGGAGTTGTTGCGGGCCGACTGCGTGGGCTCCCACGGTGACCTGAGCGCGTACGAGTGGATCCGGCGGTGGCTCGCAGAGCGCCCCGCCGAGAGCCTGCGGCCGCCCCGGCTGGTGACGGGCCACGACCTCATCGCCCTGGGCTTCCGGCCCGGACCCCTGTTCCGGGAGGTGCTGGAGGCGGTGTACACCGCCCAGCTCGAGGGTCAGGTCCGCACGCGGGAGGAGGCGGTGCAGCTGGCGGCCCGGGAAGCGGCCCGGAGGGCTGCCAAAGGAGAAGGTTCCCAGGGAGTCGAACCCCACCGGTGATGGAGCGCGCGGGACGGGCCATCGCCCTCGTCAACCAAAAGGGCGGCTGCGGGAAGACCACCACCGCGGTGAACCTCGCGGCCTGCCTCGCGGCTCTCGGGCACGAGGTGCTGCTCGTGGACCTGGACCCCCAGGCGAACGCCACCGTGAGCCTGGGCCTGGACCCGGCGGAGCTCCCACAGACCCTCTACCACGTGCTGGTGGACACCGCCGCGGACGGCGGCGGGTCTGTCGCCCTGGCGGACGTTCTGCGGGCGAGTAGCGTGGACCGGCTCACCGTGGCGCCGTCTTCCATCGACTTGGCCGGCGCGGAGCTGGAGCTGGTGGCCCGGATGGGCCGGGAACACGCCCTGCGGCGGAAGCTGCAGCCGGTGCGGAACCGCTACGACTTCATCCTCGTGGACACTCCCCCCTCGCTCGGCCTGCTAACCCTCAACGCCCTGGTGGCCTGCGACCAGGTGATCGTGCCCATCCAGACCCACTACTACGCGCTGCTCGGCATGCGCCAGCTCATGCGCACCCTGCAGATGGTCCGGGACGAGGTGGGCCACGCGGTGGAGATCCTGGGCGTGGTGGCCACCATGTACGACGCGCGGAACAACATCAGCAAGGAGATCGTGCGGGGGATCTGCGACTTCTTCGGCGACAAGGTGTTCTCCACCACCATCCACTTCAGCATCAAGCTGGTGGAGTCGGCCATGGTGGGCGTGCCCATCTTCCTGCATCAGCCTCAGTCCCGGGGCGCGCAGGAGTACATGGCGCTGGCGAAAGAGGTGATCGCCCGTGAGCAGGTCGCGGGAAGAGCTGCGGCGCGGAATTAGGGCCCTGATCCAGGAGACCCGCCAGCGGATGGACGAGCTGGAGTCCGGGACGGCTCCGCCCGCCAAGCCCGTCCTCCCGAGGCCGGAAGACCTGTCCGCAGGACGCCTGCCCCTGGACCTGCCCGCCCCGGAGGAGGAAGCGCGGCCTCCCAACGTCCGCTACCTTCGGGATCCCGAGCGGACCGCGCGTCCCGAGCCGGCGCTGGAGGTCACCCACTACGACCCCCGCAAGGGCGTCTGCCAGGCGTTCTTCGTGAACCGGCGGTGCTGGGAGGTCCAAGACGCCTACTGCAACCACGCCCTGCACGTGTGCATGCTGCGCAACTGCCCCGTCTACCACCTGCACCGGGAGGAGCTGGAAAAGCGCTTCAGCGCCCGCTTCCGTTATCTGTGGTAGCCGGGAGGTCCGCCACCGGCCGGTACCGGCGGAGGAATTCCTCGGGGGTGGTCTTGGCCGCCTCGGCCAGCCTGCGCAGCTGGTCGGGGTCTTCGAAGTCCTGGGGCTCCAGACGGATCATGTACTTTCGGGCCACCCGGTAGGAGGTGGAGTGCACGTCCACTAGGCGCGTCCGCGGCCGGCCGGTGCGGGGGTCCAGCAGTTCCCGGAAGTCTAAGAACCGCAGCCGCCCACCCTCCAGGCACACCAGGGCCCCGGGTCCGGGGTGGTCCCCCAGGAGGAACTCCACCGCTCCGTAGCCCAAGTCCCGCACGTACTCGGAGTCCGAAGCCACGGGGGGAGCGCACCGCAGCTCGTAGCCCAGGCTCTTGTGCACGATGGTCACGGGGTCCCCGCGCTGGGCGAACCGGGCCTCCACCATGGTCTTGAGGATGTACGCCAGGTCCAGCTCCGCGAGGCGGATGTGGCCGTAGGGGTCCCGGACGATCCGGACCCCTTCCAGGGAGCCCAGCTCTTCCTCGGGGACCCGCTCCAGGATCCCCTCCGCGATGACCGCCACCCCGTCCTCCCGGCCCATGACCCGCCGCTTCAGCATGGCGCCTTCCAGCACGTCGCACACCGTCTGGAGGGAAACCCGCTCCCCGAACTCCTCGGGGATGAGGACCACGGTGGCCCCGGCGGCCTTACCGATCCCCAGGGCCAGGTGACCCGCGGACCTGCCCATCACCGCCACGAAGTACCACCGGTTCATGCTGCGGGAGTCCTCCATGATGTTCTGCAGCAGCTGGAAACCCAAATGGCGGGCGGTGTTGAACCCGAAGGTGGGAGCCCCTCCCGGCAGGGGGAGGTCGTTGTCGATGGTCTTCGGCACGTGGGCGAACCGCACGGTCTCCAAGGCCCGCTCCGCCACCCGTCCTGCCGCAAAGGCGGTATCGTCCCCTCCGATGGTCACCAGGTAGCCGACGCCTAGCTCCTGCAGGTTGCGCACCACCCGGTCCAGGTCCTCCGCCTTGCGGGTGGGGTTGGCCCGGGACGTCCGCAGGATGGAACCCCCGTCGAAGTGGATGCGGGAGACGTCCTCGATCCTCAGCTCCCGCACAAGCCCGTGGGTCCGGAGGGACTCCGCGTCGTACCGCATGAGCCCCTGCCAGCCGTCGTAGATCCCCCAGACCCGGACCCCCCGGTTGCGGGCCTCGATGGTGACCGCGCTGATGACCCCGTTGATCCCGGGAGCCGGACCGCCGCCTACCAGGATGCCCAGGTCCTTCGGCATGCCACACCTCCTGCTGCGCAGAGCTACAGAAACCAGAGTAGCACCCCGCCTCGACCACCCCCCAAAAAGGCGCGCAGCGATTTCGGGCGGTCCCTGGTCCCCTGAGTCCGATGGCTTTTGAGAACAGGCCCCAGGGGCTGGCTCTCTTGAACCGGAAGCCTTCTGGGGCACATTCCCTTGGATGTTGCGCCCTCCGGCCGGGTGGGTGTATACTGCCCCCGTGGGCCCGAAAGGCCCATTTTTGCTGGGAACCTACCGTGGCAAACGGGAGTGGGTAACGTGCCCACTCCTTCGTTTTGCGGTGGGGGAGCGCAGGGTGCGTCGGGAGGACGTGGTCCGGCGGGTGCACGAGCTCGCCCTGTCCATCGCGGACCGGGTGGGCGTGGAGTTGGTGGACGTGGAGCTGGCCGGGGAAGGAGCCCGGACGGTGCTGCGCGTGCTGGTGGACCGGGAGGGCGGGGTCGGTGTGGAGGAGTGCGCCCGGGTGAGCGAGATGCTCTCGCGGCAGCTGGACCTGGAGGACCCCATCGCGCACCGGTACACCCTGGAGGTGGCCTCGCCGGGGCTCGACCGGCCCCTGCGGCGGGCTGGCGACTTCGACCGGTTCGCGGGCCGCGCGGTGGAGGTGGTGACCGCACAGCCCGTGGAGGGCCAGCGGCGGTTCGTCGGCCGCCTGGGCGGGCTGCACGGGGGCCGCGTGGTCCTGCACCTGCCGGACGGAAGGGAGCTCCGGCTGCCCCTGGGGGAGGTGGCCGAGGCCAGGCTGCGGGTAGACCCCGAGGAGATCCTGCGGGACCTGCGCAGGAGGCGGCGAGAAGAGGTGGGCGGATGAACGGAGAACTGATTCGCGCGTTGGAGCAGCTGGAGGAGGAGCGGGGGATTTCGAAGTCCGTGCTCCTGGAGGCGGTGGAGTCCGCCCTGGTGTCCGCGTACAAGAAGAACTTCGGCGGCACGGGCCAGAACGTGCGGGTGGAGGTGGACCCCAGGACGGGGGAGATCCGCGTCTTCAGCGTGAAGACGGTGGTGGAGCGGGTCCAGGACCCGGCCACCGAGCTGTCCCTGGAGGAGATGCGCAAGGAGGACCCGACCGCGGAGGTCGGGGACGTGGTGGAGGAGGAGATCACCCCCAAGGAGTTCGGCCGGATCGCAGCCCAGGCCGCCAAGCAGGTGGTGGTCCAGCGGATCCGTGAGGCCGAGCGGGAGATGGTCAAGCGGGAGTTCGAAGAGCGCGAAAAGCAGGTGGTCACCGGGCAAGTACAGCGGGTGGAGAAGGGAAACGTCTATGTGGACCTGGGCCACCGGGGCCACCGGGTGGAAGGGGTGCTGAGCAAGACGGAGCAGATCCCCCGGGAGTCCTACCGGCAGGGCGAGCGGATCAAGGTGTACGTCACGGAGGTGCGCGACGCCCCCCGCGGTCCGCAGATCCACGTGTCCCGGGCGCACCCGGGGCTCGTGCGTGCCCTGTTCGAGCAGGAAGTTCCGGAGATCCGGGAGGGCATCGTGGTGATCCAGAACGTGGCCCGGGAGCCTGGGGCGAGGACGAAGATCGCCGTCTACTCCCGGGATCGGAACGTGGACCCGGTGGGTGCCTGTGTCGGCCCGAAGGGTTCCCGGGTCCAGGCGGTGGTGGACGAGTTGCGGGGGGAGAAGGTGGACATCGTGCCGTGGAGCCCCGACCCCGCCCAGTTCGTGGCCTCGGCCCTGCAGCCCGCCAAGGTGGTCCGGGTGGAGATCGACGAGGAGACGAAGACCGCGCGGGTGATCGTACCCGACAACCAGCTCTCGCTCGCCATCGGCCGGGAGGGGCAGAACGCCCGGCTCGCGGCCAAGCTGACGGGCTGGCGCATCGACATCAAGAGCGAGACCCAGGTGCGGGAGCAGGAAGCCGCGAAGCTGTTCGTGGACCTGACACCCGAGGAGCTGGCGCAGTTCACGTCGCCGCAGGACGGGGAGGCCAACCCTGCGGAGCGGGCCGAGGGCCCCTCCGAACCCGCGGCGCAGGGCTAGGAGGACCGGTTGGCCAAGGTCCGCAAGGTGCCGTTGCGCATGTGCGTGGGCTGCGGTGCCATGCGGCCCAAGATGGAAATGGTGCGCGTGGTGCGTACGCCCCAGGGTGAGGTCAAGGTGGACACCACGCGCAGCGCGAAGCTGAGCGGGCGGGGGGCGTACGTGGAGCCCCGCCTGGAGTGCCTGGAGGCCGTGCGGAAGGGGCGCAGGCTTGACCGGGCGCTGGAGGTGGAGGTCCCAGAGGGGGTGCTGGCCGAGCTCGAGCAGGAGGTCCGCCGGCGGGCCGCTCAGGCGGCGGGCGGAGTGGGGCGGCCGTAGGAGGCTGGGATGCGACTGCACGAACTGGCGAAAGCGCTGGGCATCAGCACCAAGGAGGCTGCGGACCGCCTTGCCGCCCTGGGCCACGAGGTGAAGCCGAACCCTCAGGTGGCGGTGCCGGAGGCCGCCCTGCGTGTCCTGCGGGAGCAGCACCCGGACCTGCCCCGAGACGGCGGGGCGCGGCCCAAGGCCCCGGCCAAGCCGAAGAAGCCGCCTGCGCCGCCACCTCCTCCGGAGCCCGCGGGCCCCAAGCGGCGTATTATCAAGCGCGCGGAGGACGTAGCCCGGGAGCGCGAGGAGCAGGAGCGGCTCGCGGCGGAGGCCGCCCGCAAAGCCGCGGAGGAAGCCGCCCGGCTGGCGGAGGAGGCAGCCCGTCAGGCGGCTGCTCCCCCTCCGCCGCCCCCGCCCCCGCCGGAGCCGCAGCCCGCGCCTGAAGCGCCCAAGCCCGCGAGCGTGCCTCTCCCCGAGCGGCACGCGGAGCCCGCGGTCACCATCTCGCCCGAGGTGTTGAAGAAGGTCAGCCAGCCGCGGCCTGAGCCGCGGAAGGCTCCCCCTCCACCCCCCCCTTCGCTCCGGCAGGCGCGCAAGCCGCCGCCGCCACCGCCGTCACCCAGGATCCGCCAGCCCGTGGTGAAGACGCCGGAAGCCCCGGCCCCCGTACCCACCGTGGCCGCGGAGGTGCGGCTGGAGGGCTCGCTGACCGTGGGGGAGCTGGCGCAGCGGCTCGGCCTGCCCGCGGCGGACGTGGTCCGGAAGCTCATCGAGGTCGGCATCCTGGCGGGGGTCAACCAGCAGATCCCCCTGGAGACCGCCCGAGCGGTGGCCGAGGCGCTGGGAGCCCGGGTGGTGACGGAGGCCGCTCGCGCCGCCGCGGCGCCTGCCCGGCGGCTGGACGTGGCGAAGGAGGGCGCGCCGCGGCCGCCGGTGGTGACCGTCCTGGGCCACGTGGACCACGGGAAGACCACGTTGCTGGACGCCATCCGGCAGACCAACGTGGCCGCCGGCGAGTTCGGGGGGATCACCCAACACATCGGCGCCTACCAGGTGGAGCGCGGCGGGCGTCGGATCACTTTCATCGACACCCCGGGCCACGAGGCCTTCACCGCTCTGCGGGCACGCGGGGCGCAGGTCACGGACATCGCGGTGCTGGTGGTGGCCGCGGACGACGGCGTCATGCCGCAGACCGTGGAGGCCATCAACCACGCCAAGGCTGCAGGGGTCCCCATCGTGGTGGCCATCAACAAGGTGGACCTTCCCGAGGCCAACCCCGAGCGGGTGAAGCAGCAGCTGGCGGAGCTCGGACTCGTGCCGGAGGAGTGGGGCGGGGACGTGGTCATGGTCCCCGTGTCCGCGCGCACGGGCCAAGGCCTGGACGAACTTCTGGAGATGATCCTGCTCGTGGCGGACCTGCACGACCTGCGGGCAGACCCGCACAAGCCCGCCCGGGGCACGGTGCTGGAGGCCCGGCTGGACCGCGGCCGCGGCCCCGTGGCCACGGTGCTGGTCCAGGAGGGGACGCTGCGGGTGGGCGACGCGGTGGTGGTGGGCGAGGTGTACGGCAAGGTCCGGGCCATGACGGACGACCGCGGCCAGCGCGTGCGAGAGGCCGGCCCGTCCACCCCCGTGGAGGTGGTGGGCCTGTCGGACGTGCCGACCGCGGGCGACCTGTTGGAGGTGGTGGCGGACGAGCGGCGTGCCAAGGCGCTGGCGGAGGAACGGCGGGAGCGCCGGCGGGCCGCGGAGCTCACCCAGGCGCGCAAGGGGAGCCTGGAGGAGCTGGTGGAAGTCCGGGAGCTGCGGTTGGTGGTCAAGGCGGACGTGCACGGCTCCCTGGAGGCGATCCTGGGAGCCTTGGAGCGGCTGCAGACCGAGGAGGTCAAGATCAACGTCCTGCACGCGGGCGTGGGCGCGGTCACCGAGTCGGACGTGATGCTGGCCGCGGCGTCCCGGGCTGTGGTGCTGGGGTTCAACGTGCGGCCAGACCCCGCGGCGCGGCGTCTCGCGGACCAGGAGGGCGTGGACATCCGCCTGTACCGGATCATCTACGAGGCGCTGGACGACGTGCGCGACCTGGTCCGCGGCCTGACGGCGCCGAAAGTGGCGGAGGTGGTCCTGGGCCGCGCGGAGGTCCGGCGAACCTTCCACATCTCCCGGGTGGGTACGGTGGCGGGCTGCTACGTGGTGGAAGGTCGCATCCCCCGGTCCGCGCAGGTGCGGCTGGTGCGGGACGGGGCGGTGGTGTACGAGGGCCGGCTGGCGTCCCTGCGGCGGTTCAAGGACGACGTGCGGGAGGTGGCGGCCGGCTTCGAGTGCGGCATGGTCCTGGAGAACTTCCACGACGTGAAGGAAGGCGACGTGATCGAGGCCTATGCCCTCCAGGAGCAGCCGGCCAGCTAGGACCCGCCCTGGGGCGGGCCCGGAGCGCGCCCGGATGGTGGTGGGCACCCTGCGCGTAACCTTGAGCCTGCACGGGGCGCACAGCCTCAAGGAGAAGCGCCGGATCGTGCACGGGCTGGTACGCAGGCTGCACAACGAGTTCCCCGTCTCGGTGTCGGAGGTGGACGACCACGACGTGTGGACGCGCGCGACCCTGGGGGTCGCCTGCGTGAGCCGGGACGGACGTCAGGCCGACCGCGTGCTGGCCCAGGTGGTCCGGTACCTGGAGCGGGAGCGGGAGGCGTACGTGGTGGACTACGAGGTGGAGTTCCGGTGAGGGAGTCTGGGGCTTACAGTCGGACGGCGAGGGCGGGTGAACGGTCATGGCGTCTCCGCAGAGGGTCGAGAAGCTCCGGGAGTTCATCCGGGAGGAGGTCAGCGAGATCCTGCAACGGGGTGCGAAGGACCCCCGGATCGGCTTCGTGTCCGTGACGGACGTGGAGCTGAGCAGCGACTTGCGGCACGCCAAGGTGTACGTGAGCGTGTTGGGGTCGGAGCAGGAGCGGGCCCGCACCATGGAGGCGCTGCAGCACGCGGTGGGGTTCGTGCGCAGCGAGCTCGCCAAGCGCCTGCGCACGTACCACACACCGGAGATCCAGTTCCGCCTGGACACCTCCATCGAGCGGGGCACGAGGGTCCTGCAGCTGCTGCGGGAGCTGGAGGGCTCTCAGGGAGGACCGCAGGGTGAAGGCGGCGGTCGCTGACGCCCTGCGGTCCGCCCGTCGGGTGCTGGTGGTGAACCACGAGAACCCCGACGGAGACTGCCTGGGAGGCTCCCTTGCCCTGGGCCTCGCCCTGGACCGGCTCGGGGTGGACGTGGTGGTGGCCAGCACCGACGGCGTTCCCGACGCCTACCGTTTCCTGCCGACCTCGGAGCGGGTGGTGGACCGGGTGGACGGTGCCTTCGACGTGGCGGTGGCGGTGGAGTGCAGCGACGTCTCCCGGGCCGGGCGGCTGGCGGCAGCGCTGTCGTCCGCCCGGCTGGTGGTGAACCTGGACCACCACCTGGACAACACCGGTTACGGCCACGTGGTGTGGCAGGACCCCGAGGCGGCGTCCGTGTGCGAGATGGTCTGGGAGCTGGTGGGCGCCTTGGGGGTGGAGGTGGACGAGGCGATGGCGACGTGTCTGATGACGGGCCTGCTCACCGACACCGGCTCCTTCCGGTACGCCTCCGTGCGGCCCGAGACCTTCCTCCGGGCGGCGGAGCTGGTCCGGCGCGGCGCCCGGCCGCACCGCATCTACGAGCGCATCTACGAGGCGCGGCCTGTGGGGGCGGTGCGGCTGCTGGGGCTCGCACTGGCGCGGCTGCAGCTGTCCGCGGACGGACAGGTGGCCTGGACCACGGTGGACGAGGCGCTGTTGCAGCAAGCGGGGGCGCGCTGGGAGGACACGGAGAACATCGTGGAGGCGCTGCGGAGCATCGCGGGAGTGCGGCTTGCGCTGCTGTTCAAGGCGGAACCCAGCCGGGTGAAGGTCAGCCTGCGCGCCCGGGACGGGGTGGCGGCCAACCGCCTCGCGGCCCGGTTCGGCGGCGGGGGCCACGCCGCGGCCGCGGGCTTCACCGCGCAGCGGCCCGTGGAGGAAGTGGTGCGCGACACCCTGGCGGCGGCGGTCGCGTTCCTCGGGGAGGCGCCGTGAGCGTCCCGGACGGTGTGGTGAACCTGCTGAAGCCGCCGGGGATGACGTCCCACGACTGCGTGGACGCGGTGCGCCGGCTGCTGCGCACGCGGCGGGTGGGCCACGCGGGCACCCTCGACCCTGGGGCCGCGGGCGTGCTCGTGGTGTGCGTGGGGACCGCCACCCGGCTGAGCGAGTTCCTCATGGAGTCCGACAAGGCGTACCGGGTGGAGCTCGTGCTGGGCGTCCGCACGCACACGGGGGACGCGTACGGAGAGGTGTTGGAGCGCCGCGAGCCCGAACGCGACTGCGGCCGGATCCAGGAGGTGCTGAACGGGTTCGTGGGACGGATCCGCCAGATCCCCCCGATGGTGTCCGCGGTGCACCACGAAGGCCGGCGGCTGTACGAGCTGGCCCGACAGGGGGTGGAAGTCGAGCGCGCTCCGCGAGAGGTCACGGTATACGAGATGCGGGTGCTGCGGTGCGAGCCCCCGCGGGTGTTGTTCGACGTCACGTGCTCCAAGGGCACCTACGTGCGGCAGCTGTGCCACGACGCGGGCGAACGGCTCGGCTGTGGCGCGCACGCGGGCTTCATGGTCCGCACGCGGGTGGGTGCGTACACCCTCGAGGGCGCGGTGACGCTGGAGGAGCTGGAGGAGGCGGTGGCGGCGGGCCGTCTCGACCAGGTGATCACCCCGGGGTCCGAAGCCCTGCCGGGGCTGCCCGAGGTGGAGGTCACCGGCGCCCTGCGCGGCGCCGTGGTGCATGGGCAGGCGGTCCCCCTTTGGAAGGTGGCGCCGCACCTCAGCGTCCCTCCCGCCTCCCTGGTCAAGGTGCTCGACGAGGACGGGTCGTTGCTCGCCCTGGGCCGTGCGGAAGGGGGGAAGCTGCGGCCGCTCAAGGTGTTCCGCAGCCCCACGCCGCGCGCATGAGGGTGTACCGGGACCCCGGGGAGTTCCCACGGGACGGCTCCCCGACGTGTGTGGCCCTGGGGGTCTTCGACGGGGTCCACCGTGGACATCGGGCGGTGCTCGGACACGCGGTCCGGAAGGCCCGGGAGCGCGGCTGGCAGGCGGTGGCGGTAACCTTCCACCCGCACCCGCAGCAGGTGATCACGGGGGCGAGCGAGCCCTTCCTGGTCCTCCCGCTGGAGGAACGCCTTCGCCGCATGGCAGCCCTCGGCCTGGACGCCGCGGTGGTTCTGCGGTTTGACGAGAGGTTGCGGCGCACGGAGCCCGAGGCGTTCGTGCGCGAGCTGTTGGTGGGCGCCCTCGGCGCTCGGGCCCTGGTCTGCGGCCCGGACTTCCGCTTCGGCCGAGACCGACGGGGCGACGTGGAGCTGCTGCGCCAGATGGGCGAGGCGTTGGGCTTCGAGGTGCACGTGTGCCCGGCGGTCTATCACGGGGGCGAGCGGGTCAGTAGCTCCCGGATTCGGTCGCTGCTGCGGGAGGGACGGGTTCAGGAGGCCTGCGAGCTGCTGGACCAACACGAGGTGGTGGCCTGCGTCAGCCGGGGGCGAGAAGTCTTGCTCGCAGAACGGGAGGGCAAGCTGGGGCTGCCCAAGGAACCCCTCCGACCCGGAGAGGCGCCGGAGGACGCGCTGTGGCGGCTTCTGGAGTCGCTGGGGCTCGGGCCGGGAGACGTCCGTTCCGTGCGACAGGGTCCGCAGCAGGCCCGGCCGCAGACGCTGGAGCTTTGGCATCCCTTCCACGTGGAGCTCTTCCCTGGCCGCGAGTCCCGGCCGCCCGCCCGGCTGCGCGCCTTCCCGTACCCGCCTCTCCCCGAGGGTCAGGAGGAGGTCGTCCGCTGGGCGCTCGGGCGACAGGCGCGGTAAGCGTTTGCCGGCTCCGAACGAGCGTGCTACGATGGACCCAGGCCCTGGCTGGGAGGTACGCGGCTGCGGCGTCCGCTCGGCCACGGGCGACTTTTGTGCGGAGGAGAAGACGTGGCGCTCTCCAAGGAGGTCAAGCAGCAGAAGATCGCCGAGTTCGGGCGGTCTCAGAACGACACCGGGTCTCCGGAGGTCCAGATCGCGCTGCTCACGGAGCGGATCAACGTCCTGTCGGAACACCTGAAGGTGCACCGCAAGGACTTCCACTCCCGGCGCGGCCTGATGCAGATGGTAGGCCAGCGCCGCAGGCTGTTGAACTACCTGCAGCGCGAGGATCCGCAGCGGTACCGGGAGGTCGTCGAGAGGCTGGGACTGAGGAAGTAGGACACGGGCATCCGGTCGGGAGTCGAGGGGCCTCCGATCATCGCGACGCACACTCCCGCGGGAGTGTGGTTCCCGGTGATCGTGACTCCTCCTTCCCGCCGGGAAGACCAGTCTACGTGCAGGAAGGAGAGGGTGTAGGTCATGGAGGTCCAGTGGAGCGTACCCGACACGAAGAGCGTGCGGTTCGAGGTCGGGGGCAAAGAGTGGAAGATCGAGACCGGGAAGCTGGCCAAGCAGGCAGGAGGTGCGGTGACTGTCCGCTACGGGGACACCGTGGTGCTCGTCACCGCCACCGCGTCCGAGCAGCCCCGGGAAGGCGTGGACTTCTTCCCCCTCACCTGCGACTTCGAGGAGCGGCTGTACGCAGCCGGCAAGATCCCGGGCGGGTTCTTCAAGCGGGAGGGCCGACCGGGTGAGAAGGCCATCCTGACCTCCCGCCTGATGGACCGGCCCATCCGGCCGCTATTCCCCAAGGGCTTCCGGAACGACGTGCAGGTGGTCGCCACCACCTTGTCCGCAGACCAGGTGCACCCGCCGGACGTGGCCGCGGTGGTGGGCGCTTCCGCCGCCCTCAGCCTTTCTGACATCCCGTGGGGAGGGCCCATCGGCTGCGTGCGGGTGGGGCTTGTGGACGGCCGGCTCGTGGTCAACCCCACCCTCCAGCAGATCGAGACCCAGAGCGCCCTGGACTTGGTGGTGGCGGCCAGCGACGACGCCATCATCATGGTCGAGTGCGGAGCGGACGAGGTCCCCGAGGATCAGATGCTGGAGGCCCTCGAACTGGCCCACGGGGAGTGCCGCAAGGTGGTGGCCGCCATCCGGGAACTGGCGCAGCGGGCGGGCAAGCCCAAGCGTGAGGTCACCCTGGCGGGGACCGACCCCGAGCTCGCCCGGGAAGTGCGGGAGGCCGCGGAGGCAGCCCTCGATGCCGCCCTGCGCCACCCCGACAAGCTCACCCGGGAGGAGCGGACGCGACAGGTGGCGGAGGAAGTGGCCCGGCAGTTCGCGGAGCGCTACCCGGAGCGGACGCAGGAGGTGGCCGCCCTCCTCCTGGACCTCCAGAAGGAGCTGGTGCGGCGCATGATCCTGCGGGAGGGAGTCCGGCCCGACGGCCGCACGCCCACCCAGATCCGGCCTCTGTACATCGAGGTGGGGCTCCTGCCGCGCACGCACGGGAGCGCGCTGTTCCAGCGCGGCCAGACGCAGGTCCTCACGCTGTGCACCCTCGGCACGGGCGAGGACGAGCAGATCCTGGACGACCTGGGGATCGTGGAGAGCAAGCGGTTCATGCACCACTACGTCTTCCCGCCCTACAGCGTGGGCGAGGTGCGGCCCCTGCGCGGTCCCGGCCGCCGGGAGATCGGACACGGTGCGCTGGCAGAGCGGGCGCTGGCCCGCATGATCCCGCCCGAGGAAGCCTTCCCGTATACCATCCGCCTGGTGTCGGAGGTGCTCGAGTCCAACGGGTCCACCTCCATGGCCTCCGTGTGCGGGAGCACCCTGGCGCTCATGGACGCGGGCGTGCCCATCAAGGCACCCGTGGCGGGGATCGCCATGGGGCTCATCACCGGCGAGGACGGCCGCATGGCGGTGCTCACGGACATCCAGGGGATCGAGGACGCCATGGGCGACATGGACTTCAAGGTGGCGGGCACGCGGCAGGGAATCACCGCGCTGCAGATGGACATCAAGATCCCGGGACTCACCCGGGAGGTGCTGGCGCAGGCCCTGGAGCAGGCCCGCCAGGCCCGCCTGGCCATCCTGGACGCGATGCTGCAGGTCCTGCCCGCGCCGCGGCCGGAGCTGTCCCCCCACGCGCCGCGGCTGCTGACCCTGCACATCCACCCGGACAAGATCCGGGAGGTCATCGGCCCGGGCGGCAAGGTGATCAACCGGATTACCGCGGAGACCGGCGTCAAGATCGACATCGAGCAGGACGGCCGGGTGGTGATCGCCTCCGCGGACCTGGAGGCGGCGCAGCGGGCCATGCGCATGATCCAGGAGATCGTGCGGGAGGTGGAGGTGGGCCAGACCTACCTGGGCCGCGTCACGCGCCTGGTGAACTTCGGAGCCTTCGTGGAGGTCCTGCCGGGCAAGGAAGGCCTCGTGCACATCTCCGAGCTGTCGGACCGACGGGTGGACAAGGTGGAGGACGTGGTGAAGGTGGGCGACGAGATCCTGGTCAAGGTCAAGGAGATCGACTCCCTGGGTCGGATCAACCTCACCCGCCGGGGCCTAGCCCCGGAGGAAGAGGGTCAGCCCGCGGCCGTGGCGGGCGCCCCCACCGCAGACCGTCCCCGGCCCTCGCGCAGACCGCCCCGGCGGCCCGGACCTCGCGACCGGTAGGCCTTCGGTGGGCCCGGCAAGGGACGGAGTCAGCCCGAAGGTGTGCGCCCGTTGTCTAGTCCGATGCCCGAGGACCGGGCGGTGAACGCGCGGGACACGGAGTACCGCAAGACCGTCCTGCCCTCCGGCTTCCGCGTGGTGACGGAGGTGCTCCCCGGGGTGCGGACCGCGGCGCTGGGGATCTGGGTGGAGACGGGCTCGCGGTTCGAGCCGGCCCGCTGGAGCGGGATCGCGCACTTCACCGAGCACATGTTGTTTAAGGGCACGTGGCGGCGGTCCGCCCAGCGGATCGCGGAGGAGGCGGACCAGCTCGGGGCCCAGCTGAACGCCTTCACCGACCGGGAGCACACCTGCTACTACGTCCGGGTGCTGTCCGAGCACCTGCCCAAGGTGACCGACCTGCTGGCCGACATGCTCACGGGCTCCCGCTTCGACGAGGAGGCGGTAGAGAAGGAGCGGCAGGTCATCTTCGAGGAAATCAAAATGTACGAGGACAGCCCGGACGACCTGGTGCAGGACCTGTTCCTGGAGGCCGTGTGGGCGGACGACGCCCTGGGCCGGCCGGTCATCGGGCGGAGGGAGACGGTGGCGGCCCTGCGACGGCCGGACTTCCTCGACTTTGTCACCCACGAGTACCGGGCGCCGCGGGTCCTGGTGGCGGCCTGCGGAGACGTGCAGCACGACCGTGTGGTGGAGCAGGTGGCGGAGCTGCTGGCGCCGCTGGCGGGGGACGCGCCGGCCAGGGACGCGACACCGCCGCCGGTGGCCTCGCGGACCACCTACCGGGCCAAGGACACGGAGCAGGTGCACCTGTGCCTGGGCTATCCGGCCCTGGCCCAGGGCCACCCGGACCGGTACGTCCAGTCGGTGCTGGACCACCTGGCCGGCGGGGGGATGTCCTCGCGCCTGTTCCAAGAGGTGCGCGAGAGGCGGGGGCTCGTGTACAGCATCGGCAGCTTCTCCGTGCTGTACCGCGACGCGGGTGCCTTCGGGGTCTACGCGGGCACGAGCCCGGAGCGCGTCCCGGAGGTGCTGTCCGTGACCCTGCGGGAGCTGGACCGGCTGCGGGCGGAGCCCGTTTCGGAGGAGGAGCTCGCCCGCGCCAAGGAGTCTTTGAAGGCCAGCCTGATGCTGTCCCTGGAGGGGACCGCCAGCCGCATGTTCTTCCTTTCGCGGTCGGAGCTGTACTTCGGCCGCAGGATCACGCCGGACGAGGTGCTCGCGGAGCTCGAGGCGGTGACCGCAGAGCGGGTGCAGGGCTTGGCCCAGCGCCTCCTGAGCATGCGCCCCGCCTTGGCCGCGGTGGGCCCGGCGGACGCTGAGGCCGTGACGTGCAGGGCCCTGGAGGCGGCGTAGTGGCCGAGACCGTGCGGGTCGCGGTGAGCGGAGCCGCAGGCCGCATGGGACGGGCGGTGGTCCGCGCGGTGTGCGCGCAGGCCGACCTGCAGCTGGTTGCCGCCTTCGGACGCGAGCGAGGCGTGGGGCAGGACGCGGGGGTTCTGGCGGGGCTCTCGCCCCTGGGCGTCTCCGTGCAGCGGCACACGGAAGTAGGGTCGCTGGCCGGGCGGGCGGACGTGCTGGTGGAGTTCAGCGTGGGCGACGGGGCCATGGCCAACGCCCTTCGGGCCGCGGAGGCCGGCGTGCGGCCCGTGGTGGGCGCCACCGGCTACACCCGGGAGTCCCTGGAGGCGTTGAGGGCGGCGTGCGCGCACTACCGCCTCGGGGGCTTGGTGGCGCCCAACTTCGCGCTGGGTGCGGTCCTCCTCATGCGGTTCTCCGAACAGGCGGCCCGCTACTTTGCCCACGCCGAGGTCGTGGAGCTGCACCACGACCGCAAGCGGGACGCGCCCAGCGGCACCGCCCTGCGGACCGCGGAGCTCATCGCCCGCGCGCGGGGTGCACCGCCTCCTGCGACGGTGGCCGAGGAGGAGAAGGTGGCGGGCGCCCGGGGCGGTGTGCACGAGGGGGTTCGGGTGCACAGCGTCCGCCTCCCGGGATTGGTGGCGCACCAGGAGGTGCTGTTCGGTGGGCCGGGCCAGGTCCTCAGCCTGCGGCACGACGCCTTCAGCGAGGAGTGCTTCCTGCCCGGGGTCCTGCTGGCCGTACGCCGGGTCGGCGGGCTCCGGGAGCTGGTGGTGGGACTCGAGCACTTGTTGAACTGAACCGGGCGCAGCGCGGCGAGGTGTAGCGATGCGGGACGGATACGTGGTGGCGGTGGTGGGTGCCACGGGTGCGGTGGGGCGTCAGGCGGTGGCGATCCTGGAGGCGCGGGGCTTTCCGGTCCGGGAGCTACGCCTCGCGGCCTCCGGCAGGTCCGCGGGCAAGCGGGTGGACGGGCACCCGGTGGTGGCCCTTTCGGAGGACGTGTTCGACGGGTGCGACATCGCCATCTTCGACGTGCCCGACGGCGTGTCCGCGGAGTGGGCGCCGCGTGCCGCGGCCCGGGGAGCTGTGGTGATCGACAACTCCGCCACCTTCCGGCTGGAGCCGGACGTGCCCCTGGTGATTCCCGAGATCAACGGGCAGCGGGTGAAGGACCGCCCGCGGGGGATCGTGGCGAACCCGAACTGCACCACAGCCACCTTCCTCCTGCCGCTCGCCCCCCTGCACCGGGCGTACGGCCTGCGGCGGGTGGTGGCCTGCTCGTACCAGTCCGTTTCCGGCGCGGGGCAGGCGGGCACCGAGCAGCTGTGGCGAGAGCTCCGGGCCGCGGTGGAGCGCGGGGAGCCGTTGCGGGAGCCGCTCGGGCAGGCCTTCCCGCACCCCATCGCGCTCAACGTCCTCCCCGCGGTGGGGTCCGTGCGGGACGGCGGCCACACCAGCGAGGAGGTAAAGGCGCAGCAGGAGAGCCGCAAGATCCTTGAGCACCCAGGCGTGGAAGTCGGGATCACGTGTGTCCGGGTCCCCACACTGGTGGGCCACGGGGTGGCCGTGCACGCCACCTTCGACCGGAGTCCAGACCTGGAGGAAGTCCGGGAGATCCTCCGGACAGCGCCCGGGGTCGAGGTGGTGGACGAACCCCGCTCGGCGCGTTACCCGACCCCGCTTCTGGCCGCGGGGCGTGACCCCGCGTACGTCGGGCGGATCCGATTGGACGGGGCGGGCAACCTGGCGTTCTTCGTGGTGGCCGACAACCTCCGGAAGGGCGCGGCCCTCAACGCGGTGCAGATCGCGGAGACCCTGGTGGCTCTGGAGCCGGAGCTCCGCGCCCACGCCAGGGTGTGAGGGTCGTCGTCCAGAAGTTCGGCGGCACGTTGCTGCGGTCCCGCGAGGGGCGCGAGCGTGTGGCGCGGCACGTGCTGCGCACCCGGCGCTGTGGCCACCGGGTGGTGGTGGTGGCCTCTGCCATCGGCCGAGCGGGCGAGCCGTACGCCACCGACACCCTGCTGCGGCTCGCGAAGGAAATCCACCCCGAAGTGGACGCTCGGACCCTGGACCTGCTGCTGTCGTGCGGGGAGGTGATCTCGTGCGCGCTGCTGAGCCACCTGCTGTGCAGCCTCGGCCAGCCGGCGGTGGCCCTCACGGGCGCGCAGGCGGGGATCCTCACCACCCGGCGCTTCGGGGACGCCCGCATCCTGCGGATCCGGCCCACGCGGGTCCTGCGGGCCCTGGAGGCAGGGCGGGTGCCGGTGGTGGCGGGCTTCCAGGGGGTGACGGCAGGCGGAGAGGTGACCACCCTGGGCCGGGGCGGGAGCGACGTCACGGCGGTGGCCCTGGGTGTTGCGGTGCGGGCGGACGTGGTGGAGTTGTACAAGGACGTGGACGGGGTCATGACGTGCGACCCGGCTATCGTGCCGGAGGCGCGGCGGATCCCGCGGATCGGCTACGACGAAGTGGCCCAGATGGCGTACCTGGGTGCGCGGGTGATCCACCCGCGGGCGGTGGACGTGGGCCGGGAGCACGGCGTGCGGATCGTCGTCCGGCGCCTCGGGGCGGAGGGAGGGACAGAGATCGTGGTGGGCCCAGCGGTAGACCAGCCAATCCACGACGGCCGAACGGTGATCGGGCTCGCACACTTGGCAGACTTGGCGCAGATCCGGGTCCGCCTGGACCCCGGGGCGGACCAGCGGGACGCTCTTGAGGCGTTGCGGGCGGTGGCCGGGGCGGGGATCAGCATCGACCTCATCAACCTGTCGCCGGACCTGTTGGCCTTCACCGTCCGGCTGGAGGAGGGGGCGCGCGCGGAGCAGGCCCTGCGGGACGCAGGTCTTCCGGCAGAGCGGCGGGAGCCGTGTGCCAAGGTTTCGGTGGTGGGCGCCGGGATCCGGGGCGTGCCGGGCGTGATGCTCCGGGTGGTCCGGGCCCTGCGGGAGGAGAGGATCCCGGTCCTGCAGACCGCAGACTCCCACACCACGATTTCCTGCCTCGTGCCGCGGGAACAGATGGAGGCCGCCCTCCGTGCCCTGCACCGGGAGTTCCAGCTCGCAGAGGGTGTAGAGTCCGTCCGGGAGGCGTACGTCTAGCGGGGTCCTCTCCGCCCAAGGGCCTTCCCGGGACGGGCTCCTAGGCGACCTCCAGAGGTGACACCTGCACGGTGGTGTCACCGAGTTGGAGCTCCAGCGTGTACTGGCCGACAGGCACGCCGTCGAACGCGAACTGCCCGGCCGTGTCGACCTGAGTCTGTGCGGTGTGCGCAGGCCCTGTGAGCAGCGCCCGACCGCCGTGCGAAACGTCTACCGGCGTAACCACCCCGGAGACGATCCTGACGTCGGGCCCCTTCGGATCCTCGTGCACAGACACCGTCACGGTGAACTCCTCCGCGCGGTACGTGGCGGAGATCATCCGCGGCTCGCCCCGCAGCGCAAAGGCCGGTGCGGGCTCTGCCACACGGAGGCTCGGGATCCAGTGCGCGAGGAGGACCCGCACGGAGGGAGTCTCGCGCACGCCGAGGACGCCGTCCAGGGCGGCGATCTCCTCCTGGCAGAGCCGGCAGTCCCGCACGTGCGCGGCCACCTCGGGCCGGTCGCCCAACAGCCCCAGGCAGTACTCCCCGAGCACGTGCGGGTCAGGGCACTCCACCCGGTACAGCTTCCGGATCAGGGTGCGTTCGAGCGCGTCGTTCGCCATGTCTTCGCCTCCATATTACTAAACGCTCCCGGGCGCACCCTTCGACGGTATCGTTCGATACCCGACGTTCGAAAATCCGCTACGCCGAAGCAAACAGCCCATACACGTGTTCGCCAGATCAGTAAGTTATACTTTACTCGGAAATGGGACCCTCTTGTAGTGACACTAACCTGACGCTTGGGGGTCGCTAGAAACAATCTACTGAGGCGGAGGCCAGAGTTGGGGCGTCTGGTGAACGAGGTGCGCGCGAAGTTCGGGCTGCGGGTCCAGGAGGCCAGGGTGGCCGCGGGTCTGTCGCAGGGGGAGCTGGCCCGGGCCCTGGGCCTGCGCAGTGCGGTGGCCGTGGGCGACTGGGAGCGTGGCAAGGCATTCCCCAGGTTCGAGACGTTCCTCCGCCTCTGCGAGGTCCTCGGCCAGCCGCCGGCTTACTTCCTGGAGGGGTACACCCAGCCGCCGCGGGGGGACGACCCCGCCGAGAGCCTAGAACGGCTGGAGCAGCGCATGCAGCAGCGCCACCTGGAGCTCCTGCACCGCCTGGAGCAGCTCCCCGCGGAGATCAGTGGCTGTCTGCCTCCGGAGGAGGTGATCCGGTTCCTGGACTCCATGGAGTTCGAACGGGACGTCCTGCCGGACCTGCCTCTGGACATCGCCGGGGCCCTGCGAGCCCGGAAACTTCCCGCGGCCTTCGAGGACGCCGCCTACGGCATCGCCCGGAACGCGGCCTGGCACGCCTGGGAAGTGACGCGCGATGCCGTACGCGGCTGGATCCGCCGCCAGCGCAGGCACCCGTAGACCTGGCCTGCCCGACGAGGGGAAAAACGTCAACGGGAGCCATCCCGAGTGACCTTTCCGGCTGCCGCCGGTTCGACCTCTCGGGACCTGCTCCCGCTGACAGCAAGTAGTATATCTCGAACCCCGGCCGGGCGCAATGGGGAACACGCGCTCCGGGCTTTCGCTGCTTGAGCGGAAGGGACCAGTCCTGGGGCCGCCTAGTCAGCCGCCTCTCCCAGCTCCAGGATCCGGTCCACCCTGAACGTCCGCTCCTCCTGGCGGTGTCCGCAGAAGGCTCGCAGCCCCAGGAACGTCCGGCCGCGGTACTCCACCTCTTCCACCCGGATAGGTCGGACCACCCGGCGCGAACGGTCCCCGTTGGGCTTCAGGTAGACGATCTCCAGGGACCTGCACTCCCGCACGGCCTGCTCCAGCAGCGCGCGGCGCGCTTCCACCGGCAGCGCCCGCTCTGCCCGTTCGTACTGGAAGCGGGTCAGGAACTTCACGATGCGGTAGTCCACCCACACGTGCTTGCGCTCGATGGGCCGGCGGAGCACGATCCCCTCCAGGGTCCGACACCGGCTCAGGGCCACGTACACCTGCCCGGGGGCAAAGGCGCCCCGCCCGATGTCGATCACGACCCGGTCGAAGGTCTTCCCCTGGCTCTTGTGGATCGTGACGGCCCAGGCCAGCGTCATGGGCAACTGCGTGTACTGACCCACCACCCGGGACCGCAGCTCTCCCCCCTCCACGTAGAAGGAGAACAGCTCCCAGGTGTAGGGGGTGATCTCCACTTCGGTCCCGTCCTCGAGCTCCACCAGGACGAGCGGTTCGTCCCCGTCTGCGACAGGCACGCCCGCCACCCGGCCCACGGTGCCGTTCACCCACCGGCCCTGCGCGTCGTTGCTTACCATCATGATCTGGGCGCCGACCTTGATCTCGAGCTCCACGGGGGCGGGTGCGTGGTCCCCTCCGAACTCGCCCTCCAGCGTGCCAAAGAACCGGTACGGCCTTCCGGGCAGCCGGGCAAGCTGGTCGCGGTTAGTGGCCTCCGCGAGGCGGTTGGTGGCGGTCAGCTGGACGTACAGCTCCTCGGGCGGGGGCTCGAAGGTCGGCTGTACCCGCCGGTTGAGGAGCTCGAGGTGGTCGTCGGTCACCGAACCGTTGCGGATGGCGCCCAGCAGCTCCAAAAACTCCCCGTCCTGCTGCCGGTAGACCTTCTCCAGCTCCACCAGCTCCACGTTCAGGCCGGCGAAGGCCTTGGCGCTGTAGAAGTACGGCGTCTCGTAGAGGGCCTCAAGCGCCCTGCGCTCCGCCCCCGTAACCACGGGCGGGAGCTGGTACAGGTCACCGAAGAAGGCCATCTGGACTCCGCCGAAGGGCCGGTTGCGCTTGGGTCCGTTGAGGCGCAGGAAGCGGTCCACGCAGTCCAACAGGTCCGCCCGCACCATGGACACCTCGTCGAGGACGAGGACTTCCAGCCGCTTGTAGACGCTGTCCCGCCCCTCCGGGGCCATGAGCCGCGGCACCCGGTCCGGGGTCACGTCCGGGCGGAACCCGAAGAACGAGTGGATGGTCTGACCGCCCACGTTCACCGCGGCGACCCCCGTGGGCGCCAGGACCACGGCCCGCTTGCGCGTGGTCTGCAGGAAGTACCGCAGGAGGGTGGACTTTCCCGTGCCGGCCCGCCCCGTGACGAGCACGTGGCGCCGTGAACCTTCCAGCAGTTCCAGGGCCCGCCGGAACTCCCGGTTGAGGTCCAAACCGCTGACGGCCAAGGTCCCCCTGAGCCAGATGCCCGGCGCTAGACGACCCCAAAAATCGCGTAGCGATCTTTGGGGAAACCCGGTCCATCGGTCGGCGGAGTTTCCCGGGACAAGCTCCCAGGGTCCGTATTCTGCGCCCGGTCAGAATCTGCCTGCTGCGGCCTCGCGCGACCCGTCCCCCGGAACCCCACGGGGGCTCCCGCCGTAGAGAGAGGGACGGAGTGCCGCTGGCACTCCACGACCGGGTCAGGAGGAGTGGAGTGACGATGCGCAGACTGTGTGTGCTCGCCGTAGCCGTGGCGCTTGCGGCAACCACCGGCGCGCCGGCCGCGGCACAGACGATCCGCGTCGTGATGGACGGCCAGCTGGTGGCGTTCGACGTGCCGCCCGTGGAAATCCAAGGGCGGGTGCTGGTTCCCCTGCGGGGCGTGTTCGAGCGGCTCGGGGCGTACGTCCAGTACGACGCGCCCACGCGGACCGTGGAGGCCCAGCGGGGTGGGACGACGGTACAGCTGCGGCTGGGCAGCCGGATCGCGTACGTGAACCGGGTTCCCACCCGCCTGGACGTGCCGGCCACCTCTGTCCGGGGGCGGACCCTGGTGCCGCTGCGGTTCGTGGGGGAGAGTTTGGGCGCGGTGGTGGACTGGGACGGCGCTGCGCGTGTGGTGTTCATCACGACGGGAGCCGCGCAGCCCCCGACCCCCGCACCGCCCACGGCGCGGCCCACTGTGGTGGAGGGGCTCCTGGTGGCTGTGAACGCCGCCCAGGGCCGCATCACAGTCCATCGGGACAACCTCGCGTACACCTTCGCGGTGACGTCGGACACCGCCATCACGCGGGTGAACGTGGACACGAACGCGGGCGGATCGGTGTCTCTGGCGGAGCTGCGGCCTGGTGACCAGGTGCGGGTCACGGTAGACGACCGAAACCGCGCGCTGGCCGTCCGCGCCACGTACCGGACCGCGAGCGGCAGGATCGAGGCGGTGACCGCGTCCCTGCTGGTGCTGGCGGACGGGCGGTCCTTCCGGTTCGCGCCGAGCGTGGAGGTGACGGTGGACGGCCGCGAGGCGCGGGTGGGAGACCTGCGGGCCGGCATGGCCGCCTCCCTTCGCGTGAACCCGGACACGAACGAGGTCTGGGCGGTGGAAGCCCGGCGGGCGTCTGGAGCGCCCGCCCCGCCGGCGCCGGGGCCGGTGGCGGTGAAGTCCTTCACGCACGACGCGGAAAGGCCCCTGCGGGCCGGGGAGGTGCTGACGGTGACGCTGCGTGGGACGCCGGGCGGCCGGGCCACCTTTTCCATCGGAGACCGGATCCGCGACGTGGGCATGGGCGAGACGCAACCGGGGCTGTACGTGGGCTCCTACACCGTGCGGCCCGGGGACAACGTGGCCAACGTGCCCGTCTTCGGCCGGCTCGTGGTGGGTAACGCCACGAGTCCCCTGGTGCAGTCCGCCACCCCGGTGACCCTGGACACCGTGCCGCCCCAGGTGGTGGACGTCGCGCCGCCCGCAGGCGCCCGGGTGACCAACAACCGGCCCAACATCGTGGTGGTGGCGGACGACCGCGAGGGGTCGGGGGTCGCGAGCTTCCGGCTGGTGGTCCGACGCGCCGACGTGACCGCGCAGGCCACACGGTCGGACCGGATCGTCAGCTACACCCCACCGCAGGCCTTCCGCGACGGCCCGGTGACGGTCCGCGTGCGGCTGGTGGACCGGGCGGGGAACGCCGCGGACTTCCGCTGGTCGTTCACGGTGGCGGCACAGGCCGCGGTGATCCAGTCCGTGACCTTCGGGCCCAACCGTCCGCTGCGGGCGGGAGACGTCCTCACAGTGGTCATGGTGGCAGAACCCGGTGGACGCGCCACATTCTCCGTGGAAGGCGTGGTGGAGGGCGTTCCCATGGCCGAGCAGGAGCCCGGCCGTTACGTGGGGACGTACACGGTGCGGCCCGGCGACAACGTGGTGGGCGCGGCCGTCACCGTGCGGCTCGTGCGGCTCAACGGCGAGACCGTGACGGCGCGGGCCAGCGGCGGGGTGGTGGTGGCGACCACCCGGCCGACAACGCCCACCATCGAGCAGCCGAGACCGGGTCAGGCGGTGACCTCCCCGATCACCGTCCGGGGCCGCGCCACGCCAGGCCACGAGGTCCGTGTGTCGGCCACCTACGAAGGCACCGTGGGTCCCGTCGTGCTGCGCGGGAGCCTGGGCCAGGTCGAGGTGGCCGTGGGGAGCGACGGGACGTGGAGCGCGACCATCCGCTACCCGGTGCTGCTGCGGGGGGCCCGGATCACCATCACGGCCGTGGCGGTGAGCCCCGCGGGCCAGCAGTCGGAGCCGACCACCGTTGAAGTCCTGCAGCAGTAGGCGAGGAGGGCCGCGTCGGAGGGCGGGCCCTCCGTTGCCTCTTTCCTTCGCGGTGCCAGGGGCGCGAAGAGGGGCTAGTCTCCGGGCTCCAGGGCGTGGGCGACGGTCCGGCGCGCCCTCCGCACCGAAAGCACCGTGACCGCCGCGGCCAGCTGGAGGGCTACGACCCCGAGCCAGGCAGCGGTGTAGGAGCCGCCCGCGCGTTCCACCGCCCAGCCGAAGGCCGGCGGCGCCAGCATGGTGAACACGTACAGCACGGTCATGCTCAACCCGACCACCACCGCGCCAGCAGCCCAGGCGAGCTCCGAGATCAGCGTCACGTACAGGCCGTTCCAGCCCAGGAGGGTGAACCCCGCGACCAGGGCCAACGAGGCGGCGGCCAAGGTAGGTACCGAGGTCATCCGCGCCAACAGGGCGAGAGCGCCTACCGTCGCCGCCGCACAGCAGGCCGCGAGGGCGATGGGCCGTGGACGGTCCGCGCCGAACCACCGGTCTGAGACCCAGCCCCAGGCCATCCTCCCCGCGATGCCGCCCAGGTGCACGAACAGCAGCAGTCGGGCCGCGTCCTCGGGCCTCCAGGCGAAGGTGTCCACGAAGTACAGCGGCAGGTAGCCCGCAAGGCCGAACTGGCCCGCGGCCAGCAGGCAAGCCGTGAGGGTGGTGAGGACTAAAGGCGGGCTCTTGAAGAACTGCACGGTAACCCCGACGAGGCTGTGAAGCGCTGTCCTGGGCCCGCCGTCGGCTTCCCGGCTCCCGTCCGGAAGCCCCGCGTAGGTGGCGAGGCCGGCGACCACGCACCCCAGACCTGCGACCACGAGAGCCACCCTCCATCCCCACGCTGAGGCGATCCACGGGAGCAGCCCCGCGGCCAGCAGACCGCCCACGGGAAGTCCAGCCTGCCGGACCCCCATGGCCACCCCTCGCTCCCACGACGGAAAGGAGCCCATGACCGCCTGGCTCCCGGCCACCTGACTGGAAGGGAAGCCCACGCCGGCTGCCGCCAGCAGGAGGGCCAGCAGGGTGGCGGAGGGAGCGAGGGCCGCGGTGGCGGCCAGAAGCCCAGTGATCAGGGAGCCGCAGGCCATGACGCGGCGCTCGCCCCAGCGTTCTGTAGCCACGCCCGTGGCGTAGAAGGCCAGCAGGGCACCCAGGTCGAAGGCGCCCAGCACAACCCCCGTCTGGCCCAGGGACAGGCGCAGGTCCGCGCGCATGAAGGGCGCGAGGGCGGGCAGCCCGAACCGGACGAAGGTGAGGCCCGCTTGTTGGAGCGTCGCCACGGTGAGCAGGCGCCAGCGGTGAGGAGAGGGCTCGGAAACTGCAGCGGGTGCGGGGCGGCCAGGGTTGCGGTCTCGCACGCCACCAGGATACCTGAACCCGATCAGGCGCGCCGCGCGTGAGCGGGTACGCGGTCGGACAGGCGCGCACCGATGGCCTCCCGCAGGTTTCGCCGCTTCGCCGTAGAACCCCTCACCGAGTGAGGTCGCGCCGGTTGGGAGGAGCGGCCGGAGGGAGGTCTTTGCGTTGCGAGCCATCGTGCCGGTGGCGGGGTTCGGCACCCGCCTGCGCCCCCACACGTACACCCTGCCCAAGGCCCTCATGCCCGTGGCGGGTAAGCCCATCCTGGGCCACATCCTGGACCAGCTCCTGGAAGTCGGGGTGGACGAGGTGGTCCTGGTGGTGGGCCACCTCGGGGAGAAAATCGAGGCGTACGTGCGGGAGAACTACCGCCTACCCGCGCACTTCGTCCGCCAGGAGCAGCCGCTCGGCAACGGACACGCCATCTACGTAGCGAGGGAATACCTGGGGCCAGAACCCGTCCTCATCATGCTGGGCGACACCATCTTCCGAGGAGACTTCCGACCTATGCTGCGCAGCCGGGTCTCGCTGATCGGGGTGCGGGAGGTCGCCGACCCGCGGCGGTTCGGTGTGGTGGAGGTCGAGGAAGACGGTCGTGTGGTCCGGATCGTGGAGAAGCCGGAGCGGCCGCCGAGCCGGCTGGCCATCACCGGCGTGTACTTCGTGCACGACGCGCCCCTGTTCCGCAGGTGTCTGGAGCGTCTGGTGGAGGAGGACCGTCGGGTCCGGGGCGAGTACTGGCTCGCGGACGCCCTCCAGCTGTACGTGGACGCGGGCGCGGAGGTTCGGACCTACCCGGTGGAGGAGTGGTACGACTGCGGCACGCCACAGGCGCTGCTGGCCGCCAACCGGGCCCTGCTGGACGTGCTGAACCCGCCGAGGCCCTCCTTGGACGGCGCCCTGGTGCACCCGCCCGTGGCCATCGCACCCGGGGCGGTGGTGGAGGAGTCTGTGGTGGGGCCGCATGTGTCTGTGGCGGAGGGCGCGCGGGTGGTGCGGTCGGTCATCCGCGACTGCATCGTGAACCGGAACGCCACGGTGCAGAACGTCGTCCTGGAAGGTTCCCTGATCGGGGAGGGCGCTTACCTGGAAGGGCGCCCCACCCGTGTAAATCTGGGTGACGACTCGGAGATCGAGCTGGGCGGGTAGGAGCGGGCGCGAGGCATCTGACGGTGGCCGCAGAACTCCCCAGGCGCTGCGACGTGGCGGTGGTGGGCGGAGGCATCGTGGGGCTGGCGTGCGCGCTCGCACTCCTCCGCCGCTTCCCGGACCTGCGGCTGGTGGTCGTCGAGAAGGAAGCCGAGGTCGGCACCCACCAGACCGCCCACAACAGCGGGGTGGTGCACGCGGGGATCTACTACCGGCCCGGTTCGCTGCGGGCCCAGCTGTGTGTGGAGGGTGCGCGCCGGATGCGAGCCTTCTGCGAGGCCGAGGGCCTGCCCTTCCAACAGGTGGGCAAAGTGATCGTGGCCACCTCGCACGAAGAGGTGCCCCACCTGGAGGAACTGTTCCGGCGCGGCCGGGCGAACGGGGTGGAAGGGCTGCGGTGGCTGAGTCCGGAGGAGCTCAGGGAGGTGGAACCGCACGCGGCGGGCGTGGCCGCCATCCACTCGCCTGCCACAGCCATCACCGACTTCCGCGCGGTGGCGAGGCGGATGGCGGAGCGGGTGGCGGCAGCAGGCGGTGTGGTGGTCACCTCCTGCCGTCTGACCGCGGGTCGGCGGCTCGCCCGCGGTTTTGCCCTCGAGACCACCCGGGGAGACCTGCAGGCCGACGGTGTGTTGAACTGCGCGGGCCTGCACAGCGACCACGTGGCGCGGCTGCTCGGCGCCCGGGCGGGGCTGCGGGTGGTCCCGTTCCGCGGGGAGTATTACCTGCTGCGGCCGGAACGCCGCCACCTGGTCCGCGGCCTGATCTACCCGGTCCCCGACCCCCGCTTCCCCTTCTTGGGGGTGCACCTCACCCGCACGGTGCACGGCGAGGTCGAGGCCGGCCCCAACGCGGTCCTGGCCTGGGCCAGGGAGGGGTACACCGCCCGTACGGTCCGGCTCCCGGAGGCCTTCGGCACCCTCGCCTACCCTGGGTTCTGGCGGCTCGCGCTTCGCTACTGGCGGGTGGGCCTGTACGAGCTGTACCGGTCGTGGAGCCGGGCCGAGTTCGCCCGCTCGGCGCAGCGGCTGGTGCCGGCTCTGGAGCCAGGCGACCTGGTGCGGGACGGCTCCGGGGTGCGCGCGCAGGCGGTGGCGCTGGACGGGAGCCTCGTGGACGACTTCCGCATCGTGGTCCAGCCCGGTGCCGTGCACGTGCTGAACGCTCCTTCGCCCGCAGCCACCGCGTCCCTGGCCATCGGAGACTACGTGGCGGAACTGGCCGCTCAGGCCCTCGAGCTCGGCCAGCACGTGCCCCAGGCGGCCCGCCCCGGGCTCTCCTGAGTCCAGACGCTTGACGGGGTGGCAACGGGCCGGCACGGTGTTAGGGACGCTGGGGGGCAGGAGGGGACGCCGTGGGACGGCGCGGGCTTTCCACCACCGAGGCCCTGCTCTCGCTCGCCATCGTGGCTCTGGTGGCGTTCCTGGTGGTCTCCGGCGGGCTCAGCCCCCGTCCCCAGCCTACCCCGAGCCTGCAGGACCGCGCGGTGTACGACGGCGAGGCAATGGCCCGCTTCGGGGTGCTGCAACGGCAGGCGCAGGAGTACCTGCGGACCCACGGCAACCTGTTCACCTGGATCTCCGGCCAGGACCTGGACCTGCGGCCCACGCCGAACTGGACCTACAGCCTCCGCCGGGTCAGCGCGCTCGAGATCGCCGTGTACGCGCACGGCCGCACGCAGAACCAGGGCCGCCGCTGGCGCCTGGCTGTCCGCAGCGACGGGTCCGCGACCACCCACCTGGAGGTGCCTTGAGGCACGCCCCCGGCGCTGGGACAGCCGGCCCCGCTAGCTCTATAATGTTCCTGGTCCCTCGCGGTGGCCGTAGCTCAAGTGGCAGAGCACCAGACTGTGGCTCTGGGGGTTGCGGGTTCGAGTCCCGTCGGCCACCCCACCAAGACGAGCTCGGGACATGCCCTCCGGCGAGTCCTCCGGGTAGAGAGGGTGAGCCGAAACCCTCCTGTGGCCAGCCGAGCCCGGAGCGCTCCGCAAGGGGACTCCCCGGCGTGCGGCGCCCTCGGGATCAGCACGTCCAGCAGGATGTTCGTGTCCACCACGGAGATCAGAGCGTCCAGATCCGCACCGGAGAGTTCCCGCAGATGTTCCCCGGTAGACTGCAAAGGGCTTCCCGGCGGTACTCTGCCCCGGGCTACCCGTCCTCGGAGGAGTTCCGGAGGAGGTGTTCAGCGGATCCCGAATCGGTCGGCGTCATCCTCTCCACAAAAGCGGGGTAATCCCAGTGCTTGGTCATCCAGACCCCACGCCCACCGGTTTTCCAACTCCTGGACCGCCTGTACGTCGTGCCCGAGATCCGCAGTCTGCGGGCCACTTCCGCCGGGATCATCTCATCCAGCCACAGGCACATCGGGGGCGGCCGGGATGCGTAGTCCCGTCATCCAGAACGCCGGGCGACGGGGGAACTGAATCCACTCCTCCGGCGGGCGCTCTCTTCGGGTCGGCCCTGTAGTAGCGGAGCGCGGCCTCCACTTGCCTTGGGGTCAGGTGTTGGAGGACCTCCAGGGTACGGTCCGTGCTCTCCCCGCAGGCGCGCCATACGGCCACGACTTCCCACACGTCGAGCCCCGAGCCTTCCACCCTGGCCCTCCGGTCTCGCGGGGTCCAGCGAAGACGATCCCCGGGAGGCGCCGAATCCGGAGCACGTCCTCCACCAGCTCGCCCATGATGCTGCCGACGGATCTGCGGGTCCTGCGGGCCAGCTCCCTGGCCGCCTCCTAGGACTGGCGGGCAAGGCGCACGCTGAGGGGAACCGACCTGGGCACGCTGGATTCCTCCCCGAACCAGAAGTCGACCCGGTACGGCAGACATACAATGCCGCACTGGGCCTCCGGCCGATCACCCCGACGGCCAAGGACGTCAGCAGGGCTCCTTCCGGCCAACAGATCCCGGATCTGTGAAAGGGCGGACAGTCTGGGGGGCGGCCGGGCTTACCCTGCAGCTGGGGTTTGGTTAGGCCGGCGTTGCCCCGGGTTCGTCAAGTAAACTGGCCTCGGCGCGGGAGGCTTTCGGATGGCTGACGTGGGGATCGTGGGCGGGACGGGTCGGGAGGGGTTCGGGCTCGGAGCCCGTTGGGCAGCGGCGGGGCTCAGCGTGGTGCTGGGATCCCGGGTACGGGAGAGGGGGCAGGAGGCGGCGGAGCGCGCGCGGTCCCTGCGGCTGCCAGGGCGAGTCTTCGGCGGTACGAACCGGGAGGCCGCGGAGGCTGGGGAGATGGTGGTGCTGGCCATCCCGTTCGACGCGCACGAGGAGATCCTGGCGGGGTTGCGGGAGGTGGTGCGGGGAAAGGTGGTGGTGGACACCACGGTGCCGCTGCGCCGGCTGAACCCGCCGGAGCTGCTGGTGCCGCCCGAAGGCTCCTCTGCGCGGAGGGTGCAGAGCTTGCTGCCGGAGGCGCGGGTGGTGGCCGCGTTCCACACGGTGTCCGCGCACAAGCTGAGGCGCCTGGACCGGGAACTGGAGGAGGACACGCTGGTGTGCGGGGACGACCCGCTGGCGAAGGAGCGGGTGGCGGACCTGGCAAAGGCGCTGGGACTCCGGGCGGTGGACGGGGGTGGGCTGGATCAGGCGGCGACCGCGGAGCGGCTTGCGGCCCTGGTGATCGGGCTCAACTGGAGGTACCGGCGGAAGGCGGTGGGCATCCGGTTCGTGGGGCTGTAGTGGTGCGATCGGGTTCTGTGGAAGCGCTCCTGCGAGACCTCGTCTCCATCCCGAGCGTCAACCCGGCGCTCGGGGAGGGGAGTGGCGAAGGAGAGCTGGCGCGCCGCGTGGCGGACGAGCTGCGGGAGCTGGGAGCGGAGGTCTGGCTGGAGGAGGTGCTGCCAGGTCGCCCCAACGTGCTCGCGCACGTCGGGGACAACGGGCCGAGGCTGCTGCTGTCCGCGCACCTGGACACGGTCCAGACGGCGGGGATGAGCGTGGCGCCCTTTGCAGGCGAGGTGCGCCACGGCCGGCTGTACGGCCGGGGCGCGTGCGACACGAAGGCCTCGCTGGCCGCTATGCTCGCTTCCCTCCGGGAAGCGGTCCGCTCGGGAAGGCTGTCTTGCCGCGTCACCTTCGCCGCCCTCGTGGACGAGGAGGTGGGGTTTGCCGGCTCCAAGGCCCTGGCGGCCTCAAGGCCACAGGTGGACGGCGCGGTCTTCGGCGAACCCACGGACCTGCGGCTCGTGGTGGCGCACAAGGGCGTGATGCGGTTCTACGTCCGGACCGTGGGCCGGGCTGCGCACAGCGCCACGCCGCAGCTAGGGGTTAACGCCATCGAAGGGATGCTGGGCATCGCGGGGCTGCTCTCCACGGTGCCTGAGCCGCGCCCCGAACACCCCGTGCTCGGCGCACCCACCGTGTGCGTGACGGAGATCCAGGGCGGGGTCGGCCGCAACACCGTGCCCGACCGCTGCTGGGTGCACGTGGACCGGCGGTTGATCCCCGGCGAGGACGGGGAAGCGGTATGGGCAGCCTTGCGGGACCGAGTTTGCGGCAGCGAGAGGGCCAGGCGGTTTGCGGGGTCGGTGGAGTTCGAGCGCCCCTACCTCGTGGCGCCCGCTATGGAGACCCCTGGGAGCGCGTGGGTGCTGTAGGCGCTGGAGCGGGCGGTTCAAGAGGTGGTGGGGAGTGCGGTGCGGACAGGAGCACCGTACGCCACGGACGCGGGCTACGTGGCACAGGCGGGTGTGCCGTGCGTGGTGTTCGGACCGGGTTCTGCGTTGGAGGCGCACACCGCCTCGGAGTCGGTGGCGTTGGAGCAAGTGGAGCTCGCGACCCGGGTCTTCTACGAGCTTCTCACCTCGGGGTAGCCCTCGCCGTCTTTCCGGCACCTCCGTAGCCGGTCTGGTCTCTGGCTGGGAGCTTGTCCCGGAAACGGGGCCCTTGACGCGTTGATGCGAACACATGTACGATAAACTTTGACTCGGGGCGCCGCCCGCCGCGCCACCTCAACGCACCGGCGCCCTGGACGGGTGAACTGGACGTGCGCGACGCGACCTGGGGAATTCTTTCCCTCCCGCACCCCCCTTCCGAAGTGGGCACGTGGAGCTTCGAAGAGGTACGGGGCCGCCTGGTCCAGGTCTCGGGGGAGGGGACCCTCACCCTGGCCACGCAACTCGTGGTGGACGCCCAGAGGACCGGGGAGCTGGCGGCCTGGGTCTGTGTGCAGAGCGACTTCTACCCTCCGGACGTCGCTACCTCCGGTGTGGACTTGGATTCCCTGGTGGTGGTGCGGGTGCAGGACGCCCGGGCGGCTGCGCGGGCCGCAGACCGTCTGGTCCGCTCCGGAGGGTTCGGGCTGGTGGTGGTGGATCTCACCGCGGACGCGGAGTTCCCTCTTGCGGTGCAGAGCCGGCTCGTGGGGCTCGCGCAGCGCCACGAAGCCGCCGTCGTGTGCCTCACCCGGGTGTCCCCGGAGGACCCTTCCTTGAGCCCACTCGTGTCTTTGCGGGTGCACGGACGCAGAGCACGGGTGGCGGCCGGGGTGTTCCGGTGTGTCCTGGAGCCGTTGCGGGACAAGCGCCGCGGGACCTCGTGGACGTTCCAGAAGGACTATGGCGGACCGGCTGGCGTGCGTTAGCTTGCCCGCCTTCCCCCTGCAGGTCCTCCTCCACCGCCACCCCGAGTGGAGGGGACATCCCGCGGCGGTGGCGGAGGAGGACCGGCCTCGGGCGCCCCTGGTGTGGGTCAGTGACGAAGCCACAAGGGCCGGAGTGTTCCCGGGTTTGAGCTGTGCCACCGCTCTGGCTCTTCTGCCCACCCTGCGGGTGGGGGTGGTGGATGCGGAGGAGGTGCGGAGGGAGGGGGAGGGCGTGGTCCGGCGCCTGTACCGGTTCAGCCCTCGGGTGGAGCACGACGGCCTTGGCACGTTCTGGCTGGACGCCTCCGGTCTGGAGTTGCTGCACCCCACGCTGGAGGCGTGGGCGGACGGGCTGCGGGAGGACCTGGCACGGGCCGGCTGGCAGGCGACGGTGGTGGTGGGCTTTTCGCGGTTCGGGACCCGTGCGGTGGCCAAGGCGCACCGCGGGGTGCGGGTGTTGGCGTCCCCGCGCGAGGAAAAGGAAATCGCGGGCCGGGTGCGGTTGCGGGAACTCGGGATGGACCCCAAGACCGTGGAGGCCCTCGAAAAGCTCGGGGTGCGCACCGTACACGACCTGCGGGCCCTCCCCGAGGTAGGGGTGCAGGAGCGTTTCGGCCGCGAGGTGGCCGAGGTACACCGGCTGGCCTCAGAAGACGCCTTCGACCCCCTCAGGCCACAGGTGGAACGGGAAGAGGCGCAGCGCCACCTGGTGCTGGAAGCCCCCGAGTCGGACCTCCTGCGCTTGGTGTTCGCGGTCAAGGGCGCCTTGGACCCGCTGCTGCAAACCCTCGCGCGACGAGGGGAAGCCGTGCTGTCCTTGGAACTGTCCCTGCGCCAGCAGGGCGGACGGTGGCTGTCCACCGAGGTCAAGCCCGCGGCTCCCACCCTGGACGCTGCACAGCTCGCGGACCTGGTGCGGCTGCGGCTGGGATCGCTCCCGTGGGAGACCGCGGTGGTGGAGGTGTGCGTGCGTGCCCGCGGGGCGCGGGCAGGGCCCGAACAGCTGCAGGCGGTCCCCGTGGCACGGCGGGACCTGGACGAAGCCGGTCGGGCTGTGGCCCGCCTGCGCGCGGAGTTCGGGGAGGGCTCGGTGGTCCGCGCGGTCCTGCGTGACGGACACCTGCCGGAGGCCCGCTACACGTGGGTCCCCACAAGCCGCCTGCACCCGCCCGCTCCTCGTCCTGCGTCGCAGCCGGTCCTGGTGCGTCGGGTGTACCGCAGGCCGGTCCCCCTGGACGCGCTGCCCGCCCACCGCACGGTCTCCGGCCCCGAGGAGGTCGCAGGAGGGTGGTGGGTGCGCCGCGTGCACCGGTCCTACTACTTCCTCGAGACCGAGGCGGGCGAGCTCCTGTGGGTGTACTACGACCACCGCAGGCACAGGTGGTTCCTGCAGGGACGGGTGGAGTAGTGTACGCGCCCCTGTGGTGCAAGAGCAACCACTCCTTCCTGGAGGGCGCAAGCCACCCGGAAGAGTTCGTGCGCGCCGCGCACGCCCTGGGCCTCCCGGCCCTGGCCCTCACGGACCGGGACGGGGTGTACGGCGTGGTGGAGGCCCTGCTGGCCGCGGAGGAGGTCGGGATGCACCTGGTGGTGGGTGCCCAGGTGTCCGTGTGTGACGGGACCCACGTGATCCTCCTGGTCCAGGACCGCGAAGGGTACCGGAACCTGTGCCGGCTGCTCACCCGCGGTCACCTGCGCTCCCAGAAGGGCGGCAGCGAGGTCACGTGGGAAGAGGTGGTCGAGCACGCCGAGGGGCTGGTGGCCCTGTGGGGTGGGGAGGGAAGCCGTCTCGCATCTGCGGACGACCCCCGTCCGGTGGCCGGGACATTGCGCGACGCGTTCGCAGACCGCCTGTACCTCCTTGTCACCCGCCACCGTCGGTTCTCCGACGCGGCCCTGGAGGCGCGCACCCGCGAGCTCGCGGCCCGCTACAGCCTCCCGGTGGTGGCCGGCTGCGAGGTCCTGTATCACACACCCACCCGACAGCCCCTGCAGGACGTGCTGGCCTGCGTGCGGCACGGGGTTTCCCTGGCAGAAGCCGGGCAGCGCGTCCGGCCCAACGCGGAGTACGCCCTGAAGTCCCCGGAAGCCTTCACAGCCCTGTTCGCGGACGACCCCGGGGCTGTCCGCCGGACCCTGGAGGTGGCGGAGCGCTGCACCTTCTCCCTGCGGGCGCTGCGCTACCGCTACCCGTCCGAGTGGCTGCCGGAGGGCTACACCTCCGGACAGTGGCTGCGGGCCCTGACCTTCGAAGGCGCCCGGGGTCGGTACGGCGGGCGCGTGCCTCCGGAGGTGGCGGACCAGCTGGAGCGGGAGCTGGCCCTGATCGAGGAGCTGGACTACGTCGGCTACTTCCTCACGGTGCACGACGTGGTGGCCTTCTGCCGGCAGCAGGGCATCCTGTGCCAGGGCAGAGGGTCCGCGGCCAACTCCGCGGTGTGCTACTGCCTCGGGGTCACCGCGGTGGACCCCGTGCGCATGGCCCTCCTGTTCGAACGGTTCCTGTCGCGGGAGCGGGCGGAGCCACCCGACATCGACCTCGACATCCAGCACGACCGCCGGGAAGAGGTGATCCAGTGGGTGTACCGGAAGTACGGCCGGGACCGGGCGGCCATGGTGGCCAACAAGATCCGCTACCGGGTGCGCTCGGCGCTGCGGGACGTGGGGAAGGTGCTGGGGGTTCCTCTCGTGACCCTGGACCGGCTCAGCAAGGTGGTGGACCTGCACGGGGAGCTGTCCCCACGGGTGTTGCGGGAGGCCGGCTTGGACCCGGAAGCGCCCGTGTACCGCCACCTGGCGTCCCTCACGGCGGAGCTGGTGGGCTTCCCGCGGCACCTGTCCGTCCACCCGGGCGGCTTCCTGCTGGGTAGCGAGCCCGTCTGCGACCTGGTGCCCATCGAGAACGCGGCCATGCCTGACCGCACCGTGGTGCAGTGGGACAAGGCGGACCTGGAGGCCCTGGGCCTGTTCAAGGTGGACCTGCTGGGACTGGGCGGCCTGACCCTGCTGGACCGATGCACGAAGCTGGTGCAGGAGCACCGGGGCGTGGACGTCCGGCTAGCGGAGATCCCTGCGGACGACCCCGCGACCTTCGAGATGATCCGCCGTCAGGACACGGTGGGCGTGTTCCAGATCGAGAGCCGCGCGCAGATGGCCATCGCGCCGCGGCTCCGCCCCCGGACCTACTACGACCTGGTGGTCCAGGTGGCCATCGTCCGACCCGGGCCCATCGAGGGCGGGATGCTGGAGGCGTACCTGCGCCGCCGCCAGGGACTCGAACCCGTCACCTACCCCCACCCCTCCCTGGTGCCCGTGCTGGAGAAGACCCTCGGGGTCCCCCTGTTCCAGGAGCAGGTCATCCGCCTGGCGGTGGTGGCCGCGGGCTACACCCCGGGAGAGGCAGACCAGCTGCGCCGGGACCTGGGGGCCTGGCAGCGCAGCGGCCGGCTCCACCGCCACCGGGAGCGGCTGATCGCGGGCATGACCGCGCGGGGCATCGCCCCGGAGTTCGCAGAGCGGGTGTTCCGGCAGATCCAGGGGTTCGGGTCGTACGGCTTCCCGGAGTCCCACGCGGCGAGCTTCGCCCTGATCGCGTACGCCACCGCGTACCTGCGCTGCCACTTCCTGCCGGAGTTCGTCTGCGCCCTGCTGAACGCGCAGCCCATGGGGTTCTACGCGGTACACACCATCGTGGACGACGCGCGCCGGCACGGGGTGGTGGTCCGCTCCGTGGACGTCCTGCGCAGCGACTGGGACTGCACGGTGGAGCCGTGCGCGGAGAGCCGGGACGGGCTCGCGGTGCGGATGGGCCTGCGGTACGTGAAGGGGCTGGGCGAACAAGAAGCACGTCACCTCCTCGCGTCTCGGGCAGAGGAAGGCTGGGGGTCGCTTGCGGAGTTCGTCCGGCGCACCGGGCTGGGCCGGCGGGCCCTCCTGAGCTTGGCAGAGGCGGACGCGTTCGCGGGCTTCGGGTTGAGCCGGCGGGAGGCCCTGTGGGAGGTGCGGGCGCTGCTGCAGAGGAAGGGGGACGCGCTCCCCGCGGACTTCCCGGAGACCCTCCCGACCTTCGAGCCCCTCTCGCTCCTGGAGGCCATCCGGTGGGACTACGAGGCCACCGACCACAGCGCCCGAGGGCACCCCCTCGAACCCCTGCGGCTGTGGCTGCAGGAGCAGGGCCTGCCGGACGCACGCACCGTGGCGTCCCTACCGGACGGGAGCCGGGTGCGCTACGCGGGCCTCGTGATCTGCCGGCAGGCCCCTGAGCGGGCCGGGGGTGTCCGCTTCTTCACCTTGGAGGACGAGACGGGGTTCGTGAACGTGGTGGCCTGGCGTGAGGTGTTCGACCGCTACCGGGTGCTGGCCACCACCGCCTCGTTCCTGGGCGTCACCGGCCGCCTGCAGGTGGAGGACGGGGTGGTCCACCTGGTGGCGGAACGCTTCTGGGCCCCCTCCCGCGCACGGCCTGCCCGGGTCCGCAGCCGTGACTTCCGGTAGAGGACGGCAGCGGGATTGCTCTGCAGCCACACTCAGGAGGCAGCGTCCATGGATCCGCACCACGGCCGACCGCACAGGACCATCCTCCTGACCCTCGCCGGTTGCTCGGCGGTGCTTTTCGGCCTCGCGGTCTGGTTCAGCCGGGCCGAGGGACACTGGTCCGTGGACAGCGCGGTGTGGGAGCTCATGGCCCGCGAGGTCTCCCGCCGCGGGCTCGACGGACTGTGGGTTACAAACCTCGCAGGTCCCGCCGACCCCCAGGGCCGGTTCTTCCCGAGCTTCTTCTTCGTGCGCCAGGGGGAGCGCTACCACTTCGCCTTCCAGCCCGCCTTCGGGCTGTTGAGCGCGCTGCCGTACGGCCTTGCGGGCAAGCTCGGGCTCACCGCACTCCCGATCCTGGCCGCGCTCGGGCTGGCCTGGGTGGTGGCATCAGGCGCAGAACAACTGAAGCCCGGCTGGGGTTGGGCAGGGGCGGCGCTGTTGCTCCTCGCCACCCCAGTCCCGCTGTACGCGGCCACCGCGTGGAACCACCTCCCGTCCGTGGCGCTGCTCACCGCAGGTGCGTACACGGCCTGGCGCACGGGCCTCCAGGGGCCGCTCCGCCCTCGAGGGATGTTCGTGGCGGGAGCGTGCGTGGGGCTCGGCTTGCTGTTTCGGAACGAAGCGTACGTGTACGCGGTGGCGCTGGTGATCGCCTGGCTGGTGGCAGCCCGGCAGGCGCGCTGGCGGGGTGCCCTGTGGCTCCTCGCGGGGTTTGCGGCGGGGTGGACGGTGCAAGCCGCCCTGAACCTGTCCCTGTTCGGGTCGGCCTTTGGCGTGAAGGCGGAGTCCGTGGCCGCACGGCAGGCCTCCTCGGCGACGGACCTGGGTTACCGCCTGTGGAACCTGTACCTGTTCCTCGCTGCCCCCGACTTCTCCGTGTTCCTCCTCGGAGGGGCCGAGCGCGGGCTTCTGATGTTCGTGCCGGTGGTGGTGGCGGCGGGCGTCCTGGCGCTGCCCCACGTGGAGCGGCGCCTTCCGGTCGCAGCCGTCGCCCTGTGGGCGGTGGCCGGAGTCACCATCGCCGTCCTCGCGGGCCGCACGCAGGTCACCGGGCTCTTTTGGGTGGCGCCGTTCCTCGTGCTGGCGTTCCTCCACAGGCCCCGCGCGCCCTTGTGGGTGATGCTGTGGACGTTGGCGGTCCTGTTCGCGGTGGGTGTCGTGTGGTCCGCTTCCCACGGCGGCTTCCAGTGGGGACCCCGCTACCTACTGGCGCTGTACCCACTTGGCGTGTGGCTGGCCCTGGACGCGTGGGTGTCCGCGGAAGGGCGCGTGCGCGAGGCGCTGCGAGTGCCTGCGTCGGTCCTGGTGTTGCTCGGGGTGCTGGCGCAGGCGGCGGGGGTGGACCACGCGGACCAGGGACAGTGGCGCGCGACCCAGGCGCTGCGGACCGTGCGGGCAACCCGCACCCAGTACGTGGTGGTGGGGCTAGAGATCTTCGCGTGGGACTTCGCGCCCGCCTACGGCGAGAGGGTGCTGATGTCGGTGGACTCCCAAGAGGAGTTGGAAGCCGCGGTACGGGCGCTGGCGGCGGCCGGGGTGCCCGCCTTCACCTACGTCCCACGCTCGGGCCTGCGGTTCGACCGCCGGGTCGTGGAGCGGGTCGAGTCCGGAGGAAGGCGTTACCGGGTACAAGCGGACGAGGCCCAGGGAGACCTGCGGCTGGTCGAGTACCGCCTCGTCCGCCCGTAGGCCGTCTGGTGGCTCAGCGGGGTAGCTGCGGGCCCACACCCGAAAACCCCAAGACCAACATGCCGAGGACCGCTGAGGCGACCGCCACGAACGTCCAGTCGCGCTCCGCGGCGAACAGCACCACGGTGGCCGCGACCCGGAGCGCGGGCGTGAGGATGAGCGCCAGAACACCTGCCTGGATCAGGGCCGTGGGGTTCCCGCGCAGAAGACCGCACAGCAGCGAAGCGGGCGTGAGCGGGGCGCCGTGGCGGAGGAGGTCGGCCACGGGCGGAGCACCGTCCCGGGCCGCGGCGGCCAGGAAGGACGCGAGGCCCGCCAGGAGGAGCGACGCCGCGACCCCCACGCCGCCGAGCAGCAGGAAGCCCAGACGGGCCTCCACGGTCCTCGCCTGCTGCCAGCTGCCCTTCACCTCAGGCCCCCCGCAGGCCTCGGAGCAACATCTCCAGCGACACGACCAGGAGCACGGGCAGGAAGACCGCGCGGACGGTCCGGTTTGTGGACCGCCGCAACAGCTGCGCGCCCAAGCTCGCGCCGGCCAGGACCCCCAGCGCCACCGGTGCTGCGACGAAGGGCGGCACGTCTCCGCGCCAGAAGTACACGCCCGCGCTGGCCGCGGCGGTGACGCCGATCATGAAGTTGCTGGTGGCGGTGGAGACCTTCATGGGCAAGCGCATGGCGGTGTCCATGGCCAGGACCTTGAGGGCGCCCGACCCGATGCCGAGAAGCCCGGACAGCACCCCTGCCACGTACATGACGCCGAGGCCCGCGGGCACGCGCGCCACGCGGTAAGGCACCAGCCCTTCAGCCGCAGGGTACGAGGCGGAGAGGCCGAGGCGTCCTGCGAGGGGATCCTCCGGGACGTCCTGAGGGACTTCCTCCACGAGCTTGGCCGCGGTGGGCACCGCGGACAGGAGCAGCGCGACTCCGAACAGCAGGAACAGCGTGGCACTCCCCAAGTGGGGCGCGATCAGGGCACCTGTGAGGGCGCCGGCCACGGTGGCGAGCTCGAGCAGCACGCCCACCCGCAGGTTGACGAGCCGGTCTTGCAGGTAGGCGACCGCGGCGCCGGTGCTGGTGGCGATGACCGACACGAGACTGGCCCCCACCGCCAGACGCACGTCCATCCCGAAGCCGAGGGTAAGCAAGGGCACGATCAGCACGCCACCCCCGAGTCCGACGAGCGACCCCACGACGCCTGCGAGCGCCGAGGCGCAGAGGAGTTCGGCCACGAAGACCAGGAGGCTCACCAAGGCGCGAGACCGCCCTTCTCACCCGGGGGCGAGTCCGGAGGCTCCCGGACCGGCCCCTCAAGCTTCACGCGGACGCGGTACCGGTCGCCGCGGATCACGCTACGGCGCAGCTCCACGGGCCGGTCGGAGGCCGCGTACCCCACCCGCTCCACGAGCAGCGCTGGATCCCCGGCCCGGACGCTCAGCAGAGCTGCCAGGGAGGGCTCCACCGCCACCGGCTGGAGGGTCTCTTCAGCCCGGGCGACGGTAACGCCGCAGCACTCGGCCAGGAGGTCGTACAGGGGCTCCCGCCCCACACGGTCCAGAGGCAGTGCCCCGCCCAGTTCCCGGGGAAGGTAGAGGGACTCGAAGGCGAACGGCTCGTCGTCCACCAGCCGCAGCCGCGTGAGCTCGTAGACGGGTTCGAACGAACCGCCAGCCAGCAGACTAGAAGCCTCCTCGTCTGCGGCCAGTCGGAAGCCCAACAGCCGGCTCGACACCGCGTGGCCCTGGGCGGTGAGGCTCTTGAAGAGGCTGTACAGGCCAGGGAGGGGCTGCTCCAGCTGGGGGACGGCCACGAACGTGCCCACGCCCCGGCGGCGGACCACCAGTCCCTGCCTGGCCAGTTTTCCGAGGGCCTGGTGTACCGTCTGCCGGCTCACCCCGAGCCGGGCGGCGAGCTCGGTCTCGGGTGGTAGAGGCGTTCCCGGTTTGAGGCGGCCCTGGCGGATCTCCCGCGCCAGGTGTCGCGCGAGCCGCTCATACCGGGGTAAGGTGCCCGGCTCCGAGACGGCCGTGCGGAGGCCGTGCACGAGAGGGTCTGGCGCTGCCAACGACGTCGTCCTGTATGTCTGCTGTTAAACTTACTTAACAGAGTAATTTCATACAAACTCGCCGACAACCGCGTACCTGTGTTCGCACTATTCGTGCACTCGGCTAGGTCAGGCTTGGACAACCGGGGTCTAAACGCGGATCAGGGTCTGGAAGACCACCATGGCCATGGCGGCCAGCGTCACGGTGGTCCCGACCGCACCTTGAGAGGACTGCTTCAGGGCGTCCGGGACGAGCTCGGAGAAGACCATCCAGATCATGGCGCCCGCGGCGAACCCCAGGCCCGTGGGTAGGTGCGCGCGGAAGGTCTCGACGAACAGGTAGGCCGCGGGGGCCATTAAGGGCTGCGGGAGGCTGCTGAACACACTCCACCCCGCGGCGTGCCACACCGACTCCCCGCGGGGGACCAGCACGAGGCTGATCGCGAGCCCCTCCGGGATGTTGTGCGCGGCGATGGCCAGGGTGGTGAACGTGCCCAGACTCTGCCCGCCGCCGAAGGAGACGCCGACCCCGACACCCTCGGGAAACGAGTGCAGGGTCATGATCCCCACCACCAGGACGGCCTTGCGGGCGTCCAGGCCGGTGAGGTTGCCCAAAGTCACCTGGTGTGACTCGTGGAGGGACCGCGAGCTCCAGGCGATGAACGCGAGGCCGAGCACAGCGCCCAAGACCGTCCGGGTCAGACTGTAGCCGGTCCCTTCATACACCAGCCCGAAGCTGGCGGCCAGCATGAGCCCCGCGGCTGCAGCGTTCATGACCCCAAGCCAGCTCTTCGGTACTTGGCGCACGAGGACAAACGGCAACGCGCCGAGGCCTGTGCACAGAGCGGTCCCGAGGGCGTACAGGAACACGGTGACGACAGGGCTCAAGACCATCGGAAGGTCCTCTCGGCTCCAGACTAGAGGTCGCCCCGTCCTTTCGTCGACCGGGAAACCGGCAGGTTCGGCGGGCCATTCCCAACACGCTCGGGAGCCCTTGCGTCTGCGCGGAGGGCGTGGCACACAGTCTGCTCGCCCTCTTCCCGGGTGTGCGAACATGTCGAGCGTGGAAGAGTCGAAGCGTGCGCTGATCCTGGCCGGCCTGCTGGTGGCAGGCGTGTGGGGCGTGCTGGGGGCGCGCAGCCTGTGGTTCGACGAGCTCTTCGCCTGGAAGGTGGCCTCGCAGCCCTGGCGAGAGGTGGTGCGGTACGTCCAGGACCACGACGCCCACCCGCCCCTGTACTACGCCCTGCTGAAGGCGTGGAAGTCGCTGTTCGGCGACTCGGAGCGGGCGCTCCGGGCCCTCTCTGCCGTCCTGGCCGTCTTGAGCCTCGCAGTGTTGCGCGCCGTGGCCCGGGTGCGGGTCGGAGAGCGTGCCGGCGCGGTGGGCGTGCTCGCCCTGGTAGCCTCGCCGCTGTTCCTGCAGGTGTCCGTGGAGGCCACGCGGTCCGCGCTGCTCGCGCTGACGTACCTCCTGGCCGCGCGGGCGACTTTGCAGGTGTTGGAAGGCCGGAGGAGCGCGCGCCTGCAGCTCGCCCTGGCGGCGACGGCGCTGCTGTACACGCACGCCCTGGGCGCTGTACTCGCAGGCTCTCTGGTGCTGTTCAGCGCTTGGCAGGGACGCCTGTCCGGGCTGCGGTCGGTGGCAGGCCCCCTGGCGGTGAGCGCCCTTGCCTTCGTCCCGTGGCTGCCGGTCCTCCTGCACCACCTGCAGGCTGGCCGCTTCGACCCACCCTGGCGGCCGGCGCTACCGCCCACGCTGCCGCTGCAGGTCGTGCACGTGGTCGGGTTCGGCGGACGCACCTTGGGCACCGCCGGCTACTTCTCGCTCTCGTCCGCGCCGGCGTGGCTCGAGGGGGTCCTCGCGGTCCCCGTGCTGGTGGTGCTCGCCGCGGCGTTCTCCGCCACTTGGAAGCGAGACCGGGCGCTGGGCCGCCTCGCGGCATGCGCGGTGCTCGTGCCGGCCGCGCTCCTCCTGGCGGCTTCGGTGTGGAAGCAGAGCATGGTGGCCTACCCGCGCTACTTTGCGTTCACCCTCCCGCTCCTCGCATTGTGTGTGGGCTCCCTCGGCGCAACCCCGCTCACGCGGGGTTGGCGGGCCACGGTGGTCGTTTGCGGGGCCGCGGTGGTGGGGCTGGCGCTCGCGTCGCTGGCCGCCCTCGCCGCGAAGCCGACCGAGGGGGTGGGCGACCGCCGGGCGCTGGCCGCGGAACTCACCCGCCGGCTGCGGCCTAGGGACGTGGTGCTCGTGTCGCGGTGGGAGTCGGTCGGGCTGGACTACTACGTCCCCGCGCTGCGTGGCGTGGCCGTCCGCCTCGCGTCGGAGTGGACCGCCGAAGGGCTCGCGGAGGTGCGGACGCAGGTGCACGAGGCGTCGGCGGCCGGGCGGGTTTGGGTCGTGCAGGGGTTCCCCTTCCCGCCGGGCGCCTTCGAAGCCGTCTACCGCCAACTCGCGGCCACCCACCGGGTGTCGTACTTCGGGGAGTTCGACGGCGTCCGTTTGACGCTGTTCGTGCGGCGGTCAGGGAGCCCGTGAGAGTCCCCTACCGGCGCACGAGGTTGCGCAGCACGAACCCCACGTTCGCCGGCCGCTCCGCCAGCCGACGCATGAAGTACCGGTACCAGTCGGGTCCGAAGGGGGTGGCCACCAACACCCGGTAGCCACGGCCCAGCAGGTCCTGCTGCAGCCCCGGCCGCACCCCGTACAGCATCTGGAACTGGAAGGCGTGTGGGGGGATCCCGTGCTGCCGCGTGAAGGCGACGACGTGCGCGTGGATCCGCTCGTCGTGGGTGGCCACCGCGACCGTGGCTCCACCCAGAAACGCCGCCTCCACCAGCGCCTTGTAGTTGCGGTCCACGTCCGCCTTGCGGGGGAACGCCACGGTAGGAGACTCCAGGTAAGCGCCCTTCACGATGCGCACGTTCGGCCGCAGGGGCAAAAGCTGCCGCAGGTCCTCTGCGCTTCGGTACAGGTAGCTCTGCAGGACGACACCCACGTTGTCGTAGCCGTCCGCGCGCAGCCGGCGGTAGATGCGCAGGGTCGCGTCCACGCGCCACGACTCCTCCATGTCCGTGCGGACGAACCGGCCGCGTGCCGCGGCGCGGTCCACCAGCGTCCGCAGCGTCCGGTACGCGAGCTCCTCACCCAGGTCGAGCCCCAGCTGGCTCAGCTTCACCGACAGGTACGTCCCCAGCCCCTCGCGCTGGAGCCGGTCCACCAGTTCCAGGTACTGGTCTAGGGTCTGTGCGACCTCGGACTCATTGGTGACGCGCTCGCCGAGCAGGGTGGTGTTGGTCAGGAACCCCCGTGCCTCCAGCGACCGCAGGACCTGCACGCAGTCGTCCACGGTGACCCCGGCCACGAACCGGCTCGCGCCCAGGCGCAGCCCGTGTCGTCGCACGAACCCCGCCACCGCGGGGCTCTCCGCCGCGCGGAGGATCAAGGCCCTTGAGGCGGCCTGCAGGTCCACGGCTCGACCTCCCGATCCGGTGTTCGACGGGACCATCATAGCGCGCGCCCGGCGTCCGGTTTCGCAACCCCGTGGCACCAAAGATGCTCCGCGGCCTCCCGATGAAGCTCCTCTCAGAACACACAGGACGTCCGGGGGGCAACGCGCGGGACGGCGCGGGAGCCGCGCCGCTCGGAACCCTCCTCGTCCAGCAGGGCCTGCTGACGCCCGAGCAGCTAGAGGCGGCGCTGGCCGAGCAGCAGCGCACCGGCGAGCTGCTCGGCCGCATCCTCGTGGAGCGTGGGTACGTGTCCAAGCAGGCCTTGGGCGAGGCCCTCGCCTCCCAGCGCGGCTACGAGTACCTCAACCTGACGGAGACAGCCCTCGACGACTCGCTCGTGCGGTCGCTCCCCGAGTGGGTGGTGTCCCAGTACCGTGTCGTCCCGGTGCGGCGGGTCGGGGACGAGGTCGTCGTGGGGATGCTCGACCCCCGAGATGTGGAGGCCATGGACGTGGTGGCCGCCCACCTGGGAGGCCGGGTGCGTCCGTTCTTCATCACGGAGGCCGACTTCGACTGGGCTCTGGTCCGGTTCTTCGGCGCAGAGCGCAGGGCGGGGGAGGCAGCCAGGGAGATGGTCCCCGAGGCGTCCCCGGTCTCCAGCGGGCCCCTGGCGGTGGAAGAGGCGGGCGCCGACGCGCCAGCCGTGCGCCTGCTGAACTCCGTGTTGGGAGACGCCATCCGCAGCGGGGCCACCGACGTGCACTTCGAGCCGGGCGCCGACGACGTGGGTGTACGGTTCCGCGTGGACGGCGTGCTGCGGGAGCGGCTACGGCTGCCCCACGCGGTGGCGTCCACGCTGGTGTCGCGGGTGAAGGTGCTGGCCGGCATGGACATCGGCGAACGCGTCCGACCTCAGGACGGCCGCATGGTGCTCTCCCTGGCCGGGCGGGAGTACGACGTCCGGGTGGCTACGGTGGGGGCCAGCTTTGGCGAGCGGATGACGCTGCGCCTGCTCAACACCCGGCAGGTCCTGCTGGGGTTCGACCGCCTGGGCCTCCACGCTGAGCAGAGGCGTCTGGTGGAAGAGCTGCTCGAACGGCCGCACGGGATGATCCTGGTCACCGGGCCCACGGGCAGCGGCAAGACCACCACCCTCTACGCCGCCCTCAGCCACATCAACGACGGCACCCGCAACATCCTGACCGTGGAAGACCCCGTGGAGTACCGGCTGCCCGGGATCACCCAGATCCCCGTGCGGGAGAAGATGGGGATCACCTTCGGAGCAGGTTTGCGGGCGGTCCTGCGGCACGACCCCGACGTGATCATGGTGGGCGAGATCCGGGACCGCGAGACGGCGGCGCTGGCGGTACACGCGGCCCTCACCGGACACCTGGTGCTGAGCACCCTGCACACCAACAACGCGGCGAGCGCGCTCGTGCGCCTGGTGGACCTCGGGATCGAGCCGTTCCTGCTGGCGTCTGCCGTGGTGGCGGTGGTCGGGCAGCGGCTGGTCCGGGTGCTGTGCCGCGGCTGCCGGAAGCCGGAAGCCATCGCCCCGGAGGCCCGGAGGCTGTTGGGCGTGGGCGACGGCCCGGCGACCCTGTACCGCGCCTGCGGGTGTCAGGAGTGCATGAGCACCGGCTACCGGGGCCGCACGGGCGTGTTCGAGGTCCTGGTGGTGGACGACCGCGTGCGGGAGCTTGTGGTCCGGCGCAGCCCAGCTTCCGCCGTGGCGGAAGCCGCGCGGGCTTCTGGCGCTCGGAGTCTGCGCGAGAACGCCGCCCGGAGGGTCCTGGACGGCACCACGAGCCTCGAGGAGTTCCGCAGGCTGGTAGCGGGCGACGGGATCTAGGGATGCCTCTGTTCGAGTACCTGGCGCGGGACGTCGCGGGGCAGCCCGTCCGCGGGAGGATTCAGGCCGAGGACGCCCGCCACGTCGCCGCGATCCTGCGCGCGCAAGGGCTCTACCTGACCTCTGCACAGGCTGGGGCTCCAGCAGCGCGGAAGCTGCCGCAGCTGCGCCCGGTGGACCTCGCCAACTTCGCACACCACCTCAGCACCCTGCTGGGAGCCGGCCTCACCCTCACGGGAGCGCTGCAGGTACTGGAGGAGCACGCAGACGACCCGGCCTTGGAAACCCTGGCGGCGGCCGTGCGGGCGGAGGTGGAAGAGGGGAGCTCCCTGTCGCAGGCGCTGGAGCAGGTCAGTGCGGGGTTCCCGGCCGTCTTCGTGGGGTTCGTGCGGGGCGGGGAAGCCACAGGCCGGCTCGACCTGGCGTTCCAGAGGCTCAGCGCCTACCTGGAGCGGGAGCTGGAGTTCCGGCGGAAGGCGCGGGAGGCGCTCTTCTACCCCGCGGTGGTGCTGGGAGCCGCGGTGGTGGTCGTGGCGGTCTTCTTGCTGTACGTGGTGCCTGCCTTCGAGCGCGTGTACAGGGCGGCTGGAGCCTCGCTCCCGCCGCTCACGCAGGCCCTGATGGCGGCGAGCCGGGGCCTGAGGAACCTTATCCCGGCACTCGGCGCCGTGGCTGTGTCTCTCGCGCTGCCCGCTGCCCGGCGGTCTGTCGGGCAAGTGGTCTGGAGGCGCGCAGAACCCCTCCTGGAGCGGGTGCCGAGAGTCGGATCGCTCCTGCGCACGGCGCGGGCCGCGCGGTTCCTCCACAGCCTGGGGGCTTCTCTGGCGGCCGGCGTGCCCCTCATGAGTGCCCTCGGCGTGGCGACGCAGGCTGCGGGCCGGGTCAGGTGGCTGGGGCAGCTGCAACAGCGCCTGGAGGAAGGCGGCCGCCTAACCGAGGCGCTGCGGGCGACCGGGGAGGTGCCGGCCGTGGCGATCCGGCTGGTGGCCTTGGGCGAGGAGTCCGGCCAGGTGGGCGAGATGGCCCTGCGGGCGGCGGAGGTGCTGGACCGCGAGTTCGAGGTGCGGGTCAGGCGCCTCCTTGCAGCCCTCGAGCCGGCGCTGACGGTGGCCCTCGCAGGGGTGGTGGGGGTGCTGTTGCTGGGCCTGTACATGCCCATCTTCGGGCTCGGCCGGGCTGTGTTGGGCCGGTGAGGTGCGTGGCACGAAAGTTGCTCAAAGCCTCGGTCGAAACCGACCGAGGGGAGGAGGAAGAGATGCGACACCTGAGGAACGAACGGGGGCTGACGCTCGTGGAGCTGCTGGCGGTGATCCTGATCCTGGGGATCCTGGTGGCCGCGGCGCTCCCGAACTACTTCGGGGCTGAGAACGACGCGAGGGTGGCGGTGGACAACGCCAACGTCCGGGCGATCAACACGGCACTGGCGCTGTTCAGGTACCGTAACAACGGTGCTTGCCCTGGCCAGACAGGACAGCCAAGCTTCACAGACTTCCTCGACGACAAGACGTACTTCCCGGACGGTGCACCGCAGGACCCGATCGACGGGACCAGCACGGTGCCCCCCACGGACGACTATCCGGCCGACTACAGCTCGATCACCTGCCGCCTGACCCGTGACTAGGGACTCCAGGCTCCCCTGGGGGCCGAGGGCATGAGGGCCACCGGTGGCGTCACCGTCCTCGAGGCAGTGGCCACCCTGGCCCTCCTCGCCTTCCTGCTGGCGGTAGCCCTTCCGAACCTCCTGCCGTCACCTGAGCTGGAGGCCCGCGTCACCGCACGGGAGGTGGCCGCAGATGCCTCGCTCGCGCGCCAGCTCGCCGTCTCGCGCGGCACGACCTACCTGCTGGAGTTCCGGCCTCCGGGCGGGCCTTACCGGTCGTACACGGTGCGTGCGGACGGTGGTCCGGAGGAGCCGGGGTTCCCCAAGGACCTGCCGGCAAACGTCCAGGTCACCGGGCCGGAGGTCATCCCGTTCCTGCCCTCGGGCGCCGCCAAGTTGGACAGCCCGCAGGTCGAGGTGATCTTCACGGGAGGCGCGGCCGTGGCCACCCTGCGGGTGCTGCAGGCCACCGGCTACGCGAGGGTGGACCCGCCGTGATCGCCCGCGAACGGGGACACACCCTTCTTGAGGTCCTGGTGAGCGTGCTCCTGCTCGGGCTCGCCCTGGCCCCCTTGCTGCAGCTGTACCCCTCGCTCGTGGCTGCCAACGAGTCGCACCGCGACCGGGCCCAGCTGGCGGCTGCGGCCTCCTCGAAGCTCGAGGAGCTCGGTCAGGGCCTGCGTCGCGGGACCGCGAGTCCGGGAGCCGGCTCAGCGGCCTGTCCCGGGCTCCCCAACTGTCTGGTCACCTGGGAGGTGCAGACCGAACTGTCCAGCGCAACGCCCAGGGTCGGCTCGCTGTGGACGGTGCGGGTGACCGCCTGCGCCGACGCCAACTCCAGCGGGGCCTGCGAGGCTCAAGAGCCCCAGGTGCGCTACGACACCAAGGTGACCTCGCGGCCGTGAAGACCTCGAGGCGGAAAGAGGGTGGCTTCACGCTGCTGGAGGCCGTGGCGGTGCTCCTGCTGCTGAGCCTCGTGGTCGCCGGGGTGCTGCCGCTGCTCACCACGGGCGAGCAGAGCTACGACGAGGCCCGCCGCCGCCAGGAGATGCTGCGCAACGCCCGCGTAGCCCTGGACCGCATCGTACGCGAGCTGCGCGCCGCGCAGTCGCTGCGCCAGGCGTCAGGCGGCGTGTTGCGCTTCGACCTGGCGGCGGAGGCGGGAGAGGTGCCCACGGTGGAGTTCGTCTTGGACAGTGTCACCGGAGACCTCCAGTACCGCTGGGCGTCGGACTGGGACTACCGGAGGCGGATCACCGTGCAGGCGCCTGGGGGGGTTGCCGTTCCGGCAGGCTACAGCGTGTACGTGTGCTTCGACCACGCGAGCCTCGTGGGCGCCGGCAAGAGCAGGTCCGACGGAGCGGACGTGCGGGTGCGGTTTTGGGACGGCAGCCGCATGGTGGAGCTGGACCGGTTCCTCGACCCGACCACCGCGTGGAACGGCACCCAGAACCGCTCCGACTGCCCCGGCCCGAACCAGGCGCGGCAGGTGAAGCTCTGGTTCCGCGTGCAGGCTGCGATTCCGGCGGGTGGGTCGGACAACCGGTACTTCCTGTACTACGGCAACCTCCAGGCGCGGCCCGGCCCCAGCAATCCGGACCACGTGTTCCTAGACTACGAGGACGGGAAGGGTCTAGAGGGATGGAGCCGCAGGGACGGTCGCTCCGGAGGCTACACCCCTAGCGGTTCGTTGGGCATTCGGTTCAGTGCTTGGAACCAAAATGGGTTTCGCGAACTCAGCCGATCGCTGCCACACGGCGACGTTGAAGTCCTGTGGCGCTTCATGAGTCAGGCCGGCACAGGCAACGACGGCCGGCAGGTAGGCGTGGGCGTTCGCCTGAACGACTCAGGTGAAGGCTACCGTCTCACCCCCGGCGATACCAACGCCAACAACCGAACGCGGGTCCGATACTGGGGAGGATGGGCAGCGGGTGGGGGCACGTTTGGCCCAAACCCCATCCGGGCGATCCAGGAGGACACGGAGTATTACGCCCGGTTCGCCCTCGTGGGAAACCTGCTGCGCGCGACGGTGTGGCGGGCGGACGCGCAGGACCCGGGTGGGGTGTGGGACCTCGTGACCACCGACAGTCGTCGTAGTTCGGGCAGCCACTTCAGCATCGTGAACGGCGAGAACCGACCCATGACCCATTGGCACCGCTTCGTGTGGATCCGCATGCGCGTCGAACCCGAGCCCAGCACTTCCATGGGCCCGGAGGAGTCCGGAGCTCGAGCCGACCGGCTTGCGACCCTGGCCGGTCCCTTCCGCGAAATGAACGTGACCTGCTTCGACGCCGCGGGAGCGGCCATTTCGTGCAACAACCCGACCTCCGTGCGCCAGGTCGAGGTCCGTTTGGTGGCACGGGACCGGGAGGGGAAGGTGCCCGACGTGGCGGTGGCGGCCCGAGCAGTCCTGCGGACGCCATGAACCCCCTCGTGTCGCGTCCCTACCGCGGCCAGGAGGGGCTGGCCCTGCCCGTGACCCTGTTCGCTCTCGCTGTCCTCGCACTCCTGACGGCGGCCCTGGCCGGGACCAGCACCGCGGAGCTTGAAAGCGAGCGGTTGGTGGACTGGGACCGCCGTGCCCTCTACCTGGCCGAGGCCGGCCTGGAGCACCAGATCTTCGCCCTCAAACAGAACAAGGACGCCGGCGACGTAGGGACGGTGTCCATGGGAGGCTCACCCCTCGAAGGGCGCTACAACGTGATCCGGCAGTGCGTAACCCTGGCTTCGGCGGGAGGCACCTGCACAGACAACCGGGAGTCGCGCACCTGGAGGATCACGTCCCGGGGTGAGCTCTGGCAGGGGGCTACGCTCGTGCACACGCGCACGGTCGAGGCCCTGGTGGAAATCCGTTATTGCGGGGGGGCGGACAACGTCGAGGGCTGCCCGACGGCCGGGGCCCTGTACGGCAGCCCCGAGGCGGTCCTGGTCCAGCGCTGGGAGCCGCGCTGACCCGGACCGGTTCCTGGCACCGGTTCCAGGAAGCGGACCGTGGAACCGGTCCGCGGTACAATGGCCCTTGCCATGTCCAGCCGGCACAAGGCGCGGCAGGCCGTCCTGCAGGTCCTCTACCAGGCGGAGGTGGGACGCCAGCGGGTGGAGGACGTCTTGAGCCGCTACGCGGAGGGCTGGAGTGCCCCCGACGACGGCTCGCCCGAGCCGTGGGACGAGGAGGACTGGCGCTTCGTCGTGCGGCTGAGCCGCGGGGCCTGGGAGGGGCGTCGCGAGCTCGACGCCCTCGTCGGGCAGTTCGCGGAGGGCTGGGACGTGGACCGCATCGCCCGCGTGGACCTCTCGATCCTCCGCATGGCCCTGTACGAGCTGCTGCACCTGGACACGCCGCCTGCCGTGGTCATCAACGAGGCCGTGGAGCTGGCCAAGCGCTACAGCACCGAGGACTCCGGCCGCTTCGTCAACGGCATCCTGGGCCGCGCGTACCGCGAACTGGTGGAGCCCAAGGCGAGCCGTCCCTCGTAGCGGCCCTGGCCACGCTACTCGGAGCCGCCCAGAGGGTGCTAACGTAACCCTGAGGGATGCCGCGGGAGCGGTCGGCCCAGGAGCAGCGGACGGTGCGCGCCCGAGCGGTGCTGGCGGGCCGCGTCCAGGGGGTGGGGTTCCGTTTCTTCGCGGAGGAGTGGGCGGAGAAGTTGCGAGTCGGCGGATTCGCCCGCAACCTCCCGGACGGGCGGCTGGAGCTCGTGGCAGAGGGCCCCGAGCCTGCGGTGCGGACCTTCCTGGAGGCGATGCGGCAGGGACCTGCCAGTGCGGTGGTGCGCGCCTTCGACGTGCAGTGGGAGGAGCCCGTGGGAGAGCGGACCTTCCGCATCCGGTTCTGAGGGTCTGGCGTGATCGCCTCGCGCCTCGAGCAGTTCCTCGAGGAGGGCAGCCGGAGGGTGGACGCAGCCCTGGACCGGTTGCTCCCCCCTGTGGACGTGGAGCCCAAGACCCTGCACGAGGCGATCCGCTACAGCGTGTTCGCAGGCGGTAAGCGGTTCCGACCCCTCCTGGTGCTGGCTTCCGCGGAGGCGTGTCGGCTCGACCCGGATTCCGTCCTGCCGGTCGCCTGCGCGGTCGAGGCCGTGCACACCTACTCCCTCATCCACGACGACCTGCCGAGCATGGACAACTCCGACTGGCGCCGCGGCCAGCCGACCTGCCACGTGCGCTACGGAGAGGCCATCGCGGTGCTGGCGGGCGACGCACTGCACGACATGGCCTTCGAGTGGGTGGTGGCGGCCGCGGACCGCCTGGGCCCGCCGGACCGCGTGCTGGGCGTGGTCCTGGATCTCGCCCGGGCCCTGGGAACGGAAGGAATGGTGGGTGGACAGGTGCTCGACCTGTTGGCCGAGCGGGGCCAGGTCCCGCCCGACTGGGTCCCGGAGATCCACCGCCGGAAGACGGGCTGCCTTGTGCGGGCGTGCGCCCGCGTCGGCCCCCTCCTCGCGGGCGACCCGCAGGCGCTTGCGTGCCTCACGGCGTACGGGGAGCACCTCGGGCTCGCATTCCAGATCACCGACGACGTGCTGGACGTGGTGGGACACCCTGACAAGCTCGGCAAGCGGCCCGGCGCGGACGAGGCGAAGGTGACCTACCCCAAGGTGTTCGGCCTGGACGCGGCGCGGCAGCTGGCTTTGCAGGAGGCCGAGCGTGCCGTGGAAGCCCTGCGGCCCCTTGGGCCGCGAGGCGACCTCTTGGCGGACCTCGCGCGCTTCGTGGTGGACCGAGAGCGGTAGTGGGGGCCTCCCGGACCCGCCTGGACGTGCTGCTGGTGCAACGGGGCCTTGTGCCCACACGGGAGCAGGCCCAGGCCGTGATCCTGGCCGGCCGCGTGCGCGTCGCCGGGCAGCGGGTGGACAAGGCCGGAGCCCGGGTCCCGGAGGACGCACCGCTGGAGGTCACGGGGCCGGCGCACCCGTACGTGGGGCGGGGCGGGCTGAAGCTCGAGGCGGCCCTGCGCCGGTTCGGGCTGGACGTCCGGGGTGCGGTGGCCCTGGACTTGGGCGCCGGCACAGGCGGGTTCACCGACTGCCTACTGCAGCACGGCGCGCGACGCGTGTACGCCGTGGATGTAGGACGGGGCCAGCTCCACCCGAAGCTGCGGGCCGACCCGAGGGTGGTCGTCATGGAACGGACCCACGCGAAGACGCTGGGGCCGGAGCGGATCCCCGAGCCAGTCGACTTGGCGTGCGCGGACGTTTCTTTCATCTCCTTGCTGCAGGCCCTGCCTCCCGTAGTCCCTCTGCTCCGGGACGGCGCGCCCGTGGTGGCCCTCGTCAAGCCTCCCTTTGAGGCCGGCCGCGGGGTGGCGCGCGGAGGGGTGGTGCGGGACCCGCAGGTGCACCGGGAAGTCTTGTGGAAGGTGGCGCGAGGACTGGCGGGGGTCGCGCTCGGCGCGCAGGACGTGATGGCGTCACCCATCCGGGGCGACCGGGGCAACGTGGAGTTCCTCCTGCTGCTCCGCAAGGGCGCGCCTCCCACCCTGACGGAGGACGCGGTGGAAGGCGCGGTGGCGGAGGCGCACAGGTCCGACCGACCTCCTGGAGAGGAGTGACGCGATGCGCAACGTGGGTGTGGTCGTGAACCCCGACAAGGCCGACCAGTACCCGGCTACTCGCGACGCGGTGCGGGCCCTGGCGGACGACCTGCACCGCCGGGGGACCGCGGTCCGGGTGAACGAAGCGGGCGCGGCCACGGTGGGGCTCGAGTCGCTGGCCGCTCCGGAGGAAGACCTGTGCCGGTGGTCGGACGCCCTGGTGGTGGTCGGCGGGGACGGGACGATCCTTCGGGCCGCCCGCGCCTCCGCAGCACGGGGCATCCCGGTGCTCGGGGTGAATGTGGGCGGGTTTGGGTTCCTCGCCGAGGTGGGGCTCGAGCGCCTGCAGGAGGCTGCAGCCAGTCTGGTGGAGGGGCACTACCGGGTGGACGAACGCATGATGCTGGCCGCGGAGGTGGTCCGGGAGGCAGCGACCGTGCAGCGCTTCCTCGCCCTCAACGACATGGTGATCACCAAGAGCGGGTACGCCCGGCTGATGCCGATTCGGACCCGCATCAACGACGAGCACCTGGCCACGTACCTGGCCGACGGCCTCATCGTGTCCACCCCCACGGGGTCCACCGCGTACAACCTGTCCGCGGGCGGCCCCATCCTCGCGCCGGGGGTGCGGGCCCTGGTGATCACGCCCATCTGCCCCCACACGCTCACCGCGCGGCCCGTGGTGGTGGACGCCGAGGACGTGGCGTCGGTGGAGGTCGCGCGGGCGGAGGAGGGGGTGCTGCTGACCGTGGACGGACAGGTGGGCTGCCCCCTCCAGGGGGGGGACGTGGTGCGGGTGCGGCGTGCAGAGGAGCGGGCGCGGCTCGTCCGCCTGCGCCCGCCGTCCTTCTACGGCCTGCTGCGGGAGAAGTTCGCCTGGGGGGAACGCTAGGGCTCATGCTCCGCGAGCTGCACGTACGCGACTTCGCCCTGTTGGAAGACGTCAGGGTGGAGTTCGGTCCCGGACTGAACGTGCTGACGGGGGAGACCGGGGCGGGCAAGTCCATGCTGGTGGACGCCCTGGGCGCGGTCCTGGGCTACCGGACGCCTTCGGACGTAGTGCGCACCGGGGCGAGCGTCGCGCGCATCGCCGCGGTCTTCGACCTCGCCCGCTGGCCGCGGGTGGCGGAGGCAGCGGCGGAGCTGGGCGTACCGCTGGAGGACGGGACCCTGGTCCTGGTCCGGGAAGTGGGCGGTCGGGCGCGGGCGTACGCCAACGGCGAGCCCACCACGGTGGCGGTCCTGCGCAGGCTCGGCAGCCTCCTGGTGGAGGTCCACGGCCAGCACGAGGGCCAGCGCCTGCTGGACCCGTCCACCCACCGGGAACTGCTGGACGCCTTCGGGCAAGACGCCCTCGGAGAACTCCTGGCGCGGGTGGGGGCCCTGTTCGCACGGTGGCGAGAAGCGCGCGCCGCGCTGCGGTCGCTGGAAGGGGACGAGCGGGAGCGCGCGCACCGCGTCGACCTCCTGGCCTTCCAGGTGGCGGAGATCGAGGCGGCCCGCCTGCGGCCGGGCGAGCTGGACGAACTGACGGCCTTGCGGGCCCGCCTGGTGCACGCGGAGCGCCTCCGCGAGGCGGTGGGAGCGGCCTACGATGTCCTCTACGGCAGGGAGGAGGGCACGGCGGCGGACAGTGTGGGGCGCGCGCTGGCGTTGCTCCGCCAGGCGGCGCAGTGGGACCCGGACCTCCGCCAAGCGGTGGACGTGCTGGAGGGAGTGCAGGCGCAGCTCCAGGAGGCGGCCCGTGACGTCCACGCGGCCCTGGAGCGTTCCCAGTCCGACCCCGCGCGCCTGGAGGAAGTGGAGGAACGGATCGCCGGGGTGCGGGCGCTGCTGCGCAAGTACGGCGACACCGAGGAGGCTGTGCTGGCCTACGCGCGGAGGGCCGCAGAAGAGCTGGAGGCCCTGCGGAACGCCGACAGTCGGCGCGAGACGCTCGCAGCCGAGGTGGAGTCCCTACAGGCGGAGCTCGCGGCCGCCGTGGGAGAGCTCTCGAAGGCGCGGAGGGAGGCGGCACGTCGGCTGGAGCGGGCGGCCGTACGGCACCTGCGGGACCTGGCCATGCCTTCCGCCCGGTTCCAGGTGCAGCTCGAGACCCGGGAAGACGAGGACGGGCTGCCCCTGGAGGGACGGCGGGTGGCCGTAGGGCCCTGGGGTGCTGACCGCGTGGAGTTCCTGCTGTCCACCAACCCCGGCGAGCCGCCCAAGCCCCTTGCGCGCGTGGCCTCCGGCGGGGAGCTGTCGAGGGTCATGCTGGCCCTGCGCAGTGCCCTCGCGGCCGCAGACCCCGTGCCGGTCATGGTCTTCGACGAGGTGGACGCGGGCGTAGGCGCGCGCACGGGTCAGGTCATCGGCGCCAAGCTGAGCGAGCTGGCACGGCGGTCCCAGGTGCTGTGCGTGACCCACCTGCCCCAGATCGCGGCGGCGGCGGACCGCCACCTGGCGATCCGCAAGCTCACCGAGGGTGGCCGTACCCGGACGGTGGTGGAGGCGCTGGACGGCGGCAGTCGGGTGGAGGAGGTGGCCCGCATGCTGTCCGGTCCGCAGCCCACGGAGATCGCGCGGCGCCACGCGCAGGAACTGCTCCGCGCCACACGGGGGTAGAGCACGCCGCGCGCTTGCGCGCGTTTCCTGCGGCGCGTAGAATGCCTGTGGCATGCGCGGGCGCGGCCGACTCGAAACGGCGGAGCGGACCTAGCGGAGAGGGGGAGCGAGTCTCCCCCTCTCGCCTTTTGGCCCGCCGCGTTCTCCGGAGGTGTGCGTGCAGGTCCAGCGGACGAAGTACGTGTTCGTGACCGGCGGGGTGGCCTCGGGGCTGGGCAAGGGGATCACCGCCGCCTCCCTGGGCCGGCTGCTGGTAGCCCGTGGCTACCGCGTCAGCATGCTGAAGTTCGACCCCTACGTGAACGTGGACGCGGGCACCATGAACCCCCACCAGCACGGCGAGGTCTTCGTCACCGAGGACGGGGCGGAGACCGACATGGACCTGGGCCACTACGAGCGCTTCCTGGACACCGACCTGGGCCGCGACAACAACACCACCACCGGGCGGATCTACGCCGCGGTGATCGCCCGGGAGCGGCGGGGTGAGTACCTGGGCGGCACCGTGCAGGTGATTCCCCACGTCACCAACGAGATCAAGGACGAGATCCGCCGGGTGGCGGAGGCGGCGGGAGCCGACGTCCTGATCGTGGAGGTGGGGGGCACGGTGGGTGACATCGAGAGCCTACCGTTCCTGGAGGCCATCCGCCAGTTCCGCCACCACACGGGACCGGAGAACTGCCTCTACGTGCACGTTTCCCTCGTGCCCTTCCTGCCCGCCACGGGCGAGCTGAAGACCAAGCCCACCCAGCACTCCGTGAAGGAGCTCCGCAGCATCGGGATCCAGCCGGACGTGATCGTGTGCCGGACCAGCCGTCCGCTCACGCCGGCGGTGCGGGAGAAGATCGCCCTGTTCTGCGACGTCGTCCCCGAGGCGGTCATCGAAGCGCTGGACGCGGAAACCATCTACGAAGTGCCGCTCGTGCTGGAGCGGGAGGGGCTGGCGCGCATCGCGTGCCGTCGGCTGGGCCTGCCGGACCGGGAGCCGGAGCTGGAGGAGTGGCGCCGGATCGTCCGCCGCCTCAAGGAGCCTGCGCACCGGGTGCGGGTCGCCGTGGTGGGCAAGTACATGGGCGTGGAGGACTCCTACGTCAGCATCGTGGAAGCCCTGCGCCACGGCGGGATCGCCGCGGACGCCGCCGTGGAGGTGGCGAAGGTGGACTCGGAAGAGCTGGAGGCGCTCACCGACCAGGGCCTGCGGGACCGGCTGGCGGGCTTTCACGGGATCCTGGTGTGCCCCGGGTTCGGCAGCCGGGGCGTGGAGGGAAAGGTCCGCGCCATCCGATTCGCGCGGGAGGAAGGGGTGCCCTTCTTCGGCGTGTGCTACGGGATGCAGTGGGCCGTGGTGGAGTTCGCGCGCCACGTGTGCGGGATGGACGGCGCCAACACCACGGAGGTGGACCCCGCCACCCCGTACCCGGTGATCGACCTGTTGCCCGAGCAGAAGGGGGTGGTGGACAAGGGAGGGACCATGCGGCTGGGCCGCTACCCGTGCCGCGTGGAGCCCGGTTCGCTGGCGCACCGGGCGTACGGCGCGTCCCTGGTGTACGAGCGGCACCGGCACCGGTACGAGGTGAACAACGCGTTGCTGCCCCGGCTGGTGGAGCGCGGGCTGCGGGTCAGCGGGGTGTACCCCGACAAGGGGTTGGTGGAGATCGTGGAACTGCCAGGGCACCCGTGGTTCTTGGGTACCCAGTTCCACGCGGAGTACCGTTCCCGGCCCACTTCCCCCCACCCCTTGTACCGGGCCTTCGTGGAGGCCGCGCTGCGGTACGCGGGAGCGGCGGCTGGGGTGGCAGCGACGTGGGAGGGAGGGAAGAGCGGGTGAGCCTGTGGACGTACGTGAACGGCCGGTTCATCCCGAAGGAGGAAGCGTCGGTGTCGGTGTACGACCACGGGTTCCTGTACGGCGACGGCGTGTTCGAAGGGATCCGGGTCTACGGCGGCCGGGTGTTCAAACTGGACGAGCACGTGCAGCGCCTGTACGAGTCTGCCAAGTCCATCCTGCTCGACATCCCGCTCCCGCCCGAGGAGATGAAGCGGGTGATCCTCGAGACGGTCCGGCGCAACGGGCTGCGGGACGCCTACGTGCGGCCCATCGTGACCCGCGGCCCCGGCGACCTGGGGATCGACCCGCGGAAGTGCGGCACGCCCACGGTGGTGGTGATCGTGGACCGCATCCAGCTGTACCCCGAGCGGGCGTACCGAGAGGGGCTGCGGATGGTGACGGCCACCCACCGCAAGAATGCCTCCGACTCCCTGAACCCGCGGATTAAGTCCCTCAACTACCTGAACCAGATCCTGGCGCGCCTGGAGGCGAACCTGGCGGGCGCGGACGAAGCGTTGATGCTCAACCACGAGGGGTACGTGTGCGAGTGTACCGCGGACAACGTGTTCGTGGTCCACGGTGAGGAGGTGTGGACGCCGCCGGCGCACCTGGGCATCCTGCGGGGGATCACGCGGGACACGGTCCTCGAGATCGCCCAGGCCCTGGGCATCGCCGCCGTGGAGCGGACCTTCACCCTCCACGACGTGTACACCGCGGACGAGGTGTTCCTCACCGGGACGGGGGCGGAGATCGGCCCCGTGGTGTGGGTGGACGGGCGGACCATCGGCTCGGGCAAGCCCGGGCCGGTGACCCTGCGCCTGCTGGAGGCGTACCGAGACCGCACCGCGCGGGAGGGCACGCCCGTGTACGAGGAGACGCCCACAGCGCCTGGAGGGGCCGGTTGAGGCCGGCGCCCGAGCAGCTGGTGCGTAGCCAGGTGGTGTTCTCCGGCCGCGTGGTCCGTGTGCGGCTGGACGAGGTCCGCCTGCAGAGCGGCAAGCTCACCACCCGGGAGGTGGTGGAACACCGAGGTGCGGTGGGCATGGTGGTGCTCACGCCCCAGGACGAACTGTTGCTGGTCCGGCAGTACCGGTGGGCGCTTGAGGGCTGGACCCTGGAGATCCCCGCGGGCACGCTGGAGGCGGGCGAGGCCCCCGAGGCGTGCGTACAGCGGGAGCTGGCGGAGGAGGTGGGCGTGCGCGCCCGGCGCGTCGAACACCTCCTGACGTTCGCGCCCTCCCCGGGGTTCCTCACCGAGCGCCTGCACCTGTACCTTTGCGCCGACCTGGAGCCCCACGCTCTACCGCGTGAGGAAGAGGAGATGGAGGTCGTCCGGGTGCCGCTGCCCGAGGCCCGGCGGCTGGTGGAGCGGGGCGAGATCTGGGACGCGAAGAGCGTGATCGCGGTGCTGCTGGCCTGTGAGCGCCATGGCCGGCCGCGCTGAGTCTGAACCCTTCGACCGCCACCTGGACGCCTACCTGGATTACCTGGGGGCTGAGGCGGGGCGGTCCGACCGTACCCGCGCCGCCTACCGAACCGACCTACTGGACTTCCTGCGCTTCGCCGCCCGGGAGGGCGTGCGCGACCCCGGAGCCGTGACGCGGCCGCTCGTGACCCTGTACTTCGTGTCCCTGCGCCGGCGGCGGCTCGCCCCGAGCACCGTGGCCCGCCGGCTGGCGGCCCTCCGAGGCTTCTACCGGTTCTTGCTGCGCGAGCGCCACGTGGCCTCCGACCCCACGGAGGACGTGAGCTCGCCGCGGCGGGGCCAGGCACTGCCGCGGGTCCTGTCGCCGGAGGAGGTGGCGCGCCTGCTCGCGCAGCCCGACCCGAGAGAACCGGAGGGTCTGCGGGACCGGGCGATGCTCGAGTTGCTGTACAGCAGCGGGCTGCGTGTTTCGGAGCTGGTGGGCCTGGACGTGGGCGACGTGGACCTGGAGTCGGAGCTGCTGCGGGTGGTGGGCAAGGGGGACAAGGAACGCGTGGTGCCCGTGGGGTCCTACGCGGTCCGGGCCCTGCAGGCGTACCTGGCCTTGGGGCGGCCCCGGCTGGCACGTCGGAGTCCCGCTCTGTTTGTGGGCCGGGCAGGCCGCCGCCTCACCCGGCAGTGGGTCTGGGCGTCCCTGCGCCGCTACGCCCGCGCGGCGGGGATCTCCCGAGTCGTCACGCCTCACGTGCTGCGCCACTCCTTCGCCACGCACCTCCTGGAAGGAGGAGCGGACCTGCGCAGTGTGCAGGAGTTGCTGGGGCACGCCAACATCGCCACCACCCAGGTGTACACCCACGTGGCACGGCAGCACGTGCGGCAGGTGTTCGACCGCGCTCACCCCCGGGACGCTTGGGAACCGTGAAGCCCCTGCGCCGGTGCGTGGTACTCGTCCTGGACGGGCTCGGTGTGGGCGCGCTGCCCGACGCGGGGCGGTACGGCGACGAGGGGTCGGCGACCCTGCAGAACACCGCCCGGGCGGTGGGCGGTATCCGCTTGCCGACCCTCCAGCGCCTGGGGCTCGGCAACGTGGTCGCGGTGGAGGGCGTGCCCCCGGCTGCTAGGCCCCTGGCGTGCTTCGGGCGCATGGCGGAGCGGTCCGCGGGCAAGGACAGCACCACCGGCCACTGGGAGCTCGCAGGCCTGATCCTGGACCGGCCGTTCCCGACGTACCCGCACGGGTTTCCACCCGAGGTCATGGAGGCGTTCGAGAGGGCCATCGGCACGCGCACTCTGGGCAACCGCCCCGCGTCCGGCACCCAGATCCTCGACGAGCTGGGCGCAGAGCACCTGTGGACCGGGTATCCGATCGTGTACACGTCCGCGGACAGCGTGTTCCAGATCGCGGCACACGAAGACGTGGTCCCCGTAGACCGGCTGTACGAGATGTGCCGCGTGGCCCGCGGGATCCTGCAGGGTGAACACGCCGTCAGCCGCGTGATCGCCCGCCCCTTCGTGGGGCGTCCGGGTGCCTTCGTTCGGACCGAACGGCGCAAGGACTTCTCGCTGGAACCCCCGGCGCCGACGCTCCTCGACCGGCTCGTCCAGGAGGGTTACGAGGTGTGGGCCGTCGGCAAGGTGGCGGACCTGTTTGCGGGCCGCGGGGTGACGAAGGCGATCCTGACGTCGGACGACCCGGACGGGGTGCGGAAGACGGCCCAGGCCCTGTCCGAGCTGAACCGGGGCCTCGTGTTCGCCAACCTGGTGGACCTGGACACCAAGTACGGCCACCGCAACGACCCTCACGGGTTCGCACAGGACCTGGAGCGCATCGACGCCGAGCTCCCGACCCTGTTGGAGAGGCTGCAGGAGGGGGACCTGTGGATCGTGACCGCAGACCACGGGAACGACCCCACCACACCCAGCACCGACCACTCGCGTGAGTACGTGCCGCTGCTGGCGTACGGGCCGGGGCTTGCGGCAGGGGTGGACCTGGGCGTGCGCGAAACTTTCTCCGACGTGGCGGCCACCGTGGCGGAGGCACTCGGCGTTCGGTGGGACGGTCCGGGTCGCAGCTTCCTGAGGGATCTGACGTAGGCGCAGCGAGCGCAGAGGCAAGCCGCGGGTGCGGCCTGAGTCGCGGAGGGACACCGTGGAGCTACGCAGGCGCATGGAGGAGGCGGCGGAGGCGGTACGGGCGCGGGTGGGCTTCGAGCCGAAGCTGGCACTGATCCTGGGTTCGGGGCTGGGGTCCCTGGCGGACCATATCGAGGAGGCCGCTGCGGTCCCGTACGCCGACATCCCGCACTTTCCCACCTCCACCGTGGCCGGGCACGCGGGCCGTCTGGTCCTGGGGTGGCTGGAGGGCAAGCCCGTGGCGGCCATGCAGGGCCGGGTGCACCTGTACGAGGGGTACACCGCGCAGGAGGTGGCGTTCCCGGTCCGGGTGCTGTTCGCCCTGGGGTGCCGCACCCTGCTGGTCAGCAACGCCGCGGGAGGGCTCAACCGGGAGTGGCGGGCCGGCGACCTGATGGTGATCACGGACCACATCAACTTTCAGGGCGCCAACCCCCTGGTGGGGCCCAACGACGACACCCTGGGACCGCGCTTCCCGGACATGTCGAGGCCCTACGACCGGGAGCTGGTGGACCTCGCGGAGCGCTGCGCGGTGGAGGAACGTGTCGTGCTGCGCCGGGGCGTGTACGTGGCGGTCCTCGGCCCTTCGTACGAGACCGCGGCAGAGCTGCGCATGCTGCGGGCGCTGGGCGCAGACGCGGTGGGCATGTCCACGGTACCGGAGGTGATCGCGGCCCGCCACCTGGGCATGCGGGTGCTCGGGCTCACCGCCATCACCGACATGGCGACCGGTGAGCTGGTCCAGCCGGTGACGCACGAGGAGGTGTTGCGGGTGGCGCGCGAGCTGGAGCCCCGGTTCGTCCGGCTCGTCCGGAGGATCGTGCGGGAGATGGAGCTGTAGGCCCTCCGTGCGGCGCACGTGGGACTGGATGCTGCCTTACCTGTCAGCAGGCTCGCCTGAGGCCGTGTGCGAGTCTCTGAAGGACTCCTCAAACCGGCCACGACCTGAACCTCCTGGTCCAGGCGGTGGCCGATATCCCAACGCCTTCGACCGGGCAAGCTGGCGGAACCGTTCTTCGAGGAAGACGGCCGCCAGGCGATGCAGGCCGCGGAGGAGTTGGTGCGCGCTGCCCACGTCGCCGCGGGACCGGTCTGAGGCGAAGGCGCTGCGGCGTCACCTGAACCGCGAGGAAGAGAAGGTCGTGCCGCGGCAGCCCGGCTGGAGGACGGCGTGAGGCCGTACGACCTGATCCGGAAGAAGCGGGACGGGGGGGAGCTCAGCCGGGAGGAGATCACGTTCCTCGTGGACGGCTTCGTCCGCGGAGACGTGCCCGACTACCAGGTGAGCGCGTGGCTCATGGCGGTGTACTTCCGGGGCATGACGGACCGGGAGACCGCGGATCTCACCCTCGCTATGGCCCGGTCCGGCCGGATGCTAGACCTGAGCGGCATCCCCGGCGTGAAGGTGGACAAACACAGCAGCGGTGGGGTGGGGGACAAGACCTCCCTGGTCCTCGTCCCTCTCGTGGCGGCGTGCGGCGTCGTGGTCCCCAAGATGTCGGGCCGCGGGCTGGGGCACACGGGCGGAACCCTGGACAAGCTGGAATCCATTCCGGGCCTGCGGACGGAGGTGGACGTGGACGCCTTCCTGCAGCAGGTGCGGCGTGTCGGGTGCGCCATCGTGGGGCAGAGCCCGGACCTCGTGCCCGCGGACAAGAAGCTCTACGCGCTCCGGGACGTCACCGCCACCGTGGACAGCGTTCCCCTCATCGCGAGCAGCATCATGAGCAAGAAGATCGCAGGGGGCGCGGACGCCATCGTTCTGGACGTGAAGACGGGCAGCGGCGCGTTCATGAAACGCTTGGAGGAGGCGCGGGTCCTCGCCCAGGCCATGGTGGCCATCGGGAGCGCGCTGGGACGCCGGACCGTGGCGGTCCTCACGGACATGGACCAGCCCCTGGGGTACGCGGTCGGGAACGCCTTGGAGGTGCGGGAGGCCATCGAGACCCTGCGGGGGGACGGGCCCGGGGACCTCACGGAGCTCTGTCTGGAGCTCGGCTCCCACATGCTGCGGCTCGCGGGCCGCGTCCGCGGGCCGGAGGAAGGCCGCGACACGTTGCGGGAGGCGGTGCGCAGCGGCGCCGGGCTGCGGAAGTTCGCCGAGATGGTGGCAGCCCAGGGCGGCGACCCTGCGGTCGCAGACCGCCCCGACCGACTGCCCGCCGCGCCCGTAGTCCTGGACGTCCAGAGCCCGGAGGACGGCTACGTGGAGGCCGTGGACGCGGAGGCGGTGGGTCGGGTGTCCATGGGTCTCGGCGCGGGGCGGGTTCGCAAGGAGGACACGGTCGACCCCGCCGTAGGGGTGGTCGTGGAGGCGAAGAAGGGGAGCCGGGTGCACCGAGGGGACGTGCTGGCCCACGTCCACGCCCGTACGGAGGAGGCGGCGCAGGCCGCGGCCCGCGCGCTCTTGCAGGCGTACCGGTTGGGCCCGACCCCGCCCGCACCCCGCCCCCTGGTACACGCCCTGGTCGAGTAACCGTGCGGATCGTGGTGCCCCCGGGAGCGTTGGTGATGCTCGTGGGGCCGGCCGGGAGCGGCAAGACCACCTTCGCCCGCCGGCACTTCCGGGAGACGGAGGTGGTGAGCAGCGACCGGTGCCGCGCCCTGGTGTCGGACGACGAGTCCGACATGTCCGTGAGCGGGCGCGCGTTCCAGCTGTTCTTCGAGATCCTCCGGCACCGTCTGGAGCTGGGCCGGGTCGCCGTGGCGGACAGCACCGCGGTGACGGCCCGCGCGAGAGCTGAGCTCCGGAGCCTGGCCCGGCGGTGCGGGGCGCCGGTGGTGGCCGTGGCGTTCGACGTGCCGCTGGAGGTCTGCTTGGCCAGGGACATGGTGCGGGCGCGGCGCGTGGGCCGCGAGGTCATCGAGCGGCAGGTCGAACTCATGCGGCAGGCCCTGGAGCGCATTCCCGCGGAGGGCTACGACGCGTGGTACGTGCTGGACGAGCGAGCTCAAGAGGAGGCGGAGGTGGAGGTCCGTCGGAGTCCGCGGCGGCAGGCCGCCTCGAGCCCTGCCGTCCGAGAGGTCGCGCGGAACACGGGAGGGGAGGTGCATGGGATGACAATCCGCAAGGTGGGTGTGGTCGGCTGCGGACTCATGGGCTCGGGGATCGCGGAGACGTGCGCGCGCCAGGGCTACGAGGTGGTGGTTCGGGAGGTCAACGACGAGCTGCTGGAGCGGGGCCTGCGCCGGGTCCAGCAATCCATGGCGCGGGCGGTAGAGCGGGGGAAGCTCCCTCCCGAGGAGCGCGACGCGGCCTGGGCCCGTATCCGGGGTACGGTGCGCATGGACGACCTGCGGGACTGCGACCTGGTGATCGAGGCCGCGGTGGAGCGCATGGACGTCAAGAAGGAGATCTGGCGGGAGCTGGACCGGATCTGCCCGGAGCGTACCCTGTTCTGCAGCAACACCTCGTCCCTGTCCATCACCGAACAGGCCTCGGTGACCCGCCGGGGAGACCGCTTCTGTGGCCTGCACTTCTTCAACCCCGTGCCGGTGATGAAGCTCGTGGAGCTCGTGCGGGGATTGCAGACGAGCGAGGAGACCCTAGACACCTGCCGCCGCTTCGCCGAATCGCTCGGCAAGACCGTGGTGGTGGCCAAGGACTACCCGGGGTTCATCGTCAACCTGCTGCTCGTGCCCTTCCTGCTGGACGCGGTGCGGGCGTTGGAGAAGGGGCTTGCGACGAAGGAGGACATCGACACCGCGGTGCGCCTCGGCCTGAACCACCCCATGGGCCCGTTCGAGCTTTTGGACTTCGTGGGGATCGACACCACCTACTACATCGCGGAGGCGATGTTCCAAGAGTTCAAGGACCCGCGCTACGCGCCGCCGGTGCTCCTCAAGCAGATGACGCTGGCTGGCCACCACGGCCGGAAGACCGGAAGGGGGTTCTACGAGTACCGCCAGTAGCGGCCGCCCCTCGACCTCGGGACGCGAAGTGCGCGTGGGTCCGCACTGGGCGTACAATGCGGGTGAGATGCCGCTCGGTCTGGAAGACCTGCAAGACCTGGTGCACCTCCTGGAGCAGCAGCCCCAGTGGAGGGAGGCCCTTCGGGCGGCCCTCTGGACGGACGAGGACCTCGTGCGGTGGCTCCGGGAGCGCCTCCCCAGGTTGCTCCAGGAAGACCCGCGCCTGGCAGCTGAGGTGGTGGGTATCCTGGCGCAAACGCTGAGCCCCCGTTCCGAGCTCCTGCGGGTGCTGGAGGAGATCCGCGCGGTGCGGGAGGACTTCGGCAGGCGCTTCGAGGCCATGGACGACCGGTTCCGGGCGCTGCAGGAGGAGATGGACCGGCGGTTCGAGGCCATGGACCAGCGGTTTCGGGCGCTGCAGGAGGACATGGACCGCCGGTTCGAGGCCATGGACCAGCGGTTTCGGGCGCTGCAGGAGGACATGGACCGGCGGTTCGCGCTCCAGGCCGAGCTGTTGCGCCAGCACGGCCGGGAGCTGCGCACCCTACGGGTGGGGTTGGGAAGCCTGGCCCGGCGCCTGGGGTTCGGCTTTGAGGAGGCGGTGCGCCGGATCGTGGAGGAGTTCGGAGGCGTGGGGCCCCTGAAGGCGGAGCGCCTGACCCTGCGGGACGAAAACGGCGAGCTGTTCGGCGTCCCCGGCCAGGTGGTGGAGTTCGACGCCCTGGTCCACGACGGGGAGTGCTTTCTGGTGCAGGTGAAGGCCTTCGCGGACCGGGAGGACGTGCTCCTGTTCCATCGGAAACTGGAGTTCGCCGCCCGACACCTCCCCCGGCCCTTCCGGGCCGTGATGGTGGCGCCCTTCGCGCACGCGCGGGCCGCGGACACAGCTCGGCAGCTCGGCATCCAGCTTCTCACTGCAGAGGAGGAAGCCCCCGATCAAGAGCCGCAGGCCTGACCCGCGGGCTTGATCGCCAGGACAGCGACGCAAAGGAGGCGCCATGACCGGCGTACGGCTGCTCGTGGGTACACGCAAGGGTGCGTTTGTCCTGGAAGCCGGTCCAGACCGGCGGAGGTGGCGCGTGCGGGGCCCACTGTTCGGGGGCGAGGTGTTCTGCGTCCACGCGTCTCCCCACGACCCGGACCGCCTGTACGCGGCTGTCTGGTCCCCGTGGTCGGAAGTGGTGCTCCAGCGCAGCAGCGACGGAGGGCGGATCTGGGAAGTTTTCAACAACGCCTTCGGTTACGAGGGTCCGACGACCGCCCACCAGGGTTTCTCCGGAGATCCGACACCGTGGCAGTTCAAGCGCGTGTGGCGGCTGGCCTCAACCCCGCCCGCGTGGGGTCCTGAGGTGGTGTTCGCCGGGGTAGAGGACGCCGCGCTGTTCCGCCTGTCCGAGGAAGACGGCTGGTCGGAGATGCAGGGGCTGCGGTGCCACCCGACCCACGAGCGGTGGATGCCGGGTGCAGGGGGCCTGTGTTTGCACACGGTACTGTTCGACCCCACCCGCCCGGGGCGCGTGTACGCCGCGATCTCCGCCGCCGGGGTCTTCCGCAGCGACGACGGCGGGCACACGTGGAAAGCAGCCAACAAGGGTCTCAGCGCCAAGTATTTACCTGAGGAGCAGCCTGAGGCAGGCTACTGCGTGCACAAGGTGGCCATGCACCCCGAGCGGCCCCACGTGCTGTTCATGCAGAAGCACTACGGTGTGTACCGCAGCGACGACGCGGGTGAGTCCTGGCGGGCGATCGACGCCGGGTTACCGTCCAACTTCGGGTTTCCGGTCGTCGTGCACGCCCACGAGCCGGACACCGTGTACGTGGTCCCCATCACCAGCGACGAACAACACTACCCACCCGCCGGCGCCCTGCGGGTGTGGCGCAGCCGCGACGGGGGAGAGACGTGGGCGCCCCTGACCCGAGGGCTCCCGGACCGTCGCTGCTACGTGAACGTGCTGCGGGACGCCCTCGCCACCGACCAGCTCGACCCGTGCGGCGTGTACCTGGGGACCACGGGTGGGCAGCTCTTCGCGTCCGCGGACGCTGGAGAGTCGTGGAGGGCGATCGCCTCCTACCTGCCCCCGGTCCTGTCCGTGGAAGCGGTGACGCTCCCGTGAGCGGGTCGGACCGGGAAGTCGCGCGCGTCCACGTGGTCCTCCCGGCCTACCTGCAGCGCCTGGTGGGCTTGCCCGCCACCACTTGCACCGTGACGGTGCCGCGCGGCAACACCACCGTGGGCGAGGTGCTGGAGGTCCTCGAGGGCCGCTACCCGGCGCTGCGCGGGGTGCTGCGCCTGCCGGGTGCGGGCCGTGTGAAGCCGCACCTCCGGGTGTTCGCGGGCACGCGGGACGTCACCCTGGACGGGCTGCAGGAAGCTCTGCCCGAGGAAGTGACGTCCGGCGGTGCGGAGCTGCGGATCGTAGCCTCTCTCTCCGGCGGTTAGGAGGCCGTCAACCGCCGCGGGGCGGTCCGGCCTGCAGGTACCGCGAAGGCAGCCGGCGCCCGAGGGCGGCTTCCAGGAGCCTGGAGGCGTCGCACAGCCGGTCGAGGTCCACACCCGTCCGGACTCCCATCCCGTGGAGCATGTACACCACGTCCTCCGTGGCCACGTTGCCGAGAGCACCGGGCGCGAAGGGACAGCCTCCCAGCCCGCCCGCGGAAGCGTCGACGGTGGTGATGCCCATCTGTAGCGCTGCGAGCACGTTCGCGAGCCCGGTGCCCCGGGTGTCGTGGAAGTGCACCCCCAGGCGGTCCGCTGCGACATCCCGCAGCAAGAGGTCCAGCAGCTCCTGGACCTCCCGGGGTGTGGCCGCGCCCACGGTGTCCGCGACCCCTGCGTCGTGGCAGCCCATCTCCAGCAGTTCCAGGACGACCCGGCGTACCGCCCGCGGGTCCGCACGTCCGCTGTACGGGCACCACCACGCAACGGACACGTAGCCCCGGACCAGCATTCCTGCTCCTCGGGCCTGTCCCACCACCTCGCGGAAGGTGCGCAGCGACTCCTCCACGGTCAACCCGATGTTGGCGCGCGCGAAGGCGTCGGTGGCCGCGGTGAACACCGCCACGGCCCGAACCCCGCAGGCGGCAGCCCGCTCCAGGCCCCGCAGGTTGGGCACGAGGGCGAGGTAGGTCACTCCCTCGCGGGGTCGCAGGCGCCGAAACACCTCCTCCGTGTCTGCCATCTGCGGGACGCGGTCGGGCCGAACGAACGACCCCACTTCGATCCATCGCAACCCGGCGTCCGCCAGCGACTCGATGAACGCCACCTTGACATCGGTGGACACCGCTTGAGGATCGTTCTGGAGTCCGTCCCGCGGCCCGACCTCCACGAGCCGGACCTCTCCGGGCAGGGCGGCCAGCGGGATCATCCTTCTTCCTCCAGCTCCACCACCACCGCGCCTCCTTCGACCTGCTCCCCGGCCCGTGCGCGGACCCGGCGCACCCGCCCCGGGCGAGGGGACCGGACCACGGTCTCCATCTTCATGGCCTCGAGCACGTACAGCGCCTCGCCCTCAGCCACCCGCTGGCCCGGGGTAACCAGGATCCGGGTCACAACGCCGGGCATCGGTGCGCTGGTGTCCGCAGCCGCTGCCAGGCGGTGGGCCGCTGCGCGTGCGGGGGCGAACCGGTACGTACGCCCCCGTGCGTGCAGGTGCAGCGTCTCGCCCTCCCACGCGGCGTGCACGAGCCACCTCGCGCCGTCCACGGTGGCCTCCCACGCGCCGTCGCCCAGGTCCCGCAGCTCCACGGGCACCTCTCGGCCCTCCAACCTCACCAGCGCGCCACGGCCGGAGGGCACCACGTGCGCCTCGAAAAGGACACCGGCACAGCGCAGGCGCAGCACGCTCACGGCAGGCGCGCGCCGCCCAAGCGGTCCCACGGGTCTGAGACCCGCACCTCCGCCTCGGGCGCCCTCGGCCGGCTTCGCCCCGCCAGGGCCGCGGCCACCGCCGCGACGGCTTCTTCGGGCTGCGGCGCGTGCCAGGTCGGGAAGTGATCGTCCAGGAACTGGGTGGAGAGCTCTCCGGCGACGAAGTCAGGGTGCTCGAGGACGTCGAGGAGGAAGTCCAGGTTCGTCCGCGGGCCCAGGATCACGTAGTCCCGCAGCGCCTGCGCGAGCCTCGCCACCGCGGTCGGGCGGTCGGGCGCCCAGGCCACGACCTTCGACAGGATGGGGTCGTACTGCACCGGAATGCGCTGGCCAGATCGGATGCCCGAGTCGACCCGCACGCCCGGAAGCTGTGGCTCTCGCAGGCACAGGACGCGGCCGGGAGAGGGTGCAAAGCCTCGCTCGGGGTCTTCCGCGTACACCCGGGCCTCCACCGCGTGGCCCCGAAGGGTGACCTCGGCGAAGGACGGCGGCAGCGGCTCGCCCGCGGCCACGCGTAGCTGCGCGTGCACCAGGTCCACGCCCGCAACCATCTCCGTCACGGGGTGCTCCACCTGCAGGCGCGTGTTGACCTCGAGGAAGTAGAAGCGACCCTGGCGGTCCACGAGGAACTCCACGGTCCCCGCGTTCACGTAGCCCGCCGCGCGGGCGATCCGGAGCGCCGCCTCGCACAGGCGGGCTCGCAGGTCCGGCCCCACCGCAGGGGAAGGGCACTCCTCGATGACCTTTTGGTGGCGGCGCTGTACGCTGCACTCCCGCTCGCCCAGGTGGACCGCGCTCCCGCGGGTGTCCGCGAGCACCTGCACCTCCACGTGCCGCGGCCGCTCCAGGTACTTCTCGAGGAGGATGGCGTCGTCTCCGAAGCTAGAGCGCACCTCTCGACGGGCCGAATCCAGGGCCTCCCGGAACTGCTGCGGATCGCGCACGACCCGCATCCCCTTGCCCCCACCTCCGGCCGCGGCCTTCAGGAGGACGGGGAAGCCGAGGCGGTGCGCGGCCCGCTCGAGGGTTTCGTCGTCCGCGGGCGGGTGGCCGGGCACCGTGGGCACGCCCGCCTCCTGGGCCAGCTTGCGCGCGCGGTCCTTGTCCCCGAGCGCCGCGATGACCTCCGCGGGCGGGCCCACGAACACGAGCCCGGCCTCGCGGCAGGCGTGGGCGAACTCCGGGTTCTCCGCGAGGAATCCGTACCCGGGGTGCACCGCTTCCGCGCCCATACGGCGCGCGGCGTCCACGATCCGCCCGACGTTCAAGTACGACTCCGCAGGGTCCGCAGGCCCCAGGCACACCGCCTCGTCCGCGAGCAGCACGTGCGGGCTGTCGGAGTCCACCTCGGAGTAGACGGCCACGGCGCGGGCCCTGAGCTCGCGACAGGCCCGGATGACCCGCACCGCGATCTCGCCGCGGTTCGCGATCAACACCTTGGCAAACGGCGGCCGGTCGGCCTTCACGCGTCCAGCCACGGGGGCTTCCGCTTCTCCAGGAACGCGCGCATGCCCGCCTGCCCTTCCGGCCCCGCGCGGGCCCTGGCGATGGCGTCCACCGCGGCCTCACGCGCCTGGTCCCACGCGAGCTGCGGGAGCACGTGGAGCAGGCGCTTGGCCTCCGCGAGGGCGGTGGGCCCTCCTGCCACCAGGTCCTCTCCCCACACGTCGACCACGCCGTCGGGGTCCTCGGAGACGGCCTGCACCAACCCCAAGTCGAGCGCCTCGCGGGCCGAAACGCGCGCCGCGGTCAGCACAGCCCAGGGGAGGGCGCCGCGGTGCACCTTTCGCAGCAAGAACGGCAGGATCATGGCGGGAAGCAGGCCCAACCGCACCTCGCTGAGTCGGAAGGTGGCGTCGGGGTGGGCCACCGCGAGGTCGCAGGCCGCTACGAGCCCCACCCCACCGCCCACCACGGCGCCGTGTACCCGCGCCACCACCGGCTTCGGGCACGTGGCCAAGGCCTCCAGGGTCCTGAAGACGCGGGCCGCGTCTTGGCGGTTCTCCTCCTCCGGCGCACCCGCGGCCGACCGCATCCACTCCAGGTCCGCGCCTGCACAGAAGGACGGGCCCTCTCCGGACAGCACCACGTACCGGACCGTGGGGTCTTCCCCGGCCGCCTGCACCGCCGAGCGCAGCGCCTCCACCAGCTCCGGGTTGAGCGCGTTGTGCACGTGCGGCCGGTGGAGGACCAGCTGCAGTCGCTTCCCGTCCCGGTGGATCCGCAGCACGTCCGCCACGGCTCACATCCGGAACACGCCGGGTTTCATGGGCTCCACGGGGGCGTTCAGGGCCGCGGATAGAGCGAGCCCGAGGACGTCGCGGGTGGTGGGCGGGTCGAGGATACCGTCGTCCCACAACCGTGCGGTGCTGTAGTACGGGTTCCCCTCGCGCTCGTACTTCTCCAGGATGGGTCGGGCAATGGCCTCGGCTTCCTCGTCTGACAGGCGCTTCCCTTCCCGCGCCAGCTGGTCGCGCTTGACGGTGACGAGGACGCCGGCCGCCTGCTCGGGGCCCATGACGTTGATCCGGGCGTTGGGCCACATCCACAGGAAGCGGGGTTCGTACGCCCGGCCGCACATGGCGTAGTTGCCGGCCCCGTACGACCCACCGACGATCACGGTGAACTTCGGCACGTTGCTGGTGGCGACCGCGTGGACCATCTTGGCCCCCGCCCGGGCGATACCGGCGGCCTCGTACTGCCGGCCCACGATGAACCCCGTGATGTTCTGCAGGAACACGATGGGCACCCGACGCTGTCCGCACAGCTCGATGAAGTGGGCGCCCTTCTCCGCACTGTCCACGAACAGCACCCCGTTGTTGGCCACCACGCCCACCAGGAAGCCGTGGACGCGGGCGAAGCCGCAGACCAGGGTGGTCCCGTACAGCGCCTTGAACTCCGCGAACCGGCTTCCGTCCACGATCCGCGCGATCACCTCCCGCACGTCATACGGCTGCCGGAGGTCCCGGGGGAGGACGCCGTAGATCTCTTCCGGGTCGTAAGCGGGGTCTTCTGGCTCCTGCACGTCCAGGTCCACCACCTTGCGGCGGTTCAGGGTGGAGACGATCTGGCGGACGATCTGCAGGGCGTGCTCGTCGGACTCCGCCAGGTGGTCCACCACGCCAGACCGGCGGGCGTGGACGTCTGCTCCCCCGAGCTCCTCCGCGGTCACGTCCTCCCCCGTGGCCGCCTTCACGAGAGGCGGGCCGCCGAGGAAGATGGTGCCCGTGCCGCGGACGATCACCGCCTCGTCGCTCATGGCGGGCACGTACGCGCCTCCCGCGGTGCACGACCCCATGACCGCCGCGATCTGCGGGATTCCCAGGGCGCTCATCCGCGCCTGGTTGTAGAAGATCCGGCCGAAGTGGTCGCGGTCCGGGAACACTTCCGCCTGCAGGGGGAGGTAGGCGCCGCCGGAGTCCACCAGGTAGATGCAGGGAAGCCGGTTCTGGAGGGCCACCTCCTGGGCCCGCAGGTGCTTCTTCACCGTCATGGGGAAGTACGTACCGCCCTTGACCGTGGCGTCGTTGGCCACGATGACGCACTCCACACCGCTCACCCGGCCAATCCCCGTGACCAGTCCCGCGCCCGGGGCTTCGCCGTCGTACATCTCCCAAGCGGCGAGAGGGCAGAGTTCCAGGAACGGGGAGCCCGGGTCTAGCAGCCGCTCGACCCGCTCCCGGGCGGCCATCTTGCCGAGCTCCCGCTGCCGCCGCTGCGCCCCCTCCCCACCTCCCTGGCGGACCCGCTCGAGCCTGCGGCGCAGTTCCTCCGCCAGGGCCCTGTGGTGGGCGTAGTTCTCCCGGAACTCCGGGCTGTCGGTCCGCACCTGCGAGCGAATCCGCTCCAAGGACACCCCCTGAGGAGCGTTACACCGCGGCGGGGGGCTTTCCCTGCGGGCCGGTTGCCGCCCTGGAAGGCAGACGCTACGATGGGCACGGACTTGACCGGGGAGGCGGTGCGTGGAGTTCGGTCTCAGCGAAGAGCACCGGATGGTGCAGCGGACGGCGAGGGAGTTCGCGGCGCGGGAGATCCTGCCGGTAGCGAGCCAGCTCGATGCCGAACACAGGTTCCCCACTGAAATCGTCCGCGGGCTGGGGGAGCTCGGGCTCATGGGGGTGATGGTGCCCGAGGCGTACGGGGGCGCCGGCATGGACAACGTGGCGTACGCCCTGGCCATGGAGGAGGTGGCGCGGGCGTGTGCTTCCACCGCCGCCATCATGTCGGTCAACAACTCTTTGGTGTGCGACCCGATCCTGCGTTACGGCACCGAGGACCAGAGGCGGCGCTACCTTCCGGTGCTGGCCTCCGGGCGGGAGGTGGGCTGCTACTGTCTCACCGAGCCCTCCGCGGGGTCCGACGCGGCCTCGCTGCAGACCACCGCGCGGCTGGACGGCGACCGGTGGGTGCTGAACGGCACCAAGGCGTTCGTCACCAACGCGCGGGAGGCGTGGGTGTTCGTGGTCTACGCCCGGACGGAGGAGGAGCCGGGCGCGCGGGGGATCTCCGCGTTCCTGGTGGAGCGCGACCACCCGGGGATCTCCGTGGGCAAGGTGGAGCGGAAGATGGGGCTGCTGGCGTCTTCCACCTGCGAGGTCCTGCTGGAGGACTGCCGGGTGCCGCGGGACAACCTGCTTGGCCGGCGGGGCGAGGGCTTCAAGGTGGCCCTCTCGACCCTGGACGGCGGGCGAATCGGGATCGCCGCCCAGGCGGTGGGCATCGCGCGCGCCGCGCTCGAGGAGAGTGTGGGGTACGCGAAGCAGCGAAGGCAGTTCGGACGGCCCATCGCCGAGTTCCAGGCCATCCAGTGGAAGATCGCGGACATGGCCACGCGGATCGACGCCGCGCGGCTTCTGACGCTGCGGGCCGCCTGGCTGCGGGACCAGGGAAAGCGGTGCACCCTGGAGGCGTCCATGGCGAAGCTGTTCGCGTCGGAGACCGCCATGTGGGCTGCGCACCAAGGTGTGCAGATCTTCGGTGGCTACGGCTACATCAAGGACTACCCGGTGGAGCGCTACTTCCGGGACGCGAAGATCACGGAGATCTACGAGGGGACGTCGGAGATCCAGCGGATGGTGATCGCCCGTAACCTCCTGTCGTAGGCTAACGAACGTTTGGTAGCCGAGGGAGGCCCGGAGAGTCGGAGGTGCCCATGGACGTGGTGGTGTGCGTCAAGCAGGTTCCCGACACCGAGCAGCCGATCCGGGTCAGGCCCGACGGCAGTGGGATCGACGACCAAGGGCTCAACTGGATCCTCAACTACTACGACGAGCACGCGGTGGAAGAGGCCCTCAGGGTGCGGGAGAAGCACGGAGGGACCGTCACCGTGGTGTGCGTCGGCCCACCCCGCGCCGCCGAAGCGGTGCGGACCGCCCTGGCCATGGGTGCGGACGAAGCGGTGCACGTGGCCGACCCAGCACTGGAGGGCGCGGACCACCTGGCGGTGGCGAGGGTGCTGGCGCGCGTGATCGGGCAGCTGCGCTACGACCTGGTGTTGTGTGGCCGGCTGGCCACCGACGACAACGCCTCGGTGGTGGGGGCGGCGCTCGCGGAGTACCTGGGGCTACCGCAGGCCACCGCCATCTCCAAGCTGCAGATCGGGGACAGCCTCGCCACGGTGGAGCGGGAGGTGGAAGGCGGGGTGGAGTTGGTGAAGGTGCCGCTCCCTGCGTTGTTCACCGTCGAACGGACCATCAACGAACCGCGCTACCCTACCTTGCCGGGCATCATGAAGGCCAGGCGGAAGGAGATCCGCACGCTGGGGCTGGCCGACCTCGGACTCGAGCCCGGGGAGGTGGGCGCGCAGGCTTCGCGGGTCCGCTACACCCGCTTCGAGCCGCCCCCGCGCAGACAGGCGGGCCAGGTGGTGACCCCGGACTCGCCGGAGGAAGCCGCGCGGGTCATCGTGCGGTTCCTCCAGGAAACCGCGAAGGTGCTGTGAGGTGTGAGGATGCAGAACGACGTGTGGGTCGTCGCAGACCACGCGGGCGGAAACCCTCGGCGGATCACCCTCGAACTGCTGGGGAAGGGGAGGGAGCTCGCGGACGCGCGGGAGGGGCGGCTGGTGGCCGTGGTCCTGGGCCACGGCCTGCTGGATTTGGGGCCGGCCTTCGGCCAGTACGGTGCGGACACGGTGGTGGCCGTAGACCACCCCCACCTCCACGCATACACCACGGACGGGTACACCGAAGTTTTGAGCGCGCTCGTACGGGAGCGGGCGCCATGGCTGGTGATGGTGCCGTCCACCGCCTGGGGCCGGGACTGCGCGCCGCGTCTTGCCGCCCGAGCAGGCGCGGGAATCGTCACCGACGTGGAAGCCTTGTGGCTGGAGGACGGCCGTCTGCTGACACGGCGTCCCATGTACACCCGAAAGGTCATGGGCATTGTGGAGTACGTGGGAAGCGGGCCTCACCTGGCGGTGGTCCTGCCCAAGGTGTTCCCGCCCGCGGGAAGGCAGGAGGGGCGCGCCGCGCAGGTGGAGCGGGTGGAAGCGGGGGTGTCCGAGCCGCGCTCCCGGGTGGTGGAAACGCGGTCTCTGCAGCGGGAGCGGGTTTCCCTGACGGAGGCGGACGTGATCGTCTCGGGCGGCCGGGGCCTGCGCGGGCCGGAGAACTTCGCACTCCTCGAGGCCCTGGCGGCAGAACTGGGTGCTGCCGTGGGCTCTTCGCGGCCTCCGGTGGACAGCGGCTGGGTCCCCCACGACTACGAGATCGGACAGACCGGGAAGACCGTGAGCCCCACGGTGTACATCGCGGTGGGCATCTCCGGGGCACCCCAGCATCTGGCGGGCATGTCGGGGTCGAAGTACATCGTGGCCATCAACAAGGACCCCAACGCGCCCATCTTCCAGCTGGCGAGTCTCGGGGTCGTGGGGGACCTGTTCCAGATCGTGCCGAAGCTCACCGAAGAGGTCCGACGGCTCAAGGCCCAGGGGTAAAGGCGCGGTGGTGGGAGACGGGTAGCCAAGTCGCTCGAGGGGGAGGTGGTGGGGATGGCCGTGACCCGTGACCGGACCGAGGGAGTGGCGGAAGCCCGCAGGCGGTGGGAGGAGACGACCCTCCAGCAGACCTTAGAGCGCCAGCCGGAGCGCCCCTGGCGGTTCACCACCCTGTCGGACCTGCCGGTGGAACGGCTGTACGGGCCGGACCACCTCGCGGACGTGGACTTCGAGCGGGACATCGGGTGGCCCGGGGAGTACCCGTACACCCGCGGGATCCACGCCACCATGTACCGGGGCCGGCTGTGGACCATGCGGCAGTTCGCGGGGTTTGGAACGGCGGAGGACACAAACCGACGCTTCCACTACCTGCTCCAGCAAGGTCAGACGGGGCTGTCGGTGGCCTTCGACATGCCCACCCTCATGGGCTACGACTCCGACCACCCACGCTCACTGGGCGAGGTGGGCCGGGAGGGGGTGGCCATCGACACCCTCGCGGACATGGAGGTCCTGTTCGAGGGGATCCCCCTCGACGAGGTCAGCACCTCCATGACCATCAACGCGCCCGCGGCGGTCCTGTACGCCATGTACGTGGCGGTCGCGGACCGGCGGGGCATCCCGCGGTCGAAGCTCCGGGGCACCATCCAGAACGACTGCCTCAAGGAGTTCATCGCCCAGAAGGAGTGGATCGTCCCGCCCCGGCCCAGCATGAAGCTCGTGATCGACACCTTCGAGTTCTGCGTGCGGGAGACTCCCCAGTGGAACCCCATCTCCATCAGCGGGTACCACATCCGGGAGGCGGGGGCCACTGCGGTGCAGGAGCTGGCCTTCACCCTCGCCGACGGGATCGCCTACGTCCAGGCGGGGATCGAGCGCGGGCTGGAGGTGGACCAGTTCGCCCCCCGGTTGAGCTTCTTCTTCGACGTCCACAACGACTTCTTCGAGGAGATCGCCAAACTCCGGGCCGCCCGGCGGATGTGGGCGAGGATCATGCGGGAGCGTTTCGGCGCCCGTAACCCGCGCTCCTGGATGCTCCGCACGCACGCCCAGACAGCGGGTGTGTCGCTCACCGCTCAGCAGCCCCTGAACAACATCGCCCGTGTCGCCATCCAGGCCCTGGCCGCGGTCTTGGGCGGGGTGCAGTCCTTGCACACCAACTCCATGGACGAGACCTACGCCCTGCCCACCGAGGAGGCGGTGACCGTGGCGCTGCGCACCCAGCAGATCCTCGCCTACGAGAGCGGGGTCGCCAACACCGTGGACCCGCTGGGCGGATCGTACTTCGTCGAGGCCCTCACGAACCGGATCGAGGAGGAGGCCTGGCGGTACATCCAGCGCATCGACGAGCTCGGCGGCATGCTGACGGCCATCGAGCTCGGGTTCCCGCAGCGGGAGATCGCGGACGCTGCCTACCACTACCAGCAGCAGCTGGAGCGCAGGGAGAAGATCGTGGTGGGCGTGAACGAGTTCGTGTCCGGGGAGCCGCAGGCCATCCCCATCCTCAGGATCCCGCCGGAGGTGGAGCGGCGGCAGGTAGAGCGCTTGAAGCGCGTGCGGGCGGAGCGCGACAACGAACGGGTGGCAGCCTGTCTTGCGGAGCTCCGCCGGGTGGCCGAGTCGGGCGGCAACACCATGTACACGATCCTCGAGGCGGTGAAGGCGTACGCCACGTTGGGCGAGATCTGCGACGTCTTCCGGTCCGTGTGGGGCGAGTACCGGGAGCCAGCGATCCTGTAGGAGGCAGAGGTGGCGCGACCGGTGCGGGTCGGGAACCTCGTCGAGGTGAGCGGGACGGCGGCCGCCGACGAGCAAGGTAACATCCTCGGCGGGGACGACTACTACGAGCAGACGAAGGCAGCCCTCCGGATCATCGGGGAAGGCCTCGGGCAACTGGGGGCATCCCTCGAGCACGTGGTCCGCACGCGGGTCTACCTGCGTGACCCCGGCCGGTGGGAGGATGCGGGCCGGGCGCACGGTGAAGTGTTCGGACAGATACCGCCGGCCAACACCATTGTCGGAGTGGCCGGCTTCGTGGATCCCAGGATCCTCGTGGAGGTGGAAGCGACAGCGGTGGTCGAGGAATCCTGAAAACGCGGTGTGGGTATACACCTCACGCCGGTCTGACGTGATCACGATGCTCCGCCCACGAGGCTGTCCAGAAGATCTCCGCGGGCCGACGGCCCTGCGTGCGGTAGCCGAGATGCGGCCGCTGGTGATTGTAGAACCCGAGGTAGCGATCCAGCGCGACCTGCAGTTGCGCCGGGTGCGTGAAGAAGCGCCGTCGAAACTCGGTGCGCCACAGTTCGGTGGGGATCGCGCCCTGCAGCCGTTCCACGAAGCCATTCGTCCACGCATGGCGGGGCCGGGTGCGGGTGTGGCGCACGCGGCGCTGCTGGCAGGCGTGATCGAACGCCCCGGGGTATTCGCTGCCCCGATCGGTCAAGACCCGACGCAGGGGCCAGCCCGCGGCGCGGTACGCCGGCTACACGCGGGTCGTCAGGAACCGCGCGGCGGCCTCCGCCGAGCACTCCGTCGCGATCTGGACGATGGCATACGAGCAGGCCGCGTCGCACGCGGTGTACTGCCACACCTTGCCGACCTCCTTGAGCCTCCCGATGTAGAACGTGTCCAGACAGACGAGATCGCCCGGGCGCTGCGCGGCGACATGCGGGCCGCGCCGCCGCTGGGCCGCGGTCAGCCGTCGGCGTGTGCGTTCGGTCAGCAGCCCCGCGGCCTGCGCGCTGTGGGCCTCCAGGACCGCCAGCCGCTGGAAGCGGGTCCGCAGGTCTGTGCGCCGCAGGAGCCGATAGATGGTGGCCGGAGCAACCCGCCAGCTCCCGTATTCGGGCCGGCTCAGTTGCACGGCGAGCCGGGCGGGGCCCCACGTCGGCCAAGCCAGCGCCAGGGCAAGAATCGCGCGCTCGGTCTGCACGGTCAGCGCCGACGGCCGTCCCCGCCGGGGACTGTGACGGCCACGAGCCATCACCCGCAGGCGGAATGCGTGTACACTGTCGTCGAGGGTCATGGGCGCTCCTCCCCGCTCCCCCAAAGGGGGTTGGTATCCAACGGGAAGGATACGTCACATGACCCTCCTTCACTGTCAACACTAAAACGAAACAGTTCAGACTAGGAGCGTGTCGGAGAAGTGCTTGCGAGAGGGGACCGGGCTCCCCGAGGATCGCGGCAGCGGTTCTTGGGGTGGCAAGGAAGGTGCGATCTCACCCGGGCTGGTGTGGCCTTAGAATAGTGGGGCCGTGGGACTGCGGCCCTTGAATCCGTGAGGAAGCGGCCTGTGGTGACCCACCGCGGTTGCCGAAGCACACAGAAGCAGTGAGGGGAGACCGGTCCGTCCGCGGGTTTGAGTTGCCGGTGCTGCTCACCCCGGCTGGGCCAGGTCTGGCCTCGCTGGTGCTGCTCACGTCTGACCTGCTGGCGGTGGCCTGCGCCTGGTCGCTGGCGGTGCACGGGCGGCTCCTCGCGGGTGGTGTGCTGTCCCCTGAGCTGTACTGGAGGCTCTGGCCCGGCCTTGTGCTGTTCGCGGTCGCCTACGCCAGCACGGGCCTATACCCCGGCTTCGGCGTCAACCCGGCGGAGGAGCTCCGGCGGACCACCGTGTCCACCACGTTGGTGCACCTGACCCTCGGGGCCGCGACCTTCATCCTGCGGGGTGCCGAAGCGTACTCCCGCGCGGTGTTTCTGGCAGCGTGGCTGCTGGCGGTGGCGTTCGTCCCCCTGGGGCGGGCGCTCGTGCGGGAGCTGTTTGGCCGCGCCCGCTGGTGGGGCTGCCCCGTGCTGGTGCTGGGGGCGGGCCGCACTGGCGAGATGGTCGTGCGGGCGCTGCAGCGCCGGCCGGGTTTGGGTCTCAAGCCCGTAGCCTTCCTGGACGACGACCCGGCGAAGCCCGCGCGGGTGGCCGGCCTGCCGGTGGTCGGAGGTGTGGACATGGCACCCCGCATGGCCCGGGAGGCCGGAATCGGCTACGCCATCGTGGCCATGCCCGGGGTGGACCGGGACCGACTGCTAGAGGTCGTGGACCGCTACGGCCGCGCGTTCCCGCACCTGCTGGTGATCCCGGACCTGTTCGGGCTGTCGAGCCTTTGGGCGGCGGCGCGGGACGTGGACGGCGTGCTGGCCCTGGAGGTCCGTCAGCGGCTGCTCCTGCGCGGGCCTCGGACGGTGAAGCGAGCGCTGGACTTCGCTGCGGCCTTGCTCGTTGGCCTCGTGGCGGCACCCCTTGTCGCGCTCATCGCCCTGGCCGTCAAGCTGGACTCCCCGGGACCCGCGTTGTTCACGCAGACCAGGATCGGCCGGGGCGGGAGGCCATTCCGGGCGTGGAAGTTCCGCACCATGGTGCGGGACGCGGAGCACGTGCTGGAGCGCTACCTGCGAGACCACCCGGAACTCCGCCGGGAATGGGAGCGGGACCAGAAACTGCGCCACGACCCGAGGATTACCCGGGTAGGTCGCTTCCTCCGGCGGACGAGCCTGGACGAGCTGCCGCAGTTGTGGAACGTGCTGCGGGGGGAGATGAGCCTGGTGGGCCCGCGCCCCATCGTCCAGGAGGAGGTGCCGAAGTACGGCCCACGGTTCACCCTGTATGCCCAGGTGCTGCGCGGCATCACGGGCCTGTGGCAGGTCTCCGGCCGCAACGACACGAGCTACGAAGAGCGGGTGGCGCTCGACGCCTACTACGTGCGCAACTGGTCGGTGTGGCTGGACCTGTACATCCTGGCCCGGACGGTGTGGGTGGTGCTCACCGGCCGCGGCGCATACTGAGCCTCGGTGGCGGGAGCTCAGAAAGTTCACGAGGACGTTACGCTCCGCCGGTTTAAGAAGGTTCACGGGTGGCCTCGACGCGCTGCGGTTGTGGTGATCTTGTCGCGGAGGACGTGCTGATGCGCCGACGAACGACGAACCGGGATCTCCTCGGCCTCGCCTGGCGAACGGTGGTGCTCGTGCTGTCCGCAACGGCACCTGCGCACGCGTACGTGGACCCGGGCAGCGGCACCATGCTGTGGCAGCTGCTGCTCGCGGCGGGGGCGGGCGTGTTGTTGTTCGGGCGGCGGGCCCTGGCCCGGGTCGTGAGCCTGTTGCGGGTGGGACTGCGTAGGGGGCGATGACGCCCACACCGCGGGCGCCCGAAGCTGAAGGGGCCTTCCCGTCCTTCCGCGACCCCGGCGGGTCCCTGGTGGAGTTCGAAGGACGGGTCCTGCGTATGGTCGGGGAGGACGCTGCGGCCCGGCTACGGACGTTCCTGCACAGCGCCCTTCACCGGGAGTTAGTGGCGGAGGGCCTCCTCGTGCCCACGCGCACGCCGGACGACGCCCACAGCCTCCTCGCCCGCCTCAGTGTGGACCTCTCGGGACGGTGGAGCCGGGGCGCCGTCCTGTTCGAGCACGAGCGCGTCCCGTTTCCCTCGTACCCACACGAGTGGCCGGCGGAGTTGCTGTGGGAAGCAGGCCGGCTGACGGTGGAACTATGCCAGCGTACTCTGACACACGGCTTCGGGCTGAAGGACGCCACACCGTACAACGTGTTGTTCCGCGGTGCCAGGCCGGTGTTCGTCGACGTGCTGTCGTTGGAACCGCGCGACCCCGCCGACTTCGTCTGGCCCGCCTACGGACAGTTCGTCCGCACCTTCCTCCTCCCGCTGGCGGTCTGGCGGTTCGCGGGCATCCCGCCGGCAGTCGTGTTCCTGGCCTACCGGGACGGCCTCACGCCAGAGCAGGCCAGCCGGTGGCTCGGGCCGCTGGTGCGGCTGCGACGGCCGGTGTTCACCCTGGCTACGATCCCCAGCTGGCTGAGCCGTCGGGCAGAGCGGATGGGCGACCGACTGCACGGGACCCGGCGGGCAGCCGACCCGGAGGCGGCGCGGTACGTGCTGCAGAGGCTGTTCCGGGGCCTACGTGGCCAACTCGAGCAGCTGAAGCCTCCGGCTCACCGGCACTCGTACTGGACCGGGTACGAGGAGGAGGCAGCGCGCACGGCCCCCGAGGCGTGGCGCGCCAAGCACGACTGGGTGGTGGGCACGCTCCAGCGTCTGCGACCTCGGACCGTACTGGACGCGGGCTGCAACACCGGGTCCTTCGCGGAGGCGGCCGCCACGCTCGGGGCACGGGTCGTCGCGGTGGACAAAGACCCGGTGGTGGTGGGAGTGACCTGGCGTCGAGCGGCCGCCTCGGGCCGTGACGTCCTCCCCCTGGTGGTGGACCTGGCGCGTCCGACGCCAGCGGTAGGGTGGAGGAACGCGGAGTGCCGGAGCTTTCTCGACCGAGCGCGGGGCGCCTTCGACGCGGTGCTCATGCTGGCGCTGGTGCACCACTTGGCGGTGACGGAGCGGGTCCCTGTGGAGGAGATGGCGGCGCTGGCAGCGGAACTGGCCCGGCAGTTCGTGCTGGTGGAGTTCTGCCCGCGGGACGACCCCATGTTCCGCCGGCTGGTGCGGGGCCGCGGGGAGCTGTTCGAGGACTGGACGCCGGAGCGGTTCGAGGCCGCGTTCCGACGCTGGTTCGATGTGACGTCGGTCGCGGAGCTACCGGGTAGCGGGCGGCGGCTGTACTGCATGGTTCGCAGGAGCTGACCGTGTGGTGGGGACTGCTCCGGGCGGCCTCTCTCGCAAACCTCCTGTGGTTGCCCGTGTGGGAGCGGGTGTTGTACAGCCGCGCGTGGGGCGTGCGGGCTACCGAAGCCCACGCGGCGGCGGTGGTCGGGCTCGTCTCGCTGGCCCTGGCCCTCTGGGCGGTGGAGGCGGTCTGCCGCCGCTGGGGTGGGGCCGGCCGGGTGCTGTGGACCGTGCTCGTGGGCTCCGGTCTGCTCGTGCCCCTGAACGTCGTCCGGCGGACGGTCCTACCGGTGCACCTGGGCGGCGGGCCTTGGCCGTGGGAGCTGAAGGTCCTGGGGCTGGTGGGAGCGGTCGCGCTCGTGGTGTGGGTGGCGGTCCGACACCTCCCGGCGGCGGAGAGACTGCTCGGAGGACTCCTGGTCGCCTGTGTCCCCTTCGTGGCCGTGACGCTCGCGCAGTCGCTGGTTCTTGTGTGGCCGGGACCGGGGCGACCCGCCGAGGTGCAGTCCACCGGGCCGCGCACGGTGGTGCGCCGGACCGTGGTGTTGCTGTTCGACGAGCTTGACTACGAGCTCGCCTTCGAGCGTCGTGAGCCCGGGCTCCGCTTGGATGAGTTCGACCGGCTCGCCGCCCGTTCGCTTCGCGGCACCCGGGTGCGCTCCACCGCGGACCGAACGCTCAAGGCGGTGCCGACGATGCTCACGGGAAGGTGGGTGGACGAAGCAGTCCTGGACTCGCGGAACCGGTTGTGGGTGCGGTTCCACGGGGAGGAAGAGTTCCAGGAGCTCGCGAGAGCGCAGACGCTCTTCAGGACGGCGAGCGCCGCGGGGGCACGGTTGGCCGTGGTGGGCGCGTGGCTCCCGTACTGCGGCCTGGTGCCACAAGGCTCGCCGTGCTGGCAGGTGCCGCTCCTCAACGACGGCGGCGCGGGGTGGGAGGGACCGAGGCCACGAGATCACACGGCCGTCCTCGAAGCGTTGGGCCGTCAGGCCGTGCACGCGGCGAGGGCCGCGCCGGTCCTCAGTCGGTGGCTTCAGGAGGACCCGGACGCGTGGTACCGGAGGCTACTGGAGGCTTCCGTGCAGGCGGTCTCCGATCCCACTCGCGACCTGGCGTGGGTACACCTGCCGATACCCCACCCGCCGTGGGTCTTCGACCGCGCGGAACAGCGCGTCCGGTACAGCGCAGGCGGCTACGGAGACAACCTGGCTCTGGCGGACCGTACCCTCAGGGCTTTGCGGGAGGCGATGGAGCGTGCCGGGGTGTGGCAGGACAGCGTGGTGGTCGTGACCTCCGACCACTGGTACCGGGAACGGAAGGGCGACGACCGGCGAGTGCCCCTCTTCGTACGGTTCCCGGACGAAGTCGGCTGGGAGTACTCCGAGCCGGCGGACATCACCCTGGTGCACGACCTCGTGCGGGCCGTCCTCGAGGGGGAGGCGCGCTCCGCTTCCGAACTCGCGCGCTGGCTCAGCCCGCTCGGCCCGTAGACCACCCCAAAGACGCCGAGCGGTTCTTGCAGTGGTCTCCTTCGCTCGGGGAGTTTCCTGGGAGAGGCTGTTCGCGACTCCACCGTCGAGACCTCCCCCAGGGGCCGGAGGCCTGTGGCAAGATGGAGGTCAGCCGCGCATGTGGGGAGAACTCTTTGCGCTCCTGGCCGCGGTGGCCTTCGCGCTCGCCACCGTGCTCTCCCGGCGCTTCATGGTGGGGCCGTCCCCCGTGGCGCCGGAGGCCGGGGTGTTCGTCAGCATCGTCACCAACGTGACGGTGTTCGGGGCGCTGGCGGTGGTGGAGTGGGCCCGCGGAGCGCTGGAGAGTTTGACCCCCGCGTCCTTTGCCTTCTTCGTCCTGGGGGGCCTTTGCGGCACGGTGGCTGGCCGCAACCTGTCGTACCAGAGCGTGCTGCGGATCGGCCCCTCGCGCTCCACGGCCATCCGGCTGTCCAACACGCTGTTCGCGGCGCTGATCGGGCTCGCGGTGCTGCGGGAGCTGCCAAGGCCAGGCCAGTTGGCAGGCGCCGTGCTCATCACCGCGGGGCTGTGGCTGGTGATCCGGGAGCGCGGCAACAGCCTGGCTCGGGCCGACCCTACAGGGGTTCTGCTGGCCCTCGGCGGAGCCGTGGGGTTCGCGTTGGGCGACACCTTCCGGCGCGCTGGGCTGCAGATCACGCCGTCCCCGTTCCTCGGCGCGGGGATCGGCGCGTGCACCGCACTCGTGGTGCAGAGTACGTGGCTCTGGACGCGCGCGAGGAGCGGGTCCCGCCACGCCCGGCCGTGGCGGGCCGACGTGGTCGCCAGTGCCCTGGCGAACACCGCGGCCATCCTGTTGCTGTTCTTCGCCTTGCAGCGCACCGCGGTGGCCAACGCCGCGGTGCTCTACAACCTCCAGGTCCTCCTGGTCATCCTCCTCAGCCGCTGGGTGCTACCCGGGGACGAGCGGGTGGGCTTGGGGCTCGTGGCGGGAAGTGCGGTGTGCCTGGTGGGGACCGCGGCGGTGCTCTTCGGCTGACCGTACGGGACTTTGCACGCCCGTCACAGGTCCGCGGTACCCTAGAGCCGATGGCGCGGTTGGTGTGGGCCGGGTTCGCCGGGTGGCTCGCCTTCGGAGCCCTCGTGGTGGGAGGGGTGCCGGTCGGAGTGCCGCTATGGCTGCGGGAGCTCCTCGGGGTGCGGACGCCGGTGGAGGCGATCGGCGAGCGCCTGTTCCGGACCCTACCGCCGGAGACGTTCGCGCTACTCGTGAACGTGCTGGAGGACGCGGGACGGCGGTACCTAGGGGTCACCCACCTCGCCAAGACCGCCGCGCTGCTCGGCGCCAACGGGGTGGTGTTCGTGCTCGGGGCGGTCGGGGTGTGGGCGGTGCGGCGCTGGGCTCCCGCGAACCCCTGGAGCACCGCCGCTGCGCTTGCCGTGGGGTCGTGGCTCGCGTGGTCGCTGGTCCTCCTGCCGCTTGCGGGTGCCGGGCTCGTCGGCGCTGGACTCGGGCCGCCCCTTGCAGTGGCAGCCTCCCTGGCGGCCGGGAGCCTGGTGTACGCAGCGCTCGTGGCCGCGGCGCCCCCGCGGCCGAGTCCTCAGGCAACTGGCGGCACGCTTTCGCGACGCCAGGCGCTGCGGGACGGGGTGCGCGTGGTGGTCGCCCTGGTGGTGGGCTCGGCCCTCGGCCTGTGGCTCGAGCGCGCGGCCGCGTGGGCGCAGTCGGTGTTCGAACGGATCCGCGGGCTTCCACCGGAGGTAACGCCCAACAGCGAGTTCTACACGGTCAGCAAGAACTTCTTCGACCCGGAGGTGGACGCCCGCAGCTGGCGTCTGGAGGTCTCGGGCCTGGTGGAGCGCCCGTTCCGACTGAGCCTCGAAGAGTTGAAGACCCTTCCCAGCTACAGCCGGCCGCACACCTTTGAGTGCATCAGCAACCCGGTGGGGGGCGACCTCATCGGGAACGCCGTTTGGAAGGGCGTACGGTTTCGGGAGCTCGTGGAGCGCGCGCGGCCCCGGTCCACGGCCCGCAAGGTGGTGTTCTGGTGCGCGGACGGCTACCACACGGCCCTGCCCCTGGCGGACGTCCTGGACCCGGAGAGCTTCCTGGCGTACGAGATGAACGGGGAAGTTCTCCCGAAGTCCCACGGCTTCCCGGTGCGCGCGGTCGTCCCCGGCTTGTTCGGCATGAAGAACCCCAAGTGGATCACCAAGCTCGAGCTGACGGACAAGGACCACCTCGGTTACTGGGAGCAGCAGGGCTGGAGCGACGAAGCCGTGGTGAAGACCATGTCGAAGTTCACCACGCCCACGGACGGGGCCACGGTGCCCGCGGGGACGGTGGGGGTGGGCGGGGTGGCGTACGCGGGAGACCGGGGGGTCTCGGCGGTGGAGGTGAGCTTCGACGACGGCCGGACCTGGAGGCGTGCGGAACTCAAGCCCGCCATGGGCAAGCACACGTGGGTGCTCTGGGGGCTCCTGTGGGATGCAAATCCCGGCCGCCACGTCCTGAAGGTGCGGGCCAGGGACGGGGTGGGGACGCTGCAGGACGGCCGCAGCCGGCCCCCGCTGCCCGAGGGTGCCACGGGGTACCACACCATCCGCGTCACCGTCCGATAGGGGCCTTCCCGAAGGGACCGTCCGACCGGCGCGGGGTCCGCAAGAACCGCTGCACGATTTCTGGGGGTGGGTGTAGCTTGCCCGGGGGTTCGCCAAGGTCCTTGCCTGGTCGGCGGGAATGCCTAAAATGAGAATGAGTCTTATTTCTATGCGGATGACCCGGCAGCGCAAGGAGATCCTGGCGGTCCTCTCCCGCACCCGATCCCACCCCAGTGCGGAGGAGGTGTTGCGCCAGGTGCGGACCACCCTCCCGAGGGTGAGCTTGGGCTCTGTCTACCGCAACTTGAAGACCCTGCGGGAGGCGGGGCTCGTGCGGGAGATCGTGACCGCGGAGGGGCGACGGTACGACGCGGTCACCGCCCCGCACCCGCACTTCGTCTGCGAGCGCTGCAGCCGGGTGTTCGACCTGGCAAGGCCCCTGCCGCCCCGGGCGCTCAGGCGCGCGCTGCCCCAGGGGTTCGCGGTCAGCCAGATCCACTTGGAGCTCAGGGGGACGTGCTCGGAATGCGGAAGCCAGCCGTGAACTCGTCCCGCACCGAGGACTACCTCCGCGCGGTCCTGCACCTGCGCACCCAGGGGCGGGTCACCCTCACCGCCCTGGCCCGTCGGCTGGGCGTCTCCGTGGCTTCTGCCCACGAGATGGTGGACCGCCTGCAGCGCGCAGGGCTCGTCACCTACTCGCGGGCGGAAGGAGTGCGCCTCACGCCAGAGGGGAGCCGCCTCGCGTTCGGCAAGGAGCGGCGCTACCGGCTGTGCCAGCGCTTCCTGCAGGACGTGCTGGGCATGGACCCGCAGACCGCCGAGCGAGAGGCCGTGCGGTTCGAGCAGGGGATGACGCAGCTCGTGGAGCAGCAGATCATCCGGCTGTTCACGTACCGGAGGGTCGAGGAGGCCGGGCGGTGAGGCGGTATTTGTCGTATGAGGAGGCCACAAGCCAGCTCCCGAAGGTGCGGCAGGCGGTGGTGGAGCTGCAGGCCCTGCGCGCAGAGCTGAGGGCCGCGCGGGCCGCCCTGGACCGCGCGCCGTCCGAGGAGCTCCAGCGCCGCGCGGAGGAGATCCTGCGGGACATGTCCGAGGCTGTGCGCCGGATCGAGGCCGCGGGCGGCGAGCTCAAGGACTTGGACCTCGGGCTGGTGGACTTCCTGACCCTGCGGGCGGGCGAGCCCGTGTACTACTGCTGGCGGCTGGGAGAGCCCGAGATCCGCTACTGGCACGGCCTGGAAGAAGGGTTCGCGGGCCGCAAGCCCATCGAGCCCGAGGGCTGGACCGGGCTGCCGGTCGCCTGAAGCCCCGCGGTTCTGTTCTCCGCCACCGTCCCGCACTATCATGGGGAGGGTTCAACCTCGCGTGGAGGGCCGCATGGACGACGTCTACGACCTCGTGGTGATCGGGGCAGGGCCGGGCGGGTACGTCGGAGCCATCCGGGCTGCGCAACTCGGACTGCGCACCGCCATCGTGGAGCGGGACAAACTGGGCGGGACCTGCCTGCACTACGGCTGCATCCCCACGAAGGCGCTGTTGCACGTGGCGGAGGTGGCCGAGTCCGCACGGACGGCCCCGCAGGTGGGCGTGCGGGTGGACGGGGTGTCCGTGGACATGGCGGCGGTGCACGGCTACCGGGAGCGCACCGTGGAGACCCTGCACCGCGGCGTCGCGTACCTCATGCGGAAGAACAAGGTCGCCACCTTCGCGGGCACCGCCCGGTTGGTGGCCCGCGACCGGGTGCACGTGAGCCTGCAGGACGGCTCGGAGACGGAGTTGCGCACCCGCCGGGTGCTGGTGGCCACAGGTTCCCGACCGCGGACCCTGCCGTCGCTACCCCTCGACGGCCAGCGCGTGCTCGCGAGCGACCACGTGCTGACCCTGCCCGAAGTGCCCCGGCACCTGGCCATCCTGGGTGCGGGCGTGATCGGCGCGGAGTTCGCCAGCGCCTTCGCCGCGCTCGGGAGCCAGGTCACCCTCGTGGAGATCCTTCCGCGGGTGCTCCCTGGGGAGGACGAGGAGGTGAGCGCCGCGGTGGAGAAGGCCTTCGTCCGGAGGGGGATCCAGGTCCACACGCAGGCCACCCTCAAGTCCGTGGAACGCACCGCCGCGGGCCTGCAGCTGTCCGTGGAGAAGGACGGCAAGGCCCTAGTGGTGGAGGCGGACTACCTCCTGGTGGCCGTGGGCCGCGCGCCGGTGAGCGACGGGCTCGGGCTGGAGGACGTGGGCGTGGAGCGGGACCCCCAGGGGTTCGTTCGCACGGACGAGCGCTACCGGACCACCGCCCCCGGCATCTGGGCCATCGGTGACGTCATCCACGCGCAGCCCATGCTCGCCCACGTGGCGTCCGAGGAGGCGGTGCGGGCCGTGGAGGACATGGCGGGCGAAGAACCCGCACCTCTGGACTACGACGCGGTCCCCCGCTGCACGTACTCCAGCCCCGAGGTCGCCTCCTTCGGCCTCACCGAAGCGCAGGCCCTGGAGCGCGGGTACGAGGTCCGGGTGGGCCGCTTCCCCTTCTCCGCGAACAGCAAGGCGGTCATCCTGCAGGACCGGGAGGGGTTCGTGAAGGTGGTGGCGGACGCCAAGCACGGCGAGATCCTGGGGATGCACCTGGTGGGGCCCCGGGTCACCGAACTCCTGTCGGAGGGGATCCTGGGCAAGAGCGTCGAAGCCACGATCCACGAGGTGGCGTTGGCGGTGCACGCCCACCCCACGCTCACCGAGGCGGTGCACGAGGCCGCCCTGGACGCGCTGGGCCGGGTGGTGCACCTCTAGACGGGGAGGGACGGGCATGAGTGCGAAGGAAGTCCGGGCGCAGACCCGGCACGCCGAACTGGGGCTCTCGGACGAGGACGTGCTCCAGATGTACTACTACATGGTGCTCGCTCGGACGCTGGACGAGCGCATGTGGCAACTCCAGCGGGCGGGCAAGGCGATGTTCGTGATCTCGGGCCCAGGCCACGAGGGCGCGCAGGTGGGGATGATGTGGCCCCTGGACCGCAAGCAGGACTGGTTCGTGCCCTACTACCGGTCTGTGGCCGCGGTGCTGGTGAAGGGGATGTCGCCCACGGAGATCCTGCTGGCCCTGCTGGCCAAGGCCACGGACCCCAGCAGTGGGGGCCGGCAGATGCCCGCGCACTACGGGCACCCGCGCTACAAGATCCTGTCCACCAGCAGCCCCGTGGGGACGCAGTACCCGCACGCGGCGGGGATCGCCTACGCGGCGAAGGTCCGGCGGACGGGCGAGGTGGTGCTGGTGACCATCGGGGACGGCGGCACCAGCCAGGGCGACTGGCACGAGGCGCTGAACTTCGCCGCCATCCACAAGGTGCCGTGTGTGTTCGCGGTGGAGAACAACGGCTACGCCATCTCCGTCCCGCTCAACAAGCAGATGGCGGTCTCCAGCGTGGCCGTGCGCGCATCCGGCTACGGCATGCCGGGGGCGAGCGTGGACGGCTCAGACGTGCTGGAGTGCTACCGGGTCAGCAAGGAGGCGTACGACCGCGCCAAGCGGGGGGAGGGGCCGACGCTGTTGGAGTTCCGGGTGGAGCGGCTGGGCTCTCACAGCAGCGACGACCAGCAGGAGCGCTACCGTCCGCGGGAGGAGATCGAGGCCGCGCGGCAGCGGGACCCCATCGTCACCTTCGACCGGTACCTGCGGTCCGTGGGCCTTTGGGACGACGAACGGGAGGCGGCCCTGCGGGAACGGGTGCGGCGGGAGGTGGACGCCGCTACCGACGAGGCGGAGCGCGCACCCGACCCCGACCCCGCCACCGCTACCCGCCACGTGTACTACGACCCGGACCCCGACCACCCCGTAGACCCCGTGTGGTGGACGGGTCGCTAGAGCCGGAAGGGGGGGGGAGGGCCATGCCGGAACTCCGGTACGTGGACGCGCTGAACCGGGCCCACCACGAGGAGATGGAGCGGGACGAGCGGGTGGTGGTGCTCGGCGAGGACGTGGGGCGCAAGGGCGGGGTCTTCGGGGTCACCCAGGGCCTGTACGAGCGGTTCGGCGAGGAGCGGGTGCTGGACACGCCGCTCGCGGAGTCGTCCATCGTCGGGTGCGCCATCGGGATGGCCTGCAACGGGCTCGTGCCCATCGCGGAGATCCAGTTCGCGGACTTCATCCACCCGGCCTTCGACCAGATCGTCAGCGAGGCGGCGCGGATGCGCTACCGCTCCAACGGCAACTACGGGGTCCCCATGGTCATCCGGGTGCCTTACGGCGGAGCACACGGGACCGCCCTGTACCACTCGCAGTGCATCGAGGCCTTCTACGCGCACGTGCCCGGCCTCAAGGTAGTGGCGCCCTCCACCCCCTACGACGCCAAGGGGATGCTGAAGGCCGCGGTGCGGGACCCCGACCCGGTGTTGTTCCTCGAGCACAAGCGCATGTACCGGCTGGTGCGGGGCGAGGTGCCCGAGGGCGACTATACCGTGCCCCTCGGCCCCGCGGTGGTCCGGCGGGAGGGCCGGGACCTCTCCCTGTTCAGCTACGGGTGGACGCTGCACGAGGCGCTGGCCGCGGCGCAGACCGCGGCCCAGGAGGGGATCGAGGTGGAGGTGGTGGACGTCCGGTGCCTACGACCCCTGGACAAGGAGACCCTCCTGCGTTCGGTGGCGAAGACCAACAAGGCGCTCATCGTGTACGAGGACAACCGGTTCGGGGGCTTCGGAGCCGAGCTGGCGGCGTTGATCGCGGAGGAAGCCTTCGAGGACCTGGACGGCCCCGTGATGCGCCTGGCAGGTCCCGACGTGCCCGGGATCCCGTTCGCGAAGCCCCTGGAGCAGTGGTTCTGGATCAACCAGGAGAAGATCCTGGAGGCCGTACGCCGGCTCGCGCACTACTGAGGGGTCGAGATGGCCACGGACGTCCGCCTGCCGCAGCTCGGCGAGAGCACCTACGAGGCCACCATCGGCCGGTGGCTGAAGGCACCCGGGGACCGGGTGGAGCGGTTCGAACCGCTGGTGGAACTCATCACCGACAAGGTGAACGTGGAGATGCCCTCTCCGGTAGCGGGGCGGGTGGTGGAGATCGTGGCCCAGGAAGGCCAGACGCTCCCGGTGGGCGCGGTGATCGCCCGGGTGGAGGAGGACGGCGCGCAGGCGCAGCCTGCCGCCGAGGCTGCGGCGCAGCCCGCGGAGCCCGCACCGCCGCCCGCTCGGGAGGCCGCTCCCGAGCGGGCTGGAGTGGGCCGCCTGTCGCCCCTGGTGAGCCGGCTGGTGGAAGAACACGGGATCACCGCCGAGGAGCTCCGGCAGATCCGGGGCACGGGTGCGGGCGGCCGGATCACCAAGCAGGACGTAGTGGGCTACCTGGAGCGCCGCAAGGCCGCGTCGGCCCCCGAGGCCCCGCGCCCGGTGGTAGGACCCACTCCGGCGGCGGAGCAGAAGGTGCCGCTGTCGCCCCTGCGCCGGGCCATCGCCGAGCGCATGAGCCGGGCGAAGCGGGAGATCCCGCACGCCTACGGGGTCGTGGAGGCGGACGTCACGGAGCTCGTCCGCTGGTACACCGAGCACCGGGAGGCGTTCGAGCGCCAGCACGGCGTGCGGCTCACGTACACCGCCTTCTTCGCCCGCGCGGCGGTGGAGGCCCTGCGGGCCTTCCCCCTGGTGAACGCGCAGTGGTCCGAGGACGGCATCGTGCTGAAGCCCCACGTGAACCTAGGGGTGGCGGTGTCCGTGGAGGACGGCTTGGTCGTCCCCGTCATCCACCGGGCGGAGGAGAAGAGCCTGGTGGGGCTCGCCCGCGAGCTGGAAGAGCTCGCGCGCCGGGCCCGGGAGGGCCGGCTCACCCTGGAGGACGTCCAGGGCGGCACCTTCACCCTCACCAACCCCGGGGTCTTCGGGTCCATCTGGTCCATGCCCATCATCAACTACCCGCAGGCAGCCATCCTGGCCACGGACGCCATCGTCAAGCGGCCCGTGGTCCGGGACGACGCCATCGCCATCCGCTCGGTGATGCACCTGGGGCTGTCCTTCGACCACCGGGTGTTTGACGGCGCGGTGGCGGTGCGGTTCTTGAACCACGTGAAGGCCAGTCTGGAGGCCGTAGACCCGGTCACGCGTTGAGCGACGGACTTTGAGGAGGCGCCCTTGTCCAGCCAACCCCTTCCGCAGCGGCCGCCGTGGCTGAAGGCCCGGCTTCCCTCCGGCCCGAACTACCAGGAGCTCGTGCGCATCATGCGCGACCAGCGGCTCCACACGGTCTGCGAGGAGGCCCGGTGTCCCAACATCGGGGACTGCTGGGAGCGCCGCACCGCCACCTTCCTGATCTTGGGGAACGTGTGCACCCGCAACTGCTCGTACTGCGCCATCGCCCACGGGCTGCCGTCGGAGGTGGACTGGATGGAACCCGAGCGAGTGGCGCGGGCGGTGGCGGCCATGGGCCTGCGGCACGCGGTGGTCACCTCCGTGGACCGGGACGACTTGCGGGACGGGGGCGCCTCGGTGTACGCACGGACGATCCGCCGGATCCGCGAGCTGGTGCCCGGCTGCAGCGTGGAGGTCCTGATCCCCGACTTCAAGGGCGACCCCGACGCCCTGCGGACGGTGCTGGACGCCGGCCCGGACATCCTCAACCACAACATCGAGACCGTCCGCCCGGTGTTCCGGCGGGTGCGCAGCGGCGGCAACTACGACCGGTCCCTGCAGCTGCTGGCGCGCGCCAAGGAGTGGGGCTACCCGTGCCTCACCAAGAGCGGCCTCATGGTGGGCCTGGGCGAGACCTTCGACCAGGTGGTGGAAACCCTGCAAGACCTGCGGTCCGTGGGCTGCGACATCGTCACCGTGGGCCAGTACCTGAGCCCCGGGCCCGGGTACGAGCCCGTGCACCGCTACTGGCACCCGGACGAGTTCGCGGAGATCAAGCGGGTGGGGCTGGCCCTGGGGTTCCGGCACGTGGAATCGGGGCCGCTCGTGCGCAGCAGCTACCACGCGGACGAGCAGGTGCAACAGGCCGCGGCGGGTGCGTAGCGCGGTGACCCTTGACGTCGTCGACGGGGACAAGACCGAGCGGTGGCCGTCCTGGCGGCTGCGGACGCGCGTGCTGGTCTTCCTGCACGGGCCCTCGTGCGAAGTCTGTGCGCGGTTACTGGACCAAGTTTCAAGACGCGCTCCCCGGTGGCGCCCGTGGGGCGTGGAGGCCCTGATCCTGCGCCAGGAGGCCGCCACGTTCGACAAGGGCCTGCAGGAAGTGCAAGTCCCCGGAGGGGAAGCACTCCGGCGGTGGATCGAGCACGCTGACGGCGCGGTGGTCGTGCTCGACCGTCAGGGCTCGGTCGCCGGACGCTGGCCCGTCCGCCACCCGGAGAGCCCGGACTGGCACGAGGTGGACGAGACGGTCCGGTGGGTGTGTGTACAGGAGCCCGAGTGCGGGACCTGCGCGCCGGAACCTGCTTGGGCAGATCGGGGGTGAACCTCAGCCCGTCCGGGCGGCCTCCCGCTCCTTCTTCTCCATGATGGTGCTGCTGTGGCCCGGGAAGGCCTTGGCGCCCGGGTTGAGGTAGGTGTACGCGTTGTTCACGGCGGTGGCAGCCTCCCCGTAGCCGGTGGCGATGAGCTTCAGCTTCCCCGGATACGTGGTGATGTCCCCCGCGGCGTACACCCCGGGGAGGTTGGTCTCCATCTTGGTGTTGACCACGATGGAGTCCTCCTCGATCACCAGCCCCCACTCCCGGATGGGCCCCAGGTTGCTCACTAGGCCCAGGAAGGCCAGGACCGCGTCCACCTCCAGGACTTCCTCCTCCTTGGTGCGGTTGTTGAAGATCAGCGCCCGCTCCACGCGGTCTGCGCCCTCCAGGGCCTTCAGCTCGTAGAAGAGCTTGACCTTGGCCGGGGAGGCCAAGAGCTTACGCACGGAGTCTTCGTGGGCGCGGAACTGGTCGCGCCGGTGGATCAAGGTGAGCTCCCGCACCAGCGGGAGGAGGTTCAGGGCCCAGTCCAGGGCGCTGTCGCCACCGCCCACCACCAGGACCCGCCGGTCCCGGAAGTCCTCCCGGTTGCGCACCGCGAAGTGCAGCCCCTTGCCCTCGTATCGGTCCAGCTCGGGTCGGTTGTACTTCTTGGGGGTGAACGCGCCGATCCCCGCGGTGATCAGGACCACCCGGGTGAAGTGCTCCTGCCCCGTGTGTGTCACCAGGCGGTAGTTGCCGTCCGCCAGGCGCTCCAGGTGCTCCACCCGCTCGTTGAGGACCACCGAGGGCTCGTACTGCATGGCCTGCTCCACTTGGTTGCGGATCAGGTCCTTGCCCAGGATCTTGGGGAAACCCGCCACGTCGTAGATGTACTTGTCCGGGTAGAGGGCGGTGACCTGTCCTCCGAGGTCGGACTGGCTGTCCACGATCTTGGTCCGCAGGGCGCGGAACCCCGCGTAGTACGCGGCGTACAGGCCCGTGGGCCCGGCCCCGATGATGGTGATGTCGTACAGGTCCATGGCGCCTCCCGCTGCCGTGCGCGCTACTGGGCCATTGTAGCAGACGGGGCCCGGCGGTTTGACACGGACTCCACCCGTCCGGTACGCTGCTCGTCGGACCATGAAGGGCCTCTGCAAGCCCCGCGAGTGCATCTGTCCCCGGCGGGGGTAACCTCGCTCCGGGAAGGAACCCCCGCGTCCCTGCGTTGGAAACAGTCCGGAGGCCAGTTCCGTGAGGGTTGGGGGAAGCCCATGGCGACGACACACGTCCTGACGGAAGAACAGCTCGAACGCTACTCCCGGCAGATCATCCTGGAAGAGGTCGGCGTGGCGGGGCAGCGCAAGCTCTTGGAGGGCCGGGTCCTGGTGGTGGGCGCGGGCGGCCTGGGCTCTCCCGCGGCCCTGTACCTGGCCGCAGCCGGGGTCGGGACGCTCGGGATCGTGGACGGAGATCGGGTGGACCTGACGAACCTGCAGCGGCAGGTCCTGCACTTCACCCACGACGTGGGCCGTCCCAAGACCCAGTCGGCGCGCCGGACCCTGGAGGACGTCAACCCCGACGTGCAGGTGGTGCCCTACCAGACCGTGCTGACCTCGCAGAACGCCCTCGACATCCTGTCGCAGTACGACGTGGTGGTGAACGGGAGCGACAACTTCCCGACCCGCTACCTGGTCAACGACGCCTGCGTGCTGCTCGGCAAGCCCCTGGTGGACGCCAGCATCCTGCGGTGGGAGGGGCAGGCCACCACCTTCCTGCCCGGGCGGGGCTGCTACCGCTGCCTGTTCCCGAGCCCCCCGCCGCCGGGCGCGGTCCCCTCGTGCGCGGAGGCCGGAATCGTGGGCGCGGTGGCGGGCTTCATGGGCACCCACCAGGCCCTGGAGGCCATCAAGATCCTCCTCGGGGTGGGGGAGACGCTGGCCAACCGGTTGATGCTGTTCGACGCCCTCACCGGGGAGATCCGGTTTGTCCGGTGGTCCCGAAACCCGGACTGCCCGATGTGCGGAGACCAGCCCACCATCCGGGAGCTCATCGACTACGAGGCCTTCTGCGGCGTGCCCGCACCGCAGCGGGAGCCGACGGCGGCCCAGCCCAAGCCTGCCGAGGTGACGGTAGCCGAGGTGGAATCCCTCCTCGCCCAGGGGGCGGTGCTCGTGGACGTCCGGGAGGCGTGGGAGGTGGCGCAGGCGCACATCGAAGGCACGCGGTGGATCCCCATGGGCGAGGTGGAGGCCCGCTACGGCGAGATCCCGAAGGACCGCACGGCCATCGTCTACTGCGCCTCCGGACAGCGCAGCGGCAAGGTGACCCAGTGGTTGCGCGAGCGGGGCTACGACCGGGCCTTCAACCTCGTGGGCGGGATCCTCGCCTGGCAGGCGGCGGGGAAGCCGGTCCGCCAGGGCCTTCCGGAGCACCGGGAGGAGACGGCGCGCGCCTGACCGGGTTTACACGCCCATCACGTGGGCGACGATGGACCGGGTCTGCGGCCCGTCCAGCTCTGCGAAGATCACGCTCTGGAACCGGCCCAGCAGCAGCTTGCCCTCCCGAACGGGGATGGTGACGCTGTTCCCCAGTAGCAAGGACCGCAGGTGGGAGGTCGCGTTCCCGCGGTCGCAGTCCGAGTGGGCCGGGTCGTTGTGCAGGTAGCGCTCCGTCTCGGACACCAGCCGGCGCAACAGCTCCCGCACGTCCTGCAGCAGCGCGTCCTGGAACTCGTTGAGGAACAGGGCGGTGGTGGTGTGCAGGGATTGCAGGTACACCACCCCGTGCGTGACCTCGGCCAGGGCCGGCAGGCGGCGTACCCGGTCCGTGATGTTCTGAACCTCGAACCGTTCCCGGCTGTCGATCTGGAGGGTTTCCGTGAAGACCTTGAAGAGTCCCGAGGCTGCTTCCACCGCCTGCTTCACGCTCGCCGACCTCCTCACCGCGGCCTGCGGGCCATCCGCCGCCCGGAAGATCAGCCCGCATTGTAGCACAGCAGGGGGGGGGACGGCCAAGCGAGCGGGGTCCGATCGCTCGTTTGACACCCCTCACCGCCCCCCCTACAATCGAGTCGGCATGATCACGTTGACCCAGGCGGCGGCGGACAAGATCCGGGAGCTCATGGCGGAGCAGCCGGGCGAGGTGTACCTGCGGCTGTTCGTCCAGAAGGGCGGCTGCGAGGGCTTCACCTACGGCATGGGGTTCGACGACCGGACGGAGACGGACGACGAAGTCCTGGAGCAGCACGGGATCCGGCTGGTGGTGGACCCCCTGACCCGGCGCGTTTTGGACGGCGCCCAGATCGACTACCGCCGCACGCCCATGGGCGAAGGGTTCGCGGTCCACAACCCGCGGGCGGTAGCGACGTGCGGCTGCGGCCACTCCTTCAAGACCGCGGAGGACCCGGGCGAGGCGCAGCCGTGTGAGGAGGCTTCCGCGGGCGGAGGAGGCGAGCGATGAACGAGGCGACCACCCAGGAGCTGGACGTCCGCGCCCGGGTGGAGCGGGTCCTGGAGACCATCCGGCCCTACATCCAGGCGGACGGCGGGGACATCGAGCTGGTGGGCGTGGCGGACGGCGTGGTGCAGATCCGGCTCGCAGGCGCGTGCGTCGGCTGCATGTACTCCCTCATGACGCTGCAGGCGGGCGTCGAGCGCATGATCCGGGAGGAGGTCCCGGAGGTCAAGGCCGTGGAAGCCGTCCCGTTCTGACGGCGCGCGGGCTGCTGGCGGCCGCGGCCCCTCACGGAGGTGGGGGGCCATTTGTTTGAGCCTGGGAGGTGCGGCCATGGCGACCGCTTGGACCCGGGTGCTGCGCAAGGTGGACGACTACCGCTGGGAGATCCCGCAGGACTACAAACCGGGGATGCGGGTACCGGGGCTAGTGTACGCCGACGAGGCCATGCTGCGCCAGATCGGGCAGGACCAGGCCCTGGAGCAGGTGGCCAACGTCGCCACCCTGCCCGGGATCGTCCGGTACTCCCTGGCCATGCCCGACATCCACTGGGGCTACGGGTTCCCGGTGGGCGGGGTGGCGGCCCTGCGGGCCGAAGACGGCGTCATCTCACCGGGCGGCGTGGGCTACGACATCAACTGTGGCGTGCGGCTCCTGCGCACGGAACTCTCCGAAGACGACGTCCGGCCCAGGCTCCGGGAGCTCGTGGAGGAACTGTTCCGCAACGTCCCCTCCGGGGTCGGGAGTACCGGGAAGGTGCGGGTGTCCCTGCGGGAGGTGGACGAGGTACTTCGGGGCGGAGCCGGTTGGGCGGTAGAGCGCGGCTTCGGCACGCCCGCGGACCTGGAGACCATCGAGGCCACCGGGCAGCTCCGGGACGCGGACCCCGACACGGTGAGCCCGCGGGCGAAGGAGCGGGGCAAGGACCAAATCGGCACCCTGGGGTCGGGCAACCACTTCCTCGAGGTCCAGGTGGTGGAGGAGGTGTACGACCGCCGGGCCGCGGAGGTCATGGGGCTCTTTCCGGGCCAGGTGGTCGTGTTCATCCACACGGGCTCCCGCGGGCTCGGCTACCAGGTTTGCGAGGACTACCTGCGCGTGGCGGACCGGGCCCTGAAGAAGTACGGCATCAGCCTCCCCGACCGGCAGCTCGCGTGCGCGCCCTTTTCCTCCCCGGAGGGCCAGGAGTACTTCCGGGCCATGTGCTGTGCGGCCAACTTCGCGTGGGCCAACCGGCAGATGATCACCCACTGGGTGCGGGAGTCGTTCACGAAGGTGCTCGGCCGCCCGCTCCGGGAGATCGGGCTGCAGGTGGTGTACGACGTGGCCCACAACATTGCCAAGCTGGAGACCTACTCCGTGGACGGCCGGCCCGTGCGCCTCGTGGTGCACCGCAAAGGGGCCACCCGGGCCTTCCCGCCGGGTCACCCGGAGATCCCGGCGCGGTACCGCGAGGTGGGCCAGCCCGTGTTGATCCCGGGGGACATGGGCCGGTACTCCTTCGTGGCGGTGGGCACGGAGCGGGCCATGGAGGAGACCTTCGGGAGTACGTGCCACGGAGCCGGCCGGGTGCGCAGCCGCAAGGCCGCGGTGCGGGAGCTGCGGGGGGTGGACGTGGCCGCGCAGCTGGAGAAGCGGGGGATCCTGGTGCGGGCGCAGAACCGCTCGTTGCTGGCCGAGGAGGCCTCCGAGGCGTACAAGGACGTGGCGGACGTAGTAGAGGTGTGTCACGGGGCCGGGATCTCGCGCAAGGTGGCGAAGATGCGGCCCATCGGGGTGGTGAAGGGGTAACCGGAACGCGGGAGGAGGGGACGTTGCGGTTCGAGCTGACGGAGTCCCAGCGGCTGGTGTACCAGGCGGTGGCGGAGTTCGCGGCTCAGCGGCTGCGCCCGCACGCAGCCCGGTGGGACCGGGAGGGTGCCTTCCCCCACGAGGTCGTGCCGCAGCTGGCGGAGTTGGGGCTGCTGGGCCTCGTGGTGCCCGAGCGCTACGGCGGGAGCGGCCTCGACATGGTGTCCGCGACGCTGGCCATCGAGCGGATCGCGTGGGCAGATGGTGCCCTGGCGCTGACCGTGGCGTCGCACAACGCCCTGTGCGTGGGCCACATCGTGCTGTTCGGGAGTCCCGAGCAGAAGGAGCGGTACCTGCCGCGCTTGGCCCGCGGGGAGGCCCTGGGCGCGTGGTGTCTCACGGAACCCCACGCGGGGAGCGACGCCGCCGCCATCCAGACCCGGGCGGAGCGCCGGGGCGACCGCTACGTCCTCACGGGCACCAAGGTGTTCGTCACGCAGGGGTCGGTGGCGGGCGTGTACGTGGTGCTGGCCCGGACGGGCGAGGGGCGGGAGGGCATCAGCGCCTTCGTGGTGGAGCGGGACACGCCCGGTTTGCGGGTGGGCAAGAAGGAGGACAAGCTGGGGCTGCGGGCGTCGGACACCGCGGAGGTGGTGTTCGAGGAGGCGGAAGTCCCGGTCGAGAACCGCATCGGCGAGGAGGGCGACGGCTACCGGCAGGCCATGCGGGTCCTGGAGCGGGGTCGGATCGGCATCGGCGCCATGGCGGTGGGGATCGGCCGGGCAGCCCTCGAGGCGGCCTTGGAGTACGCCAAGCAGCGGGTCGGCTTCGGGCAGCCCATCGCGCAGTTCCAGGCCATCCAGTGGATGCTGGCGGACTCGGCGGTGGAGCTCGACGCCGCGTGGCTGCTGGTCCTCCGGGCCGCGTGGCTGGTGGACCAGGGGCAGCCCTTCCGCAAGGAGGCCAGCATGGCGAAGCTGTACGCTTCCGAGGCCGCCCACCGGGCCACCGACCGGGCGCTGCAGATCCACGGCGGCTACGGCTACATCCGCGACTACCCCGTGGAGCGCTACTACCGGGACGTGAAGCTCACGGAGATCGGGGAAGGGACCAGCGAGATCCAGCGGTGGATCGTGGCCAAGTCCGTGCTGGACACGTACGGAGAGCGGCTGTAGGAGCGTCTCCGAGCGGGGACCCTGGGGATCACAACAGCGTGTTTGGAGACAACGCGGAGAGGAGGCTCGAGGTGCGCACGACCAGCGTGGGGAGCTACCCGAAGATCCCGGACCTGCCGGCCCCCGGGCGGTGGCGGTCTGCCGCGGAGAAACTGCAGCGCGGCGAGATCACCCGAGAGGAGTTCCGCCGTGTGGAGGACGAGGTCACCCGGGAGGCCATCGCGGACCAGGTGGAGGCCGGCCTGGACCTGATCACGGACGGCCAGATCCGCTGGGAGGACGGCCAGACGTACTTCGCACGGCGGATGTCCGGGTTCTCCATCGACGGCCTGCAGCGGTGGTTCGACACGAACGTGTACTACCGGCAGCCGGTGGCGGAGGGCCCGGTGACGTGGCGGGAACCCATCACGGTGGAGGACTACCGGTTCGCGCGGCAGCACAGCCCCAAGCCGGTGAAGCCGGTGGTCACCGGTCCCTACACCCTGGCCCGCCTCAGCCAGAACCGCTTCTACTCCACCCTCGGGGAGTTCGTCCTGGCCCTGGCTCGGGCCTTGAACCGGGAGCTGCGGGCGCTGGACGCCGAGTCGCCTCCCCTCGTGCAGGTCGACGAGCCCGCCATCCTCCATCACCCGGAGGACCTGCCCCTGTTCCGGGAGGCGGTGGCGGCGCTGCTGGAGGGTGTGCGCAGCCCCGTGGCGCTCTACACGTACTTCGGCGACGCGCGCAAGCTCCTCGCGGCGTTCGCGGACATGCCCTTCGCCGTCATCGGGCTGGACTTCGCCGCGGGCCCCCGCAACTGGGACGCTCTTGAGGCCGAGGGTTTCCCACCGGACCGCCGGCTGGGCTTCGGCGTCCTGGACGCGCGCAACACCCGGCTGGAGACCGTGGACGAGGTCCTGCGGGCGCTCGACCGCCTCTCCCGGGTGGTCCCCTTGGAGGGCGTGGACCTGGGGCCCAGCGCGGGGCTGGAGTTTCTGCCCCGGCGGGCCGCGAGGGCGAAGCTGGTGCGCCTGGCGGAGGTCAAGCGGGCGGCCCTGGAGGTGACCCGGTGAGCGAGCTGCCGCTGTTCCCCACCACCACCGTAGGGTCGTTCCCCAAGCCCCCCTACCTCCTGGAGGCGCGCCGCAAGTGGCTGCGGGGCCAGATCGAACCGGAGGCGCTGCGGGAGCTCGAGCGGCAGGCCACCCGCGAGTGGATCCAGCGCCAGGAGGAGCTCGGCCTGGACGTGTTGGTGGACGGCGAGATGTACCGCGGGGACATGGTGGCCTACTTCGCGGACGAGCTGGAGGGGTTCGCCATCGCGGGGCTGGTGCGGTCCTACGGCAACCGCTACTACCCGAAGCCCGTGGTCACCGGTCCCGTGGGGCGCAAGCGCCCCATCACCGTGGAGTGGTTCCGCTTCGCGCAGTCCCTCACGGGCAAGCCGGTGAAGGGGATGCTCACCGGCCCGTACACCATCGCGAAGTGGTCGTTCAACGAGTACTACCCCACGCGGCGGGAACTCGTGATGGAACTGGCCCGGGCCATCCACGAGGAGGCGGTGGACCTGGAGCGGGCGGGCGCGCGGTTCATCCAGATCGACGAACCGGCCATCCACACCCGGCCCGACGAGGACTTCGACCTGGCCCGGGAAGCTATGGAGATCGTCACCGAGGGACTCAGCGCGTACACCATCACCCACGTGTGCTACGGGGACGTCCCGCGCATCTACCCCAAGATGCTGGACCTGCCGGTGCACCAGATCGACCTGGCGCTGAAGAACGAGGACTTCGCGCTGCTGGAGGTCTTCCGGAGGCACCCCTTCACGAAGGACATCGGGCTCGGCGTGGTGGACGCGCACTCGCACCGGGCGGAGAGCGCGGAGGAGGTGCTGGACGGCATCCGGAGGTCGCTGGAGGTGTTCGAACCGAGGCAGGTGTACGTGTCGCCGGACTGCGGCCTCAAGACGCGCACCACCGAGGAGACGGTGGCGAAGCTGCGGGCCATGGTGGAGGGCGCGCGCAGGGCCCGGGACGAGCTGGGCCTGCGCGCGTGACGGACGCCCCGCGCCGGCGCCGCCGGCGCAGGCCTCGGGCCGCTCCCGTACCTGCCGCACCCCCGCCGGAGTCGGCCTCGCGGGGGGTTGTGGCCACCGCACGGCGGGTGTTCCGGGTCCCGGCCGCCACCGCGTATGGGATGGCCAGCCGGCTCGAGCACCTCCCCCGGTGGTCCAACTTGTGGCTGCGGGCGGACCCGGTAAAGCGCCGCGGGGCGCAGCGCACCCTGCGGCTGCGGGGTTTCCTGGCAGGCCTCCCGGTGGAGGCGGTGGTGCGGGCCGAGGTGGAGCCGGGCCGGGCGGTGCGCTGGCGCCAGGCCCACGGGACGCTGTTGCACTACGCGGCCTCCCTGGAGGTCCAACCCGCGGAGGACGGCTGCGAGGTCCGCTACACGGTGGAGCTGGACCCCGGGATCGCCATGCTGGGCGAGGCCGCGGTGCGCCTCGTGGCCGTGCAGGAGGTGGAGCACAGCCTCGACCGCATGCGGTGGAGCGCGGAGCGGGAGCGGGTGGCGGAGGAGATCCGGCTGATGAAGGCGAGGCCTGCGCCGGAAGCGACCGTCTCGGCGCCCGCAGCCGAGCCAGCCACGGCCACCGCGGAGCCTCCGACGCCGGAGGAGCCCGCGGCGCAACCGGCCAAGCGCCGCCGACGCCGCCGACGCCGCCGCAAGGCGGGGGGTGGGGGGGGCGCCTAGCTCGAACCTCACGCCGCAGCCCACAGCTCAGCGGAGCCGCTGGGACGGCGTCCGTTCCACGACGACGGTGCGCGTAGGGTACGCGAACTCCACGCCTTCCTGGTGGAAGCGTCGCACGATCTCCAGGTTGATGGCCTGCTGCGTGTCCATGTAACGGTTGTAGTCGGGATCCAGCACGTAGTAGACCACCTCGTACACCAGGGCGGACTCTCCGAATCCTTGAAGTGGGCGCGGTCGAACCGGACACCCGGCTGCGCCTCCACCACCTCGCGCAACAGCGCGGGGATGCGGGCCAGCTGGTCGTAGGGCGTCCGGTAGACCACGCCCAGGGTGAACACCACGCGCCGCTCCGCCATCCGTTTGAAGTTGCGGATCCGGCTCTGCAGCAGGTCGTTGTTCGAGAAGACGATTTGCTCGCGCCACAGGGACCGGATGCGGGTGGTCTTCAGGCCGATGTGCTCCACGGTGCCCAGGTAGCCGTCCACGATGATGAAGTCACCGATCTGGAACGGCTTGTCGAGCGCGATGGCCAGGGAGGCGTGGACTTGCCCCGGTTTGGTGGACACCTTAAGACTGGAGGCGACAGCCTCAGAAAGGAGCTCACGATGCCGAGGAGCAGACCCCCTTACCCCCGGGAGTTCCGGGAGGAGGCAGTTCGGCTGGTCCGGAGCTCGGGCCGGCCTATCGCGCAGATTGCTCGGGAGCTGGGCATCGCCCACGGGACCCTGAGCGCGTGGGTGAAGCAGGCGGAGCTGGACGAGGGGCTCCGCAGCGACGGGCTGACGACCGCGGAGCGGGAGGAGTTGCGGCGGCTGCGGCGGGAGAACCGGATCCTGCGGGAGGAGCGGGAGATCCGGACCCCTCCCCAGGAAGTCCATAGGACTTCCTGGGGGCCCCTGGGGCAAGCGGCTGCCTTCTTCGCTCACAAGACCGAGTCCAAGCCGTAGAGGCATTTGGGTTCGTGGAGCGCGAGAGGGCTCATCACCGG